>Ga0315312_1000011_pt1 | contig 523723 bp, 513 predicted proteins | sample TDP7_MG_FD_203629 | JGI IMG/M metagenome (GOLD analysis project Ga0315312, IMG submission 203629) | Freshwater sediment microbial communities from Lake Towuti, South Sulawesi, Indonesia - TDP7 | ecosystem: Environmental > Aquatic > Freshwater > Lake > Sediment | place: Indonesia: South... | reverse complement strand
TTAACGGGGCTGGGGTAGGCTGTATGGTTGAGGCGGCGCTGCTTATTGAAAGGAAGACGTTTGAGGAGATGGTTAGATTCGTGATGAAGGCTATGAGGGAGGGCATCCCCGAGGAGGAGATCTGGGCGACCCTTGAGGTGATGTCCAGCAGGGAGCTGCAAGCTGACGTTGCCGATGGTTTGAGGGAGATCAGCGAAGGAAAGGTGATGAGGTTCCGAAGCGCCAAAGAGGCGCTAGAGTGGCTTAGGTCCTAGGCTGTTTTACACAATAAGCCCTGCTTGTAAGCTTTGGGGTTCAAAGTGAGTTCTTTTTGGACCGCTAAGTTTACGGGAACCTTCAAGAGAGGCTATAAAAGGCTGAGTGGAGAGGCACGGCGAAGAGTTGAGATCGCCATAGAAAGGTTGCTAACCAGCAAGGATCCCGTAGATGAAGGAAGTAGAGAATCACGGTTACAGAGATCTGACCAATGGCTTAAGTAGCGCTTTTCCTCTCTTTTTGTTTGAGGCTTAAAAAATGGCGGATAGAGTAGATAAGCCCCGAATATTCGAGGGATATATCGCCAATTGGAGGAATTATCCGGAGGATGAGGTGAAGGTTCGGGTGGCGAGGCTCAGCGTCCTAGCCCCAAGCCAGGAATTGTTGAGCGAGTTCAACCGCTTGAAGAAAAGGTATGGGCGAGAAAGGGCTTGGGAGCTAAGCGGGTACGAAGAACGGTATAAAAGGGAGATTTTGAGTGATCCGAAGGCGATGGCGAAATTGAGGGAAATTAAGGAATTGGCGAGAACCCGGAATGTTCGATTGATCTGTTATGAGAAAAATCCGCCATGCCATCGTTTCATCCTTATGAAACTAATAGAAGAAGTAGAATAATGAAGGGTTCGTTTTGGCCTGAGGTTCGACGACGAATGCAAGAGAAAGCGATTGAGTTGTATATGATCAAGCATTCCCGGAATCCATATTTTACCGGGCAGATGCCAGAAATGGAAGAGCTAAGGGAAGGCGGATACTTATACCGTGCCAAAGTGCTTGTTTTAAGGGAGATCTCCCAAGCTGGAACCTAAACCAGCTGAGTCTCCCTCTTCCATAAATACATTAAAGGTTAACCCGCTGAAGAATTTTTGAAGCAAAACAGTCTCTTCTTGATATGTCTCTAAAATAATGCCCATAGACCCCAAAAGACGGCTTAGAGCGACTAATATCTGATGAAGCGATGAACACAACCGACAAACAAACGGTTTTGGAATGTGTAATCTTCTAGATATCTATCCGTTGGTTATGGTAGATCAGATCATGATGCTTATTATCGGGTTCTCATCTCCGTGTTTAGCTCGTGTTCAGAAGGTCTTTGAGCGTTCTTATTTCCTTTCTGAGTGTTGTGACTTCGCTTTCTAGCTGGCTGGCTTTGGCTTCGGCCTTTTTTCTGAGGTCTTCTGTTTCTGTTAGGAGGCTTGATCTTTCGCTCTGTAGGTTTTTGATTTTCTCTCTTAGGTCTCTTAGGGTTTTTGTTAGATCCTCCTCCAAGTTTCCACCTAATATATGTATTGCATTGATATGTGTTATATTTTTTATTCTACGAAGTAGCGGTCTCCCTCTTGGTAGATGACGCATGGGTGGTTGCAGTGTGGGCAGTTGAAGCTCAGGGCCTGGGTGAGGATGAATTTCTGTTCCAAGAGGTTGGCTTTCTTGCTCTCTAGTTTTTGGATTTTTTCGCGCAGCTTCTTGAGCCTTTGTGCGAGCCCGTCGATGCTTTCCTCCCCGGTCTTTTCCTTTACTTCCTCTTGTATTCGATGTCTCTCCTCTGCTCTGATTCTCCACGCCGTCTTCCTCATCTCTTCTTCTATTCTCTGCTGTTCGCGTCTCCTTCTCTCCTCTATCTTGCGTTTCGTTTCCTCTTGCCTGCGTTTCTCCTCTGCCTCTCGCAGAGCTTTCTCCTCAGGCGTTAAGGCTCTGTCCCTTTTTTTCTTAGCTACTCTCTTGAGGGCTTTGGCAGCTCTCAAGAAGTCTTCTGGGGTTTCCAGCTTGACGGCTTCCGGCGTGACCTTGGGCAGAACTCTTGCGGCTGCTTCAATGCGCATCTTTTCGACCTCTTCCTCTTGTTGACGGATGATTTTCTTGGTTTCGGTTAGGGTCAGTTTTCTTTTGAGGACCTCCTCAAGGACAGCGAGGGCCTCTTTCAGGTTTCTTCCTATGACGCTTTCGATGGCGGCTATGTGGGAGATGCTTATCTGTTTGGTCCACACGGCGTTTTGAATGTCTTCCGGGAACTTGAAGACGTTGAGGTGGGCTAGGACCCAGTGGAAGTCCACGTTGAGCTCTTTGCTGATCTCCCATGGGGTCATGCCCCCTTCCTGGAGCCTTCTGAAGTATCTGGCTTCCTCTTCGACGGTGTAGTTCTCCCGAATCTTGTTGACCTTGTACACGGAGCGCCTTGCCCTTGTGTCGTCGATTTCGACTATTCGGACCGGAACAGTTTTCCACCCGAGGTCTTTGAGGGCTCTCAACCTTCTCTCGCCGTCAACCAACTCGAAGAATTCGCCTTGCTTTCGGACCACCAGGTCGCTGAGGAGCCCGTCCCTCTCTATCTCCAGCTTCAGCTCATCTATGTTGAAGAGGAGCCTGGGCTGGTAGGGGCTCGGCCGAATCAGGTCTATTTCCACTTCCATTTGCTTCCCTCCTCTTAAATTATGAATGTTTCAACCATCATTTTCGATCCGGGTTTGAATTAAACTCTCCCAAGTTTTTGGTGTTACGAAATCTATCTTGAAGAACCTTTAACTCTCAGAAGAATAGGACTAAGATGTATAGGACGACGTTTCCGAATCCGTGGGTGACGATGGGGGCGATGAGGCTTCTCGTCTTGTGGAACATGAGGCCGAAGATGGTTCCCGCGGTGTAGGCGAAGACGATTTCTATGGGGTTTAGCCAGCCTATGTGCATAAGAGCGAAGATTAAAGAGGCTATTCCGATGGCTTGCCACGGTGGAACTATTTCTTCTAGTGATCTTTGTAGGAGGCCTCGGAAGAGAAGCTCCTCGGTGATCCCCACGAATACCATCATCACAATTACGAGGTAGACGAGAGTTTGAGTGAGGTTCATGGCGGTGATCGGGGTAGGTCTCAAGACGAAGTACTCGATGAAGCCTAGGAGGTAGCCGGTTAGGAGTCCTGCTAGGATTTGGGGGAGAAGCGGCATTTCTCCCTTCGTTAAGCCCACATAGTTTAGGTCTACCTTTCTGTAGGCAATGTAGAGTGTGCATGCGATCAGGACTAGGGTGTAGACGGCGGGGAGCAGGGTGGGAGAACCCAAGAAGCTTATTGGAAACGCGGAGAGGACCACCCTGTTAGCGAAAACTATGCCGCTTATTTCGAGGAAACGCGGCATCCTCACGTCCTTGGTAAAGAAGACTCCTGATAAGGGCAGGGAAAGCATGGCAAGGAGGGCTAACGCCAGCCCTACTACAGCGTATGTGCTGTTCAGCAGGAGCTCCTCAACGAGAACCAGAAAGGTCACAAGGGGCACTAGGAGGAGTGGGTTCTCAGAGCCTTTTCCACTTACGGCACGTGGAATAGCTTCTCTTCTTATAGTTGAGTAGGAGGCTTTTCTTGTATCGCTATATAGAACTGCTTCTCTGGTTCTCTTGGGGATGAGTGGTGCGACTATTCCTATGATGGTGAAAAGGGTCGCTGAGATTATAAAGAGTGTATATGTGTAGCCGATGAAGACATAGTGCAAGGGTGTGTAGATGGTGAAGAAAACGAGGATAGAGAAGAGTGCCACGGTTGAAGCGTTATCGGCTTGGAAATAGAAGTTTTTCCATACAAGCATCATCGCTGCGGAGGAGAGAAGAACAAAGGCGAGAATGTTTGACACCGACATCTTAATCATGAATGGCTCGCTTCCGAACATCTCGCCTGCCTTGATAGACAAGAACAGGAAGACAAAGTGAAGAGAAACAAGTAGGAATGAAATGCTGGCAATGAGGTAAACGCGTTTAGAAACTGCGCAAATGATTTTACCTACATAGCCTTTTACCAAGGCCACGCTCAGAGTTAAAAGTATTACGCCTATTAGAAAATAGTGGATCACCTTCATACCTACTCCTAGACTGATGGCCTCGCCGGTTCTGGAGCCAAAGAAGATCAAGGAGAGGCTTTTGCCCCATGTGGCTATGTCATACCATGTTAACCAGCCAACCCAGACTAGAGTATACAATCCAATAGCTAATAGGACTGGACCAATCAAATTTGTTAAGAGGTGGCGAAGATTTTCGAAAGATATGCTTCTCATAGAAATCAAAAAACCGTTGAGTTCTATGCGGTAATAATCAGCCAGACCTTGAAAGCCACAAAAATTAGGAACAATAGTACTAGGAGTGTGGCGGTAGTTGACCAGCTTTTCCTGATTTCCACCAGGACCTTCTTCATTCCCCCGTAGGTGGGGTCTGTGAGCTCTAGATAGACCAGTAGGCCGATGCAGAGGAGGCTGACGTAGAGCTGGGCGGTGGCTAGGGCCTCGCTGTATATGGCGATCATGGTTGTAGTACCTAGCAGGGAGGAGCCCAGCACCGAGGACAGGACCGTGGTGCCCAGCACGGTGGTGCCTAGTAGGATAGTGCCTAGGGTCGTGGACAAGCCGGAAAGCGTCGGAGAGGCTTCAAGAAAGCCGAGAGACAGGATAAGGACTAGATAAGCGCCGAGTAGAGCGATCAGCGTTTTGTTCAACTTCATTGTATTATTGTGTTTAGATATTGTTCACATAAAGTTTATCGTGGCTTTCAGAAGGCTTTTGCGGGTTTTTGGGGTTATGTACGGTGGCGCTTGCGTATGCGTCTGCGTAAATACTCTCGGTTTGTTTCTCTCTTGTTTGCTGGGAACTTGGTAAAATGGTTTGTGGATGTTTATGTGTGGGGGAAACGAAGACCATACCTTACGCGAGAGAAATAGCGAAGGGAGCGTGGCTTTGTTCAAGGCGGTTTCACTTTTGGGGTGAGGTTGAGAGGAGCTTGGCCTCGTAGGTTAACACTGGCCTAATTAGGGGCCATACGATCTTGATTCTGTTGAGGATGAGGTTGAGGTTTTCGAGGTCGGTGTGGGTGATGGCTCCTGTAAGGGGTGTGAGGGTGAGGTAGGTGAGGAGGAAGAGGGAGCCGCCTATTATGAGGTTGGGGAGGCTGTTGAAGGGTGAGATATGGAGGAATGCGAGCAGTGGTATGGTGGATAGGAGCGACGAGAGGTAGATTCTTGAGGAGGCTTTGAGGTCGAGGTTAGCATGGATTTTTGTAGTGGCAATGAACAGTCCGTAGGCTAGTGAGATGATTCCTGAGGTCAAAAATGCAACGATCAAGCCTGGAACTCCGTAGAGCATGATGAGTATGGGAGCTAGCGGAACGAAAACGAGTAGGTTGATTAAGTTGCATTTGAAGACAGAGCTGGTTTCGCCTATCCCGCTGAAGAGGTAACCGAGAACGATGGAACCTAAACCGGCATAGAGAAATGTTAAGACATAAAGTGAGAGGAAGGTTGGCGCCGAACTATAGTTGTGTCCGTAGAGGGTGTATACGAGGTCTTTGGACAAGGTCGCCGCGATTACTGTGGCCGGGACGATGAATAGGGCCGTGTATTTGACGGACAGCTTGAAGATTTTCTTGAGTTCAGTGCCGTTCGGGTTGACCTTTGAGAAGACTGGGAAGAGGACCCCTAAGGGGAAGACGAGGACGCTTATTATGGAGGATAGGTTTGTGGCGATGGTGAAGTTGCCGATCTCGACATTAGAGACGAAGAAGGCTAGGATGATGGTTTGATACTGGCTTAGGATGATGGTTAGTAGGGCTGAGAGGTATAGGGGGAAGCCGTAGCGTAGCATAGCCTTAAGGTTCCTTGAGAAGCTGTTGTTGGAAGGCTTGCCTAAATTTTCATAATACTTATAGAGGATTAGGCTTCCCGCGAGGCAAGCGATCATGTAGCTTGCGACATGGCCTGCTATGGCGCCGACTACGCCGAAGCCTAGGACCACGAGCAGAGGGGCCAGGGTCGTCTTTGCAATGGATTGAGTGTTCATGATTAGGGCACTACCTTCCGTTTTGTCGAGGCCTATGAAGGCTGAGTGTAGGGTTGTTAAAACGGTTTGGAATATAATTTGAAGGGATGTTAGCTTGACGAGGAAGCTTATCCCAGGCCTATTTAGGATGTAAGTTGCGAATATGTCAGAGAATGTGAAGCAGATGGCGGACATGGCGATGCCTGTTATGAGCTTGAAGAGGAAACCTGACTTTAGCATGTTTGCTGCAAGCTGATTTTTGCCCTCTGCCCTCAGCTTGGCTGAAAACCTTGTTAGAGCTGGGTTCACGCCGAGGTCTATCAAGCCTGCGAGGATGGATGGCACCACCAGAGAGAGGGCGAGCAACCCGTAGTTCTCGGGTCCTAGGAGCCTTGCGACGATGATGGAGCCTATGGCGAGTATGACGAGGGATAGGGCGTTCCCGGTGAAGAGGAAGAATCCTCCACGGGCAGAATCTTCAGCTATCTCGACGAGCTTATTAGACAAGCTTAGAAAAACCGCGCTTCAGGCATCTAACCAATAAAATTATTAAAATTGTTCTATGTTGTCGCGGTCGTTGCGTTAAACCATATTTGGAGCCATGCGGCCCTGCGCTGTCCTTGGGTCTTCCAGCCGAAGATGGGGTTTTTAGTTTCCTTGTCTAGGGTCCACAGCTCGAAGATGATCCTAAAGTTGTCGCCACTGTTCGCTCCTATGTCTTGTACTGTAATGATTTTGTTGTTGATGTTTAGGGTTAGGATGGCCGTTTCACTCTTCGTTTCTACGTTCATGATTTTCCATGTGAACGGGGTTTCCCACGTTTCGTTGTCGAGGAGTATTCTTCTGAATTCGATGAGGGTTGGTAGGTTTGCTGGGGTTGTGTTGGTTTCGTTGGGTGGTTGTGAGGTTTGGCTTCCCAATTTCGCCTTTACGATGATGTATTCTACTGAACCCATGAAGTTGGTTACGCCGAGGAACCATTTGACCGGGGTGTCTAATGGAACCGTTGAGTTGTCGTTTGGGTAGTATTTCTCAGCCATCTTGGTTTCTCCTAGGATGTAGAGCTGGAAGAATTGTTCCTTGGGTCTTAGTGTGGTGGACACGTATGCTATGGTGGAGTAGATGAGGAGGGAGACGATGAAGACGGTGAGGAAGCGCTTCCTGTCCTCCGAGATCTTAAGCATCCCTACTTCTTCTCCTTTTTCTTCTTTCTCGTGATGGTCATGTTGAGGAGTTTTCTGTGCTCACGCTTTACATACCATTCATATCCCCTAGTCGTAACCAGGGCGGTCAGGAAGGATGCCACGGGTACCAAAGACCAGCTAAGCACCATTGTCTGGAAGGCTCTCTGCGACGAGGCTTCTAGGGTGGATTCTGCTTCACTTTTCGCTCTCTGGATTAATGAGAGGGCTTTTCCTGCAGAGTTATCAGCCTCTGCTATCCTTCCCTCAGATACGTACTGGTTTGCTTCTTCCAGCAGCCTCAGGGCTTCGTTTAGCTGAGTCGTTATAGACTCTGTCGAGGCAGAATCAGCGGTCCAATTTACGTTGTCTAGGACGCGAAGGGTTTCAGTGAGCTCCTTCTCAGCTTGTTCTATGAAAGTTTCGGGTGCGGATGCGCTGGTTCGTACAGAGACTGTTATGCTGAGAATGAGGATGATGAAGGTTATAATAGCTGTCCTACTTTTTCTCATCGTTTCTACCCTTTTTAAAGACGAGCATGGCAGAAATTTAGACATTTGCTAAGATCAATTGGCTATGGGTGGATGAGGATTCCGACTCGGTCCAGCGTTGCTATCACGAACTCCAATTTTTTATTTTCCGGGTTGTAGCGGTTTAGCAGTTCCTTTGGAAGCATGATGAATAGGTTTCCCTCGTAGTTTATGGGTTTTTGTGGCTGTGACTTCCAATCGCATTTTTCGAGGATTCCATCGGTTTCCATGTTTCTCGGGTTTGAGAGTATGAACATGAGGATGCTGTCTTCGCCGAGGGCGCCCATGACTATGCTGCTTTCCTCTGACAGATCGCAGAACTTGATCACCTCCTGAGGGATTCTCAGCATTTTAACTTCAATCACGTATTGTTCCTTCATCAAGGTTTTAACTTCCCTTTATACTCTTTTAAGCTCGATGTTTGAGATAGGTATGTAATCGTGATTTTACCTTTTTTATCTCCGCTTTTCTCTTGACTATAAAGAGCCTCATATTCAAGATCTTCTCTAAGATGCCTTACAATTTGTTAGAATTTTTATGCATGATTCCTTTTCAATCCAAAAGCCTTGCTCGATCAACTTCTCACAGAGATTCTCAGGCTTCTCCTGGATTAAACCCATATCGATCATGGCCTTTAATGCGCCCAGCGTACCCATGACTTTTACTCCCAGTCTTCTCGCCATTTTGCGGGCTCTGGAGTCATCAAGTAGTGCAACGTCAGCTTTTATATCTAAAGTAAGTGCTATTGCTTCAGCTTCTCCTTTTCCAAGGCTGAATGACAACATATTTAGAAGCTCACGCTTGGATGTTTCCGCAACCTCAGCAAATCCAACATCTATTAGCTTGCTGATCTCCCCAAATACCTCGCTTCCCTTAACCTCTTCGAAAACAGATTTCGCAATAACCAGCTTGTCAAACAATTGCTTAAGTGAGCTTAAGTAGCCAAGCTTTCCTAAGGCTATCAAAACCGAAGCGTTGATTACGGCCTTCAATATTCTCGCTTCTTCGTTAGCCCCTTGACAGCTCCCACTTCCTTACGGACCTCATCCTCATTCAAGTAGCTATATTCAAAACCGATGCTTCTAAGCAAAGCTGAAAACTCAAGGCGAGACATGCCCAATAGCTCAGCAGCCTTGGCCAAGGTGATGGTTCGAGAGGCAAGGAGACCCAAGGCTAAAAGGAAACGCTCCTTCTCCTCACGCTCCTTGAATAGCGGAAACTCCTCTACAACACTAGCTAGAGACATTTTGTAGCACCTTAATATTTAATGTTGCTCGCAGCCGTATTTATGTTTCGATAGGCTGTCTCAGGTCTCTTTTTTGAGGTTGTGCGTGTCTGATGTGGAAGTTTTGGCTGTGGTGAACTTTCTGTGTGTTGCTAGGAGGGACATGGTTAGGGTGAATATGGTTAGGCTGATGACGATGGGGTCTAGGCGGATTCCCCATGGGGTGTAGTTGAGGATGAGGCCGATGAGGGGTGTGACGGCTAGGCTTAGGCCTATGCTTAGGGCGAGTCTTTCGATGGAGTCTAGGTCGCTTCTTTTGGGGAAGAGGGCCTCTATTAGTGTGTAGCCTGGTAGGAATAGGATGAAGAGGGAGCCGAGGACCCATCTTGTGACTATTAGGGGGTAGATGGCTGGGAGGAGGTATATTGTGGCTGAGGTGGCGAAGGAAGCCAAGAAAACCAAGTGGAGCCAAAAGTTGTAGTCAGCGCTCTTTAAGTATTGAATGAAGCTGTAGTGGGCTGGTATCTTATAGTTTAGCTCAATTTTTTCTTTGTCTTCAAGCCTTTTTACCGCCTCTAAAATCTCTGCTCCCGTAAATTTCTTCTTCAGCAAGCTAATAACTTCCCTGACGCTACTCGCCTTCCCTTCATCTATAGCCTTTAAGATTAGATCTTCGATGATAACCATTAAAATCCCCAGCTCAAGTATGCGTCATTGTAGTTTTAACTCAATCTGTTGGCGAATGTGATTGAAAACATTGGAGTCATACACTAACGGCATTTTTATCTCATAAATAGGGATTCTACTTAGAACCCCTTCAAGACCCTTCCTTAGATAATTCCAATGAAAAGCTATGCTACTGTACGGGAAAACGTACGAGTATGCTAACATATACCTGAAAAAGCGGCCAAGTTCGTCGCCAAAAATGATTGGAGTCATCATCATTTCTAGGATATTGTTTGCGATCAACTTGTCAAGCGCCTCCTTGACGCTTACATCTCTTACGCTCGTCATTTCCTTGCCCTGCTTCCTTGCAATGATGAAGATGGCCTCGATTTCGGACGATCTAGCTATTGGAATATTGTTTCTACGGTGCGAACTCCTGGACAAATATTTAAATAAGTTGATTCTGTCTGAAAGGCTACGGAGATTTTCGGTCGGCAGATATCTAAGGCGGTAACCGAATTGACTAAGATGTACCGGAAAACACAAAGCCTTGTTTTTGTGAATAATAACCCAATCGTCACCTAGATAACTGTACCCTGCTTTCCTCATGAAATCCATGACCAATGATGTCTTGTATGCGCCTCCCCTTCCAATTAATAAGTATGCATGATTGTTCTTACAGATACCTGCTGAGTGAATTAAGAAGTAACCCCTCATTGCCAATTTGTAGGCAATGAGGGGTTTTAACACTATATCCTGAGCTAAGAAATCTGGAATTAAGAGATGCTCCGGCCCGAAGATTCTGCCATGGAAGTTAACTATGGTGTTGCCTTCTTCAAAACCAAGTATCTCAACTTGCCATTTGGCTCTTCCTTCAGAGTCTTTGCAATAAAAGTAGTTCTCTTTGATATGGTACTTGCGCTCGATAACGTAGCAGTTTTCGTTTAATGGTCTGAACTTTCCCAATCTGAGAGTTATCTCCGGGTTGGAGACCGCTTCATTTGTCTCGAAAAAAGAGAACTCCAAATTCAAATCCTTAAAGAGACGTGATCTTTTGTTTCTGATTATCCTAAACTTAAGAATGTTATGAACGTTAAAGTTTAACACTTGCCGCTGTCCACGTATTCTCTGTATCGTCACAGAATCACAGATTAATATTTGACATGGATGCATTAGAAAATGCGCGTTTAGGGAAGCTAGCGCATGCTTTGTGCAATAACAAAAATTGTTGAACCTTCCATTTTTAATCGCTTAGCCCATGAGTACAGAAGACAACTGGGCATTCTTAACAAAACACATCCAAACTTCTCAATTAGCCGAAGGTATAATGGCATTCTTGTGCAGATATGTTCTTCACTTACTATAATTCCTCTTGATCTTAACTTCATGAGCCAAGGTTTCCACAGGTTTCCCAGAAGCCTCAAGTTGAAAAATTTTTGAACAAGAGCGAGAGGAAAAGGTTCAGGATCTAGAGGAGCAACTTCCTTAACTTTAACTTTAAAGCCGTGCCTCTCACACAGCGTTTCAATTGCACGTTTGCTCCATCTCGTGAGGTGATTTGGAGGGAAATCACTGGGTGTTCGTAAACCCAGGATATCTGTTGCTCTGTTGCGATTAGGGACGCTGAAAGCGATAATAGCGTTAGGCTTAAGATTATTTTTAACGCATTTCATAATTTGGAATGGATTATCCAAATGTTCTAAAACTTCAAAGAAAGTTATTACATCAAACTTTAAGTTAGGATACCTTTGAACAAATTCTTCCAAAGTTGTGGCATACAAATTTCTTAAGTTAAAATGAGCTCTTCCAAAATTAATAAGATTCTTATTCAAGTCCAGCCCAGCAACCTGATAACTTTTGGAGGCGTGAAAAAGGAATAGGCCATTTCCACAACCCACATCTAATAACTTTCCACCCGCCATCGGTAAGTATTTAAGAAAGCGGCGTTGCGCCCAACTGAGCCGCCAAACTATTACTTCAAAACTTATATATGTTGACTCATACCACTCGACTCCGGGACCCTTCATTGGATCGGCGAAGATTACGTCACAAAACGGGCACTTATACATATGATAGTTCTGAACCTTTTCAACCAGTTCTGCCTTTACCTTTTCTAGGCAAACAGGACAATGCATAAGAGTCCCCATGTCAAAACTCTTCATCCTTTGTTGAAACTTAAAGTGAACAAAGCTTTGAGGCGTCGCTCGAAACTTCTGCCACGGCAGACTTCATCAGCCTAGTCGCAATCCCTTTCCTACGGTAATTTGGATGAACTTCAAGTAAACCGATGCGTCCCGCTTTTCCACAAAGAGTTACCAAGACCACGCCAACCACTCGTTTGTCCACATCCGCCACTAGAATTTTTGTCGGCTCCTTGTGAAGCATCTTCAGAAAACTTATTAAAGGTCGGAGTTTGTAAAACTTCACGACGAGGTTTAAGAGACGCCTAGCCTCCGCGTATCCCTGCTCATTTACAGTTGACTTCTTTAACACTTCATCAATATCATATAAGTCATTGATTTTGAAATCACGAATGATCACAGTTATGCGAGGCATCTCCTTGCCATTTCATAAACAATTTTAGTATACCCGATAAGTGGCATTGGAACCCTATAGCTCAGTAACCCGTAGCCGATGCTTTTTCGCTCCACAATTAAGCTACTATCTTTGATTTTCACTTTCTTTGCATGACCCTTAAAGCTCGGATCGCTTATTTTACACAATAGGCGGTGAGGAAAGGGGTTTAGCCTCCTTACTATGTTGTTACATGTAAGGTTCACATAGTAAACATTAAAACCTATACGACCATGACTATACGTTATCGGGAATGATGAAACATAAGTGTAGTTGTATTCTTTATTAGGGAGGCCAAATTTATATCCCTCTTTCATGCGAACACTCAGAATTTCTTCTTTCTTCACTTTTCTCAATATCTGTTCAATTGCATTTAACCTCCTCCAATCTGCGGGATGTGTCCAGAGATGAAATATGATTTCGCTGTTCCTTAATGCATTAAACAAATTAAATATATACTTCAAAGGTACTTGTTCCGTGATAACGGTTAAGAAAGGAACGCATTCAAGGGGCGCCGTATCATCCATGAAGCCCATACTCGCCCGCGTGAAGTTGAAGCCAAATGATTTCACAATTTTTAGCGATCTAAAATCGAATGAATTCCACGGAAAAATAAAGCTTCTAGGCTTGATATTAAATTCTTGCATAGCTTGCAGCGCCATCATTATATCCGCCTTTATGGAAGCTTCTGACGACGCTGAATAATCAATGTGCGCAAAGCCATGCGAAGCCACCTCATGTTTCATAGAACTGTCTAATATTTTTTCTACAAGATCTGGGGCATATAGAACTCTTTGCCATTTAGGATCTGAGCAGTCATTAAACGGTAAATCATGTTTATCACAGTCTGATAGGAATAGATGACCAACAATAGCCCATGTAGCGCACACCTCATACTTCTCAAATAAGTCTATGAGCCTCATTACAGTATCTCGTTCACGCGAAGCCGGGGTCAATCTCTTGCGAGGGCCAACACCAAGCTCAAGATCCAAAGACAATAAAAACTTCACTAATGCACACCCCCGACTTTTTCATTTCGTCACTTTGACAATTATAAATCGCGAATGTACCGGGGGGTCAGCGCGCTCTCTCTCAAAATTCTAGGCCACTTGCTTAAGTATAAGGTCGAACTCAAAATTTTAGCCCATGCCTTATGCAAGCATCTTGGAGATATGAAAAAGTTCATATGCTAGCACATTCTTCCAGTCATACTTTGACGTAAGATTCTTCGCATCCTCAACCACTGTCTTACACCCTTCATAGTGTTCAAGGATGTCAATAATTTTTTCAGCCATTGCTCTCACATTTTTAGGCTGGACTGCAAAGAGATATTTGCCGAAAGTCTCCTTTAAGCAAGGCAGATCGTATGTTACAACTGGTAGCCCACATGCCATTGCCTCAGCTATAACAACCCCCCAACTCTCTTCGTGAGTGGGGTAAATAAACACCTTAGACTTTTTGATTAATTTATATTTTTTCTCACCATAGCACTCTCCAACAACTGTCACATTGCCCTCAAACTTACATTCCTTGACTTTTGCCTTCAGTCCCTCAAGTTCTGGGCCGCCGCCTATAACACAAAGTTTTGCAAAGGGATATTTTTTCACAACGGTCTTCCAAGTCTCTAATAAATCATAAATCCCTTTAATGGCAGACATCCTTCCCATAAATACGCCTTCATACTCCTTTTCTCCGCCGTCAATTCCAAGAATTTCTTTATAATCTATGCCATTGCTGGTCAAGACCACGTTCCTAGGATTCATTCCCCATCTAATAAGATAATTCCTGATGAGATTATTTACTATAAAGAGTAGGTCAGCAAACTTCTTGCTCAAAAATAGACCCAGATAAAAAAACATTTCCGGAACAACGGTAGTAAAAGTTCTCTCCCTCGTCAAACATGGCTTTCCACCATGAAAATACACAATAAGCTTCGCGCGGTTCTTCAGCTTGAAAAGGATGGATGGGATTATGTCGAACGGAAGATGACTATTTGCTATAATGATATCGTATCCTGCCCTCGACCTTAAACTGATATAGATGCTTTTAATGCATCGAAAAAGATGAATTAGGTAGACGCTTTTGTAGCACCTCTTTTCAAAAAGTGTTGCATACACTTCTGTGTTATTTCTATGAAATGGTTTTAAGTACTTTTCTGCTAAATGGAAACCCAGTTTTGGAATAAGGAGGCACACGTCATGATTTCTAGTCAAAAGCTCACTTATTTTCATGGTATGCATACCACCCCCTCCAACAGCGAATAACCAACTGTTAAAAACTACCAAAACCTTCAGTTTTTTCTTCACTTCTAATCACTCTACATATAAGTCATGCAGTTTAAGACTAGCCGCGCCATGGTGACAGAGATACATCCGGAGAACCGTTAACCATAACATTTGGAAAGGCTGATCTTTAAATCTTCTAAAAGGCTCATTGTGTCTATTACGCTTTGAAGAGAGATTGGTGGTTCCTCGTCTCTTTTTAACGCGTCGATGTAGCTTGAGATTAGGCTCAGATGGTATTTCATTCTATACCTTCCCATCCCCTGAAACAGGGCATGTTTGGTGAAGCCGAAAAACCGCCTCATTTCGCTGATAAACTCAGCGTAAGGAATGATCGCACCTGATGCGGAGTAAAAGGAGTCCGGATAAAACTTTAAATGAATATCAGAAGCTGTCCCATAAATATCAAATCGTCCCATGTGTGACGAAGAAAGAGTTCTGATGTCTAGTATGCCGACGGCGCCGTTTTCGAATTCTATAAGAGCATAGACATCCGTTGTATATCGGAGTTTATCATTACGCTTAGCGTAAACGCTTAACACTCTTTTATGTTTGCCACAGAACAAAGTCTGCAGATCAACGAAGTGTATCGTTGCAAATTCATATAATAGCCCTCCACTCATTTTTTCATCCCACGTCCAACTGGGCTCTGAAAAAGGGCTCAAGTCATGATATGTGCTCACGACTTCCACTATTTTTCCTATCCTTCCCTCCTTATACATCCTCAGCGCTTCTATAACAGGCCTCCTGAACCTATAATTTTGTACGACGCAGACCTTTACATGTCTCTTAAGGCTGGAATCACGAATATCGATAGCCTCTCGCAGGCTTAATGCTATTGGTTTTTCAACAAGCACGTTAAATCCATGTTCTATGGCAGCTAAACATAACTGATAATGTGTATATCCAGGTGTACAAATATCGACCATATCTAGATCGTTGTTTCCAAGCATTTTCGAGAAATCCGTATACGTCTTCGGAATACGATACCGAGATGCAAAGTACCTTGCTTTTCGCCCGTTTACATCGCAAACAGCAACAACGCGAGTGTCCTTGATTTCTTGATAACATGGAAGGTGAAAGGACCGCGCTACCTTTCCACAACCGACCAAACCTATCTTTATCATACTAGACCCCCTAGTCTCCTTCTAGTCAGCTTCAGGAGATAATAGAGAGGTTTGTTAAAGCGAAACTTACAGCAATGTAACGTTTCAGAAGTGATATCACCTTTCAGTTTATAAGCAATCTGACCCAGACCTGAGGCGGCGGCTTTCCTTATATGACCCACCCACCAAGGTCTAAACCCTGCTAGTCGCGCACAGAAAGCATCGACCGCTACTACATCCGTTCCGCCGAGGATAAGACCGACCTTCTTAGGAATACCATAAGCTGGTCCCGATATTCCCTCTTGGCAAATGTTAGCATCAACAATCGCTAGGTTTGGTTTCAGAGCAAGGTTTACATCTACAATAGCCTCATCCAGGACCTTGTGGAAGATCACCTTCCTCTTTTTTCTGAGGCAACCAAACATGTTCTTTAACCCACACGTGATTTTCGTCAAAGGATGAGTTTTCAGCTTAGGGTGAGTTATTAACAGATCACAATTCTCAAGAAGGACAGGAACATCGATCCTCTTAAAGAGGTACCCATTAATGCTCTTTTTAACCCATTTTTCATGCCGCAAGTTTATGATTCTAGCATTATACGTGTTTGCGATGTCATCGATACCAAGGTAGGAAAACAGAACGTCCGCCGATGTCGATGTCGCGTCGTTTTCAACCAAGAAGATTTCAGCAGTGCGATACCGTGTTCTAAAAGCCTTCAGCAAAGCACTCAAAATGGCAGGATCAGATACTGCCCCTGTTTCCGGTAAACGAAAATCACACATGTTTAACTTTATTGCGATTTTTTTGACCTTAGCTGGCAGAGATAAAAAATTAACAATTCTTTTTATGCTCTCAGTTGCATCGCTTGATATTCTCAGCGCATATACAGTGCTATCCAATTTCCTACACATGGTGTTGCCAAAGATCACTATTATTGGGGAAGAGGTTAGACGGTCCTTTTCCTAACATATTCTACTACCTCAGAGATCTTTTCGAGCGTTTTTTCTTCGTAAATTCGTGGGACCTCAACTCGGTAGAAGGAAGTATTCGTACCCAAATTTTCCCTCAGGTTTTTCATGTATTTCCTCCAATGACCTGATAAATGACTTCGAGGGAAAGCATATAAATACTGCATTATGTATCGATTATGCAAGGGAATGTCGAGTTGTTGATTTGCAAACAGAGACCTGACAGCCTCTTCTTCGCTTATTTCTTGTATACGAAGCGAGTCTCTTGGCATTAGGATGAAAAGAGCCTTAAGCTTGGACACGTCTGTCTTTTGACGGGGAAAAAGCTTCTTGACGCTTATTTTTGTGAATATCTTTATGTATCCTTGCGTCACTTTATAAAGTAAATTTTTCAAAAAAAGGAGAAAAATGCCTCTGAGTCCTAATTTATTTCTGACAACTGGCGCCAAATTATAGGTAAAAATATTTAACGGCGATGGAAAGGCCAGTACATTCCCCTTCTGCAGAATTACAAAGTTATCGCCTAGGAAGTCAAACCCTCTTTTGGCTAGGTGCAGAGCTATCACAGTCTTGCCTGCGCCGCCCAAGCCTGCAAATAAGAATGCATGTCGGTCCTTACTCACGCCAGACGCATGGATTAGAGAACAATCTCTTTCATTAATCCCAAAATGGATCAGAAAATCAATAACATTGCCGGAGATAAACATGTTACCAACGAGGTTGCTGTGGATACGAGCTATTATCGTTCCGCTTTCGAAGCCAAGCATTTCAAACCTCCATTTTGCCAGCTTGTACGAGTTTCTCTCACAATAGAAGTAATCCTGCCCAACGTGGTATCTATCATCTAGGATAAAGCAATCCCTCTTGGATGGAGCGAAGTCCCCCAGATATATGGTGAGATCGTAATCATTGGCATCCATCGACTTGAAAGCCTCATATTGTTTGTCAACATCCCCTAACAGTCTTCCTAGACGGGAACGGTTGTCTACGATCTTAAATGTCAGAATATCGTGAACCTTGTAGCTAGATGTTATCATACTCTATCTTTAGGGTATACCGTTAGCGATCACGGTGGATCAAAGTCCGTACGTCTTTGGAGGCGTACTTCTCTGCTGCTACGATTATGCTCATGCTCAATGCTTTTATTAGGGTAGATTGTTCAAGAACCTCAAAAATTTTCCTCACAAACCATAGAATCTTAGCAGAAAAGCCCCTCTCGCTGAGCGAGTCGAGAGTTGGCATAAGGTACGCGATTTTCTTGATCAAAAATCCCTCGCTTGTCAGTATCGTTTTAAGACCTCGTGCTGTGTATAATCGTACTGTTGCGAAATGTTTTCTGATGAACGATGGTAAATGAGGGAGAAGTGGAACACCACTTGCATGAACAATTCTTGAGCCCAATAGCAACTCGTGACTTTCAAACGGGAATAGCTTGTTAACTGTTGAGACTACTAAACAGCCGCATGGCTTAAGAACCCTTGAAACTTCGCGTATCGCTTCTCTATCATTATGTACGTGTTCAAGTACCTCGATCATGATGGCAGCGTCGAAGCTGTTCTCTCTGAATCCCAGTTTCTCTGCGGACATTAACACAAAGTCGGCTCTGTGTCGAGGCAGATCTCTGCTTCCCCTATCCAAGATGTCGATCCCAACAAACCTCCAAGGTAATGTTCTGATGTAGTGCCCAGCACCACAGCCAACATCTAAAACCCTACAACCCCCACTTAGTTTCAAATTACTCAAAATGAAGCTTACCCTCTTTCTAACACCTAGTGTCCTTTCCCATTCGTGTCCACCAGGCGGGAATACGTTTGAATAATTCTTATAATTTAAACCAATGACCGACCCCCTGCTTCGCTTATACTGTTGCTCAAACCTAGATTGTAGCGATTTTTCGAGAGTATACATATGTTCCTTCAAACTTTTCATTTTTTCCCACCTATTTATCAGATCTCGTAGGAAACAATGCAATCGAAATTCATCCTTAACCTCGGTGTCGGTCAGTAATTTAGACTCGGGCTTCTGGTCTAGTTGTTGTTTTAGAATTTCTGGGAGCTGATATAGATCGTAAACCGCTTTTAACACTTTCCTTTTGTCCAAAGCTCTCACTATTTCGAGTTGATGATCATCAAAATGTTCAAAATATTTAGTTAGCCTCGGGACGGCGATAATGCGCGCTCTCGTTTCTAAAGCATTTATAATCGAGCCTACCCCTCCGTGACAAATTATCACATCAGCTTTTTCATAAAAATCTTTCAATTGTTTACGCGGTAAAAATGTAAAGTATTCGACATTTCTAGGGTTATATTTCGTTTTAGCAATTTTCATCATCACCCTTGCGTTTAATGCTGGGGCGATTTCATCCATTTTTCTAATCAAACGGTCAAACGGTGCAGTTCCTACATCCACGAAAACCATTTTTCGTTTGTTATTCGAGGACTTGTCGTTTCTCTTTTCGAATTTTTTAACTTGTTTTAAAAGAATATTACCTTTGTAAACTGCCCGTTTATATCTGCTTAATAAGTAAGGCCATTGAACTATGAATACATCCGAGATGGGATATACGATTTTCCCAGTACCGGATAGCTCCTTGACCCTACATGAGCTTTCTATGAAAACGCGCTTCTTTCTAAATACTTTGGCTAAGAAGAACATTGGAAGAGCTATCTCTGAACCGGTGGAAATGACAATTTCCGGTTTTTCTTTCCAAAATATCTTTAGCTCCATTACACAAAGTAGCATCATATGAAGTAGAAGTACGAAATAGTTCAGAATGGGTTTACCCCTGTACTCCGAAAATTTCAAAGTTAGATCCTGCAATAAATATTTTTTAAAGATAGTATTACTCTGTAATTCCTTAGTGAATAATTCACCATAAGTTACTAACACAACCTCTTTTCCATTAAAGGCATTAAACAGTCGTAGCATTTCACTTAAATGCCCTCCATGAGAACATATAACAAGAATTTTCATGATTTTCACCGATGTTGAAGGATCAGCGATAACTGGATCGTATCGCGCCCACTAAAAATTTCTCCATGAAGCCAATTTCTTCGGTTTTTATGCTATTTTCCCTTTTTTTCCCAGAGAACCGTGTAATTTCCCGTTAAATAGTCTACTATTCCTAACACAACAGCCAATTGAACAATAATACCGTAAATCAATCCGAGGCATTTTTCCCTCAATAGGGCACCCAGTCCCATAAGAATAGTTGCAGGTAATATCAGAAAGTAAGGTGCATATAAAACAGCGTATACTAACAACATTAAGAGTAGAAAGGGGCAGGCTATCAAGCGCACAAGATATGCCGGTGCTATTAACATACCAAAAAAGGCGTACTTTGGGTTAAATAGTACACGCCAATTCTTTGTAAAAACTTGAAGTGTTCCCACGGTCGTTCGTCGCTTATGATTAATCTGACCCCAGATGCTTCCTATGTCTCTTTCAACTACAAATGCTTCTCTCTCAGTTATAGCTCTATAATTCCGCTTGCGTACTTCGAATAAAATGTACTGATCATCACTTAGAATGTTTTCATCGACCTTTTTAACCAATTCTTTCCTGAAAGCAAGAAGTTCCCCTGAAAAGAAGGAAGCGGAATCTATTTCCGCTTCTAACTCCCGAACTCTCTGCCTGAAGAATTTATAAAACTGACTATTCGCCTTATTGATTCTATTATTGCATTCAAGAATGAGATTACCTACAACGGCTCCGACATGGCTGTCAGCGAAATTCCTTACCAGTTTTTTCAGAGAAGTGGCTTCTAAAAAAGCATCGCTATCTGTTAAGACGATGATATCACCTTTGGCAACAGCTAAGCCAGCATTTATTGCGCTCGGCTTGCCAAGTCTCTCAGATTGCTTCACAAAAGTGATGCTACCGTTTTCAAAATATCTTTGTAACGTCATAGTCGAACCATCAGTGGAGGCCGAATCTACCACAATTATTTCGTTTTTATTCTTTGGATAATCTAATTCGAGTGTGTTTTGGATTTTCTCCTCAATCACTGGATTTTCGTTATGGCAACATATCAATATCGTTACAAAGGGAAGAATATCTTTCTTTTCAAGAGTCTTAAACTTCACCTTAGATAAAAGCCAGATAAAAAAAATGTAACCAAAAACCAGTAGGCAGAAAGCAAAGCTCAATATGAGTGGGATAAGCATCCGCACTTTCCTCTATAACTTCATATTTTTCCTTTCAGAAGATCCGATCCAGTTCCTATATTTTTCATCTGCGATGCAGTATCTTTTCTTGCTTTTTAGCGCGCTACGTTTATGCCATAAACTTTATTATTTGAGCAGAATACTATCACGGGACTCACCTATGATTTTCTGACCGCTTATCAATAGTCCGCCTGTGTTTCTCTAAGAACTCAGTAAATACGTTAACAATATAATCTAGGTCCTCTCTAGTAAGGCCAGGATGGCACCCCACGAAAAAGCCGTTCTTTCTTATATGACGGGCAACTTTTAGGTCTCCTACAACGCGAAACTTTTGTCCTCGCATACATGGCTGATCGACAATGTTCCCAGCTTCTATAGGCCTTGTCTCGATACCGTTCCTTTCCAAGTAATTTACTATGTCAAGTCTCGAAAACGGTGCATTCTCTCGGATTATAATGGCAAAGTGGTGATAAGTATGCTTAGCCCAAGGCTTTTCAACTGGCAATTGAATTAACGCGTCATATGCCTCAAGTTCTTTCGATAGATACTGTACATTTTGTCTACGCGCGTCAATAAAGTTGTCCAGCTTTTTTAGCTGTTCAACACCCAAAGCTGCCTGCAGATCGGTCATTTTGAGAGAGTAACCGAGTTTGTCATACGTCTGTCGTATGTCAAATGGCCCTAATTCTTCGTATATTTCTTTGTATCGTTCACCTAATGTCTGTGCAGCGCGAGGATCTTTAGCTACTTCAATCACACGACCAAATCCTCTGATGCTCCTAGCCAGATCTGCAAGTCTGTCGTCGTCAGTTATTATCATGCCACCTTCACCGGTCGTTATATGATGAGCTGCAAAGAAGCTGAACGTGCCGAAGTCCCCCCAGGTACCAGCTTTACGCCCATAGCATTCAGAACCATGACTCTCGCAAACATCTTCTATTATCCAGTATCCTTCTTTAACCAACTGACGCATGTCACAAGGATGCCCGAGCAAATGAACTGGAAATATGGCCCGAGTCCTATCAGAGATTGCTTGCTCCACTTGAGCTGGGTCAATACACAAAGTTTCAGGGTCAACGTCGACGAAGACAGGTATTACACCTACCTGAATTATCGGGAACACTGAAGTTGGAAATGTAACTGGAGAAGTCACCACCTCATCTCCAGGTTTGATACGCCTATCTCCAAGAGATTGATGCGTTAATGCGCTGACTGCCACGAGGTTAGCGGAAGAACCTGAATTCACTGCTATTGCGTGTTTAACGTTATAGTATTTGGCAAATTCTTCCTCAAATTCTTTAACAACTGGTCCTTGCGTGATCCAACCATTTAGCAAGACCCTGAGGAGTCGAAAGACTTCATTGTCGAATAAGACATCACTGGTTTTAATTATCCGTCGGCCTCTCTTAGGTATATCTTTCCGCATCAGATAGTACTTCTCAATTAACTCTTTTATCTCAACAAAAATCTCTTCGGTTTGATGAAGCTTCATAGCACATCCGACTTTATTTTGCTCTAAACCCGCGAAAGCTTAAACTTTTCGAAGTTATTTTTATGCCCTCTCTCAAGCTAACCTTTGGCTCCCAATTAAGCAAAGATTTGGCCTTAGCGATATCAGCTTGAAATCGGCTAGAGATGCGCCCGGCGGGTCGTTCTTGATAAGAAAATTTGACATTCTTGTTAACCAAACTTGCCATGGTTTGGCAAAGCTTCGCTGTTGAAGTTTCTATGCCGCTTCCTATATTGATTATTTCTCCACTGAGTCTTTCTTCAATGGATTTCTTTATGGCTTCAACCACGTCTCCAACGAAGACGAAGTCTCTGCTGTCATCGGGTGGTCCAAGTACTGAGACGGTACCTCCTTCATGAGTCTTAAATAATCTCTCTAACAAATCTGACACCACATACCCGGTGGACTGACCAGGTCCGTACACGTTAAAAAGTCTTAAGATAACGACGTTAAGACCGCGCTTAGCAAAATGATTGCAGTATAGCTCCCCAGCATACTTACTAATTGCGTAAGGAGAACGTGGGCGACATTTGCATGTCTCTTTAATGGGAAGTTGTGAAAAATTTACGTCATAAACATGAGCAGTAGATGTATAGACGAGGAGCGCCACCCTATGCCTTAGTGAAGCCTCGCATACATTCACAGTTCCTAGGATATTTGTCTCCGCATCCCAACCACAGTTGTGCCAAGCCAGAGCTGGGCTCGGGTTAGCAGCCAAATGAATAACTATATCTGGCTTACTTTGTTTCCAAAATTTCTCAACTATTTTAGGGTTTCGGATGTCGTAAGAGAGTTTCTCCTTTAAATCGAACTCTACTACATCTGAAAACCGTGTTTTCAAATGTGAACCTATAAATCCCTTAGAACCTGTTATCAAAACTCCTGGCAAATTTGAACCTCCTTAATGCTGTAACCACCTGATTTCAAACATCGGCTATATCTTAACTCTGTTCCCGCCCAAAACTAGGAATTACACTTAGCACTATTCCTTTTTGGCAATTACAAATATGCATGGACCAAGTGGAATTCTCAGCCATAGTAAGAGTGAGTTAGTTAGTATACGGTCTATAAAAGGGGGTAATCGACCTGTGAACCAGCCAGCTAAACCCCTGATACAACAAAGAAGCTTTAATATTCTAAACCCTGAGTTCTCCAATAAAGCTTTAACCTCTAGTGTTGACATCTCACACTTGTGTGAAGGTATAACCTTCACTATTCTAAAGGCCATAAGTGCTTTTCTTAAAGATGCATTTGGCGTTGTAATGCAATAGATGCCCCCTCTTGTTAGAACTCGATGCGCTTCTGATATTGCTCTGAGTGGGATGTCTAGATGTTCGAGAACGTCAAAACAAGTCACCATATGAAAGATGTCCTTCCTGAGCGGCAGATCAAGGGCAGAAGCCCTAATTATATCGGTAGTTGAGCGATTCTTCGCTTCATTTAATGCGTATAGAGAGATGTCAATTCCCACTAAACTGATTGCTACTTTGCCTTCTAAAGCCTCGAGAAATAAGCCACGGCCGCATCCCACATCTAAAAGAGCGAGCTTCTGAGTATGTATTTGCCTGATTAATATTGTGGCTAGCTTGTGATTCAACCATCGCACAAGCCTGTCGAGACCGTATTCTTCCTTCCAGTACTGCTCATCATACATTTTTAGTTACAACCCTTTGTTGGAGACAATATAAGGGAGCACTAGGCTACGAAGCGGTCGTGTCACCAGATACCAGCCAGACTTCCATTTTTGACATAGCTTCGCCAAAGATTTTCTTATAATCAAATCTTTGGGCAAGCCTTAAAGCATTCTGCCTGTACTCGAAGAGCACATCTTCTTGCAATAAGCGAAGTATAGCGTCAACAAGTTCGCTTTTGTCATAGTTAATAATTATTCCAGCTCTGTTTTTTTCCAAATAACCTGAAATGGAAGGAACTTTCGTCGTAATGACGGCTAATCCAAAGTTTAGGTATGTTTTGATCTTGCTAGGATCCGTATATCTCGCAAACGTCTCTAATTCAGAGGAGTAAGGGGCTAGCCCAATGGCACATCTAGAAAGAATATCTCTGAATCGGCGTTCATCTACAAATCCCAGAAATTCAACGGTGTGGATAAGTCCGAGAGTCTTTATCTGATCGTTTATCCACCTTCCAAGAGGTCCTTCCCCCAATATCTTAAGCTTAACGTAGGGAAGGATATTGGAAACTTCTTTAACCGCTTCTATGATGAGCTTAATCCCGTGGTTCTCAATTAACTGACCAGCATACACTATACTTGACTTATCATATTCATATGATCCTCGTGCTCTAGTTTCCATCGGGTTAGTCGACAGAGGCACAACTATACTTAATTGGCCCTGTCTAGGCTTAACTACTTTTTTCCTGTTGTCAGCAATGTATTGAGTAAGGTTCCAAATAGCATCACAATATTTGGCAACAAGCCGATCGAGGGTATGAAAGATACCGTAGGTAATAGTCTTAAGGCCGAGTTTCTTTGGAGGGGGATAATAATCGTAACAGTAATAAACGACTATCTCAGCCCTTCCGAACAAACGTAGGAATAAACCAATGAGTGCATAGAAGCTAGATACTCCTATATAGACATGTATTTTCTCTTTAGAGCCTAGAATTAGACATATGATCATTACGAAATTTAACAATAGTCTGACTGGAAGAGTCGCTATCAAAAGCCTCCTACTTAAGTGTGAACATGAAAGAAGACCAGCTCGTACTACTTTCTCGCTTCTCATAGTGCCAAGCTCGTATAAAACCCGTCTAACTGATCCGTCATGGGGACCAACCTCAATAAAGGTGAATTTCCTCCCGTAATGCTTGAAGAAATACTCTAATGCCTTGTTGAACGAGAAGCCTGTAGCCACCACGATTATGCTCAAATCTTTGCTATGCTCTTTTTGGTAGATAGGATGATTCAATCCCTGATCTCACCATTTTTGAAAATATCTTAAACTCAGTCGTTATATTATTTATTATACGCAAGTAAGTCTAAGTTAACGAACTCGTCTACTCTAACTAAGAGTACTGGCAAGAAGGGCCCACTTTGTATAGAATCTTACATCCTACCTTAACTTTACTGACAGATTCGCCTTTCTAAGAAGAAGCGCGTCTCTATCTTTGAGGATAGTTTCATAAAGAATTTTTCTGTAATTAAGTCTTTGGGCAAACCTTAACGCATTTTGTCTATACTTTAGGAGCATTTCTTCGTGCTGTAACAGGTGTAGTATAGCATCAGCAAGTTATCTTTTGTCATAATTAACAATTAGACCTGCTTTATTCCTCTCTAGCGCGCGAGCAACCAGTTGAAAGAATAGCCAGAAGCTACCATGACTATACTTAAAGAGCCATAGAAGTTATCTAATTGGTAAGACAAGCCAGCCTTTAACCTCACCATTTGAGAATATCTTAACCACAGTTGTGTCTGAAGTTAGTAAGACTAAGCTTTCGTTGTTTATCCTTTGCAGCTCTGGGTATAGATCGATGTAAAAGAATACATCGTGTTGGGAAATTGCAAAGTATACACCATTAGGATAAGACTCCCGTAGTGTTTTGTGAATGGTGTAGCCAAAGTGGTTCGGGATCATCCCGCCCAGGGGCCATATTTCTGCAATCTTTACGATGTCCGCTCTCCGAAAACCTTCTTCTTTCCCCATAAAAATTTGAGCGATCGTCCAGTCTCTTATCCAGTTGGCGGGTAGGTCTCGGCTTTTATATTCATACATCCAACTTAACCCCTTAAGTTCCGCGTAGGGAATATGATGGTTATCTCGCATTATATAAGGCGAAGGGTGCGCTGAAAATACTCCTAACGTTGTGGTTAATAGCAAAATCATACTAATCGTCGCTACACGAGTTACTGGTATGCGTCGGACACTTGCTAGACTAGTCTTTCCATTACCCATCATATAAGCTACTAAGATTGGAGTGAAAACCAAAAGAAAATTCGATACGCGAAGGCCTGTGTTAACCGCTGGCGCAATAAGATCTTGAATCTGCATCAGGGTGGCGACACTCATTGGTCCGAGGAGGTAAAAGAGAAGCCTTTCCGATCTTTCTAAAGATGGCTTTCTTAACACCTTCATCACTCCTATGAACGATATACATAGGAAAATAAGAATATGGCCGTACGTCTTTAATAAAAGTTCAATGATATCTAGCGCCTGCAAGTTAATCCTTGCAAAGCTGACTCTTAAATACTCGGATGTTGATTGTGAAAATTCACCGCTAAACCATCTTATTACTAATTTGATGCTATATGCCCATAGATAAATCTTTTCCGTAATCCAAAGAGCCAGGACGATTCCGAGGGTGAGGGGTGCTTTAAACCAGACAGGTGTTGATAATGTGCCTCGAAGGTTGTTATTTCTTTTGAAGAGACCCTTTTCATGAACAATGCGCATCACTTCGGCTGCCATGAATCCTCCAACTACAAATGTTGTGGTCAGTACGTGCAGTAGCGGATACATAAGTATGAAAGGTATTAGACATATGAAGCACTGTCTCGATCCCATCGTTCTTTCAATTTTTTTCAAATAAATAAAGAACATAACAGGTAAAAAAAATATGCTATTACCGAAGCTTGTTACAAAAACGTTAAACGGTACAAACAATAAAACCGTGCTGGCACCCATTGCAAGGGCTAACGTTCGACGTGATGAAAACACGGACGCAGCTAAGGGATACATCAACAGGACATAGGTAAGTGACATGAGGGTGGGAATAAGCTTCCACGTCTGTAAACTTGAAAAGCCGAGTACTAGAGCTAAACTCGCCCCAAAAACATTCATTATTGGATGAATATTCTCTGGATCTACTCGGCCCTCGCTAACAATGTCAGCCGTCCATCCAATTTCAGTCGGCACATCAACTCTACCATAAGATGCGTAGCCTCTAAGAACTGGCATAGCTAGAACGACGACGTTCGAAACCATCAGAATCATTAATCCTATAAGCCAGCCTTTTCTCTCCATGAAAGCTTCGTTTACAAGTATTAACCAACCAATTGTATATCCAGCGATCAAAAAAAACCATGCTGGCAAAGGAATGGAAGAGTATATCGAAGGCTCATAGCCCTTAATCGACGTGGACTGAATCAGAAGAATGGAAAGAAGTATGCAAAGTAAACTTGTAATTGTCGCGATCCGGATGCAGAAGTGATGTGTTACTAACGTCAGCATCACTCCATTAACTTAGTAAGACCAGCGCGCGCGACATTTGAAGTACGTAGATGAAGAGGAGTAATCCTGCACCCAACGTATGGTTCCTGGGACCCCAAACATGATACGGGGCCTGACACGTATCTAGCGCGTGCGCGCTAAAATAATATGGTTTGAGCGTAAGTAATGCCTCCTGCATTCAATTATTTTAAAACCACATTCGCGAATAACGCGTCTTATCTTCGAAGAAGAGTAAACGGCTATTTTAAAGGGTGTTTTCCTATTTTTCTTCGACCTAGACAAAAATATTCTTGATAGGGTAGAGTATAGAGGGCCTAACCTTATAGCCTCTTCACTCCATACATTAAAAATTATTATCCCCGAGCTTTTTAGGCAACGGCGTATTTCCTGTAGCGCTTTATTGGGCTTATCAAAATATTCGAATGTACCGAGACTATACACCAGATCAAAAATTCTTTCCCTAAAAGGCAAATGTTCAATGTCTGCTACAAGAAATGCCAGTGTTTTCGATGACTTCCCTGCTCTTTTAACTGAAATTTTTATTCCGGAACGGGAGAAATCAACGCCAATTATGTGAAACTTTTGAGATAAGGGTAAAGCAATGCGTCCATCGCCACATCCTACATCTAACACTAAAAAACCTTCCTTACACCATTTTTGAATAGTATAAACATCAATGAAGTTCTGCCAAAGCCTGCCAACGTTTCTAACATAAGACACAGTATTGTACTTAAGGTCGTAAAACTTCTTGGCAACTACTTTTAAGTCGCTCTCTATTTCCGTCATTTAGAAAAGCTAAAAAGAACCTAGCTGAAGCAAATAGGCCTTAAGGCCAACGGCCATTTTAGGCTAAGAAGATTGACAAGTTTCCTTTCTATAACGCTCTCTTCTTTGTAGGTGGGAACCACGATTGATATAAAGGGCATATGGTTTACGCCACCTCGTTTAGTACGTTTCGGTTTGTGCATAGTCAAGAACGACATCACCAGTAAGTAGTCAACAAACTGCCAAATCAATAGAAAAATGAATAAGTAAAGAGTGATTATAACCAACTGAGTGAGTGCCATCTATTTCTCTTGCCTAGTTGTTTTCTGCTTCAGCCTCGTTATCGCGTACAGCATAAGCGACGTTATGAATAGTATAGTCCCCATGAACAGCGCCCCCAGCATTATCAACGCCACTGGTATGCTAAAATACCTCGTCACGTTAAAGTACCACAGCAAGTATACCCCTGCCCCCATCCCTAACATGATCAGCATTGCCCCAGGTACACCCAAGAGCAGCAGCGGCCTTTCCTCAACAATCAGCCTCAACGCCATTCCAATAAGCTCGGCTCCATGCCTCACTGGATTCCTCTTAGAAGTCTTCTCCAAGCCTTTGTACCTTACGGCTATCGGAACCTCCACCACCCTCAAACCATTCCTCACAGCCACCGCCAGCTGCTCCGTTTCTATCCCATAACCCTCAGCCTCACACTGCTGCATGAGATCTAAGACCTTAGTTGAATATGCTCGGAAGCCGCTCTGAGTGTCCCTAACAACCCCTTTACCGCTTCTTCTACTCACCGAATTAACCAATTTCAGCCCCAACCTACGGTAAAAAGGAGCATCCGTCTCAGAGCCTTCAACATACCTAGAACCTATAACCAAATCAGCCTCTCCCCTAATTATCGGCTCAAGAAGCCTCGGTATCCCATCTGGGTCATGCTGACCATCCCCATCCATCGTCACAACAACGTCCGGGTTTAACTGCTTCAAATACTCCAACGCAGTTCTCAAGGCTACACCCTTGCCCATATTCTTATCATGCCTCACCACCAAGGCTCCAAGCCTCTCAGCAATCTCCGCCGTCATATCCATAGAACCATCATCACAAATCACCACCCTATCCGCGTGCCTCCTAGCCAACAAAACAACCTTCGCTATGGTCTTCTCCTCATTGAAGGCGGGAATGGCGGCAACAACAAACGATTTCCTATCCATCAACACTTCATCTAACAAGAGTTGATGTTAGTTAGCCACGCAGCAGTCATCGTTTCCCTTCAAACCATCTTTTATAAAAAAGCAAGAACACCGAAGATAACAGACAAGTCATGGGAGCCGTCCCCCACATCAACCCTGACACTGAAATTTCGCTCCTCTCAAATGTGCTTAATGGAAGCATCGGAACCTCTTCCCTATGCCACACCGTAGTAATGCCATCTGAAAGCGTGCCCAGCCTGGCAAAGTCGTGAGCTTCAAGAATTGGCTCGTAGAAGGAATCCGAGCAAAAAACCCACCTCAGGCTATAGCTTGACGCATCCACCAAGACATTGTTTAGTAGGGTCAGCCCCTTCTCACCCAAAATCTCGTAGTAGTATTTTGAGGCGTCTAGGATGCCTAATCCACTCTCCCTCAAAACCGGGAGTAGCCTCCCAGTGTAGTAAATGCCGTCCAAGGTCGTGGCGTTCACCATCGTGCTCAGCCTAGCCAGCTGAGCCTCACCAAAGCCCAAGGTCAAATACCTCCACCTCCAACGACCATCCTCGTCAAGGAAGGCTTTCACCTCTTCTAGCCTAACCTCCTTAGGATGACCAAAGTACACAGCCAAATTGCTAACCCACCAACAGTTCACAGCCAACGAAACCAGCAACCCCACCAACAGAAGCCTACCCAGCCTAAACCTCGTCGAACTATCATTCGCTACCTTGCATATCACACCACCAATAGGCAGTAATAAGATCCCTGTCCACGCCGCAAATCTGTCGTAGACAAGCCACTCCCACCACCTCCCGAAGATCAGGGGAAGGGGCGTGGTCCCGCCTAAACCCATCAAGAACATGAAAAGCCCTGCCAAAAACAACGGGACTAACCTCCTATTTTTTGCAGCGAACAAGCCTGTGAGCGGCACAAAGACCAAGGAGACCCCATGGATGTTCCAAAAGTAAACGCTGGCCCAACCAGAATTCGAAAACAACACCCTTGAGCCGTGATGTATCGGAGCTTGCATCTCGGCGACCAACAAGAAGATCCAAAACGGATAGGTAACTATTAGGCAAAGGATTCCTCCGATAACTGAAGCCAGAACTAATCGAAAAACGATCTTCCTCCAACCCAATTTGTCAAGCGACTTCGAAATCACCCTAACCAACGATAGCAAAAGGCACGATGGCAAAAGGAACAAAGCCGACAAATGATGGGAGCCAACTGATGCCCCCAGCAAAGCAACGGTTAAGGCAAAGTCAACTGTCCTCCCAGCCTCAAGAAACCTACGCAAGCAAACCGCTGCCAAAAGACTAGAAACCAATCCAAACAACGTCGTAATCTGACCAGAAAAGTAAGTGGTTTGGCCTATCGAAGGTAAGAAAACGCTGAGAAGCGAAGCGTAACCAGCCTCCTCCTCAGACACGAAAATCCCAGCAAAGCAATAAACCGCCACCGGTATCAAGACCAAAAGCAGCAATGACAGAACTTGATACGCCGCCTCCAACCCCAAACCGAGGGAAAGCAAGGCAAGGCACTGATGAACCAACGGAGGATAAGTAGTCACGTAAAAGCCACCAAACCACCTAGGCTCCCAAAGGCCAAACCAAGAACGGGCATAATGATCTGCAAAAAACATGTGAGTATAAGCGTCGTAACTCCACCTGTAGCCTCCGGTCAACGTCAAAGCCAAGTGAAAGACGAAGGCAAGGGCTACGGCTAGTAGCAGAAGCCTGTTCGTCTGCCCCACGAAGCCGTTGACTACTCGTCTAGCTCTGACTAAGCCCGTCCTTAGCATCAAGATCTTCAGTCACGTCCCACAGCTGCCTTGTAGAGCCTGATGTATGCTTGCACCACCTTATCCCAGATTCTGCCCTGAGCGAAAGCCTGGTTCATCTTCCCAAGCTTGGCACGGGGCTCTTCATCCTCCATCAGCTCAATTATCGCCTCTGAAAAGGCCCCGGGGTCTCTATCAACCAGCATTACACCTGCTCCTTCGTCTCGCAGTTCTCTGAACTCAGGCAGGTCCGTCACAACTATAGGCTTCCCAAAGCAAGCCAACAGGTGGACGACTCCACTCGTTCCCGTGCAGGTGGCATAGGGTAAAACCACGACACCAGTATCTTCAAGAACCTCAGGCAGCTTCTCTTCAGGCGTGTAACCAAGGAAGACCACGTTGGGCTCGCTTTTGAAGCCCTCCACCTTCTTAATGACTTCCGGGTAGTTAGGGTGCACACTACCCGAAAACAAGAGTTTCACCCAAGGTTTCTTGGCTCTCACGCGCCTAAACGCGTCTAGGAGGAGGTCTACATCCTTGTAAGGGCCAACGTAACCCATGAACAACAAGTTTTCTCCGCTCCTACCTGAGCCTGGATTAGGTTTGTTCAACAGGCGATGGCCCGGGTTGTTCGGAACGGGATCGTTGAAAATGCCGGCGCCGTGAGGTATGTGGAAGGCTTCTTTCTTGTAGCGGCTTCTGATGGTCTTCACGTAGGATTTCATGGTCACACTCATGAAGCTCGCGAAGGTGTAGAACTTCGTTGCAAGTGTTAACCCAAGCCTATTTAGGATGGAGTTTTTGAGCCCCGTCTCCTCTATGTTAATTCTCTCATGCAAATTGTGTAGACTAACCACGGTTTTAACCTTGAGCAATGCTAAGAGGGGCATTAAGAGGGACCAAAGGAAGTTCACCGCCCTCCTTCTCCCGAAGGAGGCTAGGTGCACGTTAAAGTGGACAACGTCTGGACGGAGCTTTAGGATGGTGAAGAACACCTTTAATGGACTTAGAAGATCGTCGACTTTCCACAAGTGTTTAACCACCACTTTTTCGCCTATCCTCTGGTCTCTACTCTGACTTGCGTTTGCCAAAACGTAAATTCTTTCCACCTCACTCCGTTTAACCAGAGCGTTAACCACCTCCTTCGCGTATTCACTCAACCTACCTCGTGAGGGCGGGTAGCCGGTGATCAAACAGATCTTCAAGCCGGAGGCACCGTGTAGATGTAAATGGCTATCCTGCCACTGCGGTAAACTTCTCGAAAAGACGACGAGACCGTCGGCTGCCCATACCACCCATAACCATTCACCCACCATATGAGATAGATTTCATCATAGCCTAGATGAGCCGCTTCCTTCGCCACCCTTTCCGGGTTTCCATACTCATAATGTATAATCCGATCTTCACCAAGCATCATGAGCGCCCATCCATAGAATGCTCGATGAGTAAGCAGACGAGCGCCCCCATCCATGCCATCCCTCAGCCACAGCAGCACATTAACGGTGTCCTGACAGTCGCATAGAGGCACGCTGTTTTGTAGCATAGACGACGGCACGTAAATCGTATACTGGCGGAACGCAAAGATTCCATATCCATACGGCATAGCCACAAAAGCTGCGGTGAGTATTCCAAGGATTAAGAAGATGAGCAACCGACGGGAATTTAGCTTAATATTTGTTAGCGCATCTGATGCGTAGAAGGAGAGAGGGTACGTTAGCATCAAGATCCAACGGTATCCACCAAACCACGCGCTCTGGGTGACAACAGGTAAGAGGATAGCTACTAGACTCCAAAGCGTCCAAGACTTGACTTGAAAGTTCTTCAGGGATTTGGCACCCGTCATTGCTAAAGGTAGCAGTAGTAGGTGGCAATAGAAAAAGAAACCCACCATGTTAACGACCATATCCGGATAGGAGGAAAATCCATAGAGCGAGAGCCATCCTTCAGGTTTCCTTTCCGGAAAGATGAGAAGCACCGTAAGGAACTCTCCAGACGAAACCCTGCACTTTGCGTAAAAAATGAGGAGAAATAGCAACACAGCAGGCAGGGATGCCAGAATTAAACCACGGGCCTCAACATATTCTCTTTTGAACAATAAACGCAAAACCAAGGTGCCGACTATAACGAACAAAATCACAATTACCAGTTCGTGGCTCAATGCTACTAGGATCATTGCTAGAGGCAGCAAAATACGGCCCTTCCAATCCTTACAACCCTTATGAATCAAAGTTAAAGCCATGAAAAGAAAGATCAGAGCGAGTTCGTTTCGGAGAAGATCCCAAGAAATCCTCAGCGCCACAAAGTACAGAGTAACCAGAAGCGTGGCGAGCAGGCTTTTCCTAGGAGACCAGCCCAAGGCATGACTGGAAAAGCCATAAACAGTTAAGGCAAGGAAACCATGTAATAAAGGAGCAACCACTTTGATCGCTAAGACTAGGTTTACACCCAAAAGGGCCGTTGGGGCGAGGATACAGTAAAGGAAGGGAACGTCCGCTAGAAAACTCCAAAAATCAATACCATGGCGTATCCACAAGTAAACGAAGGGAACATAATAGGCTATTGAGTCAAAACCCACAAGATACGGCCCCATAAGGACCTCAGGTATAGCCCGCACGGCCATCGGTATCGAGAACGCAAAAAGAAGATATCGAATCTCACCTCTGATCCGCAGAATCATCTTGACAAACTCTCCAAAAGATACACGGAAATGGGCAGCATCAATCATTGGTCGCAGTACTAACCAGTTTTGTAGGATGGTGAGCCTGACGTTGCTGTGGGCAAGGCGGTTCGAATTGCCTGGAAACGCTTATCTAGAGCAGGCATCTGCAGTTGAAAATGATTGTGGACGATTCTGAAGGCTAGGAAGGCGAAGGATAGGCTGATGAAGTAGCGTATATAGCTTGAATAAGGTCCTATGGCCTCTGCCCACGCTCCGTGAAGGGCTACGTATAGGTTGCGGAGCGCAGGACCTGTCCAAAAGATGGGAGTGGCAAAGTAGATGTACGTCGCGTTGAAGGCTGCGAAGAGGAGGGGGAAGATGCAGAGCTTCCGATTGAACCTCTGCGATAAGAGGGCTAGCGGCATAAGTGCTGCGAGATGCTGCTCATTGGTGACCGGGGCGAAGATCATGTAGGTGAGCATAAGCATCACCAAAGAGTTCAGCATTGGCAATCTCTCCCTTAACACTACGCAAGTCAACAATAGAATGGCTGCAGCGAAGATGAGCATAGCAACCCTCGTGATTGCTGTCTGAAAGAAAATCCCCTGAACGATCGAAGCCACGTGGTACATGTTCATCCCGTTTACTGGCCTAGCTCCTTGAAAGAGCATGGCGTCGAGGAAACTGTTTGGCGCAACGAAGAGGTAGCATATGGCGGGAAGAGAGGCGATGGATAGACCCAGAAGGAACTTCGCGAACTCCCTCCAACTGGAAAGGGACCTCACTATGAAGAGGGGAAGCAGCACAACCGTGTATATCTTAATTAAGCTTAGCCCATACAAAAATCCCGAAAGAATTCTCCATTCATGGAAGCACAGGTATGAGGCTAGCAAGAATAGCCCCACGAGTGGATCGAAGTTCCCCCATATCGCCGTGATGAACAACACGTAGGGATTTAAAGCATAGAATAACCCCAACCTCGGCTCCCTCCTAGACAGTAAGTAGATCACCACAACATCCGCCAAGATGATGGGCATCTTGATCAAGAGCAGGAAAACGTGTATCTGAGGGTATGGCAACACGAGCTCCGCGGCTCGCAGGTCCAGATTGTTTTCCGCAGGGAATATGAAGGTGTACAGTCGGTAGAAGGGGGCGAAGATTAGGAGCGCCTGTGGGAGGTAGGCGAATCCATGGTAGTAGAGGGGGAGACCGGTGCTCTGCCTCAGCATGTAGGTCCTCTCAGCAACCTGTCTATACACGTCTTCACCATTCATGAACTGCCGTGAAGCCTCCAAAATCGTACCTATGTCCCACACGTTCATGAAGAATGGGGCGAGGATAAGCCTAATGCTAAGTCCTATTAGGACGTATTTTAACCATAAACGCGTATCTTCTAACCCCCAAGTACGCTAGCCCGGAGAATATACTCATCAGGGGGTAAAGGAGGTCTTTGGCAATTTTGAAAGAGTATCGACCGGTTTCATCTAAAGCGATCCCTATAGATAAGTGTGAGCCTACGTAGTCGATGATGATCTTGTTAAGCCCGTTCGAATCCCTGCACACCTCGATGTTTAAAGGCTCATCAGAGAGCTTAACAACCCCTCTATAGGTTTGACCTCCGTTCATAAACTCAAAGCTTAAAGTTCTCTTAGGCTCAACCTTCAATGGTAGTGGCATACCTCTATAGTCACTGCCCTCCACGGCACTAAAGTACCATCTCCAAAGGGTTAGCCTCAACTCTATAGGCTGATCTGATTCGTATTTCACTATAATTCCTTCGCCCGTGACCACAATCGATTTCGTGAGCATAGGACTACTACCGCTGTAGATTATAGTCAGCCCATCGTCCATTAGCCGTCCGTGGCTTTCAAAGTCCTCATAAAGGTTTAAGCCATTAACGAAACTTTGATGGTCGCTTAACTCAACCACATCGATAAGGGACTTGATAGGCCACCCTTCTAAAAGAAAGATGTGTGGCTTATCAGTACTGACGGCCTCATCACTGTACTTCACATAGTAGGTTTCATCCTGGTACACAAAGGTTCTTGGAGCACGACCATCCCATCCCCTCGCGCAGATAAGAGGTGCAAAGCTTAGGGATATGATGAGAGTTACGAATAGTATGTCTACCAACGTCCTCCTTTTAAGTCCCGCTAAGAATTTGTTTGGCATACCACTAATGCGCCTTGCTTAAAGACCACTCTAAATATATTTGGATCTAGGAACACAGTGAGGCGGTCATCAGCTTCCATGATAGGCCTTGTAGTAGCCTCATATTCAAAGATCAAAGGCTTGAGGCTACTTATATTCACGCCCACCTCATCGCCTTCGCTCAGAAGCCTCAATGCTGCTTGAACCCTATTCTGTCCACACTCAGGGTCTGGCCCCACTTCCACACCCATGAGGTTGCCGATGAATCTGACCTCAAATTCACCGAAGCCTAGCCTCAGGTTGACCACATTCCCATGAAGCGTGTAATCGAGGATGATGACATCCCAAGGTACCCAGATGGTCAAGTTCATGCTGATAAGCGATGATGAGGGGGTCTTCACTGGAGCTATGGCGTATCGTACCTCAATTGAATGCTCTGAAGCGGTCAAGGTCTTGTTTATGCGGAGACCGTCTGTCTCGTATCCGATCAGCCTTACCCCATCCATGGAGGTTTCATCGAAACGTACCCTGCCGCTGCTCGGCGCCTCCACCCACCTGCTGCCTAAAACGTCGAAGAGTACTCGGTTAAATGAATCCTTTATAACTAGGGACTTGACGGGGTTAACGAAGGATCGGTCTAGAAAACTCGTCGTGCCAGCTTCAGCTACCACATATTCTATGTTATAATTCTTTATGAGCTCAGGTGTGTAGGCGAACCAGAGAGGCATCCTAGATCGCTCGTCAGACTCAATTAAAATACTAACTCCAGCCTCTATGAAGCCGCCAACGGGTGTGAACTCCGCCTTAACCATCGCATGCTCCTCATCATATTTTCCCTGCGTGAGGCTCACAATGTTTCCTAAAAAGGATATCTTGGTCCCCCTTCCATCGATCATCAATATGGTTTCATCATCTGTTGTTTCGAGTATCTTAGCCTTCTTCCATGGCTCAACCTTAACTGGGAGCTCCAGACTAACCACTTCCACTTTTGTCTTTGGATCAACTCGATACTCTACCTTAAGGCACGGTTCTGATGTTGAAACCCGTATCGTCTTCTCAAAGAATAATCCATATGTTTCGAGGTACTGTACGAGGATTACCTCAGGTTGAGTATTGCTGAGCCATTGGTAACCGCGGTATGCCGCACCACTGGGGCTTTCAACCCATTCCTTGCCCTCCTTGATCAGCCCAACCCTCACAAAGGAATCATCAATAAAGGCTAACGGCTCGTACCCCTTTCCGTCGTAGCACGAAAGGCGAGGAGACCTCGACGCGGAGAACGGCTCCCACTCATCGACCAATAGGCTCGGAGTCAATATTCTGAAGCTTGTCGACTCTATTGTCTCAGATACCAGAGCTTCATTCAGCCCTCTGAGGCCTATGAACCTATTCCCTGAAAGGGCTTCGAGCCATGCCGCGACTATAGGTTTTGAAGACAAAATCGCTCCTCCACGAATATTTTCACCCATCCACTTCACGGCCGAGGCGATCTCTTCATCGGTAAAGTATCTTGAAGCCGAGTATTCATTGTACATCGATGCCGATGTAATATAGCCCACACCTACCGTGGAGGCTGTTAAGAAGATTACAAGAAGTATGGCAGCGAGTTTAGGCAAATCTATCACCACTTCCACGACTGGGCTATGGCCAAGAGCGTTTATTTCATGTACCAAGAAAGATTCTCTAAGCCATAGCAGCGGGGACGAAACTAAGAGGGCCAAGATCGGTATCGAGAGTACGTGGAGCGAGTCTAAAGCTGGAACGAAGGCTAAGGCGAAAGGCGCTATAGCTAAAGCAAGTAACATCCGCAAGGCTACCGTCTCAGCTTTCTTCAAGAGGGCGTAGACCCCTATGACAGCGCCAACCGCTATAGATAAGTTAAGCCACAAGTTTTCAGCCCATATATCTAGGCTAACCCTAAACACTTGACCCTGCGTTCGTGGCGAAAGACCTAGAATTAAGAGAAACAAGAGGGGAAGAGTCAAGGCGCTTGCCGAGAGGGCTAGAGCTAGGGCTACCCTTGATCTGCTCTTCAAGTATTTGACTAAGAAGATGAGACATACGGCGGAGATGAACAGGACCAATATGAGGCTGTAATTGCTAACAATGAGCAATGCGCCGACCGCGGGCGTGAAGGCTAGCATCCACGCAGCCGCCACACCGACGAGGCGGCTTCCAGCCACGACTGATGAAAAGAAATAGGCAAGTAAAGGTAGGGCACTCAAGAGAAATGTGGGTATGAGCTTAAGGGCTGTGAGGAGGTCTAAGTTAAATGCATGCATTATAAAAGAGAGGAACGGGTATAGAAGCGTCCCTTCAGAGGAGAGGGCATCAGCGGACCAGCCATGTGCTAACGCATCGTAATGTAGCGCTGCACTCGAGCCGGGAGGAAATTGCGAAGCCGACATCAAACCGTTAAGATGGGTGAAGAAACTCACCGAGGCTAACAGGGCAAAGAGAAACGCCGCAGCCCTTAACACATGGTCCTTGCTGAACCTCTTCAAACTTAGATTCCCACGTTTAGGTAATGAGGATAGAAGGCTGGTGTCAAGTAGCTCCCGATGAGCAAGAGGGTTAAGAAGAGGCCTATTACTGCTCCGTTGAGGAGTATTCTCTTTATCTCGCTTACCTCATGACCTTTGATCAGTAGGTAAAAGGCGGGAGCTAACAGCAACCCTATGGACAAGAGCTTAAGAAGGTAGATTAGGAGATCAATCCTCGGGTAGGTTCCTCCCCCGAAAACGGCGATATTGAATGTCACAGCCATCGGAGCATAGATGAAGAGGATGAACATCATGGCCACTTGGGGCTGCATCCTCAGCATTCTCTTGATCGCGTAGCCGACCGGCATGGCGAAGAAAGGTTGGACGATAATGATGTAGTAACTTCCAATTCCCCAGATCAAGAGGCATAGACCCGCAAACGAAACTATCAAGAGGACTACGTCGCTAACCTTTTCGTGTTCTTTAACAGCGAGGTAGGCGAGGGAGAAGTAGGCGAAGATATACCAGTATTCGGGCCTGAGGTAGCCGGTAAACCACATCAGCCACCCAGAGGGCATTGAACTTATAATGAAGTACTCCCAAGCTGAGATCTCTTTGCCAACCATCCCAATCCACCACTGACTTGCCATAGCCGATAGATCCAGCCCCATTAAGAGTAGAACCGTCAAGGGAAAGATGATGGACAACGCAAAGGACAAGATGACCGGTTTTAAAGCATCCTTGAAGAACCCTTTGTGAAGGCTGTACGCTACGAAGAAGAGCGGAGCCACTACGCCGTTGATCTTGCTCAGCGCGGCCAGAGCGGCGAAGATCCCTGACAGATACAGCCATCTCCCCTTCCTACAACCCTCGTGGACGAGGAGGCAGTAATATGAGACGAGAAGGAATAGGGCAACTCCGTTCTCAAGGAAGGCCATCCTATTGTATATGAAGGCTGGGAACATGGCGATAAAGTAGAGAGCGGACGCTATAGAGACACTCCGACTCCTGAACTTCCTCATCGAAACCAGGTAGACCAGAACAGCAATTAGCGAGGAGACTATAGCAGATGGGACCCTAACGGCGTAAGGCGAGCCTAAAGCTTTCACAGAGAGGTTTTGGAGGAGGAGGAAGAGGGGCGGCGCATACAGCGTAGGCGTATCGAACAAGCCTTCGGAAAATCTAAGCAAGCCAACCTCATCGCCGTATAGCCCCACAGGATTCAATCCGAGCCAAGGTTCTTCCTCAGGGAAGTAGGGGAAGCTGTACAAGCGATAGGTCCTTGTGGCGAGGGCCAGGAGGAAGAGCGAAGCCAAAATGATCGGCGTCCTCCAGAAGCTGGGAGCCTTCAGTGCCACCCCAGCCGCGGTAAACTTAACCCTCAGATCAGGCATAGGCCTTTAAACTCTTGGTTTTCATAGGATATCGAAGTTGGTGACTGCTCCTGTCTTCATTGTTTGTGTCCACCGCCTAGACCTCTTCAGAAGGATCTGGACCAGCGCATAGGAGGCTATAAAAGTTTCCAGGCTCCAGTACGCGTAAATAAAGGGTAACCATAGCAGATTCGCTACTTTACGGGGTTTCGTTGCGTAAACTAGGGCTGTCCCGACGAGAAACAAAGGAATCATAGTCAAGAGAGATGTCACCTGCGTGAACGTCGTGAAAACCGAGTCCGGTTGAACCGGAACTAGGAGAGTGCACAGCGTCATAAGGTAGCCTAGAAGACAAAAGGTCAGCATGTACGGCCCCGCCAGGGTGACCTCCGCGTCAAAGCTCCTTCGGTTAAGCCTTGTGACGAGTTTCCCGTATTTAAGTGCGATTTCCATGTTTCCCCTACACCATCTTATCCGCTGACCTATCAGTTGCGTGAACCTTCCCGGATGCTCCTGCCACGATCGGGCCTCTGGGGCATATCTTATGGTGTAGCCCTTTTCCATCAGTCTCACAGAGACCTCCATGTCCTCCGTCAAAGCTTCCTCGTTCCACCCGCCCACTTCCTCCAAGGCTTCCCGCCTAACCAACTGGCAAGTGCCCGCAAGGTTCACGAATAGCCTGAGAACATCCTTCCCTCGAATATAGGCCTCAAACCGCACAGCCTCCTCATACGAGATGAACTTGGTCAACATATTCTGGTCAGCGTTTATGGCACACACCGTCCCTTGAACCCCAGCCACTGAAGGGTCATCAAAATACCTAACCGCCTCTAGCAACACATCTGACCCGGGAACGTTATCCGCGTCAAACGTGGCGACGATTTCCCCCTTCGCGTGCTTGAGAGCGTAGTTGAGGGCAGCTGGCTTTCCATTCGACACCGGCTTATGAAGCACCCTTATATGAGCGGGATCTCGCTTGGCATATTCCGCGCATATTTCCACCGTTCTGTCCACCGACCCGTCGTCAACGACGATGATTTCCCTCTTTTGTGGAGGATAATCCAAACCCAGTAATGCGTTTAAGAGTCTACCCACAACCCTCTCCTCGTTTTTCACCGGAACCATGATGGAGACCGTAGGCAACTTTCCGTCCTCTAGCCGTGGCGCCTTCCTCCTGCTTTGACGCGCCCTTCGCAGGTGCTTAAGACCAACCACCACAATGGGCACACTATAGAGGGTCCAGGCATAAAGGAGAGAAAGTATGCAGATAGCTATCAAATATCCCGGATTCAGTCTGATGTCAACCCCTAGCTCGTTGCCACCCTGCTCTAAAGGCCCTCAGCAGTACCGGCAAAAGCAGCATCGCCGAAAGGATGAGGCCCTCACCAGTGAACAGGGGCGCGTCTAAGCTTAGAAACGGATGGAAGTCAATCGGCTCCTTAAGCAGTTTTAGGCTTGGGGTGAGGCTTGGAGAGCTGCCGATGTGAGCCACCAATACAGCTTGAACCCATAGTGCGTAGCCATATAAAGGCCACAGAAGGGGCGTATAACCAGAGAAGAGGTCCAAGACTAAGTGCGACGCCACCGCCAATAACCCCATACCCACATAGCCATAAACTCTCAGCCTCAACTTGTAGGTTAACAATAGTAGCGGCATCGCCACGATCAATACAATAATAAGTGAATGGGAGAGCGATCTATGCACAAGAAACAGGGCGTCCAGGTCCGGCAGAAGAGCCAAAAGCGAGATGGGCAACGCCTTCTTATTCTTAACGCCCATAAGCGTCATGGCAGTGAAAGGCGCGACGGAATGGATTAGGGGCTCCACTACGTTACCCCAGCCCTTACAGCTTCCTCAGCGAGCCTTCGAGCCTCCAGCTCCTTCCTATGCTTCTCCATCTTTTCTAGGCAGGCTTCCCGTATGAACGCCGTCTTAGTGGGCCAGTATCCCATCACCTTAACCAGCTTTTCAATCTCTTCAAGAAGGCGTGCGGGAACCGAAATGGAGGAATAAGACTGCCTTCCCTTTTCCCCTTTCTCTCCGCGGCTCATCCTACACACGCTTCAATAGATGAGAAGCCCTATGCTTTTCAGGTAGTCTCCAACCATCCTCTCATAGTCTTTAAGTAGCCCGTTTACCTTTTCCTCGTCCCTCTTTCCACAGATTAAAACATACACTGAGGCCACCCTGTCCATGGAGAGGAGGATCAAGGTTTCCAAGGGGTTATTGTCCCTCATATTCAGCTTATACCCTTTATCGCGTCTCATGGTCTCGTCGACGTAAGCTTCCGCCGCCCTGTAGTAAGGCTCCACATCTACGTTGGGAAACCTTCCTCTCAAAAGCTCCAAAGCTAATCTATCTAAAGAAGCCTTAACCTCGAATAGGTTAAAGCGGGCTGGTTCTGACGAGGACATACTAAACCTTATTCATCTCTTGTGGAAGGCACTACGATCGAGCCTGTCGCTTCCCTTATATGCTTTACGGCGGTTTATACTTATCCATAATGGTCAGGAACTGGACGAAGCCCTCGTCTTCCGGCCACTTAGCTGCGGACTCATTGCCCCAGCCTTGGGCGATTTGGCTGAGCCTTTGGGCGAGGCGTAGCCCAACCGTCCCCATTTTGTAGGCAACCTCGCCTATTAGCGCTTGTATACCCCCCATAGCATCCAGCAGCTTCTTTACAATGGGTACGAGGAGCTTGGCCAAGAAGAGGCTGCGAACCTTCTCCTTCACCACCACTATCACGAGTTCCATGAGACTTCGCTGATCCCTACTCAACTCATTAAACCATGCTCTGCAACGTCGGGCCCTCAGCCTCAACTCAGCCAGCATATCTCGCGTGGGATGGATATCACCCCAGAACTTCACGGCGTCTCCACCTAACCAAACCCCCCACCACAGAGAGACATCATAGCTAAGATGACGCCAACTCCCATCCCTAAACACTCTATGTCGAAGGCCAAGCAACCCAGCGTAGTAGGGGGTGGCCATGCAAAGCACCTGTACCGCACTCAAAATGCACCCCTAACGCATTAAACTTGTCACATCAAGATCAAAACATCTTAATATATCCAAAAATATTATCTCTTTCCAGCCTCTTGATTCTAATAAACTTCCTTTTGTTTATAAATAAGGATATCAGAACCGTTTTTGATCCCTTCAATTAAGATATCTGAATCCGAATCAGATACGACTTTCCCGAAGGTTCAGAAGAAGCCTAACCATGAATTACCATAATCCAATAAAGGCGTTACAAGCTATCACCGTTTTTGCGCTCTCTCGTTGGAAGTTAGAAGCTTCTTTACAGTCACTCTCGAGCTGGTTGAACCCTCAATCCCTCTTCCAGAATAGGTAGACTTTTGTTTGTGTTAGGAAGCTGAGGATGCGGAGCATCTTCGCTAATTTCTTGACCTCAGCTGCCTCCACGTGTTTGCAGAACTCTTTGTGGGTGTAGTAGGCTTTGTGGCCCGATAATAAACGCTTGCGGTATATCCCCACCGCCTTAGAGAGGTCCTTGAGGATTGTTTTCACTTGGCTAACCGTTTGAAGAGCCCGCAGCTGATGCATGTTGTATTTTTCCGAGGAAAGGAAAACAGGGTTGAAGCCCAGCTTTCTCAGCTTTTCTACGGCTTCGAGGACCGCTGGGTTAGGCTTGCTTTCAAGGATCTTCTTCATTCCTGCTTTCTCTGCGAAGGGGTTGTACTTCGCCATGACAGCGATCATTTCCACATAAGGCTTGCCAACCAATGGCAGGGTCTCCTTCACCAGCTTGGTGCCTAACCCGATGGTGCGGTATTTTGGGTGGACCACCGCACGGGCGATGGTGGTTAGGTCTCGATTCAGCTCTTGGATGGTTAACACCCTGCCGAAGGCTTCCTTTCTTCCCTGACACGCTAAGCCCGGGTACTTGTACAGGATGACGCCGCAGAGCTCGTCTCCGCGCTTCAAAGCGAAAACCTTGTACACTGCGGCTACCCCTCTGCTGTCTCGATAATGAAAGCCCGAGAGCTTATGATAATCCTGGATGGACCCCTCTTCAACACGCATCTCCTTTAATAAACTACATCCAAATTTTCGCCATTGATCAAAACTGTTATCCGGTAAATATTTAACCTGGATCTCCTTGCCGAACCGTTTGTGGATATGAACTGAAGGTTTGAGGTCTCCGAAGAGGTCGGTGTGCGTTGTGGCCGCTATAACAGCCCTCCCAGAGTCCCTGGCAAGCTTCTGCACATTAAAAGCGACAATTTTCGCTGTGTCTCTGTCCAGGGTGCTACAAAACTCGTCCATCATCCACCATTGAGCGCCGCTCTCAATTAGCTTTGCAACGCGATACCGATACTTCTGGCCGTCGCTGAGCTGATCATAGCGGCGTACAAACAAGAAGGCGTCATTAAGGCCTACTCGAGAGAGCATCTCGAGGCCCTCTTCAAGGGTTTTGCCCACCGTGTCGATTAATGGCTTATCTGGGTCAACCTGGATATCCGCCATGTCCACCGCTTCTGGTCCCAGGTCCTTCTTGAAGGCTTTCAACAGCACGGATTTGCCGGATCCACTGTCTCCGGTGATGAGCACGACGTCCGTGGGACCAATTTTCAACTCCACATTATCGTAAATCACATGCTTCTGATACTGGTCCACGCCAAGCCCGAAGGCCTCAGCCACCTGAATCGTGCGAGGCGTTATGTCCGTGGCGGTCTTGTAGGAGAGGCTAATGATGAACTTGCCTTCTCTTCTATCGTAGACGCGAGCGTATCTCTGAATCTCAAATAGCTCTCTGCGCCTCATTCAATACGCCTTCACTAAGCGTGCTGAGGGTTCAGATCGGCTGGCTGTGCATGCTAAGGCGATACCCCAGTAGATGTCGTCGTGTGTGCCTTCTGGATGGGCAAAGTGGATGCGTCCGTCTTTGGTTAACTCGAAGGTTTCCACGTTGAGGTTGCTGATCACGTCGTTGTCGTAATAGAGGCTGAACTGCTTGTTTTGCATCTTCTGTTTGAGATAGCTGCAGATCTCTTCTTTAGTTGGTAATGACAATAATACGCCCTCGATTTGAGCGTTTATGCCAGCGCCCTTCATGTCCTCAACAATGTACTCGCCCACACCAGTTTGATCAACTAACACTTTGATGGTGGAGCGCCAACGTTCACACAAAACCTTAACGTAGCCTATGACAGATGCGTAGGGAGTTTCTAAATCGAAAACCTTGACGTGTCTAAGCAAGATGTTGTCGCCAATTTTCTCGACTGCCGCAACCACGCTATAGTCTACTTTTTTGCCCAAATCCACGCCCAGAAAGACTTCTTTGCCCGTGAAGAAGTCCTCGAACTCCCACGGTTCTATGTCGCTACTGACACATCTCGATATTAGGTCTTGGGGTAGCCAGCGGTCGATGTCCTCTGTAAACTCAGCTTCATATTCACGGAGGAACCTATCTAACAGGATCTCTCGCTTCTGTTTCTCAATGAACTCCAGAGGAATCAAGCCAGCTTGCACTGCTTCTTTCCATGTTACGTGGTGTTGACTCCACTCTGACGCTATCTTCGGATCTTTACAGAACCGATAGAACATGTTGTTTCGTCCCCAGGGAGTTGAGCTGGCGATTATTTGGGCGCCTTTCTCCCATCGAGTGGCCATCATCGGCTTGAGAACGTTATCGAAGAGCACCTCATCATCGCGGATGAACGCGGCTTCATCCACAAAAATGAGGTCGCTGGTTTCACCTCTCAGCCTATGCAAACTATAAGGTAGAAACTTCATGCGGGAGCGGTTGTGAAAGGTTACCTTTGTTCTCTGCAGCTTGGATATCCAAGCCTTTCGGGCAGGCTCAGCCATTTGATAGTAGGTTTCCTCGAAGCGGTCGCAGACAAGCATGCTTTGTCTAAGCCCAGGTGCCACAATTATGGCTTGGCTCATGGAATGCAATACGCAGAATTTTAAGCCTTTGATGCCGAAGCTTTTGGTTTTGCCGCTCTGCCTCGACCAACGGGTTGCTATTTGCCTGCTTGTGTCTGTTAGAAATTTTAGCTGGTAAGGTGTCGGGTGGAAATTGAGGAAAGTTTCTGAAAAGAATGGTTCCTTTAGCATCTCAGCTAAGGCATGACCCTTAATCTTTTCATAAAGCTTCAAAATGTTCTCGAGCTGCTCGTCGTCTCTTGGCAGAATACGCTTGAACACCTCGTTTGGTGGTTGACCGCTTACCTCAGCTAAAGCCTTCGCCACAAACCATGCGTCTCGACGCTCCGAATCCCGCAGCTGAACAGTCCGTAGCTTTTCGATTTCACGCCATAGGGCTGGAATACTGGTGGGTTGGCTTCTCCAATCGATGCTCATTTAACCGCTTGCCCCTTTTTGACCTGCGCCAAAGCCTTCCTGATCTCCTCAAGGTCACTCAGCTTCTTGGGTCTGAGAGACATGTTCAGAAGCTTACAGGCAAGCTTCATGTACTGCAGGCTGAGTTTGTGTTTCTGCTCCTTCGCAAACTTCTTCGCTAACTCATAACACTCAGCAGCGAAGATTCGGGATATTTTGTCACGTTCAGAAAAGGACTCAGCCTTAACGAAGTCTTTTCCCTCTAACTTTTCAATTTCCTTAGCGATCCTGCGGAAGGCCCTGTATGTAGTAAAAAAATATTTTTTTTCATCATTCAGGTTCATTGAGGTTTTCACGTCCTCTGCGAGATGAATATGCCCGTGATGGTGCCGATCAGAGCGGTGATGGCTGAGAAGACCTCGCTGTTCCACGACCTGAAATAGACCATGTGGATGACCTCGAGGGCGATCAGTCCGATGAGGCAGACTGTTGCGAAGTAAACCATCCAGACTGTGTGCTCGCTTGGGGGAAGCTTCATCTCCCGCTTCTTCACGCGCATGGTCCTTGTGAGGGCCCTACGGATCAGGTTTCTCAGTCTTTAGCCACCTCGATGTCGGCTCTCAACCTCATGCGTTTCCCTCGCTTCACGATGCGAACTCTACCCTTCTCCCAAGCGGCTTTCAAGTATGGCACAAGATCTGAAGTCAGGTCCCTGGGAACCTTCACGCTGATGTCTTTCGTTGCGCTTATGAGAATCGCGACTGCGTCAACGTCAAAGGCCTCCAGCTCGGGCCACTTGAAGATGTCGCGGATGAGGATGATATGGTCAGTCTCATTTTTGGCTGTTCCAAAGAACCAGCCAGCGGACTGAACAGGCACGTCAAAGGTTATGTATCCCTTTCTCCCTTTAGGCTTCAGCCGGATCTCTCGCTTAGAATGGTCCCACCACTCCACCTCAACGAGGTCACCGAACCGAAGCTGCGAAACCGTTTTAAGAACTTCATCGCTACTTTTCGTTGGGCATCACTCCTCCGGTGTGGTGCTCTGGATTAGGGTGATGAAGCCGGTTAGCCACGCTCTTCACCCTTCTCCATTTTAATCATGGTTTATCCCCCACTTTCGCTTCTTCTCTTTCGTGTGTAGCCAAGCACTATGCACAGCCATGCCTAAGATGAAGCCGCAAACAGCCGCAGCGATCACGTTGATAAGTTCAACCATTTTAGAATGCCCCCCAGATTAGGCCGAGAAACCAGCCGATGAAGATCGATAGATAGCACAGGATGTAGAATTCGCTGAGAGTGAGCATGAAAATCCACGTTTTCTTCTTAAGTTTTCTATCAAGATAAGGGAAGCGCCAAATCTCAATTTCCTTGTTTGGGGTTTTCCAAATGAGGGGCGCAACGAAGTGGTCAAGCTGCCACATACCGAGCAGGAAAAAGAAGTTGGCCGTAACAAGGATTATAGGGTTCAACTTGGCGTCCTCACCATGTTGATAAATTCAATCATGTTAAACACCTACACGCTGGTTTTTGACGTTATGACAGTAGCTTCCATATCTCGGAAGTCTGTCATGAAATGTAATTCCGATACGGAGTCTACCTGACAACGGATTTGAGTTGTATCCATTGTGGAAAAACGCGCCATATTTTATTAGATTGTCTAATATCCTCGTTAAAGAGAATCTTCTTATTTCAGAGATAATATGATAGCCTACGTGAAAGACAATCATTTTATGCACCTGCTAAGATGGCTGTCGCCGCTGCAATCATGGTTGGACCCCGCGAGTAAGGATGTGGAACCGCTCTTCCGTCTGGGAAGACCCGGTCCATGACTTGTCCGTCGGCTAAGGCGCATTGACGCAGAAACGACTGGGTCTTGCTGACCCAGCGAGCGTATCGGGTGGAGTCCACCTGATTCATTGCGATCCTCATTAGTGCCGCGTAGTGCGTGTATTCCTGTGGAGGATCGTAAGCCGTGTAAGCCATGTGTTCAATGAAGCCTCCCCATCGACCCTGATTCAAGGCGATAATCTGGTCGAGAGCCTTCTTGATCTGGTCCGTGTGGTTAGAGCCATAGTTTGTATCCCACTTTTTATACGCCCACGCGATCAAGGCTTGAGCAAAACTTACACACTGTTTGAAGGTGATGTAGATCGGATTTCCATCAGGGTCCTTCCGACACTCGCTTTCAGCTCCCGAAGGATATTCGGTTCGGTAATAATAGTTGGCGGGCTCCCACATGTACGAGTCGATTCCAGCCACAACGTTTGCGATCCAGTCTCTGACAACGATTCCGTCGGGGTCGGTGGTGACCGTGTTTCCATACGCGTCAAAGCCTCTGCACGCTGCAAGAATCACCTCAGCCATGTCTGCAGTAAATGCGACATCCTCTTTCACCCCGTTGATCACCTGATTTTTGATGAGTTCGTAGCCAACCGCTATCTCCCAGCGTAGACTGTACAGCCAGTTGAAGGCCTTCCGCCAATACGATTGGTAGGTTGTGGAGGCGTTACGAGCGTCGTAATCGGCCATTGCATAAGCCATTAAAGCCGCGCCGCTGTCCACTTGACGTCTGTGGCCTGCTGGGTCTTGGTATGGAGGCTGATTTTTCTGTGGGTAATACATTTGATCCCATGAGCCAACCTCTCCGGAAGTGTTTTGTAGGGCAGCCATCGCGTCAAGAACTGAGGCAACCAGCGTTTGATTCCCCGTCCAGTCTTTTTCCATCAAGGCGAGGAGCCCGTATCCGCCTTCGTAGGGAACGATCATTCCGCCAGGGTTAGCAACAATGTGGTTTGTGGCGATGATGCAACGCTTCAAATATTCAACTGAGATCGCGGATACTGCAGATTTCTCTGAGGTCTGTCTCGCTAAGTATATGGCTCCTGGCTCTTGTACGGGGAGATCTTCCGCAAATTCTAATGTTGGCCTTCTCGGAGTACCTTCCGGCATTTTTCTAACTCCCTAACAGTGTTCCTTCAAAATCGTGATAATCATCAACGCCTGCTGCGGGCACGTAATGAAGAACCTTTAGGGCGACGGTTACGGGTCCTGTGACATTTTCTTGCATTTGCTTTTCTGCTGTTGGATTAGCTGGGCTTGTCATGAAACTCGCTTTTTTGCTGCTTCCTGCATACAATGTGTAGATTGCTTGACAGGTTCCCCACGCTAAAAATCCCCTAAGGGTTATTGTTTCTCCAGATCCCACATCATAAGACACGATAGTTGTTTCCGTTCCCGGAGGAACCCCCGTTTTTCTATTGTGCGCAAGAGATCTTTTAGGGATACTCGGAGGGCTTGCACCTCCGCCTCCTCCACCTCCACTAACACCCGCTGCAACACCTGCCCTTTTCTCTAAACGCTTTAATCGTTCATCAAAACTCATGAAAACATAATCTATGAACTGTGGCTCATTGGTAAGAGTAAGAAAGGTGGACCAGTTAACACCTCTTACAAGATGGCGAACCTCTAGAATCCTGAAATATTCGTTGATGTTGTCGTTTGATATGGTCACGAGTTGCCTATCGCCAGGATTAAACCCGTTGTCGCCCTCTACTTCAAAGTTTGTTAAGGTGATCACCTTTTCTTTTAAGAAATCTCTGTAACTCTCCGCCTTTTTGAGGCACTCCGCATCCGATTTGAGGCCGTCATCGATTATGGGCTCTTTCCATCGAACCCCATACTTTTCCTGGCTTGTTGCGTCCTCGGCAAAACCCTCAAACCTGCGCTTGTTAAAGAAGAGGTTGTCAACCCAGAAGGCTCCGGTCCCTGTAGCGGGGAAATGGCACGTTATGTCAACCTTTTTGACTTTCTTCCAGTTGAAGGGTTGAGAATTAAATACGCTGTATGTCCACTGATCCTTAGCAGCTCGTCCACAGGGTATGCTAACGAGAACCCACTCCTTTTTCTTGGCGTTGAGCTCTTTCCTGCACTCCATTCCAGCGTCGTCAAATAGCAGAAGCGTTATGTCACCGCTGTAGGCTTCCTGCAACTTGATTTGAAAGGTGACATCTGCGTAGCCGTCCGGCACATCGTAACAGTTGGCTTCTTTCCCAGCGTTTAAGGTGAGGATGAGGCGGCCGTAATAGTCTGAGCCTCCAACGGTGAGTTTTATACTCCCGGTTCCCAAAATCTTCTCAGCTGTATCGAAAGAGACGGAGCCCGTTCCAGTTCCGCTTGCCCACGATCCATCCGCCGGCGTTAAAGTTTCAGTCCAGGCATCCTTATCAAGGGGATACGCTCTCTCAGCTGCGCCATACACCTTAATCTTGTTTCGGATCCGATGGACGTCATCTTCTTTTTTGTAGTGCTCGATCTTTTCAGCCAGAGAGACATTGCTCGTGTATTTTCCTCGCTTAAAGACGTGCATGTTGCCGGCTGGGTCAACGTAGCCGTCAAAACCAACAGCTCCAGCCGATGTCTTAGCAACCTTGCAAACCTCTTCAATAACCGAGTGGGGTGTTACCTCCTGAAACTCAAAGTCGTGAGTGGAAGCAATCTCGTTATCTACGTCCACAAACTTCTTTGTGACTTCATCGCATAGGTCGATGGCATCTTCAATAATCGTTTTTCCGTTAACAGCCCCATACACTTTTTTCATTAGATTTGGTGGGACAACAAGCTCTTGCCCGACATCCATTCCGCTAAGCAAAAGATAGTATTCCTGTGAGGAACCATAACCCTCGGTTCCTGGGAGAAGAATTTTGCCTCCAAAAACCTTCTTCATCGTGGCTCCTTTTCGCCAGAGGTAAATTAGGATGTGGTCGAAGTCCGAGATTTTACCCGTGTACTCCCCATTCATGTTAGGCAGCTTACAGCTGAAGCCTCCCACTCCCCTGGATAAAAGCGGAAGAGTGACAGCGAGGCTTTCCACAATATCGCTTTTGGTTTCGTCGACCGGAACCAGCAGTGTGTCCTTGCAAATGGCGACATAATCAAACTCTGCTTCTGCCGGATTCCCGTCTGTTGTTTGACAGTATATGAACATTCTGGAAATGGTTTTGTTTGCGGTTAACGAGAGAGTTACAATCGCAAATTCGGCGTTATCCTGCCAAGGCAGTGAATCAGACGATGCGTCAGAGTACTGGACGGCTATTGACCACTTTGCGTTCGCTGTTTTCTTTCTCGCCCTTACTATCGCCTTCGTGTAAACGTTGGTACTCGGGGAGCCAGAAATTTCTTTCTTACTGGAAATCCATGAGTTTGCAGGACCTGATACGCTGAGGGCAGCGATATCGCCGTCAGTGGTAAGGTTGGGTCCCTCCCCGTCGCTTGCATCTTGAAAATCCCAGTAAGAGTGAATGTGCGGGTCTCCGTCGTCGGGTGATTTGATGCTGTTTGTGTCGCCGTCATCCGTATCGAGCCAGGGTTCTGTGCCGATTTCTACCCAGCCGCGGATGGAGGGTGTAAACACAGTAATTTGGAGGGTAGCATAGGTTTCGCCGTCAGCCTTTTTCAACACAAGATACGCATACGTGACTTGTATGGCGTGAGTTACTCTCAGAGCCAGTCTGGCGGCGTTCACCTTTGCGGTAGTATTCAATTTGTTTGTGACATCTTTACTCTTTGTTTCATAGTTCGTAGAATTGTATGAGGCAAAGAATGTGGCTCCCTGCCAAGATGTTCCGTCCCACAAATCGTGATAGAGGTCGCCGAAGCTTCCGCCGAACAGTCTGGCTTTAATGCAAAGGTGGCATGTGGTCCAAGGCTGACCCTCCCAGTCTTTCACAAAATTGTCGTCCATAAGTTTAGGTGGCCCACGGAAAATCTCCATTCGAACCTGAGGGATTGCCAGACTCAAATCACTCCAGCCCTCCTTAATCGGTCAACGATCCTGTCACCGGTGCGGTCTGCGTCATAGTCAGAGGCGAAACGGTTGTCGTGAACATCAAAAATCAGGGTTAATGGCTGTTGGAGAGGAGGATGTTCGTAGGCTCCATGTGGAATAACAAGCTCGCCTTTGTGCAGTTGATAGATTCCTGTTTTTTCGATGATGCCTCCGTGTTCCTTTGAGGGCACTTGAGCGGTTGCCGCTAAGGCGATGGCGGTCGCCGCTACCGCCGCAGCCGCAATTATTGGCACAGCCACACCTAAGCTGGTGATCGCATGGGTAATAGCTGCTGCCACCGCCTTTGCCTTCAAGGCTGCTGTATGCATCCATTCTGCTGCCGCTGCTGTCTGCGTCATTCTCGCAAGCATGCCTAAGGAAGTCATGAGGCCGCCCATCATAGAAATCAGGTTGAAGCCACGCCCTAAGGCCCTTGCCATCTCCTTGTCTAAAAACCCGAATTGTTCCGCAAACTCGGTTACAAGCCGCCCGGTTTGTGCCACAATGAAAATCTCTCTTCCAAGAATCCGCATCCCAGCAGCCATAACTTTTGCGTCGCTTTCAACAGACTGCCTTGTCTCCCTTGAGGCATTAGAAACTTCTCCGAAAGCTGACTTAACCTCTTCTAACCCCTCAACCGTGAACTCAACCGCTACGGGTGGAACCGCCAAGCTTCATCTCCTCCCTCATTTTTCGGATGAGAGCCGTCTTCTCTTCAGGAGTCTTCTCCTCCTGCATAAGCGAGAGGTAGCGACGCATGATTTCATAGTCAATGTTCAGCAGCTCCACGTCGCTTTTCCTTAGCTTCAGAAGCTTTGAGGGCCTCTCGTGAAGGACCAGCCCCAACTCTGCTGCTTGAAAGATCCACGGGTTCTGAAGGTTCACGAAAAAACTCTGCTTCCTTCAGCTTCTCCTGAGTGTAGTCCACTATAGCCATGAAAACCTTAAGCGTCTCATCCCTATCCTTCGGTATGGGCTCCGAGCTTTCCCTCACCACTTGATCAGCTACAGCAAACATTTTCCGGATAGCCTCGAAGACCTCTGGGGCATACTCTAAAGGCAGGGTGCGGATTTTGTATTCTCTGCCTCCAACACTCACCGTCTTCATTGTGGTGCCTTCTATGAGCTGGGATCTGGATAGCTGGTTTTCTCGTTTATCAGCTCCACGGTAATCTCTGTGGCTGAGGTGCTGTCGTAGAATGCTTGAAAGGGCGCGTCTAAAACTATGAGTTCTCGACGGTCGATATGTGGTGCTGTGTCTCGTAAGTAAACGCATTTCGTCATGATCAGGTTAAGCGTGTAGTTGTATCCTGTGGCGCCAATAGCCGGTCCAGCGGTCAGCAGCTCCAGCTTAAACTCGGTTCCAGCCAAAAACCGGTCGTATTCCGTTGCGTCGTCAAAGAACAGGCTTAGACGCCCGTCCACAAGCCGCTTGCCCACACGAATCTTTGGGAAATACCTGCTTCCAAGTACACCACGATCAAACGGGATTCTGTTGTTGATTCTAACCTCTCCCTCAGCCACGATAGCCTTCGCCGTATCTGCGAACTCCACGGTTGCTTGACTGAAAACAAAGGGGTCCAGAGCCGAGAAGGTGGGTGAGCCAATAGAGCCCTTCGCCTCTTCAGCCGCAAAGACCTCGGCAACTCCCCGTATTTCCTCTCCATGAGCAAACCGTAACGCTAAGGAGTTTAGTAAGCAGCCACCTAAAACCCTCTCATCCGTATCGGCTCCTATGCGTCCGGTGAAGCTTTTGATGTCATCTGCGCTTTTGAAGGTGTGTTTGTAGGCTGATGTTTCTCCCTGCTTTGCTGAAGAAACGCTGCCGAGAGCCCATTTAAGATACCATCCGATGCCGTTTTCCGGTTCAACTGGAAACTCGATGTTTCCACGCGCCCTGAAAGCCCCTAAAACCTTCTTTTCGAAGGCTCTGTGGGCAACGGTTTCTGGGATGATCCAGCCTTGGTCCGGAACTATGCTCTCTCTGATGATGTTTGTGTAAACGCTTGCCGCCTTCTCTATCTTGAACGCGTATTCCTGTGCTATCCCGAAATATCTCGGCATTTCAGTTTAGTCCTCCATTCTGTTTTTGGTGATCTCATACCATGATCAGAGCCTGACAACCTTCCGGGCGTACAAGGTGAGGCGGGCACCCACAACGGTGTAGTCTCGGGTGGGCACCCAGTCGATAATTATAGAGGGCACGAAGTAGGACTCTTCAACCAAGCCGCCAAGGGTTGGATTTGCATTCAAAATGTTTTGAATTTTCTCAGCTTTATCCTGGACAGACTTTAGGGCCACATCCTTGTCCGGATGCCTGTGGGTTACACCAATGAAATAAAACATTTCATGTTTTTCCTTGCCTACGAACGGCTTAACATCATCCCGGTCCATGTCGGCAAAAACGTGAGGATACCTCACTCGAGGATCATCAATGGCCCGTTGACCAAAATAATATTCCTTGACATCACCCTTGAAACCAGTATTGGCATCAAGTAAGTCCAAAATTATCTGAGTGATCTCCTTGTACGTCGCAAATCACCTCTCATGAAGTTCTCGCCAAATCCGACTCATCAAGTCGAAAAGCTTAGGCTTGACAAGTTCACGGGTCCTCTTAACAAATCCTCTGCCTGGAAAGCCAGGATGCTGCACTCTTTTAAAGAATTTCATGGTTCCTTTCCATTCAAAGGCTAAGGCTCTCGCGTAACGAGCAGCAATCTCATGAGGTTTTGAGCCGTGTTCCACAATCCATGCATAAGAGGCTCCGGGATAGACTGCGAATCCTTCCGGCGTGAAGTCGGCTCCGATGGTTGTTTTGAGGAAGCCGGTTCTTTCCGGTGCCTGACGTTTCATCTGTTCCATAACCATTTGGCTTCCGCGATACTGGAAGAGCCTCTTCATTTCTTCTGCTCTATCCGGCTCCTGCTCTGACCATCTCAAGAATCCGCTGATGTCAACGGTTACTCCAAGGCTCATGTTTATCCCTCCGCGGTGATCACGATGTCGAAGCTGAAGCTGGTGACGCCGGTGCAGTTGGAGAAAACCGTTAACTGAAACTCTACACTGACTCCCTTTCCGACCGCGACTTGTGAGTCATCATAGTTCCAGCTTAAGGCCATGTATTGCTCTGCCTCTGCCGGGTTCCAAGCCTCGGCTGAAAGGGTTAATAGCACAGGTACGTCGCCTTCGTTCCGAATGTAAATTGGTTGTGTTGCAGCGTCGCCGGGCATGAGGGTCCCCCAGTCGATCTCCGTCACCGACACGGCACAATCCGAGCCTGCGTAGACTCCTATCTTGACGGATGGTGGTGGAGGCGGCGGTGGTGGGGGCGGCTCAGGATACTCAACGCGGATTCTGCTGGTGATACGCCAAGAATAAAACAAGGCTGCTGAAACGGCCGTCATGATCAATGCAACGGCGACTAAAGGCAGAATGGTTCCTCTCGCCAGCTTCATGTTTTCCCCTCCTTTGCGTCCTCGTTGATCCTCTCCATAACCAAGATTCGGCTTTGAATGGCGGTGAGAAAGTCTTCAAGGAGGATCTCCTGTTGTTTCTCTGGCAGCTTCAGAAGCCTATCGCCTATCTCAGCCCAGAGTCGATTCCATTTCCTCTTTAGCTGCGCTGCACGACCAAAAATGAGAGGTTTCACCTCAACCCTGGAATTCATATTCTTTTCAGCGTCCCCTGTTTCTCGGCTCCGATGTAGACCATGAGAAAATCTTTCGCCTGTTCAAGGAGGGCGTCTATCTGTGCCGCTGGACCTCGCCGTCTCCTGAAGATGGACGCGGCTTTGTAAGCTTCTGCGTAGACTATGGTTTGGTCAAGGGGTGAGGAAAGCGGAACTGAAAAGCCGTGCTTCTTCAAAGTCTTGTTAACCCAAGCATGAGCGGCCTTTAAGCAATCATCCAACTCAGCATCATACGTGGTCTCCGTGACCTGGATGTCTAAGATGGGCTTCACTTCAGATTTAGTGGAGTAAGCCGTTTCAGCCACGCTCGCAAGAAAATCGATGAAATAAACTCTATTTAACTAATTTTGCCGAAAACAGGGTCCCTTTAAAGGGGACACTGGGAGGGTGGCACTATTCAAGTGCCTCTAAAAACGTCTTACCTTTCTCCGTTATTTTATACGGTGCTCGAGACCCCGCAGGACCTAACTTTTCCACGTATCCTTTTCTGCGCAAATAGGTAAATAAGCTCTCGAATCTTCTTGGGGTCCCGCATTGACGAAGCGTAAGTTTAAGGATATCCGTTCTGCAGAGATTGCCACGTTTATCCAGACATGAAAGAATGATCCTTACAAGCAGATCCTGCTCCTCACGTCGGCTCATGTTAAGCGGACCTCCACGGGAAGAGCAGCGCTGAAATAGCCGCATTTTGGGCACCGGTAAAGAATCTTGATGGGAGCCTCCGTGTCGCCGGTTACGTCTTCGCCCTGGATGGGCCCATAGGTGGAAGGCGTTAGATCCGGCGTGTAGGGGTCCATCGGTTGTGTAAAGGCCGGTGTACAAACTGGGCAAAAACGATAACAATCACAAACGCCATAATCAGCAGGCCTACGCCTCCGCAGAGTATTACCGCATCGTGAACAGGTTCCTTCGGCGAAGCCTATCTTAACGGTCAATCCGCAACAACCTTTTGTACGTTTGAAAACTCGCTATATGTTCCTTCAGATCCTTCCGTTTGGAGGCCATGCATACCCGCTTGATACATCTCAATTAAATCTTCAGCACGTACTAACTCAAAAACATCTATATATCCGGTAATAATGTCGGCCTTCAGCCTGATTCGGCACTTGTACTCCGTATTAAGATCCAATGTGAAGGCTCTGCTGGCGATCACGTTTCTTGATGCGCCATCTACCGCTTCAAGGGTTACTTTGTCTTCTGCCGGCTTAAGGACCATCTCGATAAACCGTTCATCCCAATTTTCTGAGTAGGTGAAGGCGACAATGATGCTGGCCTTCGTCGCATCCACGATCTTAATTACCGCATAAACCTCATAATCTTTGTCTTCTTCTGAGCCTCCAATGCAACGCGCCGTTAAAGTGGCGTCTGTTAACCCCTTAAATTTATCATCGATTTTCATCCATTCACCGGTCAGGGTTTTATACCTAACCATAGGTCACACCTTCATTACTCCCATCTTCTTTTTGCGTCTATACCACCAAGCAACAGCAACCCCGGAGCCGACGGCAATGGTAGCGCCGTAATATACCTCGGTGCCAAAAACTCCCGGAGGGCCTTTCGCGGAAATGGTTATTGTAAACTCTCCGTCACTGACAGCCCAAACCGTTAATATCCGTGAAGCTTCATCCCAAGTCTTGCCCCAGCTTGGTTCTGTACAACTTACTTCCCAGGTATCGGTTGAAAACGGTATATCACTTGGAATATGAATTTGTATCGTGCCTGTTACTTCAACAGGTGTTGATAAGGTTGCTGTCAACTCCCCCGATTCAAAGTCCCAGAAAGTTACAACAACGTTAAAGTTTGTATCCGCATCCATGAAAATCGAAATTTCTCCGCTCCATTTGCTTTTATCAAAATACTTCAAAGTTGCGTTGCCGGCCCAGTCGTTTGATTTGGCGAAGGTGACGCCTAACCAATTAATGACGGTTATGAGCGTTGCATTGTCATCAAGGGATATGGAAACTGCATTGGTAACGTTGTTCCAATGAATTGTGATATTGTAGGGGTTCTTATGCAGAACGATGCTTTCCCCTATGAGCGTGTTGTTTCGGATTATTCCATCGTGTGGCCCAGAGCACATGGTTCCAGGATCGTTGACGCTAACGTCAATGCCCAGCCCAACGTTTTCGACGAGGTTGTCTTCAAAAACCCATCCGCTTACAAGGTTCTGACAGCCCATCGCGCCAGAGGTCATATCGCACGCGTGCAGGTTTCGGTAGGTATTGTTATAGGCGCTCATCTCATCATAGAATCCGTATAGCCCACCATAGACGGTGCAGTTCTCTATCAGGTTATTATGAGCATATTCGTCTGTTCTAAAAGCATCGCCAGAAGGTTCATGGAACGTAACGTTCCTCACAATGTTGTCATGTGCATTGCCTTGTATAACGCACATTCCTTTGTGGACTAACCCGTCTCGTATTGTAATATCATGAGTGTAGTCGGTCTCCCCGTATCCTATTCCCCAACTTGTCACATTGAAATCTCTAAGGATAGAATCGTAAGAGTTGGCTCGGAAAGCAAAAGACAGGCTTTCATCAGCGAAGGGTTTAAAGTCTTCAATCAAGTGACCGTGACCATATAAGAGATAGGACCCTGGTTTGCCTCGAATCTTTTTTAGGTGATAGCCATAGCTCTCCGGGTCAAGGGTAACTCCTGTGCACTTGAAGTCTGTGATGGTTATGTTCTGAGGCTCGGACTGGACAGGTTCCTGATTTGTCACATAGAGACTTTTTTCGCAGGTGACGTTCTCGAACCAGAGGTTCTTGGAGTTATAAAGGACGATTGAAGTCCCTTCACCATAATACACATAGGTGTTGTTAAGAACGCTTCCAACCGAGTTTATGAATAATCCATGACCTTTATGATAGGATGTCCACTGGCTGAAATCGAGTGAGCCTGCGCCATATATTTCGGCGTTATCCGTGAAAATCTGACCCCAAACCTCAAAGTTATAGCAATACTGGGTTATGTTGGAGATTTTACTGTTCGTAATGCGTATGGTTCCGCCAAGTTTAACCTCAATTTTAGCACCGTATTGTGATGTCAGATTCATCCAGATCGTGCTATTAATTACCGTTAGCGTGTATGGGGAGTCGATGCGAATGCCAACATTACCGTTTAACGTTAGGTTTTCGTTCTGAACTGTAGTCTCCTGATTTATGATCCAGGTTCCAGAAGCGGGAGGCTGGGACCCCGTGATTGCCGCATAAACCTGATTAACCTTAAAAAAAGGGAGAAAAAGAGAAAGCAGGAGAATAAGCAGTAGAACTCTTTTGATCATGCTTACACCGCGGTCAAGGTAACGTAGTAGAGGGCGCCGCCCATCCTCGCGTAAACTCGCTTGTTGGTAGCGTTGCAGAACAGTATCTCTCCATCAGCCAAGTCGCCTACCGCCGGGTCACTTGTCACCGTTTTTATGCCGTACACACGATTTCCAAAATGGTCGGCTGGGCACGCGTTGAATCTGCAGCTCCGGTACAGCTCGCAGAAGTAGCCCACGTTTGGCTCCATTCGTATCTGAGTGCTCACCGCGTGTATCTTGCCATAAGCCCCGAACAGAAGGTCATTTCCTCCAAGCTCAATGTCTCCCTGCATCGTCAGCTTCTTTGTTACAAGTTCTTTGAAGACGGTGTCTATGAACCCCGATCCTAAGATTTCAGCCATCCCTCATCACTTGCTCCCGGTAAATACCTTTGCGGAACTGAGCTGTCCGCTAACGCTGTTTTTAAGCTCAACCTTAACGCATTCGTATGGTAGCTGAAGAGCACAGGAATAAACTCCTCCGGCTGCGAGAGTTGTTTCCGTTACGAGCGCTTCTGCAGAATCAGCGTCGTTTCCATCCACGTAGCCCGTGATCTTATAGTGTAGGCCATGCGCAGCATCATAGTTTTTTATTAGGATTAAGGTTACTTTTCCACCCACTGGAATCATCGGCACAACATTGTCAGCATAGGCATTCTTTAGTCCGTCGACGCCACTATCATATATTTTTGGCATTTTCTAAATCACCCGACCACAAAAGAGGGAAGTGGTTTCGCTCGAGTTTCACGGGCTCTTCAGGGGTGTTAGCTTAGCCCCAGAAGGCTCGACCACAACCGTTGCAGTGGTATTTCATTTTCCCGCTGATTTTCGGCGGAGATTCAACGACGTCCTCAGAACCGCAGTAAGGGCATTTCACGGGTTTAAGGATCTTCTCCTTGAGGCCTTTGCTCATTAGGGTCACACGCCTCTCGCCACAGCCTTCGATCGAAGAACCCCCATACCAATACGCTCACTCACGATGAGCCCGCTGCGCAGTTTTCCAGGGTTCTCAAAGGGCTCGGTTGTGATGTCTCGACGAACAAGGAGGACAGCGGCGAAATCGGGGTCAATGGCAAATTTGTAGTTGTGCGTCGCGTCCACGGCTGGAACGAGGCTGCTGTGCACGATTTTCATTCCCAAGGCTGGCAGCTCAAAGACACCTTGCCTAATCGCTGACTCCGGAGCAAAGTATAGGCTTTGGATAAACTGATTTTGGCTGAGGATTCCACCCATCTCCCTGGTGTTGACCACCAGCACCTTAGGGTCAAAGTCTTCCCGTTCCACAGCGTTCCATAGGCTAACAACGTCACTCCATGCGAAGCTCGTGCCCTCGTTTGTCGCTATCTCCGCTCCGGTTGCAAGATTTGCAGCGAGGATGCCTTTGTATAAGGCAAGAATCTTGTCGGTCTCCAGCTTCGCTACCGCTCTGGCGGCTTCCTCAGCGGCTCGCGCTAAAGCATCGAAGGGCGCGTCTTCAATGTAGCTTTTGCTGAACTCCATTTTGCAGGCGATTTCTGTGGTGCATGAAATGTCTTGGGTCTCCATGCGCTCTGGAGCCTCCGCCGGCTCTGTCTCGCCTACGACGTAAGCCGTGGCAAGCTTTTGTTTGAAGAAGCGCACCAGAGGATCGGTTGTGTTAACGACCCAGATTATTTCTCGTCCTATCAAGGCGGGTTTTGCCGCCTCAACAACCCTTTTGTGTATTGCTCCAAGAGCCCCAGCCATGTCGCTAAAGAGCCCCTCCTTCATATAGCGCTGAACAAAGGTTGATTCTTTAGCCCTCTCTAAGTATCCTCCCCAGCCCTCAGGGAATCGATTCTCATCTCTCTCAACCGCTTCCTTTAGAATGTTAATATTTTCACTCATCGCTATCACGTTCCTACCCCGAGGAAGTTAGCCCTGAAGTATACTGCCGCGTAATCGCCGTCCGCTGTGGTCTTCTGCATCAGAATAGCGCAAGCAGTGTTATGGTCGGCTGCTAAAGCCGCAACGAGTTTGGGTGCGGTTCCAATCTTCAGCGCGACGCCAGCAGCCAAAGCCGCTCCAATGGTCTGTTTAACGAAACCATCCAAGAGGACGGGTATTGCCTCAGGCACTCCAGCGCCCGAAGCTGCTTTCAACGCGACGCCGATGCATCGTTCGCCATTGCCCGCGGCTACCACTTCTGGAGGCCAGACGCTTTTATCAGAGAACTTCACCGGCGCTCCTTTGGTTATAGCTCCGCCTGGCGCGAAGGATTTAATCACCGCGTCTTCCTCGTTTAAGCATTGGCCAAGTTCCACTTCCGGCAACCAATCAGTAGCCATTTTCCATCACTCCCACATTTTATTCGGGTTAGCGTTCCATCGCGCCCACCCGGTCACGGCTATGACTGTGACTCATGTTTCTTGATGATGTTCCGCAAATTCCGGTGTAATTCATGATAGTGGTGGCCCCAAGCCATTGGCGGCCGTTCAGGAAGCAAACGCATAATCTCCTTCAGGACGTCGCTGGACGGCGCAACCGTGCTGGGTATGATGGCTTCGCCGAGTTTCTTCGCTTTCTCCAGTTCCTCTTGTAATGTCGCTTTCTGCTGGGTTAAAACATCGATTTGAGCTTTGAGAGCATCAATAGTTTTTTCTGCCTCTTCAAGCTCGGAAGGCGCCTGTTCTTTAGGGAGGCGTGCCTCTACAGCGTCAAGCCTCGCGTTTATTTGCTCCACGATGTCTTCGATGCTTTCAATCAACTCGTCCATGGTGGGCTCAGGGGCTACTTGAAATTCCACTTCGTTTTGTTCCTTCCAAGCATGCTTATAGGATTCTCGTTGAGCCTCCGCAAACTCGCCGATTCCAGCAGCCTTCTTATGACGGTCAAGATGCGCCTTCGCCGCCCGTCTTTCCTCTTCGCTGACATCCTTCATCTGTGGTGCTCGACTATTACCATTTCTAAGATGAGGAAGGTCCAACGAGCCATCAGCACGATGATGAGGTAACCGTCTGAGACTCCTCGGCTTAGTTCTCCCAGTTTCATCCTTTTCTCCACCACTTTGAATCAGGGCGAAGCTATCATCGGGAAGATCGTTTATATACGCACGATCCCAAACTCTTTCCTTTAACGGTTCCATTTTCATTTTATCCTCCGTTTCCGACCCCGTTTGGGGATTCGGCGGAGCGAGGCCCTTCGCCTCTTTCAGCTGTCGAGCGATACTTTCCCAGAGTTCTACGGTGCTACGAGGATCCCCGGGCTCCATGTCTTTGAGGAGGCTCAAGTGCTGGAAGTTTAGACCTCGCGGCGCGACTCCGTCCACTTGCTCCAAAATCTTCCACTCGAACTGCACGCTGGCATGCTTGATTTGACCGTCGCGAATCATCCGCAATACATCTTCATCGTTTAGTTCGGCGATGTACTCGAGGGCTCCATCCTCGTAGCGTGCACCCAAAACCTTGCCGTTTAAAGGCTTCCAATGATCTAAATAGAGAGGCTTGTCGCGGAGGGTCTCCGCAGACTTTTCCAACTCCTCTTCAAGATAAACCCGCAGCTGGGGCCATTCATGAGCATGAAAGGTTTTGATGGGGTGGATGGCCTTGCCGCGGATAAGGTTACGGTAAGGCTTTAGGATCTCGAATTCGCTGGTCCAGCTGAAGCCTTCCTCCAGCTCAGCCTTTAGCTTCCCGCAGACCTTTCGGGCAATATCCTCATCATAGCCTCCCCCGCCCTCTTCTTTGGGCTTGATCATGTGAGCGACGCAAGCATCGAAGTCTGGGAAGGGACCGATCGGCAAGTTTTGGACTCCGAGGATTTCTAAGGAGATTTTAGGCTTAAAATTGAAAATAAAGGCTGTTGTGAACTTCTCACAACAATTGTTAAATGTTGCGAAGAGCTTAGCGTTATTGAAGACTCATGAGGAAGGACAGGATCTCCGTCGCATTAACAAAGGACCTCATCAAAAAGCTTGACGAAGCCAGCGAAAAGGCTCGACGTTCACGATCTGATTATGTTCAGCTTGTTTTAGAGAAGCATTTTGAAGGCTCTGAACCGGAAGGCAAGGAGAGGGGAGCCACCCTAAGGAGAGCCTATTAACATGGCCTTTTTCCGAAGAGGCTGGAACCGGCTGCGTGAAGCCTTGCATCGAGGCGGAACAGGCACCTTGCTGTCCGCTCATCGGACCGCCTATGGCGAAGTGAAACCGGTCAGCTTCAGCGACGTGATGACCGCCTATCTGCGGGACCCCAGCTGCAAGGCCTTCGTTGACTTCCTCGCGGATCAGACGGTTGGAATGGGCTTCTACACTACGGTGAAAGAGGACTACGAGGAGGCTGAGGAGGCCAAGGCTGTAGTTGACGAATTCAATGAGTCCGTGAATCTTGACGGTTTGCTGCAGATTGGTGCCCGGGAGATTGTAGCGTCTGGAAACAGCTTCTGGTTGAAAACAAACGACGTGAAGCCTTTTGGCCTCAAGATTTTACCGCTCACCGGTTTTGATGACCCTAAGGCTGTTATCCGAGACTCTGCTGGCGACGTACAAGGTTACAAATACAAGTTTAACGGCGTCCAAAAAGAGTTCAAACCCGAACAGATCATTCACTGGAAGTGGGGAGGCGTCAACTTCAGCGCCTTCGGAACCGGCGTCTTACAGGTTCTGCTGCAGGAGCTCAGCTTCAACGGCGAAAAACGCATGAGCATCCTGGAGATGAAGGCCCGCATCGAAACCCGCATGATCGACGTCTTCGAGAAATATGCGGGACCTGACGAGCTCTGGCTCTTCCCAGGAGTTTCTCCGGACCAGCTCTCCAAGTATCAGGCGTTGATCAAAAGCAAGCCTAAGGCGGGAGCCCGTTTTGTGTATGATAAGGCGGATGCGGATATCAAGACGGTTCAGGTGGATCCGCGCGCCCGATACGAAGCCTACATCGAGCACATTCTAAACCAGGTCTACCTCGGAGGACAGACGCCTCTCCCCAAGCTGTTTACGACTCCCGGCTTTACAGAGGCAAGTGCGAAGGCGGCCATTGAGATCGCGGAGCGCAAAGTCATGGCGCTTCAAAGATTTTGTAAAAGAATCGTTGAGCGTGAAATCTTTACTCCTGTCTTGGAGCAAGGGGGCTTTGATCCGAAGCAGGCGGAGTGTCGCTTGCAGTGGGGCATGCCTGAGGCACTGGATTATGAGAAGCTCGCGACATTGCTGCCACACCTCGTGGAGCTTCAACTCAATGCGGTGATCAAACCAAACGAGATCCGATCCATCCTACGGGATGTCTGTAAGCTGCCTCTGGAAGAGATCGAACGACCAGAGTTTGTGGCCGAGCAATCTGTCACGGCCGAGGAGTAAATATTGTACGTCGCAGAACTCGTAAGGGTCGTGGAGCCGTTGAGCTCTTCGAGCAGGCTGAGGAAGTATTGTGTCGGAGATTAGCGACTGCACCTGCGATTTCTGTCGAGACATGGCAAAACTCTAACTCAAGACGAGGCGATCAATCGCTTCCCTGTTTAGAGCGCGACACGTGAATGTGGAGGTCTGACCCGATCTCCTCTGTACGACCAGCCTAAAACGCTTCCGAAGGCTCTAACCTTATACACTCATGCCTGCCCGTCGCCTCACTAGCATCCAACCACTCGATTTCAACCAAGTCTCCGAATCGTAATGAATTAATGGTCTCCCAAACCGTTAATGCACATGACCGAGATAAGCGAGAGCCAACGCATGTTTCTTAAACAAATTTGAACGCCAAAACCAATTAACTAAACCAATTAACTAAACGTATATAGCGCTTCGCGCTCTTAAAAGAAGTATGAAAAAGCTTTTTCATAGCAAAAAATTAAAAGAACACGCCTACAACAATCTTCTTGAGGATATCTGTCGGAAACTGGAGCAGAGCGAAAAGGGAAACCCTATAGCCTTCCTAGAATACGCAAAAAGCATAATCCTCGGAAGCGTTTAACAATTGGTAAGGTGTTGAACATGCCAGATCTAAATGGAACACCTTGTGTGCCAAGTAGGTTTGTTCCATAAGATTATTAACAAGGATCAAGAGAGTGAGTATTTGGTTAAAATGCTTCCAGAAGGGTTTCCGCACCTTGTAGCTGTTACAATCGAAAACTGGGATTGGGACCGATTACCGCAACGAGATGCTGAGGTTTGGGACGCATTGCTTTATCCAGTCTTCCTCGGGAGAACGATCCGAAGTGCGCAAGCGAATTATGTGAAGAAAGTTCTTGACCCACTTCTAAGAAGGAATGCGGCGAGAGCTGTTAGAACCGACTCTAATTGGAGCAGGACAGTACTCAGAAGAATTGATACGGAGCTGGGAAGCATCGTAGGTACGCCGGGAGAGGGGTTCAAGAGAGCGATTCTAAACACTGTTGCCCAAGACGCTCAAAATCTTAACTTGAGTAGGACGCTAGACACCGCTCTGTCTTTCTTTGAGGAGCATGGCATCGGAGTTGAGCTAATCAGAAGGATTCAGAATGACAGCCGCGAGACAAAAGAATTGGTTGACTATGCCACTCGCGAAATCTACAATGTGGGGTACATCAAAGCTGTAATTTGGATGTACGATTGCGGAATAGCGTACGACCTCGTCCCTCCAAATTCACATATCAGAAGGTTCTTAGCCGAATGCGGTTATCCTGGCTTCGGATGGTCCAGAGATGAACCGGAGGATTGGCAGATCTTTGCTCTTGCATGCAGGAGGATGATTGAGGTTGCTCAAGAGGTTTCAATGCATTTAAGGCAGCCCATAACGGCCAAACAGGCGCAGGCTGCCGTTTGGTATTTGCAATCATGCAGGGGATTATTGCCGAGAAACTACAGCAGAAGGCTTTCGCCGCGGGCGTTAACTGATTTCCTTGAGAGCCGGAGATGGGATATCAATGAACTCGCCAATAGATTAGGAGATGTGGAGCAGCTGGAAGGCTTAATGGAGGATTTAAAGGTCTTTCTAGAATGAGGACCTTGGAGGAAATTGCTTGCCACCGCCGGCAGTTAAGTCAATTCGTGACCTAATTTACTGGCAGTACGCAAAGATCATCTCAGAGTCCGCTGGCGCCGGGAAAAGGCAGTACGGCTTCGTGACGGACAGGTTCAAGAAGCTTTCTTCGGGAGAGATTTCATGGTCGACCTCAATCAGGGAGTATATTAAGGAGCGCGAGACGACGGAGGTGTGCATCTATTGTGGTGGCAAGAAGGACTTGACGCTCGACCACATCCTGCCGAGGTCTAGAGGCGGACCTGACTCGCCCGACAACGCGGTGTGGGTCTGTAGGAGCTGCAACTCTTCGAAGGCCGACAGGCGGCTCTATGAGTGGTACGAGCTGGACAGGCGGTACGAGGTACCCAGAATAGCCGAGGGAAAGTACCTCAAGCTGCTCTATGCCCTGCACGAGCAAATGGACACCCTGGACGTAAAAGACGTTTCACAACTCTGTCCGAAATGCGACCTAGGGGCAAAATGCCCAGAGAAGGGGAAACTCACAGTCTACTGCTTGGAAGGTCTATTCTGCAAAAGGTGTGCTTGACTGATCATGAAGCAGGATCAGAATTCCCAAGAACAGTGGATGATGAGGTTTAGAAACATAATCACTGCCTACACTGAGAATCGAGCACCAGATCCATTCATGATATGGTTTAGGCAGAGAGACTCTGAAGGATTCCTTGCTGATGATTTTGAAAGAGTTTTGGCAATTCTTATCGATGCACGTTTTGACCAGAGAACAACAGCCGAGAACGCCCTGGAAAACACAGTAACAGTTGTTGAACGAGGAGCGTTAAAGAGGCTGGTCACCCGAGAAGAACTGCCTTTGTTGATTCCAAGGGAAAACATGACGGCAGAGAACTGGACTGGTTTGTTTTGTTCTGCGTTGCCAAGGATACATGAGCTTGCAAGGCGGATTGTTGCTGAGCGGAAATGGGACGCCGCAGAATTGCTCGATCTTATGCTGCGCGAACTCAAGGTGCCTTACCTTGGGGTCAAAACTTCTAGGCTTGCAGTGCGGTGGCTTCATGAGCTTGTACCCAACTTAAGAATCGACATGACGACCTATAAGATTCCAGTCGATGCCCTTGTTTACAGGGTGGCTTGCCGACTCGGCATCATCGATCCAAATATTGACAAGTATTTCGGTGAGGACAGCCCAGCCGATCTGAAAATCCAGTCCTTTGTAAAGCAAGTCTTCCCTGATAAACCGTGGCTTTTGGATGAACCATTGTGGAGCACAGGAAGGCGGGCAATCAATGGAGGGCATTGCTTCTCGCAACAGCCCGACCACAGCGGATGCCTTTTTGAAAGCGTTTGTCTAAGAAGACTTTTGGATATTGACCCTGCACAGCTAGGAATGGACACCAGATTCCGAAGCAGGTACATCCCCAGCCATCGCGAACACGTTCCGAGCTCCGAAGAGACCGCGATTAAGGAAAGGCAAGCCGAATTCGCAAAATTTGTGGAGGAGCTAAAGCAAAAAGGGATAACTGGCGAAAAATACCGCGAAAAAATAACGCAATGGAACCGAGAACACCAGGGCAATAGAAGTGCAATATCATGAAACCAGGGCTGAATGTGAATTGAAAGTCCTTTACTTCACTCACTGCTGCGCCAAGAAGGATGATTCACTGAGAGACACCGGGAGGAGGGTTTCGCCCTTGGAACTCTACTTGGCGACTCCGACCCAGAGGTTCATGCGAAGGTGCATCGAGACTAGGATGGAGTGGGCGATATTTTCAGACAAGAACGCTTTCGTGTTCCCTAAAGACAAGATAGAATGGTATCAGAAAGACCCGAACACTCTGAGCACCGCCGAGAAAGAGGGATTGTTCACTGAGGCCTGTGAGGTTCTGAAGAACTACGACCTCGCCTGCTTCTATTACAATCCAGGCAGGTTGCACCCAGTCTATAGAGAGCTAGTTAACGATATGAAGAAAAGAGGCATAACTATTCGAGAAATAACACATCTTAATGATATCCTGCCAAGGTAGCAGCAATGTCTTTTTCTGTGCAGATTAGAGTAGATATAGACTACATAGTTGGCTAGGGAAACATAACGGCGACCATCATATGGTTCGCCATAACAACAGGCGCCACAGCAGGACTAGCTACTCTCATGAAAGACGCGTGCTCTTCAGCTAGCGACCAATTCTTCCCCTGAAGCAAGCACCACTTATTTCACACCAATCTTCTTTAGCTTTTCCCCATAAAGTCTCCCGTTGGCATTACCATAGGTCTCACGCTTAGTAAGCATGAACCACACGATCTTCAACATCTTACACGCGACGGCAACCGTTGCCTTCTGATCACCCCTCCTCGCCCTAACGCGCTCATAGAATGCCCCCAGCCTCTCATCATGCTGCACCGCTACCCTAGCCGCCTCAACCATCGCCCACCTCAACATGCTCGAACCCCGCTTAGTAATCGCACCATGATACTCCACATTGCCCGACTGATGCACCGACGGAGCCAAACCAGCCCACGAAACAAGCTTCTTATAGTCAGGAAACCTCGTTATAGGACCTATTTCAGACCGTAACAGCAATGCAGTGTACACGTCAATGCCCGTTAGACTTAGAAGAAGGTGAATATCTTCGTCCTGAGAAGCCTTCTTCCTAATAGCCTCGTCAACCCTGTTCATCTGTGCATTTATCGCCTCAATAAGCGAAAGGTGATTTTCAAGCATCAGCCGGTCAAGCTCCCCAAACTCAAGCGTTCTCAGCCACTCCATTCCCGCCTTCCCAAACATGTCAGAGTACTCGCACCGATAGCCATACCGGTCACTGATTGCATGCGCCTTGTTCTTGACCATAGTCCGCATCTTCACAAGCGAAAGCCTATGCCTCACCAAAGAACGCATCTCCCTCACGTTCCTCGGTGGAACATAACTTTCAGCCACAAGATCCGATCGCAGTAGATGCGCAAGAATCCTCGCGTCAACCTTGTCGGTTTTCACCTTCGCAGAAGCAATGGCCTTAGTCTTCAATGGATTTGCCAGCACCACGCTGATGTTCCTATGATCCAAAGCGTCGTATATGTTTAGCCACAAGTTACCCGTGGACTCCATCACGACCTTGTCTTCACTTGTGAGGGCAGACACCAGATTTGATATCCTCTGCTGTTGTTTTCAAAGAAGAATTCGCTCTCCATGTCGCCTTTCGGGCTCATGAGCGCAGCCCTGCACCTGGCTTTGCCCACGTCTATCCCAACATACCTCATCATCTTTTTCATCCTCCTGCTGGCTTCAGGCTGCATTCTCTCATACGGGCGCAAAATGGCCCAATTGCTTAGCAGCTCAGGTCAAGTCCAATCTACAAACCAGTCGCGAAGACCAGGTAGCTCTCGGACTAGCCAGCCAAAGAAACTATCAAACCACGTCTTTCATAAGATCTACAAAGAAAAGGAGCAGTGAACTAGGCTTTTTCAGAGACGGTAATCCATGGGGTCATTGCTTCCATGATGGATAGACATCCATGTCGTATGTTGCAATGTCTGCCTCTTTTCAAAGTGTTGTATCTCCCAATTAGCAGCCAGAATTCTCCACATCTTTTGCAATGTTGCTTCATTGCATCAGAGATATCCCTTGCGTAGCGCAGGTCTGAAGGAAAATCTTCAACACCAAACCAAGAGTGGGGGTCAGTAACGTAACCGTGATCTGATGTTAAATTTACTTTATTGAAATCCTCCATAAGAATAGGAATTAGATTGTGAACAATGTCCCTCGCCTTTTCGTATGCCTGAGAGAGGTCATCAACTTGGAATTTTTCCCTAAATTCGTGCAACGTCTTGTCAGAACTTAATTGACCTTATACCTCGTTGATTACGGAATCCAAAAACATAATTTCTCTTGCTAACTGGTTCCCTCATCTTTCCTTAGAAAGTTTTTATAGAATGGATACTACGTATACTGGGGATACCATATGACGCAGACGACAACCGTGAAGGTTAGGCATGAGACAAAGAAGGTTTTGGCAGAGTTGGGTAAGAAGGGAGACACCTACGATGATGTTATTGTGCGTCTCATAGAGTTCTATAAGAAGAATTGCGGGGGAAGAAAACAAGAATGAAGGGTCAGAGAGTGCTCCTGTCAGGGCATTTCAATGAACCTGTTTTGGTGGAGGATGTGCGCGAGTTAGGATATGGTTTCGAGTTGAGGGTTCGCCTTTCAAGTGGGCAGTTGAAGGAAGTTGTGCTTTCAAAGGAAGAGTATAATACCATTTCTGCTTTGGAACCGAGGGCTCCCGAGAAATTGGTGGATGCCGAGAGCCTTCGTTTGCTCGTGGAATCTAACCGTATCCGTTTGGCTTATAGTTATGACCCGCACTTTGCGGTTAGTCTTTCTGGAATTAGGACGTTGCCGCATCAAATTGAAGCGGTTTACATGAAGATGCTTCCTCAGCCTCGTTTAAGGTTTCTTTTGGCTGATGACCCTGGTGCGGGTAAGACTATTATGGCTGGGCTTTTGTTGAAGGAGATGAAGTTGAGGCAAGCTATTGAAAGGATACTGATTGTTGTGCCCGCCGCCTTAACTATTCAGTGGCAAGATGAGTTTTTGCGCTTCTTCAACGAACCTTTCACCATCATTAGTTCCGCCCTAGATCAGCGGCAGTTGGTTGATCCGTGGCAACGCGAATCTCAGGTGATTGTTTCTTTGGATTACGCGAAGATGGAAGATATTAGGGAAAGAATTTGGCAGCAACATTGGGATGCTGTTGTGATAGATGAGGCGCATAAGTGCTCTGCGCATACGAAGAGGAGGACTGATCGAGGGCCTGAAATGGAGAAGACAAAGCGGTATCAGTTAGCTGAACGTTTGACTGGTCCAGCAGATCATGTGCTTTTGCTTACTGCTACTCCTCATCATGGTGACGATGATCGGTTTGGTCATTTTTTGCGTCTTCTTGATCCTGACCTGTTTCCTGAACCTCATTTGCTCGGTGACCAGGCAGCTGCAATTCGTAAAGATATCTTGCGCCTTGGGACGAATTGCCCTTGGGCGATTCGGCGAATGAAAGAGGAGTTAAGAGACCTTAATGGTCGCAGACTATTCCCGGATAGGCATTCTATTACTGTCACTTTTCCGCTTAGTCCTGAAGAGTACAGTCTTTACAGACTTGTGACCGGATACATCAATCAGTTTCTTCCTAGAGGTTATGGGCGTCAGAAACAAAGTATGGCCTTGACCCGTACGGTTTTCCAGCGTCGTTTGGCGAGTTCTACGAGGGCCATTCACGAGTCTCTGAAAAGACGGTATGAAAAGATGCGCAATTTGTTGGAGGAGCTTGAGAGCCTTGCACCAGAGGATAGGGCTCGAAGGCTGGAGGCTTTGAGGCGTGGTATTGCTGACGAGGAGCTTGAGGAGGACGATTTGGATGAGAGAATGCGGGACAAGTTTGTTGATGAGTTTACCGCTGCAACTGAGCTGGAAGCTTTGAGGGACGAGGTTGCCAGTCTCAAGGACATCGTTGAGGCGGCGGGTCGGGTGCGTGAGCATGCTCCTGATAGTAAGTTGGCGGCGTTGAGGGAAGCGCTTCAGAGGGCTGAGTTTCAAGAGCTTCGTGATGGTAGAGGTAAGTTGCTTATTTTCACAGAGCATCGCGACACGATGGAACATGTGAAGGAGCATTTGGAACATTTGAATTACACGACGTGCACTATCCACGGTGGTATGAATGTTTTTGAGCGGAAGGCTGCTCAGGAGGTATTTCGCACGCAGGCGCAGGTTTGTGTGGCGACTGAGGCTGCGGGTGAGGGAATCAATTTGCAGTTTTGTCATTTGATGATTAATTATGACCTTCCTTGGAATCCAATGCGTCTTGAGCAGAGGATGGGTAGGATTCATCGAATTGGGCAGGAGCGGGATGTTTATGCTTTCAATTTTGTTGCCGATCGTTCTGTTGATGGGGAGCCAGTTATTGAGGGGCAGATTCTACGGACACTTTTGGAGAAGATTGATAGGATTAGGGTGTTTATGCATGATAGGGTTTTTGATGTTATTGGGGAGATTTTGGCGCTTAATGATGTTAATCTTCCTGAGATGCTTCGAGAGGCTGCGTATGATCCTCGTCTTTTGGATGGTTATTTGGATCAAATTCAGCGGGTTGATGCTGAAAAGTTGAAACAGTATGAGAATGCGACTGGTATTGCTTTGGCTCGCGCGCATGTGGATTTGAGTGCTTTTCAGCAGGCGAATTTTCAGGCTGAGGAGAAGCGTTTGATGCCTGAGTATGTTGCTCGTTTCTTTTTGGCTGCAGCCAGTCGGACTGGACTCAGGGTTGAGGCTCGCGCTGACGGGTTGTGGCGTGTTGAGCATGTGCCTCAAGATTTGCGTAGTGATCGTCTTGAGGCTGTGAAGCGGTTGGGTAAGCCTCTGTCTAGTTATCGGAAGGTTACTTTCTATAAAGAGCATTTGGAGCAGAGTCAGCATGTGGATGCAGTGTTGCTTGGGCCTGGACATTCTTTGTATGCTGTGGTTGACGAGGTTTTGAATGAAAAACTTGCGAATTTTAGGGAAGGTGTGGGCGTTTTCGTTGATTCTTCTTGTGAAGTGCCATATTGGCTTCATTTTTATGTGGTGGAGATTGAGGGTGATCCTTTGCATGGTGATAGGCGCGAGGTGATTTATGCGGAGTTTGTAGCTGTTCGTGAGGAAGGTGATGAGTTAACGGTCGTTCCTCCAGATGTTTTTCATGATTTGGTGAATCATCCTAGTCCGCCTGCAAATGTCTCTTTTCCTTCGTTGCAGCAGGTGCAGGATTTTTTGAAGGGGCAGTATCAGCTGGGTTTGCGTAGGCGTTGTTTGGAGGAGCGGAGTCGTTTTGTTGATATTGCTCGGGATTATCTGGCGAAGTCCTTTGAAGCTAGGATTCGTGCAGCTGAGGATCGTGTCATGGCTTTGCGGGCTAGGGAGGCTGCCGGTGAAAGGACTTTGGGCGGTGCTATTCAAAATGCTGAGCAGTATGTTGTGGATTTGGAGCGGAGTCGTGATGGGCGTTTGAGGAGTTTGGATCGTTTGGGTACGGCGCGTACTGGGCCTGTTCGTCATGTTGCTTCTTTTTTGGTTGTGCCTGCGAGTATGACGGAGGCTACTAAGATGTTTGCGTTGGGTGCTGATCCTGAGAGTGAGGTTGCTGCGATGGATGTTGTGATGAAATATGAGCGGGATAGAAATTGGGAGCCTGCTGATGTTTCCAAGCATAATTTGGGCTTTGATATTCGTAGTTTGGGCCCCCCGGATCTTGGAACTGGTAAGCGGGATGTGCGCCGTATTGAGGTTAAGGGCCGGCGCAGTGGTCAGCCAGTACGTTTGACAACTAATGAATGGTTGAAGGCGAGACAGCTGAGAGACACGTATTGGCTTTATGTGGTTTGGGATCCTAAGAAGACTGGAGCTTCACCGTTGACTTTACGTGATCCCGCGCATAAATTGGAGCATGCTGTCCGAGAGATTCTAGCTACTAGGTTTTATGAGATTCCAGCCGAGGCCTTAGAAAAGGCCGCAAAAGAGGCATCATGAATGAGTGAAGATAGACGTCTAATCGAGGATTTCCTGCCGATTCAAGAGTTGAACAAAGCAAGTAAGAAATCTTTAGAGTTGCATAGATGGTGGGCACGTAGGCCACTCATCGCCTGTCGCTCTGCTGTATATGCCTCTCTTGTTGCATCGCTTACGGAGAAAGCAAGCAGAGAATCAACAACGACTTTTGTTAAGAACCTGTGCAAGCTCTCAGTAGATTACAACATGACGAAAGAAGCAAGAAACCACATATACGAAGCTCATGCACAAAGGCTTTCGAAAGAACTTAAGCAACAGATAACTCCGAAAGATGTAGAGCAATGTAAGGCACCGAAACCATACATTTTGGATATGTTTGCTGGGAGCGGCGTTATACCTCTTGAAACTTTGAGACTGGGTTGTAACTCTTACGCGCTTGAGCTGAATCCAGTTGCACACATAATAGAGATAGCCACTTTGGTCTATCCAAGCAAATTTGGCACGAAACTATCTAATGAGATTGACAAATGGGGTAAATGGGTGATCGAGAGAGCAAGGAAAAGAATTGGGGACTTGTATAAACCAATCACCACAAATAGACATGTCTCTCTAACCCCTGCGGCTTACCTCTGGACAAGAACCGTGAAATGCAAGAACCCACGATGTTACGCCACTGTACCGCTCTTAAGACAGACTTGGATTTCGAGAAAACCCAGAAAATACGTTGCCCTTAAGGTCACGCTTGATACTTATGCAAAGAAACCTAGGTTTACCCTGGTCAGATCGTCAGCTAAAAATGATGCTGAGGCGATAAAGGAGTTTGGCTTTGACCCTGGGAAATTTTCAAGAGGAGGAAATGCTTCTTGCATCTTCTGCGGAACTGTAGCAACAAAAGACTACGTAAAAAATGAAGGCCAAGCCAAGAGAATAGGAGAAGAACTTTTGGCTGTGGTTTGCGCAAAAGGCGGTGAGAGGGGAAAGATATACTTATCCTCTGATGAAATATCAAGTGAAGCTATTTTTGAACTAAATGAATTAGAAAGGCGCATCAAAGAATTTTGTGACGAGACAGACTTGAGCGCACCCGACGAAAAGATAGTCGTAGACGGAAAGAGAAGCATATGGATTGATCTTTATGGGTATACGGATTTCAAGAGCCTTTTCACCTCTCGACAACTTCTTTGCCTTTTAACCTTTACTAGATACATCAAAATGGCATTTGAAGAAATGAGAAAGGAGCAATATCCTGATGACTTCGCAAAAGCCGTCACGACATATCTGGCATTTCTCGTCGACAGATTGGCGCAATTTAATTGCAGTAGTGCCCGCTGGAAGGCGGACGCGGAAGGAAATGTTGAAGTTTTTGGTTGGAAAGGCATCCCAATGATCTGGGATTTTGCAGAGATTAATCCCTTTGGCCAAGCATCTGGCAATGCTATGGATACTATCAAGCGCATCTCAAGCTTAGTCAGAATGCTTGCAAGTGTGGGCGGGAGAGGCTCTCCAAATGTAATTCGCGGATCAGCAACAGAACTGCCCTATTCTGATAATTTCTTTGATGCAATAATAACGGATCCTCCTTACTATGACAACATTTCTTACGCTGTCTTGTCAGACTTTTTTTATGTGTGGCTCAAGCGCGCTATTGGTCATCTTTATCCAGACCATTTCTCTGGGCAACTCACACCCAAAAAGAAGGAAATTGTTTCCGACAAGAAAAGGCATGCCAGTATCGGGCAAGCGAAGAAATTCTATGAAGAGATGATGTACAATTCCCTAGTGGAAGCATGGAGAGTCCTGAAACAGAATTCTCCTTTAGTTCTGATTTATGCTCATAAGACCACAGCAGGATGGTCGACAGTCGTAGACGCTCTAAGAAGAGCTGGATTTGTGATAAGTGAGGCATGGCCTATAAACATGGAAACACCGGGAAGGCTAAGAGAACTTGAATCATCAGCTCTAAAGTCCAATATCTTCCTAGTGGGGAGAAAGCGGGAAAGAGGACACGTGGGCTCCTATGAAAAAGAAGTACGTCCGCAGCTCAACGAGGTCATTCGAGAAAGGGTCGACACATTGTTCAATCAAAAAATAACTGGAGCTGATTTAGTCATTTCGTGTGTCGGAGCGGGGTTAAAGGCTTTCACACAATTTGACCGAGTGGAATATGAAAATGGGGAGGAAGTTACTGCAGATAGGTATTTGCTCGAAGTGGAAGGAACAGTTATGGATACTATACTTGAAAAGCTTAACTTGCTGAAGACTGAAGTGGGCGCTGTAGATGTACGCACACGATTCTATGTTCTTTGGCGTTACTCTTATGGACAGGCTATCGTAGATTCTGGAGAGGCTATTGTATTTGCTTACCCTAGGGGCGTAGAGTTAGATGGCCCTAATGGGTTGTCTACTGGTGCAAGAGCCTTGCTTGAAAAGCTTGAAGGAAAATATAGGCTACGTGATTATTCTGAACGCGGATACGATGAAAAGTTAGGTCTGCCTTCTCAGGTAGGAGAGAGGCCGGCAGTTATTGATGTGTTACATAGAGTTGTTTGGCTTATGGAAAATCAGCCCGGTAAACTCTCGGAATTCCTACATGAGGGGAGGCCAAATAAAGAGACGATGAGGCTCGTCGCTCAAGCATTAGTGGGTTCCACATTAAAGGGTGCACATAAGGAGCTCTCGCCGGGTCCGCCTTCAGAAAGGGCGGCTTTGGAAAAACTTCTTGCTCATTGGCACACCTTAGTTGAAGAAAATGTATACCTAGAAAAACAAAAGCAGTTAACATTAGAGGATAGCACGTTTAAGGAGAATTATCCATGAAAAAAGCCTACAAACTCCGTCCATGGACAGAAATCGTAAAGTTACATCCAGACGTAGAAGCGGGAAACACAGCTGTAGCCACATATGCCATCGATTTAGGCGCCCTAGTCACACGCGACCCAAACGTACCAGCAGTGTACCGTGAACCAGACAGCTTCTTCAAAGCCACACACATAACCCGCGAACTTCGACGCCTAATTCAAGAAGTATTCTCTGGTCTTACAGGTGGAAGAGGAGACCGCGTCCTACAACTACGCTCACCGTTCGGAGGAGGCAAATCCCACACCCTCGCCGCTCTCTACCACGCCGTAACAGACCCCAAAACACTAAATAACATACCCGAACTCACTGGACTACCAAAACTAGGCAAAGTAGCAGTCACGGTGTTCGACGGTGAAAAATTCGATGTCATATCAGGAAAAGATGTGGCCAAGGGCGTCCGCGTTCAAACTCTCTGGGGATGGCTGGCATGGCAAATAGCCCAGCAAAGAAACCAGCCACAACTCTTTGAACTCATCAAAATGCATGACGAACAATGCATAGCCCCAGGAGGAGACGTAATAGCCAAACTCCTCGATAACAAACCTACACTACTACTACTCGACGAAGTCCTAAAATACCTGATAAGAGCCGGAGGCAAGAGAGTCGGTAACTCAACCCTTCAAGTCCAAATAGCAGAATTCCTAGACACCCTCACCCGAGAAGTCGCGAGAACCAACAATTCTGTTCTAGTCTACTCACTACAAGCCAGCGGACGAGAAGCCTTCGAGAATATCGGCCTCCTAGATATGCTGGATCATTTAACCGCACGCATCGACGCAAAACGCGAACCAGTTGGCGGAGACGAAGTACTACCTGTCCTAAAGAAACGCCTCCTCGCAGAAGTCCCAGACCTAAACACAGCAAAAACAGTAGCAGAAGCCTACGCAACGGTCGTGAGAGGCATGCGTATCGCTTACGCAGACACAGACGCAGCACGACACCAAGCGGAAGATGAAGCAGAAGAACTTCGCAGACGAATAGAGAACGCATACCCATTCCACCCAGCCCTCATAGACATCATGCGAGAACGCTGGGCCTCAATCCCAGATTTTCAACGTACCCGAGGAGCACTAAGATTCCTAGCAGTTTGTTTATACAGAAGCAAACAAAGAGACGCACCCCACGCTCTTCTAGGCCCAGGAGAAATACCAATACAAGATGTCGACGTACGGCAAGCCTTCTTCACCGAAGTTGGTCAGAGAGAACCCTTTCAACCAGTCCTCGAAGCTGACATAACAGGACCAAACGCACAAGCGAAAAAAGTAGACGCAAGACTACAAAAAGAGAATCCAAACCTAGCGAGAGCACACCCAGCTGTGAGACTAGTCACAGCAATCCTCATGTACTCATTCGGCGGGCTTCCAAAAGAAACTGGGAAACCTGGAGAAACACTTCCACCCGGGGTCACAGAAGCCGAACTACTGGCAAGCACGTTAGGTCCAGACCTAGAACGCGTAACAGCTCAAGCTATACTAAAAGAAATACGAGAATCACGAACTTCGTGCCTATTTCTACACTTTGACGGCGCCCGCTACTGCTTCAAAACAACACCAAACGTCACCAAACTCATCGAAGACGAAGCACAAGGAGTCGACCCAGACAAAGACATAAAACCCTACGTAAAAGCAGCCCTAGAAAAGCGTCTTGCTGGACAGAAAAGCGCCACCATCTGGCCTTCAGCCAGCCAAGAAATCCCGGACGAAGAACCAACCTTCCTCGTCTCATACTTGCCACCAGAATTCTGTGAACTCAAACAAGCCGACCAAGACAAAAACGCCCGAGAACTCTTAACCCAATACGGAAACAGACCAAGACGATACCGAAACGGACTCGCCCTAGCAATCCCAAATAAGGAACAACTTGAGCCCCTGCGGCATTCAACTCGTTATCTGGTAGCCATTCAAAGAGTTGATCAGAAGAAAAGACAACTAGGCGTCACAAGAGACCAAGAAGAACAACTGAAAGAAAGACGCCGCACAGAAGAAGCAGGACTAGAATCCGCTCTGCGGACACTCTACTCAAGCCTATGGCTATTACCATCAGCTCAGGACCAACTCTTAGAGAAAATCGAAGCCGCAGGACGCCCCCTAATTGCCACAACAGTCCATGAAAGAACCATGGAACTCCTCACACAAGTGGCCCGCAAAGTACATGGAAGCCTCGCCCCAAAAAGAATAGTAGAGCTATTCCGCCTAGGTGAACCACCCGAAAAAGGACGCTCCCCACGCCTCGGAGTCAAAACTAAAGAAGTCCTTGACTCCTTCTTCAGCTCACTCGGCTTCCCGCGACTAACTGGTGCCGACGTAATTTCAAAAAGCATCATCGGCGGCGTCGCCAACAGCCAATTTGCCTATTGGGGCCAAGGAGAGCCGCTCTTAGGATCCGATGGCAAGTATCAAGTGCCACGGGAAAAAATAGCCTTTGGAACAATCCTGCGAGAAGACGAAATCGACCTCGACAAAGGTTTCATAATCTTGACAGAAGGCTTGCCATCTGAAGGACCAGCACCACCGACACCAATTCCTACAACAGCACCAACGCCCATTCCAACACCCACTGGACCAAGAGGGGCCCTGAAAACAAGCGTCTCCTATACTGTAGAGGCTACACGGGAAGAACTCTTCAAAGCATGGAACGCCATAGCTAACCTAGCCGAAATCGCCGGCAAAGTAAGCATGCAAATTCAAGCTGAATCGAAGGAAGGTTTTGACCCTAACAAAATACGAAATGCTGTCGAAGAACCATTAGAAGAGTTAGGCCTACTTAGAAAAGAACAGCAAAAGCAAGAAAATAAAAAGCAATGATCTCTCGCGACTCACCTTACTCTTGCAATTCTTCTCGATATTAGCCCGCCTCGTATCCTATACATACTCACAACATTCCCCCTTTTCTCATTCACCTATCTCGTTTTTCTTTCATAGTCCATAACGATCGACTCTGACTTAAAATAGAATCCTGAGGGCGATAAACCAGAAGCCTGCCCACACGCCCCGTTAAATGTTCTCCACGAGTTCCTCTTTGGTGGAACCCCATGCTCCTTGTAGAAATGTTGTTAGTGCCCAGCCTTTGCCCACCTTCTCAGCTGCTTTTTGATCGATTGGGCAATCTAAATTCTTATTCATGCTTCTTATGCGCTGCGTTATGTTCCAAGGCTTAAACTTGTACTCTTTTAACCGTGAGGCTACGTCTCGCGGCAATATACCATATGGACCAGCGTGATGCAGCTCCTCTAGAATAACTCGGTCAACTTCGTCCGAGCACGCTACGTCTTCCACATATTCTTGGTCAAACAGGAACTCGTGCTCCAAACCCCTAAGCATATACCGCCGAGTAACCTTTAAAGCGTTCAGCTCTCGCTTAATCTCACGAAGAAGATGCACAATATACTTGTACTTGCCCTCCTTATCCTAAACAGCCCTCCCAACAGCCCTTTTTCGACCGATTTTTAATGATTTAGACACCAAAAAGCAGCGCGTTTAGATCAGGCATCTATTGGACAGAAGAAATTCTAATTCCTCATTTCTCTTTACATTCAATTCTTGGCACTCTATGTTTGGCGTAGGTAGTTTTCTAGTTCGTTTTCTGCGTTGTCTGCTCGGATGAAGATGGGTACATTTTCTATTCCAGTGGCTATGTAGCTAGATAGCAGCCATTCACCTGGTGCAAATTCTAACGTCTTTTCCAAGATGCCTTGATCGATCATGAAGGTGTTGCTTACCACGGACCGATCATAGGGTCTAGGCAGGGTCCCTACAAAGTATGTATGCAGCTGCTGTAACGCGTTGGTATTCAAGTAGGCGATTCTCTGGGTGGCAACACAAGCCCCCAACCCATATTTTCTTCCTTGCCGAAGAAGAGTTTCCACCTGCTTAGAGCACTTTCTGTCAATGCCCGTGGAACCAGACGGGTCCGGAATAAACTCTTGGGCTTCATCAAACACAAATAGAATGTACGGCTTCACCTGAAACTTCCTCTTCCTCCGGTTTAGCAAGTCACGCGAAAGCGTGATAACCAGATCCTTGATGGTGAAGGGATCCGCAATGGACACGCATATGAGCCTCTCCTCGCCCTCAAGGAGACCGCGGATTTTTTCAGCCGTGAGCCCACTTGTTTCTTTCTCTTCCTCTTCTCGCTTTCTTTTTAACACGTCAAGAAGTGTCGATCTGGTTGTTGCCCATGCGAAGAGTCCACTGGCTTCGTGAACCTTGAATTTCTGCACCGCCTGGCCAGCCTTAGTATCAATGAACCTCACGAAGCGTTCGTTGACCTCTTGATTCTCAATGAATCCATGCTGATCCATATATCCAAGGATGGCTTCTCGAATCTCGTCTATGGCATTCATGTAATGAGGCTTATCCACACTCGCCTTTCTTTGTTCGTCCAGCTCTTCCAAAAACTGACCATAGGTAGGCACCTTAAGCTTTGGCTTCGTGTAATAGGAAACCTTCCCTTGGCTCATTATTTCTAGGAGTCCGTTCATGATCCTGGTATCAGCTTCGTATTCCCTCGGCTTGACCACCGAGTTATAAAACTGATCTATAGATTCTATCCTACTCTCAGTAATCACTCTCGCTGGAATAGCAGGATCTGCTAGCACATCTATAAGCAGAAACGGATACTCACAGCTTATGTCGAAAATTATGATCTTCGTATCTTTCGTGTGATATAGGACGCGTCTGAGGACGTTGGACATGAGGTTGCTTTTTCCCCCGCCAGTAAAGGCGAATATGCCGAAATGGTATCTGACCAGCCTCTCGAAGTCCACGTAGATGGGGATGATTGTCTTGGTGGCCTCGAACATTTTGATGAGCCCCAGCCTAGGGTCCTTCTTGGCGTCCGGGGTCGTTTTGGAGGTGTCGATGCCCAGTTCTTCGACGATTCTGTGGTTATACATGCGGTTGATCATCTCGCTGTTGAGGACGTAGGCCTCGCTCGCCACCACCGGATAGGAGAAACCCTTCACAAACTCTGGCTCCTCCCCCTCAGGTAGGATGAGATCATAGTTGATGGGTATGGAGCTGATTTGAACCATCATCGTAGCGTGGTCATCGGTTTTCCAGTCCGCCTCAGACTGCTCAATGATCTCAAACTGCATAGGATAATACCCATGGTCCGAGAGCCCTCTCAACCCGAAGTGCTCGGGCCAGACCCTAGAAATCTCCATGAGCGTGTACCTTTCTCCCCCTTCCCTGCCCTGCTTGAAATTCCTAACAGCTAGCAGCATGCCCTCCTCCAACAGCCCCATCAGGTCCCTTTGATACTCCACCTTCACTCTGCAGTCGTACCGAGCGGATATGCCCGCCAGCTTAGACTCTTCAGGGATTCCCGCTCTCCTCGGCATAACCGCGCTCAGCCTACCGTGGAACCTACCCTCAAAATCCGTGAAATACTTGTTAAAGGATCTCTCTTCTCGCGGCCTCAATTCTAGCCCTCCTCTCCCTAAACGTGCTCATATAAAATACGAACTTCCTTAATTTATGATTATTTAGGATCCACTCTCCAGTGCTCTCCGCTATGCGACGGAAGGCGGCGTAGTGCCATTTCGCCACCTTGTCCGCTATGAACAGAGGCTTGTTGTGGCCAAAAGCTTCTGGAATGCTGGGACTCGTCATGGATTGCAAGGTCACCATAATCAAGTTCTGCAACGGGTTCTCCACAGTCTTGTCCTTGAACAACAGCGCTTCCACAGGCTCTTTTGCAGCACCAAACTCGTTCCAGAATTGAATTGTACTATTTGGAGATGCGTCAAAATCTGCGTAGACTAGTCGGTCCGTGAGCAGGACGTTGCTACGAAGCAGAGGGTCTGATATTGCTTGCGAAAGCTGAACGTATGTTTTTAGGAAAGTTTTTTCAAGGCTGATCCTGTTTCTTCGGGCTCCAAGCACGTATCCCTTCCTATTCTGTCGATCAGGAATCATGGTTTTGAAGGACGAATCGTATTCAACGAGGCTCCAAGGAACCCTCACCTTCTCCGTGTTGAAAAGCGAGACAGATTGTAGGATCATTCGGTCGGTGTTGGGCATCTCCTCAAACTCCTCCGGACTAATCGTACCGCGCAACATTCCCTCGCTTAGAAGGATGGGGATCAGCTGACGCTTGAAGTCCCTCGCCGCCGTGTCCTTCGTCAATCCTATAAACAGAATCTTTCTCTTCCAGCACTCTTCTATGATCATGTAGAGGCAGAACAGAGTGAGAAACGCTATGTCCAGGGTTGTGAGCCAATGTTCCTTCCCATCTTTAACGATTTTCATCCTGTTCGGGCTCATTTCCTCGCCTTCTTCTTCAAAGAAGAACCTGTCGCCAAGCATACTCACAAGCTTCTTCAGCCTCTCCCAAGTTTCCGCATACCTTGAGTTGACGAAGTATTTTGAAACCTTCTCCTCGAGGTAACCCTCCTTAAGTGAGGACTTAACGTACCTTTCCACCCGTTTAACACGCTTCTCATCTTTAATGCCCAGTTCCTCACAGATCTCGCTTAAAGACAGGGGGCCCTTTTCCTCTACCAAATATATGATGGCATAGCGCAAGTAGTCTGCTCTGGCTGGAGGGAGACCCAAAGCCGGGTTTCTAAGGTAATATCTGCCGTAAGCCAGGTCATTTACATCTGTGGGCACATTGTCTACTTTGTACCCGATTAGTGCTGCCTTTGCTTGCCACAACTCTCGCTTTGATGTGTCATACAACAGGCTGGCTCGCTCACCCGAGAGAGCCCGGTCCATAAATAGAATGCGAATGTCTTTGGCAGGGTCGGTGATCAACTTGTACGCCAGATAATACTCGGCGAAGCTCATGATCCAGTTGGCGATGGTAGCGTTGTTAATGATCGTCTGGTCAATTAATGGTTTGGAAACCGAAATCTCTCCAGGCTCCTCCAAGTCAAAGAAAGTCTGGTCAACGTCAGGCACCTCATTGATGTAGATGGGGACCACACTCGAAACCCCTGCGCCCTCCCGCAGAAACTTCGAGTCATACTCCACCATCGGCTTCGCGTCTTTCTTGAACTCGATGGTTCCGGTTGCGGCATAGGCTCCGCCGAAAAAGATCATCAAGTCGAAGAGAGGCCTCGAATACATGGTTCCATCCACACCAGCAAACTGAACTCTCGTGGACCCGAAAAACCTCTGCGCTGTTTCAAAAGCTTCCTGATAACTAAAGTCCGAAACAATAAAGTCCGAAAGCAAACGGTCGTACAATCCTCTCAAGGACCGAAACCGCCCCTCATACTCCGAAACCTGATCCGAGGCACCCACCTTAAGCAGCTCACTCGTCCTCCTGATCCGACGACTCAAAAAAGACGAAGACATCAAATCACCTTTAATCGCCTATACATAACAGAAGGAGGAAATTTAAAAATCGTATGCATGGACGAAGTTTCAGTCTTGGCGATAATTCTGCCGTAAATGTAAAGAAAAAGAACTGTTTGTCATTTTTCTATAGGATCAAAAAGCTACACCCGAATTTCAGCCTCATTTAACATAACCCAACAACCCAGACCAACTAACAGTAAACTATAACTCACGAATAAGCATTGTTCCTTTAGAATTATTTCAAAACTTGTATTTTTAGTTGCGACACGTAAAAACTAACTCCATAAGGCTTTGTTATGGTTGATTCAGAATTCTTTTATATGGAGAGTAATTATAGAAAGCCATAAATCTCATAATCATTATAATTGGTATGCCGACGCATATATGTGTGTGATGATGTTGTCTGTCGATGTGGTTGTTACCCGGCCTGAAGAAGATAAAGTTGAAGCAATTTTACGAATACACGGCATGAGTCGGAAGGACCTAAAATGCTCCATTTGCGGGGAAGACCTATCTGATCTAAAGCATTTAAGAGCAATCTTCCCGTATAAAAGTGCGTTGATCTGCTGTGACAAGTTTGAATGCCTTAGCGCTTGCAGGGATAAACTGATTGCCAAACACTCCGTCTAATATCGCCCAAATCCCCCCATTTTCTGAATATCTGCCGCAGATAACTATCGCCATCACAATAGCCATAATCTTAGGGATACTCTACTATTGCAGAGACCAAATTAGAAAATTGCTGTTTAGTCACAGAGTTAAACCCTTCATCAAACAAGCCTTATCTACATACGAAGAAAAAGTCCTACCCGAATACGTCGAGGCTAAGCCAAAAGTCAAGGTAGTCCTTAAGAAAGAGGATATGCCTACAGAACACCCATTCGGATACATCTTCATTCCCGCTGGACAAGAAGAGCTTCTTTGGGACATCCTGGTCACGGTCGTCCCAATTAGTAGCTCCCTTAAAAGCATTAGAGTACTCTTTGACGAAAACCTAAGAAAAAGCCTATTCGACCTCCTCTCCTATAGGCTAGGCCTAGAATTGGGCAAAGAAGACATAGCAGTCAAGTTTCGAGACCAAGCCATAGCCTTACGCCCCGACGACTACGAAACCATGGAAAAACTCTACGAAGGAGGCAAACTTACCGCCATCATACTCCTCGAAGCAAGCATAAGACTACGAAAAACAAGGGGAAAACCATCAGTCAGCGACGTCAAAGAGTTTTCAACATTGGTCAGGAAAATAGCCGAAATAGACGCCGTGGTCGTGAGAGTAGGAGACAAACCCGTTCAAGCCTATGTAGAAGAAAGCCTTGAAAAGAAAGCTGGAATAATCTTACTCGCCAGAGGCGCTTACATAAGCAAGGCTGTCGACATCGCAAACCAACTGAGCGAGAAGGGTTTTGAAATGTTTTCCGAAAAAGAGCTAGGATTTCCCAACCCAGAAACAGGAACATGGGAATTCATCGAACCTAAGAAAAAGGAGAAAGTCTCCTTCATGCGGATCTGGCTAAAACGAAAAGGCTAGCATAGCATGATGGCGCGGTTAACCTAATCTGTGCAGGCTACATCTTCTACATACTTGGGTCAAACATAAACCCAAGTCAAAACGCGAATATTGTGGTATTTATTTCTCGTTCATAAAGCTTAATTTAACAAGTGATTCTGAATACGATACCCGTCTGTTGCCTTTCTTAAGTCGCTTGGAGAATGTTAACTGATGAAGAAGGTCAGAGTTGAACCTGGAGAAGAATCAGAGACGCAGGAGGAAGAAGAAAAATATTACTGCGAGGTCTGCGGAAAACCGATATCTGAGGATGAATACGAAGCTTATGAGGGGAAATGCTGGGAATGCTGGGACGACCAAATGACCGAAGAATGCGAATTCGAAGAAGGCATCATCTAAACGGAACAAGAACCAGCGTAGAAACGTGAACATGAAATGGTCAAATGCACAGATTGCGGAAAGGAAATTCCCGAAGGCCACGACTTATACTGCGACATGTGTGGAGCTCCACTCTGCGAAGAATGCGGAACCACCGGACTATGCTCCACATGCGCCGAACTCTGGGAATCAGAAATAGACTTAGAGGACATGGAAGCAGAAGAAGAATAGCGAAAACAAAAAAATGGGGTTTTGCGGGGGATGTCTCCACTGTCGGGTAGCGTTCAAATCTAACTCTTCGGATTTTTCTTTTTACTATTTTTCTGATTTTTGCTTTCGTAATCATTTGGTGTTCACTTTAATCGGAACTAGAAGGTGCGTTTCAAGGTCCATCTATCCTTATCTCGCTGCGTGTACTTTTTCATTATGTCATTGAACGCCTCTTCGAGATCTATTTTGTAGTAGTTCGCGACACATATGACGCTAAAAATTATGTCTGCTAATTCTAATCGTAAAGTGGTTTTGATCTCGGATTCTTTCTTTTTCTTATAACCCTCAAGATCGTTAATCTCCCTAGCGAGCTCTCCAACTTCTTCCATAATACTTGCAAGCATTGACAATGGAGGCCAGTATCCTTCCTCAAACTGTCTAATCCATTCGTCCACATGCCTTTGTGCGTCCTTAAACGATAAGTTATGCATCTTGAACACCTATGCGGAACAAACATTATTACTGTTGATAGACTTACCTTTTAAAGTGAGCCTATGAAAGCTGGTTGATTTCTATGGATTTCTCATGTGATTTTTACTGTGTTGAATGCAGTTTAATTTCCGTATCTGGAAGTCGAGTTCATAAACAGATTATAAAATGCCTTTGCAGGATTGGGCGCAAAAGTAAGTTACATACATTTGGAGCGTGGCAACCACCAGCCTATTCCGGAGGAGTTCAGCCCCTGGAAGATGAATACAATCCCCAAATAGATTTAGTATGGTTTCTTGACCTCCGTGAATCTTTGAAAGGGGGATTTGACAAGATATGCAAGATCATACATCGGTGGACGGATGGAGCAATTCCTGAAGACAGCCTAAGATACATTCCCCTAGCCGCCTTTGAAGTGGAAACATCAGACCCAACCAGCAAAACCATTTACTCTGATTTACATAACTTGGCTGCCACAAGAGCTCCGTTCAAATTTGAAGTCATAAGAGAAATCGGTGAAATGAATCTTGATCGAGCGAAGCGAATTGAAAGCGCAGCAAAGACTTTCGATGGGATAACCGATTGTTTCGTTATATCCGATGAGAATTTGTCTGAACTAGAGCTTCAGATAGAAAAACGCGTTTATCATCTGCCTCCTTGCAAATTGAGAAAAAGAAAAGCCAAGCCAGATGATTTTCGGAGTCAGATTCTATCGACAGGCCAGAAATGTGGTTTAATTAGTCAGATTGAGTTTACGCCACCACAATGTCGACAAAAGAACATCTATCCACCAATGCTTGATGGGGCTTGGCTAGTTAGTATACCCCGAGAAGCATCGATTGCCCTCCACAATCTCATTCAGCTTTCTCTTTGCGAGCCACTCCATGATCTGTGTCATTATACGATTTTTGGCTTTGAACATGAAAAAGAAACTAGCCAAAAACATGTCGCCGGAGGAATATCAAACCTCTCCCGACATTCCTACATCGGTTTTCTAGTTGTCCCAACAGAAAAGTTAAACAATGCAAAGAAGTTGATTAGCAAGTACTCAATAGCATTTGGCATGACAAATGTTTTCGTTGTCAGCGAAAGTTCAATCTCATAAAATAACATTTGTTTGGTTGAACATTTATATGGTTTTTGAAAAATGCGCAGAGTAGAAAAAGAGGGAATTTTGGGAGATATCTCATGTTGGCGTGGGTTCAAATCCCGGCCGAGTATGGCTTGGAAGCTCAGGCTCCTTTAGACTCGACTTGCAGCTTCCTCTAGACCGTTCCGAGAAACAGGTTTAGGATCCCAATATAGTTAAGGTCCGCATAGGCTTTCTCACCGGCCCTTCAGCAGCTTGATGTCGAATCCCTTGGCGTACAGCCCATAGAGCCTTTTCCTGTAGGCCTCGAACTCGTCGGGGCTCATCAAGATGTGGTATTCCGCGCCGCTCCATGCGGAGTGCATGAGGCGTCCGGTTCGCTGCAGCTCCTGCCTTCTCGATCCGTAGAGGAAGTCCAGCTCGATCATTCCTGCCAGGTCAGGCAGGTCTAGGCCCTCGTCGAATATGCGGCTGCAGATCAGTCGTTCGTGGCTGGCAACCGTCTTTAAGCGGCGCTTCATGCTGTGGACCCCGTAGACGAAGGGGACACCCAGCAGTTTAGACGCTTCCTTCCCCAGCTCGATGGTGTCACAATATATCAGGATCTTGCCTTTCATCTGCGCCAGCAGCTCCTGGACAGCCGTGAACTTGAAGGGCGTCACGTGCACGTAGATCGCCGGCTTCCTAACCCATCCCTCGCTGACCAGGCGCTCCCAGTCACTTCCGTAGGGTGGACCTCCCAGAGCGTAGATGAGCTCTGTGCGGCCGTCTTCTCGGAAGGGACTGCCGGTTAGGCAAAGCCGGTAGTCGGCGTTGAAGAACGCCAGCTGACTGTACCAGTCTGCGGGAAGGTGATGAGCCTCGTCGATCACTATAAGCCGGAAGTGTTCCCTCTTGAAGGCTGAGGCTGAGGCGTAGGTGGTTACGATCACGTCGCCACGCTCCTTCCTCTCACCCGTGTACACAGCTATGCTGGGACCTCTCAGATGCTGCTTCAAAACCTCGATCCATTGACCCACCAGGCTTAGGCTAGGCGTCACGATTAGCGTGGGGCCGCTTACCGCAGCTATCGCCCTCAACGCCAGGTACGTCTTTCCGGCTCCGAAGGGCCAGATGAGCACCATGAACCCGTGCTGCAGCCAGAACCTTAGCGATTCCTCTTGATAGGGCCGCAGCTTTATGTCTGTGCTCCACCGGTTCAGGGCCTTCACCGGCTTAGCTTGGAACGGTATGATCCCGTCTCGTATGAGCCTGCAGGCCAAGCTGAAGAGGCGGCCGGTCTTAACTCGGATCCCTCGGTCCCTCTCTCGCCTGAGCAGATCGCTCTTGTAGCGGGTCCAGGCGTCTTGAACCTCACTCTCCGAACCCACTAGGTGCTGACCCACCAGGCGCAGCGTCTCGAATAGGGGCTTAAAGTCAAGGTCAGCTAGGATCTCCTCAGGGACCAAGCCGGCCCATACGGCGTAGTGGTCCACTCGATAAACGTTGTAGCCCTCCGTTTGGAGGACGAGCCAGCCGGCGTGGATGGGAACCCACCTCGGAACGATGAGCAGAAAATGATCCTTCTCGGGCATGATGAGGTATGGCTTCTCACAGAAGCCCTGGAACTCCTCAGAGCGGCTGTAGATGCTGGTGTCTGGATATGCGTACTCCTGGACCGGACCCTTCTCCAGCTCCGTGTACACAAGCCGATAGCGTCCTCTTCCACGTGGGGAGAACTCGCTGACCCTGCGCTCAACAACCTTATAGCTCACATCGATCACGACCATTATATAACGTTATATAGATGATTCAGGCCTTTAAAGAAGCTTCTTAAGAGGCATATGCACCGCAGCACAGAAAAAAGGGGGAGTTTGCGGGTGATATCACCACTTCTCTCCTAAAAAGTTATTTAGGTTGCCTTTTCTCGTAACTTTTGTTTTGAAGGTTCCTTTATGCGGTTGGCTTTCTAAACCACTCCGGCTGCGGCTTCTATCCTCTTCTTAGCCTTTTTCCTAAGCCAAGCCACTATAAACTCTTCTATTTCGCTTCTGTTGTATGGGTCTTGCCACGCAGTCTCCAAAGCCTCACACACATTCAATCCACCAGCCAACCCAAAATAGTAGAGGAGCTCCCGATACAGCTGTTCCTTATCAACATCGTTAACACCAGCATCCATTCGAGCTGCACTTAAAACCTCATTTAAAATCCTTATAAAAACAAGTCGACTCAACCTACAACCATCCCCAACCAACACCCATTCAAAATGAACAACACCAACACATTTCCCTTTCGCAAACTCGCCCAGTCCCTGTCCCAAAAACAGAAAAAGAGGGGGATTTTTGGAGATATCTTCACTGTGGGAGGGTTAACCGAATCTGCGACACATAAATGCCTTTGCGACATTGCTAGTTGTGGATTGACCTGACATTCTGCCTCAGCCGCAGTAATCATGCCCATTGCTGTTCCGGCGTGGCTAAAACATTTTCCTTTCCACTCATGATATCTTCTTTTGTTGACCCCCAAGCTTTGTACATGAAATCAGTGAGAGCCCAGCGCTGGCGCTTTCCACCTCTCTTCTCAGCCGCGGTCTGATCGATGTGCTTCCGCAATCGATTATTCATTCGGCATAGCCGACGAGATACGTGCCAAGGCTTAAGCTTGTACTCTTTTAAGGCGTTAGCCAGGTCGCGTGGCAGCATACCTTCTTGTCCCGCATGACGAAGAGCATCTAATATGGCAGAGTCAACCTCATCTTCACAAATTATCTGCTGAACGTAAGACCTATCAAATGTGAGGAAGTCTCGAAGACCCTGGCACAAATATCGCAGCGTTGCCTGATTTTCCTTCTCCATCTTAATCAAGCGGTGCAGAAGTTGCAACATATATTTGTGACGCCCTATCTTCTCTGCCTGAGTGCGTTTTCTGGGCTTTGTAAGGGCGTTTTTAACGGGTTCCATTAAGATTCCTTGTTCACAGCGTAAATGAGCATGACCTCTATGATGTTATGATACCAGGTTTCTAACACGTAACATGTAGAGCAAACAACCATCATTTACACGGTCTCCATAGAAGACTTAATTTCGGCTTTTTCCGTCAGAAGAGGCTCGATTAAGGCTTGTTTCGGCAACGTTGATCTTTGGCGTTTACACAAAAGTTCTACCGACTTAACATACTCTGCCATAGCAGAAAAATAACCTCGGTCATAATCAGCGTGAAGGCTGTTACGGGCGTGAGCCATAAACTCTCTACCACACTGCGGTAAATCTGCTTCAGTCACATTGTTGACGAAGGCACGTTGATCCCTAGTTTGCAACGCAAGCAAGATACCGTTTAAAGCCATGAAGTAGCCATGATTCCATTCGCCTCTAGGCAACTTCTTCTCTATCCTAACAAGAACAATCTTAGCAGCTTGGTAGTTTCTAATTGCCACAACCTGAAAGAATTGAGTTATTAGAGTCGTCGGCAGAGGCATCTTCTCACATCACATAACTCACGTTTTTACGGTGCAGAAACTCTTCAAGAGGACCCGCAGGCTGCGTTAATTGCTTCAAAACCGAAACTAACTCTTGTATGTTGCTCTGCAACGCTTCAAGTTTTCTTTCAAGACTCTCCACACGCCCAGGCATGAGCAAATAATCCTTCGCAGCCTTGGCACTAAACCAGTCAATTTCACCCATGCCCTCGCTGCGGTCAACCTTGCCCACATCATCACTAACCTCAAAACGCCGACTAAGCAACTCAGCAACAGGATCATAAACGCCAACATGCCTCTTAGGAACCAGCTGACCCTCACCCAACCTCAAACCATACTTCACACAGAGACTAGCCGCAACACGATCAGCCATGCTCTTAGCCTGCAACAACAACTCATCAGGATCCCGCCCACTAATCGACTCACACCAAACAATAACATGACGAGTAGTCTTCTCTACCCGCACACCACCTTCATCACCAACCAACGCAGTCCAATTAGCCTTCTCAACACGCCGCCAATCCACAGGCAAAGGCGCATCAACCAAAACCGGATACTTAAACCCACAACGATGCAAACGAAACACAAAATCAGGCGCAAACGAACCCTCACACCCAGTGAGAAATTTTTTACCTTTTTCCGTAATCGCGTAGAAGGCTGGCCACTTCACGTTTTTCCGCTCAATTAAGCCTGCTTGCCTCATCTTCTTAATGTAGTAAGCAACATGATGCCGCGACATGCCCAACATTCGAGCTATCTTGGCTGGATAGTTTCCCGCATCCAGCATCTTAAGTATGGGAACAAGCCGCAACCTAACACTACTAATGTTAAAACGATTTTTGAACAATTCTTTTAACACTTCAGAGCCGCTCTCGCAACTCGCGTTTGAGGAAGAATTTGACGCCGAGCTCCTGACACTTTGAGATAATTTTAGGCGTTATCTCACGATAGAAATCATCTGGAGCGTTTTGGTAGTTGAGCTTGCCAAAGACAAACTTGTCGTCGACGTCGTCGGCTAACACTTCAATGATATCTATTGGATTAGTCTCTTTCAAAGACGGAAATATAGGCTCCACACTAACCCATGTCTTAACACCTGCATCGTGAAGCCTCTTTAAGGCGCCTACCCTCTTTACAACAGAGCTCGAATAGGGCTCATAACGGCGACACACCTCATCGTTCAACGTAGTGATTGTTAGGCCTACTCTGCAATTGGGATAATTACCAAACAAGTCGACATCATGAATGACATCAACGCTTTTAGTCAGCACGGAGAAAGGCAGGTTAGCCTCAATGAGCGTAGCTAATATCCTTCGTGTCAAACCGTATTTGCGGTCCAATGGTTGATAGGGGTCGGTTGAACTGCAAACCATAACATCCTTAGGTTTTTCCCTAAGCCCAGCAATATCCCTCTCCAACAACTTAACAGCATCTAGAACAGGCTGGGCATGCTCAACCCATCTCCAATAACTCCAACGCTTGATAAGGCGACTGTAACAGTATCGGCAGCCATGCTGACATCCCTCGTAATAGTTGCAAGCATAATCTTCGTATTCTACGCCACTTTTAATCAAAACATGCCTTCTCATCAAGTTTCAACCTTCCTCTCTGGGCTTTCGAATACAACGTTTGGCGCCAGTTTGTAGCGGTTGCGATCTGTGTGTTTCATACCGAAGAGACCATCCTTAACTAACTGATTCAAGGCTTCATTCACCGCAGCATACGTGCAGTAGTTGGCGTCGTCAATGAGCTTCTTATGAACCTCCTTCGCAGTTTTCCAAGCGTCAAAGAAGCCAAGTTTAGCCAGAGCGAAAACCTTGCCTTTGACCGTATCAGTTGGGATGGTCACGCGTTTCACCGCGGCTGGCACATCAACAACAGTCGTAACAGTCTGCAAACCAACAACAGCGCCTAAAGGCGCAGGCATGCTCGAAGGTAGATGCGTAGCCAACTTGCTCTCAATGATTGTGGTTAGAGCCTTGTCGAGAGGTTCATATGCCTTAAACTTCTCCTGCAGAGCTGCCTTCTCAGACTCGAGAGCAAGGACCCTCTCGGTCTTGTCTCTCTTCTCCTGCTCCAAGGCTGCTATGCGATCCTCGTAAGTCTTCGTCAACTCTTGAAGCTTGGCTGTCAGACCAGGCGTTTCACGTTGCGGTCCAGGAGCCTTCAGCATTTCCGAGATAGCGATTTTGATGTCGGCTTTCTTCTCAAGCTCCTTTATCTTCTCGTCTTTTGCAGCCAATTCCGCTTGAAGACGCTCAATCAATGACTTCTCTTTCCTTTTGGTTTCAACAGCCTTCAGAATGGCTTCTTTGAGTGAACCAAGAGTTTGGTTAATACCGGCTGCAAATGGAACGGGTGCAACCAGCGGAGTATCGGCGCCATGCGGACAGATCCTCTTTCGCGCCTTAATCCTATGAACGCCAAACTTGTCCCAAGCGATAAATTCGCCCGTTTCAAGGCTAATGATGTCTTTCTCTTCAATAGGAATGTGAAGCTTCTTTACCACGTACATTATACCAGTTTTCGGGTCTAAGTCAGCAGAGCTGGTGAATTTGCCGAAGAAAATAACGTTACATTGTGATAGAGGCGACTTGTGGAAGTCGGCTGGACGTTGCGTAATAAAGATTGGAAAGATGCCTATCTTACGTCCATGCTTGGCGATCAGGCTTACCCTAGCCAAACTCTGTTTGCTCGCCTGGTCCCACATTTGAGGTGCCCAAGTGTCAGCCTCCTCAATAGCCAAAAAGACAACTCGCCTATACTTCTGCTCGCTGCGATAAAGATTCCACAAGAAATCAGCCACAAACCTGCGCTGCTCACTTTCCTCTTCAAAATCGCTCACATTCACTACGAGGTTCACGCCGCTTTCTAGGCTGGCATGCACATACTCCTTGGCAAAGTCAGGTTCCAAAGGAAGGTCTTGAAACTCACCGCCAACAGCCACCACATTATTATACCGTGCTTTGAGCGTATGCCACTCCGTAATAGGCTCCAAGACTATAGCTTGACCCTTCTGATCCAAAACGTCTTCAACAACATCCGCAGCAGCATTAGACTTCCCATGCCCACTCATAGCCAAAATCGCAACACGGAGACCCTCCTTACGATAATCGTCAGTATCAATCACATAGTCTTCACTAAGACGAAGTTTCATGTTGAGAGCCTCCTTTCGGCTTACATGAGTGCCTTTTCCAACCTCGCACACTCAGAAAGAAGCGACCGCACTTCCTACAAACCACGGGCATACACTAAGCCTCCTTCTCCAAACGTTAACCAACCAAACTGATAACAGAAAAAGAGGGGAGATGGGCGAAACACCCCTCGGCAGAATTAGTATAAATTACACTCTGGAGTTTGGTAGCCCGGGGGAGATTCGAACTCCCGTCAGCGGGTCCAAAGCCCGCTATGCTTGTCCTCTACATTCGGCGGAGTGTTGCTCCTCCACCGGGCTGGATGAATTCCCGGGCTACGTTTGCAGTTTTTATAGAGATTGTTCTGCGTAATAACCTTACTGTTTCTTTCTAGGCATTGATTTATGGCTTTAGGGTGGGTCCGCGTCCCTCCACGAGGTAGGGTAGGCGGCTTCTGAAGACTACGATTTTGTCCGTGAATCTTAAGAGATAGCTTAGAACCATTTTCTTGCCTTTCTCTGTTAGGGCGAAGATGGGTATGGTGACCCCGATCTGCATGAGGGCCTTGGGACCCACGCGTTCTCGAAGGATTTGGGAGGCGCTAGCGCAAACCAGATCGGCGTTCATGATGTGGTTTGCCTCTTCTTCGGTGGCGCATGTGTTGCAAACCGAGAAAATCGTAACGTTCGCGCCCTCTTTCCTCTCGATTTCCCTGATTTCGGCGATTTTCCCAGACTGGAAGCTCGCCACAGTGACGGCGATTTTCTCGAAGCCTAGTCCAACGGCTTTTTTGACGCCCTCCGCCTGATCGATTTTAGCGCTGATAGGATCTAACACGATGCCTCCATGCGCCTCAATGTGCTGGATGATTTCTGGTATGGGTGAGGTTTTAATGATGCCGGTGAGCCTTGCACCTATGCCCTGAACCAAGGAAGGGTTCCACGTGATAACGGTTCCAGCTCCCTCACACACGGTGACAGCACACTGGAGCAATCCCTGCTCCATGCAGACCTTGATCATCTCAGAGGCTCCGTAGGGAACAACAATGGAGTCATCGAAGACTCGGTGCTGACAGCAAAATCCGTAGGTTCTCATCTTAGCTTCAACCGTTTTCTTCACAGCTTCCTTGTCGATCGATTCAAATCCGTACAGCGCTTCATGCAAGGGACAGCGAAGAATTCTCGGCTCGCTGATAACCTCGATCTTACCGCCACATATTCTCACACGAGCACCACAACACTGAATCTCATGCTCACCCATACCCGCCACACCGACCACATCAATCACATATATGATTCTCAAGGAAAATAGGTTTGCCGATTTCAGAAGCCTCATAACACACCAAGATCACTGTTTGGCAAACTTCAAACGGGGAATAGAGCAGAGGGGATCACGCCATAAGACGGGGATCAGCCCATTGAAACTGCTAGCACACTTCTTGACAATTTGACAGGCATCGTAGAGGTTAGGGAAAATAGTTAAGAACACTTAACTTGCTTCTCTCGTTTTTGTCAGTTCAAGTAGTTTCATTATGGCCTCTCGATACACTTGAATGCTATCCAAATACTCTTGAACGTCGATATGCTCGTTAGGTGTATGGTCTAGACGAGAGTCGCCAGGCCCATACGTAACCACTGGTATTTTCATGGCTCTACCAAGTACATTCATATCCCCGGTCCCTGTCTTTCTCAATAGAGCGGCAGGTTTATGCCTCAATTTCCTAATGGACCAAGAAAAGGCTTGAACAAGGGGTGAGCCTTGATCTACCTCAAAGGGATCAGTTAGGTCTTCGATCTTCACTTTTACCGAGACTCTTGGATTAGCAGTTTGATATTGGTTAATTATCTCGCTAACCCCGTTAAACACTTGCCTAGACGTAAATTGAGGAGGAACCCGAAGGTCCACATGGATATCACATTTAGAGGGAACCGTAGAGGCTGCTTCACCTCCCTTTATTTTGGCTAGGCACGAGGTAATCGAGTAAAAGCGACTTCCCAATTTTTCTTCTGGCAAATGAAGTTTACGGATTTCCCCCCAAATTTCAAAAGCCTTTCCAATGGCGTTTTCAAAGAGCCATGAAGCAGCAGAGTGGCCGGTTCGTGTCCTACACGTTATTTTGAGACGTAGACTCCCCTTATATCCAACGGTTATTTTTTCGACGCCGCTTGGCTCTCCAAATATAGCATAATCAGGGGAGATTCCCTCTTTTATGAGGTGTTTGATGCCTCTACTTGATCCCTCTTCATCAACTACACCTACAACTAGAACTCTGTTTGAAAGCCCTTCTTTGGCAAGTGTGGACGAGGCAATGATCATTGCCGCTAGAGATGCTTTTGCGTCGACGGCCCCCCTACCATACAATTTGCCATTTTCAACTCGCACAGAAACATATCCCGCAACCGTGTCCATGTGTCCACACAATAAAATGATGGGTTTTCTATGGCCCACTTCTCCAATTACATTTCCAACATCATCTTTTCGTGTACGAAAACCCAAGTTCTCCATTTCTTTAGCGAGGAAATTTCTAATGTCCTCTTCTTTGCCGGAGGGGCTATAAATCTCCAGCAGCCTAGTTAGGAGACGAACTGCGTAGTCGCTCATGTTCCTCTTCCTCTAGGATCGTGTCAAGGACAGTAATCACGCGGTCAATATGTTCTCTTTTGATGACTAAAGGCGGGAGAAATCGTAGAACATTTCTACCTGCGTCAAGGATGAGGACCCCCTTATCCATGGATTTAAGAATAATATTTAAAACGTCGAATCGAAGTTCTACCCCGATCATAAGGCCTAACCCACGAACCTCTCTTATGATTTTATAACGAGTTTGGAGGTCTTCCAGCCTTTCTTTAGAATATCTCCCTAGCGTCGCTGCTCTTTCCGGAAGTTTTTCTTCTACCATCACGTCAATTGCAGCACAAGCGGCTGCACACACGAGCGGGCTTCCACCAAAAGTGCTTGTGTGCTCCCCAACCTTAAGAGAGGACATGACGTCCTCTTTTGCAATAGTCACGCCCATCGGAAGGCCGCCCGCCACCGATTTTGCAAGGCAAATGATGTCAGGAACAACGCCCCAGTGTTCACCTGCGAAAATCTTCCCGGTACGGCCGAACCCCGTCTGAACCTCATCGAAGATTAAAAGAATACCCTTCTCATCGCAAATTTCTCTTAGTCCTTGAAGGAAGCCGTTCGGAGGGATTTTAACCCCTCCTTCTCCTTGGATTGGTTCCGTGATGATGGCAGCCGTTTTCCCTGTGATAGCTTCTCTCGCCTTTTGGAGATCGTAAGGGGGAACATGCTTAAAGCCGGGAACTAAGGGCTCAAATGATTTACGATACTTTTTATTCCAAGTCGCGGACAAGGCGCCCATTGTCTTTCCATGGAAGGCGCCCATCATGGCGATTACCTCAGGCTTGCCCGAAAATTTGCGCGCCAATTTGAGGGCACACTCAACGGACTCGGCGCCACTGTTCCCGAGGAAAACCTTATTGAGACCCTTAGGGGCTATTTGAAGAATCTTTTGCAGAAGCTCGGATCTTATATTGTTGTAAAACGATCCGTGGCATGAAATGAGCGTTTCTGCTTGCCTTCTTACGGCTTCTACCACTCTTGGATGTGAGTGTCCGACGATGCAAACTCCATAGCTGCCCGTACAGTCTATGTATTCTTTGCCGTTGATATCCCAGAGTAGAGCTCCTCTACCCTTGGTGATCACGATTGGTCTTTTCGCATACACGTTTGCCATCAATTTTTCTTCGATGCTCACGATTTCTTTTTCATTCATGACTTATCACCGTGCAACATTTGTGTTCTAACGCGGAGGAAAGGGGTTGGTCCTCTAACCCGGAGGCGATGATGACCTCATCGGCGCCACGGTTAAGCGCTTCAATTGCGGCATAAGCCTTAGTGATCATCCCATGCCCTATCTTTGAGAGCACTTCCCTTACCCTAGAGACGCTTACTCTGGACACAAGCCTACCATTTAGCATCAAGCCCCGAACATCGGTTAAGAGAATTAGTTTGTCCGCTTTGAGAGCCCCAGCTATGTAGGCTGCCGTGCGGTCTCCATCCACGTTTAGGGGTTCGAACTCCCCGCCTATAGCCACGGGTGCTATGACTGGCACGTAACCGTTCCTTATAAGAAGCCATAGCAGTTGGGTGTTCACGCTGCAGATCGTTCCGGTGTAGCCTCCATCGATGACTCTTTTTCTTCCTCTTTCATCGATTGCTATCAGCTTCTTCTTACGTTTCGCTTGCACAAGGAAGCCATCTAAGCCAGATAATCCCACACTTTGGATGCCTTGGCTCTGGAGAGCGGAAACTATTTGTTTGCTGATCTTCCCAGCCATAACCATTGTGTAGATATCGATCGTGTCTTTGTCTGTGTATCTACTGCGAAAGCCGTCAGGCGAAACCACAAATTCCTGTTTTTTCCCTAGTTTAGAAGCTATTTCAGTAACTTCTACTCCCCCTCCATGAACAAGAATAATCTGATTCTCAGGAAACACCTTCTTTATGTCCAGAACAAGCTCGGGTGAGATGCCTCTTTCTAAAACTCTTCCGCCTACTTTCACCACAATCAACATTTACTACACCGGATGAAAACCTACGCTTTCTAATCCAATCGTTTCATCGACGTCAAGAACGATGTTTAGGCACTGAACCCCTTGACCAGCCGCCCCCCTCATCATGTTGTCAACAGCGGACAATACGACGAGCCGATTGATGTGAGGGTCTAACTCAAAGCCCATGTCGCAGAAATTTGTTCCCACCACCACCTTGGGGTCAGGATATTGGTAGAGCCCTCTCGGATATCGCACGAAGCGTATGAAGGGTTCTCCTTGATAATAGGTGCGATAAATTCTCCAAACTTCTCGAATCGTTAGAGGCTTTTTTGGAAACACATGGATTGTCGATAGGATGCCCCGAACCATGTTGACTGCGTGAGGAGAAAACGACATTGTCACACGCTCATTAGTGAGTAGGTTAAGCTCTTGCTCAATTTCGGCGATATGCCTATGACCAACCAGTTTATAGGGTCTCACTCCTCCAAATCTTTCTGCATGGTGGGTTGCAAGGGACGGCTTGCTGCCAGCACCTGAAGAGCCGATCTTCGCGTCAACAACGATTCTATCCGTCTCTATAAGCTTGTTCTTCACCAGCGGGGCTAACCCAAGAATCGATGCAACCGCCATACACCCCGGACACGCTACCAGGCGAGCCTTTTTTATCTCTTGCCGATAGAGTTCAGGTAAACCATATACCGCCTCCTTCAACAGCTCTGGGGAGGAGTGCTCCCACCCATACCATTTCATATACCCCTCTGGATTTTTTAATCGAAAGTCTGCGCTCATGTCGATAACCTTTAACCCGACCTCAAGCAGTTTAGGAACCAACGCTACCGAAGCGCCGTGGGGGGTTGCTGTAAACACGAGGTCACAATTGTCTGCGATACGCGAAAGATTCTGCTGAACAAATTTTAAACCAGTAGCTCCTCGTAGGTTTGGATGAACTCCAAAAACGAATTCACCTGCATACTTATGTGAGGTAACCATGGTAACTTCTACTTTCGGATGGTGGAGTAAAAGGCGTAGGAGCTCTCCGCCAACATACCCTGAGCCTCCAATGATTCCTATCTTCATTGTTCATCCATCCCAGACGGTAAATTGTGACCGCATAGACGCTCTTAATCTGAATCAATTATACTTTGAGCGCACTCAAGCAACGGTATCGCAAAATTGATTCCAGCAATAAGCCTAGTTTGTTCCCAAAATTCAGGGCAGGAGTTTGCCTCGTGAAACAATACGCTGTGTTTCTTTCTTTCCACATTTTCTTCAATTGCCTTCCTAACGTTTTCATACGGTTCCAAGCTCATATAATCTTGAAACGCCTTTTCCAGCCTCTTATTCCAACTTGAAAAATCTTTTTTCTTGTTCTTTTCACTCTTAACCTTCTTTATTTCGTTAAAGGCTGGAACAAGCTTTTCAAGTTCACACCAGATGTATTCATCGTCGGCGGTCTTGTCCTCACCAATGTCCAACATAGCGTCAAATGCCAAAACCCATGTCTCACTATTTTTTCCAATGGCTTCACCGCATCTCGCGGCGGTTTCCTTAATGTAAGGCGGAAGGTTGACTCCGAATACCATGTTTCCTAAGTAGGTGTTTGTTCTGAAGTCTTTGAATCCCGCCCTTGCCAATGCCTTTGGATAGCAATAGGGGGGACCCTCCCTCTTCTTAGTAACCACTATTCTTAGGTCGTAGAACCATTTTTCGACAAATTCTTGAGCAAGAACGCCAGCAGGATTTATTATAGAGGGTTCGGTTTCCTGCAGAATCATCAGGAGGTCTTCTCGTTTTCTGGCGAGTTTAACCTTCTTTCCATGGGTGCCAGCATCCGGCTTGACGACGATGCTTCTGTTATTGAGTTCCAGTTGAACTAAATCGGCAATGTCTTCATGATTGTATACTATGCCTCCGTCAGGTTTACGTTCACAAGTGTTGCACGGAACATAAACTGTGGTTGGAATTCTGATACCCTCTCTCCAGAAGTGAAGTAGAGTCCTCAGCTTGCTGAAACAGACAAATTCCACATGTGACGAATTTATCACATATTTATCGAACGCCTCAAATATGTTAGCTGCGAAGAGCCTACGATTTTTGCTCTGCACTCTATTCAATATCACACTAGCGTCCTCAACAATCCCATAGTAGTTTTTTCCCTTGCTCCTAACGCGGTACCCATCCTTATCAATACGGACAGAAACCTTGTGAAAGGGTATATACGCTATGTCTATCCCCAGTTCTTCTGCAGTTAACTTTATCCCCAGCTCGTCGGTTTCAGAGCGTTCATATGAGATTGCTATGCTCATCTTTTGTGTCTCAACCCTATCGTCTGATGCGCCCCAATAGAATCCTTACCTGCGGCGAGGTTACTCACCCCAATCTTCGCCCTCAATTTCCAACTCTTGAAGCTCTACGTGACCCCCTTCGACTTGCTTCACCTCAAGTTCAAGTCCACAATCGGGGCAGCTCAAAATCTCGCCCAGCGTGACATCGTCAGGTATCATAAGCTCCGCATCACATTCAGGGCACTTCGCCATCTCCATTTTCATCACCTTTGCACTCCGTATAACAAACTGATTTATAACATTTTCGGATTTTTTATAGAAAAAATTACGATTTTTTTAAAAATATTTTGAAATCCGTATCAAATGGAACAGATATCTCAAAATTCGTATCAAATGATACAAAGGTCTCTTTAAAGGAACTAAATTATGTAGTAAGGCGGTTAAGGCAAACATTAACGAAATTCGTTTTTTTATTGCTTATCGTATTTCAGAAATCGTTAAATTGTTCCTATAAGCATATAAACTAGGTGTGGAACGTGGACGAGACTGACAGGGAAATAGTTAAGATTCTGAAACGTAATGGGCGAGCTACCTACATTGACGTTGGGAAAAAAGTTGGCTTGTCGGAGGGGGCTGTTAGAAAGAGGGTAAAGGCGCTCGTTGATTCAGGTGTGATAAAACGGTTTACTATCAAGGTTGGGCTCGAGGAAGGCGCAGAGGCAATAACTCTGCTTTCCGTGAACCCCTCTTTTCCAACATCAGAAATTTCAGAGGTATTGCAGAAGCTTCCTAATGTTGAAACCGTTTATGAGGTGACAGGTCAGTACGATATCGCCGTTGTCATTTCCGCTCTAAATATTACAGAGGTCAACCAATGTGTCGAAAAGATTCGTCGAGTAAATGGAGTCGTGAACACAAATACCATGATAGTTTTACGTAGCTGGTAATTAATGGCTAAACGAGAACATGGTCATGAAGAGTAGCGACGCTTTAATTTTTGCCGGGGAGCTGATAAAATCGCGCGTTCCACGTCTAACCTTCTACACGTGCTAGACGTGGATACTCATTTAACGGGTGGATGGTGAACTTTTGATTGGCGGATTGCCTTAAGACTTTTATGAGGGCCAAAGCAAGCTCAAGTGTAGTAACAACTGGAACATTGAATTCGACAGCCAATCTTCGGATGATGTACTCGTCCTCCAAGACACTCTTGTATTCTGTTGTGTTTATTATCGGTATGTTAATGATGAGGTCTATCTTTCGCTTTAGAAGGTATTCAAGGATGTTCGGGTTCTTTTCGGGTTCCCTGACCTTATGGAGCACGGTTACGCTATTTAATCCGGCGCTATGCAGTGCCTCCGCCGTGTGCTCTGTTGCGTAGATCTCAAAGCCGAGTTTTCTTAGCGCTCTGGCTAGCGGTATAACTTTCTTCTTTAACTCCTCGCCGCCAACGGTTATGAGAACAGAACCTCCCGGCGGCGGAGTTTTAAACTCGGCTGACTCTAATGCCTTTAGAAAGGCGTCTGAAAAGTTCTCTCCTAAACATGCTACTTCCCCTGTGCTTAGCATCTCAACACCAAGTGCTGGATCTGCTCCGCTTAAACGCATAAAGCTGAACTGTGGGACTTTCACTCCAACATGCCAAACAGGCGGAAGTTGAGTCATTCCGAAACCAAAAGATCTTTTCTCTAACATAGCTGATGTGGCAAGTTCCATCAAATTAACACCTATGGTTTTGCTGACAAAAGGCATCGACCTTGATGCCCGAAGATTGCACTCAATAACGTAAGTGACGCCATTTTTGATGAGGTATTGCATGTTGAACGGACCCCTTATTTGAAGGGCCTTCACTATCTTATTTGTATAATCCTCGATGGTTTTCAAGGTATTCGCGGGTAATGTCTGCGGCGGAATACACATGGTTGCGTCCCCGCTATGAATCCCCGCCTTTTCAATGTGCTCAATGATGACACCGATCAATATGTGTTCGCCGTCAGAAACGCCGTCCACTTCGACCTCCTTAGCCTTCAGCATAAACTTCGAGATCACCACAGGATGCTCACGCGAAACCTTCGATGCTAACCTCAGGTAGCTTCTCAACTCTTCCCTAGTATAGGCAACCCTCATGGAGGACCCCGATAGTACATAGCTTGGGCGAATAAGAACCGGATAACGAATTTTTTCTGCAAAACTTTCAGCGTCCCTTATTGTTGTTAACTTCCTCCATTTTGGCTGGGGAATTCCAAGCTGATCGAGAAGAGCGCTAAACTTTGAACGATCCTCAGCGGTGTCGATGCTTTCGGCCGGTGTTCCTAACAGTTTTACGCCCAAGCTGGCCAACTTTAGGGCAATGTTGTTGGGAATTTGTCCTCCAACACTCACAATGACGCCTAAGGGGTTTTCTTTCTCATATATGTCTAGGACCCTCTCTAGAGTTAGCTCCTCAAAGTAGAGTTTATCACATGCGTCGTAATCCGTGGAAACCGTCTCAGGATTATAATTGATCATTACGGCCTCGTCGATGCCATGCCTTTTGAGAGCCCATATCGTGTTAACCCCGCACCAGTCAAACTCGACGCTTGATCCTATCCTGAACACACCTGCCCCAAGGACTAATACCTTTTTCTTACTCGATCCAAATTGTATGTCGTCTTCGTCTCCGCTATAGGTTAGATAGAGATAATTTGTCTTAGCAGGCCATTCAGCGGCAAGCGTATCTATTTGTTTAACCACAGGAGCTATCCCCTTCTGCTTTCGTAGTTTCCTTATCGTCATTTCGTCTTTCTTGAGGCATATCGCAATCTGCTTGTCTGAGAACCCTAGTCGTTTCGCCTCTTTAATCACTTCAATAATTCGCTCGTTCTCTAAGGTTAGTGACCGGAGCCTTCTTTCCAGATCGATAATGTTTTCAATTTTATATAAGAACCATGGATCTATGCCACTTAGTTGGTAGATTTCCTCGATTGGAATGCCCACTTTAATCGCTTTGACGATCTTGAATAATCTTTCATCGGTTGGATTCACTAGAATGTTTTTTATCCTCTCCGTAGATTCTGGTTCTTCGTCCTTATGGTTGCAAACTAGTCCTGCTTTCCCGATATCCAGCATTCGAACCGCTTTTTGTAATGCTTCTTCAAAGCACCTCCCAATAGCCATAACCTCTCCAACAGACTTCATCTGCGGACCAATGCGGCGGTCTATATTTCTGAACTTTTGTAGATCCCACCTTGGAATTTTAACCACAACATAGTCGAGAGCTGGTTCGAAGCAAGCTGTGGTAATTCCGGTGACCTTGTTGACAAGCTCTGGAAGAAGGTAGCCAATAGCTAGTTTAGCTGCTATGTAGGCTAACGGATAACCTGTTGCTTTACTCGCAAGCGCAGAGCTCCTTGACATGCGCGCATTTACTTCTATGGCGCGAAGCTCCTCTGATTTCGGATGGAGAGCCCATTGGATATTGCATTCACCGACTATACCTAAACTTTGGATGACTTTTATAGAGGCCGAGCGAAGTAAATGGTATTCGCGATTCGACAGTGTTTGTGAAGGGGCTACAACCATTGAGTCGCCGGTGTGAATCCCCATTGGATCAATGTTTTCCATGTTGCAGACGGTTAAGCAGTTGTTGGCTTGATCTCGCATAACCTCGTATTCGATTTCTTTCCAGTGACCTAAGTACTCTTCGATCAGAACCTGCGAGATCATGCTTTGAGCTAGAGCTCGATTAACTATCTGCTTCAATTCATCTTTATTATGAGCTACGCCTGACCCTTTACCGCCCAGTGTATATGCCACACGGATAATAACTGGATACCCGATGTTCTCTGCCGCTGTAAGGGCCTCTTGGATGGATGTTACAGATTGACTTTTGGGTATAGGAATATTCGCTTGAATCATAGCTCGTCTAAACAACTCTCTGTCCTCGGTGGTTTCTATTGCACTAATCGGTGTCCCCAAAACTTTAACGTCATATTTTTCAAGAATGCCTGTTTTCGCTAACTGAACACCACAATTCAGGGCGGTTTGTCCCCCAAATCCTAAAAGAATTCCGTCAGGTTTCTCTCTCTTGATAACCTCCTCTACATACTCTGGCGTTACAGGTAAAAGGTATACTTTCCCTGCTAAGCTTGGGTCGGTCTGTATGGTCGCTATGTTGGGATTAATTAAAACGGTTTCTATGCTTTCTTCCTGCAGTGCTTTGAGACACTGGCTTCCTGAATAATCAAACTCTGCGGCTTCTCCAATTTTTATGGCTCCGCTACCAAGTACCAGCACCTTACGTATCCAATCAAACTTTGGCACACTTATCCCTTCAAACACCCTATAAATTGATCAAACAGAAGCTCTGTGTCATATGGTCCTGGATTTGCCTCGGGATGAAATTGGACAGCAAAGGCTGGCTTACCTGTATGTTTGACGCCCTCAACTGTTTTGTCATTTGCGTTTATGAACCATACTTTCAAGCCTGTTCCATGCAAAGAATCTGAGTTTATAGCATACCCGTGATTCTGCGTTGTAATATAACATCTATCTGTCTCTAAATCAAGAGCGGGCTGATTTTGAGATCTATGCCCATACCTCATCTTATACGTGTCTCCACCTAAAGCTAGCGCCAACAACTGGTTCCCGAGGCATATGCCCATTATTGGAACGCTTTCCTCAACTAAATCTCGAACACACCGTATTGTTTTATCACATTTTTTGGGGTCACCTGGCCCATTGCTCACTATAACCCCGCTGGGGTTGTATTCCATGATTTCTTTTGCTGAAAAATCGTATGGCACCCGAGTGATGCTCAATCTGCGTTTAATTAGATTTCTTAATATACCATATTTAACACCGCAATCTATTAGAACAACCGCTTTACTTCCTTCTGACTCGTAGAAGATAGGCTCTTTGGTCGTAATTTCTTCCACCAGATCTCTTGAATTCGGGTCCGGGATTCTCTCCGCCTCTTTCAAAAGGTTTTCAATGGGAGGATCCTCGCCCTCCTCGTACACTTGCAGAATCCCGAGCATAACACCTTTAACTCTAAGTTTTTTTGTAAGTTTTCGCGTGTCGATTCCGTATATGCCTGAGATGTCTTCATCCTCTAGCCACTCGTCCAAGGTTTTGGCAGACGCCCAGTGATAGGGCTGCGTGCACAATTCATGAATGACAAGACCGGTTACTTTGATGCTTTCCGATTCAAAATACCGTGGAATACCCATTTCAACATCGTATGGTGGAACGCCATAATTACCGATGAGGGGATAGGTCAATGTTAGAATCTGGCCATGATAGGATGGATCGGTTAACGATTCTGGGTATCCAACCATTGATGTTGAAAATACAACTTCGCCTGAGGCTTTCTTTACTGATCCAAAGCCATAACCAACAAAGTGGGAGCCGTCTTCTAAAACTAAAATTGCTTTCTTAGGGTTTCCGTGTCGAAGGTTACAACCCAACGAGCCCTACCCTACTTTTCCTGTTGAGCTTTTAAGCTTTACGGATGGCTTATTTAAAGCTGAATAGGCGTTAACCGCGGATTCCAGTCTTTCTTTCGCTTCATCTAGCCTCGATGTTTTCTCCGATAACCGAGCTCTTGAAAGAATTGTCCACCTCTTTCGAATTCTCATCATCCTTTCTACCTCGATTGGCGAAGGGCCTCCTCTAGCATTGTGGGTCTCCACAAATTTCAATGGATCAATGGATGCGCGTATGTCTTCCATTTTAATGTTTAAGGGGAGATCTGATGAAACCTCAGCTACTGTTTGTAATAACTCCGGCGTCACGTCAGAGAGGGTTAGCCCATTCTGAATTAGATGTCTAGTTAGCGCACCAACAATTTTATGGGCTATTCTGAAGGGAACCTTATACTTGCGGGTGAGCATGTTCGCCAGTTCGGTAGAGGTGGAGAAGTTAAGGAAGGGCTTTTTGAAGACGTCCTTGCCAACCTTTAAGTGATTGACAAGTTTGGAGAGCATATCCAAGGAGCTAGAAATGTTTTCTATAGATTCCCACAGCCGGGGGGTCACTTCTTGGAAGTCCAAGTTATAACTAGATGGCAACGACTTTAGGGTGGTTACAGACGTTACAAAGTTACCTAATATGTGACTCGTCCTTGCACGAATAACTTCCAGAACATCCGGATTCTTTTTCTGGGGCATTATGCTGCTAGTTGACGAAAAACTGTCTGGGAGCTCGATTATTCCGAAATCAGGGGAGGCCCAAATAATTAGATCTTCAGTCAAACGGCTTATATCACCGGCGATTATAGTGAGACTCGCGAGAGTTTCTAGGATGAAATCTCGACTACTTACAGCGTCAATTGAGTTCTCGAGGATCTCTTTAAAGCCTAGTAGGTCAGCGACCCTTTCACGATTTATTGGAAAACTTGAAGTCGCCAATGCCCCAGCACCCATTGGACACAAATTAACGCGTTGATAATTCTCCTCTAACCTATGCACACCCCTTTCCAGCATATCCATGTAGGATAGGAGATAGTGGGCGAAGGTTACTGGTTGAGCTGGTTGTAGATGCGTATATCCTGGAATAACCGTTTCCACATGTTTCTTAGCTAATTCAATTAGCGTCTCCTGCAACCTTATTACCGAAATAATTAAGTTTATTAGATTTTCACGTAGCTCCATTCTAATGGCTGTTGACACCTGATCATTTCTGCTCTTGCCGATGTGCATGTTTCCGCCAACTTCCGGACCAACCTTCTTGATGATCTCCTCCTCAACGCTCATGTGGATATCTTCAACCCAACGCCTCGGTTTTATTCCCGCTTTCAATTCGCCCAAAGCTTGAAGAAGCTTGACCCCAGTCGGCCAATCGATGATCTTCTGCTCCATTAACATTATTACATGAGCTTCATTGATCTTAATTACAGCCTTCAATAGCCTTCTATCGCTTTGAAGGGAAGATGTGAAACTTATCACATCCCTCCTCATAGAAGCCAACCTCCCTCCCTTGAAGAGTCGTGACATCTTAATCCTCCTCAACGGCCTTTATTGCATCAAATAAAATATCGAGGCCTTCGTCGAGAAGTTCCTTTGAAATGTTGAGTGGAGGGGCTATTCTAACACAATTGTAACCGACAGGTAGAAGAATGAGCCCTTTCCTAAATGCCTCAACGGTGATTCTTTCGGTTTCCTTAATAGCTTGTTCCTTAGTCTGCTGATTCTTCACAAATTCAACTCCGATCATCAAGCCTCTCCCACGAACATCCCCGACTATTCCGCTTTCCTCTCTCATCTCGTTAAGTCTTCGTAGGGTATGTTCGCCTAGCGTGGAAGCCTTTTCACAGAGTTTCTCTTTCTTTATAACCTCTATGTTGGCTAATGATGCAGCGCAGGCTAATAGGTTTCCTCCAAAAGTATTGGAATGGGCCCCTTCCTCCCAGTTGGTGATCTCCGACCTAGCCACGGTGGCTCCCATAGGTAAACCTGCTGCCAAAGCCTTTGACAGGCAAATAATATCAGGTTGTATACTGTAATGTTCACAAGCAAACATTTTGCCTGTTCTTCCAAAGCCCGTTTGAACCTCATCTGCTATGAACAGAAACTCATTTTCATTGCAAATTCTTTCCAATCTTAGTAAGAATTCCTTCGGTGGAACGATATATCCCGCCTCGCCTTGAATAGGCTCAACGATTAATCCAGCGATGCTTTCTCGAGGATGGGACGGGAGAATGACCTCCTCAATGTAGGAGGCACACTGGACATCGCAGTCTGGATATTCCGACTTAAAGCTGCAACGATAGCAATAAGCATAGGGCACGTGCACAATAGATGGAACCAACGGGAGGAAAAACCTTCTGTGAAGCGGCTTACACGCGCTTAAGCTTAAGGCACCCAACGTTCGACCGTGGAATGCGCCGATAAATGAAATCATGTCCGGCTTTTTTGTATGCCATTTCGCCAGCTTAAATGCGCACTCAACGGATTCTGCTCCGCTGTTTGAAAAGAAGACTTTTTTGCCAAACTCACCTGGTGTAATTGAAATTAGTTCTTTAGCTAATTGAACCTGTAATGCGTTATAAAAGTCATTGCCAGCGAAATGAATAAGTTTTTCAGCTTGCGTTTTGATGGCTTTAACAACTTCGGGGTGGTTGTGACCGACATTAGCGACGGCCACTGCTGATGAAAAGTCTATATAGACATTTTCATCGATATCCTTTACTAGGGCTCCTTGTGCTTCTGTTGCAACGAGCGGATAGGGAACCATAGTTGACGGCATAATAGCTTGATGATGCAGATTTATGACCTCTTGAGCTCGAGGTCTAGGCTGAGAAGAAACTACCTTAGGGACTTTTAGCATCTTTCTCCCATTCCAGTTTTGCCTTCAAAATGTTAGATACTCTTGTGGGCAGTCCCCAAAGCTCGATGAAGCCCGGAGACCAAGATTGGTCGAACGTGGTTTGGATGTCATAAGTTGCCAAGTTCAGATCATAGAGCGACATTGGTGAGGAACGCCCAACAACCTGAAGCCCACCCTTGTATAGTTTCACCTTAACTTCGCCGTGGACGCGCTCTTGAGTCTTCTCAATGAATGCGTTAAGGTCATCTCTTAACGGGTCCATCCATAGGCCGGTGTAAACTAGGAATGTCCACTGAGCGTCGATTTGCTGTTTGAATAAGACCTCGTGTCGCGTAAGGACCATTTTCTCTAAATCTTTATGGGCTTCTGTAAGAACGGTGGCTGCAGGGCACTCGTAAACTTCCCTTGATTTGATTCCGACTAATCGATCCTCCATGTGATCGATGCGTCCGACGCCATGTTCACCCGCTACTTTGTTGAGCGTCTCGATCAATTCTACGGGATCCATATTTCTACCATTCATGGCGGTTGGAACGCCGTTTTCGAAGGTAAGTGTGACGTATTGAGGTTTGTCAGGTGAGTTTTCCGGCGGAATCGTCCATTCAAAAACCTCTTCTGGAGGTTCATGATTCGGATACTCAAGAACCCCGCACTCGATGGAACGTCCCCAGAGGTTTTGGTCTATACTATAGGGATTGTTTATGCCTACGGGTATCGGAATGCTGTTTGCTTTCGCGTATTTTATTTCTTCATCTCTGGTTAGGTTCCATTCTCTTACTGGAGCAATTATCTTTAGGTCTGGCGCCAGCGATTTTATTGTCACATCAAAGCGGACTTGGTCGTTGCCTTTGCCGGTGCAGCCATGAGCCACGGCTATAGCCCCTTCCTTTTTTGCGATATCAACGACCTTTGATGCGATCAGGGGGCGGGACAAGGCGCTGCTAACTGGATATTTTCCTTCGTAGAGGGCATTTGCCTTTATGGCTGGAAAAATATGTTTGGTCGCGAACTCGTGTTTAGCGTCTATGGAGTAGTGCTTTAAGACTCCAAGAGTTTTCGCCTTTTCCTCAACGCCTTTCAAATCATCTTGTTGCCCAACATCCAGCGTCACTGTTATTACGTCGGCACCGTATTTTTCTTCGATCCATTTTATCGACACCGATGTGTCCAATCCACCAGAGTACGCTAATACGACCGTTTCCGTCATCTTTACACCTGATCTCGCCTTTCACTCAAATTCTTCTTTTAAAATTTGCGACCCATTTGTATTAAAATAAACTTTAAATGTTTCAAATAATACATTCACAATCATGACTGTGGCTGAAGATGTAAGGGACTACCTGAAGAATAAACCCTACATACTGGAGGCGCTGGAAAAGGGCATCGTTAACCTCAGCGAGTTGTCCAGACAAATCCAAAAAGAGCTTAAAACAAAGAATATAATTGCGATAAAAGCTGCGCTAAGGAGGTTTTCTGATGAGTTACAGAAACACAGACATAAAAGGGAGGAAAAAGTTCTGCAACTCCTAAAGAAAAGCACAATAACAGTTTATGATGGGAGGTCCGTAACTATCACAGACAGGCCAATAGAAACAAAAGAGAAGATAAAAGTGAGCTTGGAAGGCAAATTTGTTTATCTCTTAGAAAAGAACAACCTAGCGGAGATAACTGACGCATTAAAGACGCATGAAAATTGTGCCATGATTGTGATACACTCACCAGAGGAATTAGAAGCTACACCTGGCGTGGTCGCATTTCTGGCTTCATTATTGGCGGAACAGAACATCAACATCATAGAATTTATCTCTTGTTGGACCGATACAATTATTGTTGTAGAAAGAAAGGATAGCCTCAGAACCTATGAAACACTATCCAACGTAATAGGTTAAGAGATTTTACCACGCGTAGACATGAAATTTCCGAGACGCGCGCTACGAGCGATAGCGTAAACATCGCATCATAAGTTGTATTCTTTAAGGATTAGATTTTGCAAAATCTTTAGAAACCTTAGACCGTTGACTAAACGCTGAAAAAAGATTATTTCCTCTTTGCATAGAGTTATCGTATTGGGGTCCACGTTGGGAGTTAACCTCACCCCCATCATGGTCAAGAGGATCATCCGCTTGGAAGACCTTAGGGGAAAGAGTCTCGCTGTAGACGCCAACAACACGCTGTACCAGTTTTTGTCCCTGATCCGCGCACCAGATGGAACTCCCCTTAAGGATTCGGCCGGAAACATCACGTCTCACTTAGCTGGTCTCATGTTTCGCTCCACCCGCCTTATCCACGATTATGAAATGAACTTGGTTTTCGTGTTTGACGGCGAGCCCCCACAACTTAAGAAGCAGGAAATCGCAAAGAGGCGGGAGCTTCGAGAAAAAGCCATCCTAGAGTGGGAAAAGGCACTGAAAGCAGGAGACTACGCCACCGCCTTCTCCAAGGCGGTGATGACGAGCCGACTGACGACACCCATGATTGATGACGCCCAGCGACTGCTTGAGCTCCTTGGAATCCCCTTTGTTCAAGCGCTCAGCGAAGCCGAGGCTCAAGCCGCCTACATGGCCATGAGAGGAGACGTTTGGGCTACGAGCAGTCGAGACTACGACTCCCTTTTGTTCGGGACCCCCCGACTCGTTCGATACCTCACCTTAGTTGGGAGGGAGTTTCTGCCCAGCAAAGGAATCTCCAGACCCTTAAAGCCGGAGCTCATCCACCTAAACAACCTACTCGCACAACATAAGCTCACTCGCGAACAACTCATCGACTTAGCCATCCTGATTGGAACCGACTTTAACGAGGGCGTGAGGGGAATCGGGCCAAAAATCGCCCTTAAGCTCCTGAAAAATCATGGTAGAATCGAAAACCTGCCTATCGAAATCAGCTCAAAGGTTCCTCAAAACTACCGGGACGTTCGAAAAATCTTCCTGCAGCCCGAAGTCACCTCAAACTACACCCTTAAGTACGGAGATCTACACGCGGAGGGGCTCTACAACTTTCTCTGTGACCAGCGAGACTTTTCCGGAGACCGTGTTAAAACAGCTATCGAGAGAATGAAGAGGTTCTACCTAGGCAGAAGACAAGTTGGCCTAGAGAAATGGTTTAAAAGCGGTCGCGAGAGTTAGCGCCTTAATACTCAACGAGGGCAGAGGAATTAACCTTCGCGCTCGTTGCGCTTCCTCAAGGCTTCTTCAAGGCAGAAGCATTCTTGGGACTTAAGCTCCCATTTTCCGCAGCACCCGAAGGTTGAAACGACGGGGTCCTCGTTCTTTTGATAGCGTACGAAGCAGAGGATAAGGTCGGGGTATTGATAGGCATTATGGTAACGGCAATTTCCACAGAATCTCTCCCTGGGCTCCAGCCGTTTTTCCATAATTATCCACCTTGTAAAAGCTTAACCAACACTCCTTCTCTCCAATTTCTCCCCTAGCCTCTCTAGGACAGCGGCAACCATCAGGGGAAAAATGACTAAGGCATCGCCGATCACCATAGTCTTGTCAGCCTTCTCTTTTACCTTCCCCCAACTGACCGTTTCCTTTAAAGTGGAACCAGACAGACCCCCGGTCTCTGGGCGATCCATGGTGATGACCACAGCGTAGTCCAGACCTTTCTCAGCCATTAACGCGGCGTGCTGAACGGTGTTACGTGGCACACCGCCCCCAAGCACCACCATTCCGAGGCGAGAAGATCGCTCCATAATGTTTATTATCTCTGATACTCCCTTGAAGGTGTCAACTTTAAGAAAATCACCCGCTGGATGACGCTTCGAATGAACCCAATACGTAAACGCAAACTCTGAGTCGCGGATGGCCGGAAGGAACACTGGGACCTTGGCTTCGTAGGCTGCTCTTAAAATGGATTCAGGATCGTTAAGGCGGCTTCCAATCTCCCACATAAGCTCGCAACTAGAAAGGCTGTGCCCTTCACTTTCCTTCGCGATCTCATCAAACATATCCATTATCGCTTTATCGGCTTTCGTAAAGGCTTCTTCAGGCACGAAGATGTCATAAATACGAAATATGTGGTATTTGTAGAGCAGAAAGTCATCAACGAACCAGTGTCCCTTATAGTGGTGTCCTCCCAAAGCCTCTACGAGGTCGTGGACCATGTTCGCACCGGTGCTCACAAGCACGTCGATGAGTTTTTTGCGGATCAAGTATGCAATAACCGCACGTAATCCAGCGGGAACCATCGCCCCAGCGACGGCAAGGAAAATGGTGCATTGCTCGTCGCGAACCATTCGCTCGAAGATATCACAAGCGGAAGATAATCTTCCAGCCCCAAAACATCCTGAATTGCTGAACTCTTGGATAAGCTGGTTTACCGTCATTTTGGGCCTGAGTTTCATGGGTATCACAGTTTCACGAAGAAAATCTTCACGTTTCATCTCGATTTCTCCAAACATGCCATATTATTGTACTGTTAAAGATGAAAAAGTTTGCTTAAAGTTGCTGTCGAATTAAACGGTTAAGTTTGCTTTCCCGTGAACACCGAAATTGAAAATGAGTCTTAGACGATGAAATTTATCGGATTTGCCCATCATACCTCGCGCGGCTCCTTCCTACCTTCGAAGACTCTATAACTTAGAAGAGACTCCCAAGGATATTGTAGAAATCCTAGAGTCAGGCGGGTCGTAACTAACCATTAGGGTATGCCTATACCCTCGCACCTAACCCCCTCCCCTATTTTTCGCTGAGCCCTTATGTAGGCAGAAGGCTCCGAGAATAGTGCCCTTTTTTCGATTAGTTGAATGCGGTTGAATGCGGCTGAATGCGGCTTAAATGCTCGCATGCAGTGCCCCGGGCATCTCTTTAGAAACTCTACACTTAACCAAGCAGATAGCTAGGGCTGGGAGGAAGGCGCACGATTTGTTTCGTCATCTTCTATGACCTCAAAGGACTCCTTCCAGACTTCCACAACAGGCGTTTGTACTGGTGTATAAACGGCCTTTCCCGCGTCATACGTTAGGATGAAGCGATAGATGTGAACCTCGACGACGTATTTTCCGACAGACAAGTTGCCTATGGGCACAAGAACTAATGGGTTGGTAAACGCCTCCGTAACGATGACTCCTTCGCCGGGGTCGGTAAAGTTTACGGCAAACAGGAAGGTGGTTGGGTAGGTTTCAAGCCAACTGAAAGACTTGACTTGGGTAGTGTAACCCCCTGTTGGATAGTCTCCTCGCGAGATGATTATGCTTATAAAGTCCTCAGTTGAAGCCTTGAGGGTCTCCTTCTCCTTAAGCAATGTCCAATAATCGCTCACAGTTGCGAAGTCTAAAGGATCCATGCTTGTCGCGATTATGTGGGTCCCCTTTTCGAACAAGCCCACACCGCCATAATAGTCGTAAACGGCTCTAAACTCAGCTCCGACCGGCGGAGTTGGGATAGACGTTACGAATTGCCGACGGTACAGGTTACCCTCCCATAGGGTTGCACCTCGAACCTCCACCGTAATCTCATATATCGTGTTCTCGGGAAGAACAACTGGATACTTAATGGAGACAACGATGTCCTCAGCCCGATAGACATAGACCTCGCAACCAACCAAACCAGTAGGCGTCTTCTTACCGCCAGCCCAATTCATCAAGAGGGGATCCGAAATATTCAGCTGCAGAACCTTCCTCAGGTATAGGAGCGTATAGTCTCGTACAAAGGGAGGCTCCAAGAAGGCCTTCCGCCAACGTTGATAAACATCCTCTGGATAAGTCTTCCTCCAACAATAATCGCATTGGAGACATCTCCAATTAAAGTTCTCACTCCTCGAACCGATGGGGGTTAAAACATAGGGGCTTCCATCCTTAGGACAAGCGATCTCACTGTCAGAAGAAACACTAGAGAGTACGAGAAAATACGCGGCAGCCGAGCCAACGATAACAAGTAAAATTATTGAAGTGACAAGCTTGCGATCCATCTTTTCGTCACCGCATTCCCATATATGACATGCCTACTGTAAGAGAAAGAGTATTATTATGCTATGCATTAGAACAGCCTGTCTCCTTTTCAGAACAACCGAGTATCCAAAAGATCTACGCCTTTTGTCACCATGATAACAGAAGAACAGTTACACTAGCCTTAGATAAAAGCACGCCCCAAATAACTCTGGGGGCTGACCTTACGAGAAAACTGTTGTTTCTCTGCAGATTTACGTTAGTGATCCTAGGCTTCATCATAACGTTTCTAAGCGGACTAGTCGGAAATATCCTAATGGTTCCCCTTGGCACAGTCATGGCAGTCGTAGGTATACTTTTAAGAACAAGAAAGCTCGGATCCTAAGGGAGATCATTGAAACGGCAGCCCCCTTCACGTAAAGCTCAGTTACCTTTCCATGTTTCCCATTATCATTCAGTATAGTTAAGATCCAGTTTGTCGAATCGGGAAAAGTCGGCGGAAGATTTTGGCGTTACTCAGTCTCGCCTTCTGCTTTTTCCTCTGCCTTTCCAACAACTTCTGCTTCTGCAAATCGTCGGCTTATCCTCGTTATTCTGATCCGCACACGATCGCCGGGTTTGGCGTTTGGAACGAAGCATACCAGACCCTTAATCCGCGCTATGCCCTCGCCTCGACGGCTGGTCTCTTGAATTTCCACATCGTATTCTTTTCCTAGTTCAACTGGCTTTGGAGGAAAACGCGGACCGAATCTTCGTTCTCTTTCCCCTCTTTCTCTTCTTTCATACTGCATTTTTTCACCTCTCATTCTTTTTTTAAAATGTCTTGTTTCAACTTGGGCGTACATCTATGTGACGCTTAATCTTCCGTATCTTCCTACGTTTAGCTGGATTTCTCCTCGGAAAGTCGTGACGTATCCATTTTCGATTTTGACCGTGTCATCGACGTTTACTTGGTCGATCTGTTCGTTCCATAGGGCTAGTTTTATCGTGCCTGTTCCGTCGCTGATCAAGGCGTCAGCCACTCGATGGGTTTCATCTTTGTATCGCGAACGAACCTCGCGGGTTTCTGATTTTTCAATCACCTTTGCCGTAACGTCTACTCTCCGCATTCCATCCCTTAATTCTCTAATTTTCAAAACTTTTCCTCCTTTCACTGGATTTTTTCCGCGAGGGCGAATCTTCTTCCGGTGTTCACGATCTTGACTCTTACGCGTTCTCCGACCTTGGCTTTAGGCACGAAGATGAGGTAGCCTTGGATTCTCGTTATTCCATCGCCTCTGCTGCCTATGTCATCTATAACCACGTTGATTTCTTCTCCCACCTTCACTGGAGCTTCCTGAAAGGGTATAGGACTGTATGTCTTCTCTCTCTTTTTAAAGCGTCTCGGTCTTACATGTCTCGTTTTGTCTGGAAGCCTTCTCGGCATGTACTCTTTCGTCCTTATCGCGGAACTAGCCACCAGAACAGAACTAGTACAGCCGTTCTGGTTAGCTATTGATCATGAAGAAATATGGATGTTGGATATAAATTTTGCCATGTGGTTGTGTTAATGGTTAAAGGGTGAAAATTTTGAATGCTGCCACGATATGCGCTGTTTAGAGTTTCCTTCTTGAAGTGGAAGGGAGTTACGTGGTAGATGGCAGCAAGAGCTATGAAGGATATCTAGCCAATTAGGCTCAAAGCGGCAAGTAGTGAAATTGTTGTTATGCCATCTGCGAGTGAACTCTCAATGGGAATCACAAAATTATCGGGGTCTAGGCCTCTTTGAAAGGTAAGAATGGCTGCCATGTAGGCAACAATGATTATTGACGACGCCGCCATTAAATTGGCGGTGAACAACAAAGCCGTGAATGTTAGAAAGGTGTTTAACGAGAAAGTTCCTTGTATAACCAACGACAAAACAGAGTATACCATGAACATGATTAGAGAAGCTGCCCAAGCACCAAATATCTCTGTTGCATGATTTCTAATTGCGAAAAATGTTGATTTGAGCGTGCCTAGGGCAAGTTTTGTAGTTGCGGTTGAGCCCACAACAGCCCCAATATCGCCTATGGTATCAATCAACGCTGGGTAGGTTGTGTAGATTTCGCGTCTGCCTCCGACAACTTCGGTAATTTTGCTAAGGACGGAACCTGTTACATTAACGATGAAGGCAACAAGAACCAGTGTGAGAATAGACTCCTTAATTGTTTCAACAAATTCGGGCTCTCGGATATTCTTGGGCAAAATGTATGCAACAGCAAATACCAAAAGCAAACCTAAAAGAACAATAAGGTATCGTTCTGCAGGGCCTTGTGAGAAGAAGAGATTCAGCACTAAGAAGTAGCTAAGCGTGACGAGAAGGTCAGAAACTGTAGACTCCACAGGATAGAGAATTACATCTGGGTCCAAACCATGTCTAAAAGAGAGAGAAGAAACGGTCACTGTAAGTGGAGAAATGATAATTAATGCGAGGGCCATTGTTGCTAAAATCACGGTTAGAATATTAACAAAATCCATTACGGTTGCGCCCCAGAGAAAGCTTCCAAACAGTGCGGCAACAGCGCTCATTAAAGCACTTGTTTCTAAAGTTAATACCATAATGGCGTAAAGTAATAGGTAAAAACTCTTTGTGTTACCGAAGAAACGAGGCTTCACCGTACCTAGGTGTAACCCTGTGCTCAAACGCCCGCTAAGTAAGCCACCTATCACGCCTCTTGCACTAAGCATAGCAGGGTAGACGGCGATTGCCCAAGGAGCAAGCGCAAACAGTCTTAAATGAAGAGCCACCACCGTTCCAGCAACGATTCCAAATACATTAAAAGCATACGCCATTAACGACTCCTTGAAGGTCTTATTGAATTTCCTCAGATTTGCATTAAAAGCAGTCAGCGCAAATCCTCCAAAACTTGTTCACTAGCACTTCCAGTTCTCTTAATCAAGAACGAATTCGCCGCAGTGTAACCGCTCACTAAGACCACGAAAAAAGGGTTTTCTTCAACCATTTTTGGCACACGGATCATCTTTGCTGCCCCACGGGTTCAGCAACACTTTACCTGAGCATTGATTGACTTTTCTTGAACGTTCATTTATAAAATGGTTTCCATACTAGAAGTTTTCCCAGAAATTTTAGAACAAAAGATATTTGTAAGGGAGTATTTATGGTAGATACTTGTGTGTTGTTATCTGGGAGTTTTCGTTGGATGACTCGTTTAGAAAAAATCAAGTACAAACCTGTGCCAGTTAGAGACCTCCTAATTGAGATGAAGGACCTCTCAGAGTTGATGATTGACCTAGCGTATTCTGCTGCTCTCTTCGACAGTCGACCCCTCGCCGAAGAAGTTATCGAATTGGAGAAACGCGTCGACACTCTCGCCTATCTTTTAGATATGAGTGCCATGTTGGCGGCTAGAGATGCAGAAGACGCAGAGGCTCTGGTAGGAGTTTCTGTTGTGGCTGCTGCCACTGACAAAATATCCGACGCCGCCGGGGACATAGCCGCAATAGTTCTGCGCGGAATTGGCATTCACCCGATTGTTCGTGAAGCCTTCAGAAAAATGGAAGAGCGACTGACTAAAGTCAAGACCAAACCCAACTCTGTTCTGGTTGGAAAACGACTGGGAGAACTCGATTTGGCTGCTAAGATGGGCGTAGACATAATCGCCATTCGACGAGACAGGGAATTGATAGTCAACCCGAAAGAAGACGAAATGATAAAGAAAGGCGACATAATAACCGCGAGAGGAGCCCCAGGAGGCGTGGAAGAGTTTGAAAAACTCGCAGAAGGAATCGTACAAACGTTGGAGAGCTGAAGATAATGTCCATTGAAGAGTCATTTAAGAAAATTATTGATATGCTGGTAGAATTGAAGGACACATCCGAGCTGATGATGGACCTCGCATATTCTTCGATTCTCTTCAATAGCAAAGAATTGGCGCAGGAGGTTCAGATGCTCGAGGAACGCGTGGACAACCTTCACACCGAATTCGAGCTTCTCGTCTTGACGAGGTGCATTCAACCCGAAGAATCCAGACACTTCTTAGGATTGATCAGGCTTGGGGTTGTGACAGAAAAGATAGCAGATGCTGCAGCCCAAATTGCCGACGTCGTTTTAAGAGGGTTAGAGCCTCATCCAGTCTTGAAATTAGCGATAAAAGAAGCAGAAGAGACCGTAACTCACGTGCTTGTCTCTAAAAAATCTGTGCTCGTGGGCAAAAGTCTACAAGAGGCGCAAATCCATGAAGAAACCGGGATGTGGGTATTGGCGGTGAGAAGGGAAGACAAGTGGATACGTCCCAAACCTGATACGGTGATTAAGGCTGGCGATGTGCTAATTGCTTCTGGTTACACGGAGGGAGAAAAAGATCTGAAAAAGTTAGCTTCTGATGAACGGTATTATGAAAACAAGCCTTAATCGTCGCTGCCCGTATAACCAGTGGCGAAGGTTCTGAAACTCAAGGTCTTAAAGAGAAAGACTATCGACGAAATACCGCTTTGTCAGGTAGCAGTTAATCGACTGATCGTTGAGACTACATAAAGAGGAAGCTATGCTCAAGTCACAGAAATGATGAAGGCGACCGTGATCCTTAGCCACGTTCTAAACGTGCGATACGGCAGGTTTGGGTTTCTGGTTTTTCCACAAAGGTCATAATTAACCAATACACGGTAACAATGGCAAGTACCGAGCCTATAAATCGACGAAATACCTTTGCATTTGTTTCCCCTTCTAACCATTGTTTAGAAATCAGCCCTTCATACAGGATTTTGCGACTTAACCACAACGAAAATTTTGATCCACTAAATATCAACTTGCTCCTCTATCTCGGTTATCTCTTCTGGTGAAGGCGGTCTGGGGTAGTTGTACATGGGACCGCCGGGTCTCTCGTTGTAGTAGGGTCGGTTGCATCCTGGACAGCCGGAGGTCAGGAAGGGGCTGCCTGTTTTGATTACTTCCCACACCTGCTCTTTTGGAACGCCGAGGTTAATGAGGCGGCCGTCCTGATTAAACGTCATGTTTTCGTATCGTGTTTTTCCATGGGCTATGAGGTGGCGGGCGACCTGCACCCTTCTGTAATAGCCGAGGGCTGGTTGGGGACGATTTCCTAGGGCGGTTCCCGGAATAGGGGTGAAGGCGAACAGGCTGGGGTACACGCCTAAGTCAACGCACCACTGAATCATTGAAATGATTTCTTTTTCAGTTTCTCCGAGGCCGGCTATGAGGTGGGTGGTTACCCGACCTTTTCCAAAGGTTTGCACCGCCGCCTCCAACGCCTTGCGTTGTTTTTCCCAAGTGTATGGGCCGTCAGCCAAGGGCCCTTTTACCTTGTCGAATAGCTCCTTGGTGGCCGCGTCCAGAGCGATGCTCACCCGATCCACGCCGGCCTCAGCTAGTGTTGTCATCTGTTCTTTGTCTAAAGGCTGACAGGAGACAGAGAGGGGTACCTTTGCGCGTGACAGAATGTCCTCGGTTAGGTTTAGAATGTCGTCGAAAACCGTCGGGTAATTCAAGGCTTGAAGGCAAATCCTCTTTATCAAGTCTCCTTTCACGGCGTGCTCAATCTTGGAAAGCACCTGCTCAGTTGAAAACGGGGGCCAGGTCACCCTAGAAAGCATGTTCGCTTTGCTCTTGCTCGTTTTAGCTTGGGGGCAAAAGCCACAGTTGGCAAAACACTTTCCGGGTCGGTGCGTGAGCAGGTAAATGGTCGTGGGTTTAGCGTCCTGCATGCCCCTTATCAACCCAAGCATCATGGCAGAGCCGACAGAAACCCGAATTTTCTTGGGCAAATGCCCCCCCTGCATCAACCATCCCCACAAGGTTCCGAGTCTATAATTAAACAATGGAGTTTATTACCTTATCACAATTAGGGTGCGCCCTTGTGGTAGATTTGAAAGACTAAGGGGACTCGCTACTCGCCGACAACTAGAAGCTTGAGAAAGCCATGACCGTTGCTCAAAACCTGAGCTGGAAGAGTTTTGGAAAGAGGATTTGATATCGGAACCCCGTCTATATTTTATATGAAATGGGGAGGTTAAATAGGTATTATAGAGAATAAATGGGGATAAGAGGAGGTGAAGGAGACCTGGGGTCTCGATCGGTGAGTATCGCTTGGAAGATTATCATGGTCCTGAACCTGACCGTTTTGCTTTTCGGCGTTCTCTTGGCTTTGATCCCGGATGCTCTGTTGAGTGAGGGCTTTCAGTTGTTTGTTGGGCAGAGTTGGGGCGCCCTCCTATCGGCTAGCCCTAAAACCGCTGAATATATTTCGTTATTCGGCAGGATGTTTGGAGCCCACATGATCGCCATCGCGGTTCTAATCATCGCCATAACCCTGAAGAGTTTTAGAAGGGAACAGAATTGGTCTTGGTACACATTCCTGATAGGTAACACCCTCGGTTGGGGCAGTGCCATAGCTTTCGACCTAACCGTGGGGGAGATATCCGTCGTGGCTATAGAGTTCGTCATGATACTGTTAGTTTATATAGCATTAGGAATTTCCGCAAGGGATATCCTCGGCAAGAAACCGGCTTGAGGATAACATAAAGCCATATTGCTGCTCAGTAGATGGCTTCGATTTTCAGAGTCCTCCATAAGTATTTAAGGATTCTAAGGATTCTTAAAACATGGATCCTGAGACGATATGGCGTCTGCCAAATAAAGAACTTGTAGATCTGATTGAAAGAGGAAAGTTTCCCAACATATTAGGGAAAATTCGATTCTATGCGCCGAGCTTCATGTATTATAAGACCAGCTTCTTCTGTTCGTCGCCGTCGGCCTTCCCCTCCATTTCCGTGACCGGCTCCTTCTGCGCCCTAAAATGCAAGCACTGCAGCGGGAAGGTATTAAACACCATGCTTCCAGCCCTCACACCCAAGGAACTCTTCGACCTTTGCGTGGAACTCAAAAGCAAAGGTGCTGTCGGCTGCCTTATCAGCGGTGGATGCATGCCGAATGGTTCCGTTCCCCTCCGCAAGTTTATAGATGCCATCGCAAAGGTCAAGCGAGACCTCGGACTAACCATGGTGGTGCACACCGGCGTTATCGACCCTCTAACAGCGAGGAGGTTGAAAGAGGCTGGAGCTGATGCCGCCTTAATCGATGTCATCGGTTCAGACGAGACAATACGAGAAATCTATCAGCTGAATGTCAAGGTAGAAGACTATGACAGGGCTCTTGGGACGCTGCATCAATCGGGAATTCCAACCGTGCCCCACGTGCTGGTTGGGCTCCACTACGGCAGGCTCAAGGGCGAAATCCAAGCCCTCAAGATCATCTCCAAACACTCACCTTCTGCCGTCATTGTCATCGCGCTGATTCCGGTTCGCGGCACCCCCATGGAAAGAGTAGATCCCCCCGCCCCAGAAGACATAGTGAGGGTGCTGACAACGGCTAGACTCATGCTGCCCCACACCCCTATTGTCCTTGGATGCATGAGGCCGAAGGGGGAACACAGGGTCAAAACCGACACGCTAGCGGTGAGGGCAGGGGTCAACGCCATAGCCTTTCCAGCAGAGGAAGCCATTCAACTGGCCCAATCCCTGGGGCTGGAAGTCGCCTTTTCATCCTTGTGCTGCTCACAGATCTTTAACGATATCCATTTGCTCCTTGGTTAATTTCAAAATCCATTTCTTCACCTTATTTTGATGTTTTTTCCTTCAATATTCTATCCGTTAATGTGGGCACGACCTTGAACAAGTCTTCTACGACGCCGTAATTGGCCGTGCGGAAGATTGGTGCTTTTGGATCTTTGTTTATCGCGATGATGAGGTCGGCGTTTTTCATCCCAGATACGTGCTGAGAGGCGCCGCTTATGCCTACTGCGATGTACAGCTTCGGCTTCACGGTTTTTCCAGAAGTCCCGACCTGCCGATCGCTTGGAAGCCAACCCTTGTCCACGATGGGACGTGAACAAGCGAGGACACCTCCAAGTGCTTCTGCCAGCTTTTTAACCACCGGCATGTTGTCGAGGTCCTTGATTCCGCGGCCTACAGCGATTATGATGTCTGCTGCAGCTATGTCCACTTCTCCTGCGGGGGGTTCAAAGAATTTAATGAACTTTTTATACGTTATGTCTTCCGTAAGTGGAGATGGTATTTCAACAATCTCGCCGCCTAGAGGCTTGACTTCTTGGACTTCAAAGGCTGCCGGACGGAGTGTGACGATGTAGCTGTCGGACTTACGAAGCGACGCCTTGACGTTTACCTTGCCGCCATACACTTGGCGAAACACAACTAACTTTTCTCCTTCAAAATCTAGGTCTACGCAGTCCGTCGCTAGCGGCACATTTAGCTCGGCTGCAAGTCTCGGGGCTAGATCAACGCCAAAGGAGGTGTGACCTATCAAGGTCAGTGACGGTTTGCGTTCAGGAATTAAGTGGGATAAAACCCTCTGATAGGCTTCTGAGTTGAAGTTCTCCAACCTTGGATCATCAACAATTAAAACCCTCTTTGTGTGGTCTGCGAGCCTTTTCGCAAATTCGTTGACACCGTGGCCCAAGAGAACCACTGTTAAATCCGCATTTATCTTTTGGCTTAACTCTCTGCCCTTGGTTAGCATCTCAAACGTTACGTCTCTGAGTTCGCCTCGCCTGTGCTCAGCTAGGACAAAAATTTCCTTCATCTACACCAGCCCCCTTGCCCTCAGGGTTTCCACGATCTTCGCTGCGATCTCGTCGAGTCCTCCGGTTAAAATTTCCGCCTCTTTCTCCACAGGAGGTATAAACATCTTCTCCACTGTTATCCATGATCCAGATTCTCCAACTTCCTCCTCCTTTAAGCCAAGGTCCCTTAAACCAAGAACCTTTAGCTCCTTCTCCCTAGCCTTCCTGATGCCCATTATCGATACATACCTAGGTTCATTAATCCCCGTTTGGATCGCGAGCACGGCCGGAAGCTTCACCTCCACAACCTCCTCTAAGCCACCCTCAAGCTCGCGATTAACCCTCGCGAACCCTTCTCTGGGTTCAATCTTCTTAACCATGGTAGCGTGGGGGATTCCAAGCAGTTCCGCCAGCACAACGCCAACCTGCGCATAGCCGTCGTCGCCAGCTTGTGCGCCGGTTAAGATCATGTCTAAGGGTAAATCCTTGATAGCCTTGTGCAAAATCTTGGCTACGGCGTAAGCATCGGATCCCTCAAACGTCTTGTCCGTTAACCTAATTGCCCTATCTGCTCCCCTAGCCAGACACTTCCTCAAGGTGTCGTCTGCTTCTTCTGGACCCGCTGTTACAACGGTAACCGAGCCCCCGAGCCTTTCCTTCAATAAAACCGCTTCTTCGAGGGCGTAGTCGTCCCACTCATTGATGTCGAACACGAGGTCTTCCCCCTTTATTCTTTTTCCTCTTTCATCGATATCGATCTCTGCCTCAGCTATCGCCGGCACATGTTTAACACAAACAATTACGTCCATTTCCTTCTCACCTGTTCCTTATCTAAAACCACAGACTTAACGAAAATAATGTTGTCGATATTTAACTATTTAAATCACCTACGCTGCTTCTTTAACACGAGCATGGCCTAAAGGCGTTCTACTACTTTTATCAATCGACCCTCGACAGTTAACGGAAAAAAATGGGTGGTTAAGGCGTAAAATGCTGCTTACCATTCATGTGAAGGGTTCTTAAGATTTTATGTGTGAGGATACTCTACTTGAGGGGCCCAAGCGCTTCAGCAACTAGTTCCATGATGTCTATGACTTGAATTACATTATCGTTACCCGTTGTCTTTATGTCGTCGTCGAATGTTAAGAGACGGGGTGAGAACTATTGATGCTGTTCTTGAGGCCGAGGTTAAAGTAGCTACTTCTATTGCACATCTACGTAAATTTTAAATTTCGTGTATAACTATTGATGTTCGGGATTGATATGGTTAAGCATGATGTCGTGATTGTTGGGGCTGGAGTATCGGGGTTGGCTACTGCGTATCATGTCAAGAGGCTGAAACCGGATGACGATGTTCTTTTGGTGGAAAGATATGGAATGGCAGGCCAGGGTAGTAGCGGAAAGAGCGCGGCCATGTTCAGATGTTTCTTCTCGTCTAGAACTAATCTGAAGTTGGCTGGTACCTCCATAAGGTTCTATGAGCACGTTCAAAAGGACTTAAATTATGATCTAATGATGAAATTTATTGGATACCTGTGGCTATTAAGCGAAGACAGATATGAGGAAATAAAAAAGATCCTCAAAATCTTGCCTAGTATGGGCATTAAATACGAAGAATACGATGAAGAATTTCTCGCTAAATCATTGAATATGAACACTAAGGTGAGTGGGGACGAAGAAGCGAGATTTATAGGGTTACCAGACATTTCCGACGGCGTTCTAATAAAGGATGCTGGATCCTTAGATCCCGATTCATTAGTTAGATTTTACGAAGAGAGAGCTCGCGAGTTGGGGGTCAAGATCTTGTATGAAGTTGAAGTAAAAAGCCTCCTACCTGAACCAAAAGAGAAACTGGGCCTGCCCCGCGAACCGTATTTTTGGCAGGAACCAAAGGTTTCAGGCGTAAAGACCAGTGAAGGTGTGTTCAACGCGAACAAAATTATAGTGGCTACTGGAGCTTGGTCTTCTAAACTGCTTGATCCCCTAGGTGTCGACTGTTATATAAAACCGAAAAAGAGGCAGATATTTGCCCTAAGGGCAGAAACCGGTGATTTGAAGAAGTTAATGTATGTTAAGGGGTTCAGTCCTGAGGGGATTGTTCCATTCGTCATATTTCCTAAGTACACGTTGTGGATAAAGCCGGTTCCGAAGGAAGACTCGTTCTGGGTAGGATACGCGGATGATTTCCCAAGGGCGTTCAAAGTAGAGGATGACCCTCAACCAGAGAGAGACTTTTGGGAATGCGGTATATACCCCATTTTGATTAAATATTTTCCACAATTTAAAGAAGTCAAGCCTTTCAATAGTTGGGCTGGGCAATATGAGTATAACACCATTGATCATCAACCACTAGTATTTGAGGAGCATAATCTGATATTTGTCGGAGGCGGTAGTGGTAGCGGAATTATGAAGGCGGACGCCGTGGGTAGAATAGCGGCTGCTCTATATGCAGAAGAAGAGTATGCTGAACTATATGGGGGAGAGAAGTTTAAGGTAAGTGACTTAGGCATCAAGGATCGGAAGACGGAGATCGAAAAGTTCGTCATCTAAAGATGAGCATTTACCTATTCCACAGAAAAACCTCTGGGTCTTCCATACTTAACACTTTTAGAGTAGACTTTTATCCCTGACGCGTAAGCGCTGCGGCAATCGTTTCTCCTTCGTAGGCCCCAGCCTTCTTCCTGTCTAAATATATGCTTACCGGCTTTCCACGTTTGAATTCCAGGTATAGGATGCTTCCATAACCGTAAATCCACCTTGATCCTCACTCATCGGTTTTAACTTTCAAGATTATCCGGGGACTCTTTGAAAGTTTGCGATTCGTATTGTAGTCAGCGGGGGTTGTGAACCTAACACTTTAAAAGCTGTAAATCTTTGAACTCAATGAGAAGGGCATCAAACACCTCAGGGAACTCTGTATAAATGTTGAATTACGGAACTAATTAGATGATAGCGATTTCAATTTCTAGGGAACCGTGTAGAAAAATAAATAAGTTCACCTAAAGTAATTTTGGTGTTCGGTGTTTAATTATGGTCTTAATTTTGACAAAAATGGACTTAGAGAAAGTTCTTGCAATGAGAGAGGTGATAGAAGTTGTTGAGGGCGCGTTCGCTCAACTTGCTAAGGGTATGGTTAAGATGCCCTTGAGAACCATAATCCGCGTTGATAAGTATAAGGGATTTGTATTGTATATGCCAGCTTACTTGGAAGGTTCCGACGCTCTCGCAGTTAAAATCGTATCCTTGTACGAGGAAAACTTAGAGAAGTATAGTCTACCCACCATATTTGCCACAATCCAGCTGAATGACCCCAAGACCGGTATGCCCCTCGCCTTAATGGAAGGAGGCTACATCACCGCCATGAGGACTGGCGCTGCTAGTGGCGTGGCAACGAAGTACTTAGCAAGAGGGAATTCAAGAGTTGTAGGAATCATAGGGACTGGTGTTCAGGCGAGGGCTCAGCTCTGGGCTGTCCGTGAAGCTAGGAACGTGGAAAAGGTGTTCGTATATGATGCCGTGGCAGGGAGGGCAAGGGGATACGCTGAGGAGATGTCGGAGAGATTAGGGGTTAATATAGTTCCGGTCAGTAGCGCTGAGAAAGCTGTGAGGGAGGCAGATATACTCATTACAGCTACAACCGCTAAAGAGCCTGTCCTCAACAGCAATTGGCTTCAACCCGGGACCCATATAAACGCCATTGGATGGATGGGCCGAGATGCGAGGGAGTTGGACTCTAACACGGTTAAGGGGGCTAAGCTCGTCGTAGACTCTAAGGAGGCAGTGCTGGCTGAGTCTGGCGACATACTGATCCCTATAAGAGAGGGCGTTATAACTAAGGACCACCTCTACGCTGAACTAGGGGAAATAGTGATAGGTAGAAAGGCTGGCAGGATCTCAGATAATGAGATAACGCTGTGGAAAAGCGTAGGTCTAGCCATACAAGATGCAGCTACGGCAAAGCTAGCCTATCAGAAGGCTCAAGAGATGAATATTGGAAGGGAGATTACGTTGCTCTAAGCGACTCAAGAGGCGAATAGGCTATACTCACAAATAGTTTACTCGGTATCCATTGACTTTTTAGTAAGGCGATGTCCATCTCCTCGCCCATTCCAAACGCCTCTTGACTTAACCCTCACGCTTGCTAAACAAGCCATACATCTCTCTTCCCACACCATTCTGTGAAACCGCACTCTCAAAAGCCATTAAACTGAAAGGTCGAGGGCTCAGCTTTACAATATAGCCGAGCTCGTTGTAAAAACCACGGGCATTCAACGGTTTAACCGAGCGCTGAGAGAAGTATAAAGGAATTACGATGTTTTATAAATAAAGAGGCCGTAGAAAGTGCATAATGAAAAGAGGTTAAGACACGTAAACGGTGGTTGTTCTATAATTCTCTTCTTTCTTCTGCTCAGATATGCAAAGTCTTTTCCGTCGGACGTTGCTTCTTTTGGGTAACGGGACTAACTTTAACTCTGTAATCGGCCGGGGCCATCTCCTTCAAGTACAAGCTTCGATTACTCCACGTTTCATAGCACTATCTCAGTAAAATTTATTAACACAAAACAGTCCCACAGTGGTACAAGGTGCTAAAGCATGTCTCATGAGGTTTTAGAGGAGATGAAGAACGCCGTTGTCAATTTTGACGTGGACAAGGCTGTGGAGAGTGCTAGGAAGGCATTGGAGATGGGTATTGATCCCGTTGAGGCTATCGAGGGAGGTCTCACCAAGGGACTTCGAATCATAGGTGAGAAGTTTGAGAAGGGAGAGCTGTTTCTAATGCACATCGTAGCCGCAGCGGAGGCTGCTAGGAGGGCCATTGATGAGGTCCTACAACCCGAGGTTCTGAAGCGCAAGGCTGAGAGGAAGGTCCTCGGGAGGGTAGTAATAGGCACCGTGGCTGGGGACATTCATGAGATAGGCAAGAATTTGGTGGCCGTGATGCTATTCATAGCCGGCTTTGAGGTGTTTGACCTAGGCAGGGACGTTCCCATCGAGGAGTTCGTTAAGAAGGCAAAGGATGTGAACGCCGATATTGTCGCGGCATCGGCTCTCCTAAGCACGACGCTCTTAGTGCAACGGGAGATCATCGAGGGATTAGAGGCGGCGGGAATACGAGACAAGGTTAAAGTTATCGTTGGTGGAGCCCCAGTTACCCAAGAGTGGGCTGAAAGGATAGGCGCCGACGGATATGGTGCAGACGCCATGGAAGCGGTGAGCGTAGCCAAGAGGCTACTGGGCGCTGAGTAGAGGCATTGAAGCGTGGAACCGGGGGGATGAGACTGCGGCCGGGATTGAAGGGTGGGCAACTGAGGGTTCTATCTGAAGATCAAGTGTATGATATACATCTTGCGATCCTAAGGGTCCTTGAGGAGCATGGCGTGGAGATACACCACGAGGCTACGTTGAAGATTTTGGATGGGGCCGGGGCAGATGTAGATTTCAAGAAACAGGTCGCTAAGTTTCCCGAGCATCTAGTAGAGGAGAGCATCAAGAAGGCGCCAAAAATCGTGAGGTGTTGCGGCCGCAACCCAAAGGAAGACTTCATCGTAGAAGGAAGGAAGGTGTACTTTGGCCCTTGCGCCGGGGCAACCCACATTTTCGACTTGGAAACCGGGGAGAGGAGGTTTGGGAGGCTGTCTGACATGGCCGATGTCGCGAAGATAAGTGATGCACTGCCAAACATAGACTTCGTGATGGGGCTCACGAGCGCATCGGATGTCCCATCTATCATGGTTGGCTTGCATGAGCCATACGCCGTGATGTCCAACACGTGCAAGCATGTTCAAGCATTCTGTTACGGTGACGGCGACCTAACTAAGGCCATGATAAAAATGGCTGAGCTCGTAGCAGGCGGCAGCGATGAGCTTAAGAAAAGGCCCATTATCTCGCTTTACAATGAACCCTCGTCTCCACTGATATTTGGCAGCGAGTACGTCGAGGCTTTAGTGGAGTGGTCTGAGGCCGGGCTACCACTGATCTGGGCTCCGTGCCCCATCTCTGGGGCTACGGCGCCGATAACCCTTGCAGGCTCAATCGTTCAAGGCATCGCCGAGTCGTTGGCTGGCAATGTCATATGCCAGCTCGTTAACCCTGGCGTACCGTTCATCTTTGGCAGCGTGCCCCTCGTGCTAGACATGAAGAGCGCACTGGTTTCTTATGGGACCGTTGAGACGATGATAAAGGAGGTAATGCTCGCTCAAGTAGCCGAATACTACCAGCTTCCTTCGTGGGGGACAGGGGGCTGCAGCGACTCTAAGGTCCTAGATGAACAAGCCGTCGCTGAGGCTGCGTTAAACCTTACGATCGCCGCCTTAAGCGGCAATAACCTTGTCCATGATGTCGGTTTCATAGAGTCCGCGAAGGGCGGGAGCATTGAACTGCTTGTCATCTGTGACGAAATTATTGCAATGTTGCGCAGGGTCATGAAGGGAGTTAGCGTCGATGACGAGACATTAGCCACCGACACCATAATGGAAGCCGGCCATGGCGGGTCCTTCCTAGGCCTGAAGCATACTTTGAAATACTTCTCTTCTGAACACCTGATATCGGAGTTGATGGATAGGTCGGGATGGGTTGGGTGGAAGAGGGAGGGAGAGAAAACCCTAGCCCAGCGCGCTCGCGAGAAGGCGAAAAAGATACTTGAAGAGCATGAGATTGAGCCACTACCCAAGGACGTTAAAGAGGAAATAGAGAAAATAATGCGCGAGGTGGAGAAAGCAGCGGCAAAGAAGGCGGCGTAGCCTGATCATATCAACCTTTCGTTTTTCAGCCTGTGCAAGAACGATTACGTGGTCTCTATTGCTACTAAGCGGCTGAAGACGATGCAGGTTCTCAGGTTAAGCTATTAGAGTGCCTCGTTAAACCCCTTGAGTTGCACCGGGTTTTTGGTTTTCTGCAGATAAAAGCCCTTAAGCGTTTGGTCCGCACCGACACGCTTAATTTCGGATGCAGTTAGTAAATTAACGAAAGCAAATGAAGCCTCGAGCGTATCAAACTATGATTAGGGAACTGGTGGCTGTCTGCGTCGCGGTCTTCTCCATGTCCATGGGAGCCGGGATAGTGACGCCAATAATCCCATTGTATGCTCGTGGCTTGGGTGCGTCGTACGTTGAGATAGGGCTCGTTGGTGCGTTCTACGCTGTGGCCTACATGCTGCTGGCCATTCCGTCAGGGAAGCTTTCGGACAGGTTTGGACGGAGGGTTGTTATCGCTGCCAGCGCGTCCCTGTCTGGGGTTGTTTCAATTTTATACTTGCTGGCAGGGAACGTGAATCATCTGATCCTTATTAGAGCTATTGACGGGGCGGCGTGGACCTTATTCTGGCCGTCGATTGAAGCTTTAACAACCGATATCTCCGGGCCGTCGGCTGGTAAGGCTATGGGATTAAGCACCGCGTCATATGGTTTTGGCTCCATGATCGGAGGCTTCCTAGGCGGCTTAATAGTTACATACTTCGGTTTTCGCGCTACATTCGTACTTTACCTTGCCCTTTCTTTCGTAACATTGCTACTAACAGTAGTCCTTCAAGAAGAAGGAAGCAGCAAGAGGAGTTTCAAGGCGATGGGAACTTCATCAACCCAGTCCCTCACGTGGGATAAGGCAACGCTAGTGTTACCTTGTGTTGTGTCAGTTTCTTATAGCAGTGTGCTCGCGATTGTGCTCACTCTTTTCCCGGTGTATGCTGAAGGCTTAGGGATGGAAACGTTTTGGATAGGCGTCATGTTCGCTACATTCTGGTTTGGGCGGATCATCTCTTTCATAATCGCTGGGCGGTTCTCCGATAGGTTAGGTAGAAAGGCTATCTTAGCGCCCGCTTTGGTAGGTAGCGCCGTCGCTTCCCTTCTGGTGGCCTTGTCAGGGGAAATCTGGCTACTTTCCGGCGCAATTTTGATTTTGGGAATAAGCCTAGGAGCCACTTTCCCTGTTACAATAGCTCTAATCTCAGATGTTGTGCCGTCGTCAAGTAGAGGGATCGCTATGGGCTTTTTTGAGGCTTCCTCGGGGCTCGGCATGCTCATAGGGCCGGCCGTGGGAGGAGTGATGGCTGAGATATTTGACCCGAGGTATCCATACTTCCTCTGTATGTCCGTCAGCGCAGTTTGCTCTTTGGTGGTATTGACGTGCTTGAGGGAGTTTGCCATCCGAACTGCGGGTTTCCATACGGTGGTCAAAAGCGAGACCCAAGATACGAGGAATTGACAATAGCCTCTCACTTAACGACAAAAACTATGTGGGAAAAAATAAATTGCGCAAGCCTCTATATGGTTAAGCGTCGTGGGTGAAAATTATGAGAACATCAGAAAAATATATCTCAGACCTAGAAAAAATGAGGGATAACGTATACATGGGTGGCGAGTTAGTAAAAAGAACTGACCCTAGGATTAGACCGGGCATAAATGTTATGTCTGTTACGTTCGACCTGCCGCATAACCCGGATTATGAGATATTAATGACCGCGAAATCTCATTTAACGGATGAGAAGATAAATCGGTTCACTCACATTCCTCAAAACGTTGATGATCTGCTGAAAAAGCAGAAGATGATTCGCTTGTATGCCCAAAGGTGTGGTGGTTGTATACAAAGGTGTATGGGTCTCGATGCAATAGTCGCGCTTTCTATTGCTACAAAAGAAATGGATGATGAACACAAATCAGAGTATTATTCACGATTTATTAACTACTTAAAGTATTTCCAAGAAAATGATTTGTGTGCGGCGTGCGCTCAGACGGATGTAAAGGGGGATAGAAGCAAAAGGCCTCATGAACAAGAAGACCCTGATTTATATCTTCGCATTCTTGAGGTGAGAGATGACGGAATTATCGTGAGAGGGGCGAAAAACTGTATAACAATGGCGCCTTATGCCGATGAGGTCATAGTGGTACCAACTAGAGCTATGCTAGAGGAGGATAAGGACTACGCCGTATCCTTCGCGATTCCCGCAGATCACGAAAACGTATATTTGATAAATCGTTCAGTCTGGGTAAGAAAGAGGAAAAAATTTCGGGCGCCCTTTGCCGAAATGGGTGTCTCAGACTCATTCATAGTCTTTGACGACACCTTCATTCCCAAAGAAAGGGTGTTCATGTGTGGAGAGTGGGAGTTCGCTAGAAGACTAGCCTTACTTTTCGCTAACTCCCATAGGCACAGCTATACGGGATGTAAGCCTGCGGTGTCCGATATATTAGCCGGCGCAACGGCTTTAGTTGCAGAGTACAACGGAATTGAAAGAGCTCCTCACGTCAGAGATAAGGTTTCTGAGATTATAGGATCAGCAGAACTGTCATATGCCGCCGGGATAGCGAGCGCTGTTCACGGGCATAAAACATCGTCAGGCACATTTTTCCCAAATCCCATATACGCAAACGTGGGAAGAAGGCTTATGGGGGAAACCATTTACCACGAGTATAACATACTCACCGAGATAGCCGGAGGCTTAATGGTAACCCTGCCGTTTGAAGACGAATTCATCACCAAAAAAACCAAGCTATTTCTGAATAAATACATAAAAAGAAATCCTGAAATTTCACCGGAAGACATGCATCGATGCTTTAGATTTATAGAGAACCTAGCTGCTTCAGAGCTAGCAACGTGGTATCAAATCGCTGGAGTTCACGGGGGCGGCTCTCCAATCATGGAAACCATTGTATTGATGAGCGAGTACGACATCGAATCCAGAAAAGATATAGCAAAATACCTTGCCGGCATAAAAAAGGAACTAGATCAATCAAAAAGTTTGAGTGAAAAACCCAGTTTCTAAAGTCCTCATAAAGGTACCGTTTTCCACCCTGGTAACCCATTCCACAATGATGGGTGAAGCCATTTATCTTCTTGTTAGTTAGATGCAAAGTCGATCGATTTATATAATATTCCATAAAGTAGTACTCTACTTCAGGGAGAGGAGGCAAATGTTTTGGGAAGAGAGGGCATAATAGCTAAAGACAGCCCCGGAGAGCGGGTTTTGCTTCTCGGAAATGAGGCTGTAGCGAGGGCTGCAATTGAAGCAGGGATTCAGGTGGCAACCTCTTATGCTGGAACGCCTGCCTCAGAGATTCTCTCAACTATTGCCTCAGTGGCCGATAGATTCGGAATACACGCCGAGTGGTCCACAAACGAGATGGTGGCGTTCGAAACAGCTGCTGGAGCAGCCATAGCGGGTCTAAGAGCCATGGCTTCCATGAAACATGTGGGTATGAACTGGTGTATGGACCCACTAATGGCCGTTAACCAATCAGGGGTTATAGGCGGACTCGTGGTCATAACAGCTGATGACCCGGGAGCTTATAGCTCTCAGAATGAGCAGGACAACAGGCGTTACTCTAAGATGATGGAGCTCCTAATGCTGGAGCCCTCTGATGCAGCTGAGGCTAAAGAAACCGTCATTGAAGCTTTTGATATATCTGAGAGGCTTGAGCTCCCGGTGCTGGTGAGGCTAGTTAACAGGATATGTCACTCGAGAGCAGATGTCACCCTCGGTCCGATCAATTGGGAGAGGAGGAAGGGCGAGTTTAAGAGGGGTCGTCGCTGGGTGATGATTGCCAGCAGTTCTCCTGAGAGGCATAGGTGGCTTCACCAGCAACAGGGGAAGATCCAAAGCATAGCAGAACAGTCGGCGCTTAACAGACTCGAGGGGAAAGGAAGCGAACTAGGCATAATCGCTGCAGGCGTGACTTATACCTACGTCAAGGATGCCTTGCGATGCCTTGGATTGACCGAGAAGGTGAGTGTATTAAAAATCGGAACATATCCACTGCCCAGAAACGTCGTTTTGCAATTACTTGACAGAGTGAATACCATATTAGTGTTTGAGGAAGTTGAGCCAGTGGTTGAGGAGCAATTGAAAGAGATCGCTTTTGATGGTGGCAAGACGTGTACCATCAGAGGGAAGCTTACCGGAGATGTTCAAAGAGAAAAAGATCTTAACGTCGACGCTGTCGCCGACTCCATAGCGCATGTTATGGGAGTTAAATATCGAGCATTAACGCCAGCAAAGGAAGCGGCTGTTGAGGGGTCCCTTAAGATAACGCCTCCAAGAAGGCTCCTCATGTGCCCCGGGTGCCCTCACACAGCTACGTTCTTCATAATTGACCAAGCGGGACGCAAAGCCGCGAAGGGCAAAATAATATACTCGGGGGACATCGGATGCTACGCCTTGGGCTTCTACGCCTTTGAGCCTCCAAGACAAGACACGCAGTTCTGCATGGGGGCTAGCATCGGCGCAGGGTGCGGTTTAGCACACAGTGGAGTTGAAGATGTTGTGGTGGCTACCATCGGCGACTCGACATTTATCCATGCTGGTATTCCACCCCTGATCAACGCTGTTTACAATAACGCTTCTATGGTAGTTGTAATCTTCGATAATGAGACAACGGCTATGACAGGCTTCCAACCTCACCCTGGGACCGGAGTTACTGCGACAGGGAATGAAACGAGGAAGTTGAACATAGAGGACATAGTGAAGGCTTGTGGCGTGGAGTACGTCAAAGTAATAGATCCTTACAACATCAAGGAGTCAATTAAGGCAGTTACTGAGGCTATGAGGTACCCCCGCATATCTGTCATCATCTCGCGGCGTCTATGCATCCTCGAGTGGCTTCGAAAGGCTAGGAGGGAAGGGATTAAAATCGAACCCTATCAAGTTGACCCTGAGAAGTGCACTGGATGCAAATTATGCATCAATGAATTTGGGTGTTCGGCCATCATATTCAATAAGGAGGGTAATGTGGCCGTGATAGATAATGTGCTTTGCAATGGTTGTGACGTTTGCATTCAGGTTTGTCCAGTCAAAGCCATTCATAAGGGGAGTGCACAAGTTGGTTGCTAAGAAAGTTAAGGAATTTAATGTGCTCATAGCGGGTGTCGGCGGTCAGGGCAATCTTCTGTCATCCGAGATTATAGCGACAGCTGCTGTTATCGAGGGATATAGGGTGAGAGTTGCTGATGTGTTTGGCGCAGCGCAGAGGGGAGGTAGCGTCCTTAGCCACATACGAATAGGCGAAGAGGTTTTCAGCCCCATAATTCGCCAAGGAAGCGCAGACGTTCTGCTAGGCTTTGAGCCAGTGGAGTGCCTAAGAGCCTCAAGGCTTCTCTCGACCTCGTGCATCGCCATCGTCAATATGAAACCAGTATATCCAAGGGACGTTAGCATAGGCGAACTTGTCTACCCAAGCATCTCCGAAATAGCCTCATTACTTCAGAAACTGGTGAAGAAGCTTGTCTATCGAGATTTCATTGAAATAGCTGAGAAAGCTGGAAGTTCGAGGACCCTAAATGTGGTCATGGTTGGCTCACTTGCGGGATTAGGGCTCTTGCCAATCAGAAAGGAGACATTCCAAGAAGGGGTGGCTGAATCCGTGCCCAGTGGAACCGAGGAGATGAACATAAAAGCATTCGAGTTAGGCTACGAGGAAATTAAACGCGCGATGCATTAAGTACATACCTGTCCTTCCACACTAAAGCTATCCAACAGAATAATTAATATATTAATTTTAAAAATAAATCTGGTCAGTATTACTTAAGAGGAAATAAAATGAAGGAGACTATTTTCGAATACATGATGAAGTACGGATACGAGGAAGTAAGGTTATGCCATGACAAGTCAACAGGTTTAAGGGCAGTAATTGCAATTCATGACACCACTTTGGGACCTGCAGGAGGGGGAACAAGAAGATGGACCTTCGCCTCTGAATGGGAGGCTATCGAAGATGCCTTAAGACTAGCGAGAGCTATGACCTACAAATACGCAGCCGCTGGCATAAACTGTGGAGGAGGAAAGGGCGTGATCATGGTCGACTCGATGGATAACAAAAGTGAGGAGCTGTATCGAGCTTATGGGAGATTCGTAGATAGTTTCAATGGGAGATTTTTTACAGGTGGAGATGTGGGAACAGATGTACGAGAACTCCGGTTTATAGCAATGGAAACCGACTATGTTGTGGGCTTGCCGGAGACTTGGGGTGGAGGCAGGCCTGAGGAATATATGCCTACATCTTGGAGTGTGATCAGAGGAATGAAAGCTTGCTGTGAAGAAGTATATGGAGATCCCTCATTAGAGGGCAGAACCGTTGCTGTCCAGGGGTTAGGAAAAGTAGGAGCACCTTTAGTTAGATATCTAGTCGAAGAAGGCGCGAAAGTAATGGTAACAGACCTCCTTAAAGAAAAGGTTAAAGAGATAGTGGATCAATACGGGGGAAAGGTGACCGCCGTTAATCCCGATAAAATCTACAGCGTAGATGGCGATATCTTCTCACCTTGCGCTCTCGGTGGTATTTTAAACGACGATACCATTCCACAACTAAAATGCAAAATCGTGGCTGGGGGAGCTAATAATCAGCTCGGAGAAGATAGGCATGGAGATCTTCTGCTCAAGAAGGGTATCCTTTACGCACCTGACTACGTGATTAACGCCGGAACCGCAATAGACGACATCGAGACGACAAGGAAGGGGGGATACAACTATAAACGAGCTCGAGAAGAAGTGGATCAAATCTACAACCGCATTAAAAGTATCATTGAGATATCTAAGCGTGAAAATATCCCCACTTACAAGGCTGCTGACAAGTTTGCTGAGGAAAGAATTAAGAAGATCGGAGGAATTAAAGATCTGCGAGTTAGAAGGGTTAAACCTCACCTTTTCAAATAAGGAGGTAGTGATGCACAAAAACCTCTGGAGGTGTTAGTGTGACTATTAAGTTTGGTTGCGACTTAACCACATACGGCGAGGTTGATAAAACAATCAGATACGCGATCATGGCTGAAAAGTGCGGTTTTGACGCGGTTACTCTGCCTGATCACCTCTTTAATCCGCTGACTAAACGTATTTTTCAAAAGCCTCCATGGGAAGTCTTTGCAATGCTTGCTACGATCGGTGCACGCACGCATCGAGTTATGCTTGCACCGGCCGTAGTTGACCCTGCGAGGCGTCATCCTACCCTCGTTGCCCATGCAATAGCCACCTTAGACCACATAACTAAGGGCAGGATCGCGTTAGGTATGGGTTGTGGCGAAGCCTTTAACATTGCCCCCCTAAAAGACGTAACATGGGACAAACCCTTCACGAGGATGAGGGAAGCTATTATACTTATAAAAAGGCTATGGGATTCAACCTTTGAAAATCCCGTTTCATTCGCTGGCGAATACTTTGAGGTCAGAGAGGCCTTCCTAAGCTTCAAACCTTTACAAAAACCCCACCCGCCAATTTATGTGGGTGGTTTTGGACCAAAGATAAGAAGGCTTGTAGGCCAACTTGCTGACGGGTGGATCCCGTGGATTTACAGCCCGGAAACCTACCGTAAGGATTTAAAAGAGATCGAGAAGAGTGCTAGGCAAGCTGGAAGAAGCATGGACGAAATCGACACGGGAGTACAAGTTCATGTTGTCGTGCTCAAAGATGGAGACAAAGCCAGAGAAATAGCTACCCCACGAAGTCGAGCAGCTTTAGCACTGAGAAGTCGTTTACTAAAAGACATGGGCTATCCTAAATTGGCTGAGAAGGCCCTATCGGTATGGAAAATATCATTTAGCGAGGAGGAAATTAACAGGCTATCCGAGGTGGCCGACGAAATTCCTCAAGAGGCTGTTGAAAAAACATTCATAGCAGGGACCTCTGATGAAGTCATAGGGCAAATTGAAGAGTTCATTCGAGCGGGTGTCAGGTTTTTGGATGTTATGCCTATCCTCGAAAAATTTGAGGAAACCATGAAAGCGTTTAAGGAGAAAGTAGTACCGTATTTCGCTGAAATACGTAAGTGAAACACTAGATAGTTAGCTGGAAACACGTGGATCAAGCAAACACACAGAAAAATGACAGGTTATTCGTGGCGCAGCATAGGCGCTTCACTGTCAGCACAAATGAGTTCAGAAGGTAGCCGAGAATTAACCGTTCAGGTACGCTTGTACTGATTTTGTTTGAATACTGCCACGCTCTAAAGATATGAATATGACTTCCTAACCAGGGAATCCATGCCAGTTGCGAAGGAAATTATGTTTGGGGACCATAAAAAATAAATTTGTACTATCCTCTTAATTGAGGGGTTGTTTGAAGAGACAACGCGGAATGATCGAAGTTAGGGGTTTTAGCGTGCGCAAGGATGATATGGATCTGTTTCTATCATTTAAGATGGGATTCGATAACAAACTGATGCGTTTAAAGGTGGGAAAATGGTTCTTTATGGTAGAAATGGAAGGATAGGGCTTATACTGCCGCATGAAGACTACACCACCGAGTATGAATTTAACAAGCTGGCTCCTCCTGACGTAGCTTTCTATGCAACAAGAATTAAGCTAAAATCAGTTACCAAAGAGGGTTTACTAAAGATGTCTGAAGAGGTAGAAATTGCTGTTGAAAGGTTGCCCCCAAAAATCCATTTAATTGTGTATCATTGTACGAGTGGGACCTTCGTTATGGGGCCTGAATGGGAGAAGAGTTTATTAAATGAGATAAAGGAGAAAACAGGTTTATTGGCCATTAGTACTATGGAATCGGTTGTTGAAGCATTAAATAGTTTAAAACTAAACAAAATTTCTCTTGTTACACCCTATACAAAGGATTTGAATGAAAAGGAAATCGATTACCTAGCTAGATTTAATGTAGACGTCGTAAATGACGTTGCTCTCTCCATAATTAGTACGGAGAATATGTGTGCTTTGGAGCAAGAAGAGATTTATAAATGGGTTAAAGACGTCGATTCCCCTAAAGCCAACGGTGTGTTCATCAGTTGCACCGGTTTGAAAACTATGGGATTATTAGATAAGTTAGAGGGGGAACTTAATAAACCCGTGGTATCTAGTAACTCAGCAACACTTTGGCGTTCTTTGAAATTATGCGGTGTGCAGAGTGCAAATGTAAGGGGCTATGGTAGGCTGTTTGGATTATGAATACTTCAAAATGGGGCCCTCACAGTTTTTGGACCCATGTTTTTATCGTTGGATCTCTATCCAAGGAGATAAACCTGCTTAGAGTTACCATATCCATTGACCGTATGTTTTGATTGTCTCAAGTATGACATAGTAGCTCTACTCTGACTCCTATTAGAATATGCTAAGCTAGGAAGAGCGATTAGGGCGATTGGAATAAAATGAGAAGACGGCACTCGCCTAGTTAAGGGAAGAAGAATGATTCGTAATAGTTAATTTTATAAGGAACATGTTCTCAAAACCGATAACGGGAATGGCTTATGGCTGCAAAGACTAGTAGGAAGACACTACTTGGTGCGGCAATAGTGATCATCGTCATAATAGTCGGACTAGTGTACTATTACTTCGCAACTCTACCACCTGCTGTAGGCGCACCAATTAAGATAGGGCTTATCCCGCCCTTAACAGGCCCAGCTGCAAGGACTGGAAAGGAGCTCAAGGACGGGATTCTATTTGCCTACGATGAACTTAAGGCACAAGGGAAAATACCCATCAAAATCGATGGCGTATCAAGGGATATTGAGTTTCTTTGGCTCGACAGTAAATCTGATCCTGAAGAGGCTGTGAAGGCATATGAGGACGCTATAGTGAGAGGAGGAGCCGACATCCTTGGATGGAACTGGCATAGCTCGGTTGCTATGGCTCTATACAAGATATCGACAAAGTATGGTAAGATACATTTTGGGGATGTGGGAGAAACACAGTTTCTGTGTGCTGCTAGGCTAGAGGCTCCTGAGGAGAGCAAATACTGGTTTAAGTCTTGGGCTTGCCCACCCCTCTACGGAAGTCTATTCGCCCCCGCCCTTGAGGACGTTATGAAAGATATTGGATACACTCCTAGAAATAGGATAGCCGCCATACTGGTCGAAGATACCGACTATGGAAGAGGCATGGGAGACGCCTTAAAGGAAGCTTTAGAGAAACACGGCTGGACTGTTCAATACTACGATGTTTTCACCTTATCTCCACCAGAAACAGAGTTTTCGCCGGTAATATTAAAATACAAGACAGCCGACGCAAGTCTAGTTTATCTTGTAGCCACGGGTTTACCAAGCATGAATGCGTTTCTGAAACAATCCTATGAAGCTAAGCTACAGGCCTTTAAAGGCATCTTCGGTATTGGCTGGTTCTCTGTGGATGAATGGTACCCAGCTGTCGGGGAGGGTTCCGACTACGTATTAGCTATGGACTCTACCCCAGTTATCACCGATGAGCAGAGGGAGTGGATTAGTAGGTTTAAGGCAAAGATGGGTTACGAGCCGTCATCGGTTGTAGCCGGCTTCTGGGGATACGACTTTTTCAGTATGCTTGTCGAAGGACTAAATAAAGCGGGAACACTGGATTCAGAGAAGCTGAAAAGAGCACTTTTAGACATAGAATGGAAGGGCGTGTTCATGACGATAAAGTATACAGAAACGCCTATCGAAGGCAAAGCTCATTACATGGAAATCATAGCTGACGCGGACCACTTCACCTTTCCGTTAATGCAATGGAAGGGCGGTAAGTACGTGGTATTGTGGCCTCCCAGATACGCCGCAGCGAAACTTGAAATACCACCAGAACTAAAAACCTAAAAACCCCTATTTTTTTATACTCCCAGGTAAACCTTTTTTATATAATCTGACTTAAGCATTTCCTTGGAGTTCCCCTCGAGAACGATTGTACCCTGCTCCATGAGGTATCCTTTATCAGATAGTTCAAGAGCGCTCCTTATATGTTGCTCAACAATAAGTATCGTTATCCCCTCATCCCTGATTCTCTCAAGTATTTTGAAGAGTTCGTATGCAAGCCTCGGCATTAAGCCTAAAGACATCTCGTCAATTAACAAGAGGACGGGCTTCAACATGAGCGTACGGGCGATCGCGAGCATTTGTTGTTCACCCCCACTCAAAGTCCCTGCCAGTTGATTTCTCCTCTCCTTCAGCACTGGAAATATTTGGTAACACCATTCTAAAGTGTCTTTAACCACGTTTTTAGGTCTTATATAGGCTCCTATCAATAAGTTTTCATATACGCTCATCTTGTCGAACAGCTGTCTACCCTCCGGTACGAGGCCGATATTAAGTTTAGCTATTTCATGTGGTGGTAGCTGATCAATTCTATTACCATTAAACATTATGGAGCCTCTTGAAGGCTTTAATACTCCTGATATCGTTTTAAGTGTCGTCGTCTTCCCGGCTCCATTAGGCCCTATCAACGCAACGATTTCACCTTTATCAACTTTTAATGATGCCTCCCTAAGAGCTTGAAATTTCCCGTAGAAAACATCTATTTTATCGACTTCGAGCATGCCATCACCTCAAAACACATATTTTTCGCCTAGGTACGCTTCAATAACCTTTTTATCTTCAGCCACCTTTTCAGGTTTTCCTTCAGCTATTTTCTGCCCATAGTGCAAAACAACTATTCTTCCGACAAGACTCATAATAAACCTCATATTATGGTCAACAACGAGAGTTGTTAGTCCAGACTTATTAAGCGTCCTAATCAAGTCTATCATCGCTATTTGTTCGCTCGGGTTTAAGCCTGTAGCTGGCTCATCCAGTAGGATAAGTTGAGGCTCAGTCAATAATGCCCTAGCGAGCTCTACACGCTTCATTTCGACAGCGTTAAGGCTTCCCGCAATTAAATCCTTTTTCTCAAGTGGAAGTTTCACTAATTCAAGTGTTTCCAAAGCCTTTTCTTCTGCCTCCTTGAAACTTGAGATAGATTTCCTGCCAAACATGGCTCCGCTCATAACGTTTTCAAGAACGCTCATGTTGACAAATAAACGTGTTATTTGAAAGGTTCTTGCAATACCTTTTTTACATATTTCATGTATACTTAACCCAGTTACATCTTCATTATTGAAGAATATTTTACCACTCACGGGTCGGTATACCCCATTTATAACGTTTATCAATGTCGTTTTTCCAGCTCCGTTTGGACCAACTAAACCAAGTATTTCTCCCTCGTAAAGATCAAAGCTAACATTGTTAACAGCTACAAGCCCACGAAAACTTTTTACAACGTTTTTAATGCTTAGGAGATGAGTTTCCATGGTTTAGTTTAATTGATTGTAATTCTATATAAATTTTTAGAACTTGTTACGGAAAGATTTGTGGAGATACTTAACGGAACGTCCAATGCTCTACTACTGAAGATGTTTAGAAGGTAATGCTATGTTGACACCCCTAAGTGAGCAGTGACCCAGCCTTAGGATGTCTTTGAAAAAATGTCGAAAACTATAAATAATACATGAAAAAAACACTTACGGGATTCTTATGTTTCCGATACTTGAAATAATCATTGCTAGTATAATTCGAGGCTCCTTGTATGTTCTTATCTCTGCTAGCTTAGCCCTGCTCTTTGGAATCATCTCAGTTGCAAGTTTCATGCATGGAGACATGGCTATGCTTGGAGGATACATATCATTCTTCGTATTAACACAACTAGGCCTTGACCCAATCATAGGTATTGCTTTAACTGGAGCTATTCTGTTTTTCATAGGCTGCTTTGTTGAGAAATCACTCCTACTTCCACTACGTAGGATCAGCGGAAAATTATGGATGTTTAACACCTTCGTTTTAACGCTTGGGATATCTCAAATACTTCAAAATGGAGTCCTCGTAGCCCTCGGACCTATGTTTAAAGGAGTTAAATCTCTTTGGCCAGGGGAGGTAAACATATTTGGGATTACCACGTCCATGGACCGTATGGTCATACTCATCTCAAGCATAACAATACTCATTCTGTTATGGGCTTTCTTAAAATATACTAAGCTTGGAAGAGCCGTTAGGGCTGTGGGAATAAATGAGGAAGCCGTTGCTTTATTTGGGATAAATGTAAACAGGATATACATGTTCACTTTCGGCATATCCGGATTACTGGCTGGTGTTGCTGGGGCTTTCTACATGGTGCTGTTCACAACGTATCCGTTGGTGGGGGTTACGTGGAACCAAAAGGCTTGGATAGTTATTACAATCGCAGGGATAGGTAATGTTAAAGGTGCAATATATTGTAGCTTCCTACTATCATTAATCGAGACCTTAGCATACTACACTTTATCAGCTGGATGGCAAAGTGTAATAGTTGTAATACTAGTCATTCTAATTTTGCTATTTAAACCCACCGGGCTCTTCGGAACGGAGGTCAAAGGTATATGGGAAAGATAGTACCATTTAAAGAAAAATCTGTGATGTATATTACGATCATACTGCTGGTAATATCCGTAGTTATTCCACCTCTTCTTAGAAATGAGTATGTGAATAGCGTATTAATCTCATGTTTGTTATGGGCGGGAATGAGTACCGCCTTTGACTTGACAGCAGGGTATATCAAAGTAACCAACTTTGGGTTCGCAGGATTCTTTGCAGCAGGAGCTTACACCTCAGCACTCCTTGCAGAATATTGGGGGGTTTCACCGTTTATTGGAACGTTGCCTGCGCTGTTAATTGCAGCTGTTTCAGGTGCTCTCATAGGTTACTTAACCCTAAGGCTGCACGGCATATTTGCGGCATGCTTCAGTTGGTTTGTATCTGAGACGCTAAAATATGTTTTAGCCGCAACCCCTGAAATAACACGGGGATATCATGGACTTGAAGTGCCTGTTTTCTTTCCGGGCATATCTAGGCTACCGTATTATTATCTAATTCTAATCCTATACATAGTCGAATTAGTAATACTACTTAGGATTGTTAGGGGAAAGTTTGGTTTTGCCTTCAGAATAATAGGTGAGGATGAAACGGCAGCTAAAACGATAGGAGTGAATGTAACGTATTATAAGGTCCTTTGCTTTACAGTCTCATGCCTATTCGCAGGCTTGCTCGGAGCCTTCTATGCACATTACATAGGAATTATAACACCCGATGTAAGTAGCCTATCCATAACTGTCCCGGCTCTAGCGATATGCTACGTGGGAGGTAGGGGAACACTATGGGGCTCCCTTCCCTCAGCGTACATGATAATCATCCTATTTGAAGTGTTCAGGCCATTAGTGGCCTACAGATTCATCATCTATGGAATCCTACTAATAGTTGTAATGATCTGGGCCCAAGGAGGCATAGCAAGCCTCATCAAGAAATATATGAAACCAAAATCTCTCTAAAAGTTTAATCACTCTAAAACATTTCAAAAACGTTAGATTGGCACATTAAGTCTTTCCTTATAGGATGAATTAAAGTTTCAAGGAAATAAACTGGTATTCAAACTCATTTAGAAGAGTAAGAAAAGAAAATATGGTTGCTATACGTCAACCAGTATCATCTTGTTAAATACTAAATTTCAAGCCTAAATCCTTCAGTTCTTCTTTAACTTTAGTGTATACTTCTAAGCACCTTTTAGAAGGCTTTCCCGTCTTAATGTCACAGCACTCCTGATACTTAAGGCCCAGGGGTGGATCCGCAACCCTATCCACGTACTTGGGTAGAAGAACTTTTACCATTTCATTGGCATCCTCTCTGCTCATTCCCGCCGTAGCGTGGGCAACCTCGGAAGCAAACATAGGCTCTATCGGGGTCAAGTAGTCTTCGTGTTTCGCTTTTCCCACCCCCACAGACTCTATGGAAACTCCTGATGAAACAGCCGCTAAGCGTTGTGCCGCTATTTCGTACAAACACATTTCAGTGCAGGGACCCGCGGCTGTGTAGTTTAAGTGCAGTGACAATAGGTGGGTGTTTCTGCTTATTGCTTGGGCAAAAACACTCGTCACCCATAGTAGCTCCCGAGTACTGTTGGATGCGTAGTTAATATGTACCGGGAAAGGTAAGTGCCACCCTGCTTGATACACGAGGATTCCCATGAAATGGCCAGCTACGGCTGTGACAGCGGTGCCCTCCGGTCCACCGCAGTAGCCGCCGAATAAGGGACCATTCTCCGCGCATACTCCTCCCCCGTACCCCAGGGACCGTAGGGCACAAACTTTGTTAAGAAGGTCGAAGTTCGTCTTAAGCTCTGCGATGACCCCTGTAAGGTATCCGTCCGTTTTTCTTAACCCATAGTCGGGATGAAGTGCCGTATTTAACGCTACCGCCGTGGTCGCAGTCGCGAGGGCATTCATAATGGGCAAACCTGGTCTTCCAGCCCTCCTTAACGCTTCTCTCGCGAGAACTATGTTTCTTATTGTTCCCAAGATCTCGAGAGGTGTTCCAGGTCTTATTCTTATTCCACGTACGGAAGTTAAAGCGGGTGTGGTTATCGAGTTGGCGAGGGGTATTGACGCATAGCTCTCGACCAACTTCAAGAAGACTTCTTCGGAGGATACAGGGGCACCACCAGCTCCGATGAAACACCAGGGCGGGGTTTTACTTTCTGGCTTTCTCGGGACTAGCGTTCTAGCATCTGCTCCCTCCCCGAAAAGGAGTTGAGATGGTGCTGTCTTTAACCTTTCCTTGATCTCGTTTTCGTCAAATTTAATTATTCTCCCTGTATCTGTGCAGTATGTGCCTACTTCACAATAGAAGTCGAAGGCAGCGTTAAACACATCATCCGCTAAGCTATCGTCGGATGGAACCGGCGTATCTGAGTCGTATTTAATATCGTACTCCTTCACGACCTCCCTCAACTTGCTCGAAAACACCCTTAAATCATATTCCCTTTCGAGGCATGGCTTTCCAGTGAAGGCTCTCTCTACCACATCCAAAAGGGTGACCATGTCTAGGCTGACCTCCTTCTTTCAGCTAGTCTCGAAGCAACCATCACGGCTTCAGCAGCGGTTTCTGCGTACCCGTCGGCGCCTATCTCCTCGGCCCACTCCTGCGTTGTAGCTCCTCCTCCCACCATAACGATGAATTTTTCTCTTTTCCCGATATCTTTTAAGTAATCTATAACGTCCTTTTGTCCTCCGATGGTTGATGACATAAGTGCTGAGAGGGCAATGATATCTGCTCTTGCTTCTTCCGCCTTTTCGATAAGCTTTGATGTGGAGATGTCTATACCTAGATCGTGGACATTAAAGCCGTTGGCTCTAAGCAGAGCTACAACGATATTTTTTCCTACATCGTGTATATCGCCTTTAACAGTACCGATAACAACTGTTCCTTTTTCGAAAGCCTTTTCTTTAGGTATATTGGGAAGCAGGATATCTAAGCCAGCCTTCATCGCATCCGCTGCCACCAATAGATCCGGCAAAAAAATTTCCAGTTTATCAAATTTTTCACCTAGTACCGTCGCACCTGCGGATAACCCCTTCTCTATCGCTTCAAGAGGATCCAATCTTTTTTCAACAACTTCTTTAGCAACCTTTATCACAGCTTTCTCATCACCAGCGATAACCGCTTCGCGCAGCCTCTTGAAAAGCTCTTCACTCAATTTCCGACCACCTATGCGGTATAGATTTTTCAAATTTATATTAAACATTTTCCAATAGACTAGTCTATCTTTTCCTTCCTTACCAACAAATGCTAAGGATTTTTATAACGTTCATGTATAAGTGCTAGCAGTATTCATTACTAAAGTCGATCAATCTCTTCTTTTTTCTCCTTATAATGTACATTGACCTTTCATACAGCGCTCTAGAGCTTTCCGAGCGGGCTTAAGTGCTTGAGGAGGGCAGAATAGTTCCAGAGGGCAGCGGTGACCAACTCTTTGACGATAAGCACGTCGAGAAGGCTTACCTAGGAAGATAGAAATTCACTCTTTTTAAAATTAACTTCATAAGTATCTTCAAGGTTCCTTTAGGTTGTCAACGGGCTCCTCTTAAGAAAATACTTTTAAACTTAACGGTTAGCACATTAGGGTATGGGTTCAAAGATGTCTCATAAGGTTTTAAGCGAGTTAGTGAATACTGCTACGCATCGCAGCATGTTGAAGCCATATGAGAACTTGATGGAAAGAGGTGAGAAGGATGGTTAAGAGGGGTTTGAAGGGGGGTATCCTGCGCTACATTTCCAAGGAGCAGGTTGAGAGCATACACGCAGCTACCATAGAAGTGCTAGAGCGGGTTGGCATGAGCAGTGATTCCAAGCGGATCATGGAGGTCTTTAAGGAGGCTGGCGCTGAGGTCAACTTCAAATCTAAGCGAATACGCGTCCCCCAGGGGTTAGTTGAGGAGGCCATAAGGAAGGCTCCCAAGAAAATAATACTATGCGGGAGGAATCCACAGCACGACATACTCCTTGAAGGGTCCAGAATATACTTCGGATTGGGGGGAACCCCAACTCCATACATACTAGACATTGAAACAAGCAAGTTTAGGAGACCGACGAAACAGGATTTTGCGGATGCAACACGCCTGGGCGATGCTCTCCCAAACATGAGCTTCATAATGTCCATCGCTGGAGCCTTCGACGTGCCATATGAAGTTGAGTACCTACACGAGTTCGAGGCTATGTTCAACAACACGGAGAAGCCAATCGTATACTCGGCGCCAGGAGCAGAGATATCGAGGTGGGTTCTGGAAATGGCCTCCGCGGTCATGGGCGGCCTTGAGGAGCTGAGGAAGAAGCCTATACTAAGCCTATACAGCGAGACGGCTTCACCACTTTCCTTCGCTATGGAAAACGAGAACATGATCGAGTTTGCCAAGGTCGGCGTTCCAATCACATTGGGTCCCATGCCTCTAGCTGGCGCAACTGCCCCAGTAACCGTGTGCGGAGCAGCTGTAATAGGTAACTCGGAGAGCCTAGGCGCGCTCACCTTGATCCAAGTCGTCAACCCAGGGGCTCCGACCATCTTCTCCGGGTGGGGTGGGGTAATGGACCCGAGGACCGGAAGATGCGCGTACGGGGCTCCTGAGTTTACCATGGTAACCGCTGGAATCAACGCTCAAATGGCCCACTACTATGGGCTACCCAGCTTCGGATTTGGGGGGTGCTCGGATTCTAAGCTGCCCGATGCTCAAGCGGGAGCTGAAGTCATGATGAACGCCCTTATGAGCGGGCTGTCTGGGGTTAACCTCATACACGACTGTGGATACCTGGCCGGGGGCAGTGTGGGTTCCATGGAGATGGCGGTTATATGCGATGAAGTCGTGGGAATGGTCTCTCGAATAGTTAGAGGGGTAACCGTGGACGACGAATCTCTGGCGGTTGAGGTGATCAGGAACGTCGGCCCAGGGGGCCACTTCCTCTCTCAAAAGCACACACTAAGGTTCGTGGACCGCGAGATATACATTCCAAAGATCTTCGATAGAAGACCAGAGGAGATATGGAAGAGGGCTGGGGAGAAGGACATCCGAGAAGTAGCTAAGGAGAAGGTGAAAGGAATTTTGAAGGAGCACTATCCAGAGCCGCTACCCAAAGATATAAAGCAGAGATTGGTGGAGATAGTGAGGAAAGCTGAGAGGGAACTTGTAAGGAAACTATAAGGTGGGAAGACAGATGACAGATGCAGTAAAGGTGTTTCTCCCGTATGGCGGCCGCCTTCTCGAGTGTGAGGTTCCAAAGAGAAACCTGCTAACCATCGCTAAGCCACCCTTCGGGGTCCCGGTGGAGGATGACCAACGTAGCATTAGGGGGGCAATCATCAAAGCTGTACACGAGGGGGAGCTATCTACCACGTTAAAGCCCACAGACAAAGTGACCATAGCCGTATCCGACAGCACACGACCAACCCCGAACAGCAAGATTCTCCCCATACTCCTAGATGAGCTAGGGAAGCTCGGGATTAGGGACAAAAATGTGTCGGTCATCATCGCAACTGGAATGCATAACCCTGACAGCCCTGAGGAGATGAAACGAAACGTGGGCGAGGAGGCTTTAAGAAGAGTAAAAGTCGTAAACCATAACCCCGACGATCGGGAGCACTTAGTGGGCGTCGGAAGAACCGAGCTTGGCACCGAAATAGAGGTCAACAAGCTCTTTGCAGACGCGAATGTTCGAGTGACCACAGGGACCATAGGGCCGTGCATGTTAGTCGGCTGGAGTGGCGGAGGAAAAACCGTGATCCCAGGCGTGTCAAGCAGGCGAAGCATCGATCAAAACCACAGATTATTCGTGAGGAACGTTAGAAAGGCTAAGAGAGGAGCGATGTTCGGGCTCATAGAGGGCAACTGGGTTAGGCGAGACATAGACGACTACGCCCAAAGGGCTGGGGTAAACCTCATCGTAAACACGGTCCAAAACGCGAAGGAGGAGATACTAGGAGTCTACGCTGGCGACCTGCTTGAGGCTTATGGAAGGACCCTGGCACACGCTAAAAAGGCTATGACGGCGCCCGTCTCAGAGAAAGCGGACGTGGTGGTGGTGAGCCCTGGGGTCTACTCGCATGAGGTCAGTCTCTACCAGTCTGGGTCAAGAATGTTCGCGTCGGTGGAGGGGATTGTCGAGAGGGGAGGCACCATCATTCTAGTCTCTTCCTGCTACAAGGGAATCTATGAGGGCATCGAGAAGGAGGAGTTCAAGAGAGCCTTGCTACAGTATCGAGATCCTGAGGAGGTTCTCGAGCTAACCGAGAAGGGTAAGATACTCTCCTTTGAATCTTGTATAAGCTACCAGTTCGTGTGGATGATGAAAAACTTCACGACAATAGTGGTGACCGACGGCATGTCCAAGAAGGAGCTAGAGGAGATAGGGATGGAGCACGCCCCCACCATTAGCAAAGCCTTGGAGACTTCACTGAGCCGGCATGGAAGGGACACCACCGTAACCGTGGTCCCCTATGCCGACATCACCTACACGGTTCTATAGCCGGGCAACCGGGAGCTTAAACAATTGCCCTTATTTTTGGGGAGGGGGAAGTTGAATGCTTGAGGCGGAAGGCAGACATGTACTAGATGACCTCAAAAAGTTCGCTAGAGAGTTAGGAGCCGAAGATGAGGGGATAATAGCTACCAATAAGGTGGTGGTCGAGAACAGGGTCATCTTAAAATGTAAGTATTGGTGCGAGGGATATGGCGCAAATTGGGCATGCCCTCCCTTTGTCCCTTCCCCTGACGAGTTTCGCTCCATCCTAAAGGAGTACAAGTACGCCCTGGTGACTAAGTTCAAGTGTTCAGCGAAGGTTAACGAGGAGATCCGCGGCCTTCTCGTGAACCAGGAGCCACACGGGAAACGTGGTAAAGAGCTGGATGACTTCTATCGGATCTGGAGTGAAGACAAGCGGAAGGCCCATAGATCTCTCCTAAGGCTTGAAAAGTTCGCATTCACGAAGGGATTTGCCCTTGCTTTAGGCTTAAGACCCGGATCCTGCAACTTATGCACCCAATGCGACGTTAAAAAGCCTTGCGTTCATCCAGAAAGTCTCCGCTTCTCTCCTGAGGCAGTTGGCGTAAACCTTATCAAAACCCTTCAGAATGCTGGAATGAGCTTAAACTTCCCCATTTGGAGGTTGGGGGAGACACCAAGTCTCGTCACGATGCTGCTAATTCCCTAGCTACGTGATTGATAGGCTCTAATCGAGGGATGGAAAATGCCGGAAGAGGACCTGGGAAAGACCGTGGAGGCCATAAAGAAGCGGTTCAAGGTCGTGGGACGCGACGAGGAGCTACGCAGGGTTATAATTGCGGTAATGAGAAACAAGCATGTCCTGCTTGAGGGGCCAGTTGGCGTTGGAAAGACCACGATAGCCCTGGCTGTCGCCAATTTCCTAGACAGACCAACCTACAGAGTTGACAGTGACGAGAGGTACACCGAGCACAAGCTTGTGGGATGGTTCGACCCATCTAGGGTTCTGTCCAAAGGGTATACACAGGAGGCGTTCATACCGGGCCCGCTAACGGAAAGCATGTGGAGCGGAGGCGTGCTTTTCATCAACGAGCTAAACAGGATGCCTGAGGGCACCCAGAATGTCCTCCTACCCGCCATGGACGAGAGGAAAATAGTAATTCCCAAGATAGGGGTAGTGGAGGCCAAGTCAGGATTCACTGTGATAGCCACACAAAACCCAGAAGAGTTCGTCGGGACGAGCCGGTTAAGCGAGGCTCTTAAGGACCGCTTCGTGTGGGTTGGGCTAGATTACCAGCCTGAAGCAGAGGAGGAAGCCATAGTTGTAAAGGAGACTGGCTACCGCAACATGGAACTAGTCAAGCTTGCGGTGAAGATAATGAGGAAAACGCGGAACCACCCAGAAATAAGGCGTGGTTCGTCCATTCGCGGAGCCATCGACTTCGTCGACGTACTTCGACATCATCCTAATCCTCTGGCGCTCCCGGAGTCAGCGTACGTCAACGCAGGGATCATGGTCCTCCACAACAAGATAGAGATCCAAGTGAGGGCGAGGAAGAGCAAGGAGGAGATAATAAGAGAAGCAGTGCTCTCGGCTCTTGAGGAGGTGAAGGAGCAGCCTCCCAAGCCGCCAAGCAGCCACGAGGTTGAAACTGACGCTGAGCGCTCAAGCGGCGTTTCTGCGGCGATGGCTGACCTAGGAGGTGTCCCGGAGATTCGGGGGGAGAGCATCCTTAAACATGCAATGGGCGTACTCGCGGGCCAGAGCCAAGAACCGGGCGGCGAAAGCTTGGCACAGACGTTGAAGAGGGCTGCCGAGAGCGGATCAAGGTGGGCCATACTGGAGGCCTACTCGCTTCTAGGTGAAGGCTTAACAGCTGCGGAAAGAGAGAGCGTGGAGAGGATCGTGAGTAGGATAATAGCGTTGATCGCCGCAAGCATAGGAGAGAAGGGAGCTAGAAAGTTCTACAAGAAGGTAGGTCCATTTACCCCAGGCCTTGAAGAGTTCGATGTGGAGCTAACCCTAGAAAACTACCTAGGCAAAGGTCCCCTATGGTACGGGGACATAGCCGCTGTCCATAAACTACCGAAGAGGCTCGCCGTCTCCCTCATGCTGGACATAAGCAACTCTATGCAGAGGTTAAAGGTGGTCACCGCAGCCATAGCCGTAGCCGTGCTAGCCCACAAGCTGGAAAACGACTATTACTCCGTTGTAGTGTTTAAGGACGAGGCTGAGGTCCTCAAATCCATGATGGAACCGCTGGACTTGGAGGGACTCATTAAGAAGATTTTAAACCTAGAGACAGCTGGACTGACCAACATCGAGGAAGCCTTGAAGAAGGGGTTTGAGGAGCTGGAGTCACTTCACGCGCAAGAACAGGTTGGGGAGCGTATGGGGATCATAGTGACCGATGGCTGGGTCACAGCTGGCGGGGATCCAAGGGAGATTGCAGGTCACTTCCCTAAGCTGCATGTCCTGCAAGTTGGAATAGGCGGGGGCATGCAGGAGAGCGAGGACTTAGCAAAAGACCTAGCTGAGATAGGTGGAGGAGAGTACATCTTCGTTAGGGATTTTGGCGAACTACCCCACGATGTTATGAGAGTCTTCAGGTAGCGCTCCAGGGTTAAGGAATTAGCCTTGGAAGAGTTGTCTACGAGAAATCGCCACCGATTCCCGTTCTGACTGGGAGCTTATAGAACAATTCTTTTAAGAGCCTTACGTCTTGAAGAGTTTGAGGTGGGAAGCCATGGGGCTGTGGACGCCGAAGAAGAGGGTGCTTTCAGCCATCGCAGGTGGAAGGGTTGATAGGGTTCCAGCTACTTCAGTCAGTCAAACAGGAACCTATGAGCAGATGGAAAAAATAGGCGTTTGGTGGCCTGAGGCCCATCTTAACGCTGAGAGCATGGCGAGGCTGGCTATGGCAGCTTATGAACTAACCGGCCTTGAAACCGCTAGAGTCCCCTTTGAGCAGACCGTTGAGGCCGAGGCTATGGGCTGCAAGCTACGCTTCAAGAAAGACATACCAGCTGTTATAGAGCCAGCGCTTAAAAACCTAACCGGCCTAAAGGTTCCAGCCGACTTCTTATCTTTGGGAAGAATCCCGGTGATAGTCGGGGCCGTTAAGATACTTAAGGAAAAGGTCGGTGACAGGTTACCGGTCATTGCTAGTGTGGTGGGGCCATTCTCGTTGGCTGGGATGCTTATGGAAATGACCGAATTTTCATTACTCGTAGTCACTAATGTCAACATAGTTAAAGGTGCATTAAACGAGCTCATTGAGTTATCCGTTGGCTACGCCGACTCCCTCACAAAAGCCGGAGCGGATGTTGTAGTCATTGAGGACATGGTGGCAAGCATAGTGAGCCCTCCCGTGTGTGAGGAAGTGATCTTACCGATTTGGAAGGAACTAGAGGCGAAAATAAAGGTTTTCACTGTCCTGCATGTGTGTGGCAATGCAACGTCACATCTAAAAATGATGGTTGGAAGTGGTGTTGATGCTATTAGCATTGAGAAGAAAACGAGCTTAGAAGTTGCGGTGGAACTTGCGAGAGACAAAGCCGCGGTCATAGGCAACATAGACCCCGTCACCACTTTGTTCATGGGAGAGGCGACCGATGTAGAGCGCGAAGCAGAGGAAGCCATCAAAGGAGGCGTGGACTTGCTGGCGCCAGGATGCAGTTTAGCTCCCGGAACCCCCCTAAAAAACATCAAAGCCATGGTAAAAGCTGCTGAAACCTATGGTTATAAACGAGGTGGCGAAGAATAACGACCGAGGCAAGAATAACCTTTCAGCCCGAAGGGACTAGAAGTCGCGCACCCTTAGGAACATCCATACTCGAGGTGGCGAGGAGAGCAGGAGCCGGCATACAGTCAATCTGCGGTGGTAAAGCACGCTGTGGGAAATGCACCGTTATCACGAAACAGGAGGGCGACCTCCTCAGCCCGATAACAGAGTCTGAGCTTAAGTTTTTGTCTGAAGCTGAACTGGCAAGTGGCTATCGCCTCGCTTGCTGTGCTCTCATAGCTAGAGAGGGAACCATAGTCGTTGAGATTCCCCTAGAGACTCGTCTTGGCCGCCACAGACTCCTCGTAGAGGGCATCGAAGCCCCCGTGGATCTCTCGCCCATCGTTAGGAAACTTGCAGTAAAGATGCCAAAACCAACATTACATGACGTAATGCCCGACACGGAAAGGCTGATTGAAGCGATGAAGGGATCAGGGGAAATCGGAGAACCCCATTTGGACTACGAAGCGCTGAAAGCGCTACCCCATGTTGTTCGTGAGGGGGAGTGGATGGCGACCGTAACCTTGTGGGGCGGTCGCGAGGTGATATGCGTAGAAGCTGGATCCACCTCCCATAGATTGTATGGAGTGGCCGTCGACATCGGAACGACTAAGCTCGCATGTTACTTGGTTGACTTAAACACGGGCGAGATCTTAGCAATAACGTCGGCACCCAACCCGCAGATACCCTATGGCGAAGACGTTATCTCAAGGATCACTTTCTCCTCAGAGAGCCCCCAGAGCCTAGCAGAGTTACAGAAAGTTGTAGTTGATGAGATCAATAGGTTAGTCTCAACAGCTTGTGAGGAGGCAGGTGTCAAGGCTGAGGAAGTGTATGACATGGCTGTTGTTGGCAACACAGCTATGCACCATATATTCTTGAACCTAAACCCGAAATACGTGTCCTTGTCGCCGTTTCCGGCTGTTATCGGCGGATCGTTGAATGTCAAAGCTAGAAGTCTTGGGGTTCTCATCAGCAAGGGGGCCTACGTGCATACGGAGCCCTGTGTAGCAGGATTTGTTGGAGCCGATGCCGTCGCAGACATGCTCGCAACGGAGATATACAGACTCAACGAGCTCTCCATGTGCATAGATATCGGAACTAACACAGAAATTATGCTTGGAGACGAGAGAAAACTCATGGCGTGTTCATGCGCCTCTGGACCGGCATTTGAAGGGGCTCACATTAAACACGGGATGAGGGCTGCAACCGGGGCCATCGAAAGGATATTTATTGACCCAGAAAGCCTTGAGGTCACATATAAAACGATAGAGGACGCGAAACCCAGAGGGCTTTGCGGTTCAGCCATAGTGGATGTCATTGCAGAGATGCTGAAGGCGAAAGTGATAGATCATAGTGGAAAGGTCAACACAGAACTCAAAAGTGCGAGGCTTAGGGTCAAGGAGATGGTTCCTGAGCTTGTAATTGCTTGGGGCAATGAAACAGAGGGTGGTAACGACATAGCTGTAACACAGCGGGACGTACGCGAAATACAGCTGGCGAAGGCGGCCATTTACACAGGCGCCAGCATTTTAATGAAAAAGATGGGAGTGACAGCGTCAGGCATTAAACACATTTTTATAGCCGGGGCCTTCGGCACGTATGTGGACCCGAGAAGCGCCAAGGTAATAGGCATGTATCCAGATGTCCCACTTGACCGAGTTAAGTTCGCGGGAAACACAGCGGGCTCTGGAGCGAGGATGACACTAAAATCGGTTAAGGCGAGAAAATTAGCGGAGGAAATCAGAGCAAAGGTCGAATACTTAGAGCTTGGAGCAGACCCTGAGTTCGAAGGGGAGTTTACCAACGCCTTATTTTTCCCACACCTGGAATTGGACCGCTTTCCGAGTGTGAGGAGAATGTTAGGGCTTTAGTCCCTTCCTCCTCGTCTTTTTAACTCTTCAATGAGCTTGCCGACAAGCTTTAACGCATCCGAAGCGTCAGGAGCATACCCATCAGCGTCGTACTGTTCTGCCACGTCTTCTGTTACGGGAGCTCCACCAATGACTATTTTAGCCTTGCTCCCCCTTTCTCTGAGCTCCTCGATAACTTTCTTCATTCCACCCATCGTAGTGGTTAGAAGAGCTGACATGGCAACGATGTCGGCGTCGTGCTCTACAGCGGCTTGGATAAAGTTTTCAAGCGGGACATCTTTACCGAGATCTATAACGCGATAGCCCGCGGCTTCTAGGACAACCTTCACCAAGTTTTTCCCTATGTCATGGATGTCTCCTTCCACGGTTCCGATGATCACCGTTCCAGTATGTTTTGCTGACTCAACCTTGAGGTGAGGCTTCAAAATATCTAAGCCAGCGTACATGGCGTGTGCGGCTAGGAGTAGCTCGGGTACGTAGTATATTTTCTTGTCAAAAAGCTCACTGGCCTTCATTAACCCATCAGATAAACCGTAAGTGATGGCTTCGTAAGCATCGATGCCTGCTTCAACAGCCTCTTTAGCTAGTTGCGCTGTTAAGTTTCTGTCGCCCTCAAGAACAGCCTTCGTCATCTTCTTGAAGAGTTCATGCTTCGATTCGAACACCGTAACCCCTATAACAAGAATTAGCAAACTTATATTAGTTTCCCTTTCCTGAGGCGATTTGGATGAACGCAAGAGAGAGAGTCTTAAACGCGATTTTCAATCGTGAAGTCGATAGGGTACCAGTGATCTCGGCAACGACCGTGGCAGCAGAGGATTTCATGAGGGCTTTCGACGCTTGGTGGCCGGATGCGCATGTAGATCACGAGAAGATGGCCAAACTTGGATCAGCGGCCCATAAGATAGCTGGCCTTGAATCGTTGAACGTACCTTTCTGTCTCACTGTAGAGGTTGAGGCGCTGGGTTGCCAGGTGTCTCTCCACAAGAGGGGGGAGATGCTGAAGTGGCCGTCGGTCATAAGTTGCCCCGTTAAAGAGCCCACAGATCTAGAGGTTCCGGGGGACCTCGCTGAAAAGGGCAGGATTCCAGCCGTGTTAAAGGCAATTAAGCTTTTAAAAGCGGAAAACGGGGAGGAAGCACCGGTAGTTTCGTATGTTACAGGCCCGCTTACTATGGCTGGCTACATACTTGGCCACGATCAGCTCCTAATGATGAGCCTAACGGACCCGAAGAAAACTAAAGCCTTTTTGGAGATGACAAGCAGGGTTGCAGCTCATTACGGTGCTCTCTTGAAGGAGGCCGGAGCCGACATCATAACGGTTCAGGACCCATCTTCTTGCTGCGACGTTATAAGCCCCAGAATGTTTGATGACCTCGTTAAACCAACGTTAAGGGAGCTCGTGGAGCAGCTCAAACCACCAAGAATTTTGCATATATGTGGCACCGTTAGGCCGATCCTTAGGAGCATGGCGGAGTGTGGAGCGGAGGCGTTGAGCGTGGATGAGAGAGTTGATGTTGTCGAAGCCAAGAAAGCCCTGGGACCTAAACCCACAATTGTAGGCAACATAGCACCGATATCAGTTCTCTTCAAGGGGACCCCTAAAGACATTGAAAAAGCGGTTATCGAAGCTATCGAAGCGGGAGTAGACGTAGTAGCGCCTGGATGCGACTTGTGGCCATACACGCCCGCTGAGAACGTGAAAACGATGGTTGAGGTTGTCAAGGAGCATGGTAAAAGGATGAGTGGAAATGTCTAAAAACCCATGCAGTTTAGGTATAGATGCCCACCAGCTGCCCCTTAAGGCTCCAAAAAGCGGAGGAGGGAAAAGGAACCGATAAATGTATTTTAAGAGCCTTTTTTCCCATACCAATGCTCCTCTAAAAACTTGGGTATCTCTGAGGAGCCGGAGGGTCCAATCAGAACCTTCCATCCCGTTAGGTCCTCGATTTCACCACTTAGGTGTGCCGCTAAACCGGGTATAATCAGTGTCCTATGCTTTACTTTTTCCTCTATCTCCGTTTCCCTCATGGCTTTAGCTACACTCTCAGCGGTTAATCCACCTTTGCGCACCATTCGCGAGCGGGCTGCCGCGCTTTGAACGCCTATTCCCTCGCTGTCGATCACTAACAGGTAGCATTTATTGCTGATGTCGGAGGATTCGATGTCGGATGCCACCGTGTAATACGTTAGGGCGAAGTTGGTCGTAAACATCACTGGTGAGTTTTCATCCGGTTCTCCAAAGATCCTGAGTCCTGGTTTGACAGCCGAGGGTTTTCTGGGGTCGGTGTAAAGGTTTTGACGAAGTATGGTTATAGGCAGAAGCACCCAACCGTCCGTGCTATGCATTATTAGAAGGTCAGCGTATCGGGTGATTAACATCGAGGCGATGTAAGCCTCCTTCCACTTTGCCACCTCCGGCTCCTGGTCGTGTTCCGCCCAAGCTATGATGGGGGTGCCGATTAGTGGAAAACCGAGGAGTTCATCTCTTTCTTCACACGAGATTCGACGAAGCATGGTGAAGTTGTTGAGCGTATCTTTGAGGCCCTCACTTGGGAGGGTGCCCGGGTCTAAGGCGAGATCCTTCACGCCATATTCCATTAAAGCCTTCGTCATAGATCTGAGGAATTTGACGTCATTGGGAGCGGAGAGGGCGAGGGGACATTTATACGTCAACGCTAACTCCGCCATGTCTTTCCAATTGTCCTTGGTAGCGGCGTGAATGAGGGGCCTCTTTTCTGGGATAGCTTTTAAACCGGCTTCAAGAACGCTCGGATCGAATGAGCAAAGAACCAGTGGCAAGTTTGTGTTTTCCGCTATCTTTTTCACCGTCATCCCAAACTTCACTGGGTCATTAGAGGTGGATCGAACCGCTATTAGATTGAGCTTTAACTCTTGGCCGAGATAGGTATACGAGAAGCCTTCCACTTCTTTAACCCGCTTTAAAAGTTCATTATGAGGCAACTCGTCTGTGACATCGATGGCAATCGCCGTTGGATTAAAGTAGGCGAGTTTGTGACGATACATCACGAATTGGCCGCCGATTTTAACCGGTCTCTCGCCCGTGCCGATGGTGATTTCCTTGACCGGCGGCTTAAGCAATTGCCAGAGTTTTTTGTATGCCTCTTCGTATTCCTTCTGAAGAAGTGGAGGACACCCTTCTATAGTTGCTTCTCTATTGACCAGCTTGGATGCAAAGGCCATGCAACTCTTTTCCCCACATCTCTCACAGTTCGTTCTTGGAAGTAAATTATACACATCGATGGGGCTGATTTCCCCCTTGGACAAGCCTATCATCCTCCTCAGATCCTCATGATATGCCAATCAATCTCCTCAAGTTTTCCAGCACCCTTTCCCATCAGCTTCTCGATAACATCTTTTACCGTTTTAACGGCTAGGGGGTGCATCATCATGAAGTAGTCAACGCCAGCTAGGAGACCGGTTAGGGCGGTCATTGTTTCCCATAGGGGGCCTCGAAGCTCACGGGGTTCCCAATCGGGAGCCATCTTCTTCCAAGCTTCTCTGGCGAACCAAGCGTTCGTTACTCCTGATGCCATGGGGTGTTGAAGCTCGTAGTCGCCCATTAATGCAGCTAAACGTACGCGCTCCATCAAAGTAAATGTGAATTCTAGTCCATAGCCAAGGGACGCCGTTGCGGTGTCCATTACTATTTGTTCTCTGGGGAGTATATCGTAAAGCTTGTGGTTTAGCTCCCTCGCTTCGTTCATGTCCATCCCTGTGAGGGCAAGGGCAACGTGGCCGTACTTTTTGATGGTCTCCGCTGTTCTTTTGATGTCCATATAGGGGCTCACTGAGCTAATCATTAACCGCTCGCCTTCAGCCACCTCCGTAACCTTCTCAAAAACCGCCAGATCCTTCTCTGGGTCACCACAGCCTCCGACGGCAAGTGGGACGTCTACAGCCTGCAGTACCTCCTCAACGATTTTCGCTGCCTCCTTCGGCGAGGTATCCTTTGTCTGAGGGTTAATGCTGGTTAGTTGTAGTGTAATCATGTCGGCTCCAAATTTATCGACACAGTGTTTAGCCCACGCTGCAGGGTCCTCCATGACGTCCTCGATATGCATCTTCAACGGCTTTGGTAGGGGAATTTTCATGTCGAAAACATCACAAGCTACTACGGGGGCGTGTGGTGGAAGACTTTCAAAAGTGTAAAAGGCAGGGGATTTTTCACCTCCAATGACTATGGACGTTCCACGGGTTCCTCCCTCACCTTTTGTTGCTCCAAGCTTCACTTCCACAATCTGCCCAAGATATTCCATGATTGGAGGGGTAAACGGAACCTCAAGAATCTCCGTAGGCTTCACCTTCGGCGGCGGTGCAACCAACTCCGGTGGGGCGACCACCACGGCGGCCGGCTGCAACACAATCTCTAAGTCCCCGACTTCTATGTCTACATGTTCAAGTTCTATTTCCCCAAATTTGCTTAGAAACTCTAGGAGCTTAGGACCAAATTTGATTACAGCCTTCTTCCCTTCCTCCTCTCCCAAAATTTTTCCCCTTCCTCACTTATTTGAAAGATTTTTACGAGGTTTAAACTTGAGCAAGATGTTGCCTCCTGCCTTCTCCTAGTCCAAGGTGATGGTGTTATCGAGTGAGGCACAGTCCTCTATTTTAGTGATTATGTAGGCGCCAGCCTCCTTAAATGTATTTACGATCTTGGCATAATAGGGGAGCACAAGTGACGTGAACAAAGGCTTTTTTATCTGAATCTATGTTCGTATACTACCAAGAAGTAGGTGAACATCAGTGGGATCTTTACTTCCATCCAACGTGGAGGACGAGGTTCTAGGTTTGCCCAGAACCACATTACTCTATTATGAAAACCCTTATCTTCGCGAGTTTGAGTCTAGGGTTCTTAGAGTTGTCAGCTTTGGAGAAAACTGCTACGCTGTTTTGGAGCAAACGTGCTTCTTCCCTGAGGGTGGGGGTCAACTTGGTGATGTGGGCCTCCTCATCGGCCCAGCGGGAAAGCTGAGGGTGGTGGACACGCAAGCCATGGACGATGTGATAGTCCATGTTGCGGTTCCAGTGAGTGGGGAGGTTAAGGAGGGGGAGGCTGTCCATGGAAGCATTAACTGGGACGTGCGGTATAATAGGATGAGGCACCACACGGGTTCTCATGTGGTCTTCTCCTCCATAAAGAAGGTTCTTGACTTAGAGGAGCTCATGTACATGGGCGTTCAAATCAAGGAAGAAGTTTCGAGAATCGACATCAGCTACGGTAAGCCTATATCTCCGAGCCAGCTGCGGGAGATAGAGAGACTTTCAAACAAGGTGTGCCTCGAAAATAGGAGGGTGAAAATCTGGTCCACAACCCGCGAGGAGGCTGAACGCACCTACGGGAAACGACTCGGCTTAACCGAGGTCACACCCTCCGGCACGGTTCGAGTGGTGGAGGTAGAGGACTGGGACGTGGCACTATGCTGCGGGACTCACGTGAGCTCGACGGCTGAGATCGGACTCATCAAGGTTTTGGACAGGTCTAGGTTGCAGAAGGGGGTGGAGCGAATCGAATTCACAGCCGGAGAGAGAGCCTACCAATACTACGATGATTCGATGGAAACGTTAAGCGCGTTGGCTCAACTCCTCCAATCTTCCACGAGAGAAGTTGCGAGTCGGGTGGGCCTTCTCATAGAAGAGAGGGATCGTCTTAAAGAGGAGCTGGAAAAGGTCAAAAATCAGCTAGTGGAGACTAAAGCAACCGAACTCCTTGGTCAAGGAGAGGCTTTCGGCGAATTTAGGCTTCTTGTGAAGGAAATTCCTGAGGTCAGTGCCGAAGGCTTGAAGAGGATGGCTTCCACGCTGGTAAAGAGGGAACCCTACCTCGTCGTCATCCTCGGTAGCGCCGTGGAAAAAGCGTGCATCATTGGCGCCGCTGGACAAAAAGCGGTGGAAGAGGGAATCAACATGGCAGAGACTATTAGGGAGGCGGCGAAGATCATCAAAGGGGGAGGCGGCGGAACCGCCAAAATAGCCCAAGCAGGAGGAAGAGAAACAAGTCAGTTAGAAAAAGCGTTACACCAATACGCAGAGGACGTTTCAAGAAGGCTGAGAACCCTTCTTCAATAACACATGAGTTAACCATAGAATCCTTTATTATGAGCTTGCCTAAGAGGTTCTTGCCGCATTAAAAGGCGATCCTCATCCAAACTTTTCCTCTTTATGCCCGTCTCTGTCTACGTGCCTCTACGCATTTGACATCGTGTAAGGTTATGTTAATAGAAAGGCATCCTACAAGATGAAGGAAACTTTTAAATAGTCTCTTTCAGAATCTTCAAGAAGTGGTCATGATGGGTGACTACGTTCCACAACCCTAACTTGTTCTGCGACCCCTACTTTACATTGGTATCTGACTTTTCCAAAGCAAGATGCCACGGGAGGGATTAAGATGTCGGAAACAGGTATCACCGTGAAAAAGGCTGAAGACTTCTCAGATTGGTACACTCAGGTCGTCTTGAAGTCGGAACTAGCCGATTACGCTCCGGTCAAAGGCTGCATCATCTTCCGAGCATACTCTTATGCCATGTGGGAAAAAATCCAAGACTACTTCGATGAAAGGATAAAGAAAACCGGCCACAAGAACGCATACTTCCCCGTGTTCATACCCGAAAGGTTCTTGAAGAAAGAGGCTGAGCACTTCAAGGGCTTCGTCCCGGAATGCGCGTGGGTTACTCTCGGCGGAGACAGCCAGCTGAAAGAAAAGCTCGCCGTGAGACCCACGTCGGAAACCATCATCTACACCATGTATAAGAAGTGGATAAAGAGCTGGAGAGACCTCCCCATCAAGCTAAACCAGTGGTGTAACATTGTCCGGTGGGAAACCAAAGCCACCAAACCCTTTTTGAGAACAAAGGAGTTCCTCTGGCAGGAAGGTCACACTGCCCACGCAACTAAAGAAGACGCTGATAAGGAGGTCATGGAGATTCTCATGATCTACAAGGACGTGATGGAAAACCTTCTAGCTATTCCGGTTCTGGTTGGGAGGAAAACTGAGAGCGAGAAGTTCGCTGGCGCTCTTTACACAACCACCCTAGAAGCCTTGATGCCGGATGGAAGGGCGCTGCAGATGGGGACATCCCACAATCTTGGACAAAACTTCTCTAAGGCTTTTCGAATTCAGTTTGTTGGAGAGGATGAAAGGGAACATTATGTTTGGACCACATCGTGGGGCATATCCACGCGGTTAATAGGCGCCCTCGTGATGGTTCATGGCGATGATAAGGGACTGGTGCTGCCCCCGAAAGTAGCTCCATATCAAGTTGTTATCGTCCCTATATTTTACAAGGAAATTGAAAGGGATTTGATCTTGAGCAAGGCCAAGGAAGTCTCTGAGAAATTAAAGGAGAATGGAATAGCGACCATCCTTGACGACAGGGCAGAATACACCCCTGGGTGGAAGTTTCATGAGTGGGAGCTTAAGGGCGTGCCGGTAAGGATCGAGATCGGCCCAAGAGATGTGGAGAGAAAACAGGTGGTCGCTGCTAGGAGAGACACTTTTGAAAGGTTTGAGGTGAGGGAAGAAGAGCTCGTTAACGCCATCAGTGGACTCCTCAAGGAGATTCAAGACAGCCTTTTCAACCGGGCGAAGAGGTTCTTGGAGGACCACATCATCACAGTAAAAACCTATGAGGAGTTTAAGAAGACTCTAAGGAAAGGGGGTGGGCTCCTCAAGGCTTGCTGGTGCTCGAATCGGGGATGCGAAGAAAAGATAAAGGAAGAAACCGGGGCTACCATCAGATTGATTCCCTTTGAAAGAGAAAAATTGTTTTCAGATTGTGTATACTGCGGCGGTCAAGCGAAGGATGTAGTCTACTTTGCCAGGGCGTATTAGGATGTGAGCACGTTCGTGCTCTAACGTTTTCATTCTGACAGTTAATCATAAATTAAGAGAAGCTATATCGACGTGTTGAGATGAGGATGGGACCATGGAGCTTACACCCAATGAAATGGAACGGTACGACCGTCAGATTCGGATCAGGGGACTGGGAAAGAATGGACAGTTAAAGCTGAAGAAAGCCCGGGTGATGGTGGCGGGCGCTGGTGGATTAGGGTGCCCCGCTTCCCTTTATCTCGTTGCCGCTGGCGTGGGCTATCTGGCTATCGTGGACAAGGAAACCGTTGAATTGAGCAATCTCAATCGGCAAGTTTTGCACTGGGGCGATGACGTGGGTAAGTTGAAGAGCGTTTCGGTCCTCGAGAAGCTTCATCAACTGAATCCCGGGGTGGAGGTGGAGGCGGTTCCCAAAGTGATCACGCCAACCAACGCTCGCGACCTCGTCCACGGGTTTACGGTCGTGGTGGACGCCATGGACACCTGGCGAACCCGATTCCTACTGAATAAGGCTTGCGTAAGGGAAAACGTTCCCTTCGTCCACGCCGGGGTCCACTCCCTCTATGGGCAAATCACCACTATCCTCCCCGGAAAGGGTCCCTGCTTACAATGCATTCTACCCAAAATCCCACCTGAAGAGGAAAAGTTCCCCATTCTGGGGTCTACGGCAGGAACCTTGGGCCTGTTAGAGGCGTTGGAAACCATCAAAGTCATCACGGACATCGGCGAGCCTCTGGTGGGCCGCATGCTCCACTTCGACGGAGAAACCATGAGATTTCAGGAGATAACGGTGGAAAGGAGAACCGACTGCCCAGTTTGCGGCTCCCTTTAAACTTCGGCGCTCCAGCATGTGGATGGCAGAACAGATCGCAGGTAACGGGTATGCTTTCCTCTTCGACTACGTTTGAAGTCAAGTCGTTCTGTTGTTGTACTTTGCCTGTCTAGCGGCCTATGGTTGGTGTTGGTTAGCCGCAGGTTTTTATATGTAGAATGGGATGGCGATCAGCAAGCCAACGGCTGCTAGTATGGCGACCATAACAAGCCACCCAACTACGCATGTGAGAATGGCTCTGCCCGTCGTGAAGTCAAGGGCTTGTCTAACCGCGATCACCATCGCTATCAGTATCCAGATCCCAACGACTAACGATGTTAGTCCGCCCAGCAACGGAACGAAGCCCCAGTATAGCCAGCACACCTGGCGAATCTGAGAAGCCGATGCAGCGCAAGAGTTCTCCATAGGTTGCTTTTGTCTCCGGTCCTTTGAAAAGTCTCGTTCCGATGAAATAGGTTATGAAGGACCAGATGAGCCAACCGACGAGGGCAAAGACGACGCCTCCCACTAATCCTATCGTGAACTTAACTGGCCCAAGTCCAGCCAGGAGGCTTCTAACTCCGCTCCCTATGCCTGAGCAGACGCTAGCGACAACCACCACCAAAAGCGCCTGGTTGATAGCTGCAGGGTCAGCCTCCACCTCCTCATACAGCGAAACATCCAACCTAGCCGCCCTAATCATTCTGTCAGTCAGACTCATTTCACCCGCCTCACTCAACCCTTTATAACCTTCCCTACTTTAAAGTTTTTAATAACCGGCTTAGCTACGTCCCTAAGATGTACGATACAATTCTTAAACCGTGCTTCGTCCGTTCGCGCCATGACGCTTGATTTGCGTACTAAGCCATAGTTCTTTCTACCTTCCATCAAAATGAGCCATAAACAAACCTTGCCGTCAATGCCTTATATACCCCCCTCTATAGACTAGTTCGAAATTTTTCTTCAAGAAAATAATGTAACAGTTGCAAGCCCCACAAAACTATAGTTAATTTTAAAACGAATAAGAACAAAATATCCTACTCAAGAGGTGAGAGGTTTGGTGAAAGTAGACGATTATGAGATGGTTGAAGGACTGTACTACTCCAAGGAGTACTTCTGGGTGCGCGTCGAAGACGGAAAGGCAAGGATCGGAATTACCGACTACGCTCAAAAACAGCTGCGAGAAATCGTCTTCGCCGAGCTTCCAAGTGCAGGCTACACCTTAACACAAAATGAACCCTTTGGAACAGTGGAGTCCGTGAAGGCAGTCTCTGATCTCGTTGCCCCCTTGAGCGGCACCATCGAGGAGGTCAATGAAGAGGCGCGTAGTAGGCCGGAGTTGCTCAACGAAGATCCCTATGGCAAAGGATGGCTCCTAGTTGTGTCTCCAACCAATCTCGAGAAGGAACTGAAGGGGCTCATGGACTTCAAAAAGGCTGTGGAGTGGCACAAGGAGATCATCAAGGAAGGCTAAACATGCCTAGACGAATCGTCATTATCGGTGCCCACGCCGCAGCCGTCGACGCAGCCTCAGCCGCAAGAAAAACCGACAGAACCGCTGAAATCACCCTCATCACCACCGAGAAAAGAGCAGGGTACTCACGGTGCGGAATCCCCTTCGTACTGGGAGGCCACATACCCCGCTTCGAAGACCTAGTGGTTTTTCCATCAACCTACTATCGCATGATGAAACTCAACCTTAGACTAGAAACCACCGCAACGAACATCAATAAAGATACCAAAACCGTTGATATTCAGGACAAGACGGGAAAACAGGAAGCGCTTCCGTATGACAGCTTGATTATCGCCACGGGCGCCTCCCCATTCATGCCGCCAATAAAGGGCAGAGAAAAGCAAGGAGTATACGTGGTTCGCACCCTTGAAGACGGAGAGAGAATCGACCGAGCCATCAAAAAGGCAAAGTCGGCAGTGGTTGTGGGAGCGGGCTTAATCGGCCTCGAGACCGCTGTGGCGTTGGCTGAGCGAGGATTAAAAACCACGGTTGTGGAACTTCTTCCCTACGTTCTACCTGTAATGTTAGACGAAGACATGGCTAAAGTTGTTCATGGCATGCTCGAAGAAAAAGGCTTGAGGGTCATTGTAGGACGCGCTGTCGATGAAATCCTCGGAACCGAAAAAGTTGCTGGAGTCTCGGTTGCTGGGGAGGAAATCCCAGCCGACTTTGTTGTGGTGGCAACCGGCATAAGGATTAACAATGAATTGGCTCAAAAAGCTGGCATAGCCATCGGTGAAACGAGAGGTATAAAAGTAAACCTGAGGATGGAATCCAGCGTTAAAGACATTTATGCGGCGGGAGACTGCGCTGAATCCATAAGCTTGATCACCCAGAGGCCCACGTTAAGTCAGCTTGGAACAACCGCTGTGAGACAAGGAAAAGTAGCGGGAATCAATGCTGCTGGAGGATACGCCATATTTCCAGGGGTCCTCGGCTCCGCTGTCTCTAAAATGTTCGACTTTGAAGTTGGCGCCACTGGTTTAACAGAATTCTTCGCAAATAGAGCTGGAATTACGACGGTCACAGGAAGCATAACATCAAAAACTAGAGCTGAATATTACCCGGGAGCCCAGCCAATAAGGGTAAAGATCCTTGTGGAAAAAGAAACACAAAGAATAATTGGCGGGCAAATCGTTGGCGGGGAGGAAGTAACCCAGCGCATAAATGCGTTGTCCTTTGCTATACAGAAACAGATGACAGCACGAGAACTGACGAAGACAGACACATGCTACGCCCCACCAGTATGTGAAACATGGGAGCCAATGCTTCTTGCAGCGGAAACAGCCCTTATGAAACTCCGATAGATGCTGAAATTGCCCATAGACGATTAAAAGTTCCACAAGTTTAACGCGTGAAAGATATAAATGTAGGAAAGTTAATTAAATGAAAAATATTAAACCTAAAATGGTGGTTTGAATGGCAATAAGAGTGGCTATAAATGGATTCGGCAGAATTGGAAGACTTCTGTACAGAGCGGCGATGGAGAGAAAAGCCAACATCGACTTTGTGGCAGTAAACGATATAACCGACGCAAAGTCGCTGGCGCACCTCTTAAAGTACGATTCAGTACACGGTAGACCACCCTTTGATGTAACGGTTGAAAAAGACGCCCTAATTGTAGACGGAAAACGAGTACAAGTCTTAAGCCAGCGCGACCCAGCTCAACTGCCTTGGAAAGACCTAGACGTTTACTTGGCAGTGGAATCCACTGGTTTGTTCACTGATAGAGAAAGCGCTTCCAAACACCTACAAGCAGGAGCCAAAAAGGTACTAGTTTCCGCTCCAGCTAAAAACCCCGACATAACCATAGTCTTAGGTGTTAACGAAGATAAATACGATCATAAGAAGCACAACATACTCTCTAACGCCTCCTGCACAACCAACTGTGTGGCACCTGTAGCCAAGGTGTTAAACGATAACTTTGGCATGAGAGCCGGACTTATGATGACAGCCCACGCCTACACCAGCGACCAAAGGCTCGTAGACTTGGTGCATAGGGATCCACGTCGGGCTAGAGCGGCACCGCTCTCGATCGTACCCACAACTACAGGCGCAGCTGTGGCAGCTACCCTCGTACTGCCAGAACTCACGGGGAGAATGGACGGAATCGCCTTACGAGTTCCTGTTCCAAATGTTTCCGTAGTGGACCTTACAGCGGTGCTTAAGAAAGATGTCACAAAAGAAGAGGTGAACGCCGCATTCAAGAAGGCTGCTGAAGGCGAACTGAAAGGGATTCTAGACTACACCGAGGATCCTATCGTATCTATAGATGTAAATCACAACCCGTACTCAGCAGTCGTTGACGGTCTCTGCACCATGATCACGGGCGGCAACCTGGTCAAGGTGCTGGCTTGGTACGACAATGAATGGGGCTTCTCTTGCCGAATGGCAGAACTGATCGAGCTCATCGGCGAGAAAGCCGGCTTCTAAACAGCAAACCCTAATGATCTCTTCAACGCTTCAAAACTATCGCCTTGCTCATAAGTAGGTGGGAGTATGGCTAAGTTTTTAACAATCGATGATCTCAATTTCAAAAACAAAGTGGCTCTAGTTAGAGTAGACTTCAATTCGCCCATTGACCCGAAAACCAAGAAGGTTCTCGACGATACGAGGATACGAGCACATGCACAAACAACCGTCAAGGAGCTGTGTGAAAAGGGTGCAAAAATCGTAATCTTGGCGCATCAAGGTAGACCCGGCGACCCCGACTTCACCCCGCTGAAGCAACACGCTGAAATCCTCGGCAAAATACTGGGCAAGCCAGTGAAATACGTGGATGACCTTTTTGGAGAGAAGGCGCAGAAGGCTATCAAGGGATTAAAGAGCGGTGAGATTCTCGTTTTAGAAAATGTTCGAACCTTCCCAGACGAACAAAACAAAGGAACCCCCGAGGAGCACGCAAAATCCGAGTTTGTTCAGAAGCTAGCCCCCCTCGGCGACGTGTTCGTTAACGACGCCTTCGCAGCCGCCCACCGAGCCCACATCTCCATCGTAGGGTTTACGGCGGTTTTGCCCAGCGTTGCCGGAAGGATCATGGAGAAAGAGCTCAAGGCCTTAGGCAAGGTCCTAGAGGCTCCTGAAAAGCCCTGCGTTTACATACTCGGCGGAGCCAAGGCTGACGACTCCCTAGAGATATCTCGATACGTGTTAAAGAACAACATCGCGGACCGCATATTAACCGGCGGGGTCGTGGGTCATCTCTTTCTAGCGGCCAAGGGCCTCAACCTCGGAAAGCCCAACATGGAATTGCTGGAAAAGAGGGAGTTGATGGGGCTCGTGCCGGGCATACGAGAGCTTATGAACGCGTATCCTGGAAAAATCGAAACCCCCCCGGACATAGCCATTGAGGTGGAGGGGAAAAGAAAGGAAATAACCATCGAAAGGCTGCCCACAAACTATCCCGTATATGACATTGGAGCAAAAACCGTTAAGAAATACGGTGACATTATACGCGGCGCCAAATCCATCGTTATCAGCGGTCCCGTGGGAGTTTTTGAAAACGTGGAGTTCAGTTTGGGAACCAGAGAGATCTTTAAGGCTATCGCTGCCTCTAAGGCATTTTCCTTGGTCGGTGGAGGCCACACTGTAGCAGCCGTCGAAAAACTGGGATTAGCGGACAAAATGTCCTACGTCAGCACCGCAGGAGGAGCCCTCATCGAGTTTCTCATGGGGAAGCGACTAGCGGGCGTCGTTGCTCTGGAGAAGGCGGCGGCTAGAGCCTAACCTTCCCCCTATTTTTGTTTTGAAATATCGCAGTTGTGCGGGAATTTTAATCGTTCTTACGTTTTGGTGTAAGCAAAAAGAGGCTCAGCAAGGGCTCCTTACTCGATTAAGAAACTTAACCCAAACTAGGCTTATGTTTTAGAAAGAAGCAACGTTGAATTGTTAAGGCTCTTCGTCAGCGAGGAAAGTTTAAGTTTCGACGTGAGAAAAATTGTTAGATCGTTGATGCGACATCATCGTCTCGAATTAACTATTAATATGGTAGGGGAATAAGAATAGGAACCATTGCGAGAGGAGATGAAAACTGAATAGCCGCACTATCGAAAAAGGCTTAGCGTTCTTTTTGGCGTTCTCGGTAGCGATTTCAACACTGATTCCCCTTTCTTGGTCGCCGCAGCTAAACCCCTACCTAGAAGCAGCCGTTGAAGCCGTTAAATGGGGCCTTCAGTTTTACATAACACCCACAAACTTTGGATACGGAATCCCGAGCCACAATGAAAAAGCTTGGGGTTTCGGACAGTACTACTACAATAACGGAACCGGCTGTCCCGGTAACGGAACATGGTTAGATGAATACACTCTCATCGGGGGTCACGACGCAGGTCAATATGGCCTCGCCGCCCTGCAGGCCTACGAAGCCACCAAAGACCCCTTCTTTCTGGAGTATTTTGAGAGAGCCTTCTTCCCTCATTACAAGAATCTTCAAGCGCCAAACCCGGACTGGAGGATACCGGAATACGTTCAGGTGGATGGATGGAACTGTTCCCTTAAGGGCTACTTCGTTGAGGAAGCGTCGTATAAGCCTGGTCCAGACGGCACGTACGGTACAGAGGACGATGAAGTCATCTTAACCCCAGTGTTTGCGTCAGCTGAACATGGAAACCCAATAGCCTTTGCTTTAATGAAGTACTACAAGCTCACCGGCGAAGAGGAAGCGTTAAGGCTAGTTGAAGAGTATGCGAATTGGGTTATAGGACAAATATACAATGACGGCACAGACTTTCCGGGGGCTGTGGGAGCCATTCCAGCCGAGGCTTTGGCTAACACGTCACCTCGCATGTTTGAAACAGCGGAATCGGCATGGTTTTTGGTTGAGCTTTATGAACTCACCGGAAACAAGAGGTACTTGGAAGCAGCGGAAAGGATAGGTCACTTCATGCTAGAAACTCAGTGGAGGGAGGATTGGAACAGAATTAGGATCGCTCTCCCTCCTCCTCAAGACAAGAGAATAGTAGGCGGCTTGTCATATCTGTGGCACGACACTCTGAACTCCACCATCACCTACAGCACGCTCACAACCTACGCTGGCTTTGTCTTAATGGCTTGGACGCGCCTCTATCAGGTAACCGGCAATACCGCGTATCTTTACGGAGTTAATGGGGCGTCCTCTGATGTTAAGGGAGGGGCCCTATCCTATGCAGACTGGTTGTTGAGCATGCAGGTCACACCGGGGGACTACGAATGGGGGAATCATGGATACTCAGATGATCCTCACGCAGTAGGTGGTTTCTATACAGGTTTTATAGTTATAGATCCCTGGCTTCCCTACAGGAACAGGCTAGATGTGTTCCAACCCGTTTGGTCAGCGGCATACAGCATCCCTGGTCTTCTGAAGCTTTACGAAATAACAGACGACTCAAGGTATTTAAGGGGCGCAAGATTAGCTGGAGACTGGCTTCTAGGTCTTCGAAGAGACATCGACGGCGAATTTCCGTTGTTCACAATAGCCGGAAACTACTCCTACAAAGATGGGGGATTCTGGGGTCTGTACCCTCAGCGATACGTGCCAGACGATACTTCCATAGAACCGATAAGATTGTTCTATGAGGCTGGGCTCCTAAACCTAGAATCGATAAGGAAAAAAGAGCTTTCATGGTACGAAGAGCGTTTTGAAATGGACTTAAACGTCGAGATCTGGAGGGAAGCTGGTAGAGGAGAAAAGTACATGAAGGAGATGGCCTTCTTCCCGCCCTTAGGTGAACGTTACATTGGTTCGCTGATCTGGCATCTCATAGAATTTAGCTTTCCGAATGTGGGCTTCGAGCCAAGATACTCGAGCGATGTGGCGTTGGGGCTATTTGAGATAGGAACCACCGTTCAGCCACAACCCGGTGTAGGTTGGATGGGAGTGGAGGTTGTCGTCGCAGTTGTTGTGGTAATGGCGATTTTAGGGTTTGCCTTCTACAGAAAACGAGTGAGGAGAGGCGGGTCAAGCTCCTAAATCGAGGAGCAAAACTCGATTTCTAGGAGGCGAAAAAGGGTTATAAGTCTATAGGGTTCCTTCGTGCATTTCAGTTGTGATTTCTTCCAAAACATCTATTCCGGCGCCTCTCTCTAAATCTACGCCGGTCATCTCCACAAACTCTGGCGAAGCTACAAAACCCACGAATCCTTCCGTTAGCATCTCCGGATTTTCTATCATGAATCTAGCTACCATAGAATCTAAGGCGGAAGGAGGCAACTCTGGGTATTTTTCCTCCGTTTCTTCAAAGAGGGCAGGATATTTTGCCTCCCACAAATAGATGTCTAGTATACTGGATAAATAAGCCCCGATGAGCTCGTCTCCATAGGGACCCCCGATCATCTCTCCATAAAAACCATACTCTTCAATCAACCTGTCCATCTGTCCATAAGAATCCTTTACCCATAGGGCGTAGTTTTCTAGGTTTGTTATTTTGAATTGCCCCTTCACGTCCAACATCATAGCAGCCAGCTCTGCCTCCGGATCAAATCGAACCTCGAACAAGTCGTGTGCGCTCATAAGCCGAAACCCTGGGTCCTTAGTGAGCGGATCACCATCTGCATCCGGTGTCAAGATTTTGTACATTAGTGGTCGGTTTTCCTGATCAACAGCCACTGTACTAATTAATGGAATTCTAAAGTGATAGTCGTGGAATTCGAGACTTATCTTGTGATGCTTTCCTAAGGGCGACGGCAGATGCCAGTAGAGCCTACCATAGGACATTGGAAAAGGAAAGATTGGAGGGTCGTCATACCTAACTATCTTGGCTTTCCCACCTGAGTGTTGTTCATAGATGATGGCGATTAGATGAGCTCGGAAGTTCTCTAGCTTGCCCCTAAGAAGTTCATTGAGGTTTTCACCAATTAGTTCACTGGTTTCGTACTCCACGATCACCGCAACCTCGTTCTCGCTTAGGGTGTAGAAACCCCTGTAAAGTATGACTCCAGCAAGCACCACTAAGCCCAATAGCAATTTTGATATCGTTAACGCCTTCATCGTATTCGCTCTCCTGATTTTTTGGAAAATGTGGAGACGATGGTGTGCAGTGTCATCTCTAATCACCCAGCAATTCTCTCACGTATTTTTCGTCGTTTCTCCAAAACCTTGGTTTTTTTAAGCGGTTTTCTAAATCGTAGAAGGAATCGTGAAGTGTATGGTAGTGTTCATTCACGCCGTCCAATTCGTAAAGCTTCGTTATTATGATCACCTTCTCCAGATGATCCCTGATCCTCTTACAAGTCTCGATCCTACCGTACCTATCCTTAATCTTCCTCAGGTCTTGGGCTCGTTCCCTAATTTCCCCTACTAGATCCTTGCTATCTTTATAAAAGGAGGCTAAGCTTTCCTTTTCAACTATTTCTAACTCGCATTTCTCCAAATTCCTCATCAGTTCGGCATGCTTCTTATCTTTTCTTGCCCTTTTTAATGCATCGTAACCTACAACCCCGCTCAAAATTAAAGGAAAGAATCCCAAAAACATTCCAACAGCTAGCGCGGCTAACTGTGCCCCAGGGTCCACGTACGCGTTTATTACCTCGGGAGTTATGGTTTTGAAGTTCCTCACTAAAAAAGTAATGAGGGGGACGTATCCCAGTCTGAATAGAGGCGTAAAAAGTAGGTAGCATAGGCTTAGGCCACCAAATATAGAGAAAATGGTCCAACCCTTCGATCTTTCCGAGCTCTTTTCGTAATCCTTAACTAGGGATTCCTCCACAACCAGCAGTTTGTCTTTCTGTCCGTCTTCTTTTTGAGGGACGTGAAGGATTCTTTTTAATTTCATGCCTTCCTCAAACTGGTTTAAAGTTTCAAGAATCTTATCTCGGTTAAAAACTATGGTTTTTTCCTCTTTGAAGGGGTGTTCAATGAGATGATAAACGATTTCATTTTTACGTAGCATACTTACCAAGCCTCAACTTTTTCTCTATCCCCCCTTCCACAAAGGCCACATGCTCCAACACCCTCTCGTCCAAAGGGTTTTGAAAGGTTTCAGTGGTGTAGGCGAGGGTTTCGAATTCATCATGCAACCAAGCGGTACAAACCCTTATTTCTAGATCAAAAAGCAAGGGCCCGTCCACAGCTCTTCCCTCATCAAAGGTAAGGAGTTGGGGTGCTAGACCTGGGGTTGGTTGTTCTAACAGCTTTTGATACTCGCCCCTATACGTTTTAAGGCCTCTCTCTCGCACGTGTCGCATCATTACTTCGCCGACCTCAAATGCGGGAATTTTTTTCAGCGTGTGATAGGCGTATTCCTTGCCTATGAATGGAAGGTGTCTCCTAATTGCGAAGGGAATCTTAGAAAGGGCTCGAGCTATTTTACCCTCTGGCCTTCTGTACATAGATTCGAGCCTTTGACGAGTTTCTTCGGGTATGTGGAAGTCCTCTATGGAGAGAATTCCAGCCCCTTTGTAAACCAAGTCAGCGAATTTGCCAACGGTTTCGTGTAAGTCGTAGCCTAACGTGGGTCTTTCTATCTCTTTCCTGATATAATCTTGTATAGCTATGATCCTTGGTGATCTTGCTCCGTCGCCCCACACCCCGTTAGTGTCTCTGTATCTCACTATCCTTTCTTGTGGGGGCCAGTGCTCTTCATGTCCTTCCATGTCCACAGCCATCCATGCCCTCATGGTGAACCCCTCTGGATCGTCGCAAGGCATGAAGATTATTTGAGAATTGCTTAAGACCTCATCTGTGCATCTTCCTTCCTTTTCGAAACTCTTCATCATTTGTAATACGGCTAAAGGACCTGCTGGTTCTCTGCCATGCATCCCAGCTTTGATCAAAATTTTTTCATAGGCACGTGGATTTCCAATCTCGTAGGCGTTGATATCGTATCCCTTAGGAGTGGTGAAAAGCGTGATCTCCTCTGCCCCCATTCCCTTCGCCGTCCTTTTGACCTCGACATCCAAGCCATGAAAAGTTTTTATCTTGTTGAGACATTTTGCGCTCATCTTATAGTCGAATAAGTCCATTCCCGGGTCTTTGGTGAGGTCTCCTTTAGAATAGGATTTTCGCGTAAATTCTCTTTTCGAAGACTCTTTGGGTTTGTTTTGAAGGGCAAAACCCAGATGGGGCTCTTGGATTGTTTGCTCCTGTATGGGTGCGCTCATAGCATAAAATTCCCTCAACTCTGGCAACCCCAGTTCTTCACAGGCATGCATAGCTTTTATGTAAGCTTCTGTTTTGTCTTCGGTATTTTCGATAATTTCCTTAAGTCTTTTTAATCCTTGGTGCTCTACTTGCTTAACGTCGTCTAAATCTTTAAACGACCACTCGATGCCTCTTTTGACTCTTTCATGATATTCCTTAACTTCTTTCCGAATTTTGTTTACAAAGAATTCCCTTCCCTTAAATAGGTATGCACCGAAAAGGACATCAAACGAGGTCCCAGCGGTAAATCCATAATAGATGCCCCACGTTAGGGATGCCGCTGGTATCACGTATTTAACCCAGAAGTATTCGAGCATGCCAATGTATCTTGTGATAAGTCTCATTAGCATATCATTTACGAATTTTTCATCTCTGTAGATGGTGTCTAAAATGCCCCCTTTAACCTGATTTTTCAAGAAGTCTGTATCCACATCCTCGATTTTTGGGGCTAACAATTGAACCTCAAATCTGTCATCCTTTCTGGCTTCGTGTATGTAGGATCTTCCGGCGGCTTCGAGAAATGTAAAGGGTTCATAAGGTACGTAGAATAAGTCTGGCTTGTTTTTTCTAGGAACTCGATACGCTAACCATCTCATCTCGGTCACCCTTATCTATATCCATACTCCTCACAGGAGCCACAACCTTTGGAGATTCTACTTTTACCCCAAACAAGAAGTTCTTCATTTTCCTTCTCCAACTAGCGGGTAGATACTTGGTGAAAAAGCTCTCTTCCTCTGTTAAGTCTTTGATCTTCCACTCGTAGAAGTCACGAGCTGGTTTAAACCCGATCTCTAGGGAATAGTTTTTCAGTCTTTTGTAGATATCTACTTTTCTTCCGTCTAGTCGTGAAAAGTAATTTCTGCATTCATTTACCCTCTTCCTTTCCTCTTCGTCGGCCCCCTTCGCAAATTCTGTTCCTTTCCAGTTTTTCAATAGTTGTTTGGCTCTGTCCTCTCTTCTTTTGTCGCGAAAGCTGCGGATTCCCGGAATTATGCCGGTAAAACCGAGGATAAGGCCCCAGAAGAAAATGCTCCATCCAGCGCGCAGATAACTTGTGGGAGGGGTGATGGTTAGAAAATCCATGGTGATCGATCCGCTTAGAAGCAAGAATTCTATTGGTGCCAATATTTTGAACCATCTATAAAACGTTCGAGCTTGTTCTCTCTCTATGATGTATCTGCCCCATTCCTTCTTGAGCTCATTGCTTATTCTAGCCAGCTCCCCCTCATCTAACTCCTCTGGAGAATACACGTTTATCCTTAACCCATGTGTCTTTTTCCCGTATCTTTTGGAGTGTTTATCGATGTCAACATCGACGTAAGCCGAATAGCTACCTATGGTTGGTAACACGTAAGCATTAACCTCTAGAACCTCTACCATAAACTCTGTAACCTCTTTATTATCAAGACCAATTTAGAAATCTTGAAGTTAACTATTAAACCTACCGTTTGGTGAGGAGTTCTTTGAGAATGCAATATCTGCTAAATATTTACGATTTTCCTGAAAGAATTCTCTCGTAGGGGTCATCAGCCTCTTTTGGAAACAATGTTTCTTTTCCATTTTTCACGAGGATACGGCGCATATTTTTCGTGAAAAAGCCCAAAAACCTTGCCTCAACGCCGTTTTGACGCAAAGCTTCCATAACCCTGTCTTTGGCTTCGGGGCTAACAGCGGCTAAGATTGTACCTGTGGAGGACATAGACAATACTTGTTCATCTGATAGACGGAAGCATTCTTGCAATGTGTTCACTTCCTCTGGAATTCGAATTTTCTCCAATTCTATTTTGAAACCAACCTTAGAGGCTTCAGCCATCTCGTTTAGAGCTGCTGTTAAACCACCTTCAGTAGCGTCATGCAAGGCGTGAACGCCGTCTATTTCGGCGAGTAATAATGCTTCCTTCACGCAGCTCTGCAGACTAACGAGCTCTTTAAGCTCTCGTGTTCTTTGAACTCCAAACAGCCTTTCTGCTAACGCTCTGTGTGTTAATACAAAGTTGACTACTATCTCTAAACCGATGGGCCTAGTACACAATATGTGGTCTCCAGGCTTGGCACCGCCAGGGGTTATCAGCTTGTCTTTATCAACAGCGCCGTAGGCCGTGCACACCCCAAGCAGAGTTGATAAGCCTTCATAGGTTCCGGTGTGTCCCGTTACAATGGCTATTCCAAGTTCGTCAGCGGCAATGCTAGCTTGCCTCATAATTCTATAGAAAACTGTAGGTTTCGTTGATGGGGGACCTAAGAGATTGATGGTGCAGAACTCTGCTTTTGCTCCAAACAACGCTACGTCAGATGCCGCATAGTGAATAATAAACCATCCGAACCATCCTTCGGGAACTCCGATGCACGGGTCTGTCGAAACAACTAGGTATTTATCACCGTCTATCAGATGGACGCCTGAGTCAAATCCTAGCAAAGGCGGAACAACGACTCTTGAATTTTTCTTGACGTAGCTGAGCAGTTTCGTAAGGTTTTCAATAGGGAGTTTTCCCATCTTGTCAGAACCTTGCTATTTTCTCAAAAGTTCAATGCCTTTACTGGTTATTTTGAAGGGAATCCACTCAAGGGGATGTTCGCACCCTTCCATCTTCACTACACGTAGTTCTCTTTTGCATGTTTCTTCGTTAAATCGGAAGAAGAAGATGTTGTGGGCTTTGTTTAGGTCTAAATCTGTGGCCCGCTGGGTCGCAACATCTTTTTGTGTTGCCGCTGTCATTATGTCGATGTTAACAATGTTGTCAAAATGACACCAGTTGATTGTCCAATCTTCCACAGGCTCCATGTATTTCAAATCATACAGGGAAAATAATTGCTCGCTGAAATCTCCAGCCGCAAATCGTGTTACATGTTTTTCCGAAAGCAATCTGTCGATGCGTTTCATTTCTTCAAAATCGTCAAGACTGAAGTATATGACTCTCGGTTCTCGTGGATAAGGTTCAAAGTGGGGAAAGGCTTGTATGGCGATGAACTTACCTTTCGCTTCGTAGAGTTCTATATTCCATCCGAACGATTTGAAATAGGCGCGCAAACGTGGAAACGGCTTATCCATAACATCAAAAGCGACAGTTTCGCCTTCCTGTAATCCCTGCCAGAGAAACTGCATGGCAAAAACAGTTTTTCCATTACCTGGAGTCCCATAAAGAATATTCCGTGAACCAGATTCGATTCCGTCACCGATTAGCTCGTCAAGTCCTTTAATTCCAGTCTTAAGCTTTGCCATTACTCATATGCCCCTACAAATAGATTTTTAATAGTTTGCTTTCCTGTAACAGGTATACTATGTAGATGCTTATCACAAGCTCTGGTAACAAGTAGCTTCCGTTGTATATCGCAGAATAAACCAGAGGGTGCATTCCTTCGGGTGCATAACTAGCGAAGAACAATACACCTGAAATAAAGTGTGCTAGAAAGCGTCCGACGATGCCTAAGTTTGCGCCAACGAAAGGATGATTCTGGAAGAGACCTGCAAGTCCTAGCATACCGAAGGCTAGGGGGTAATCAAGGAGCACTTGAGCTGGATGGAATATAAAAGGCTCAACTACTAGTTGGACGACTCCATAGACCGCGGCTGCAAAGAAGCCTATTTTAGTTCCTCTCCTCAGTGCAAGCCAAAGAATTGGCACCATTGACCCAGCGGTTACAGATCCGCCTTGTGGAAGACTGAACAATTTGATATAGCTTAGTGCCGTTGAAAGGGAAACAAAAGCAGCAATCTCTGCAATTATCTTGGTTGAGAATATTGTGTTCCTTTTACTCATGGTTTTTCCCTCCGCCAGTATTACCTGGATCAGGTTCAAAGGGTCGACGGCGTGTCTAGCCGTCCTCTCAGCTAGGTCTTACCCCAGCTCCCCGCTTCCAGCATAGGAACTTCAAGTATATAACTTTAACCCCAAACACACACACTTTAGACTCGAGAACCGCTTTCTGTGGATGTGTACAGTTAAGAAAGTGAGATATCCCCTGCAAACTGCCCCTGATATGTTTAAGTACGTGCGCGCGACCAAAAAGCTTAATGCTGTTCACTTAATGAATAGTATTCGATATGAAGAACCTGTGCCTGTTGGCAAGAATTAGAAGGGTCTTCAATGGAAAATATTGGTTTTAATTTTGTTGACCGAACGAGTATGCGTCTTTTTTATGATAAATTATACACGACTCGCGGAAAAAGACCCCCTCTTAAGGCACTTATTCTTCTTACTGACTTGAAAGTTGAAGATTTGCCAATGATTTTGTCTCGTAGAGAAAAGCTCTCTCAAGCATATTACGCTAATGTTACTGCACTTGAAGAAGAGCTGTATAGAGTCTCTTTACAGAGAAGTATAGGCTTGAGAGATGTAAGAAGAGAAGTTATCATTGATGCTGGATACAAAGGTGCTTGGATAGTTCTAACAAACGCTGAATCCTATTTCATCACACATGTTTTGGAAAGGTTCTTCGAAAAACTTTATCCTATGGTTTCGAGACTATATCTCAATTATTCTCAATCGCGTCTGCTGTTAAAGATAATAAAAGAGTCGTATCGTGGAAAAACGACACCAACTTTCTTCACTATTAGGAGAAAGAAACGTAAACCAGTAGAGCACAGAATCTCTCCAGCGAAAAAAGGAACAGAGATATTGTGGGAGGAAGATGTAGATGAAGAGATACAAAGATTATTATCTGATGACTTTACGGTGATAGTTGATAGATTGGATTTTGAGGTGAGAGATGAAAACAATGCAATGCTTCTTCAAGCACATATTACAAGAAAAGGCTTATGCAAATTGAAGTTTGGAAGTTTTTCAGCTTTTTATCAAAATGTTGTACTTAGAGCGATAGATTATGGTATCGACCGCAAGAATTTTTACGATAAACGAGAACGAAGTATTGAGAAAGGGACAATACAGCTGTATCCGTTACAAATTAAATATCCATTCAGTTTTCTTAATGAACAATTAACTCATTTCGCCAGAAAAATCACTAATGCTTATTCGTGCTCTATTATTCATGGAGGAAACCCGTATTTTGTTGCAAATTTATGCGATTACGAAGATGGATCATCTTTTGGCGTTGCAGTTCTTGGCAATACCATAACTGTAACACCTGTCACTCGTGCGACACCCCAAGCAGTGTGGAGACTTCTAAACAAAATTCAGGAAATTCTGGGTGATGGTGAAGTCGCTGATGTGCAAATGAGGTAGCTTTAGTTGCTAAGTCTGCTGACGCTCCAGCAGGAATGTGTAAGAGCTTATAGAAGGTATGCTGATACTGTAGCCGTTCTTTCTGCTATTTACCACTTTCTTAGGAAAGAACCGCGAATTGCAGACTATGTTGGAATCGAAACAAAGCTACGAAATAGTTACGGAAATGACATAAGACCTGATTTAGTGGTATTGTGTGAAGCTCGAACAAAGGGATTGATATTTGAATTTAAATGGTCTTTGCCGTTTTCGGAAAACCTTCTTGAGAAAGAAGTTAGAGAGATTAAAAAATACGCGGTTCCATGCTCGCAATGGAAAAGCTCCAATGGCAAAGTAGACTACCATGATGTTGTCCTTGTTTGCCATATTGAGGATGCGCAAAGAACACTTGCTACACTTTCGAAGGTTGCCAAGGAGACTGATTACTATTTCTTAGCATCTGATGGTTTCGCAGTTTGGACTTGGGTTATTTCTGCCACAAGAGGAGGAGAACGTAGAGAACACTTGATCATAACTAATGCTTATGGCAAGACCAGAAACATTACTATTGAGAATATGATAAATCAACCTACGGGCTTGATCCTACCTGAGGAGGTATTGACCTATCTCAGGTCTTCATTTACCTTTACTCATGAGAAACCTCCAGTTCAATACATTATGATTGCATTAATTCAACATGTTTTTTCTCAGTTTCAAGACCCTACTAGTGGTCGTGCAGTCTATGAAATTACTACCGACATGATTAGCGAAAAGGCAAAGATATTCTTTCCCGCTTGGCATGAGTTTGATGTGCAAATGGTTCAACTTAAGAGACGGTGGATTACTGAAGCTTTACAAACAATGTTCGTGCTAAATATGATTGGCAAGCCTGTTGGAAAGCCTGACAGCTGGCTAATCCCTATCCCTACCCTAAAGACAAGGGAACCAATACAATCTGCCATTTGCAAGAAACTTTCCAAACACCAACTGAAAATAACCAAAAGACCTGCACGCAGAGGAAGACCCAGAACAAAACCGATAAGACTCAAAGCTCACCCTAAAATGAAGAGAATTAGTGATTATTTCTGACTTTACGACGAAAATGTGCGCGATATTTATTGGACCCTACTTGAGTTTCTTCTACGTGCACACACACAATAATTGATGTATCCTAGAACTTGTAGGAGTCGGGAACAAGCAGTTATTTGTATTCATAGGGTAAAAGTGAAATTCGGTCCCATTTCAGAGTTTCAATCCTAAAACGGGCTCTTTTGCGCAAAGGCAACCGCCAAAATTACTATTTCAGCGACGTGCGCGTTTCAACATGACATCATGCAACTTGTTTATAAAATCAAGCTTATACTGAGGGAAAACATCGGTAGCTAATATAGGATACCCCAACAATGCTGTTGCCTCCTCTGCGAGGGTTCTAAATTCTGGCGGCAGAATTAAGGTCTGGTATGGATAAACAATTCCGGGTATCTCAATAATTTTGTAAAGTGTATCTTTGTCCACATATCGCGCACAAATAAAAGGAATAATCTCCAATTGTAATGCCAAACTGACCTTATCCATCACCTCATTGATCGAATCAAACTCGTACTTAATCCAATTCTTAACATCAACCCCGTAGGTGAGTTTTTCCTTCACAATTACAAAATCGAGATCAGGAAGCTTTTTCCCAGGGACGCCTTGAACACTTTTATCTCCAAATTTAGATGCTTCCATATCGACAATTTTGAAACGCAAAGAATTGAAAGCACTTTCAAAAACATCCTCTGCATGAAAGCCTGCTGGAGATGTTCTTGTCAATTGCGCATTAATATATGAAGAAATCCTTCTTTTTCTCAAGAGTAAACAATAGATGTGCAAGTAATTCTTTGGTGTTTTCTTGCTATGCGGCAGGTTCACACCGTGGACGTCTGTGAGCCTTAGAGAGCTGACAAGCCCTTCTTTTCCCAGCCTCAAGGCTCCCCTCTGGAGGCGTATCAATGGATGAAGGGGTGGAGGAGCCATGCCTACGGCTACCCTAGCGCTTGGACTGGAAGGCCTCGCGGGCTCAAGATGATGGTTTAAACGCCGCTTAGCCCGGTTCTTCCCTCCATAGGCCCGGATGAGCGGGAGCTAGGAACTCCAGTAGCCTAAAAGCCATGTTCACCATGCGGCTCTTCCACGTGCCCTTGGGCGTCTTGAGGCTCCTCAAGACCGCTGAGGCTATGATGGAGGAGGCGAAGACCGCCAGTCTAGCGGCCAGGGTGTGGAGGCACATCCTCGGCAGAAGATCCTTCGCATCCCGGAAATATACCTCTATGATCCACCTGGCCTTGTAGACTTCTGGACCCGATTCGCGTGAACTTGACAGAAGGTAGCCCACCTCTTTCCCCAGCCTAACCTTGTGCACCCACACTTCCCTCCCCCAGAGCTTAACCCTGCCCTTGCATCCCACAGGGGCTCCCCTGAACCTGTAGAGAGCCCTGTGCCACCGTGGGTTCCCCCTCACCACGAAGGCGGTGATCAGGCCATGGTCAACGCCTCCCCAGAGCTCCCTTAGACACCCCTTGGAGGAGAACTCGGCGTCGGAAACGAATATCCTTCCAGAGCCGGCTCTGATGAGAAGATCCTGCAGGAGGTCCTCCTTGAACTCCAGCATGGAGATGGGAGCCAGGTAGCATACGACTCTGCCGGTTGCGGCCGCCAGAACCTTGAAGAAGTAGCCTTGCCTGGTCCCCGTTGTCAGGCTGAGCAGGTTCCTGCCAGTGTACTCGAGGTGGGTGAAGTCGGCGATGAGCAGGTCCTCCTTGACATTAAGCATGGAATCCATCACAGGGGATAGAGCTTTCCAGACCTCGTCCCGGCTGACCCGCTGCAGCTTCCTGGTCAGGGTGGTGTGGGCCAACCCCATGCTCTGGGCTGTGGAGGACAGGCTTGCCTCCGTGCAGAGCATCTGGTGACTGGCCTTTGCCAGCATCTCAGGCCCATACAGTGTGTTCCTGCCCAGCTTTCCCCTCAGCAATGTGGTGAAGAACTCCTTAAGGCAGGCTTTTATGCGACCTGAGGCCTTCCAAACCCTATCCTTCCAAATCTTCAGATCCATGAACCGACCCTCCAAGCATACAGCTTAGAGGAGAATATATCCGTAAACTAAATAACAAAAACCACTTGCACATCTATTGAGTAAATGCAAAACATTTTCATAGTTTACTGATGGATCCATATAGAAATTATCAGGCGTTCCCATCCTTCCATTTCTGCCGGGCGGATGGACAAGCCTGACTTTGCCGTTTTCAATAAGTTTATTGACAACTCTTCCTACAACCCAAGGAAAAAACTCACGCTCTAACCTAACTTTTAACTCACGATCAGCAACCACCTGCTGTTGCGAAATTGTTTCCAGTATTCTGACTTCTGCATCACCTTCGTATTCATCGAAGACGTCCCTTTCCTCTTCAAATCCTTCAAAAGAGTCAAAGGCATCCAATGAAGTAGGCTCCCCATTGATGGGTCAGGTTGCACACGCATATCTTGAATACTTGATCTCTTATTAATCTTAGCGCACATGTAACAAGCTACCAATATTGCGTTGTACTAGGAAATCATCAGCGAGAAGGGAAAAAGAGAACATTGTTCATGCAGAATCACGAGAGAACAGGGTCTTGGAACAAAACAAACCGATCAATGATCAATGTGTTTCTATGAACATATGTTCGTATCCTCTGGAACATGTTGTTTTTCCATGACTTTTCTAGATAATGCATATGACAAAACATTCCAGAACCAAACAAAACATGAACAGATACCTGGACTAGTAGTTCCCGAACATGAAACAGGGTCTAGTATACCATTGAGTGTGTGTGTGTTTGGGATATAACTCTAACCGTTACGTGCCGAGCCTAGCGCGTTTTTCAAACCACATGTTGGAATAGATTTGGCGTTTGATTTTTCTCAGCAGAAAAAGCCCCACCAGAAAGGCTGAGCCCACGAGGCATCCCGGGGGGTTGTCGGTTCTAGTCTTGTCCAGTTCCTGTAGGAGAGTAAGGAGGATGAAGAAGGCCAATCCCCCACTTGTTAGGGCGAACTGTGAAGGCCGCTGTTTTCGTCCCATTTATAGCGCTTGAGGAAGGCCTAAAAGCTCCATGTCGATGTTGCCCCCCGAGATCACCACAACCACCCTCTCACCTGGCTTAAACCGAACCTTTCCCTGAAGGATGGCCGCCGGCCCCACCACAGCGGATCCCTCTACTACTTGCCGCTCGTTCTTGAGGACCCAGAGAATGGCCCTCATCAGCCCTCCCTCCTCTGCCAGAACGATATCATCGACATACTTCAAGACGAGATCTAGGGTGATCTGGTCGATCCCACCGGCAAGCCCGTCGGCTATGGTGGGTGGGACAGGAACCTCCACGATTTTCTTAGCCTTGAAGCACTCGTACATGGTGTAGGCTGCGGTTGACTGGGCACCTATAACCCTAATGTTGGGATTAACCGTCTTAGCCCAAACAGCTATCCCAGAGACGAGGCTCCCGCCGCCCACGGGAACTATGATCGTTTCCGTTTCAGGCATCTCCTCCAAGATCTCGCAGCCGATCGTCCCTTGACCGGCTATGACCTTGTGGTCCTCGAAGGATGGAATATAGGTGGCTCCGGTCTTGGAAACCATCCTCTTGCAGTGAACAAAGGCCTCGTCGTAGTTGGCTCCCTTGAGCACCACCTCGGCTCCGAACGCCCTGCACCGCTCCACCTTTATCTTGGGAGCGGTTTCAGGAACAACAACGATGGCCTTGAGGCCCATCATCTTAGCCACGAGGGAAACGGCTTGGGCGTGATTTCCAGACGAGACTGTGATGAGCCCCTTACCACGCTCTTGCGGGGTCAGCGAACTAATCTTGTTGTACGCGCCCCGAAGCTTGAAGGAGCCTGTCTTCTGCAGATTTTCCCATTTCAGGTAGATCTCTGCACCGCTTATCCCGCTGAGGGCCTTAGAGTAAGTGAGGGGCGTGCGGTAAACCACTCCTTCAAGGTTCTTTCTTGCTTTCAAGATTTCTACGGCAGACAAGGCCAAGTCTCTCACCGCAATATTCTGACCAGATATTAATATAAGAGCCTATTCACTCTCGCTCGCTCCCTGAAGGCTGGTCTTGCGGATTCTGCCTACTTCCTATGCAGCTTGTGTTCCGCAGCCTTCGGCTTTCCAAGCCCTAGGAAGCTACCTCGCTAGCTTCTCTAGTACTTTCCTGGGCAGCTTCTCTGCTATGCTCCTCTTCGTGGGGCAGCGCCCCAGCTTGATGCCCTGCTCCTCAGCTGCCTTCATCAGGTCCTTCATTTTCACCTTTTTCAAAAGCTCGTCTAGGCTCAAAGTTAAACCCCTTTAAGTATTTTGATTCAATGTCGAAATAAGTGTTGTCCAAGTTTTCGTCTAGGGGGAAAGAGGGCGGTGACCAGTTCGCCCCGCTAATCCGCCCCGTTCGCCTGAGCTCGACCAGGCGCGCTGTATAGATAAATAAACTAGAAGGTAAAATAGGAAGGGATGTTTAGGGCTTATTCCTTAAGCTCATAAACAAGTTCGCAGTATGGGTCGCCGCGTGGTAGAGCCTTAGTGAACTTGAAAGTCAGCTTTGGATTGATTGCCTTAAGTCCCTCTGCACACCAGGCCAAACAGCCAGGAACACAATTATATTGGGCGGTAATTCCAAACTCTTTGGCCCTTTCCCACCACGTACACTTATTTACTCTGTCTACAACCCTCTTTTCGGTTTCTTCAATTCTCTCTGCTTCGATTTCAGGACCCATGCTCAGAACTGCGGCGCACATGGTTACGTTCGCAGCTCCCACAGCATCTTCCCCGGGTATCTTAAATGCTTTCTTGATCATCGGGATAAACGTCTTCCCACCTTCGCCCCACATCTTAACTCCTATCTCGATCGATCGATCTTTCCCTACGATCTCCCGCAGAACTTGGCCGTAGCCCATAATTGCCCCAGTAAGGGTCTTTGTGGCTATTTCCCAACGCTTCTCGGCCGGAATCTTCTCCAATATTGCTTCAGCCATTACATCCTCACTCTCTTAGACTTGTTCGAATTCTCAATTAATATGTTTTTTCATTGAGTGCATTGGATCCTCACGAGAAGTGCTGGCGCTGTTTTCTGGAAAAATCTGCTGGCGGTTATTAAATTCAAGGGGTTAAGCCTGCTTTACAACTGACATCGACGGGTTCCCCAGTTCCCAGCGCGGTACCGGGGTTATGGCCTACCAGAAGCAGGGTATATACTTTCTTACCCTGAACCTGATTCCCATCTTAGCAGCTATTTGTCTCACCTTGGTGATATCAACTTCCGGGATGGTTACGGTTGTTATCTCGGTCTCGAGTTCTCCTTTGGCTTTTTCTATAAACTCTAAAACGTGTTCGAAGGAGTTTTGAAACTGTGGCTTGCATATGCGACTGTAGGTTTCTTCGTTGTGGGCGTTTAAGCTTACGCTTACCTTGTCTACCCCTGCCTCCTTCAGTTTCTTCACCACATCCCTTTCCCTGTTGAGCAAGTATCCCTGACCGTTGGTGTCGATTCTAACCACTTTTCCAGAGTGCTTCTTTATCCACATGGTGACCTCTAGAAGGCAGTCCAGCCTTTCCAAGGGTTCCCCGAACCCACAGAAAACCACCTCTCTCCAGGATTTTCTATTTATAACTCCTTCCAATTCTTTGATGACCTCGCTGGGTGATGGTTCCTGGTTCAATTTTAGGTTGAACCCCTCTATGCCGTTCTTAAACCTTCTAAAGCAGAAGTAGCAGTTGTTGGAACATCGATTCGTGATGTTGAGATACAGGTTGTCTCCGAGCCAGTATACGATGCTCGGCGTCTTCCTTACGAGGGGCATGAAACGTCTCCACTCTCAGTGCTTTTAAAAACAGCGCCTCCTTTCTCTTATCCTTTTCACCAGTCTATAGTTAACCAGGTCGCTAGAGAAATTGCTTCACTTGATCCTGTCTCACAAAGGCAGAAGATTATTGAAATTGCCCGCAGGAACAACATTGAATTTTAGCTCTGATCGGGATCTCTTTAGGTCGATTTGTTTTCCGCATTTGGCGTCTATCTGAATCGCATAGTGGATCAGAGAAGATTTAAAGCAAGGGAAGCACTTCGCTCCACAATCTTCCAAAACAACGAGGAACATATTTGGATCATATAATAACCTAACCTAGACCTGGGGGGGAGGCAAAACCCTTCTAAATCAAACAACCACAGCCACAGAAGAAGTTATTATTGTATAGCCGTTAGAAAATAACAACTTTAAAACAAACAAAGTGGATGGTGTTTTTGATTTTTATTCTCTCTCTACCTATATCCGAACATTAGAACGCCTTAAGGCGCATTTAGAGAAGCAACAAATGTTTTCTTCCGAAACATAGAAGAAGTTATTATCTGTGTAGCCGCTAGAAATAACAACTTCCAAACTAAAAACAAAATGAGTTATGGCATTTTTCCAATCTTTCTGTGCACGTATCTTATTGCCTCATCAACATCCTTCAGGCACTTATCCACCTCAGGAAATATTTCGCCTCCATAATAAGCATAAGAATGAAGATAAAGAAATGCTTCATCCCCGATTTTGGCAAGCCTTCTTTCCCCAAGCTTGTCCAAAGCTCTTCTCCGTTCAGCGTGTGACTCGGGTTCCGGAAAACCTTTCTTCTGCACCAAGGCTGCAACAGCCTCAGTATAGGCATGAAAAACCTTCTCGCATCCCTCCCTCATCAACATCAAACTACCAGAACGACGACCACTCCCAAAATGCTCCACACCAGCCTCCAAAAACTCCCCAGCACTCTTCAAATGCTCCCTAACACCCGCCAAACCAAACATACTCCATCCATATCCCTATTAAATGGCAACAGAAACCTCTTAAACATTTACCACTGAAAACCTAGCATCCAAATAGAATGGGGATTATAAATAAAATTCTAGGGCGGGTTATCGAAATTATTGGAAGAGCTGGAAAACGACAATTATCGCCCCTCCTATCCAATAGTAATACGCGAAGAGGTGAAGCCTCCCGTTAGCAAAGAATACTTATCAATTAAAGGGGTCTGCTACACCAGGTGTCTTCATCCTTCTCCCCAAAGTCTGTCTGGGACGGCTGCATCATCCCCCAATAGACTAGTGTATTCGGAACTAAAATTCTTTCCGGAAACATTTGTATCCTGGAGCGAAACACCTTCTCGCGAAGAACCCAGCAGTCCGATAAAGTGAAAAGCTGCTTTCAGAGAATATATGGGGGTGTCTACTTGGAAAGGTCCTTGCTAGAGTTAATGAAGAATAGGAGGAGCATCCGAAAGTACAAGAAGAAACGTGTTCCGTTAAAGAAAATCTATCAAATTCTGGAGGCTGGCAGATACGCCCCCTCAGGAGCTAATCTGCAACCCTGGATCTACATTGTGGTCACGGATGAGGGGCTAAAGGAGGATATCCGAAGAGAGGCTGAAGGGGTGGAAAAGAAGTTTCATGACAGGGCTCCTGAATGGTTGAGGAAATGGTTTGAGGAGCAGGGTATTACCGCGGAAAAGAGTTTTCTCACCAACGCCTCAGCCTTGATTGTGGTGGCAGGCGATGCCAAGGCTCCCTACTGGCTCGAGTCCACATGGATCTCCATCTCGTACATCCTGCTCTATGCAGCAAGCCAAAACCTGGGAACCCTCACGTACACGCCAAGCGACACCACTTTTTTGGGGAGGATGCTAAACCTCCCAGAGAATTACCGACCCGTTGCCATCTTACCCATCGGCTATCCAGCAGAAACTCCATCTTCTGAAACAAGACCTCGAAAGCTTTTAGAGGAGATCGTTCACGAAAACAGATACGGCTCCAAAAACTTTAGAAAAAAGAGCTGAGACTTCACGATTAAACGCGTTTCAGGCACCTTTTAGCCATGACGCCTCTGGATCATAAACTGTTTCTAGATCTCCTAGATATGTCTGCTGCGCCCTTTCTTTGAGGGTCAACTTTAATTAAGCTACGCAAATTACATATGTATTTAATTATGTAACTTTATGGGTGTCGAAGTTGGTGTCTCATTGGGCGAAAGGTATGGGCGTGTGGCTGCTGGGTTTCCTCACTTTTCTGGCAGGTTTAAATGCGGTAAATGCGGTAGTCCGATGGGCTCGTGATGGTGGGGACCTGGTCTTTGAACCCTACCTTATAGGAGATTTCATAGGTGAGATGCAGGTGGCAACCTACTTCTGGGTATCGATAATAGCAATGCTCTTCTTCCTGGGCCTGACAACCATCATCGCGTACAGCAAGCCACCAGCAGATCCAGCCATCCTCAGCAAAATCGCCAGTATAGAAGAGGAACTAGCCACCAGCAGAAGCGTGCTTGAATCCACACAAATAGGTTTGTACCAGAGATTGGAAGACAGCGAGAAGGCTCGTGAGGAGCTCTTTAATAAAGTTGACGCAACTCTCCATGAGTTCACAGAGAAAACGGCGAGTGCGCTAGAAAAGCAGATGGCGGAGCTGGCAACCCTAGGGACGAGGCTCGAAAAACTGGAGAAGGAGCTCCTTCCCAAGCCGAGGCGAACGGGTGAAAGTAGCCCAGAAGAATAAAGGGCATCGACTTAGGTTTAGGGGAAAGGCTAAAGGCCATTGGAGTGACTAACGCGGTGAACTGATCACGGCAGATCCAGCCATCCTCTCCGAAAGAAGGCGTGTTTCACTAGAGATGGCAATGCGCCCGCGGGCAAAAGCAACTCCATTTCTCCAATGCCTAGGGCAGATATCTATCGTATATCGATCCTCCTAATTCTTTTGCATGCGGAGCAAGCGATGGATCGATTGATTTGTTAACGTGTTATTTAGCTATTCGACATTTTCCGTTTTCCCTATCCCTGTGAGTATAAGGGTGGCCAGAATAAACGCTGGCATTGATGCTATGAAGGGGTAGAGTGGGCCCCTACCGTACAAGTATCCGCCCAGTATTTGGGCGGGAATTGCCACAACTAGGGAGAATACGCTGAACAGCGCCATCAGCCTTCCCCGCATCTGCCGCGGTGAAAGGTTAGCTTGAAGAGCTGTCATAGAGGGCCCCAGCAACGCGCCACTTGCACCTTCCAAAGCGCTCCACGTTACAAGGTCATCCTTTCCCTTTGCCCTCACGAACATAAGTTGGTTTAACGGTACCGAAAGCGAGGCATAGATGGCGCTCTTCCTTAAGCCGACTTTTTCAACAATTCTAGTGGCCGGGAGAAGAAGCGTCACACTTATCAACCCGGCCACGTTTGTGAGAAGGCCATAGAGATGAGGTTGTAAGCCTAAAGCACCGACCACGTAAAGCGATGTGTAAGGCACCGTCATCCCGGTTCCTGTGCTAGCCATAACGGAGTAGATCAGAAGTTTTTTAGCCCCATTGCTCGCGTGTCTCAGAACATAGGCATTGTCTTTTATAAAATCTGAAATAAATAGAAAGAGTCCCTTCGTTTTGTTGGTTTTTGTTTCTGAATATGTCTCTTTTAACTTCCAAGCTCGATATGAAACACCAATAAGGCCAAAGAGTCCGCTTATAAAGAAAGCTAGACGCAGTCCACTAAGTGTGCTATATGTTTGAATTAACAAGCCTCCAAAATACGGACAGAATACTGATGGTATTGAGGTGATTAACATAAAGGAAGCTATGCCTCTGGCGCGGAGCTCTGGGTGCATAGAGTCGGTTAGCATGGCGTTTAAAGCAGGGCTATACACACCAGCAATCGAAGCTAACATAAGTGGAAGTACGAGCAACTGATATTGATTAATGAAAATGTATACAAAGGCAGATGTTGCGCTTATGAAGCTGAAGATTACGATTACTTTTCTCCTACCCCAAGCGTCTGCCACATATCCACCCACCAGTTGCATGAGAGCTGTAATAGCTGAGCCCATGGCCAGCAGATATCCAATAAATAGAGAGTTAGCTCCCACTGCAAAGAAATAAATAGACTGGTAAGGATTAGCCAGCGAACTACCAATACTCCAGATAGTGGCGCTTAAGGCAAGAATTCGAGCGTTTCCTGGAAGATAGAAATTTTTCCCAACGCTCGAGGTGATGCTTAATAGCGATGTGCGTAAGGAGGTCATACACGTTTCTCCTCCCCCCCTCAAATATCGTTGTTGACAATTTCTTGTATTTAGACCTTCGAGTTTGTTACTAAGTATATGAAATCATTATTGTTAAGTAGTGTCATGCGTTTAGCGAAAAAGAGCTCAAAATCTTATTTTAAGGATTCTTAATGGAGCCCCGGGCGGGATTCGGACCCGCGACCTACGGCTTTCTCTGCTCGGACGTACGAGGCCGTTGCTCTACCGCTAAGCCACCGGGGCCCCTAATATTCAAGGGAACCCACATTTTTAAGACATTCGGATGTATACCCATTATTGTGAGGGTCTTTATTGAAGTTGGTGGAGGAGCTGGGTGAGCGGAAAATAATCGACATCATTTTGGGGTGCTTAGACCCCATGCCCAACATGCCGGTTCTCTTCGGGGACGATGTCTCAGCCGTGGACCTTGGACGCGGAAGGCTGGCTGTGATAAAAACCGACATGCTCGTTGGAAAAACCGATGTCCCGCCCGGTATGAGCCTCTGGCATGCGGCTCGCAAGGCAGTGGTTATGAACATAAGCGATCTAGCCGCCAAGGGGGTGAAGCCCACGGCCATCTTAGCCTCCATCGGCGTTCCACGAGGGCTCACGGACAAGGACATAGAACAAATCGGTAAAGGCCTAAACGAAGGGGCTCGCGAATATGGCGCCTATGTTCTGGGCGGAGATACCAACGAGACCTCCGACTTGGTAATTAGCTGCACCGCCTTTGGGGTTTGTGAGAGACGCTACCTCATGAGGCGAAGCGGGGCGAGACCCGGCGATTTGGTGGCTGTCACAGGTCTTTTCGGCAAAACTTCGTCGGGGTTGAAGATTTTGCTTGAAGATTTTCCGGTTCCCCAAAAAATAGGAAAAGAGCTTGTCAATGCGGTTTTAAAGCCTCGCGCTCGACTCAAGGAGGGACTTGTCCTTGCTCAAACTCGAGCGGTGACGGCGTCCATCGACTCCAGCGACGGACTGGCTTGGAGCCTCCACGAAATCTCCCGTGCAAGCAATGTGGGCTTCCTCCTCGATCAGCTTCCCGTTGCCCAAGAAGCGAAGGAATTTGCAAAAATTCACAACCTCGATCCAGTAGAATTGAGTTTATATGGCGGAGAAGAATACGAACTCCTAGTGACAGTCAAACCTAGGCTTTGGGAAGAGGCAGAGGAAGCCTTGAAGCGGGTTGAGGCATCCTTAATCAAAATCGGGGTGGTTACCAAGGAAAAAGCCCTCACTCTTAGAATGAGGGAGAAAGCCCTCCCCATCGAGACTCGGGGATGGGAACACTTCAAAACCGCCAGATTAGAAAAATGATAGCCTTGGGAGGAGATTCTTATGGTTGAATCATATGATGTGGGCAGCTTACCACTCTTTGGTGACGCCGAGAAATTCTTAGACGGAGCAACACGTTTTGGGGCCTTTCCTACTGGTGATTCCGTCAGATATTTTGAGAGAAGGGTGATCGAGGGTTTTCTCGACAAGGTTGAGGCGGGTATAGACCTTCCTAACTATCCCCAGTTCAGGGACATGAACGAGATGTTTTTGGGAATGATCGAAGGCGTGGAGAAGCTGAAGGGCGGCTACGTGGAAACCGGAATCCTCTCGATTAAGGAGGGAAAGGGCGCCATACCAGAGGTGATGGCCATAGAGAAGGGCTCCCAAGAAATCTGTGAAAGGATGGGCAAACCCTTCAAGATGAGGATTTGTGTCACGGGGCCATACACGCTTTCCTCCCTCTTCCTTTACAAAGATAGGGAGATTTTCAGCCGGTTAGGAGATATGATTTCAAAAATTGTGGAAAGCAACATTTTCAAAGAGAAACATGGAAGCGTGTGTTTGGTCTCGGTGGATGAGCCTGTTTTCGGGCTGTTAGATGACCCGCTGATGGATCGAGGCTCAGAGGGGAGGGAAAACCTACGAGGGGCTTGGGAATCCATTTTTCGAAAAGCCACCTCTAAGGGCGTGCAAACATGCCTACACCTTCACAACACAGCAGACGAGTTGTTTTGGGAGGTCGAATCCCTCCATATAATCGAGTCACACACACAAGACCCCATCTACCACGCAAAGAGAACCAAAGAACTCTTAGAATCCACGGACAAGTTTTTGAAAGCGAGCATAAGCGTTGTAGATTTCGAGAGATTGGTTAGGGAGAACGTCCTCATCACACTGCCAAAAAAAGTGAGCGAAATAATTGTCAATGAAAGGGTCGCTGAAACCTGGAAAAACATTACCAGTGGAAAACTGGACCCCAAACTTTTCCTCGAAAGCGTTAAGTTAATGGGGGAACGGTTGACCGGAATTCTGCACCGATTCGGCTCGGAGAGGGTTCCCTACGCCGGACCCGAGTGCGGGCTCAAGGGATTTCCCACCTACACGTGCGCCCTAGAGTGTTTAAAACGGGTTTCCAGCGCTGTTAGAGGCTTCATCACATAATTGTGATAGTCGTGATTTGGTGGAATGAAAATGACCTTGCGGTTTGGGAGGAGAAAGCGCGGGTCTTCATGGGCTGAGAGAACCAAGCTAGAGGATATTGCAAAACTTCTTGTTGACACGGCCATGGGGAGGGAGAAAGCCGATTTGGTGGTTAGGGGCGGCAACCTAGTGAACGTGAACTCTGGTGAACTCTTAGAGAACATGGATGTGGCAATTAAGGAGGGTCGAATCGCGCTTATAGGAAAGGCGGACCACACCATAGGAAACAAAACAGCCGTCATAGACGCGGCCGGCAAGTATATCGCTCCTGGTTTTCTGGACGGTCACGTTCACGTAGAAAGCAGCATGGTCACCGTAACTCAGTTCGCTAGGGCGGTGCTACCCCATGGAACCACCAGTGTCTTCATAGACCCCCATGAGATCGCCAACGTGCTAGGCTTAGAGGGAGTTAAACTCATGCTCGACGAAGCAAAGGGTCTACCTCTTAAGGTGTTTGTCTGCGTTCCTTCATGCGTTCCCTCCGCCCCCGGTTTCGAGACCGCTGGGGCCGAGATAACGCCCGCCGACGTGGAAGAGGCTCTGCGATGGGAGGGAGTCGTTGGGCTGGGCGAAATGATGAACTACCCAGGAGTTCTGCATGGTGACGAAAAAGTGAATGAGGAAATTCGAGCAACCCTCCAAGCAAACAAGGTCGTAGAAGGTCATGCCGACAGTCTTCTAAACATGGAATTGGCCGCCTACGCAGCCGCCGGCATAACTTCATGTCACGAATCCACCAGAAAAATCGATGGAGTTCAGAGACTGAGGCTGGGCCTATACACGATGATACGGGAGGGCTCGGCTTGGCGCGACCTCGCCGAGGTGATCAAATGCGTAACAGAGCAGAGACTTGACCCGCGCCACGTTGTTCTGGTTACGGATGACCGACACCCAGAAACCCTGATAACCCGCGGTCACATGGATGATGTCGTCAGGAGGGCCATTGAAGAGGGCGTGGGCCCCATAACAGCCGTGCAGATGGCCACCCTAAACACCGCGGAACACTTCGTGGTCGGCCGAGATATAGGCAGCATCGCGCCCAGCAAATGCGCCGACGTGCTAATTCTCAACGACCTCTCCAAAGTCAGCATCGAAACGGTGATAGCTAATGGTATGGTCGTTGCCAAACAAGGAAGGACAACGGTTAGTCTAGTCCCTCCCAAGTACCCTGACTTTGTTAAAAGGTCCATTCACTTAAAACAGCCAATAACAGCCGAAGACTTCTCGATCAAGGCTCCAATAGAGGAAGGAAAAGTGAGGGTTCGCGTTATAGGCGTAATCGAAGCCAAGGTCGTTACAAAGCACCTACAAGAAGTGCTTCCCGTAAAAAGCTGGGAGGTTCAGCCCAGCGTGGAAAAAGATGTAGCAAAGGTAGCTGTCGTAGAGAGGCACAAGCTTACAGGAAACATCGGCCTCGGCCTTGTCTGCGGATTTGGTTTCAGGGAGGGAGCCGTCGCCTCGAGTGTGGCCCACGACAGCCACAACCTACTGGTGGTAGGCATGAACAACCACGACATGGCTTTCGCCGTCAATAGACTCGCGGAGCTTGGAGGGGGAATGGTCGCTGTTAAAGATGGTGAACCCCTTGGAATGGTTAATCTGCCAATTGCCGGTCTCATGTCTGACGAGCCGGTGGAAAGGGTTAGTGAGCAGGTGGAAAAACTGCATAAAGCTTGGATTGAGTTGGGCTGCACTATGGCTTCGCCCTTCATGACCATGTCGCTCCTCGCGTTACCTGTCCTTCCGAAGCTTAGAATCACGGACAAGGGCCTAGTGGACACTCAAAAATTCCAATTTGTCAAACTGTTCATCGAATAGGCTAAACGATCAAACTCTTGTAAAATTTTTAACACGTTTCCGTTATATGCGATCCTCAGTTTGTAAAAGTCGCTCGTTCATATGGTTTCTGAAAAGGTTAATGTAGTTCGCAAACCATGCTTTTCATTTGAGTGTTGGAAGTGGAGGATCTACTTCGGCGTCCTACGGTTCACGAAGCCTTGCTTTACGAGAGGTTATCGGGCGAGAAGGTGAGGTGCGGCTTATGTGAGAGAAAATGCTTTATCTCACCCGGCGAAAGGGGCTTCTGCAAAACTAGGATGAACATTGGAGGAAGGCTCTACACCCTCGTCTACGGTGACATCAGCGCCCTAGAAAGCAGACCCATCGAGATTAAGCCCTTCTTCCACTATTGGCCCGGCTCCACAGCCCTCACTTTCTCAACTTGGTCATGCAATTTCGATTGCATCTGGTGCCAGAATCATCATCTTTCAAAGTCTGAGCCAAACCCTGCAAAGGCAACCTACTGCTCGCCTGAGGAGATCGTTAACACGGCTCTTCGCATGAGGGATGAAGGCTTATGTGTCAGTTTTCAGGAGCCCACAACTCTGACGGACTGGGCTGTGCCGGTGTTTAGGATGGGTCGTGAAAGGGGGCTGTACTGCTGTTACGTGTCCAACGGGTATATGACGCTAGAGGCTCTGAGGCTGTTGAGGGAGGCGGGCATGGACGGGCTTAAGATCGATGTGAAGGGGGATGCTGAGACATACCAAAAACACTGCGGCGGAGCAGATGTGGAGAAGGTTTGGAGAAACGTCCGAGAGGCCAAGGAGATGGGCTTTCACGTGGAAATCGTGAATCTAGTAGTCACGGACGTGAACGACGACGAGGAATGCCTACGATGGATGATCGAGAGGCATCTGAAGGAGGCAGAACCCGAAACTCCTCTACACTTCACTCGGTACTACCCCGCTTACATGTTCCACAACTCCCCAACCAAAGTTGAAACGCTGGAAAGGACATACCAGATGGCGAAGAAGGCCGGGGTTCTCTACCCATACCTCGGAAACGTCACGGGACACAGATACGAGGACACCTACTGCCCCAACTGCGGAGAACGACTCATTAAGAGGCTCGGCTACACGATAGTCCGATACAGGATCACGGACGAAAAAAAGTGCCCCAAATGCAACCAATCCATCCCCATCACCGGCAGGCTCGTCAGGAAATGGCGCTTCCCGTTTTAAGTAATAACCTAACGCGACTGTTATTGATTCCGTGAATCCTTCAGCGTTTTATGGGGTAGGCTGTTTTCCCACCAGGTGTTTCTCTATTCTCTCCAATCGCTTTTCTATCGCATTCAACCTGTCTAGGATTTGTTTGAGTACTTTTCCGATGTCTTCAGCGGGAACAATGGGCATAGGGGTTGGTGAGGGCCATCTTCGCTCCTCTGGTCTCTCTGGCCATCTTGGTGGCGGCAGAGAGGGCGGATACGTCGCTTCTTTTCCTGACTTCTTCGAACTCATCTTTTCGTCCCTACAATTAGTGGTAGTTTTACATTATTAAATTATTAAGTAGCATATTATCATAGATTTTGTCCATTTTAATTAAATTTATTAAATAACTTCTGGTATCTTTTCAACGATTAAGTATAAAAGGAAGTGATTAATTAAGTTTCAATCTCATGTCTAAAATTTAATTTTTGGGCGAAAAACGCTTTCTTTCTCAAATGAGGACAACGCGTTTATATCTTACTCTACTTCCCTTATTAACGATTTTTTTGGCTTCGTATCGGATTTCCGTCTCTGCTTCTCCGGCTTTCTTTCCTCCCTTGCTTCCTCCTCACCCACTATCTAATCAGCGGTCGCTTCTCCAAACCCTCGATCTTGGCTCCCGGATATCGTTGCTCAATGTCCTTACGCAACTCCGCCACATCCACGTCCCCATAAGTCTCAACCCGAACTACAGGCTTGCCTCCCTCATCGTACGTTACGGATATGGAATACCCAGAACCGCCTTCAGACGGTTTTTGTCCAAATGGAAGTTCCCCCTCACCAAAACCGAAGATGTCAAAAAACCGCTTCTTTCTTCGCTCAGACATCTCTCCTTGTCCCCCTAAGGAAAAACGAAAGCGTGAATTAAAATTTTACCATGATCATGCTTAACCAAGGCAAAGAGGGAAACGCAACAAGGATGTTTGTCTTAATGTAGCATCATCCTTTCTTCGTATTTTTTAAGGTGTTCGGCTGCTTCTCCGATGTCCATGAAGAGCTTATCGACCCTTTCCACGTCTTCAACGGTTACCCTTTCGCGTTTCATTGCCCTAGCGTTCTGGGCGGCTAGACTTAGCAGTTGAACCGCGTATCGCAAGGAGCTCTTAGATCCAACTTCAGTGAGCCTTTCCAAAGCATCAGCCTCTATCTTCACCTTCTCTTCACTGGATCGTATACGCAGTATCTCTCTGATGCTATCTGAATCGTACTCGTGGGTGCCGATGATCACGGAGCGGTCGATGAGGTCCAGGGGGAAGCCCATAGGACTCTTAACGTCGGTTCCCCGGATGGTGGTGACGCCTCGGTTGGTGGCCAGGATGATAATGGGCACCAGCTCGCTCTCCATAGCTCTTCCTAGGAAGCTGAAGGCCTCCAGGTCCAGCAGGTGCGAGTCATCAATAAAGAGGACGCCGGGGTGTATGAAGGCTTTCCCCTCATCAACGAGCTTCTTCACGGATTCATCCACCGCTGTTCGGATCTCGGTGTCGATCTCCTTGGTCTCGGCGCCCCCCATGAAGAGGGAGAAGCGCCCGCCTCCCATCCTGCTTCGGGCGTTGATCTCGTCCATGTCCGCCAGCGTTAGTGTGTACACGAATTCCTTATCTTTTAAGACGTTGCCGGGTGGTCGTGGCACCTTCCTGCTAGTGTCCACGTCATAGGTTTTGCCCTTAGCGCTCTCTAGGCTCAAGCCGAGGTTGGCTACTCTCCCAGATTCTGCGTCGATCTGCACCACGCTTCCCTCTGTGATGCCTTGCTGGATGATCTGCTGAGCTATGGAGGCTCCAGCCTCGATGGTCTTCTCCTCCTTGCTAGTTTTCAGTGTGAGTCGAACACTCTCAGGTACCTTCTGATAAGGATTGTATGGGTGAGGAGCCGTTCTGATATCGACGTTAGTAACCTCGCCTTCGTATATCTTCCTCATCTCGTGGATCTCCACGCCAATACACTTTCTTATGGCCTCGATGAGAATCTCTGTCTTTTTTCGCTCGCTGCTATACACCTCGCTTCCACTCATCTGTATGAAAGGTACGTTGGCGCCCAGCTCTCTGGAGATGGCGACGGCAATAGCTGTTTTTCCAGTGCCCGGAGGACCTGCGAGGATTACGGTCTTTCCGCTCAGTTTTCCCTCCTTAATCATCCGGATCACGAGGCCGGCTGCTTCCCTAGCCCTCTCTTGGCCCACCATCCCATCCTTAACCTTAATAGCCTTCAGGTTTTTGTCGAGACCCAGCCCCTTTATGTGGGTGTGAGCTCCAATCCTTTCGAAACGACCAACCCTGCCCGGTACCTCCCTAATCGCTGCCATAGATAACCTCCCTTTATGTCGACGGAACAAAGGGTTGCATTTGACTCAAAATAGAGACATAACAAATAAATTTTTCGGGTTTTGTGCTTTGCAGTCGGCCTGTTTTATCTATTCTTAAGCTCAGCCTCCTTTATTTCTCGTGCAACAACGATCTTTTCGGTAACTTGCCTCACGAAGTAACGTCTCCCCTCGTCTGTCGGGTGGGGCCAATAACCACCAGTCCTCTTCCATCCACCAAGCTTTTCATGGAAATTTCGGTTTTATGGCTTTCGTTTGACATGCGTAAGCGCACTTTAAGCAGTATATGCATTCGGGGTCAGTGAATTTTTCCCACGGTAGGTCTAGGATCCGCACCATCATGGGGCATGCCTCCACACAGTCGCGACACCCAACCTTTGCGCATTTCACCAGGTCTCTTTTCAAGCCAAGGAAGCTGAACCGGCTTATTAGAGCTGAGAAGGCTCCTTGAGGGCACAGGTATCGACACCAGCCTCTCAGAATGTACGTCGCTAGGGCCATGATCAGTATCATTATGGCGAGGCGAACCCAAAGGAGTGTTGGAACCGACCATATTCCAGCGACTGCTGCCTCGTAAGTCTCCCAGGTGAATATGGCGTAGCGAATGTCAAACACGATTCTCGGTAAGATGGCGAAAAGAGTGTCTGCTGGGCTCAACGCGTTAAAGGGTGCTTTAGCAAAATCGCCCAACGCTTCCCTGTAGCTCGTGCCCATTCCCATGGCAAACGATGCGGCTAGGGTTCCGCTAACGAAGAGAGCAATCGCCAAAACCCCATACTTAACCTTAATCATCCACTTGTGGGTGCCTAAAGAAACCTGTGTATGTTTCCTTTTAACATATCCCAGCAGGTCTTGAGCAAAGCCGAAGGGGCAAGCCCAGCCGCAAAGGGCCCTACCCAAGAAAACCGTTGTCAAAATAATCGAGGCTAAGGCTAGCAGCGCTGCTAAAGAGAGCTCATAAAGCGTGAACTGGAGGGCCCCAAAGGCTTCGCCCACAGTTTTTGAAGGGGTTCCCAAGCTTCCGAGAACTGGGAGTAGGATGGGCCACGGTCCCAAGCCAAAAACAACAGCGTTAAACAACAAGAAACAACAAAACTGGGTGATTTTCCTCGCCGTTTCTATCCTGAAAACCGCCTTTCTGGCACGAGCCGCCGTTTCCCCAGTTTCTTCTTTCACGCCTTCACCGTTCCTCCATCCGTCATAAGTTGTGACAGCTAGTTTTTATTTTTTCTCGTTCACGCCTCCATAATCTTCTCAAATCTCGGCGCCTATCGGATCAGGAAGGAATACTATACGGTAAAGCGAGCTAAGAAACTATGCGTGTGTCAAGTTTTTTGTAAGGACGGTTTTGTGGAAGCAATAGAAACGGGGAAAAGGGTGGGACCTTGAGATTCGAGGCATTCTTATTAATGATAAAGATAATTGTATGTCCTTGAGCACGATGGTGATTCGGTTTTGCCGTCTGCGGTTTCCGACGAGATCCTTCGGGTGCTGAGAAACCAAAAGTATCATTTGGTTGGGCGTCACTCTGCTGTGAAGCGTTGCAGGTGGCTTTATGAGGCCCTCGTTCACCATAGGGTGTGTTACAAACAAAGGTTTTACGGAATAAGGAGCCATCAGTGCATCCAAATGACCCCCACGGTTCTTAACTGCACCATGTGCTGTCGCTTTTGTTGGCGCATTCAAAGTGGAGACCTCGGGCTAAGATGGGACGAAATGGAACTGCCTGCATGGGACGATCCGGAAGAGATTGTGGAGGGCTGCATCAAGGCACAGCTCAAGATTCTGAGCGGATATAAGGGGAATCCAAAGGCTAACCTAGAGAAATACAGGGAGGCCCTAACGCCTAGGCACGCCGCCATCAGCCTCACAGGCGAGCCTACCCTCTACTCACCTTTAGGCGGCTTGATCGAGGGCTTTCATAGGCGTGGCTTCACCACTTTTCTTGTTTCCAACGGGACAGTTCCTGAAGCCTTATCTCGATTGAGTGAGGAGCCCACCCAGCTCTATGTGTCGGTTTCCGCCTTCGACAAGAAGGCGTTCTTGGAAACGTGTCGCCCACAAATCCCGGAGGCTTGGGAAAACCTCAACGAAACGCTCGCTCTACTGCCTAGTTTCAAGTGTCCCACCGTGATCCGAATCACGCTAGTGCGAAATATGAATCTGAAACATCCCAAGCTATACGCTCGGTTAATAGAAAAGGCTAGTCCTACCTTTGTGGAGCCTAAAGCCTACATGCACGTGGGCTTTTCGCGACTGCGCCTAGGCTTCGAAAACATGCCTACGCACCGGGAGATTCGAGACTTTGGAGCTCAGCTAGCCGAGGAAATGGGCTACAACCTCCTTGACGAAGCCCCGGAAAGTCGGGTCGTTTTGTTGAGCCGTTTGGAAAAGCCTATTAGGCTCGCTTAAAGCATGATTTTGGAAAGTATTCGTGGTGGTGAGGGGTACGTCGCTAAAATCGGTTCTTGATAGAATTCAAGAGGAACTGAGGAGGAAGGAGGAGGCTCGGGAGGAGGTTCAAAGGGACATGCGCAGAGCAACCCGTCTTTCAAAGCAGGCGATTCTTTTCATGCATCAACAAAGGTTTGACGACGCAAGAAAGCTACTTGAGGAGGCGGGCGGACTCCTCACCAAACTTCTTCAAGTTTCGAAGGATCATCCAGAACTCGTCTACACGGGCCTAGTTAATGCGGCTTTTGAAGAGTACGTTGAAGCCCATACGCTTCTCAACTTGATCCTAGAAAACCGCTTCGTCGGACCTGAAGAGCTGGGGGTCCCAGCGGTCTCCTACGTGCTGGGGCTAACGGACGTTATCGGGGAGCTCAGGCGTAGGTCCCTCGATTCCCTCCGAAAGGGAGACATGAAACTGGCGGACGAATGTTTGCAGAGGATGGAGCATATCTACGTGGAGTTGATGGCCATGGAGGACGCCTACCTCCTTGTTCCAGGGTTGCGAAGAAAGTGTGACGTTGCAAGGCGTGTTATCGAAGCCACGAGGGGAGACGTCACCATCGAGACCCGAAGAAGCTCCTTGGAGCGCTCCATTAAAGAGCTAGAGAAAGTTGTCAAGAGGAAAAGGAAGGTTGGGAAGGTTAAGACCTGACGAAATCCTGAGGAGGGTGGAAAAGGAGGGATTCGAACGGGTTTGGCGTGAGAGCGCGAGCCTCCTCCCCAAGCCCGCGAAGAGGCTTGAGCTCGTTTTCAAGCGGGGGACATCACACCCACTCTTTGATCTTCTTCAAAGGATGCGTCAATCCTTTCTTAACTTGGGTTTCATGGAGGTCTCCAATCCCATTATTGTCGATGAGACAGAGGTTTACAAACAGTACGGGTCAGAGGCGCCCGTCATACTGGACCGCTGCTACTACCTGGCAACCCTGCCTCGACCCGACATCGGCTTAAGCAAGGCCAAGTGTCAAGAGATCGAGCGCCGTGGGGTTCAACTAACAGGGGAGAAAATCGCCTCCCTAAAGGGAGTGCTACGAGACTACAAGAGGGGGGAAATAGCTTCCGATGATTTAGTGGAAAAAATTGCTGAAGCTCTCGATGTTTCTGACAGCACGGCCACGCTTGTCTTATCCGAGGTCTTTCCCGAGTTCGCTGCCCTAAAACCCGAACCCTCCACCCACACGCTACGGTCCCACATGACAAGCGCCTGGTTCCTCACGCTGCAGGCGTTGCAACACAAGCTTGAGCTGCCCATAAAACTCTTTTCCGTAGATATTCGCTTCCGACGTGAACAAAGGGAAGACCCCACTCATCTTCGCGCACATTACGCTGCGAGTTGTGTGGTTATGGATGAGGAGGTGGACGTGAGGGACGGCGAAGAGATCACAAAGGCCTTGTTAAAGCCTCTAGGCTTTGAGCATTTTCGCTTCGTTCAAAAGAGGGTAACTTCCAAATATTACACGCCGGAAACAGAGTACGAGGGTTACATCTTTCGTCCAGATATAAATGAGTGGATTGAAATCGTCAATCATGGGTTGTACAATCCCATCGCCCTCGCGAGGTACGGTCTCGAATATCCGGTTCTCAACGTGGGAATCGGCGTGGAACGGGTCGCCATGGCATTGCACGGTGAGGCCGATGTGCGGAGGCTGGTGTATCCTCAGTTCTACGCGGAATGGGAGCTTTCTGACATTGAAATTTCGAAAATGATAGAAATCGCGGCAGAACCACAAAGCGAGGTTGGCGTGAAAATGCGAGAACAAATCAGGTCCGCAGCGCTTAAACACGCGGATGCGTTGGGTCCATGCGAATTTTTGGCATACGAGGGAAAGTTGTTTGGAAAAGCGATCAAGGTGTACATTTACGAAACCGATGTGGCAGCCAAGCTATTAGGCCCCGCCGCCCTCAACCGCATTTACGTTTATGAAGGAAACATCCTGGGCGTTCCCGAGAAAGGCTTGGAAAGCGTGCCTATTGTGAGAGAGGTTCGAGAGAAAGGGGTTTCGGTAGGGTTTAACTACCTCGACGCCGTGGCCTCCCTCGCCGCCGCAAAGATCGAGGAAGCCTTACGATTAGGGCAAAAAGACGTGAACGTCCGAGTTCGAATGGCGAAGCATCCCAGCGACGTTAACGTCAGGATCAGCGATGTGGCTCGGCGATACGTAACAAGCAAGAAAAGGAAGATCGAGATAGGGGGGCCCGTCTTCATCGGAGTTCGAGCCGAAATTGCCGATCAAGCTTAGCCCAAGTTTTTCTGTGGAAAAAGCGCACGCGGCGCAACTTCAACTATCTAAACAAGTGATCCGCGAAGATGTGCTTCCAGAGTCCATCAGTTATGTGGCGGGGGTAGATGTCACGTATGCTAGGGGTGTGTCGATCGGCGCAGTAGCGGTTCTTGACTTTGCTTCACTTAAAACTACAGAGTCGCGAGCAGTTTGCGTCAAAACGAGGTTTCCCTACATCCCCACCCTCTTGGCTTATAGGGAGATTCCACCTGCCCTCTTAGCCATAAAAAAGCTGCAAGTGCGACCTGACGTTTTTCTGGTCGACGGTCAAGGAATTGCTCATCCATACCGCCTTGGGTTTGCCAGTCACCTCGGCTTGGTAGTGGACGCGCCCACGATCGGGGTTGCGAAAAGCCTGCTCTGCGGTGAGGTGGGATCCTTTGATGATCAGGGATGCGCACCCATCACGGACGGAGGGGAAATCATAGGCGCCGCGGTCATCCCAAAGCCAGGAGGCAAGCCGATATACGTGAGCGTTGGGCATCGGGTTTCGTTGAAAAGAGCCATAAGCATCGTTACACATTGCGCGCGAGCCTACAGAGTTCCAGAGCCCATTCGAAAGGCCCACATGTTAGCAGGTGAAGAGAAGAGGAAACTAGCACAGAAACCTACCAAATAATATAAAAGAAAAGTAGAACAAGGTTGTAAGGTTAGCGAGGGAGCATTTTTGAATCCTCAACTCAACAAGATCGTTAACAAGATTAAGGACGAGTCCCTGAGAGCGAAGGTGGCTGAACTCCTTGAGAACCCCACGATGGAGATAGACGGGAAAGTGTACGTGGGGCTTCCTCTGGAAAGTTCTCCGGCTGGCATATCTCGCCATCACAGCTATCCGGGGGGCTTTGTTGAGCATGTGGTCTCCACGACGGAGATCGCCCTAACCCTATGTGACGTCGTTAAGAAGGTGTATCACGGGAAGGTGAACCGAGACTTGGTGATCTCCGGGGTCCTCTTACACGACATCTTCAAGCCCCTAACCTACATTGTGAAAGAGGACGGAACCTATGGGGTGACCCCCTTAGCCGATCGCATGGATCACTTGACGTTGATAGTTTCAGAACTGGTTCGAAGAGGCTTCCCCCTAAATCTTATCCACATAGTCTGTGCCCACCATGGCGGCGAAGCGGGCCCCATATGGCCTAGAACAATAGAAGCCCTTGTTTGCCATTTAGCAGACGTTACAGACTCGCGACTAAACGGCGAAGTGCTTAGGGCGGCAAGATACCTTTCGAGGGAAGCAACTGGAGAGGAATTGGGCATAGTCTCCTCGAAGGAAGCCTTCGAGATCGTCCACTCGAAGGTAGTCGAAGGTTGGGATGGAGTGAAGAAAACTGTGGAGAAGATAAGGCAAAGGAGACTTGATGCTCGTTAACCTCGGTTAACACTCTGGAACTACTGAAGCAGTAGGCTTGGAAACTGCCAAGTGTTCGTGATCGTTATTCTAGTGGAATTATCTTCACATCTAACGTTTGACTGTTTAATATGGCTATGGTGGGTTTTTCTGTCAGGTAGCCGCATGTCTCCCCAGGATTTATGACGAGGGTTTCTCCCTTTCTGTAGGTTTTTGCCTCATGAGTGTGTCCATGCACGATCACGTCGTGGCTCTCCACATGGATAAGGGATCGAAGAAGCACCTCTTCATGACCATGCAGCATCGCGATCCTCAACCCCTCCACGATTACCTCTGCGAATCTTCCGCGGATTTCAGCGCCCAACTCCGAGAATCGTTTCTTAAGCAATTCTTTATCGCCGTCGTTGTTGCCAAAGACGCCGATTAAGTTGGCTTTCAAGGGTTTGAAGTGTGGCACAACGAAGGGGGCAATGTAGTCTCCCGCGTGCAGCACCAATTCAACCTTTTCTTCATTTAACCGCTTCACGGCCTTATCTACCAGGGGCAAACGGTCATGCGTATCTGCAATTATGCCCACAATCATGTATTATTCCTCCACCACTCTCTTAACATATGATATTGATCTAACATTTTCTAATTCAATTATTTGTCCCTTCAGTATCTTCTGTATTCAATGTACTCGGCAACTTTATCTGCAATGTCTTTTCCAAAGATCAAGTTTACTAAATAAAGGGCCATATCAATTCCTGAAGAGACTCCAGCGGCGGTAACAATATTTCCGTCATGAATCACACGCTCTGTGCAAACTAAGATTTTTTGGAAACGTTTTAGATCCTCAACAGCTCCATGCCAAGTCGTAGCCCTTTTCCCATCAAGCAACCCTGCCTTTGCCAGTATGAAAGATCCCGTGCAAACCGAAGTTACAAATTTAGCTTCACGCGATCTTGTTCTCACGAAGTCCAACAATTCTTCATCATACATCGCTTTGCGTCTTACATTCCCTCCAGGAACGACCATTATATCAATGGGTGGACAAGTTTCGAATGTGTGGTCAGGGATTATTCTTAAACCATTAGCGCACCGTATGGGCTCACTACCATGCGCAACCGTGAAGGCATTTACAGTGTTCTTGCGAAATACGTTCACGCAAGAGAGTACCTCGTAGGGCCCTACTAAATCTAGCTCCTCTAAGCCCTCAAAGACTATGAAACCAACGTTGAGAGGATAACGCAACATGAATCATCGCCTCTCTCACATGTTACCTATGGATGCAAAAATAATTAACGGAAAAAGATTCACTGGAACGAGCAAAGCACATTCATAAACTTGGGTTATTATTGCGGGTGTTCCTTTAGGAGCGTCTTTCCATACTCGTAGCCCTTTCTAAAAGCCATCAGGTTCGTTTCTTCGGTCCCTTTAGGGATGTTGCTGAGAATGGCTTCTTTGATGGCTTCGGCGGCTACTACATTGGTGATGGAGGTTAAGGCGCCAAGCATCACAACGTTTGCCACGATCACTTTTCCGAGTTCCTCAGCGATTTTCGTGGCAGGCACCTTGAAAACTCGTATATCTGGGGTGGTTTTATGGTTTGGTGTTAGATCCGGATCTAGAAGGAGGACCCCTCCCTTTTTCAAGATGTTTACGTGTCTGCTGTAAGCTTCTTGCGACATGGTAACTAAAATGTCTGGTTTAGTAACTTTTGGAAAATCTATTTCTTCATCTGAAATTACGACTTCAGACTTGCAAGCTCCGCCTCTGGCTTCAGGACCGTAAGACTGTGTCTGAACAGCGTTTTTTTCACCGTAGATGGAGGCCGCCATGGCCAGCATCAACCCGGCCCTTATGACGCCTTGCCCACCGAAACCCGCTATTCTGATTTCCAGCCTCATTTATTGTCCCTCCACTTTTTTCTCTTGAACACGAGCTATCATCTCGCCAAGGAACCTCCCAAAGCTTGGCTTTTCAATATCCACAAACTCACCCAAAACGATTTTTGAGGGGGTTATTTCGGCCTTTGCTGGGTCAAGGTGATGCTGGACCTCGGATGCCTCCTTAAACCATTTCATCATGTCAAGGCCGGTTTTCATCTGGTTATATCGCCCATAAAGTTCAGGGCATGGCGAGATCACCTCGATGAAGGAGAATCCCTCCTTTTGTAACGCCTTCTTAATGGACTCTGTTAACCTTCGAACATGAAGGGTTGTCCAACGAGCCACGTACACGGCTCCCGAGGCTGCAGCCAAGTGAACCAGATTGAAGGGGTGCTCGATGTTTCCATAGGGGGTTGTGGTGGTCCAAGCGTCGAGTGGAGTTGTTGGCGCATACTGTCCACCAGTCATTCCATAATTGAAGTTGTTGGCGCAAATTACTGGTATATCTATGTTCCTACGGGCGGCATGAATGAAATGGTTGCCTCCGATGGCGAAGAGGTCTCCATCCCCGCTGATCACCACCACCTTTATTTCTGGTTTAGCCAACTTTGCCCCTATAGCAAAGGGAATAGCCCTACCGTGGGTGGTGTGGTAGGAGTCCGTGTTCGTGTATCCGGATATTCGGCCTATGCACCCGATGCCAGAGACTACGACAACCTTGTTTAGATCCAGGTTTAACTCGCTGAGAGCCCTTGCAAAACAGTTCAGTATAATTCCGTTCCCGCATCCCTCACACCAGATGTGGGGTATCATCCATTCTCTTAGGAACCTTTCCAGCGGGTGCAATACTTCCTCACTCATGAATTGTCCTCCTTATGGCCTTCAAAATTTCGAATGGCCTATGGGGTTCTCCGCCCAGTTTCGGGACGAAAGTCACAGGCGTCTCCTTTGCTGCCCTCTCCACTTCACGAACAAGTTGTCCGCAGTTCATCTCAGGAACCACTATTGCCCGAACCCGCTTGGCTACCTCTGAAACGTGACTGTCTGGAAACGGCCAAAGTGTCACCAGTCTAAGGAGACCAGCTTTGATTCCTCTTTCTCTTGCCTTCCTTACTGCACTTAACGCTGACCGCGACGCAATCCCGTAAGCAATGACGGCTACTTCAGCGTCTTCCAACATAGTTTCGTTAGTTTTCACGATTTTCTCTGTATTTTCGCGTATTTTATCGCAAAGACGTTGAACGAGTTTCTGCTGGGCTTTGGCGCTTGAGGTTCGTGGGCGTCCCCTTTCGTCATGTGTAAGCCCTGTTGCATAGAAGCGGTATCCTTCTCCAAAGCAAGCCATGGGTGGAACCAGATTTTCGTCGGGTTTGAAAGGAAGATACTCCTCCGGAGAGTGCTGGGGCCTCTTTCGGTTTACGACGTTAATCGCCTCAGGAGCAGGAATCACGAGTGGTTCTGACATATGTCCAACAACTTCGTCGGCCAGCACTATCACTGGAATGCGATAAATTTCTGATAGGTTGAAGGCTTCAATGGTTAAGTCAAACATTTCTTGCACTGAAGAAGGGGCAAGGGCTATGATCTCATAGTCTCCATGGGAGCCCCATTTTGCCTGCATCACATCCTGCTGTCCCGCCATCGTTGGTTGACCGGTGCTGGGGCCTCCTCTCATGATGTCCACTATGACACACGGCGTTTCAGTCATGACTGCTAATCCAATGTTTTCCTGCATCAAGCTGAAACCTGGACCGGAGGTGGCGGTCATCGATTTTACGCCCGCGTAGGATGCTCCGATAACCGCTGCCATAGAGCCCAACTCGTCTTCCATCTGTATGTATGCCCCGCCAACCTCTGGCAAGCGGCGAGCCATTCTCTCAGCGATTTCCGTGGCTGGTGTGATAGGGTATCCTGCAAAGAATCTGCATCCCGCGGCTATGGCCCCTTCGGCGCAAGCGAAGTCTCCACTCATGAAGTGTTTTCCTGTAAGAACCGCCCTATTTTCTAACGTCATCTAACAACCTCCTCCACAATCTTTTTCAACGGTGAAAATTGCGAAGTCTGGGCAAACGGCTGTGCAAAAATGGCAAAGTGTACATCTAGTTTCATCTTTCACTTTTGGAGGGTGAACTCCCCTTACGTTGAACTCTTCAGAGGTCTCTAGTACGTCTCGGGGGCAGAACTCTATGCAAAACCCGCACCCTTTGCAACGGTCCTTTATTATGTGTATTTCGGCCTGCGGAATTTTTATTTTATCCGCGTCCAAAGGTTTGCGCCATATTCTTACCGGCATAAAAAACCACCTAGTCCTTTTCCAGAGGCGCCTTCGCCAAAAGCACCTTTGATTTTTCTATCTCCTCCTTACTCACGCTCTTCACGATTTCCTGCATTTCTTTGATCTTAGATGCGAACTTCTCGCCTTCAGCGGCGGTGAACCATGCTAATTGTAGCCGGTCTTTGGTTAATCCTAGCCTCTCCATTTTCTTCCACAACTTTTCGACTCTTCTTTTGGTCTGGTAGTTGGCGTTTATGTAGTGGCAGTCGCCTAGATGGCAACCCGACACCAGCACAGAAGCGGCTCCCCTAGCAAAGGTTCGCTCCACAAATTTCGGAGCCACCCTGCCTGAACACATGGTTCGAATTATGCGCACGTTGGCGGGATACTGCATTCTGCTGACTCCGGCAAAGTCCGCGCCTGCATACGAGCACCAGTTGCAACAGAACGCCACGATTTTCTTCTCCGCATCTTGTTCAGTCGCGGCATCTATCTGCGCATAAATCTGTTCATCAGTGAAATTCCGCATGATTAACGCGTCGAATGGGCACTCTGCACCACAAGTGCCGCATCCGGCACATGCGGCCTCTATGATTTCCGTCTTTTTTCTTTCTTTGTCTACGCTGATTGCATTATAGGGGCAGACTCTGACGCAGAGCCCACAAGCCGTACAGTTTTCGGTGATCAACTGGGGGGTGATAGCTTCAGCGGTTACTCTTCCCTTTGCCATCAAGATGCCTGCACGGGCTGCCGCAGCGCTGGCTTGCGTCACGCTGTCTTTAATGTCTTTAGGTGATTCGGCGCAGCCTGCAAGGAACACCCCTCCGGTTGGAGTGTCTACAGGGCGTAGCTTCGGGTGGGCTTCCATAAAGAACCCGTCGGGGTTACTGGACAAGGTGAGGAGGCGCTGAACTATCTCGCTGTCTCGTCTGGGCTCGATACCAATAGAAAGAATCACCATTCCAACATTGACCCTGTACAACTCCTTTTGTAACGTGTTCTCTCCGGTGAGCCATAGGTTGTTGGTTTTTCTATCTTCAAGGATTTCTGCGGGCAACCCGCGAATAAATATCACTCCTTCCTTCTTCGCCCTCTTATACAAGTCCTCGAAGCCTTTCCCGTAAGCCCGTATGTCCACGTAAAACACGTAAATTTTGGTGTCCGGCCAGTGCTCTTTGATGAGGAGACTGTCCTTTACGGTGTTCATGCAGCATACGTTGCTACAATACAAGTGACCCTTATCAGAGCGGGAGCCAACACACTGAATAAAGGCCACCGTGTCCGGGATTTGCATATCACTTGGTCGGATCAGGTTACCTCCCGAAGGGCCGCCTGCATTTATTAATCGTTCGAATTCCAGCGAGGTTATTAGGTTCGGGAACTTGCCGTACCCGTAATTCGCCAGCGAGGTGGGGTCGTATACATCCGCCCCGGTGGCAGCGATAATCGTGCCGACCTCTAACTCCACTGTTTCCGGCTTCATATCGAAGTCTATCGCGCGCGCTTCGCAGGCTTTTATGCATTTGTCGCACAAGATTATGTTCTCCTTGTTGACGCAGAGGCCTCGATCGATGATGTACGTGGATGGAACGGCTTGGGCAAAGGGTGTGTAAATGGCTCGCCTCGTAGCCAGCCCCACATCAAACTCATTAGGCGTGGTGATCGGGCACACCCTTGCACAGTCGCCACAGGCTGTGCATTCTTCCGTAACGTGCCTTGGCTTCTTTAACCCCTTCACCCTGAAGTTCCCAATGTACCCCTTCACCTCCGTGACTTCACTGTTTGTCAGCAATTCGATGTTGGGATGCCGACCAACATCCGACATCTTCGGTGCAAGGATGCATATGGAGCAGTCCATGGTTGGAAAGGTCTTGTCCAGTTGTGCCATCCTTCCGCCGATACTGGGTTCCCTTTCCACAAGATACACTTGATAACCCGTATCAGCTAGATCCAGCGCAGCTTGGATACCTGCAACGCCCCCGCCGATAACCATCGCCTTCTTAATTATGGGGATCTCGCTTTCCTCTTCAGGCTGAAGCAGAGCCGCTTTTGCAACGGCCATCCGAGCTAGGTCCTTCGCCTTCTCCGTAGCCTTCGCCTTCTCATACAAATGTACCCAGCTGCACTGCTCCCTAATGTTCGCCATCTCGAACAAGTATTTGTTCAATCCAGCCTCTTCACACGCCCTTCGGAACGTGGGTTCGTGAAGGCGCGGTGAACACGATGCCACGACCACACGATTTAGCTTATGCTCGCGGATATCGCTCTTGATTAATTCCTGGCCTTGGTCTGAGCAGGCGTATCGGTTGTCCTTCGAGATCACGACGTAGGGTAGAGTTGCCGCAAATCTCGCCACCTCTTCAACGTTGACAGATCCGGCTATGTTCAATCCGCAATGGCACACATACACGCCTATTCTGATATCCTCTTCAGGGTTAGGTTTAGATTGTAACGGTTTTTCTTGCGTCTTGACCACTTCAATTGCCTCCCTTTAAGTAGCGATCAATGGAAACCGCCGCCCTCTTACCCGCTACTATGGCTTCAATCACGGTTGCTGGTCCCGAAACTACATCTCCACCAGCAAATATGCCGGTTAAACTCGTTTCCATGGTAAAGGGATCCACCGCGACGGTGTTTCCCTCGGCAACTTCTATCCCCTTGGGTAGAAAGGAGAGGTCAGGGACTTCGCCGATGGCGAGTATGACGGCGTCTAGGTCCTTGGTGAACTCTGAGCCCTCGATCGGTATTGGTCGCCTTCTGCCACTTTCATCCGGTTCCCCTAGCCTCATTCGAATACACTCCAGAGCCGTAACCTGCCCATCCTTACCCAAAATCCTCTTCGGCGCCACCAAGAATTGAATCTTCACGCCTTCACCTTCCGCCTCCTTAACCTCCCAAGGGTTTGCTGGCATCTCCTCCCTCGACCTTCGATACAAAATGTTAACCTCTTTGGATCCCAGTCGGAGGGCGGTTCTAGCCGCGTCGACGGCAACATTACCGCCACCAATAACCGCAATACGGTCTCCGGGCTTCACCTTCTTCCCTAAGTTTACATCCCTCAAGAAGTCAAGGGCGTGAAGAACCCCCTTTAGATCCTCGCCCTCAACGCCGAGTTTCCAGCTTTTGTGGGCTCCGGTGGCGATAAATATGGCTTTGTAGCCTCTCCGTAAAAGGTCGTCGATCGTTAAATCTTTACCCACGGTGGTATCCATTCTAATTTCCACTCCCATTTTCCTTATACGCTTGATTTCAGTGTCCAGCACAGTTTTGGGCAACCGGTACTCAGGTATGCACTTTCTCAGCATTCCACCGGGCTCTGGCATGGATTCAAAAACCGTGACTAAATATCCCTTCTTAATCAATTCGTATGCAGCCGTGAGTCCGGCTGGACCTGAGCCGATGATAGCTATCTTTTCTCTGTGAATCTTGGGCACGGGAAGCGCTTCTCTCTCTTCCTCAAGCTCGAGGGCGCTCACAACCGTCTGTCTGTCAACCTTAGCCCGTTCAGGATGAAAGCAAACCCAGCAACAAACAGCGGGGAGGGGGATTTCCCTTTTAATGATCTCCAGGGCTTTCTTTAATCCCTGCAAATAACCTTGCTCTGCAGCGAGGCTTCTCGCGGACAAAAAAATTTCTGGCAGTCTCAACCCTTGGGGGCACCTTTTATAGCATCTATAGCACCACGCGCATAACCAGAGCTCATCTTGCCCTAGAACCCCCTCTAGGTTCAGGGGGATCCTTTGAAGAAGGCTTCTTGGATGGTAATGCTTTGGAACCAGTTCCACAATGGGACAACTAGCGGTGCAAATGCCGCACTCGTAGCAATACTTCAACTTCTCAACATCTAACAGCTTCTCCAAAAACTCCTTTGAGACCGTAACCGCTTCACTCTCCAAGGTTATCCCGTTCCCTCTTACAGTAGGGATTTGTCTCCGATATAAAAGTTTACAAATGTAAAGGTCTCCAATGGTGTTGACTTTTTGGGCTTCCTCTACGGATGAGTAAGTGGAGTGAAAGTTCTCCACTCTCTCCAACTTGAGAAGGCGATGCTCAAGTCCGCTGTAGACGCTGGAGCAATTAACGGCGTAACCAGTCGCGCTAAACTTTCAGTGGATAATGCCTCGCGGGCGAGTAAATATCTCTAGAAGGTATTAGAGATAAATACGCCGATATGGATATCTACGTGTGTTTAAGGAAGTGCGTTTTTGAAACCCAAGATTGACATCAATTGTGGCCTTGGCGAAAGTTATGGCTGCTTTAAGGTTGGGCACGACCGTGAAGTTATGCCGTACATCACCTCTGCCAACATTGCTTGTGGCTTTCACGCAGGAGACCCTATGGTGATGGCTCAAACCGTGAACTTGGCAAAGCAACACGGGGTTGCAGTCGGAGCGCACCCTGGGTATCCCGACCTAATGGGTTTCGGAAGAAGAGCCATGGAGCTAACCATAGAAGAAGTTAAGAATTATATCATCTACCAAGTAGGGGCACTTCAGGCCTTCGCAAGAGTTGCTGGCGTCGACCTCCAACACATAAAGCCACATGGGGCACTCTACAACATGGCGGCTAAAGATGAAGCCCTTTCGGAAGCCATTATCGAAGCCATCGACTCAATAGACTCTAAGGTCATACTCTTCGCGCCTTCGAGTTCCACAACTACAAAAATGGCGGCTGAAGCTGGTCTACGCGTGGCCCGCGAGGTGTTCGCCGACAGAGCTTACAACCCTGATGGAAGTCTCGTCCAGAGAAAGACTCCAGGCGCTATCATTGAGGACCCAAAAGTTGTCACCGAGCGCGCCGTCAAAATGATCATAGAAGGAACCGTGGTAGCTGTCAACGGCAAAGTTGTTGAGTTGGAAGAGGTGCACACCATTTGCGTTCACGGTGACACTCTAACAGCAGTCGAGCTTGCCAGCTATCTTAGGAAGGGACTTATGGACTCAGGTATTGAAGTAAGATCCGCTGGCACCTTTGTCTAACTCTCTTTCCCGGGTGTAAAGATTGTTCGAATCAGCGAGGTATCTGCCCGTTGGCGATAGGGCGTTGTTGGTTGAATTCGGTAATGCTATAGACGTCGCCATTAATCGTAAAGTCCTCGCTCTTTGCGACGCTGTCTCGCGCTCCAAACTCCTTGGAGTGGAGGAGTGCATCCCAACCTATCGATCTCTTCTCATGTACTATGAACCATCGAAGGTTAAATATGAACAACTTGTTTCACAAATCAAAGGCGTTGAGCAGAGATTGGACGAATTCGTTTCCCAGATGAAAAGGCGAACAGTGGTGGTTCCTACGGCCTACGGTGGCGTGTATGGGCCAGATCTATCCTACGTTGCTGAATACAATCATCTGACAGAGGAAGAGGTGATCCGAATACACTCAGAGAAGGAGTATGCGGTCTACATGATCGGTTTCATAGCCGGTTTCCCCTACCTAGAACAAGTTGCAGATGAAATCGCAACCCCCCGACTTGAAACTCCACGTCTTAAGGTTCCAGCTGGATCGGTTGGCATAGCGGAAAAACAGACTGGAATCTACTCGATGGAGTCGCCTGGAGGATGGCGGCTCATAGGCAGAACCCCTCTTAAACTCTTCGATCCGTCTTGGCCACAGCCAGCCCTTCTCCGGCCCGGTGACAGAGTCAGGTTTAAGCCCATTTCAGGGGAAGAATTCGAAGCAATCAAGAACGCGGTCCTTCGAAACACCTACAGTCCAGTCATAAAGGAGGAATGAGCAGAGTGAAGGTATTCCGAGTCATCAAGCCAGGTCTCTTTACCACCGTACAAGACTTAGGAAGACGTAGCCTCCAAAGATATGGAGTGCCAGTCTCAGGAACAATGGACGCATTCTCTATGATCGCGGTTAATCTCCTGGTTTTAAACCAGTCAGGCGATGCTGGCCTAGAGATAACTCTTTTAGGTCCAGAACTTGAGGTATTGAACGATGCTCAAATAGCAATAACTGGAGCAGACCTTTCACCCACCCTCAACGGACAAAGCGCCTCAATGTGGCGAACGCTAAACGTTAGTAAAGGCGACATCATATCCTTTGGAGAAATCCGAGCAGGTTGTCGGGCATACCTCGCGGTAGCTGGTGGGATCAACGTGCCCGCTGTGCTCGGAAGTAAATCGACATTTGTCCGGGGCGGATTTGGAGGATTTGAGGGCAGGCCCCTGAAGACAGGGGATATGATTGAGGCCTCCAAACCGCCATCACCCTTCAGGGTTGAACTATCTATGCCTGAAGAGTTCATCCCTCACTACGAGAATAAGTTAACGGTGAACGTGGTGCTTGGACCACAAGCAGACGTGTTTACGGACAAAGGGGTAGAAACGTTTCTATCCAGCACCTACACGGTGACAACCAAAGCGGACCGAATGGGGTACAGACTTGAGGGCCCAGTCATAGAGCACAAGGTTTCTCCAAGCATAATTTCTGACGCTATTCCCCCGGGAGCGGTTCAGGTGCCGGGAGACGGCTTACCTATTATAATGATGGTTGACGCCCAGACTACGGGAGGATACGCAAAAATTGCGGTGGTCACGACTCCGGACCTTTCTCGCCTTGGGCAGGTCAAACCCGGCGACACGGTGCGTTTCTCTAGAATCTTGATAAGTCAAGCCCGTCTTCGGCTACTTGAATACCAGAGGACCCTCAGCCTGATGGAAACGAGGGTTCTGCGGGGTTGGGATTCCTCTCTTTCATAGTTAGCGAAGTTATGGTTGAAGTCGGGCATGTTGCAGATAGCCGTGTGGCCCTAATCGAAAAGATCGGCTAATTCCGTGATTTGAATTTGATTTGATGAAACCTCAGCCTGACGATCATTAAAGTTAAATAATGCATTGTTTGACTTTTCAAGCATGAAAAGGTTTAAAGTATTTATTCCAGAACCGGAATTCAGCGAATCACATAAAGTTCTTGAAGAAATAGCTGAAGTTAGAGTGGGTCAGAAGGATAGAAGGTATACAGAAGAAGAGCTGATGAGAGAACTTGAGGATGCGGACGCTTTACTCGTTACATCACGGGAACGCATTACAAAAAAGGTTATAGCGGCAGCCAAACGATTAAAAATAATTGCTAAATATGGGGCTAAACCGGACTTGGTGAATGTTGACATTGAAGCAGCTACCAAAAAGGGGGTTCCTGTCACATGGACTCCTAGCTCCAACGCAGACAGCGTGGCTGAGCATGCTATAACATTGATCATGGCTTTAATGAAGAAAATATTTTTGTCCTCTTCGCATCTAAAGACAGGAGGATGGAGAATTGAAACCTTATGCGGATACGAGCTTATGAATAAGACTATTGGGATAATCGGACTAGGGGCTGTTGGCTATAAAGTTGCCGAAAAGATTAGAGGATTCGGCGTAAAAATATTAGTTTATGACCCCTATATTTCAGAGGAGCTGGCAAAAATTGTTGAAGCACAAGTAGTAGGTTTGGGAACTTTGCTCAAGGAATCTGATGTCATAAGTGTTCATGCGGCCCTTACAGAGAAGACTAGAGGTTTAATAGGAGAAAGGGAGTTGAAGATGATGAAAAAAAGCGCCTTGATTATTAACACCGCTAGGGGAGCTATTATAGACGAGAAGGCGTTGTATAAAGCTCTTAAAAAGGGTTGGATAGCAGGAGCGGGATTAGATGTATTTGAAGAGGAGCCGGCAAGACCTGATAATCCATTATTTACATTAGATAATGTTGTCGTTACGCCTCACGTAGCGGCATTTACTTACGAAGCTTTAAGAAGAGAGACTTTCATGGCGGCCGAAGAAGTTATAAGGGTTTTACAAGGAGAAAAACCAAAGTTTGTGATTAATCCGGAAATATATTCCTCCCCCTAGCGCGTTCATGCCTCTTCCAAGGGCGCTAAGCGTCGTGTATATTTCAGGCGAACCGCACCAGCCCCCACACTCAAACTAAGAGTAGCCTGTCATAGGATTTGATACCAAAAGGCGTATTGAACGGTCGCCTATATCTAGTTCCTCCTCTCTTATACTTGAACCGCAGTCAAGTTAACTTATCAAAAATCACAGTGTGCTTACGAATTATGTAGGTTTTCCGAAGTACAATATGTAATTTTGAGGTTTAGCAAAACCAGTTTGAGCTCCATTTTAATGATAGCTGAGGCAGATTCAACCCTAGCTTTCGCTTCTATCTGGAGTAAGCAGAAGAATAGCGTTTACCATCTTTCTCTTTCCAAAAGGCTTTTTTATTCGCCAATAGAATATCGGACTCGGGAAAATGAAATTGGAGATGGAATGCGGCAGATGCGGGAGAACGTACTCCATAGACGAGATCGTTTATCGTTGCGCAACGTGTGATTATCCGCTGCTAGTCAGATATGATTATGATGAGATTGCGACCAGAATTAGTAAAAAACTGATAAAGAATCGGGACTGGAATATTTGGCGATATAAAGAACTTCTACCGATAAAAGATTCGTCTAATGTGGTTTCAATGAACGAGGGGGGTACCACGCTTCAAAAAAGTGTAAGACTTGCAGAACGATTTGGCATCAAAAACTTATACCTAAAGGACGAGACAAGGAATCCAACATGGTCGTTTAAGGATCGGGGAAGCAGCGTTGGAGTATCCAAAGCACTCGAAATCGGCGCAAACGCTGTTGGCTGCGTTTCCACGGGAAACATGGCCGCCTCCATGGCGGCGTATGCGGCGAGGGCGGGATTGAAATGTGTAATTCTCATTAAATCCGGCACACCCTTGGAAAAGATTGTTCAGATACTGATATGTGGTGCTAAAGTAATTTCAATGGAGAAATCTTACCCAGAAATTAATGAGGCGGGTCTGGAAATCAGCAAAGAGTACGGAATTTATTGGGTACATGCTGACGCCCCCATGAGAATTGAGGGGCAGAAGACCTCTTCTTACGAGATTTGTGAACAGTCAGGGTGGAGCGTACCCGACAAGGTGATAATTCCTGTGAGTAGCGGGGGCAATATAAGTGCTCACTGGAAGGGGTGGAAAGAATTAAACTCCATAGGATTTGTCGAAAATTTGCCATCCATGGTGGCCATACAAGCGGAGGGAAACTGCCCAATAGTGAAGGCCTTCAAGGCTAAGCAGGAATTTGTTGAGCCGTTCAAGGAAGCTAGAACAATTGCCCATTCCATCTCTAATCCGGACCCCCCAAGTGGGCAACATGTGTTAAAAATACTAAAGGAATCCGAGGGTGTGGCTGAAGCTGTCTCAGATGGGGAACTACTAGATGCACAAAAAACCCTAGCCGAAACTGAGGGTATTTTTGCCGAACCTGCTGGAGCAGCATCCATCGCGGGTCTTAAAAGACTGCTTAAGGAAGGAGCTATTGATGGAGATGAAACAGTTGTTTGCGTGATAACTGGCGCGGGTCTGAAGGACGTCAAGAGCGCGATGAAGATAGCCGGTGAACCCTTCGAGTTGAAGTCTTGGGATAAGTGCCGTCATTTATTGAAATCGTTAAAGAGGAAATGAAGAAATTTCTGCATCTCACGGCCAACGGTTTAGCGAGCAACCTAGGGGGTTTCCGGCTCTAGGCATGTTCTCATATCCCCGAGCAGCGCGCAAGGCGGCGGTAGGTCCTTTATGGTTATTAAGCCGGGCTTAGCGTTTATCACCTTTGGTATCATATTGACAACAATGTGTGCTGTCTCCCAGTCCCCAAGAAACCCGCTCATTTTGACCCGGATGCTAGGTGTCCCCTCAATAGTATATTCTTCGTAGCCTTCCTCCACGCCAGCGTGCATGATGAGCTTGTAGGTTATCACCTCTCTCCCATCCATTATGCCGCGCGCCACGGCGGTATAGCCTAACATTTGACCAGGCTTCACCGTTGCGTAGGTTGTTTTAACCTCTTTCTCAGCTATCACCGGTTCAGGAGGTGACTCTTCCACCTTGTCCAGCTCCCATCCAAGCGCGGCAGCCGTCAGGGCTACCGCCTCGCGGAACCCGACGTGTCCGGTTATTTCGCCTCTTTCAATTTTCTTTTTAAACTCTTCAGGCGACATTCCGGTTCCTATTTTCATCTGGAAAGACGATCTGCGTAGCCCTGTGGTTATTGCCCTTGAAGCTTCGATCCTTTCCACTTCTCTGCATAGTCCGGTGAGGACGAGGGGAAATGTGTCCATGAAGTAGCCGGGATTTACGCCCGTGCTCAAGACGGTGACCCCATGTCTCTTTGCCAACTCGTCGATTTGACTAGCTAACTGTGGTTCCTCTAGCCAAGGGTATGCCAGCTCTTCACAGGTGGATACCACATTCATACCAGCCTCAATACATTTGACCACTTGCGGATAAACCGTTCTCACGTAAGAGGTGGTTGCGATGAGCGCGACATCGGCCGTGATCTTAGCGAAAAGGGGGTCGGGATCGTCGGTTACCATAACCCCTAACTTTTTATCTATTTTGATAGCGTCGCCCAGGTCTTTCCCTACCTTGTCTTTTGCGGTGTCAACGGCGCCCACTATTTTCACTCCTTTCTTCTCCAGAACCACCGCGGCTATTCGTTCTCCTATGGACCCAACTCCGTAGATAACCACTTTTATTTCGTTTGTCATCATACACACCACAGATCGGGTAAATTACGTATTCTTTTAAGCTTTTTCCCCTGTTAGGATGTTATGGTTAGCCTTGAGGTGTCAGTTTCAGCTTGGCGATGGTTTTCTCAAGCTAACCATTTACTACAATTCATTTCTCAATGGAGGACATATAAACTACAACCGTTAACAGTAATACAAGTATGAGGTGGTTCGCGTGATTAGTCACGCTGGTGTTCACAGGAAGAGTCAGTTTTCACTTTTCGACCTCTTGAGGTCCATTAGAGGGAGGCCGGATTTTCATAAGGTAGGCGCCTTGGCGATCTTCGTTGGTGTGGTTCGCAGTGAAGCTCCGAGCGGTGAAACCGTGAGAAAACTACGATTGGAGGCATATGAGGAGAAGGCTAGCGAGGTTCTCGAAAACATCTGCGATCAGCTTCAGAAGAGAACAGGGGTGATCGATGTTGAGATTCATCACTTTCTTGGAGAATTTGATGTTGGCGAGGACCTAGTTTACGTCCTTGTAGCCGGTTCCCATCGGCACGACGTGTTTCCGGTTCTAGAAGAGGCGGTGGAACGGTATAAGAAGGAGGCTCCCATCTTCAAGAAAGAGTACATAACTGACAAAGAGGGTGTGTCAAAATCCTACTGGGTGAGCGAGCAGTAGGCCGTTAGCTGACCTATCAGGTTTTAAAACCTAGGCATGTCTTCTTAGACGATGATGAATCAGTTGGATGAACGTGTGTTTCTAAAATGAAATCCAGTATTTTATCTATCTCAACCAAGGAGTCAACCAAAAGGTCGGGTTTTTCATTTTGGAGTTCTTCCTTGGTGTACGCTCCTGAAGGGACGGCTATGCATTTCATTCGGGCTGCTTTAGCGGCTTTAACCCCAAACGTAGAATCCTCTACGGTTATGCAATCTCCCGGAGACAGGTTTAGTTTCGTTGCACATACTAGAAAAACTTCAGGGTCAGGTTTCGGCTTAGAGACCTCGTCAGCTGTAACCACCACATCAAAATATTTTTCGAGTCGCTTTTCGGAAAGCAACTTGTCAATGACTTTCCTATTGCTCATGGTTGCCAAAGCCATTCTTACTCTGCCATATAACGCATCCAACAGCTCAGTAGCCCCCTCAAAAAGGTATACAACTTCGGATAATTCTGTTTGAATCTTAACCTTCTTTCTAATAAGCTCCTTAAGCATTCTATCATCAAAGGCAATGTTGCTTTGTTTTAGGACCTCCTCCAAAATCTTCCTGGTTCCAATACCTATCCTCCTCTCTATGAACTTGTCGTCAACTACACAACCAACTTCAACCAAGACCCTTGTGAATGACTCTACAACAGCCTTCTTCGTGTCGGCTAAGGTTCCGTCCCAATCAAAGATAACTGCCTTAAGCATCTACGTCCCATAGATGACTTTAATACGCCAAACATAATACTTGCGGATTTATCAGCGTATCGCTCTCGGACAAACTTGAAAATGTTTTCGTCTTATGTGCAGGGGTCAGGTTCACACCTCGGTTTATATTCTCAGAACGATCCAGACCGTCGTTGAAGCCCTCACATTCTCGAGTGGCGTATGTTATAAGTAAAAGATAAAATGGGATCAGGCTTTGTTAGCTTCGTATTTGTGAGATTCTATTTCGCCGTCTTTCGTTATTTATCTTTTTCAAAAGGTTTTCAAGGGTTTTCCCCTTCTTTCTCAATTCTTGTTCAGAAATCGTTTGTCCCATGGGACATAGTTCATGGATGATAGCGCCCTCATTTACTAGATATACAACAGGATAAAGACGGCATCCTAAAGGTCTTTCACCATAGACTCGGCATTTCTTCTCAACGGGACTATAGAAATAGCACCATCCACTAACGTTTCTTAGTCGAGTTACACCGTTATCTATAACAGAGAATTCTTCTCGGCGATAACCCATCCTCTCTAATCTTTCGATATCCTTACTTGAAAGCTCCATCTCTGTTTTTTCACAACATTTTCCACAATGAGAACATCGCATGAGAAGTAGCCTCTTCACGTGGCATAGGTTTCTCTTCATTTTTACAATCTAATACACTATAATACACTAACCATTTTGATAACATTCAATTTTCCGCTTCTGCCGACCTTTAACTGGCGTACACCTCTAAATACAACAACATTCGCGTTTTCAACCTGAATGAGGTCACCCACAGAAATTTCACCTATTTGTTTATTCCATAAAGGCAATTGGATGGTTCCGGTTTTGTCGGTAATAAGGGCGTTCGCCACATTGGCGTAAGAACCAAAACGGGTTGTGATAAGCCTTGGCTGCGATACTTCTAGAACCCTTGCCTTTATTTTAATATGTCTCATTCCAGCCCTTAAGTCTTTGATGCGATGGTGGTTTGATTTAGCCTCTTGGGCTGAGTTTCTTACGGGTGCCATTGTGCGCGTAAACTCTTTGATCGGATTGTTTTCTTCGAGAACGCGTTCAGGCATGGGAAATTGTGCAACAACTTTGGGACCCCTAGTTATAAGAAAGATCGTGTAGTCCCGTGTCCTCATACGACATTCAATCGATAATTTTCCACACTTAGATTCTTGATGTCGAGAAGCGTCAAGAAAACTATTAAAAAATTCCTCTGAATCAATTCCGTGCTTCATTGAAATTTTAGCGAGATACTCGAGGAGTCGAATATCAGCGTGCGAATGGTACCTACCTAGAGGTCGCCCTCGCGCACTCCATACCTTGTTTCGCATTCTATTTGTTTCCTACTCTCGTGTCAACGTGATTTCGATCGTTGAAACCATCCTTGCTCTGCCTTCGCCTTCTCTTGGTGGCATCTCTTCAGTTCCTATGGTGATTTTGCCTATGCTCAGTTCTTTCATGAATCTGTGTCTGGCTATCTCAACGGCATCGATGGCAGTCGTTATCGCTTGTCCCCTCGCCTTCAAGGTAACCTCTTTAGCGTTGGATCCGGTGAAACTCGTTATGATCCCCAGAACATAATTCATCGGGGGCTTCCTCCCCACGTATATGACGTTGGATTCCCTAGACAAACCACTCATTTTTATCTTCCTCGTTGCCGGTGTTATTAATGTAATAGTGGATCCTGCATTTAAACACTGCTAACATTCTCTGATAACGATCTGTTTTCATAACATACTGAAAAGTTCTTTAGGAGCGCTTTACATGAACTTATCTAGTTCTCTATTTGCTCTGATGAGGGAATTTCTGATGCCTAACGTTGAGCCAATTATCAATATTGAAAATATCGTTGCCTCTGCCACAGTGAAACATGGGATTGAGTTAAGCTCAGTAGTGACGGCGTTTCCAGACGCGGAATACCGCCCTGGACGGTTTCCGGGATTAGTCTTTCGACTGAAGAAGCCTAAAACCTCCACCCTGATCTTCGGCTCCGGCAAGATGATCTGCACTGGAGCGAGGTCAGAAAAGGAAGCGGAAAGAGCCTTACGAAAGCTTGTCAAGGTTCTAAGGGAAGGTGGCATACTTATCATGGGGAAACCAGAAGTAAAGGTAGTAAATGTCGTTGCTACCGTAAACCTCGGTGGATCCGTCGATCTTTTAGAATTGTACGAGTCTGAGAGAGGCATGCGCGGAAGAATCGTTTATGAGCCGGAACAGTTTCCCGGGTTGATCTACCGAATGGAGGTTCCGAGGGCAGTTTTCCTAATATTCTCCAGCGGGAGACTTGTATGCACTGGCGCCAGAAAAGAGGAGGACGTGCATCGGGCGGTAATGGAACTTCACCAAAAACTAGAGCAGAAAAACCTAATACATCATGAAGAGTGAAAAACTCTTTCAATTAAACGATGTCTTCCTGCCTTGTCCCGATTCTGGATCATTGAGGCTATAACGCGAAAGATTAAACGGATAAAAAGGAATTAAGCGAGTAACGCACGCTACTGCCTTTAATAATATACCATAAGCTTATAAGGAATCTCGTCATGGTATAGTACACACAAGAGTTAAGATTCCAAAAGAAATCTGATTCTTGTTTGACAAAAGGGAGTGTGATGTAGATGGCATACAGAAGGGGACCCAGCAGACCCAGAGAGATGCATAAAGCAGTCTGCGCCGATTGCGGCAATGAATGCGAAGTTCCATTCAAACCCGATCCCAGCAGACCAGTGTATTGCCGAGAATGCTGGGCGAAGAGAAGAGAAAGAAGAAGGTTTTAATGCTAGGGTTCGTTGTTAAACTATTCTAACTTTGTCCTAATATCCTGTTTTTTATTCGCTGACCATCCATCGTTTGGAGCCCTATTCTCAGCATGGTTTCCACCTTGAAGGGGTTCGCTGAAGGGCGACAGCGGTTTCACGTAGAAATATCCGGCTGAGACCGAGACCTAGTGTGGGTTCGCCGCTTAACGTGCGCCTCGTTGTGAAACTATATAAGGGGGTATGGATACGGTAAAAGGAGGCGTCAGTAATGGCATTGGAGTTGAGCCGTCAGAGGATGCGGCAACACGCGCTGGACCAGTTTAAACACATTAGGACGTGTGTACTAGCCAGGGAGCTCTGCCTCCTCATTCGCACCAGCCGAGTGACCTTTAACACCGAAGATGTCCACCACTGCTGCAACTTTATCTCTAATCTGTGCAAGGAGGCAGGCTGCGAGGAGCCCAGTGATCTCTGCGCCAAGGCAGCGGAGACAGTCACGGAAAGCGAAGAAACCTATCTCACACTCTGCGAAGAGAGCTGCAAAAGATGCGGTGAATCCAGGCAACCTAAAAGGCCAAAGCCCGAGAGAACAGGGTACGTCGCCTAGAGACCGCCTAAGCCCATCCTATTTTCGTAACCCGGTAAATTTAAACCTTCTCGATATAAAGTGATGCCGGAGGGTGCATCCGTTTCCTTTAATTCACCCTTTAAGCATATCGGAGAAACCTATCTTACGTTATTTGAAGACTTTAATTCTCTAAAAGACAGAAATAACTCTAATGTGCCATTTGTTTACCTTTGAATAGCTATTGTCACTGGTGCCAAACCGTTCTGAGCAGTCTCAGCGCGTTTTCACCGATTATTTTCGCTATTTCAGAGTCTGAGTAGCCGTGTTTAACGAGCCATCTGACGACGTTTGGGAAGTCTGAGGGGTTTTCCAATCCCTTAACGTACTCCACCATTCTCTCAAAATTCATGCTTGGAGGTGGTGGACGTTCCTCGTGTTGGTAATGCCCCAGTCCAGCTGTTGCACTCCTCTCAGACCAAGCACGGTAAAGTCCTACATGATCTCCGTATAACGTATCTGGCCCCAATCCGACGTGATCTAAGCCCATTAGGTTCACGCAGTGTTCGACGTGTTCCATAACTGATTCGATATTGTGCTTCGGATGTTTTTTAGTCGGTGTTATGTTAGGGCACGCCGCTACCCCAATAACCCCTCCCCCCTCTGCTAGTGCTTGCAAGACATTGTCTGGGAACAGTCTCTTTGTATTGCTGAGTGCTTTAGCCCCCGCGTGCGATATTACTATTGGCTTATCACTGACCTCAATTGTGTCAAGGGCTGTCTGATCCCCAGCATGAGCCACATCGATGAGCGCCCCAATCTTATTCATCCTCTTGACCACATCATAGCCAAAATCCGTAAGACCTCCATCCTTTAGTTCATCTCTGCCTGATCCAAGCATATTTGACTCTCCATAAACTATTCCCATGGATCTAATGCCTAAACCATATAAGACATCAACTCGATCCACTTCATTCTCGATAGGCGTCAGCGATTCAAGAACGAAGACCACGGCGACTCTGCCCGTATTGTGTGCGTTTATAATGTCGTCCACATTTTTGCAGTGTATTACGAAGTCTTGGTGAGCTATGTCGCTAAGTCTCATGCCTAAGTCATATACTACGTCGTTCCACTTCCACCCCATCTTAGAGGTCACGATGCAAGTTCCGTTCATCATATTATCAAAAACGGCATCTAAGCCTGAGATGCTTAGCCCTTCGTAGGCAGTGAACTCTCTGCCCGCTCTCTGGTATTCGAATGTCTGATTTATGTCTTCGGGGAAGAGTACTGGATGATCATGCAGTGAGATTACAACATTCTTTTCAATGATTTCTTCAACCCTTTCCCCTTCAGTCTTTGATAGCGGGATGACATAGGGTTCAACTCTGTTGATCTCTTTAGCCAGTTTGAATTTTTGATAGTCTAATCCCGGCTCTAGGTACTGGAAGGATTTATATCCTGAGTATTTCTTATTTCTGCCCATTTTAATCAAATCCTTCGAAGTAGCACCCATAAAATAAAAGTTTTTCGCACTATCACGAAGTTATTGCCATATTCGTTTAGGTGTCGGGTAAGCTATCTTGCTGTGGGAGAGATTTAGATCAATTAGCACTTCCGCCATCTTAACTGAAACTCGAACAGGATCTATAACTGGAATTTTCAACCTCTTCTGCAGATCATTGCTTATCCCTAGGAACCCCAAACTCATGCACTCGAGAACCATTACATCCGCCTTTCCTTCCTTAATGGCTTTCCTCCCTTCTCTCTCAATCTTCTCTAAGGCTTTTTGTCTATTTTCCCGCGCTTCTAACACAGTCATTCCGATGGTCATCGGCGAGACCCTAAGCACCTTCTTTCCAAGTAACGATGCTAAGCATATGGATGTCTCACCCGGTCCAACCACCGGGATATCCACAAGTTCGCGAACCGCATTAAGACCAGGATCTCCAGCACAGCCTATGATAATCGCATCGTAACCCTCCCTAACAGCTTCTAAGGCTACCTCGCATGTTTCCGGTATGGTTAAATATTCCTCGTAAGCCGACTCTATTGTCAAGGGGCCTCTTGTTCCTGATCGCGTGTCTATTTTTGTGTCTGGACCGGCCATAGACGTAAGAATTTTTAGTCTTCTTTCCGCTTCGTCAGGTGGTTCCGGGCTTCCTGGAACTATGTACAAAATCTTCCTCAAGTTCATCACCTCATAAGTAAACTATAATTTGATTATGATCCCCTTCTCGTCTGTAAATAGTTCTGTTTTAAGGTCCTTTGAAAGACCCCCTAGGTTCTTAAATATTTTATTATACTTTTCACTTCCATATGGAACAGGCGCTGGTTGTCCTTGGATATTGATAAAACATGGAGTTAGATAGGCTTCCTCTACTCCGTCTTTTGTGAGAGTAACCTGGAGAATAACGGTTTCTTTTGGGAAGGGATCGTCTGTATCGAATACGAAGTTGCCTAGGCTGTGACAGATTATACCTTTACGATAAACCTCAATTCCCTGAAGTATGTGAGGATGATGACCGATTATAAGATCTGCGCCTGCATCAATTGCAGCGTGGCCTAGTGCTGCTTGATGGACCGCAAGAGTTTCCGATAGTTCAACTCCCCAGTGCATCGATAAAACTACTATATCCGCTGCCTCTTTGGCATCTCGTACGGACTTTTTCAATATTTGAAGATCCGGTTTGTTGACATGTGGTTCCGGCAGCAGAGCAGATATGTTTATCTTACTTATGCCTGGCCTCCACTCCTTTGCTTCCGCTCCGAAGGACCAGATGGTTGACTCAAATGCTAGAAAGGCTATTGTGGAGTTTCCAACTTTAACGATGCATGGTTGCAATGCAGACTTTAAGTCACGCCCTCCGCCAACATACAAAATTTTTTTCGATTCCAAACAATTTATGGTTTCTATTAATGCGTCGGAACCGTAATCCATGGTATGGTTATTGGCGAGCGAGACTATGTTGAACCTAGCGTAAATTAGACCGTCTATCATATCAGGGCTTGACCGGAGCGGAGACAGCCTTTCTAGTAGCGGCGAAGTTTTAACAGTCAATGGAGCTTCCAAATTGCAAAAGATCCGATCCCTTTCCTTGAATGAATTCAATACCTCATAAAACGCAGACTCAGGCGGGCTTCTGTTCAGATAAACGTCTCCCACCGCACTTAAATAGACCATTTTCCCCCTCCTAATTTTCTCCTACACATAGAGATAGCAATATACTACGTGATCTTTATCAATTACTACTGGTGGCGGTTCTTTTTTACTACATATGGGTAGGCTGTTCGGGCATCTGTTTTGAAAGTGGCATCCGGGAGGCTAGCCAGTTCAAAAGGAACATAGGATAAGGCTTGAAATATCAAGCAGCGCATTCCCACGTTTTCTCAAAAACCAAAACACAGGTAAGGACATTGGAACCTATACCGAAAGCATCGGGCAAGGCAGAAAATCTATCACAATAAGGATTATTCCTCATATCTTGAACTACCAATCTTGAAACAGCCAGCTTACAGCACTGAAAAGAAGAGACGCTAGCTTCTTTTTAAAACACGCCCGTTTCTAACCCTTGTGTGAGCGCCGTCTTCCACCACCATCTTGCCGTTTACGGTCACGTATTCTATTCCTTCAGGATAGTTGTGTGGGTTCTCGAAAGTGGCAGTGTCCCTAATTCGCCAATAGTCAAAAACTGTCATGTCTGCTTTCATTCCAGGGCGTATTATGCCTCTGTCCCATATTCTAAGCTTCCAAGCCGGCATGCTCGTCATCTTCCTTACTGCCTCTTCTAAGCCGAGTACACGTTTCTCCTTAACATATCGCGAAATGATTCTTGGAAATGCTCCGTAAAAGCGTGGATGCGGTTTTCCCTCACCAAATTTTGTAACGTTTCCATCGCTCGAAACCATAGATAAAGGATGTTTTAGGATGTATTCAACGTCTTCTTCACCCATTCCGCCACCAACGATTTTGGCTGAATAACCATCCTTTTCAATTATTTCAAGGACTGCATCGTAGGGATCCTTTCCAAGTTCCTTTGCTATATGAGAAAGCGATTTTCCTTCAAATATTTTGTAGTTCTCGCTATAGGCCAATAGGATCAAGTCCATTCCAACATCGTAAAATATGTTCTCCCACTCCAAGCTGGGCTTTTTCAATTCATCAATTATCTTCTTTCGGGTGGCTTCATCCCTAATTCTTGAGACGGTATTTTCTAAACCTCCCTCTCGTGTCCATGGCGGTAGAAGCGCCAAGAGATCCGTCATCCACGCAGTGTACGGATAAACATCGCAGGTAACTTCAACGCCCTTATGCCTACCACGTGTTATAAGTTCTAGAGCGGTCTTTGAAAGTCCCCAGTTTCGTGGCCCGGAAGCCTTAAGATGCGAAATTTCAACAGGTAATTTAGCGGCTTCTCCAATAGCGATAGCCTCATTAACAGCGTCTAAAAGTAGATCAGATTGGTTTCGAATGTGAGAGGTGTATATTCCGCCATATTGAGCAGCCACTCTGGCCAGTGAAACTATCTCCTCTGTCTTAGAGAACACTCCTGGGTCATATATCAAGCCGGTGCTTAATCCAAAGCATCCGGCCTCCATAGCTTCCCGTACATGAGCCTTCATTTCCTTTAATTCTTGATTGGTTGGGTCTCTTCTCTCTAAGCCTAGAATAGCGCTTCTTATGGTTCCATGGCCTACCAAGGTGGCAACATTAATGGAGGGAGCAACGCTTTCAAGGGTTTTAAGATATTCTTCAAAGGTTTTCCAGGTGAAGGGGACTTCCTTGAGATAGGGCGGTAACGTTTCGATAAGTGAGTCTTTATTTTTGTCCGAAACTGGGGCGGGGGTGCCTCCGCAATTGCCTATAACTATTGTTGTAACGCCTTGCATTATGTAATTGTCAGCGGTGGGAACTACTAAGATGTCGATGTCGCTGTGGTTATGAATGTCGATGAAGCCAGGAGTAACAACCAAACCAATACAGTCTAAAATTTTTTCCCCTTGAGCCCCACCTAAATCGCCTATTTTGGCAATTGTTTCACCTACTATTCCTACATCACCTTTAAAAGATGGGGCCCCGGTCCCGTCAACGATTAGTCCGCCTTTCAAGACAAGATCATAAGTCATAACAAACCCACTTAAATTGAAGTTTTATAATCGACTAACTTTTATAGATTGCTGCATTACCTTGGCGAAGGATGAATGTTACGGAACTAGGATTCTGGACGAAAAGAAGCCAGTGTTTTGAAGGTGATGCGTAACGTTAGTATATCTCTAAAAACCACTCAAGGTATAAGACTTGCTTTGCTTCGATGAAAGATTTCTATGGCAATATCCTTTATCAGTTGTTCCAGCATAATTCGAAGATCGGAACCTCGCGTATAAATTGGCATATAAGGACCAACTGTTAGGCGTTTTCCCTTCCATAATGGCGCTCCTCTTTCCGGTCTCTCCTTCTTGATAATCCCTATTCCTTTACCTCCTCCCTTTACAATAACTGAGAAACATGGAATATCGGTTGGTCCATCCCCAAGGTAAATCATATTTCTTAAAGGTATTCTTCTTCTTTCTTCGGGTATAACGTCGTTTACCCTTCCGGGATTCCTTCGAAGAGCCTTTCCGCTTATGCCTTTGTTAATAGCAAAAACGAATTTGGTTTTTTCTGTAAAGGTTACAATAGATTTAGGTGATGCTATGTTACCTTTCCTATCGTATTCGAAGGTGCAAGCAAATATTTCATTCACTTTCCCGCCGATGGCGCTGGCTTTTATCACTTCCTCAAAACCTGAACTTATTACATAGAACTCAATTTCAATTTGCAAGTCCAGTTCGTGAGATAATTCACCCACAAAATTCTGCAATTCTTCGAAGCATCGGGGTATCCCCTGATAGAATTGAATCCGTTTTCCTATATCCTCCAGCGTTTTCCTTGTAACCTTTAGTTTCCTTTCCTTAACCATTTTGATAAGCTCATCCATATATGCCAGTGGAGGATCCCATCCCCTCTCAATTTTCGGCGTTACCTTAGGCCAAAATTCGTTATCTGGAGAAATTTCAAGACTCTTTAGAAGAAAGTTCGTTGTATCATCGCCCAAAGTATCATCACAGTCCATGATAACGGCGATAATATTCTGTTGATAAGCCAATTTGAACTCCGGTTTAATGTTTGAACTAAAGCAATAAAAGCGTTACTGGTAGCTGGCGCATTATTCCATTCTTCATGCGCTATTTAGTTTATACATGGTGCGGGGGGTGGGATTCGAACCCACGAACCCCTACGGGACAGCCGCCTCAGGGCTGCGCCTTTGACCTGGCTTGGCAACCCCCGCCCAAGCCAAATTATAACCACACGCCTCCAGTTAAATCTAACTCACCCATTATTTCCTAACCATTGGCGGATACGTACGCTTATGTTTAGTTCTCTCGAAGCGGCGCAGTACCTCCTCAACAACCTTTATGGGAACACCTGTCAACAGGCTAACCTCTTTCAACGGAAGTTTGCGATCAAACAATCCAACTAAAACGGGGTCAAGTTCTTCGTATTCAAGCGGTATCTCGTCCGTGACTTTGTGTCCTGGGTAAAGTTGCGGGCTGCTTGGCTTGTAGGCAATCTTGTCCGGTATGCCCAGACGCTTGGAAAGCTCCCTCACCTGCGTCTTGTAAAGGTGACTGATGGGCGAGAAGTCTACGCCCCCATCACCATACTTAGTAAAGTAACCGATTAATCGTTCACTGCGATCCCCAGTGCCAGCAACCAAATAATGGTGGAGGTTCGCATAATAGTAGAGAACAACCATACGGATCCTAGCGCGAATATTCGCCATGGGGATTCGCTGCTTAAGATCATTTTGGTCGATACCTAGCTGTCTGGAGAAGGCCTCGCTAATGTCTTGAATACTAACAAATTCTGTTCGTATTCCCAGCCACTCCGCCAACTCCCTTGTGTCATCAATATCCTGTGCGGGGGTAAACACCATGGGCATGATAACTCCCAAAACCCTGTTCTCACCCAAGGCACGAACGCAGAGGGTAGCTACCAAGCTACTGTCTGTGCCGCCACTTAACCCCACCACGACGCCAGCAGCATCAGCGTCTTTCACAGTTTTCCTGATAAACTCGAGGATCTCATTGGTGGTTTTCCCAAAATCCAGTTTCAGAGCGTCTTTACCGAGTTTTTTCATTTCTCTTTACCCAGCTTCTCGCGGTAAACGTTCCTTTAACTTAAGTCTTGTGTATTTTGCACGTTTGCAAACACTTCGGCGTACACAGTCGAATTCTAAATAGTTATCGCTTTAAATATTGTGCTAATAGGGACACACCTAAACGATTCTTAAGTCCTCCTTTATCGTCGTTAGAACCACGTGGGTATTGCTTCTCTCCACAAAAGGCATTGCAAGCAAGGATTTTGTGAAGTTGCTAAGATCGTTTCTGCTCTTAAACTTTGCAATGACTATGGCGTCGGTTAAACCGGTTACGTCATACACGCAACAGACGGTTGGTAGCTTTGCGATCTCTTTTTCCATTTCTAAAAGCCTGCCTTTCGACACGGTTATCTCCGTGACCACGGTCAACTCGTACCCAAGTCTTTCATGATCCACCACCGCAGAATATCCCTTTATCACTCCTTCCTGCTCCATTTTTTTCATTCTCGACAAAACCGTGCCTATAGAGATGCCCACCTTCCTCGCTATTTGTCTACACGAAAGCCTAGCGTCCGAGAGCAGTACCTTAAGAATTTTAACATCGGTTTCGTCTAAAGGCACGCCTCCTATTCCTCCTACGTTCAATCATACTATTCCAAACCCGATTTCTTTACATTTGTATAAATACCAACCATATTTATAAAAAACTCGTTCTCTCAAAGAGAAAGGTATAAAATTCTCTTGTAGATATAGGACCGTTCGTGGAATCTGAGCCCCTGCTACGCTGGAGATATCTCGCAGGCTCCTCCTCTTTTGCTGTTTGTGATGTTATTAGCAGGGGATAAGAAGGCTTATGAGAAAAGTGATCAAGTCTTTGCTATATTCAGCACTCTTTTTAACATGTCAAGCTTTAGAGGAGCGATTTCAATTTTAGCTTGTGGTTGTTCCTTCTTTCAGCCACTTTTCGGAAGGCCCTAGGTATCGTGGCAAGCAGGGATTTCGTCCGCTCAGCCGCGTCTAAATAGAATTTACTGGCTTTTTCCTCAAGCTCTATGGCCCTCTTTAAAGCATCACGATAGCTCATGCCTTCTTTCCATGTCGTTTCAGCCAAGTAGTCGCTTAGATTTATTTGGATGAAACATGCTTCGATGGCGTCGGTAATAGTCTCCTGATAGGTTCTCGTAACCAGCACCTTATTCATCCTGCCTTCTTTAGCAAAAGCTAGGAATGTTTCCTTTCCCTCCGTGTATTTCTCAGCCAGCTCCTCGTAGAACTTTGAGGAATTGTCCTCGAGCTTCTCGGCGAAGCTGATGATGGCGGAACACGTCGTTGGCTCACCCATCCTAGAACCACCTCTGAATAACGACCTTGCTTTCGGTGAAGAAGCGGATTGCCTCCTGTCCTTGCCCGTGGAGTGTTCCAAAGAAGGAGTCCTTCATTCCGCTGAAGGGGAAGAACGCCATCGGAGCAACGATCCCTATGTTGATCCCTATGTTACCACACTGAACCCTATACTGGAACTCCCGAGCCCATTTCCCACTTGAAGTAAAGATTGACGCTGCATTGCCGAAAGGATTGCCGTGGATCATTTCTACTGCCTCATCGAAGCTTTTAGCCCTCATAATGCTTGCCACAGGACCAAAGATTTCCTCTCTTCCAATGGTCATGTCCGGTGCAACATCCTCAAAGGCCGTCGGATTAAGGAAACATGTGTGAGGCCAATCCCCAACGAGTTTTACGTTTCTGCCGTCAAGGCTGAGCCTCGTCCCCTCCTCTATACCCTTCTCTATAAACCCCGTGACCCTTTCCTTTTTGCTCTTGTCACGGAGAGGCCCCATCTGAACCGATTCATCAAGCCCGTAGCCGACCCTTATATTGAAGGCTGCGTCAATAAACGCGTCTACAACCTTCCTATAAAACGCGTCATACTCGTGCTCGTTAAGACCTTCTCCCACAACGACGAGGTTGGCGCCTGATAGGCATCGTTGCCCCGTGTTTCCATAGAAAGATGTCATGCAAGCCGCTATGGTTCTCTCTAAGTCGGCATCCGGCATCACCAGCAGAAAGTTCTTTGCACCAGCCTGGGAAATGACCCTCTTGCCAGTTTCACCGCACCTTTTGTAAATAACATCCCTTCCCACAGGGGTAGACCCAACAAAGCATATTCCTTCGATGTCAGGATGATCTAGCATACCTGATACCACCGTTCTTCCCCCATTAACTACGTTCCATACACCCGATGGAAAGCCAGCTTCTTCCATCAATTCAGCTATTTTCGCCTGACTAATGGGGTCTTCGCTTGAAGGTTTTATAACAATGCAGTTGCCGGCGGCGACGGCGTATGGCGCAAACCAGAGGGGCACCATGAAGGGGAAGTTAAAGGGACCTATTATTCCAAAGACTCCTATCGGCTGTCTGATAACGTATTCGTCAATGCCTGCTGCAATGTCCTCGAGGTTGTATCCCATCATCAACGACGGGACTCCAGTTGCAACCTCCACGTTTTCGATTCCCCGTCTTGTCTCCCCTCGGGACTCGTCAATGGTCTTTCCATGCTCCATTGTCTGGATCCTACTCAGCTCCTCAAAGCGTTCCTCCATCAGCTCCTTCAGCCTAAAGAGGCATCTCGCTCGGGCAAGGGGAGGGGTTCTCCTCCAATCCGGGAAAGCCTCCTTAGCTGCCTCCACAGCCATATTTATTTCATCCCTAGTTGAGATGGGAACTTTCGCTATGACCTTACAGGTGGCCGGATTCACAACGTCTATGACCTCCCCCTCGGACTCAACCCACTCTCCACCAATGTAGTTTCTAAGGGTCAAAGCCTCTTTAATTGGCTCCTCTAAAATTGCCATTCCTTGTTCACTTCCTTCAACACGCGTGCGATATCACCTAATGGGAAAAAGAATAATAATTAAAGTTAAGTTGCCTTTGATTTTTCAACCTCTTTTACTGCTCTTCCAAGGGTTTCTAGAGCCTTGTCGACGTGTTCCTCTCTAATAGTCAGTGGAGGCTGGATTCTTATGACGTTAGACCAGAAACCACCAATACCAACTATAAGACCATAGTCAGCGCATAACGTACGAATCTTTTTACACTCTTCAGCATTGGGCTCCTTGGTATTTTTACTCTTTACTATTTCAACTCCGATCATCAGGCCCTTGCCTCTTGCCTCGCCGATTATCTCGTACTTGCTCTCCATCTCCTTCAGTCTCCTCATTAATAGGGTTCCCATCTTCTCTGCATTCTCCCACAGTCTATTCTCAACAATGTAGTTGATGGTTGCGCTGGCTGCGGCGCACATCACTGGATTTGCACCCCACGTTGAGAAGTGGTCACTGGGCTCAAAGGAGTCGCCTATTTGTCCAGACGCGACGACGGCGGAGATTGGCCATCCGTTTCCGAGCGCCTTTGCCAGGATCATCACATCTGGTTTGACTTTGTAGGCTTCAGCACCCCACATTTTTCCGGTCCTGCCAAGGCCTGTTTGCACCTCATCCAGTATCAATAGTATACCATACTTATCGAGAACCTTTCTCACTTCCTGGAAGTATTCTTTAGGTGGAGTCACGATTCCACCGACCCCGAGAATGGTTTCAGCCATGTATGCGGCTACATCCCTTGAAGAGCCAAAGTTTATGATGTCTTCGATCATTTTCGCGCATTGGATGTGACAATTGGGATATTCGTACCCGAGACTACAGCGGTAGCAATATGGAGCTGGAACATGAATCGCACCAGGAGCGTATGGGCTCATAACATAGGATTTGGAGTAAGCCGCCACTGGAGTGCCTATTGAGTGCGCACCGTAGGTTCGTCCGTGGTAGCAGCCCTGTAAAGTGAGGATTTCGTGTTTCTTAGTGTATCTCCTAACCATTTTTAATGCTACATCAGTGGCTTCTGAACCACTGGTGTGAAACGTTGCCTTACAAGGTTGGAACGGCGCTATAGCAGCGAGCTTCTTGGCCAACTCAAGTGAGGGAACCGTATAGTAGGACTGAGATGAACAGTGTACCAGCTTCTCCATCTGCTTTTTCACAGCCTCTTGAACCTTAGGGTTGTTGTGCCCAGCGTTTACTACGGCTATCCCAGCCCAAAAGTCGAGGTATTTTCTGCCCTCCACATCAGTCAAGAAGACATCGTTGGCCTCAGCCAAGACCAAAGGAAATGGCTCACCAAAGCTCGTTATAACGTACTGACAATACTCTTTTACGAAATTTTCTTTTTGACTCAACATTTTGCCTCCTCAGGCAAATATGTGATAAGTTATATTAGGTTTTTTGCATCATGATTTGAACCCAAGATTCCTTCGCATTTCCTAATCTCTAGCGTGAAAGTAGCCGTTTACGAAGTTTCCTCACTCTGAACACCGCAAACGAACACTAACCGATAAGTGGACAGAAGTTATTACAAAAACTAAAAAATGATGGAAAGTCAACTCCAATGGACGTGATAAAGAATGGGTCTACAATTAACCGATAAACTTGCTATTGTAACAGGGGCTAGTCAAGGCATAGGTCGTGCAATAGCTCTGGGTCTAGCTCGTGAGGGCGCCCATATCGTGATCGGTAGAGGACCTTACTGGTTACGAAGAAGGGTTTCTAGAGTTTAAACATATAGCTAACTCGGTAAACTGGTTCAATATGTCTTTCGTCAAAGAAGAAGGCTTCAAACGAAGCCTGAAGCTATCAAGAATATCCCAAGTGTTATCATCACCAAACCTGACAGTAACCTCACGACTTTGCCGTGGCGCTGTTGCCACTTCTCCAGCGAGAATCCCATGACCCTTCTTCGTGACGCAAAGACAAGGATAACCACCAGAGGAAGAACAAATGCCATGTTATAAATAAGTAGATACACGAAACCTTCCGCGGAAGTCATATTTTGAGCCAACATTCCTAAGATGAAAACGTAAACTCCTCCCGTACATGGAAACTCAAAAAGGCTCACCAATAATCCTGCGACAAACGCGGAAGGAATGGTGGCTTTACGCATCCATTTCCTGACGGTTACCCACTGGGATGTGGCCATTCTCAAACTGGGTCCTCGACCGTGCCAAAAGTAGTCCTTAACATTAACGACTCCTAGTAGGATCAGAAGCAATGCGCCTATTTTCGCCACTAAATGAGGAAAAGAGGTTATCGAAATGATCCTGAGAACGCCGAGGCCTATCATTAGGTATGCGAAATACACAGCCGCGATGTAGACTGATCCTATCAATAGAACTCTTCGTTTTGTCTGTTCGAAAGAGACCTTGCTCATAATCATGAGGAAGGCTATGAAGAAGATCAAGACCGCGAAGGCGCAGGGGTTAATGCCATCCAGCAACCCACCGACCACGATCAGGGTTAGAATCGAACTTAAGGGAAGGGGAGTTACATCCTGTTTTACGATACATTCCGTGACGGAACGCTCAATGTTACATTCTCTTATCTGTCCCTCTTCATCCATTACCACGTATAGTTCACGTAGTGAATCCCTAAAGACAACGATTTTTTGATATTCTTCCATGTGGTTCGTCAAAAAGTCTGTTATGATCTCAAGAGGAACATAATTGATGAACAGGAACTTCCCATCGATGCTCACCACAAGGGTTCCGTGCATAAATTCCGGGACACCTAAATTCTGATAAAGATCATCCAGATCCCTACGAGCTTCAGGACTATCAAGAGACCTCACCCAAATGTCCACGACACCAGCGTCGAGAAGTGCCGTCTTCACTTCATAAATATACTGATAAGGGGGACAAGTCGGGCATAAGGAAGGCGCATAAACCACCGCCCTCGCGGTTGACGCCGCACGGACGGTTACGGGGACGTACCAAAAGAGTAAGGCGCCCAGAATAAGATAAAATACCTTCGCGTTCATTCTCGCACAGTTAAGAGCATCTTAAATCACTATATGAGCTTTTCGCCTTGGGATTATCCGGAAGATAGCGCACCATGAGAAATAACGGAGGCACTTAAACCTAAGTTAGCTTCCAGTCGTAAAGGCTTTTTGAACTTTGACGTGCTACGCCGTTTAGATTCTATTTGACGGTTTAACGAGCAAATCAAACGCACAGAGATGCATCCGTCAAGATCACCGCACTTGGTTAGGTACTGTGGATTAGAATCTGACAGGTTTAAAACTTCTCTATGGTCAACGATGACCTCTATTCCACATTTAGGGCACTTCATTACATAAGTGAAATTTTCAGCATCCTCGTTGATAACCTCAATTCAGAAATATTGAGTCAGGGTTTTTTACGGCACTTATTTATAATCTCCTTAAAGACATCATCGGAGATCGGTGACTTTCTTTTCACAGACTCTTCCTTAACCTGCTCTAAAACCTTGTTTATTTCTTCTTCAGAAAGATCTAGGCCCAACCTTTTTAACTTATACACGATCGAATCGCGCCCGCTTTTCTTCCCTAAAATAATCTCTACTTCCTTCTGACCCACCAAATCCCAACGGTATGGATACACAACTAAAGGCTTGTTCGCCTCCTTGACCCTTGACCACCAAGTTGCTACGATTCCCGATTCTGTTCTAAAGGCTCCGTCTCCAACAAGAGCCTTGTGAGGTGGCATCTTTATGCCCGAAAGCTTTTCAATGAGTTTCGACAACTCGTAGAGCTTCTCATACTTTAGATCTAGCTTGACTCCATAAAGTGCCTCGAGGGCAAGCGTTACCTCAGCCAAATCCGCATTCCCCATTCTCTCGCCGATGGCGTTAACGGTTGTGTGAACTATCTCGGCACCTTCGCAAACAGCTGCTAGGGTGTTAGCCGTTGCCAGTCCAAAATCGTTGTGGAAGTGGGCCTCAATTGGCTTGATTATTTTTTCACGAGCCCTTCTGGTGAAGTAGCGGATGGCCTCAGGCGTACAAACTCCAAACGTATCGACAAGAACCAACGAGTCCATATGCCCCTTGGTAGCCACACTGTTTATTATCTTAAACCACCAATCGAGGTCTGCTCTCGTCGAATCGATTGTGAAGAAGGCTACATGTAAACCGTGGTCCGCAGCATACCTGGTCGCTTCCGTGGATAAGTCGATGGCCTTCTCAAGGGGCCACTGATATGCATACTTTATTATGTGCTCGCTGGAGGGAATCTCCATTTCGACTCCTTCAACATCGCATTCCAGCGCCAGATCGACGTCGGCCTTCATGCAGCGGCTGAAGCAAAAGATTTTGGCGTTTAAGCCTTCGTGCGCGATAGCCTTCACGGCTTCTTTATCCTCTCTGGAAACCGCTGGCAAGCCAGCCTCGATACGGTGAACACCAAGCTCGTCCAGCATCCTAGCGATCTTAATCTTGTCTTCCTTGTCAAATACCAAGCCGGCTTGCTGCTCTCCGTCTCTTAATGTGATGTCATGAATAACTACCTCCTTGGGTAGCTTCAAGCCAGCTCGAACCTCATCAACAAAGTTGAGATGGCTCACCCACCACTTGTCAGTTATCCATGGTTTTTTCATACTTAAACCTCTGTTTTAAATAGGTTAATTGTATATATTAAAAATTAACTACTACCACGGGCGATGATATTGAATAGATACGTTTCAGAAAGGATGTATAGCCTTCCTGTATCTGGCATTCGTGTCATCTTTGAAAAAGCGAGACGCATGAAAGACGTGATAAGGTTAGAGATAGGGGAGCCGGATATGGACACACCCTTACACGTTAAGGAAGCCGCCAAAAAGGCCTTAGATGAGGGCTTCACTCATTATACCCCTTTCTCGGGTTTTGAAGATCTTCGGGAGGCGATTGCAGAAAAAGTCAAGGTTGAAAACGGCATTGAAGCAGACCCAGAGAGAGAGGTTATCGTAACCCCGGGTGCGTGCAGTTCTGTTTACTGCGCTATACTTTCTATAGTGAATCCTAATGAGGAAGTTCTCGTGCCTGATCCAGGCTGGCCTCATTATGATCCATGTGTAAGGATGGCAGGTGGCACTCCCGTGCATTACCCACAACTTGAAGAAAACGATTTTAGAGTTAACCCTGATGATTTAGCGACAAGGGTTAATGAAAACACGAAAGCCATCTTGATTAACTCGCCGAACAACCCTACGGGGGCTGTCTTGATTAGGAAAGATCTGGAGGGCATCGCTCAAATAGCCAGGGAGAATGACTTGATCGTGATATCTGATGAAGTTTATGAAAAAATCGTATATGATGATGCGGAACACGTGAGTATCGCCTCGCTTCCTGGTATGCGTGAGCGGACCGTCACCATTAATGCTTTCTCAAAGACGTACGCTATGACCGGCTGGAGGTTGGGATACGCAATTGCACCAGCGGAGATAGTTACTGAGATGGCAAAACTTGTACTTTATACAAGCACTTGCGCCACCTCCATGGGACAAAGAGCCGCTATCACCGCCTTAAAGGGTCCTCAAAACTTTGTTGTAGAGATGGTTAAAGAATATAAGCGTAGAAGAGACTTTGTGGTGAAGCGGTTAAATGAGATTGAAGGCGTGTCCTGCAAATTGCCTAAGGGCGCCTTCTATGTCTTTCCGAACATAAAGAAACTTAACATGTCTTCCCTTGACTGCACATACTACCTGCTGGACCACGCAAAGGTTTCAGTGGTTCCTGGCACCGGTTTCGGTGAGTACGGAGAGGGATACGTGAGAATCTCTTACGCAACCTCCTTAGAAAACCTTGAAAAAGCCATGGATAGAATAGAGGAAGCTTTGAGGAGGAGAGCATAAAGACAATTAAATTTATTGGCGCGCTAAATTTCTTGTTCGCTCATCGACTCGAACCATATGAATTTTAGGTAAGTTTCACAGAGAAAGCGCGCGCTTTAGTTAACTTCTTTTTTCAAACGTTCTTACGGTTAAATTAAAGTTATACATTCTTGGACGAACAGGTTATTCAGTGCGTATGCGTTTCACGATAGGAGGCCTTATTTTCTTCAGGACGCGGTAGCTGCAATAGGTGCATTTGACTCCGCCGCCTCGCATCTCAAGGTCTTCAGTCGGCACCTTGGCGCCGCACTTCACACACTCATAAACAATTCCATGTCCACGCTCCTCAGACACAACTTACGCCTCCAAACTGGTAAGTAAGCATGGCGCATTCGCATTTAAACATTTTTCACGAATTTCACCATTCCTCTATGAAGCTCATTTTCGTGCTGTTCTGTTAGGTTAGCATGAACCAAGAGGTGTGTAATGACGTGAGCCCAAGTAGGGATTCGATTCGACGAAGATAACGAAGACCGCCCATGTTGGGCATAATGCAGAGGAGGCCAGATTTGACGGCGCCTAAAGATGTAGTCGCTCAAACTAAATGGAACTCTCCTTACAACCTTCTTGCGCGGACATAGAGGACAACTATATAACCTAAAATGAGAGAAACTCTTAGGGGAAGAGGCGAGGTGCAGGGGCGCGTATTAATTCTGGCTGGTGGTGGAGGTCACACGGGTTACGCCTATGCATTAGCCCAAGCGCTTCACGAGAGGGTCCCCTTATCCTTTCTTGTGCCTGAGGGAGACACCTTAAGCGAGAAGAGGCTGAGCAAATTTGGTGAAGTAAAGTTTTTAATCAAGTCTAGGGGCCCTACAACTCCCACCCATGAGTTTGCGCCCCGTCTTGTTAAGGCCTTCTTGGATTCCTTCGGGCAAGTTTCACGAGAGTTTGACGTTGTGGTAAGCACGGGCAGCAATTTTTGCATCCCACCAGCAATCATAGCTTGGGCTAAGGGAATTCCGGTAATCAACGTCGAGAGCTCTGTCCGCTTTTCAAGGCCGTCTAAAACCGCACGCCTACTACAACCTTTTTCCACGATAACCGCATTGCAGTGGGAGGAGCAAGGGAGACTGCTAGACGGCCTGGTGGTTGGTCCTCTTCTCCTCAAGCCGGAAGTCAAGCCATGGAAAGGAGGCTACATCCTCGTCACGGGGGGCACCTACGGGCATAGACTTTTATTTGACGTGTTATCGGAGAGCAACCTACAGAATGTAGTTCTCCAGACTGGTAGAGTTGACCCTGCACCATATGTGAAAAGGCACCCGGAATGGAAGGTAATCACCCTTACGGAGAAATTTCATGAACTCTTAGCAGGCGCGGAGCTCGTCATAACACACTTTGGTTCTACGGCCTTAGAGGCTGTGGTTTACGGAAAACCAGTGATACTGGTTCCGAACCCTGAGTGGACAAGAACTGCAGCAATAGAAGACGCGGGATACTTTGCGAAAAAAGTAAATGCGGTGCCGGTTTCGGAAATAAATTTAGAAACCTTGTTAGGCGCTATTGATGAAGCGAGAAAGAGAACGGTTCCGAGCCTCCCAAACGGCGCTGAAAACCTCGCAAATGAGGTGACTAAGTTGCTTTGTTTACGCTAGTTAACAGGTGAGCCCTGTGACGCAACTGCCTCTCATCTCAGTGATATGCTGTGCCCACAATGAGGAAGAGTACATTGATAGGTTCGTCCCAAATCTCCTGAACGCCCTCAAAGGCTTTTCATTTGAAATTATATTCGTTGCAGATAGATGTACAGACAACACTGTGGGTAAGGCAAAAAAGTACGACGTAAAGATAATCGAGAAAGAACGGAAGGAATGGAAAAACAGCTATGCTGAATCTCTGCAGATCGGGTACCTGAACGCGAAGGGTTTTTACATAGGAGTCATCGACGTGGACATAATAGTTCCAGCCAACTTCTTTAAAGACCTTGTACCCATGATTAAGGGCAATCTTGCATCGGTTGCGGCGCATGTTGTCACGTACCCGGATACGCTGTGGAATCGAGTGATGTACGCGTGGGAAAAAACCTATAGCGTCGCACCGTTGGGGAGAGAGCCCTACGGAGCGGCAAGAGTTATGCTTAAGAAAGCTTTAGATGAAATCAACGGATTCCGAGACATGCCCACTCCTGACACCGACATCGATGTTCATTTGGCTGAAAGAGGATACAAAAGTGTAGCTGTATCATCCGTAAAAGTCTACCACGCTAGGCACATATCCTTTGGAACGATGGTTGATGGGCAAATAAATTGCGGTCGAGGTCGATACGCCCTCGGCATCAGCCTCGGAAGGACCCTAGGACATGCTCTATTTAGGTTTAGACCCCTCGTGATTTATGGCTGGCTCTTAGAGTGGCAAAGAAGCCTCCATACAAAACATGAGCACACAATAGAAACGTGAAATAAATGCGAATTTCTGTTAGTTGGTTTTTATGTACAGATCCCTATGTACCGTCTTTTTGGAGGCGGAATCTCTTTGCGTTGCAGTTTTGCGACTGAGACCCTATTAAGACATTACGCTCGAATGATCAGCAAAGAAAAGGCTTAATGAGAGGGCTCTTTCCTGATTTCTTCTAAAATTTGAACGGTTGCCATTCTAACCGCCTCTGCACTTTTGTATTTAGGTTTCCATCCTAACTTTTTCATTTTGGAAATGTCTAAAAGCATGGTTTTGACATCGCCTATCCAGCCTCGCCCTCCCTCCACTCCCCCTGTATATTGAAATTTCACATCTTTCAGTCCCATTTCCTCTACAACGATTTTGGCGATCTCTGCAACACTAATCTGGTCTTCCGAGCCTATGTTATAGATTTCCACCCTTTCGGAGGCGTGTTCTAACCCGAATAGCATGGCACTAACACATTCGTCTACCGTTAGATACGATTTGGTTTGGGTGCCGTCGCCTAAAATTTCAAGCCGTTTCGGATTTTTCGTGAGTTTATGGATGAAGTCCCAGATGACCCCGTGTCGACATCTAGAGCCTATCATGTTCGCGAGGCGGTAAATGACTCCACGCATGTCGAATGTGTCACAATAGGCGGAGATCAAGGCTTCGCAGGCCAGCTTGGACGCGCCATAAAGCGAAATTGGTTTAAGTGGCCCATAGTCTTCAGGTGTAGGAAGAGTCGTTGCATCTCCATAAACTGTTGATGTGGATGTGAAAACTATGGTTTTTGCAGTTTTGCTTTCGCGCATCCCTTCAAGAATGTTGTACGTGGCGAGGATGTTTTGTTCAAAGTCGATCCTTGTGTTTACGGGTCCGACCCGCACCTCAGGATTAGCCGCTAAATGAAAAACTAATTCACAGTTCTCCATCGCCCTACGTATGCCTCGACGATTTAGGCAGTCCCCTAACATGAACGTCAAACTAGGGTGCCCAATCCAGTGAGCGATGTTACGCTTGAGCCCTGTGCTCAAATTGTCGAGGATCGTAAGTGTTCCGCCTTCTTTCGTAAGGGCATCAACTAGGTGGCTTCCGATGAAACCGGCTCCTCCAGTCACTAAACTCTTAGCCCCTGCGTAACTCATATGTCTTCCTTATGATGATAGTTTCTTTAGAATAATATTAATGTACTTGGCTCTTATTTCGATCTATATCTGTCATAATCAAAAGAACTTGACATCCTTGTACCGAGGGGAGTTTTCGTTAACCCAAATTCGCCTCGCATCACCCACTTCTAGTTTTAGGGTTAAAGTTCCTCCATAACTGGAGAATGTGCTTAATGAACGCGTGGTTTAGGCGCCCCGGCTGAGCATTGCGAGGTACTCATACCTTTTAGATGTGAGGACATCGATTGAGTATTTCTTTGCCTTAAGCTTGTTAGCTCTTCCCATGCTCTCTCTTAGCTTTGGATCATGTAGAAGCGTCGTAATGGCTCTAACGAGGCCCTCCACATCCCCGGGCTCCACGACAAATCCATTACCTCCATCAACTATCAACTCGGGCAATCCCCCCGTCCTCGTTACCACTACAGGCAGACCACAGAGCATAGCTTCTAAAACAGCTCTATTTGATCCTTCGTGAAATGAGGCGCGTGTGGGCATTGCGAAGAGACTCGCCTTCATTAAGTGAACCCACATCTCTCTGCGAGAGATGTGGCCCGTGAATGTCACCCTGTCACTTGCGTTTAGTCTCTTCGTGAAGGACATCATTGCGCCTCGTTGAGAACCTTCACCTATTAAGACGAGGTGGGCGTCTGGAAGTTTCTTTACAGCTCGAATTAAGAGGTCTATCCCCCCCCTTTGGATGTTATTCATCCAAAGGAAGCGTAAATTAGCTTTTGATATTTTGTTTAAGAGTAGCTTTAAAGGTTGACCGTACCCAAGACCTCTGGGTTCTTTTATCTCCACCTGATTTTGCCTCGATGTAAAAGAGCTTTTAGCCGCATGAAGCGGTAATAGGGGTAAACGTAGAAGATCTGTGGGCAACCCTTGTAGAGAATTACCCGTAATGCGCTTAATGGGCTGAAAAGAAAAAGTCGAAAGTTATACAAGAACCCCACGTCAAATCGTCGTTCTGTCTGCAAGCTGAGTCTATATACGTGTTCGGCGTCTTCGCGTATGCTGGGTCGGATGTGGCTGGAGACGACGGTCTTGTCTATAATCCATTTGTACCCAGCCTGCCAGACGCGGTCTCTAAGGTATTGATCTACGGATATAGGACAGTGGTATGGAAATCCTCCGAGGCTTTTTATGACGTTTGTTCTATAAATGTTATTATCAATACTGATATACATCTTGAGAAGGTCTCTTTTTTCAAGGATAAATTCTTCTATCTTTCGTGTAACTGGATGGGTAGCAATTCGGACGCCTTGTGCAACAGCGACCTTTGGGTCATCCATGTGTTTTGGGATCTTGTTCCACCATTCTCTAGAGAGAACAACATCATGTTCGAAAGAAATGAAGAATTCAGTTTGAACGCGTCTTAAGGCTTCGTTTGCTGCGCTTGGAATTCCTGTTGCTGGATTTGGATACACATCCCAACCAAAATGCTTGGCGATCTCCACGGTATCATCTTGACTGTGATCATCAACGATGATCCTTTGATATACCTCCTCATCAGGGATGACTTCGTTGATGCGTTTGAGAACAAGCGGTAGCGTCTTAGCGGAATTTTTTGTCCACATGACTAAATCTACTTTCATTTTCTCCTTAACCTTTATTTTTGTGGCTCATTAAGGTTTTTCCTTTCGTGCCTTGTATGTTGATTCGATTCGTTGGATTTAGAGGAGAACTCATCATCTCGCTTCGCTCTTTTTACCACTTTGTAAGGTTTAAGCCATCTTCGACCGAATGGAAACGAATTGAGGAGAACAAGTATAAAAGGAACGAAGGTTTCTTCATAATGAGTCTTCAGCTTCCTCAAACTAGATTAAAGACTTTTTGGCTATTAGTTCATATTCCATTTTGAGACGTATATGTTTTCTAACAAACTCAATAACTTACCCTTCCTACCATAATCTAAAAATGGGGATGGAAATTGAAATTGAAAAATGGGGTTCTTCTTTACGAGCGTAGTCACCTTAAAACCATTCTTTTTAAGGAAGCTAGATATTATATAATTCTTCGATTACATGTGAAGCTTTCACTTCTGAAAAACGAGTCTCAGGGGCAGGTAAGATGGCTGTCAAAAAATTCGATGAAGAATATTTCACGCAGAGATATTACAGGGGAAAGGAAGGAAGCTACCCCAAAAAGATTGATTGGGGAGCGGTTCTGAAAGTCTTTAAGGAGTGCGGTTGCAAGCGCGTACTCGATGTCGGTTGCGCTTATGGATTTAGCGTACAACAGGGATTGGCTATGGGGTTAGATATGTATGGAGTAGATATTAGTGATTACGCGGTGAAGCGGGCTGAAAAACTTGGATTAAAAAACCGTGTTAAGCGAGGCGATGTCTGCCAATTACCTTTTGAGAGCGAGTTTTTTGATGGCGTAATGTGTATTCATGTTTTAGAGCATATACCTGATTTTCATAAGGCTTTAGAGGAAATTAATCGAGTGCTGAAAATGGGAGGCATTTTCTACGTGGCGTTACCCCTAGTCAGCCATAAAGATTTTTACTCAGAGCCCACGCATGTCAACGGATACACGGCTCCTCAGTGGAGGCAATTTTTTAGGCAGCATGGGTTTAGGATGAAGAAGCATTTCGTCAAGGTTAGAGGTAACATTCTAAAACACATTCCCTTTGGTGTATCTATAGCTTCAAAGATCTTTACATGGCAAAGGTGGCGCAAGGATCTGCGTGAAACACGTCTACATGAAGCATGCACTCATGAGTTACGGAACGTCTTTGTGAAAGTTAGACGATAAGAACGAACTCTCTATAAGCATAGTTACCCAAAGGCTGTTTCCCTCTAGAAAGTTAATCTAGCATTCAGATTAATTATCCGATGATGGTGTTTTCGCTTTCTAACTTCAATTGCATCTTTTATTCCAACGGCAAGGTTTTTGCACTATTCATTAGTTGTGCGCTAATTTACGATTCTTGAAAGAGGTGTGAGGGCCCCGAACTAAACATTTTTTATTACCTTAATGGTCACTGTCATTTCGCATGCTATATTATTCAAAAACTTTAATCCCTCTTCAGGGGTTATGCCAAGTTTCTTGCAGAAGTCTAGCCCCTCCTTAGTAAAATTATAATCAAACTTCTCAATATGGAAATATCCTTCTTGATCAAACCAATGATCTTTATACCTCTCCAGTTGATTAAAAAACTCCTGAGGAAGCGTGCATCTATGTTCGTCAAACATGGCTGCCTCATAGCTCCAGTATGGAACCGTAAACGTTACTATTGCATCATTTTTACAAACCCTGACAATCTCATTGAAAAGAACACGGTGTCTGGGTGGATCTATGTGTTCCAAGAAATGATTTGAATACACTCTATCTACTGAGTTACTTTTCAAGGGGACACTAAAGCTTAAATCGCATAGAATATTAACATCTTTGGATTTCGCTATATCTAACCCTATGTGATCCTTCCTTTTCTTTTTACCACAACCTAGATCAAGTTGTACTAGCAAGTTCATCTCACGATTGGGCCGACCTCTAAGCCCCTGCTTTTTAATGTTTAGTTTCATAACTGGTTTCTTTATTCTTTCTGGCTTTTCTGGGCTATTTTCTTCCACAACGGAACCACCTTATCGTTTAATTTTGTTTTCACGAGAGCTTTTAAAACCGCAGTCTTTAAGGTTAATATAGCTCTCCTTCGCTTTTCGGGATAAGACCTTATACAATGAACTTTAAAACTATCCCAATCTTCACAACCATCATAAATAGGCGTGCCTGGAAACCTCATTAATCTGTACATATCACAAGGTATACTATTTTCACGAATAAACTTATAAGTTAACTTGACGTCATCTTTCGTCTCGATCGGTATCCCCCGAATGAAAGACCCCGAAAGATTCAGCCCAAACTTTCTTATGACGTTAGCAGCATTCTGGTTGTCTTTAACGGTATTTCCTTTCCTTAAATAATCCAGTACTCGTTGCGAGTTGCTTTCGAAACCTATACCGATATTGATTACCCCCATATCTTTTAAAACAGCTACAACCTCATCAGTGATGAGGTTAGCTCTTGCCGCGATGGAATAAGTCAATTTCAGATCCTTAACGAAATCTCTGATGTGTTTTAATCTATCTAAATCTAAAATAAAATTATCATCGTAAATAGTGATGTGAGATACCTTAAATTTTTCTTTTATGTCTTTTATTTCCTCAGCAACATATTCTGCGGAGTGAAAACGAACTTTTTTCCAAAATCTGCTTGAGAAACAGAATATGCACCTATAAGGACACCCTCTACTCGTAAATATATGCTGCTCTCTTTTTTCGCTTCCAAATATATCCCTTCTAGGATGGGGAATTAAATCCAATGGCTCAATTAAATTTCTATCTTCCGATTTTACTAATCTGTTATCTTCATGGTATACTATGCCTTTAATTTTGTTGTTTGGAACAAAATTGCTCCTAACTAATTCCAAAAAAGTCTCCTCACCTTCTCCAATAACACCCATATCCATATCTTGAGTTAATGTGTGAGGAACAGCCGAAACGTGAACTCCGCCTATTACAACCTTCGAGGCAGCCTTCTTTTTTGCCAAATGAGCATACCTCTTTGCCATGTTATAATTTTCGGTGACGCACGTAAGAGCAACCACATCAGGCTTAAAAGATTGAAGTACGGCCTCACTTAGTTGTTCAGTATAATAGTAGTCAAAAAATTCTCCGAATTTGTTACAATAACTAATTAAATACCCAAAAGCGAGGGGGTAATGATGGATTTGAATTTCTTTTGGTCTGTCTACGCAGTTTACAAATAAAATTCTCATTTTTCCTGCACCATACTAAGAGCCAGATGACTTTGTATGATATAGATCCTCTTATCGCTACCATAGCAGATATTTAATTTCATTACTGAGGCTCCTTTGTAATTGAGAAAATACGATCATCTGAGACTCTTCTTAATCTTTGAACCTTGAGTCTTTCAGTCAAGACCGACTTGAAGCTTCGTAAAAATGATAAATACGCTTTGAATAAGGCAGTGTATTGCTTTCTACGTTCAATTAACATCGGTGTGGGTGTGCTTTTGGGATTGGGCTTGATGAATTTTCGTTTCAAAATACGAATCTCATTTAGTAATATGTCTATAATTATATGTCTTGCTAGTAGCATACAAACGAATCTTGCAAACCGAAGAATGATGTTTTTGGGTTCGTAGTTCTTGAAATACGTGAACAGCGTATTCCGGGTAATACGTATAAAGCGTTCTTCCGTATGCTCGAGAGCCTTGTGTGATCCTCCTCCCACGTGAAAGACTACGGTTTTAGGTGTATAGACCGACTTAAATCCGCTTAAGTTTATCCTATAGCCAAGGTCATGATCTTCCCAGTCTGACCAGAAATTGGAGTCATACGTCCCTATTTTGTCAAGAACAGTTTTCCTGTATAATGAAGCGCATCCACAATTAGCTAGATTTACCACGAATTTATCGTAGGTTTCATGAGAGCGGGCGCTCCCAATAAATCCTTTTTTATTCATAAACACGGGTCCATACCTTATTGTGCCATCATACTGAACTATCTTACACCCCACACTTCCTATTTCCTCGTCGCTTTCCGCGACTTTAACGAGTTCCTCTATGAAATTCTCTAGAACCTCTGTATCATTGTTTAAAACAATAACATACTTACCTCTTGCATGTTTCATGCCGACATTGTTTCCCTCAGCAAATCCCAAGTTTCTTTGATTCTCGATTACTCTCACCTGCACAAAATTTTCTCTAACGTATTCGACGCTCCCATCAGTAGAGCCGTTATCAACTAGGATTACTTCATAATCAGGATATATCTGATTTGATAGAGACGAAAAGCAGTCCCTAAGAAAGTGTTTACCATTCCAATTAAGAACTATAACGGAAACTAATGGTTTCTCCAGCATGCTCATCAAACCCTACATCACTACCCTTTAGATTCCATTCATGCCTAGGAGTATCGTACGAACTATGTGGGAACCACGATCAAACGAATTGACGTAGTGTGGCACAAGGTTTCCCCAATTGTCCTCGATAATACTGTAGATATTGTCCAATCTATGGAATCTTCGATCATCTTCATTTTCTACCTATTTGACTAGCTCCTTTCTCTTTTCTAATGTAGCTAACAGTCTTCGTTGCCTTGGTACGCCAATGATCTCGCCTCTTAACAGTCTTTCGATTTTATCCGTGAGATCTTTGAACTCGCTCTTTTCCTGGGGGGACAACATGTTTTCCTTTTCCAGGATCTTCTGTAGGGCTCGTAGACTGAGTAGCGAAATCGGTATGAAGAGCTCTTTCTCTTTCCCGGGCATAATCATATAGTTATAGGGGTTTGCTTCAACACCTATAGCCGCTTCAGTGGGGTAGGCGAGGGTTCGCTTCATGTGGAACCAGCCTATAAGCACACCGATCGGAACAATCAGCGCTATCGAAATTATGATGAACTCGTAGAAACGCTGGAAGATCAGGGAAAGGAAGGGTAGGTTTTGGACAGCCAGATAGTAGATCGCGACGATGTTTCCTAAGAAACCCACCAAGAAGGACAAGTACGTGCCGTAGCCAAGCCTAAAGTAGTACCACGACCTGAAGACCAACTCCACCAATTTCAATGTTCACAGCAACCTCCTTTTCCACGCATATTAATGGTTAACTCGCTTGTATTTATATAAACTTATACGACTCCGGAAAAGGTCAAAAGAAACGACAATGACTCCCTTTCTAGGCACATTCATCCCCCAGTATAGGAACCTATAAAAGAGAGACGGCGGCCGGTCACGGAGAGTTCGTGTTATCACTTTATACATTAGCTTTTCAGGGTATTGTTATCTTCGATCGCTCACCTACAACCAATCTATAACCCCTGGGCCCGCCCCTTCGAATGGTGGTTATTATCGAGTAGGGACCGATGAGGCTATCCGTGATCTTCTCATCAATTTCTATACGACAATGGTCCATGATAATAGAGTTTTCAATCTCCCCCTTCTTTATCAAGACGCTACTGCCGACGCTGGTATACGGTCCGATATACACGTTAGCTTCCACCACCGAGTTTTCCCCAACCGCCGCGGGTCCTCTAATAATGGCGCCTCGTTTAATCACCGAGTTTTCACCTATGAACACCCTCCCTTGAACAGACGACTCATCCTCAACCGTCCCCTTAATTTTGTGCTCTAAGTCATCTAGAATAAGCCTATTCGACTCTAAAATGTCCTCAGGGGTTCCTGTGTCCTTCCACCAACCCTCCACAAACCTATAGCCAACACTGTACCCGTTGTCCAGCAGAAGCTGAATAGCCTCCGTTATCTCTAACTCATTTCTCCGAGAAGGCTTCAACTGACCAATCATCTCAAAAACTACTGGCTTAAAGAAGTAAATACCGCTTAAAGCGTACTCGCTAGGCGGAACCTCCGGCTTCTCAATCAACCTAATAAGTTTTCCATTAGCGTCAAACTCAGCCACTCCAAACCGCTGTGGATCCCTAACTTTGCACAGAAGAATCATCCCATCATAGGCGGAACTCTTAAACTCTTCTACGTACTTCTTTACGCCACCTTTAATCAGATCGTCCCCAAGATGTACCACAAAACGATCATCGCCCACAAACTCTTTACACAATCCCACAGCATGAGCGATTCCCAAAGGCTTACCCTGATAAATATACGTGATCTTAACACCGAACCGACTTCCATCCGCATAATATTCTCTCACCTTCTCCGGATATATATCTCCTAGAACAATTGCAATATCATAGACCCCCGCCCCACGTAAATTCTCCAACACATACTGAGAAATTGGCTTATTCGCCACCGGAATCAACTGCTTGGGACCCGTATGCGTCAAGGGCCTGAGCCTCGTGCCGTAGCCGCCATGCAAAATCACACCCTTCATACAAACGTCACCAAACACTTCAAAATTTCACCGACTTACCTCTTGCTCCCTCATTCTCATCAAGCCCTCTTTGACGGACAGGAACCTCACACCCAGCTCTCTCTCAGCCTTACTTACACCTAAACAGCATCGCTTCGGCCTCTCAGCAACCTGCTTAAACACATCGCTGGTAACAGGCTTAACGAGACTTCCATTGAGCTCAAATACCTCAGCAATCTTCTTCGCGAAGTCAAATCTGTTAAGGCAAGTCTTCCCAGCCGTATGATAAACGCCCTGCCTTTCAGATCTTGAAAGAACCAACAAAACCTCAGCAAGATTGTCCGCCAGAGTAGGCGAACTATACTGATCCGTTACTATATTAATCGCTTCTCCCTTCCTCAGCTTGCCAAGAGCCCATATTACAAAGTTCATGGATTTTCCTGAGCTTGATCGCAAACCAGCCAATTCGCCAAGGTTCCATCCATAGATCACACTCGGCCTTGCAATAGCATAGTCTACTCCAGCTTCTTTAACAACATTCTCTCCCTCCAACTTTGTCTTCGCATAATAATGAAGCGGATTCGGAGCGTCGTTCTCCGTGTAAAAACCCTTTTTCCCATCAAACACATAATCCGTGGATATGAAAATCATCTTGGTTCCAGTCTCCCTGCAAGCGTCCGCCACGTTTTTGGTCCCTTTAACATTCACCCTCCAAGCCTCATCACGATGAGTCTCACAATAATCCACGTCATGAAGCGCTGCAGTATCGATTACAACATCCGGCTTAATCTTCTTTACAAGAGCCAGAGTATCATCTCTACTGCACTTATCCAACTGGAAAAAGCTGCAACCCTCAAGCTTCACTGGACGAAAATTGTACGTCGCAAACGTCTCAAAGTGCTGTACCACTGCCAGCTCAGCAACTTTAAAACCCAGAAGGCCACTAGCCCCGATCACCAACAACCTCACAATAATCACCTGTAAACAATAACATTATATTTCATAGACAATCTTTATATAATTTTTAGTCAAAACAGAAGACCAATTGTGTAGGCAATGAAAGGTGCTTTTCATGCTGGAAGGAGTAAAAATATATGATCTGAAGAAATTCCCCGACGAAAGAGGTTTCTTTAGCGAAATTCTACGTCAAGACTGGAAAGACATGCTTGGAGACGAGTGGATAGCTCAAGCAAACCTTTCCTACAGCTATCCTGGCATAGTTCGAGCATGGCACCGACACCTGCGAGGACAAGTAGACTACTTCATCGTAGTGAAAGGCGCCGTGAAGATCTGCGCCTACGATGAAAAGACAAGACAACTCGACGAGATCATATCCAGTGAGCACAAACTACAAGTCGTTAGAATCCCTGGACACTACTGGCACGGATCAAAAACCGTCGGGAACATGCCCTCACTGACCATATACTTCGTCACCAAACTATACGACTACAAAAACCCAGACGAGGAGAGAAGACCATGGAACGACTCAACCATTGTAGACCCAAAAACAGGCCAACCATATGACTGGGAAAAGCCACCCCACAAATAGGAGTCGAAAAATGGTCATATTAGTGACCGGCGGAGCTGGCTACATTGGCTCACAACTAATACGAAGCCTACCAAACCACGACCACTTCAAGGGAGCAACCATCCGAATCATCGACAACATGCTCAGAGAAACGTACGCTTCTCTCATGGACCTACCGTTAAACACAAAATACGAGGTTATAGAGGGCAACATAAAGGACGACGAATCCCTAAAAACCGCCTTTAAAGACATTGAAATAGTCTTCGATCTCGCGGGCATAACGAGCGTGCCCCTATCCTACGAGAAGAAAGAGCTAACCATGGAAGTTAACGTTAAATGGGCCAAGAAGGTCCTGGATCATGCCCTAAAAGTTGGGGTCAGAAAATTTGTATACTCATCGAGCGCAGCTGTCTATGGGCCAACAGAAGGGGTCGTTACTGAGGAGCATGAATGCAAACCAACCGGTCCATACGCAGAATCCAAACTGATAGCCGAACAGCAATGTATCCGCGCATGCATAGAGACCGGCTTAGATACCGCCGCGCTAAGACTCGGAACTGTATTTGGATACGCTCCAGCCATGAGATTCGACACGGTGGCAAATAGATTTACCTATCTAGCATGCATAGGAATGCCCCTTACCGTATGGATCGGCGCGGAAGAAGCGAAGAGACCGTACCTCCACGTGAAAGACGCTGTCAGAGGCTTCTTGTTCGCCGCATCAGACAAACGAACCAAAGGACAAGTATACAATTTGGTTGGACAAAACGCATCTCTAAACGAACTCATCGAAACCATCAAGAAATACGTGCCCAACGTCAAAATAGAAAAGAAGAAGGTGGAACAGCCACAACTATCCTACACGCTGGACGACTCGAAAATAAGGAAGCTAGGATTTCAAACAAAGCACAACCTAGACGACGGAATCAAAGAAGTCGTAGACAAATTCAGATCCTTTATATAATAAAAAAACAAATCAACAGCTGAAAATCATTTAAAATAAGAGGAGGAGAAACGTGGAAGAGAAGTTGACAAGGAAATCGAGGAGAGCGAAATCAAGAAGAGGATGGAGATGCTGATGGAAAAGTTAATGGCCGAGAGGACGCTACGTTCATGGTCAATGCAAAATCTATAGTAAAACGGCCTAATTTTATTAGTTGCTTGCGGGCACGGACCTTACGTTGCTACCATAATCCTAAACATGAAAACATTTCAGGCTGGGTTTAACAATCAAACCATCTATCTGAGTCTTATCAGTTTTTAGCAATACAATATTGGGTGAGAGGAAAAAGTGTGAAAGTACTAGTCGTAGGTTTTGATGGTGCCTCCCCAAAGCTGATCGATAGGTGGATCGAAGATCTCCCAACCTTTAGGATGTTCAAGGAGGAGGGCATTTACGGTCAAACCATTCCTCCCGTTCCAGCGCAAACCCCTGTTGCTTGGACAACCTTCATGACCGGTAAGAACCCCGGAAACCACGGAATCTTCAGCTTCGCCATGAGGAAGAGGGGAACCTACGAAAGGGAGATCATTAGTCCAGGGATGGTAAAATCCAAGACTTTGTGGCGGATTCTCAGCGAAAGAGGAAGGAGGGTAGGGGTCGTCAACGTTCCAATGAGCGACATAGAAGAAGTTAGGGGCTTCATCATACCAGGCTTCCTGTCAAGAAGCGAAGGCATTCCCCATCCAAATAGCCTAAGGAAGAAGATTAAGCAGAAATTTGAAGTTGACAAACTCATTGGAGACGTAGAAATCGAAACTTTGGAGAGGGTTGAAAGCGACCCAGACCTATTTTTTGAAAGAGTTAATCAAATAACAGACGAGATGGCTGAGATTTCACTGTACCTTCTGCAGGAAGAAAGGTGGGACTTCTTCATGGTTGTCTTCATGGGAACAGACAGGATCCATCACTTCTTTTGGAAAGACATCGATGAGACCCATCCAAGACATGAAAAGAGCAAATATAGCAAGCTTGTAAAGGACTTCTACATCAAAGCCGACAACATAGTAAACCGCTTCCTAAACTCCGTGGAAGACGACACGTTAGTTATGTATATTTCGGATCATGGATTTTGCCCTGTCCACAAGGAAGTCGTAGTAAACAACTACCTGGAGGAACGCGGATTTCTCATGATGAAGGATGGGAAAATAAATTTAGAGAGGAGCCAAGCCGTTTCATACGGTTATGGAGACATATTGCTAAACGTTAAGGGACGAGAACCCACCGGCCTAATCGAGCCAGGCAGAGAATATGAGGCTGTGAGAAAGGAGATCGCAAATGAACTTAATAAGATACAAATCGATGGCCAAAGACCCTTTAAAGACGTTAAGAGAAGAGAAGACGTATGCTGGGGCAACTACCTAAGCGAAGCACCCGACCTAACCATATTCTTTAATGTAGGTTGGCAGGCTGCGAGAAGGCCAGAAATAATGAAGAAAAACGAGTCCAGAAGATACGTGAATGACGCCCCTAGATGGAGCGGTGGCCACGACGGAACTCACGACCCAATAGACGTCCCCGGGATCCTCGGCATCCTAGGACCCGGAATTCAAGGCGAGAAAAGACTAACGGCACAACTATGGGACATAGCCCCAACAATACTAAGCCTAATGAACATCCCTGTCCCAGATGACATGGACGGAAAACCCTTGTCAATTACGACAAAAAAGGCGTAACCTTTAAACATCCTGACACTAATACTCTCTTGATAAATCATGGTTAAATACGTGAACATATCCATTCCGGAAACATTATACAAACGGCTCTCAAAGGCCTTGGAGGGATCTGGCTATCGTAGCCCCACCGAGTACATCGTTTACCTTCTTCGAAAATTCCTTCCGGAGTTAGAGTCAGAAGATCAAGACAGAAGGCTCGAGGCACTAGGCTACAAATAGCTCTAACGGTATACACGTTATGCTTCACTTAGACAACACTTGAATGCTAGCGATGGATATTTAATGCTATCGAAGCAGTCTAGGATGCCTATATGATATTTATTAAATGCCACGCATATCCAACTGTTCATTGAAGGTGGAACATTCCGTGTCGTATGCTCTGCGTCTATGGGGACAGGGGTTGGTCGAAGTGCCGCTTACTTGTTTGTGTAAGGGCTAGTTATGACATCTGCTTGAGAGGCTTGAACGTGGGAAGAGATCTCAAAGCATTTCTCGCAGACAGGCTTGAACCAAGCGAGCTCAAGCTTTTATACAAATCCTACGACATCGTTGGAGAAATCGCTCTTATTCGATTTCCAAAGGGCCTTGAAAAACAAAGGAAGATTATAGCTGAGGCTATCATGCAAACTCATAAGCATATCAAGACCGTGTTATGTCAGGCTGGGCCGGTTTCCGGCGGTTTCCGTTTGCGCAAGCTTGAGTGGGTTGCGGGGGAGAGGAAAACTGAGACTACTCAAAGGGAGAGTGGTTGCGTCTTTAAGGTTGATTTGGGAAAGTGCTATTTCTCGCCTAGGTTGTCGTATGAGAGGATGCGGGTCTCTAAGCAGGTTCAACCAAACGAGGTGGTTATCAACATGTTCGCTGGTGTGGGTTGCTACTCCATCCTCATGGCGAAGAACTCCCAAGCTGGGAAGATCTATTCCATAGACCTTAACCCTGTTGCGATTGAGTATATGCGAGAAAACATTAGGCTCAACCGGGTTGAGGGACGAGTCGTTCCCATTCTTGGAGACGCCAAAAGAGTCATTGAGGAAAGGCTGAGAAACGCCGCGAACCGGGTTCTTATGCCGTTGCCTGAAAAGGCATATGGGTATCTGGATTGCGCCGTGTCTGCGCTCAAGCCAGCCGGTGGATGGATCCACTATTATGACTTTGAGCACGCCAAAAAACATGAAAACTCCATTGAGAAAGTCAAGGCAAAAGTGTGTGGAAAATTGCAGAAGTTGAGCGTTGACTTTGAAGTGCCCTTCGGTCGGGTTGTGAGAAAGACCGGACCCAACTGGTATCAGGTGGTTATTGATATACAGGTAAAAAGGCTGTTCTAACACCTGAAATCGCGTAGCTTTCATTTTTCGTAGATTGTTCGCAAAACATGTATCAGATATAAACTGTGCCATTTGTTCCGCAAAGCTTATGGTGCAAATCCCCTATAACCTCTAACTAGCAACAATTAACGGAGGGATGAAGCATCAAGAGAAAGTTGATGGACATTTTAGCTTGTCCAATAGACAAGTATTACCCCCTTGAACTCCACGTCTTCGAGGAAAAAGAGGAAATCATAGAGGGCGTAATTATCTGCCCAAAATGTTTACGCTGGTACCCCATCCGAGACGAAATCCCTGAAATGTTACCCGACGAATTACGAGAGGAGAAAGATGAATTGCCCTTTTTGCGAAAATGGAAGGAGAAAATCCCACAAAAAATACTTTCAGAAGGCAAACCCTTCAACCTTAAGGAAGAAACGGAAAGAGGGAAGCCTAGCTAGCAATTTCAACTTGAATGATCCCTAGCGTATTGGCAAATCTCTCTCAAGAAGCATTTGTAGCATAGCGGCTTTATGGGCTTGCAAACAAGACCCCCAAACTCGATGAAAATCAGGTTGAATCTCTTTCGATATCCCTTTGGAATGATTTTCTCTAGGAGACCTCTCGTCTCCTTTTCTTCTTTCATCAAGCCCACTCGTTTCAAAATTCTATATACGTTTGTGTCGATCATAATCACGTCTCGGTTAAACGCCCAGGCTAAAACCACGTCCGCGGCGTATTCTCCTATCCCAGGAAGCTTCAATAGCTCGTCCCTGCTTTGAGGCACTTTTCCATTATGTTCGTCGATCAAGATTCTCGCCAACTTCTGTAGTCTTTCTGCCTTAACATTGTACATCCCCGACGGTCTAATTAGTTCAGCAATTTGTTTTGACGAAGCCTTTGCAATATCTTGCATTGTCGGGAGGACACCAAACAATCGTTTGTATGCTGCATCCACTTGGGGTGGTCGGGCTCTTTGTAATAGCACAGACAGGCATAGTTTCCTAAACGCGTCTGTTTCGCGACGGTATGCAAAGTCTCTGAAAGTCGCCTTGTCAGTCCACTCTAACAGTTTTGCGACTAAGATGTGAGCGTTAATGCGATGCCCCACTTTGTGAGAATTTCTGGGCAACATGGTCTCAAGAATCTCTTTACGTCACAGCATAAATGGCGTTTATTGACGTATCCATCATGAGCGTTTTATAAACGACTGTATTCCTTCAAGTTTGATCGTCGTGCATTTTGAGGCGGATTTCAATGCTGCCTCGGCTATGAGAAGAGCCTTTAAGCCATCAACGCCCGTGACTAGCGGTTCTTCGTTGTTTAATACGCAGTTTGCAAAGTGTTGCAACTCTAGTTTGAGGGGCTCCTCCCACTCGTATCGAGGTGTTAGGGTTTGCCCCGCCGTCTCTATGGTTATTTCTTGAGTGAGATAGTTGAGGGACATGATGGCTTCGCTTCCCGTCGCTATCAAGCTTCGAATCTTGTATGGGGTTAGCCAATTTGCCTCGATGAAGGCAGTTTTTCCACCCTGAAACGAGAGCATAATTTGAGCGTAGTCCTCAAATCTCGCGTGTTTTAGGTTGCCCGCCTTTGCGTAGACCGCCGTGGGATCCTCAGCGAAAAGATATCTCATAATGTCTATGTCATGGATAGCGGTATCCTTCACAACTCCCACATCTCCGATTCTTTCGGGCCATTTAGTAACCCTTCTCGCTGTGGCGGAGACGAGGGTTCCGATCTCCCCCTTCTCAAGGGCAACCTTGAAGCGTTGAACCCCAGGGTTGAACCTCTCCAAAAAACCCACCATTAACTGGCGTTCTCTCCTCTCCGCTAAATCGACGATTTTCTTCGCTTGCCGAAGCATGCTGGCCATGGGCTTTTCAACTAACACGTGTTTCTTAGCCTTTAACGCCGTTGCAGCTTCAATGGCAAGATTCGTTGACCAAGTGCATATGCTCACGGCCTCCACGTCTTTTCGCTTTAACAACTTTTTGCTGTTCGTGTATGCTTCCACGCCAAATTTGGCAGCGACTGTTTGGGCCCTTGTTGAGTCCATGTCGCAAACTGCCACAAGCTCCGTGTTGGATAGCTCGTTGAAGATTCTAGCATGGTTTCGCCCCCAGAAGCCTACGCCTAAGACGGCCACGCTCAGTTTCTTCATCTAGACCAAACACCCCTCCCAACACCGCGGTACACAAGGCCCTCTTTCTCCACCTTGACGGGATCGATGACATGCCCCATATCCACAATTGCAGCGGGCTTTTTCATCAAAAACTTTATCCTCCTCAAGTTTAACCGCCTGAACCGGCTATGCCCCACAGCAATGAGGAGGCAGTCTACCCCTTCAATGGTTTTTGTTAGTGTTCTTTCAGCGGGATAGCCCAGCTCTTCCAATTCTTTGTAGGAGAAAAGAGGGTCGTACACGCGTACTTTCGCACCCTTCTTACTCAACTTGTTCACAAGCTCCCTTATCGATGATCCACGGGCTTCCTTTACGTTTGGGCGATAAGAAACCCCGAGGACTGAGATTTTGCCTCTTCTCATTGTTTTTCCGCACTGTCGCAGAGCGTCTCTTGTCAATTGAAGCGCGTGGTTTAGCGTCTCATCATTTATTTTTCTCGCGAGCGATACTATGCGAGGTTTTGCGTTTACGTTCTCCGCCTCTTCAATGAGAAGATACGAGTTGGTTGGGATGTGTCCGCTAACAATGCCCGGAACCAGTAGGTGGCAGTAGGGCTGAGTGTTGGCCGCTTTTTGAACCTCAATAAGGTCTATTCGAGCTTTTTCACAGAAGCGAGCCAACTCGTTTGCCAATGCGATGTTAACCTCACGATAAGCGTTTTCGAACAACTTTATGGCCTCTGCTGTTTTAATGGCTCTTATCTTGATCATCTCCGCCTTAATAATCGTGCTCAAAATAAGGCGAGCAACCCTCAAGCTCTGCTCATTAATCGCAGCCACAACCCTAGGATAGGCAGCGATGTCTTGTAGCGCTCGCCCCGAGGAGGCTCGAATTGGGCTATATGCTAGACCGAAATCGATTCCAGCCTTTAATCCTGAGACGTTTTCAAGGGTCTCCTTAACCAAAGTTTCGGTCACTCCTGGGCCTACTGTGCTTTCGAAAATGACCAGAGACCCTGAACGCAAGCCCATGCCCACCTCTTTACACGCCCTCTCAACATGCGAGTAATCAGGCTTTTTCTTCGGATCGACAAGGGTTGGGATGACAAACACAATAACATCACTTGCCGAAGCCGCTTCTTTGGCATTGTTGGTGACTGTGAGGCTCCCTCCCTCTGTATGCTTTTTTATAAGAGCCCTAAGTCCCGGCTCAATAAAGGGGGCTCGACCCCTTCTCAGAAGATCGATGACGATCGGATTCGCGTCGGCGCCAATCACCTTAAACCCTGCCTCAGCGAAAAGGCAAGCGGTCGGCAAGCCCATTCGCCCGCATCCCATGACGGCAATCGTGAATTTTCCGCGTTTCTCGGGAGCGTCTATGTCCTCCTCTTTAAGTGTCATCATCATGGACATTTCATTTCACTTTATCCCGTTCTTCACGTTTCTATATGTATGGCATCTTTGTATAATAGGTTTAGTTTTCTTGTTAAATCCTATACTGGTGATGTGTAAATTAAGCTCGATTCCATCACTCGCTTGTAGTCCGGTGATTGTAGAAAGTTTTGTAAAAACTCTTACGAAAGCCCTGAGTAATAGTATTCGGAAGATCCGCTTCGAAACGCTTCAAGAAGGCACCGTTCATTTGCAAGCGTATCTTTGAATCAGTTAAAAGAGAGTAGGGAAGTGCTCTACCTTTTCTACCGTTAGTTATTTCTTGCTGTTTGTGGTCGTGACGCGTACGCATTCTTATGTGATGGAAAGATATCGCTGGCACTTAACAAGGTTTTTAGGAGGCCTTTTGCAAAAAGCATGGCAACTCTATGCCCTTAACTAACAAGCTTAACCACAAAACGCGCAGGGCAACGAGATGATTGACTTCACAGAGGGGAGAAGAGGCGGTTGGGCTATTATGAATTCAAGAAGTTGTGGCTAACGTCATATGTTCCGCAGGAGATGGCGTTTGGCGTCCTTTCTGTCTTGGTCCCTCTATACGCTGTAAGCGTCCTTGGTCAAAACCTCATTTATGTTGGGGTGCTTCGAGCTTTTTGGAGTCTTTCTATTATTGTGGCATCAATTTTTTTTGGGCGGCTCTGCGACCGATATGGAAAGTATAAGCCCTTTGTCACGCTATCCTTTCTACTTTCCGGGTTGTCCACGCTCTTTTTGCTCTCATCTGAGAATGCCCTCGTCTTTCTAGTAATCTACACTATTCAAGCCTTCTTCTACGCTGCATTTAGACCCGCCACTAACATACTTATAGCTGAGTGGAATCCTCGGGAAGAATGGAAGCGGGTTATCGCTGTCTACACTTTCATAAGGGCACTGGCGTGGGCTGGTGGTCTCCTTATCGGTGTCTTTGCAATTTTTTACCTCGAATATAGAGGTCTCTTTTTGGTTTCTGGGGCATTATCCTTAATCTCCTTGGCACTTTCTCTACCATTGGTTCACGACCCTCCGATCCTATTGGAAAGGAGGATAGCCCTCCTCGATAAATCCGTAAATATCATAGAGTATGTCTCTCGGCTACTGTCCTCATCCCATAATCCGGGCTGCTCACAGTATATGGTGCAGGGTCTCATCCGCTTGACGAAGACGGGGTTTACCAACTTTCTACTTGGATCATTCATGTTTTCACTTGCCACAAACATGTTTTCCACTCAATTGCCTATTTTCTTCAAGGAGGCTTTCCTTAGCTCCTCAGTGGTCTTTGGATTATTCTTCCTGAGCTCATTGGCGGGCGCTGTTGCTCGACCCCTAGCTAGCGGATGGAGCGTGGTGAGGCTCATGAAGATTAGTTGTGTTGTTCGTTTTGCCGTTCCCTTCCTTCTGATACCTTCCATCACCCTTGCATATCCATACTCCCTATACGCAAGCTATGTGATCTTATTTTTGTTTGGGGCTATGGGGGCCCTATTCGATGTAGCTGGCAACCATCTCTCAATAGAAGCAAGCCCTGAAGGAAAATCTGGATTCTATTTCGCCTCTCTCAGCCTAGGGAGTGTTGCAGGATCATTAATTAGCGGGGTCATCATCCTCTACAACTTCCAAACGCTCTTCATAACCTCTGGTATTCTTTTCGCCCTCGCCCTCTTGACCTCTTTGAAGGTTCCGGAAACGTAAGGCACGCTAGAGCGGTGGTCGAAGCATTATTATTTTCATAGCGATTAGTGCCTTCACGTGTCCCAGAATTCATTAAACCGTCTTCAGGCCTTTTTTCGCACCTTTAGGCCTTCGTAAACCATCGCTGTAGTAAGCCGAGTTACGGACTATGTTCCTTACCTATCTTAACTTTCTCGACAATCTCTTGAGAGATCTGTTTCTTCGTCTTTCCCTCTGTGCTTATCCCCAGCATCTGAGCGGTCTCAATAAGCAAATCGTCGCTGGAAGGTTCGGTCTCTACTTTGGAGAGAGACCTCGTAGTTTCCTCAACCTCTTTAGAGGCTTTTTCGAATGTCTTTTTTGCTTCACCGATCGCTCTAGCCAACTCTGGCAGTTTCTTCGGTCCCCAAAGGATCAACGCCGCAACTATAGCAACTATTACTATCCACTCCCATCCTGTGATCAAGGAAAACCCACACTAAGACACAAAATAGTAGGCAAGATATAAAGGTGGCGCCAGACTTTGTGGCAAGTCCCTTGCATTAGCCAGCGTCATGAGGAAGATCGACTATTCTGCTCACTATCACCCCATGAGTTCGGTAGAGAACAATCCTTAGCTTACCTCACCGTATATCGTTAATCCTTCAAGATAGCATAATCGCAGAACTTTTGTCCACTCACCCTCCGATTGGCATGCGAGTACCAAGACTTGAACAATTAGCCTATCAAATGTAAAATCAGCTAGCTTGATAATACTCGATGAACCTAAAAGTTTATCTTATCTAAGCTGAATTTGTGAACAAAACGCACGTGAGAAAAATGAATAAAAAGCCGCCTGAAGTTTAGATGATTGAAGGTGTTGGTAAGAATGGCTCTTGAAGAATTGATCCGCTTTTTCAATCAGCTTCACCCAGAGATGCTGCGTCTGGTCATGAGCTTAGTTGTTGTTGTAGCGATAGCCGTAGTGTATAAAATACTTAGCCGGTCTCTTTCCAGTGTTGGCAAGAGACTTGAATTCGACCCTCACGCACAGAACTCCCTCCGACTCATCCTTCGTGTGGCGACGTTGGTTGTCGTCACCGCCACAATATTTACTATATATGAGCTTCCAACCACATGGTTTCTCGGCGGCTCAGCCCTCGTCGGAGCAGCCCTTGGTTTCGGTTCATCCCAAACGATAAACAACATAGTTGCAGGCTTCTACGTTATTATAAGTAGGCCCTTCAAGGTGAAGGATTATGTGAAGATAGGTGACGTGGAGGGCCAGGTCGAGGAGATTTCAATAAACTATACGAAGTTGTATACTCCCTCCTTTAACCTTTTAGAAGTGCCGAATGTACAGGTAATGAACAGTAGGATTTTAAACTGCACCCATGAGGGCTTCATAAAATACACCTTCTCTTTAAGCCTACCCCATGGGCTCTCCAACGAGGAGATCACGAGGAAATGCGTAGAGCCTGCAATTGAAGAGTTCCATAAAAAACATCGTGACAAACAACTTAGAAAACCAGAATGCTACTTCGAAACAAGCACCCATCTCGGCCGATCGTTTAAGATCCGTATATTCATACCAAAGGGTGAGGCGAGGACCCTGTATGATCTGCAACCGGAGCTATCGGATATGATCATAAATCGGTGGGACATGGAAAGGAAAAAGTAGTAGGAAATAAGAAGACGAGAAATAAGATTTGTTACTCGGAGCAAAGAATGATGAGAGAGATAGTGTCACTATTTTAGCAAGGAATTGCCTGTAAGTTACCTAACAGCCCGCAATCTTTCTTTTGAAAAGTTCAATACCCTGCAATATTTTTTTCTTCGCGTTTTCTGCTGATTCCCAGCCTTTAACCCTTATCCACCGGTTTGGCTCCCTCTCCTTATAATGCTCGAAGAAGTACTTTAATTCCTCAAACCTTTCTGTGTAGACTTGATTTAACCTCTCTGGTTTAACCCCACCATACATTGGGTCAGATATGATGACTGCCAAAACCTTGTCATCTATCTCCCCGGTGTCTATCGTGTTCAATAACCCTACTGGTTTGCAGACAACAAGAGTTAGGGGTTGAATAGGTTCATCGCAGAGGATGATGACATCTATAGGGTCTCCATCTTCGTCATAGGTTGATGGAATGAAACCATAGTTTGCAGGATAACCGCCAGGAAAGCGCAGGATTCTGTCAACCTTCACAAGAGGGGACGGGGATACCTTATCAATTTCATACTTAACCCTGCTTCCCTTAGGAATCTCGATTATCACGTTAAATATCTCCGGTGGATTATCCCCAACAGGAATGCTGGCCCAGTATGGCTTGCCAGTTTCTTTAGGCAATCGTACCTCCTCCTTAAAGATATATCTTCAAAGCACCTTATACTGATTACGTGCGTGCAACGTCCTCCACCGTACTCGCGATGGCCTCAGTCGGGTCCTCAAAATTTTTGGTTAATCTTTGGGCTTTTTCCCTTTGTTTTGCTTTAGCGAGTTCTAGGTTATCGAAAGTTTTCACGATTTTTTTCGCAGCTTGTTCTGGGCTGGTTTCACGAGTGATTAACCCTTGGTTTATTAGGTATCTTTCGATGAGAAACGGCTTATCCGGATAGCAGGAGAAGGTGGGCACTCCCAGCAGCGCGGCTTCGATGGTCATGGTTCCCCCGGCCCCAACGAATATGGATGTAAAGAAAAGGAGGCTTGGACCGTCTATTATGGAATCACAAATTACCGCGTTTTCTCCTAAAACTTCTCTTAGAGCCAAGACCTGCTCTTCGTATCTGGGTACAACCACCATCTGAAAATCCCTAGATGCCTTGAGGAGCCTCTCGATTATAGGAATGATCAAGGACTTTTCGGATGTTTTTCCTAGAAGATACGCGGCAAATGTCTCCTCTGTTCTGAAGGTTAGAATGGGCTTTGACCTGTCTAAGCCCAGCTGCTTCAAAACGCCCTCGTTAGGCTTAAGGCTCCTCAGCCAAGCCCAAGCGTCCAAGGCGTTAAACTGAACTATCCTATCTGTTGAAATCCCGAATCTAACCCAAGCCTTTTTCGGTATCGCTTTTGGTGTTAGAAGTCTCTTTGAGAGGGGAACCGTTAGTCGAGCCACGGCCTCCGCGTGCGGCGAATCGTTCACGCAGACATGAGGAATTCCTAAACCGTAGGCAACGCGAGCCGCCTCAGGGGAGGAGAAGGAAACCGCCACATCTGGCTTCCATTCATCGATCAAGGGGGCGAGTTTAAGGGTTCTTTCCGCGCTCGCCCTTAACTTCCCCGCCAAGGTTCCACCGCCGTGCTCCCCAACAACCTTCGCCTCTATCCCCTTGAGACGAAGAAGCTGAACTACTTCACGATATTTCCGGGTTGTCTTTAGAACATGGTGTCCCTCTTCCTCCAACCTTTCTGACAGCCTAGAAAACAGCATGCACTGTTTCGGGGTAAGGATATCTAAAAACACCTTCACTTTTTTGCAACCTCAAACCATTCAAATGTTAGAATTGTTGCGTTAAAAAGGAAAATATGTAGGAATTGTGTGACGCGAGGAAAAAACGCCGCGACATGGTTCACTGGGCGAGACACTTCGGCACGGCTGTTCGATGGCTTAACGGCGCGGCGATGGGTCATGAAATAGCGCACATCGGAATACATCTACTCATGGGGATTAAAATTTTGTGTCTTGGGCTGCCCAGATGCAAGAAAACCTTAGAACTGTGCTGAGGAAACGAAAGATGGAAAATACCAAAGAAACAGAGTTGCTATGAGAGAAAAGATAACCAAATCCGAGTAAACGACTTTGTTAATCGTCAGAAGGGAAGAAATCTACGCTGGGGCAACCTACGTAACTTCTAAAATCAAGGTTATGTTCACGAAATAGCTTCCGATGATGTCTCCAAGAGCTAGCGTCGGATGACCCCTCGAAAAGCCTTAATGTCGATGGAAAATTCTGGTAGACTAGTGCCAAAGGCAATGATTGTGACGCCCATAAAAGCCTTGTGCACGTTAAAAAATTCAGCTAGTGCAACGGCTGAGGGCTGCCAAACCTAATTATTAAGCAGATGTTCTTTCTATTGCATCGATGACCAGAAAGGACAAAACTCAGCCTAGCTGTGAGCTTTAAGAAGTGCTAACTCCACGTTAAGCAAACAGCGTCGCGTAGGAAAGCAAGTAAAGAACAATAAATAACATTCCCACTTTCTTGTCTAGCTTTTCTCGTAATGCGAGCGTTGATATAACCACGATGGAACAGAGCAGCGCATATAGACCAGTGGTTTCTGCCAGCCTAGCAGTCACCTTGATTGGGGCGAAGAATAAGGGTCCGATTCCAATAGAAAAACCAGCATCAACAATGGAGCTTCCTATGGCGTCTCCTATGGCGATTTCGTACTGCTTCTTGCGGATGGCTGCCAAGTCGACAGCTAATTCTGGGAGAGACGTTCCAATAGCGACTACAAAGAAGCTGATGAAATACTCAGACACACGCAGAACTGCCGACAGAGCGATCACCGACTCAATCACGATAAAGGACCCAATAGCAATGCCTATGAAACCCAGAATGGCCATCACGAAATGATGAGAAAGTCTTTGATCAGTACGTGTTGCTACAGCAGGTTTTTTCACAACGTTTTTGGTGATGAGCATAAAGACAGGCCAACTAGCCACCAAGAAAACGGCGTTCATCTGCGAAATGTACCCCTTTTCAACCATCGACACCGCAGCTATGAGTGCCAAAGCCTCGCAAGCTCCCATAACAGTTATCTCGTCTCTACTAACTCGGAACGTCCCTCCGAAAACGGAAAGAAGCCCCAATACCAAAGTCATCTGGGCGAGAACGGATCCGAAGGAATCCCCCACGTTAATGTCACCGTGACCCAAAGCTGATGAGACTATCGAGTTGGTAATCTCTGGGAAATCCGTGCCTAACGACACTACTATAAGACCTATCATAAGGGGAGACATCCCCAATGCTGAAGCGATACTTACCGAGTGCTCAACGGCCTTCTTAGCAGAAAAAGCCAAAAGAGCAATCCCTAGAATTAAAAGAGTAATCCCTACAGTTACATTAAAGGCCAACCACAATCCAATCAAAAGAACAGGGGCAACAACAGCCAAAATAAAGAATAGTCTCCAATCTCTTAACACGGTTTTTACCTGTGTTTGAAGCGCTGATTTCCCTATGGTCACTTTCGCTCTTGCCTCCCATACAGCCACCCGCCTTGACGTATGATTAAGCAGCATTCTTTTTAAGCATTGTTCCTTTATCTTTTGAGTGTTCTCATAAGAAGTGGCGTCTCAAATCGGTGAATCACGTTCATCCTAATTTACGTTCTTTTTCGAAACAACTATAGTTTAGAAAATACAATTTCCAAGCCCTGAAATCTCTGATACCTTAATGGTGTTAGTAATAGTCTAAGAAACCAATAAGAGGATCAAACTCACGAGGATATCCACGCTATCTCACGCCCAATGCAAAAACAACAGCAAGCAAAATAAATTTACCGCAGCAAACCTCGGCGTGGCGGCGTGAATTCATATGGACTCTAGCGATTTTACTCAGTGTGTATCTGGTGCAGGATTAAACATATACTAAAAAACCACAAGTTAGGGTAAAGCAGACTCGTCTAGTCCTATTAACCGCCTTTCAGCTTCTCAACTACTTCACAAAGTTTTGCCTTATATTCATCGATAAGCTGAACCGCCCTTTCCTTCGTTTTCGCCTCAGCGTAAAATCGATAAATAGGCTCGGTTCCACTGGGCCTTATGAGAATCGAGCTTTTATCTGGGAACCATATTTTTACTCCATCGGTTGTATCAATGGTCACGTCTTTGATTTGTTGGATGAAATCCTCCAGCACCCGCTCCTTGAGCTCGTTTGGGCACTCGAGCTGGTCCTTCGATACGTGGTAGAGGGGTAGTTCCGCCAAAAGTTCGGACAGCCTCTTATCGGTTTTTGCCATGATTTCCAAAATTAAGGCGGTGGTCATGGCCCCATCTCGCACTGGCAGATGGGGTGCATACAAGACGCCCCCATTTTCTTCGCCTCCAAGTTTCGCATTCATTTTTTTCATAAGATGAGCGACGATGATGCTGCCAACCTTGGTCCAAACAACCCTACCTCCATACTCATCCGCTATCTCCTTGATGAGATGCGATGAGCTCACTGGTGTAATGATGGTTTCCCTAGGATGGTTTCGTAGAAAGAACTTTTCAATGAGCGCGAAGGTTCGGTCGCCCCAATGAATTTCCCCCTTCTCATCCACAAAGATGGCTCGGTCACCATCTCCGTCGTATGCTACGCCCACATCCGCGTTGACCGCCCTCACCGTTGATGCTAGTTCACGCAGATTCTCGGGTCTAGGCTCTGGGGGTCTGCCGGGGAAGGTTCCGTCGATGTTTGCGTTCATGCTTGTGACTCGGCACCCCATTTGTTTAAGAAGATAGGGGGCGGCTAAGCCTCCGACACCATTCCCCGGGTCCACTACCACGTGGAAGCGTTTTGACTGAATAGTGTCAACGTCTACACGTTGTTTTACAGCCTCGATATAGATGTCTAAAATTCCTGGCAGTCGATTTATTTCCCCAATTTCATTCCACTCAACCCGACGAAACTGCCCATCGTAAAAAATGTTCTCGATTTCGATTTCTCGCTCTCGTGGCAACTCGATTCCATCATCACCAACCACCTTGATGCCGTTGTATTCAGGCGGGTTATGAGAAGCGGTAATTATAACTGCACCATCCGCTCGGTGATGCTTAACGGCGTATTGAATCGCTGGGGTGGGGGCCAGTCCCACATCGTAAACAGTGCATCCAGTTGACGTAAGACCCGCAACAACCGCTCGAGTGAACATGGGACCGCTGGTTCTGCCGTCGCAGCCCACTAAGATTCGTCCGCCTTTAAAGAAGGTTCCAACAGCCATCCCAACTTTCGTCACGAACTCGGGGGTTAGATCGCGGTTAACCACGCCGCGGATCCCGTTGGTGCCAAAAAGCCTTCGTCTTGATTGCGTCATATTGTCTTCCTCGAGAGGCTCTTTTCTGCTGGAAAACAGTGAGGCTATGTTATAGTTTCACTAGATATTGCTGTTTTTCAGACGGCTTTTAAACCTAGTAGCGGTTTTCAGCTCCTTCTCGGCTTCTTCTACGTCTTTGTGGGTGTCAATGGACTTCCAGAAGCATCTGTCAAATTTCACGACTTTTAGCTTATCCTCTTTTGCGAGCGTTGGGAAGGTGACTTTCTCCATATCCCCCTTATTGGGTAGGTGTTGCAAGACTTCTGGCTTAAAGGCGTAAATTCCCGCGTTTATCCAGTGTTGTTTCAAGACTGGTTTTTCAACAAAGCTCTTAATGGATCCTTCGTCGCCTATCTCAAGAACTCCATAGGGAGATTTTAAGGGAACGGCTGCTATCGCTCCCAAGGCTTCCTCCTTCAAGGGCTCAATAAGCTTTAGGGGGTTTAAGCTGGTTATGATATCGCCGTTACATATTAGGAAGCAACTCTCTTTCCCTAAGAGGGCTGCAGCGTTCTTAAGGGCGCCCCCTGTTCCAAGAGGGGCCTCTTCAACCACATAGGCGATTTTTACTCCATACTTTAACCCGCTTCCTAACACCTCAATGACCTTCTCCTTCAAGTGACCCACGCACAGAATGAGTTCCTTCACCCCATAAGACTTAAGCCACTCGATCTGCCACTCTAAGATGGATTTATTAGCCACCTCGATTAAAGGCTTAGGCTTATCATCAGTTAATGGCCTAAGCCTAAGACCAAGGCCTCCAGCCAAAATTACCGCCTTCAACTCGCTCCATCCTAACGGGTGTTCTATTTTGATAATACTCATGTAAAAGTTTTATGAATTAAAGCGAATGAAAACAGTGGCCAGCTATAATTATGGCAGCGCCAACCAGCCGAACTCCGTCACCTTGATCAAACCAAGCCGGTCCTCAAGCCTTCTGTCGATTGCTTAAGTGCCCTCGTTTTCCCTTTTCAATATTTCCCTTACTGGTGCGTAAACTCTCCTTAGCGGCCACCCCACTTTCAAGCCTGCAAATTTCAACCTTTCTAACGTTGTGTTGTAAGGGTCCACCACCTCTTCCTCGAGGCTTAAAAGCAGCCGTGGATCAATCTCGACCAACTTTTTCACCAGATTCTCCCGCTCTTCTTGCGTCATGATGCGCGGGTCCGCGCTCATAGCCGCGACATGGAAGCTCACGTTGCAATCCATGAGGTTTCTGATGGCCTGAAAGGGTATCTCGAAGGCCTCAGGCTTCGCCCCTGTTTTCCTAGTGAAGTCTTCGGGGGTTCCCGCCTTCAAAGACACTCGAACGTGCGGCTTGGTGAACTTGGATACCCTCTTAACGTAGTCTTTGTCGACGCCGAAGAGAATTCCGTTCGTTTCCAAAATGAAGAGGGGAAACGTGGACTGTTCCACGTGTTCTAACAAACTGAGAAGGTGGTTCTTGCCTAGGGTGGGCTCAGCCCCTGAGGTGCGCAGTTTATTGACCCCGTATTTGTGAGCCGCTTCCTTAAGCCGGTTGAACGCCTCCCTAGGTGAGTAAAACTCGCCGAGTTTCTCAGGATATTCGGGGGGTTAGTGGAATTCCACTAATCCCTGTCCCTGCTCCAGTCTACCCAGCAGAATACGCACCTAAAACAGCATCCGACAGTATACCCAGTTGCAATCCCGCCATAGACGCCGGTAGCGTAAAATGCGGTATACTTACGCTCGCATTCCCCATCTTTATATCTCGTAACGATCTTCTCAGTCTCCCGAGCAAGCTTCACAGGGTCAAATGGCTCAAAGTCAGGGGTGACGTAGCGTGGATATTTCTTCATAGATAACGCCAAAAAGAAGTAGGGCTTAGGAGTGTTTATAGTTTTCTAGCCTAGAACCTTTAGTAGTCGGGTCCCTTGTTAGCGGGTTATTCGCCCACGTAGGCAGGGCCTCTTAACACTTTGCCTCCGAGCACGTCCTTGTGATACTCCCCCTTTTGTAAGACCACTTTACCGTTTACGAGCACGTACTCTATGCCTACTGGAGGCTTAGCCTCGTAGTAGGTTGCCGTGTCGATGATCGTCTTCGGATTGAAGATGGTGATGTCCGCGTAGGAGCCTTCCCTAATTATTCCTCTGTCTTGGCAGTTGATCCTGTGCGCTGGCAGCGATGTTAACTTACGCACAGCCTCTTCGATGGTGAAAAGCCTCATATCCCGAGCGTAGCGGCCTATCACTCTGGGCGCTAGTCCCCAGCCTGCGGGATGCTGTTTTGTCTTTCCCATGATGGCGTCGGTTTCAGGAGCCGCGTAGGGATGCTTTAGCAACTTGATTATGCCTTCACCGCGCCAATCTTCCTCCTTGGTGGCTGAGCAACCGAAGTATATGCACATCACGGCGCCGTTTTCCTCCACTGTTAGGTCCGCGGCGGCGAAGAATGGATGCTTGCCCTTAATCTCTCCTAGCTCAGCGAGGGTCTTTCCTTCAAAGCGCTTGTTCTTCTTACTCGCACACCAAATGATTAGGATCCAGTCGTACGGGGTGACCCTTAACAGGTTGTGACCCCATACATCGAACCAGCTCGGTACATACGTTTCTGCGTCGTGCAACATCTTTTCGCGGAGCTTAAGGTCCTTTAGCCTTTCTACTAGTTTTGGAACTCCTCCCTCTAGGGCCCAGGGCGGGAATATTGCCATGATGGTTGTGTTTGCACCTGAGTACGGGAACATGTCATAGGTTACGTCTATACCTGCAATGTCCCTCGCCTCTTCAATCATGCGTATGCCGGTGTCGATCTTCCAAAAAGTTTCCGGACCGTATGCTTCAAGATGATGAATGTGGCCGGGGCACTTTGCCTCTTGGGCGGTTTTTATCGCTTCCCATGTTGACTGGATGAAGGTTGCGGTTGAGCCCCTTCTGTGAGTCCCATAGTAGCCACCATATTTAGCCACGACCCTGGTGAGCTCGATAAGTTCTTCGGTGCTTGTGAACATGCCTGGAGGGTAAAGAAGCCCAGTGGTCATGCCGAACGCTCCCTGCTTCATCTCCTTTTCAACTAGCAACTTCATCTTGTCCATTTGTTTCTCGGTCGGAGCTTCGGTGGCGAACCCCATGACGTTGATCCTAATCGCTCCTTGACCAACGTTGCAGGCGACGTTCGTGATAATCCCCTGCTTTTCCATGAACCTGATGAATTCAGCTAGGTTCGTCCATTCCCACGTGAGCCCAGCGTCTAAGAACGCTACGTATGACTTCATTAAATCGGCGAACTCGGGGAGAAACGGGTGCGGGGAATAGCCGCAGTTGCCCACTACCTGGGTTGTTATCCCCTGCCTTATTTTTCCCTCTAACATATCTGGGTGAGCCTTTACAGGGAGGACGAAGTCGTCGTGGCTGTGCAGATCCCAGAACCCCGGAGCGACCATCAGGCCGGTTGCGTCGATCTCCGTGGGAGCCCTCTCGGGGATGGAAAACCTTACCTTGGCAATTTTTTCCTCCCTAATGCCAACATCAAGCTTGGACCAAGGAGCACCCGTCCCGTCGACAACCTTACCGTTCCTTACTATGATGTCATACTCCTCCATTTCATCACTCGTCTCCCTTTCCGTGTATTACCTTCATTATTACGTTTGTTATTAAATTTAAGGCTAACCTACCGTCCAATAACTATAATGGCGAATAGATTTGCGCGTGTTGATGATGAGTGTTGTCTATAGCTCATCATCATTGGTGGTTTTCGCCCTTATTTTTTGAAATAGCCTACATGAGAAAAAAACCAAACGTAAAAAGCTTTTCCTTAAATCTAAGCCCTACTAAGTCTGAGAGATGTATCAGATAATAGAGACGATCCAAACAGTGGCCAGTCTGCCAACTTAAATTTGCCTATACTAACATTAATACGAAGAATGATATTCTGGCACCAATCTTTTTATGCTATTTGCTGGATTCCCCAGCAATGATGATCGAAATGAAGATCGGAATCGCGACAAGTGTGATGGAAGAAAGCGTAGCACCAATTAACTCAGGAGAAATCCTTTGAAACGTTTCCCAGGTTGGATAGCTCTTCGTTGCTTGCGCAAGTTGCCCATAACCATAAAGCACCGCCGCAACACCAGTTGCAGCAAATAGCCCGAGCTTCTTAAGCGAACGTCTCCAGAAAGGGCGAGAAGAGAACTTAATTGGAATTCTAAGAACAGGTGCTCTTTTAAAGCCTGGGTCCTTAGGGCTAGCTTCGATAGTTGAGCATTCACCAAAAGTATTAGTCCTAAATTTGACGGTCACATTATGCGAATCGTGCTTGCCAAATATCTCAATAGTATCCGTATCGCTTTGGATTCCCGCAGGCAAATGCAATCCTATTTCAAGTCTTCCAATCTTTTCTCTCTGATCATGGAATGGCAACAGGTGTGAAAACGTAAGAACGTAGTCCGTATCTTGGACAAAGTTGTACGCTAAACTTGGTTGAGGCAGCCCTGTTTTCTCAAGATTGACTGTCTTTTCATCTTTTTTCTTTACCACATTAGTCAAAGTGAAGAAGGCGGCTTTCTCAAATGCTTTTAACCCAGCAAGAGTCATGACCATATTTTGCCAAACCTCCGTTGACTTGCTTTTATCACTAGGGTCAACAACCTGAAGATTTCGAATGTGATCGAAGGCGACATAACTTTTTTCGTCTGGGGGGTACTTTGAAAGAGACTTTAGCAAATCGGTTGTATATTTATCGTAGTCAGAGCATGTTACATAACCCTGAGTTTCAACCCATAATGCAAGAAAATCTCCCTCAATTTGGGATTTTTTTATAATAACCTCTCGAATTGGATAAAACTTTTTTACCCACCACTTGTTGCTCCTATCTCTTTCTGCGTCCACGCAAATCATAATAGCCTTTCGATTTTCCAGAGCCTTTGGATTAGTAAAGATGCTCTCGGGAACCCAAATGCGACTATAAGTTGTGAGTTTAACCGTGATTCCTGAAGGTGCACAGAAGACTGATAGTAAAGCTTGAGCGTAAAGATCTCCTCCTGCTGGATTCTTGAATAACAGAACCCTTTCTTCTCCAAGGGACATTATTACCACCGAAACACTACCTATATTTTATTTGCGAGTTTATATAGTTTAATTGTTTAAGTGGGATACGAATTTGAAGGGGATAGATGCTTTAAGTTCGGCAGAAGGCTGGAGACGCAAACTTGTTGATGAGTCAAACGGAAAATATGGCCTCGCAAATTTCAGCGGAACTATGCTGCCCGATGTTGTGAGCGATATCTTCAGAATATTCAGTCCTGTAAACGTTGAAAGGCAAAGGAAACTAAACGCCCAATTTGGGCATAGGCTCAACATCTTTTTAGATTCACTGTTTGATTACCCCACCATAATCCAGTTTAAACTAGGCGCGTACGGTTCTTGGGAGCAGTATAATAGATTAATATCTGTTCACATTGGAGGATGCAATTTTAGGTGTTGGCACTGCTATTGCGATGATAGTTTGCTAACAGGGAAAAACCTCCTCTTTATGACACCTAAAGAACTAATAAATCGATTTATTGAACAACGAAGAAAAGACCTTGCATTAGGAATGCCATCTAACGTTTTGAGAATTACAGGAGGCGAACCATTTTTAGCTCCAGACCTAATATTAAGCTGCCTGGAAGAAATCCATGAAAGACGCTTGGATGAAAGAGTATTTGTTTGGAGCGAAACCAATCTATCGCCATTTATTAAGCAACATAACTCAGAAAAATGTCTCGCTGAAAAATGGGTAGACCTAGACAAGATTGCAAGATTCAAGAATTTTGCTCTCCACCCATGCATCCATGGGATTACACCAGAAAATCTGTTCGAAAATACACGTGTCGATGGCAGATGGCTTGACGATCTAATTAATGGGCTCAAAGTTTTGATTCAACACAAAATAGACATATACCCTACAATTAGTTCGAATATGTGTACGCCAAATGGCATCGAGAACTTCTTTCAAAAATTGCGGTCAATCAATAGGTATCTCCCGTTGCGCTTTGCTCTTATTGAATTTCATTTAGATTATCCAGGAGTCATGGCAAGATCTGATGCTCAAAAACATGACAGGGTCTATAACAAATACTTGGTTCTTTCCAAATGGAACGCGCTTCTACAAGAGGAGTATGGGCTTTCTTATGCAGAAAAACCTCGCCACGAGGTTCCACTCTTCTAATTATAGTGACTGCATGGCTTGTTTTTCTTAGCCGTCAAAACATCAGTCTTCACAATAATTTACTGGTTCTACAAGCCTGATAAACAAGGAAAGTCGCAAAATGTCAGCGGTTAAGCAAGATATATCACTTCCATTTTGTGTTGAAGTATATTCTTATTTGGTTTTTGCCTTTATTTTCTATTTTTAGGAGGCGTATTTCTCCTATTTCGTGGGTGTTTTTGACATGGGGTCCTCCGTCGGCTTGCAAATCTATGCCTGGTATTTCCACTATCCTCAATTCCTTTTCTTCCGGTGGCATTTTTTCAGCAAGTTTTATTACACCAGGCATTTTTAGTGCTTCTTCCCTTGCTAGGAAGTATATTTTTAATGGGGTGCCTTTGCCTGCTTCCTTGGTGGCTTTTTCAACGGTGGCTTCAAATATTTCTCGGTCGGTTTTTGGTAGGTTGAAATTAAATTTAAGGTGCACAGATTATTCTTTCCTGTTTTATCAACGTTATCGCCATTGTCAGGCCTATGACCCTGTCGTTTGGAAAGCGCGCGTGTGAGGACAGTGATGATATAAAATTTATTAATTGAAATCTGAGAAGATGTTGGAGTATGGAACCCCGTTGTCCAGTGGCTTTTTCTCCCACTCTGAGAAGGCGGTGTTGCTCCTTACGGAATAAGGGATAGGGAACAGAGTAAGAAATGATTAAAAAAAGTTTTGCTCTAAGAAAAAGCCATGGTTTTGTTATGTTATCGGCGCTGGGTTTCAGTTTTATATTGATATTCTCAACCTTTCTTAAGGATAGTGGAATGTCAAGCCTTCAACAGGTATTGTTTAGAATCGGCATTAGCCTTGCCATGCTCTCTTTAATTCTGTTTTCTAAAAAGCAACTTTACTTTCCTAGAAAGGAAGATCTACTTTTCTTCTCAGCCTTTGGGCTAGTTTCCTCTCTTTTTTTGTTAACGGCTTTATCTCCACTTGTTTTTGGAGTGCCAATAGCCGTGGCTATCGCATTAACTTTCACTCAACCGATCTTCACAGCGTTAATTTCACATTTTACTAAAAAAGAGAGGGTTACATCAAGCAAGATATGTGTAATCCTCGTTGGTATAGTTGGCGCCTTTTTAGTCACGGGTATAGAAGTTTCTGAAATTATCAATTTAAATGTGAATCCGGGCATTGCATTTGCGTTGTCATCCGGATTCCTTTACGCCGCATATCTCTGGCTGAAAAGAAACGCCACCGAGAAGAAATACACTCCATTTCAAACTTTATTTAACACTTTCCTGTTCGCGCTTCTCTTCACAATGGTTATCGGTGTAATTCTGAGAAATTTTACCTCTAACCCCTTATTAATAAGTATCAAAATTCCCAGTACATATGAGTGGGTCCTGCTTTTCTTATTCGCGGCGGTTTGCACCGTCCTTCCATATGGTGTATTAAACTATGTCAAGCTGGAGGAAATTTCCCCCACTACGGAAGGACTACTTTTGTTGGGCGATCCCTTGTTGCATATAGTTTGGGCGATCTTGTTCTTCCAACAATTCGTATCCTTTCCTCAATACTTTGGAGCGTTCTTAATCTTGCTCTCTGCCGCCATAGACTTGAAAATCGCACATAAACATTAAACGATGTGTTCGGCGAAGAATATGGATTGATTTGGCAACAAATTTAATAAAGTTAGCCTAGAGACTTATTTCGATGAAAATGTTTGTTCAAGGACTTCATTGTGTAAAGTGTGGTCGATGGTATCCTCTGGGCACTCTTTTCAGCTGTGAGGATTGTGGGGGATGTCTGAGTGTGGATTACGATTACGAGAAGCTTACTAGCGCAGTCAATAAGGAAAACGTAGGAAAGGGGAAGCGTCTCGTTGAGAGATATAAATGGTTTCTTCCCATTGAAGAACCTGAAAAAGCCGTTTCGTTGGATGAAGGTAATACCCCACTCATAAAGTGCAAGCGGCTTGAAAGTTTTCTCGGACTTAAAAATCTATACGTTAAGGACGAAACAAGGAATCCAACCGGCACCTTTAAAGATAGAGCTATCACGGTCGGGATAACTTACGCTCTTCAGCGTGGCTACAAAAAGGTGGTTACTGCTTCAACCGGGAACGCTGCGGCTGCGCTATCAGCTTATGCTGCAAAGTCTGGAGTGGACTGCTTGGTTTTAGTACCCGGAGAAGCAAGCGTTTCTAAGCTCTTTCAGATATTGTCCTATGGAGCCACCGTCGTACCAGTCGAGGGCACCGTGGATGCTGCCCTTACCTTGTTAAGAGAAGCACACAGAGAACTGGGGTGGTATCCAATACCCACCTCCACTCCCTTTAACCCCTACCAAGCTGAAGGAAACAAAACGATAGCATACGAGATATGTCAACAGAATAATTGGGTCTCTCCGGATTGGGTCATACTTCCCGTAGGGGGAGGCGACTGCATCTCTGCAAATTGGAAAGGATTCCAAGAATTCCACAGACTTGGGTTCATCAACAGCTTACCATCCATGATAGGTGTGCAGGCCACGGGATGCAATCCTTTAGTTAGGGCGTTCAGGGAAAAATCGGAAGAAATTGAGGCATTTAAATCCCCGAAAACGATAGCCCACAGCATTCTTGTGGGGAGTCCACCCACTGGGCTACCAGCTTTAAGGTCCATACGACAGTCAGGAGGAATAGCACTAGATGTCACAGAGGAAGAGATGTTGTCGGCTCAAAGGCTGTTAGGAAGCAGTGAAGGGATTTTTGCTGAGCCAGCGTCTGCAGCCACTGTAGCCGCCTTAAAGAAGCTAGTTGAAGGCGGAAAGATAGACAAAAGCGATCATGTTGTTTGCGTCATCACAGGCACAGGTCTGAAAGAACCAGAGGTTTTTCCTCTGCTTTATGAAAAGCCTAAAATTATAGAGCCCACCCTAGAAGACCTAAAAAGGGCGCTGCGTCAGCAGAAGCAAGGAATATGATAAACATGCATGCTCGTATTGGGAATTAGAGTGATTAGAGCGCGCGCACTAAAGTTTTTGCAAAATCTATTTTTGTGACGCTTAATGAAATTTTCGGGACTTGGCGGATTTTAGCGTTTAAATAATAAGCTTTTATCTTAGAAAGTTCTATTTTAAATTCGAGGAAAACCCATGACCGAGTTTGAGAAAGAAATATGGAATAGATTGAGATATGTGGGTTTTGCCTTTGCTTTATGCTCTTTTATAGCAATCCTCCAAAAATATTTGGAATTATCTCGAATGGAATTTCTTGGAACCTTAGCTACCCTAAGCATGGGTCTGTTAATGATAGTCATGTGGTCTGGATTTAAAGGAATAACAAATGAGATGAGAAGCGGATTTGGTGAATTAAAGAATCTCTTGTCCAAAAATCCAAATTCAAATCCAAAAAATCCAGACCCAAAAGAAGAAAAAGAAAAAATAGAAACAAAAACTTCAGGTGCTGGAGCCTTTGGGGGCATGGTCATAGGTGGGTTATTGGGGTTAGTGCTAGGGCCAGCAGGGGTTGTTATTGGAGGGCTTATAGGGGCAGCAATTGGTGATCAAATTGAACGTGAAAACGTAAAAGCAGAGAAGGAAAAGAAGAAGAGAAAAACTTAGTTTGCGTCCCTTTCCATATTTTCCGTAATTTCTTGTAATTTTACAAACGATTTTGCAATGATACTTTTTGCAAAATAATGTTGAAAAAGGGCTATTTTTGTGCGCGCGCTACTCCATAATCCATTCACGTAGAAGATCTTTAGGAAAGTCGTTAAGCATCTTCATCATAGTCTCTTCATTTAACTTGCCAACATATCTGTTGCATAGCACACACTTGAACTTGCCACTCCTCGTTTTTTCGTCAGTAACGGGGACCTACAATGAGGACAAAGCAGTATTCCGTGTTTACCATATAGAGGTGAAGGTTCACTTTTCAACCTTTTTCCTCCCCAGTTTCTTTCAATAACCTCTTTATTGACGACGGCACTTTCGTATCATGCTTATGGCGGTTCCGTCAGCCTCTTAAGTACCCCTATTCTCTCTAGGAACCTATGAGAACGAGTTTCTTCATGTTTTAATGCGGCAAAATAAGCTAGGTCCTCAACAGTGTCTATGTCTAAAGCTATTCTTGGTGATCTTAGTGTTCGGAAGCGTATTGCGCGCGTGGAGGCTTCCTCGATGTGTCGTTGAAAACTGTGTTGTCCATAAAATGTTGGGATGACGTTGGGAGGGTTGAGCAGTAGAGCGTTGGTTCCGCTGCCACTTCTGGAGGGCGATATAACCACAGCCGCTTTTTCCCCTAAGGAGAGGATTCCGTTTAGATCCATGGGCGTAACCAGCGGAATGTCCGCAGGGAGAACAAGGGTGGAGGTGGCTCCTCTTTGAATGCACCAGCTGATAGCCTTAGAGACCGCTTGATTTAAACCAGGCTGACCTTCTGTGAGGGGCGCTGCGTCAAAACTTTTTGCCACATGGAAAGCCTCCTCGTCCTTGCTCACCACGACTGTTTGGTCCACGTGCCTCGTGGATTTGACGGTTGTCAGCACGTCCTCTAGCATTTTCAAGCAAAATTCTTTCCGTTCGTCGTTAAGTAGAAGGGGTGAAAGCCTGCTCTTTGCTTCTTCCAGCTTTTTGACCGGGACGATTACAAAGATGGTCACGGATGTTTCCTCATCGGGGGGATAATATTAGCTTTAGGGAAGCCCTATATTTTGTTCAGCGACCCTAAAGTCACCCTAGCTAATCTGACCTTATCTCGCAGATTCTTCATGATGGTGTTGGTTACAATCACAGAGAGCCCCAGCTCCTCGATTCGCTCCCTTTCGGCTTGATCCGTGTGGTCAATGATGAAGATGTCAAGGAAGTCTTGATAGAGGTGGGCAACAGAATAGGCAGAAACCTCTAGCCCTAAGCCTTGCATGAGCTTATCTGCAGGTCCTTTTATGGGAGCACCGCCAACAATGGGACTTATGGCGACTACTTTTGCCCTCGTTTCTCTCAAGGCTTTCCTAACATTCTTTACGGAAAGGATGGTGCCTATGCTCACGATGGGGTTGCTGGGGCATACGATGATCGCTTCGGCGTTTAGGATGCACTCGATAACTTCAGGAGCGGGTTCAGCCTTTTCAGCGCCTTCAAAGGTGACACCCATGACCTTGTCTCGTGCGCCCCTCTTTACGAGATAGTCTTGAAAATGCATGATGCCCTCATCGGTTGAAATCTTTGTTTCGAACCTGTCATCGGTCATCGGTAGGATTTTCATCTCCAGCCCTAAGGATCGGCAAAGACTACGGGTAGCCTCAGAAAGGGATAGCCCCCCCTCTAAAAGGTGGGTTCTGTGGATGTGGGTGGCGAAATCTCTGTCGCCTAACTTAAACCATGTTTCGTACCCGTACCTTTGGAGCGTTTCAAGGCAGTGGAAGGTGTCTCCTTGGATTCCCCAGCCCGTTTCCTTGTTCACGATACCTGCGAGCGTGTACATGATTATGTCAAGGTCCGGAGAAATGTGCAAACCGTAAAGTTGAATATCGTCACCTGTGTTGACGATCACCGTCACCTCTTTCTGTGGAACAATTTTGATTAGCCCTTGAAGAAATCTCGCAGCTCCAACGCCCCCAGCTAGCGCCGTGATCAACCCATTTACCCCCAGTACTCTTGATGCACAATTTTTTCTAAAGGTTTTCTAGAAGGGGGATTTGGCTTATCGATGGAGTATCCCATTGTTATCAATGCTTGAGGTTCCACATGGCTGGGGATGTTTAGTATCTTTCTAACCGTGTCTGAGCAGAATAATGGTGCGCAGAACCAGCAGGAGCTGAGTCCCTCGGCATGGGCCGCCAGAAGCATGTTTTCAATAGCCGCTGCGAAGCTTTGAACAGCCATAACATATTCGATTCTTTGTCTCTTTTTATCCGGATACTTGTCCATATCCTCCATGGTTAGGCATGCGATAATGACAATTGGTGCTCTTGTAAACCGCTCAACGGAGGTTTTGACAAGTTTTTCACGTTTTTCCAGTGGAACATTATCTTTCGTCATATCTTTGTCCCAGCGATTCGCCATGGCTTCAGCTAGTCTCCTTTTCAAAGCGGCATCTCGAATCGTTACGAAGCGCCAAGGCTGCGCGTTGTGAGCCGATGGAGCCCACTGAGCCGCTTCTAGAACTATGGAGAGAACTTCGTTTGAAACCTGCCTAGGTAAGTACTCTCGAACACTGCGGCGACTCTTGATGACGTCAAGAATCTTCATGGACATTCAGCCCCCTGGTTGGGTTCACAATGATTCATGTCTTCAAACTATATAATGCAATAGCTACGAGTGGGCGTCTTACCCGACGAAAAGAAGGCAACGCTTGAAGCTCTCTTACGCTGTGAAACGTCGAGGCTCATCCTTTGTGCGTGGGGATTGAGGCCTTTCAGAAGATTTCTTTTTCACCTATTTTTCGAAAAGCCTTCCCTCTGAGTTTCACGACTGGACCTACCGTCTCTTCTGGCGCTTTTTCTGTTGTTTTTCGTTTCACGGTTTCTCCGCAGATGCCGTTGGGCAACAGTCGTCGTTTTGCGCACATTGCGTAGCTGCAGTTCGATACCTCGCACTCGTCTTCGGTCCATCGGCACCAAGCTCTGTTTCCGCGGTATATGAGAGCGGTTCTCCTATCAGGCATGGTTCGTGCGCATCGAAACATTTCGCATACTGGAAAACAATGTTTTACTCCAGACAACACAAGCACAACCCTATTCAAAACGATTTTCCATGGAGTTGGTGTCTGTCACTGTATGGCTAGAAAGCATCGGGTGTTATAAACTTTTTTGTATTGTAATAAGTTTTCAGGATCGCGATTTCTTTCTGATAATTATCTGCCAAAGCCTTTTGTATGATAAAGCTAAGCCCAGGAAGGCGATGAGTAGGGTCAGCGAGATATACGCGGTCAGCCGGCTGGTTTCTATAGGGTACCCGCTAACCATTGCGTACTTGTCTACCTTAAATAGGAGCACCTTCGTTTCATCCAAGTATAGGGTTCTGGTTTCACAAAGGTCTCCCGCGACATACAAGGAAATTCGATAGTCGCCGCCGATTTTAGGCATTGAAGCCACTCCATACGCGTCTGTTTTTCGGACGGGCTCGATCTTCGTCCACTCTTGATCAATTTTTCGCTCAAGCTCTATCATAGCTTCAGGGATGGGCTGCCCGAAATAATCAACCACCTTCACAGAGGCGGTTATGTTGAAGATTTTGCAATGGATCAAAAGGGACAACTCGTCTTCGATTAGATCTACTACGGTTTCGTTCAGAATTATCCTGCGTTTCAGTTCTTCGCTGTACCCGTACACCATAACTCTGTATCTTCCAGCGGTGCAGTTGAAGGCGGCGCTTCCTAGGTCGTTAGTGGTGCCCGAGTGCACAAGAATCCGGCCACTCCACTCATAAACCTCCACCTCCATGTTCGGAAGGGGAAGCCTACTCGAGTCCACTACATGAGTGAACAGCGTGTACGTTGGGCACGTGACGGTAATGTTCACCCAGCCGTCCTTCAAGAGCTGTTTCAGGCTGGGTATTTGAGTTGTGTTGAAAAGAGAGCCATAGCGTCTGGCCTCAATGGTGTAGTTAGCGTTGGTAATCAGGTTAGGCGCAACTATGGTGCCATTCTCGCGGGTTTCGAACAAGGCCCTTTCCGGGATCGTCTCGTTGTTCCTTGTCAAATAGCTATACGCTAAAACCACCTCGATATAGGGAAGGGGAGCACCGGCCTCATCTGTCACCACCACCTTAATGTGAGCAAGGCTACACTGAAAATCGTCTATTGTGGTGTTTGATGTGATGTGCTGTTTTGGTAGGCTGCCCACCTCCACGTCCTTCCAGAAGGCTTTGAACGAGTAATAGGTGTCGTTGGCGAGCTGGAACCGTATCCATCCCGTTTGATTGGTCACCCACTTTTCGATGAAAGTCTCTGGGTCCGTTGCGGCGTTATACACTTCAACGGTCACTCCGGTTAGGGGTTCCTTGCTGAGATTTATGGTTCTGATCCGCACCTCCACCTCAGCTTGTTCAGGGGACCCTTGAATCGGCAAAGTCATCACCAGCACTGTAAGTATGATCAAAAGCAAAGGAACACTTCGGAGTCTCAGGGGCCTCAACACGCAGTCTCCACAAGTGTGAGCATTTCTAGGAAATAGCATTTAAATTTACTGCTCCTTAAACCTGCCCTCCCGCGAAACAACAACCGTAAAACATGTCTAGAGGGATCTAGATAGCGCGCTTTAGGAAAGGTTAGAGAGCTAGGAGAGCTTCAACTTTTCTACGTTGCCTTGTAGTTGGGTCGACCTCAAGCCTTAAGCCCTCTAAGGCATCTACTCCTAGAACCTCGGCATCATTTTCTTCAGCGAAAACTACGATTCTCGTAGCCTTCTCCCCTAAACATTGCAGAACCGCTTCACCTATATCAGGTGTACCTTGTAATAAAGACTTCGAAAAGTTCATGCCTTTAACATAGCCTCAAGGATCCATGATTCCTCCTAAAGGTTAATTTCTTGTTTTAATAAACTTTTGAAACAAATCTATGAAACCTCTGTTTATACTTTCTATGCTCGTTGCCAAACTCTTAGTACAATTAGTGTAAATGAGACTTAGCGCGCGCTATGGAATACTAACAGTCGGTACCTTAACGGTCCCTTGTTCTCCGGGTGCTCCAGCAATCATTTTAAAGGTCCGCCTTCCACTAACTATCCACAATGGTGAGGATTTGTCTTGAAGGATGCTTTGACGAGGGCTTTGGATTATGGCAGGAGGCTTGGAGTTGATTATGTGGAGGTTCGGGTTCAAAGAATCTTTAAAACTCTTCTTACGACCAAGGATGGCAAAGTTGAGGCGGCGAAGGAGGGAATTGAAAACGGTGCCGCTGTTCGGGTTTTAGCGAAGGGCGCTTGGGGCTTCGTAACCCTCGGGACGCTGGATCCAAAGTTGCTGACGGATGCGGTTGAAGATGCGTTTAGGATGGCGAGCGCAGTGAGTTTTAAGGTGAAGGAACCCGTGAAGTTGGCTGAAACGAAGGCCATCGAAGACAAAGTGACCGCTAAACCGAGGAAAGATCCGCGAGAGATTTCCCTCGAAGAGAAAATAGGGGTTGCCTTAACCATAGACAACACTATTTTTGATTACGACGATCGAGTGAAAAGCTGCACCATCGATTACCTGGATCTAACAGGAACCAACTACTTCATGAACAGCGACGGAACCTACCTCGAACAAGACAGGCTGTATGTCTGGTCTAGGATCCTCGCCTCAGCAAGGGAAGCCGACGTCTTCACGTCGGGGAGAGAGGAAATAGGGTCCACCGCAGGCTTTGAAGTCTTCGACGCAGAAACGCCGGAAATCGTAGGAACAAGGGTCGCAAGGCGTATAGTTGACCAGTTGAAAGCCAAGGTGCCGAAAGGCGGAACGTTTCCAGCCGTTATCGGAACCAACGTGGTCGGCGTCTTTATCCACGAGGCCTTTGGGCACCTAGCGGAAGCCGACCTCACTCTGTCTGGCTCCGTATTGCATAACAAGCTTGGGAAGAAAATCGCGTCTGAGGAGGTCACCGTCTATGACGACGGCACCATCACCGACGCCTTCGGATCCTTCAAATACGATGACGAGGGTGTTCCAGCGCAAAAAACCCTCCTCATTAAGGAGGGCGAAGTGACGGGGCTCATGCACAATCGTGAAACCGCCCACAAATTTGATACGAGATCCACGGGTAACGCTCGCGCTGAAGACTTTCGATCCGAACCCATCATTCGGATGCGAAACACCTACCTCGCCTCAGGTGACTACGCCTTTGAAGAACTGTTCAAGGGCATCGATTTCGGGTATTACCTGAAAAGCTTTCGGGGTGGTCAAGCGAACCTGAACGGAACCTTTCAAGTCGGCATCGAGGAGGCGTATGAAATCGTGGACGGGGAGCTAGGTTCGCCTGTTCGAAACGCCTCCATCAGCGGAAACACCCTCGAAACTTTACATAAGGTGGAGGCCGCAGGTAGGGACTTTGAATTATGGCCCGGCAGATGTGGAAAGGATCAGATAGCCTTCGTTTGCGATGGAGGACCAACCATACGAGTAAGGGAGGTGCTGATCGGTGGCGGAGCTTAAACCTGAAGAATTGATTGACCTCGGGGAGAAAGCCGTTCAAGTGGCGATGAAGAGAGGAGCGGACGAAGCCGAGGCCTTCCTTAGCAGAAGCTCCAGCATATCAGTGGGCGTCGAAAGGGGACAAATCGTCAGAAACGTTAAGATGGTGGACCAAGGCTTAGGAGTAAGGGCCGTTTATAAAAGGGCTGTCGGCTTCTCCTACACGAACACGTTAACCGACAAGACCTTAAAAGAAACCGCGGTCAGGGCCTTCAGTTCAGCCAAAGCCAGCAAACCAGACGAAAACTGGAAAGGATTCCCCAGCCCAAAGAAGCTTGGCATAACAAAAAATACGTATGATAAGAGAATAGCGGATTTGTCCTCTGACGAACTGTTGAAAATGGCGTCACTGATGCTGGATGTGGCAGAGGACTACGATAAGCGGGTCCTCCCTTTTAGTGGCGGAGTTGGAATGCTTCTCACGTCCAGAACCATGGTCAACTCGCATGGAGTGGAGGCTTACGATGAGGGGACCGTCATTAAATGTTCTCTCGCCACCATTGCAAGGGAAGCCGACGAGGTCACACCGATGTGCTTTGAATTCAATGCCGAACGGACTTACAAGATTGACCCCGAATGGGTTGGGAAAGAGGCGGCGAGACAAGCCGTTTCCTCCCTTAAGGCAAAGAAAGTCGCGTCAGCGACCTTTCCCGTAATATTTGCTCAACCTGGTCTTCATGACCTCCTTTATTATACGCTGATAAACGCCGTGAAGGCGGATTACGTTCAGAGGGACCGGTCCGCGCTCAAGGGAAAAATCGGTGAGAACGTCGCGTCAAGTCTCGTCACCATTCATGATAATGGACTGCTGGAGGGCGGTCTTCAAACATGGAGGTTCGATGGTGAAGGGGTTCCTAGTCAGAAAACTGCAGTTATCGAGAAGGGCGTCTTGAAGAATTACCTTTACGACAACTATACAGCGAAGAGGGACGGCGTTGAAAGCACGGGAAACGCTCTCCGGGGAGGCTTAGCCCCCTACGCATCCACCCCAACCCTAGAAGCAACCAACTTCATCTTGGATCAGGGAAACAAGTTCCCTGAAGAACTCATCAGCGAAACCGATGAGGGGCTTATCGTCTATAACGTGCAGGGAGCCCACAGCAGCAACCCAGAAAGCGGAGAATTTTCAGTGGTGGCCACCCCAGCGTGGAAGATCGAGAGGGGCAGCGTGGCTTACGCGGTTAAAGGGGCGATGCTGGCGGGGGTCATCTTTGAGGTTCTGAAAGGCGTGTCAGCCCTTGGCAACAATGTAAGGAAGATTGGACACCTGGTGGCGCCTTGGATCCGTGTAGAAAACGTTAAAGTTATTGGAAAATGATGTAGATATGTTAAGGGATGTGGTTGACATGGCTTACCATAAGGTGGTTGAGACGATTTCGTTGGAAAAGCGAGAAGAGCTTTCAGATAAATTGATCGGCGCCATTCTTGTATCCAAGAATGAAGACAAAATGCCCGCTGAGCTAGCAAACACGATACTTTATAGTTGGCAACGAGGTCTCCTCGCAGGGGGCACGGGTTTGGCAGCGCTCCTCGAGGCAGCGGTTCTTCTTGAACCAGACAGAACGATGGAGATTTTAGAGGTAGAGTTGCAATTGACGAGCACCGCAAAGACGGTTAGAGAGGTCCTGTTGAAAGCGAAAAAATGATTTGGGTGGTGATTAGGGTGGTTAGGTTTGGGATTGAGTTTGTGCCTCGCGAGGCCTACTGGAAAACCATCTATTATGCGATTCAAGCTGAGAAAAGGGGATTTAACTATCTCTGGATAACTGATCATTTCAATAACCGCAACGTCTATGTCACCCTCACAGCGGCGGCGATTTACACCAATAAGATCACGTTGGGTCCGGGAGTGACCAACCCCTATCTCGTCAATCCCGTGATTACCGCTCAAGCCATTGCTTCGTTAAATGAGGCAGCTCCTGGTAGAGTGGTTTTGGGCGTCGGCGCCGGAGACAAAACAACCCTTGATTGCGCCGGGGTGGAGATGCGAAATCCGCTCGCAGCAGTTCAAGAGTGCATCGAAATCTTTAGAAGGATGACAAGCGGCGAGAGCGTTGTTTTTGAGGGTGAGGTGTTTAGGATAGCTGGGGCCAAGTTTTTCTTTAAACCCAAAGGAAAGATTCCCGTTTACGTGGGGGCTCAAGGTCCGAAAATGCTTGCCATGGCTGGGAGGGTCGGTGACGGAGTTTTGATAAACGCTTGTCATCCCAAGGACATAAGTTATGCCGTGGATTGCGTGAAAAGGGGGGTCAGCGAGGCTGGTAAGGAGCTGACCGACGTGGATGTGGCCGCCTACACATCCTTTTCCGTTCACGAGAATCTAAAGAAGGCCACGAAAGCAGCGGTTCCCGTTGTTTCCTTCATCGTCGCCGGCAGCCCCAGTGTGGTGTTAGAGAGGCATGGCATAGACTTGAAGGCGGCTGAAGAAATTCGGGAAGCCTTGAAAGCCAGCCAGTGGGGTCAAGCCTTTGGCTTAGTTTCGCCGGAAATGATAGAAGCCTTTTCGGTTTGCGGCACCCCTGAGATGTGCATCGAGCGCATCACCCAGCTCCTCAAATCAGGAATCTCGCAGTTCGTTGCGGGTTCACCCATAGGTCCCAACGTTCGAGAGGCCATCAATCTAATAGGTGAGAAGATCATTCCCCACTTCAAGCCGTAACAATCGCAAAATCCGGCTTTCCACCAGCCAAATACTAAGTGATGCGCTTATCTCTACACATGTAGAGAGATCAATGTCGCAACTTACGCTCACGAGTTCTGGCTACCCGAAGCAGTACTCAACCCCTTGAAACTCTTCTGCGAGATTTAGGAATTATTGAGTTTAGCATATGCTTTATATAATCTTCACCTTAGACTTAGCCTACTAAATGCGGTGGAAGGAGGTGATAAAGAATGAGGGAAATTTCAGTACTAGAATCATGGCTTAGTGAAGTAGCAAAGAGCAAAATGACAGAGAGGAATTATAGAGCTAGAATACACAAATTTGAGGAAACAGTAGGAGTAACAATAGAGGAAATTGCTAAGGAATGGAGTGAACTAGACTATAATGGTGAAAAACTCTTTAGGAAAAAATGGGATATGAAAATAAAGATGTTCAGAGCATATTTAAAATCTAGTGGTATAGCACAAGGAACACTAGAAGCTTACATGATTCCTATAGCTTCATTCTTTAGTTGGTTAGATACAAGAGTAAAAGTAGCAAATGAGAGACAGAAAGTAACCTATCACAATAGGGATATAACAAGAGAGGAAATAGAAGCTATAATAACTCATGTACCTCATGTAAGGGATAAAGCATTCTACTGTATTCAAGCACAGTCAGGATTAAGACCACATAGCTTGAAACTATTGCAGTATAGAGACATTAAAGAAGACTGGGAAAAAGGAGTAGTACCAGTAAGAATTATTATTCCTGAATCTAAGAATAAGGGTGAGTACAAAGCATTCTATACATTCATGGCTTTAGACTCTATTCAATTGCTTAGACAATACTGGGATTTAAGGTTTGGTAAGGGTGTTAATCCTAATGATAATGATCTATTGTTCTCTATGAGTGATAGAGAAAATATACCTATCAATACTGCTAGTACTGCTACAATATTCAGTAATGTAGCTAGAAAACTAGGAATAGCTAAAGGAGAGAAAGGTAAGCCTAAAGATGTTCGACAATTCAACTTAAGAAAATGGTTTAGAATGAAATCTAGTGAATCACCAGAGGTAGATAGTGAGTATTCACACTTTTGGATGGGACATAAACTAAACAGACAAGATGAACACTACTTTAGCAGTAATATAGACCTTCATAGGGAAAAGTATACTAAGGCTATGCCATACTTAGAAGTCTTTAAAGGTAAAGAATTAACTGAGGTAGAAACATTAAAGACACAATTAGCAGAGAAAGAAAAACAACTAGGTAAGGTAATAGCACTACTACATTCTAAAGGTATAATGTCAATAGATGAAGCTAAAACATTAGGATTTAGTGAAATACTGGAACATGCTAAAAGAACTATGGCTTATGCAGAGATACAAGATGTAGAAAGGAACATCAAGATATCTCCTATACAAATCTTACAAGTAGCTAAAGAAGAATCTACAGAACTAGTAACTTCTAATGAAGACATTAAACCTAAGAGACTATTTGAAGATAAGAAATTAATAGAATAGTCTCTTATCCCTATTTTGTATCTATTATTTTGTTTTAAATAATGTTTATTTGTAACAGTTAGAATATTCTCTTAGGAGATAATATGAAGAAAGGATATTGTACTATCTGTGCTATAGAGGATCAGTTAGTCAAACAAGACATAGAAAGTAGACTATCCTATATGTCCTTAAGGAAACTACAGAAATATGTTAAGAAGTATTATGATCTTGACATTAGTTACCAAACAATTAGAAGACATATAGCTCATATAAACAAAGAACAGAAAGTAGAAGATAAGAAACCTTATAATCCATTTTATGTAAGAACAGCTAATCCATTGGGTAAGTCATACAATATTAATGAAGAATGGGAAGAAATGAAAAAGTACTTTCAACATTAGAACTGTGATAAGTAACAAATATCCTTAAAGGTTATTGTTTGTTTAACACTCTATTATTTTAGTTGTTTGTAATGGTTGGTATTAGTGGTTTGTTCTTGGAAATAGGCTTATTCTATGGATATTGGAATAGGTTGTATGTGTGTTTATATTGTTTATAGCCTAATATTGGTTCTAAATGCTGTTACGATTAGAGACTTAACTAGTTCTCTTATCCATTAGAGATTAATTATTTGGTAGATTATTTATATAATATCTATAGAAACTTAAATATTGCTTCTTTTAAATAAATAGGATAGATTTAGAATGTACTAAAGACATTTCATAGAGAGACTACAGAGAGACCATAAGCATACTCCATAAACTAGTCTATCTATACTTTGTTTGTATGAAATAGAACTGTAGGAGTTTAAATTAGCCTTCTTTTATTAAAGTAAGTACATCTAGATTTAATATGATAAATAATATTTCATATGGTGTATATCTATCTTCACCTATTGTTCTTTAAGATATAGCAATACTAGACTAGTAGATGTATTATCTACTAATAGTTCCTTCTAGGAGAACTATTAACTTTAATAGTGCATCTTATGAATCAACTAATGGAATAAGAAGAAATTTGTTAAAGTAGCTACAGTAGCTACTAATGCTCTTATTATCTAATAGGAAATATTACTATTAGTAATTGTCTATTTCATTAATGCTGTATGTAAGCACTAAACTATAGAAACTATTCTTCTTAGAAAGAACTACTAAATTTATAATGACTAATAGATAAATCTACTATTTATAATAGGTGATATTATTAGCTGTAGATATTCATTAAATAATTAGTGCATAGCCCTTCTATTTACTTGAACATTTATCTTATGGTAGATAATAAACATAGAAATAGGATAATAGCATATCCTAAAGCATTTGGACATAATTCCTATCCATTGATACTAGTCTAGAACTACGTAGAACATCGAAATAAAAGAAAGAAGTCTAAAACAAGCTTATTCGATTAAGTACGTATCATAAAAGAAGGTATACCTCAATAGATGAACCTTCTAGCATTTGGATAGAAACTTTAGCTATAATGTTCATTGATTTTGGTATCAGCCTTAAGAAAACATACCTATTCAACATTATTTCAACATCAATTACTGTAGGTTATTTAATGAAGTTACAGTCTACACCATATCTTGACCAATATTGAGCCTCCTAGAACTCTTGAAGAGGAGATAGATCATAACCTTTATGGTGATTTTAGATGATACACTCTAATATTTGGTATATTATATATTGATAGTCTGATTAGAATTAACATTAGAATAAAGAACTAATATTATTTGGTAAATATATTCAACCACAAGTGATAACCCGATTGGTGTTCATTGAATATATTTAATTGGATATATTTAAATATTAGAAAATAAATATTAATTCAGAGGTGTTAAGTATTGACAGAAGATAATTTAGATTCGCAATATCAAACTAGTGATGAAGAAGACTGGATAGAAGAAGATTATGAAGAAGACTATGATACAGAAGATTCTACTCCTATCATTGAAGAACTACAAAATGAGAAAGATATGTTAAAAGAAGAACTTAGAAAGAAAGAGATTCAAAAGATATTAGATAAAATTAATGCAAGATTTGGAATAAGTTACACTCCAGAGGAACTAAGTGAGATCAATATGACACCAGAAGAGCTATACAATACTTACGAAATGTTACATAGAAATCTATGGGATATTTCATACTTACTAGAACATAAGAAAGCTATATTGAATCAACTAGATAAATTCATTGAGAAGAATGGAGAACTAAAACAGCAACAAACTATTAAAGGATTTGGAGACAATCTATGTGAGTGGAATACAGCAACATATGACCTTTTTATTTTAAACGATGACTTATCTTCATTCTTTCATGCACTATTGCCTAGATTAGCTAGAGCTATTGAATTAGCTAAGAAAGGACATAAAGTATTGTTAGAAATGATTAAAAATAATGTAGAAGAATACTTAAAGCTAATAGGAGAAAAGGAAGGATATGATAGGTATTACACTAGAAAAGGAGAATATTATTCTAAAAGACATTATCCTAAATCTTATAAGGAATATGAATATGAACATGAACTAAAGGATACAAGTGAATATGAAAGAGTTAGACAACAGAAATTAGAAGAGGCAAGAGAAGCTATTGAACAAAATAAATCTCTAGATTGGTTGTATAAACCATATTTGTATGATCCAAATGTAGATAAGGATAAAACAAGACTAGAGACAATAGCAGAGGATTCTGTAAGAGATGAATTGTTTGGTAAACCAGTAGATATAGAAAGTGAAAAGGAAGGTCTTAAAGACATCTATCAGGTACACAATGAACAAGTAGCTAAATATGTTAAAGATGTTATAGAGAAGGATAAGGAAACTGAACAATTATCAAAAGAAGAAAGAGAAGAAGAAATATTATCAGAGGAACAGAAACAATTAAGAAAACTATCTAAAGAATTCATTAAACGAGAAGGTAAAAGGGAGTACTAATGATATTAGGTAATCTAGAGAAAAGAGTAATTTTGATTATGAATGATACCCCTATGTTATTTAATAAAATCTTAAGTAAGTTCCTAGAACAATATGCACTATTGTATAATATAGGATACATGACACTGAGGTCTAATCTCTATCGAACTTTACGTAAACTATGCCGTAAAGGAATCATTAGCAATAATAATGCTAAATACTATAGGGAATTTTCCTTAACCTCTAAAGGAATTCTAGTTAAAAAAGAGTTACTAGAGGATATTAAAAGGAGAACTATATTCTATAATGTTTCTAAATCTATTCCAGAAAAATTAAGTAAACCATACACTAATGGAGGTGAGTTAATTGGTTGAAGATGATCTGACTCCAAAGAGTGTGGATGAAGTTAAAAAGGCATTTGAAGAAGCAGAGAAGAAGCAGGATAGAAAACAAGAAAGGTGATATTATGGCTCTATCTGAACAAGAAAGGCATGCTATGATCAGTATTTACAATGAACTTAAGGCTATAGCAGACTATGAGAAAGAGAGAGAACATATTAAAGAAGAATTAGGTAAGTCTAATAAAAAGGAGAAAGTTCTATTCTATAGTACTATGAAGTCTGATAGTAAACAAGATGTTGTAACAGAAATCTTAACAGAATATAGGGAAAAGAAGTTTCCATTTGTTTCATTTGATGAAATGAAGGATCATCCACTAATACAACAAGCAGTAAATTCTTTAATTATAGATGCTAAAAGAAATAGGTGATTTTAAACAAAAGAAGAGATAATATAATGGAAGACAATAATAAAATAGATTTGTTTCCTTATAAATGTATTCCTAATGGAAATAAGGAAATACCCAATGTTTCTAACTATAATAGTCATAATATAGCCTTATTTAGTGGTAGTATAAATTATATTGATGAAGATGAAATGACTGAGAATATATTTCAAACAAAGAGAAATGATCTAAGAAGAAAAGGAAAATATGCAGAGAATGTTACTGTTTCTGCTTTTGAAATAGCAAAGAAAAGAATACCTCTTAAAAATGGACATGGAGATAAGAACGGTATAGTTGTACTTGATAAGCATACATTTCTAAACTTAGAAATTTGTAATTGGTCATATTCAACGTGTAAATTGATATATAATAAACCTACTGTTCATGCAAATAGAATCCATGATAGATTTTATGAAGAGAAGCAAGTAAATAAAACTAAGGAACTCATAGACTTCTATAAAGGAATTGGTAAGTTAGAAGAACCAATTAAGGTATTAAACTATTTAATAATTAGTTATCCTATTAATCCTACATCTATCCAGAAACTATTAGACGAGGATATTAATGTCCTCGTTATTGGAAGAGATATATTAGTACATCAAGATCATATACTACAAGATTCATGTTATTGGAAAGATAAAATACTTAGTTTTAAAAGAATAATTCCTCAATTTAAAGATAGAATAGTTCTTTATGTTCCTATAGAAATGAAATACATAGATTGGTATCAAGACCTAGTTCCTAGAATAGTTGGTCATATAGTAGTTTATTATTAGGATTAATGAAAAATGAAATCTAGTCTAGATTGTAAAGATTGTTTAAAGAATTTACATTGTGATATTATAAATAAAATAGAAGAACTAAAGGACAATTCTATCCAAATAACTCTATTAGATAATAAAGATACAGTAAGAAATAGATTAGAAGAATTAGAAAATAAAATGATTAAATGTCTTAGAAAAAGAATCTATCTACATAATCGTTTTCCTAAATATATTTTATTCCGAGATAGTAAGTATGTACATTCAGATGATGAATATTATTTGTATAAATATTGTAACAAAGAAAGAGAATATCTACTAAATTGGTATTATACCAAGAAGATAGAAGAAGAATTTGGAGGGTGATAAAAATGAATTTGTATAGATTAGTCCTCAGAAAAGATGACTTAGAACTAAGGATATTGTACTGTACATCAACCTACTCAATAATGAAGGTAGTGGAAGAGGCTTATGGTGTAGCAGGGAAACTAAACGCTAAACTAACCAGAGTGGATGAGGTAAGAAATGAAAAGACTGAAACTATGATGAAGGGAAGATTTGAAGAATGACTCTATTTACTAAGCATTATTTTTAAAAACAGTGAGAAAAACTTCTATTTCAAGGATCTTCTAGTATAGTAAAGTTTTTTCTACCTGATCCAGGAGGCTCTACTATATTGCATTCATATTTGTATTTTCTGTATAGTCCCAATTCAGCGTCTTCCCTATCAGCCTTTATTTTTATTATAGCGTACCTGTAATACCAAACATATTTCTTCAAATTATTCTTAAGACATTCGTTTTCCTCCTCATCGCTAAGGTGGTGCAAATATCTTTCGCTGAGGTTATCCGCCTTCCCAACATAAATCCTCCTCTTTCCTTCACCCTTTAAACCTACCCAGAATTCATAAACTCCTGGTGCGTCAGGAACATTTGCTGAGGTGCCTTGTGTATAAGGTATAAAGTTTGACCATGTAATTTTTATAGTGTATGCGCTCCGCAAAATCACCACTGTTCTTAAAATACTTATAGTAAGTATTTAAGCAGTACGATCCTTCCTGAATCGACTAATACTTATTTAAAAGAGACCACCAACATGGAAAGTATAGGGATGAATTCTGGCTAGCTTCTATGTTCATTGAAACCAATTCTTCGATTATTTGTTTAAGAGTTAATACCTTATTGGGAAAAGCTTAAAACTTCTCTACTGAGAAAACAATACAGGGTAGATATATGATTACTGGATGGGAATGGATACTTCTAATATTTGGTGTCTTAATTCTTCTCCCTATAATAGTTATATCTCTAATAATTCGAGCTCTTCGAGCACCACAGCCCAAAACTCCCGTAAAAGAGGTTATAAAAGAGAAAGAGATTATAAAAGAGGTTGTGATGGTTCCATGTTCTTACTGTGGAGGACTAATGCCTCAAACTGCTACCTTTTGTCCCAATTGTGGAGCAAAAAGGAAAGCATAGTACTTCCCATTAGCTTCTATATTCATTGAAACCAATTCTTTGATTATTTGTTTAAGAGTTATAAAAAAGTTTAAGTCATTAATTTGGAAAGATTTCATGGGGATTAGAATGAGCTTTGGAGCTCATGATGTATTTTTCTTCTTTGGAGCAGGTGCTTCAGCACCATTTGGAATTCCAACAATGAAACAATTTGTTACCGATTTCGAGAAATTCTTACAGGAAAGTGGAACCAAAGATGAGATGATTCTTTACCTTGATATAAAAGAAAGTCTGAAGAACAGACTAAAACGAGAAATCGACTTAGAAGATGTTTTCACAGTTATTGATGGATACATCAATTTTAGCTTTGAAAAACTTGGGTTACTCTCTACATACGTATTCAGCAGAGAGATTGAGCAGAAAGGGATTTTCCCTTCTCCTACATATGAAGCAGATAGAGCAACTTGTCGAACTTTAAGGAAAGAGTTCCAGAATTTTGTTAGGGATAAATGTTTGATACCAGATGATGCTTTTGACAAAATATCAAGAGTTTATCAGGATTTGTTCAACAGGTTTGTTCATGAGTTTGGTGGTGAGACGTATAAACCAAGGGATAACTATTACCATTCTAAGTGGTCAATGTTTACTACAAATTACGACACATGTTTAGAACATTACTGGCGACAAGTGGCAAGAGCTAAACTGAATACTGGTTTTACAGTTGATGAAGCAAGAAGAACTTGGGTTTTAACACCTCTTATATTTGAACGTGATGATTTGTTAAGACTTTTCAAGTTGCATGGGTCAATTAGTTGGCTAATCGAACCAGACGGGACTACCACTGAAGAACAAAGCATATTGGGGCGTTCTTTGGTGGGACGCAGATTTGTTGGTGAGATGATGATATATCCAGTAGAACAGAAAGAACTCTACCTCGAACCTTACATCTCAATGTTTAAACCACTAAATCATGAATTAGAACGAAAGTCGATATGGGTTATTATCGGTTACTCTTTCAATGACCCTGTGATTCGAGAAGTATTCTTGAGAAACTCAGACGAAAGAAAGAGGATAGTTTTGGTTCACCCTTCTGCACAGGAAGTTAAATACCAAAGGTTAAATGAAATCAAATGTAAGGAATTCCACCTATTAGACCAGAAATTCGGTGAACATAACTTCAAAGAGGTTAACCATTCGATAATCAAATGCTTTAAGCCAAATCCCCGTTATTCACCACAAGAAACACCAGCTTAGATGCAAATGTATCGAATGTAAACACTTAATGAAAGTATATTCTGAATATCCTAAAGAGGCTAAACTATTTGAGGTAATAGAGTAAGGAATTCATATTTCTAGTGAAGATGGACATAAAATCAATTTTGTATTACGTTTTCAGCTGGATATGTATAACTCTACTAATTTTGTTTATCTTTACTAGCAATTATGAGCACACCATAAGCAGCACTCTACCAGAATATCCTCTAAGTTCAGCGCCAGCTATAGTTGAAGTGACAACTCTTCCTGACGGATCTAAGTATATGAAAGTGACGTTTAACATCCAGATTTCAGTAAAAACAAGCCTCTCAGGTACGTATTTTGAAACTAAGAAGTTTATAATCCATACGTTTTCAAGAGAGGCTCTTCAGCAAATAGCTGAACAAGTATTAGATTATCAAAATGATAAGATATTATCCATAAGGAATTTAGTTGCTTGCACCATTCTATCTAACGTTTATTTCTACTTGACGCTCTTATTTTTCGCATCACTTTTACTATTGATGTCAGACCTTAGATTTTTCTCAGGTCTAAAGCTTTTATGAAATTTAGAGATGTAAGGTTAAGGACATAATTTATGACAAATACTATGCGATAGAAAGAATAACTCTTTATTTCCTCACAATTCTAATCAGTTCTTTAGGTTCGGCAATAACTTTCCCACATTTCATATCACAATCTTCTTTGATAGATTTCTACAGCACCAATACGCTTGACCTGCATAGTCTACCATAGTTTTAGCAAATTCCTTATCAAACAGGTTTTTGGCTGGAACATCTAGGAAAGTGTATGTAGTAAAATTCTTTATGCTGGACAAAAGTTTCAGATAGACTCTGGATTTCGCTAAACATTCTTGAAATTGTTTTATTTCATAACCTTTGAGATGGGGAAAAGCTTTCTGGAAAACGCCTTTAAAAACATCATCTCCAATATCATGTTCCTTCTTGTATTCAATGTTGAAATTCTCTAAAAGAGCCTTTATAGAAAGTTCAACACATATCTGAGCCTCTCTAACTGCACCTGCATAGTTTAAATCGTCAAGGTGCCTCTTAGCAGACTGTAAACTTACCCAAGCATCTTCTAAGCTTGCCATATGTTACCTCTCTCTTTCTTAATAATTTTGATTAGTTGCCTTGGCTCTATAATAATTTTTCCACATTTCTCACATCTAGAAACCTCAATAGGTTCATACATAGGAATATAAGCCTTGACTTTAGGTTCTTGAGTGTTCTGTTCAATGAAAATCTTGTTAACTGAAACTTTATTCTAGTGACCACAGTTAGGACGCTTCATTTTGAGTTTTCTGAGCATGACAACATTTCCTATAATTTCTCAAGTTTTTGCTTGAGGATTTCTATTTCAGCATTTAACTCCTTTGATATTTGGTTGTCAAAAAACTATTTAGTTGGGCTTTAATGTTTTCTGGTTGCAAAGTAGATCGTGGTAATTGCTAGGATAACTGTCGTTACTATAAAAACAGGTGTTAACCATTGTAATCCTATTGTAAGGAAGGGAAGGGGAGCCTTTTTTAATGACTCATATTCTTTTTTCAAAGTGTCATAATCACGTTCCAATCCTTTATAGTCACGCTCCAAACTATCATACCTTTTCTGTAAATCACTGAGTTGTGAGGACAACTGTGTGTTTATAGTCTTCAGATTGTTAATCTCATTTATCTGGGATTCTAGTTGAGATTGCAGTATGTCGTAGCCGAAGTGTGTTGTGTCTACTGTAACTAATAGGTGTCCACCGTAATAATCGTCGTACGGGTCTCCGCACCCATATTTGAATAGAATGATCACGACTTCATATCTAGCTAATTTAACCTCAAACGTTTCTGCCCATTTTGTTCCAGACGCCATATCAGTGTACTCTTTTTCAAAAGGTAACTCAGCAACACTTCCGCTGATTTCGAAATACTTAATGTGTTCTAAAGCGGTGAACTCAAATACTATCGGCATAGTTTCGCCTAATTCCGTCGGAATTTTGATAGTGTATTCTACGGATACTCCTAATATTCCCCCTGCAATTGTGTAAAGTTCCTCCGCTTTAACTTCTTTGGCAATACATGTTGAAGCTAATAAGAAAATCATCATTGCAATCATTGCTAGAAAGACTTTTCCTTTCAATTTCATATATCCATCACCTCTGTAAGGCTTATTACAAGTTCTATCCCATACGTATATAAAACTAAAGACAAAAATGAACTTTTATATGAGGAGAGTCTTAAGCTGAAAATTCTAATTCTCCGAAACCTCCACCTTATATGTTGTATTTCTGTTGTACAGTTAATAATTATTGTACACATCAATTTTATAAGTAATTGCAAACAACTGTAACTTACTTGAAAAGAATGTCCGCCACCGATGAAACGAGAGAAACCGTAAACATCCACACAGTGGTGAGCTTCAAGGATAGAATAGTCTCCGTTCTGAAGCGTTCTCCTGAACCTGTAATCGCCCTCTCTGCAATTTTTCATGCTCTTGGATACACGGGTCTGACTGGAATTGGCTGGGGAGTTCTGGCAGGTTTCATCGTGTCGGTGGCTATGGAACTGGGATATGAGGTTCGCCAAATCGGCGGCAGGTACTTTCCTTTCAAAAAAGGTGCTAAGTAAATGCGTCTTAGTAGTTTAGACATAATTATAATCATTCTGCAAGCAGCCGATGAGGGCGCCAAAAAAACACACATAATGCATCAATGCAACCTCAGCTCCAAGCGACTGCACGCTTACCTAGATTTACTCGTCGACATGGGTTTCCTAGAGTCAGTAGGAAAATATTCTGACAGCTACATGACTACAGAGAAAGGACTAGCATTCTTAAAAGCATATCAACGGATTATGGTCCAACTCAATACCAGGGAATAAGATTGAACAGGAACAGCTTAGAAATAATGTTCGATATTCTACACTTAGCCAGAACACCTAAGAAAAAGACTCACATTATGTACTCTGCTAACCTCTGCTATTCTTCTATAAACAAATATCTACAGATTCTGTTTGACAATGGAATGATAGAGAAATGTTCCGATACGTATCTGGATACAGGTAAAGGACTCTTGTTCCTGAAACTGTTTGAACAGTTGATAGTATTAGTCAATTCTACAGGAGGTGATAATACTTGAGTAAGAAAATAGCTATTATTGCTATTCTATTGATAATCACTAATATTGCTACAGCATATTCAGTACTACAATATGTTATGACTATAGAAGGATACGGTAAATGCGAAGTTATACCTCAATTAATAGAAGTCTATGAAGATAAAGAATGTACTATAGAATTAAGTAGTAGTTCTCTAATATTCCCAGAATTCAATAGAACTACAGGAGTAGAACAAACATTAGACTTCTACATTAAGAACAACTTAGATAAAGATGTGTCTATATATTGGAGACTAAACCCTAATACTCTTAATGTAAACATAAAAGATATGTGGTCTGATAAAGGTAAAGGATACTTCTATGCTTTTCCTAACCAAGACAATGGTTGGTTCTTACAATTATATTGGAACTATCCTAATGAATACATGCAAACAAATAAAGAGTATGGTACTAAGATATTACATGCTAATGAGATACATAAGGTAACAGTCTACCTTAGATGTCCTTACAATGCTAGAGTAGATGTAGAATTCATTATAGATATTATTGCTACTGAAATATGAGAGAAAAGGAATATGCTTAATTCATTTAAACTTATAAATCCTACTGATTCTATTTTAAATATGGGTTTATCTGAGAAAGAAAGGGGATATCATAAAAAATATAAAAGAAGATATCGCAAAGAACATTCAGAATTTAGGGAAAAAGAAAAAGAATATTCCAAAAAATATAACAAACTACATCGAGACAAGATTAGAAATTATAAGAAGAAATGGAGAGAATCTAATCCAGAAAAAGCAAGGAAATCAGATCGAGAATTTCTGAGAGAATGGAGAATTAAAAATCCTAATAGAGTTCAAGAGTATAGAAGGATGTATAACGAGAAAAGAAGATTGAAGAATAATTATTACAAAAGACATCCATTAAGATTTTTATCCGAATATATTCCCTTCTTTATTCAATATAAAATTAAAATCTTATGTAGGAGAATTAAAGAATGGTTGAGATAGTTATAGCTAAATCTGATACTGCAGAGGGAATATATAGGTACATTCACACAACTAGACTTAATATAAATTTAGTAATCCTAACTAACTTCTCTAATGAGCATAATATATTGAATATCTTAGAAGAGGAATATTTACATTTTATCCTTCATAGAGATTTAAATCTTGAAGTATCTAAGAACCTACATAAAGTATTAAGGTTTGTTCTCTGTAAAGATGAAGAGTTTAACTATTTAAAACTCTTAAGGTTTCTATCTAAAAATAGCAATACTATCTTAAGAAGAAAGAATGAAATAGACTATGATAATATATTTTGGGAATTAGAGGATGACCTATTTTAACCATAATCCTTATCTAACCTTAACCCTATCATGGTTAAAAACCTTAAGAGGTTAAAAAAATGGAGAGATATATATGTTCTAGATGTGGTAAACCTATGGATAAGAGGGAAGATAAACGTATTCGTCCTAAAGGGATACACATCTGTAAAGAATGTCAAGAAAAAGAATATCGAGAAACGGTAGAATTCTTAAAAGAACATCAACCTAAATAAGATAAAGGAGGTGATAAAAATGAGTGAGGAAAAAAAGAAGAATATTTGGGTTATAGGAATTGAGACTGGTTTCTATGATCAAGGAGAAGTAGATTGGAAATCTGGAGAAGTAATAGAAGAGGAAGTACCAAAGACTTTAGTTCAAATATGTCCAATAGAAGGAAGTTACCTTGAATGTGAAGTTTTTACTAGACCTATTGAAGAACTAGATTTCTGGATATCGAAGATAGGGAAAGAAGTAGATATAGAAGGAGTAGAAAAAGGATTTAATGAAGAAACTGGAAACCCTATTTGGGATACTGATTTAATTAAAAAAAGACTAGAGAAAACGTAAGGCAAACTTAATCCTAATCTCCTATCTTTTTTTTCCTAAATAGACTATCACAAGTTTTAAATATTAAATCAGTAGAATAATAAGATTCTAAAGTAAAGGAGAGAAAGAGACGTGAGTAAAACAGAATTTGCTAAATATTGGAAAGAGCTAGAAGAGAAACCTACTAAACCTAAACCTAAAGTACCTAGATCAGAAACAAGAGACGTAGTTGAAGCATTTAATTCTAGTGAAGCTAAATATGCAGAGCTTAAACCTGAGTTCCTAAAGAAATATAAAAGTCCTAATGCTTGTGCTAGGGCAATGGGCAGAGCCATTAGTAGTTTAAAGCTAGAGGAAAAATTAGAAGTCTTTGCTAAAGAAAACAAAGTCTATCTAGTGAAAAAAGAATAAGTCTTTAATTTCCATCCTATCTTTTTTTTAATAGTAAAATCGTAGAAATAGTATGGTGATAGAACTTGTCTAATGCTGATGATTATATAAAACTGTACTGGGAAAGTGCAGGTAAGGAAACCTCTTACAAACTCAAGTATCCTCATATCCTTAATTTCTAAAACTGTTCCTTTATCCTTCTAACTTTTAGTAAGGCGGGAAATGTCTTAAAGCATTAATAACCTAACAATACCCAAACTTCAATGTTTCTGAAAACTCCTCTGCGAGTTTCATGGCATCCTTTCTAACTCGGCGCGGTTCTTCGCCATCAACGATCACTCTTTTCATCAACTCAGCGATCCTCTGCATTTCACTTTCCCTCATTCCTCTCCGGGTTGCCTCACAAACGCCGACTCTAATTCCGCAGTCAACGATGATGTTGGCCTCCTCCAGCTTTTTAGCCACAACCTTGCCTTGCCTAGAATCGCCATAATCGAGAAAGACTTGATGAGACTGGGTGTATCCAAGCTCCGGGCACACAACCGGGAGATGCTGTTCAGCTAGGGCCCCAGCGAGGGCACGCGCGTTTTGAACTACCTGCCCAGCGTATTCTTTTCCGTACACTTTCGTCTCAGCGAGGGCCAACGTTAGGGCAGCGATTCGGTTCCAGTGGGCATTGTCCACGTAGGCTGGGTGAATTTGTTCTTGCATGGTTTCGCCGTGCTCCTTGTCGGCGAGTATGATCCCTCCCTGAGGCCCGAAGAACGTTTTGTGCGTGGATCCAATGAGAACGGAGGCACCCTCTCGGAGGGGGTCCTGAAACCTTCCCCCAGCGATTAAGCCTAGCACATGGGAGCCGTCATATCCCACGTGGGCACCGATTTCACGAGTCACCTTAGCGAGTTCCTTTACGGGATGTGGAAACAGGAAAATGCTTGCTCCAAAGATGATGATCTTCGGCTTTTCCCGCATTGTCAAGTCTATGGCCTCCTCCACTTGGATGTTTCTTCCTTCCTTGGAAAAGGGGAAGCTGATCACTCTAAGCCTCAGAGACCTTGATATCCCATGTTCTGAGATGCCGGGGTATCCTCCATCATTGGGTGAAACGCACAGGATCGTGTCCTTGGGTTCCGTAAAGGAGGCAAGAAAGACAAGGTCGGCTATGTGACCAGAGAGGGGACGTAGATCCGATGTCTCAGAATGAAACACGTCTTTGGCGAGTTCCTCTCCATACTGTTCTATCTCGTCGATGAAGCAGGAGCCCATGTAGAAACCCTGTCTCGAAGTGTATCGATGTCCAAGGTCCGAGGAGAGAAGGGAGCGAACAGCCGGACTCGTCACGTTTTCCGAAGGGATCAGATTAATAGACTCTCGCCCACGCCACTGCTCATGCCTTTGAACCAAACCTAATATCTCATCGATCAAGCCAACCACCTAGATGTATTGCCTTCTATTGAGTTAGAAGAACTACTTGATGGTTGCGATGCGTCAGTGACCAGAGCATCGTTCAAGCCCGGCTGGTAGGTGTGGTCTACATGAAGTCGGTTATGCTTCGCTGCTTAACCCTTTCCAGCGGTTCTTCTCCACCTTCCTCAAAGATTACAAGCTGGCCATAGACCCCATCGTAGCCTGGTTTGACCCTTACCCTACCCTCTCTGACTCGAACGATGGCCTCGGCGATCTTGGGGTCAACGATTTTGGACATCTCCTGTTTAGGCGCGTCTATCAGCACGGTGTATTCGTCGCCAAACCTCGCGACAAGGGGATTATAGATGTTCCACACTTTTTGGACGCCGGGATACGTGGCCCCGAGAACAGTTGCAATGATTTCGGATAGAGGCAAGAGGTGCATATACCCGATAGCACCCTCGGGCCTAAAGCCCACAGGCCGATCTGCAAGTTCCTCCACCCGCTGTTCCACACCCTTCGTGAGCCTCCTGCGACAAACCGGGCAACGATTTCCAAACTTTATAGCCTCTCGAGGGGAAAGTGAAACATTGCAGTTCCGATGACCCGTCCAGTGATACTTCCCGTAAGCGGGATCCGTCTCGATCGTGAATTTGAAGCGCTCCGGATCTTTCTCGCGAAGGGCATCGACCACCTCCTGATACGTTAATCGTTCAAGCTCAAACACGTTGGCTTCCCGTCCGATCCTCCACGGCCAAGCACTGTGACTGTCGCTGTTAGAGACGAGGGCAAACTTGTCAAGGGTGCTTAGTCTCCAGTTCATGGGCGGGTCTGAGGAAAGACCCGTTTCCAGGGCGGGAATGCGTCTCGTCATGTCTTGATAGCAGTCTTCCACCCGGTCGAACCCACTGAAGGCACCGAAGATGCTAAACCAAGGCGTCCAGGCGTGGGAGGGTATGACCACGTTTTCATCCGAAACCCCCATAACCTCCTCCACGAGTTGCGGCGCGGTCATGTCCAAAATGGGTCTGCCGTCAACAGCGAGGTCGCCGTATCGCGCCAACCGATCATTAACTTGAGTAGCTGCTTCGAGGCTTGGGGTTAGGATAACGTGGTGGATCTTTTTGATCTCACCCTCAAAGGTGAAAATGGTGGAAACCTCACCAGTGATCATGTAGTGCACGGGGGAATCCAGGTCTTTAGCTGGCTTGTAAAATCCTGTGTCGGAAACTTCAACTAGGTCTTCGCCCAATTCTTTGAGCCATCGAGGGTGCGTAAAGTCTCCTGTGCCCACAAGATTTAGGCCCTTGATGCGGGCGAAGCGAGTGATCTCTTCTATAACCATTTTCTCGCTCGTAGCGCGGCTGTATTTGGAGTGAACGTGAAGGTCAGATATCACCCTCATCGCTGCTCGCTCTCAACTTTTTTTGGCTTTCCAATGTATTTGATGAACAGCTTTTCCCAGTCTAATCGCAAAGTAACGTAAACTGAGACCACGATAAAGAGAACGGTTAGGAAGATGCCGACAAAACCGTACTCTTCAGCGAAGTAGTGAATGGCGGTCTTAGAGAGATCTCCACCGAGGGCAATGATCATCGTTAAGATGATTTTGCCTAACAAACAGGAAATGAAAAAGGAGATTAAATTATAGCGCATTATTCCCATAGGGACATATAGTACATCGTCTGGTAAGGGGGATAGCGCGAAGAAGAAAATCGCAAGGGCTCCATATTTCCCGAGCAAGGGCTTGGCATAATCAAGCTTGTTCCGCCTTTCCGAAGACAAAAATTTTCGACCAGCCGCCCCGATCATATAGATCACCATCTTGCCAATCGTGGCGCCAAACCCGCCAACAACTCCCACCAATAACGGATTTAAAAAGGGAAAGGAACCCATCAAGAAAATCAAGAGAAGATAGGGAAGGGGCACAAATACCAAAAGGTTTCCGAGGAAGCCTATCATGAAAACCCCAACATACCCATAGCTCATCAATAAGGTAATAAACCATTGAAGGTCTTCTGGGAATGGCATACAAAGGCCTTCAGTAAACGTGAAACGCTCCTTGTTCGGAATTGTGTTGTTTCTTAAGTTTTAAGCATTGCTATAGAACTGAGGTTTTTCAAGGCGCCGTACCAGAATAGGTCCCCGTATCTAAAACAGAGATCATGGTGATAAACTCGTTTGTCACGCAAAATTTGCGTAGTTCCCTTCGTGTAAGAGCTTGGTTATTGTTTCTTCAGTGTAAGGCGTGTGACGAACACCGCAAGTAGGGAGAGAACACTGACAATTATGTAGATTATTTGTAGACCGAAGATGTCCGCGCAAACACCTGAGATGTATGGGAACAGCGAGCCGAAACTCCATGCGATGGCGAATAGTAGTCCGTATATGAAGGCTCTTGCGCCTAGGCTTGTGGCGTTAGCTATGACTGAATAGAAGGGTGGCCAAACACCCAGCAATGCGAACCCGCTTATGCAGATTATAATGGATAAAAGGTAGCCATTACCTACGTTTGCTGAGATTGCTGACAACACGCTTAGCATAACCATTGTGATGGAGATGGCGTTTCTTTCACCAAGTTTATCAACTAATGTCCCTTCAACAATCGCCCCCACAGCGCCTATAATCATCATGAAGGCAGTTACAGCGTTGGCTAACTCGATGCTTAGTCCGAAGGTTGTCAGGTAGGTTGTGGTGAATGAAGATACGATTCTGTAGCAGGCACCAGCGAAGCCCATTACAATAATTATCGGAATTAACGTTGTGACAATTTCTTTTGTGGAACGACTCGAGGTGGTTAAGTTTAGGTTTCTCTTTCTTGGTTCAGTTATGATCAACGGTACTATTATGGCGACAATAGTGGTGACTGAGCCCCATAGCATGAAGATGTTGCGCCACCCTAGAACGAAAGCAAGGAAGCCTGACGATGCAAAGGCTACGGGAACCGCCACATCCCCGGCGGCACTTCCTACTCCCAAGGCTTTCCCCCTCCTTCCAGACTCGAACGTATCAGACAGTAGTGAGTAGCCGACTGGGTGGTAGATGCTCGCTCCAATCCCCATTAAGCACTGCAAGGCAAGAAGTTGAATATAATTGGTGGAAAAGCTTACGAGGATAGCTCCTATGCCCAGCGTTGCTAAGCCTACGAATAAGAAGGTTATTCTATTTATCCGATCGGCGATGTAACCAGTTATAGCTTGCAGTGACGTCATTAAGACGGCGGACAGTGTAATTATGGCTCCTGCCGCAGCGTAGCTCAAATTGAACTCCCTTATCACGATGGGAAGCACTGCTGGAAGAAGGGTAATTGGGACATCGTTAGCAAAGTGTGCTAGAGAAACCGCAACAATTACTCCTGAGCCACTGTTTAACTTCTTCAGCAGTCTCACCTTTTGCAAACTTTGTTACCGTCCCCATGTTTAAACATTGCTGTGGTTCGTTTATCTTAGCAAATAAGACATAACAAAATAAATACGACTAAGTCTCTTGATTTTCACGTTTTGTGGCTCCCATGCACGAAGAAACCTATATTTTAATAACTCTCGTGGGCGTGACTATGATGTTCACCGGGACATCCCATGCATCTCGGGGGATACTTTCGACAATCTGCACATCATGCACGGTTGTAATCACAGGAGCTTCAGAGGTTAGACCACCGGAATCCTTTAAAATGATGTACTCTTGATCGGAGTATCCTGTTCCCTTACCCAGTCTTCCTCCATCCGGGGATACCGCCACAGAACCAGCCACGAACAAGTCCACTTTCACCTTTGATGGTTCGATAAAACGGCCGTGCTTAAACGCCCCATGGATTGTGGATGCCTCAAAAAGACGATTTTTGGGTATAGTGCTAGGGTCCAGTAAAAGAAATCCCCTCCTCAGCTTAGGTGTGGCCATGACGACGATTTTGCCGTCTCTCAAGACCATTTCTCGAACAGGTCTCTGCGGGGAGTCGGGATTGCAAAAAATAACCTTTGCCGTCTTATACTCGGGCAGTTCTCTTAAGTTTTGGGCGGCTTTTTCGGCTCCAACAAAATTTGGGATTCGATGATAAACGGGTCGGGGGAAACTAGCGATTCGCTCCTCCTCCATGAGGCGCCATATTTTCATTCGAATCTGATTCTTGGCCAACACGTTCCCTCCTCAAGGTTTTCTTAGAATACAGAAAGCATGCTGCTCTCTGAACTTTCAGTATTAGTTTATCCGCTGGACCGTGATCTATTCATCTGTCTCTATTGCCCCTCGACTTTTAACTCCACTGGTCGCATCCGCTACCTCGTTTTTCCAAGTTTAGGATGCAACCCGTCGGGCTGGTTCTGTGAGTAGCCTATATAATGTATAATTCCTTCCCAACTTTTTCGAAAGCTGAGATGGCAAAGTCTAAGTCTTCCCTTCTCAATGCCGCATTCATCATGGTTCTGATTCGTGCCCTGTCCCGTGCCACCATCGGAAACACGATAGGCAGAGCGAACACGCCTTCCTCGTATAGCCTTACACTGAGTTTCTTAGCAACACCGCTTTCACCAACAATGATCGGCGTGATCGGCGTCTGGCTGTTGCCTGTGTCGAAGCCGAGGTCTTTCATTGTCCTCTTGAAGTATGTTGTATTATTCCATAAGGTCTCAACGTGTTGAGGTTCGCTCTCCAGCACATCGATGGCGGCGATACATGCTGCGGCTACCGAGGGTGGATGAGAGCCACTCAATAGCCAAGTTCGTGATCGGTTGTATGCAAAGTTGACGAGGTCTCTAGAACCAGAGATATGACCGCCAATGACACCGAATGCCTTCGAGAAGGTGCCCATTTCAACGTGAACCTTCTTGCGGTCGAGCTTAAAGTGGGAGACTATGCCTCGACCGCCCTCCCCCAAAACTCCTTCGCCGTGAGCGTCATCCACATAGACCATTGTGCCATGCTTTTCGCAGAGCTTGGCTATCTGATCTAGTGGGGCTATATCACCGTCCATGGAGAAGACGCCATCCGTGATTATTAGAATTCTTCTGTACGGTGGTTTGTGTTTCTCGGCCTCATCTAGTACGCGCTCTAAGTCTTCCGTATCGCAGTGCTTGTAGATTGCTCTTTCCGCATGAGAGAGCCGAACACCGTCGATAATGCTGCCATGGTTGAGCTCGTCACTGATTATAAGGTCCTCTTTATCAGGAGCGAGTTGGGGAATTAACCCAGAGTTCGCCATAAAGCCTGTCTGATAAACTAGGGATGCCTCTGCGCCCTTAAACTTTGCAAGTCTCCTTTCGAGCTCAACGTGCAAATCCATGTTGCCCGCTATAGGTCGAACCGAGCCTGACCCGACGCCATGAGTCTGAGTTGCCTTTATCATAGCTTCCTTGAGGCGTGGATGATTGCTTAAACCGAGGTAGTTGTTGGAGCAAAGCATGAGAAGATTCTTTCCCTCAACAACGCACCAAGGAGTGCTTGGACCCTGCAAAACCCTCAGCTTCCAGTCAAGTTCCCCCTCTACGAGCGCCTGATACTCCTCCCGTAAAAACGCAGTCGGATTTCTCATTTTTCACACCATTAATATGGTCTGCCTAACGTTCTCTTAACTTTTATCACCACATGGGCTCGAGGGCCACCTTGCCAGCCTGCTTAAAGTTTAGCAAATCTATGCCCTTTGCCACATCTCTCATCGGTATTCTATGGGTTATTATTGAGGCAATTTTGTTTCTAAAGTTAGGATTAGAAAGAAGCCCCTTCACTTGGTACCATGTCTGAAACATTCTACGCCCTGTGATGCCGTACACCATTGCAGCCTTGAAGACCACCGCATTATTGAGGTCAAGTTCCATCGGCTTTTCGAGGATTCCCAGTAGGGAGACTCTCCCCCCTGGAGTGAGCATTTCGAAAGCTTGCCTCACCGCCATTGGACTGCCCGACATCTCTAGAGCGACATCAACGCCGTTGCCGTCTGTTGCATCGCGTATGATCTTAACCACGTTTTCGCCCTCCTCCCTCGCGCTAAGGACCACGTCAGCACCCATCTTTTTCGCCAGTTGGATACGCACCTCGTTAAGACCGCCGGCTGTGGCGAAGACTTTTGCAGCACCCAGCACCTTGAGAACAGCTATGGCCATCAAACCGATGGGGCCACAGCCCAATACAGCCACGTTTTTTCCAGCAATGTCTTCAATGTTGTCTTTGGGTAAGACTGTTTGAACAGCGTTTCCAAGCGGCTCCTGAATAGAGGCAACCGCTGGATCCAGCTTGGGATCATTTTTCCAAACGTTTCTCTCTGGCAATGCCACATACTCGGCAAAAACTCCGTCTCTATCAACACCTAGAATTTCCATGTTTTGGCAGACGTGCATGCGGTCAGTTTTGCATTGGTAGCAGGTGCCGTCGATGATGTGGGTTTCCGCTGACACCATGTCGCCCATCTGCACACTGGTCACATCACTACCAACCTCAACAACTTTCCCAGCAACCTCGTGACCGAATATCAAAGGAATTTTCTTCACTCTATTCTGAGCCCACTCGTTCCAATCCCAAATGTGTACGTCGGTCCCGCAGATTGAGGCAGCCTTGACCTTGACTAGAACCTCGCTCTTCCCTATCTTTGGCGCATCCATGATTGCGATCTCGGCTCCCGGCTCTCGCCTCTTCTTAACAATCGCGTACATATTTATCCTAACCAAACATTTTTATGGCCCGAAAGGCGTTCGTCATCCTCCCAAGGCCTTCTTTTACGAAGGGCTAACTGATTGAAGGTCTATTAAAAATTTACCCCAAACGGAGTACGGTTGCTGGAGTTCGCGTTATCGGATTGGTGCTAGAGCTTAGCCAAAAGTATAAGAACCGCCCTCATGACCCCTGATATGTGCGGGAAGCTTCAGGTGGCGAGAAAGGTTTGAAGGTGGGCTTTATTGTGAATCCCATCGCAGGCATGGGTGGCAGAGTTGGACTGAAGGGAACCAACGGCGTTTCAAAGGAAGCCATCGCGATGGGTGCAGAGCCAGTTGCCCCTGCCAGGGCCATCGAATTTCTCAAGCGGTTGAGGGAGCTTGGGCTAGAACCTGCTATTGACTTGATAACATGCCCAGGGGTGATGGGTGAAGAAGAGGCTAAATCGGCTAGTCTATCCGCAGAGATTTTGGGGATGCCTCTTAAGGCCGAGACCACGGCAGAGGACACCAAATTGGCGGTTAAGCTCATGATGAACTTGAAGGTCGACTTGATCGTCTTTGTTGGAGGCGACGGTACAGCAAGAGATATCCACGATGCGATGCGTGGCAGGGGTGAGTTGCCCGTGCTGGGTGTCCCTTCAGGTGTCAAGATGTACAGTGGCATCTTCGCTGTCAACCTTGCGGAGGCAGCGGAGGTTGTCGCAGCCTTCGTCAATAAGACCTCTCAAATAATGGACTTCGAAATCATGGATACTGATGAAAGCGCCATTAGAAGGGACCAGTTCTCCATAAGGCTATATGGATTTTTGAAGGGCCCCTTTGTGCCCACGCGTCTTCAAGGCAGTAAGCAGGTCAGCCCTGAGACCCTTGACGAGCACGAAAACCAGATGGCAGTTGCGAGGTTCATAATGGAGGACATGGACCCGAGGGGCACCTACATTTTGGGCCCCGGTACGACAATTAAGTGTATCGCGGACTTACTTGGCGTTGACAAGACAGTCCTTGGCATCGACATCTATCGAGACAGAACCGTGATAAAGGACGTGAACGAGAAAAGAATACTGCAAGAAATCAAAGACTTCGAAAACACCTGGATTGTGATCTCGCCTATAGGGCGTCAAGGCATGCTGCTCGGGCGAGGAAACCAGCAGATAAGCCCTGAAATCATTAGAAGGGTGGGGAAGGAGAGGATCATCGTCGCGGCCACCAAGAGCAAACTACAGGGCATTGACGGAGGCATCCTGAAAGTTGACACAGGCGACCCTGAGGTTGACCAACTGCTCAGAGGCTACATAAAGGTCGCGACAGACTACAGGGAATGGAGATTGATGCCAGTTCAGTAGGTTTGTTATGTTGACCGTGTTTGTGAAGGAATTTTTCTACTTATTTTTGTGTATGAAATTTTACTTATGGATTTGGGGTAACCCCTCCAATAGTTCGCCAAATCGGAGGTCTAATCTCCGTGCTGGATTGGAATTGTGTTAGCATATTGAGGTTTTTCCGTAGGCCGTGGGATCACATAACAATTTGGTCGTCGTCAATTTCGTCAATTTGTCTAAAACCTTAATTTAAGCCTACGTTAATATTCAAGCGATAGACGCGTTAGTCGCGTTAGTATTGAAGGTGCTCAGGTTTGGGGCATACCTATGCTATGGTTCATCTTGAGGGCGCTAAAGCTGGTGAAAGAATAAGGATGCTTGTGGATACTGGCGCCACCTACATTGTTCTACCCCCCAGTGTTGGGGAAAGGCTCGGTATCATAAAATTTCCAAGAAAGACCAAGACCATCTTAGCAGATAAGAGGGTGGTCGAGTGCGAATTTGGAACTGCCCTGATCCAAATCGAAGATAGAGAAGCCCCGGTAACGGTTATCCTTATCGATTGCCCGGAGCCCCTTTTAGGTGCGGAGGCATTAGAGGCTCTTGGTCTTAAAGTAAATCCAGAAACTGGAAAGCTGGAACCAACGCGAAGCTATACGGTAGCGGCCTTCTGAAACCTACATAAGGAGCCCAAAATAACTTCTAACAACGAAAGGCAGCGTCAGGCTCCGAATTTTTTGGTTTTTCCTAGCAGGTTCATGATCGTGGGCATGAGGTCGACGCCTCTGGTTCTTCCTAGTCCTCCCTTTGCACACGTTCTTTCACCAAACTCCTTAACGTCGTCCGTGCGCACGCCAGGTCCCGCTATGGCTACTGGCACCGGGTCGCCCTCGTGTTCCCCAGTGACCAGGGAGGTGGTGTGGTCTGCAGTGACAGCGATGATGGTCTCTTCCAGGTTTGCGTTTTGGATAAGGTGTTCTATCATCGTGTCGATTTTTTCGATCATCCTAACTTTCTGCTGAACCTTGTGGTCGTGGCTTGCGACATCGGTTGCCTTCACGTGCAAAAACACGAAGTCGTTGGTCTGAACCGCTCGAAGGGCAGAGTTCGCCTTTGCTATCACGTCGGTGTCGTAAGTACCCGTGACGCCGGGAACCGCGAGAAGTCTCATCCCCGCCACTTTACACACACCCTTGACGAGGGGCATGACGCATATGGCGGCAGCTTGAATTCCGTATCGAAGAGTAATCGGTGTTATGTCCGGCAGTTTCCCCGCGCCCCTACACAAAACAATGTTTGCTGGAAGCAAACCCTTCTTTTGTCTCTCAGAGTTGACGCGGTGTTCCTTCAGTTTCTTATGGAAGCATTGCGTGAGTTCATCAACGATCTCCGCTGTTTTTCGGGCTTCTGGCGTGTTGTCGAGGGGGCGAACCCTCAAAACACTGCTTCCAACTTTTTGAGGGTCAGAATCAGACACCATGGTGGATAAGCGGGGTCCCCTGAGTAGCAGTATGGCGCGGTGCTGGATGGAGTTTTTGAAGATCACCTGCACATTCGGATGTTTCTCCAAGCTTATTTCCTTGAAAACCCTGGCGAGGCGGGAGGCATCATCGGTTTCGATTCTGCCCGCCCTCCTATTCACCACCTTTAGATTTTCGTCAACCGTGGCAAAATTGCACCTAAAGGCAACGTCACCGGGCAGAACCTCTACCCCAGACCCCACAGCCTCGAGCGCTCCTCGTCCAGTGTACACCTTGAGGGCGTCATAGCCGAGTAAAGCGAGATGAGCGGTGTCGCTTCCCGGAGGGATTCCGGGGGCGATGGGGTCCATGATGCCGCAGACACCGTTTTCCGCCACCCAATCAAGGGACGGTTTCTCCGCTGCCTCAAGGGGGGTTTTCCCGTTCAGTTCTCGAAGAGGTCTGTCCGCCATACCATCTCCGACGACAAGGATAGCCTTCATATGTCCAGCCCTCAACCAAGGCAATTGATTAACGTTAAAAGCATTAAATTAGGGTTGCTGTTAAACAGTCTGCTTAAAGAGAGGAAAACATAAGCTCAAAGGAACGATTTGAGGGCTTCCTTCCCCTTCATTCCGGGTTTTACTCCCTTCGCCTGAGCCCTAGTGGTTGCCGCTTTGACCTCAGCCTCAAGGACATCGTCGAAGGTTTTCACTCCGCTCACCATAGCCGCGGCCACATTTACTTTGTCCGCCGCTTCCATGTTGAGAAAGCCGCACATAACGAACCCCGTTTGTCCTATGATCATAAGGAGGGGCGGAGAATCCGGTAAATCCACCTTTAAGCCCAGGGCTGCTTTCCCATCGATCCTTAACTGGGTCACGTTGATCATAACAAACCCTCCGGCATAACCTTTAGGGAGGCTTTTTAAATAAAGATTGTGAACATAAACATCTGAGGTATCAGGAATCGAAAATGCTGACAAAACTCAAGGAAAGGTTTCAATCTTGGATAGCTGCTGAAGCGAAACTAGCTCACAACCTAGGCTTAACTCCAAACCAGATAAGCGCGATTGGAGTAATGTTTGCCATGTTTTCCGCGTTAGCGTACTGGAACTGGCAGTCTCATCCGCTCTACCTGATACTGGCACCCGTTTTTCTGCTGGTTTCGGGTTTTTGCGATGCGCTGGACGGCGCCCTCGCAAGGATGCGTGGACAAATCACAACCTTCGGCGGCTTCCTCGATTCCCTGCTGGACCGTTACGCCGAAGCCATCGTTTTTTGCGGCATCATTCTCGGCGGGTTATGCAATCAATTATGGGGGATTACTGCACTCGTGGGCTCACTGTTAGTGAGTTATGCTCGAGCTAGGGCGGAGGCAGCGGGAGTGAAGATGGAGGCCGTAGGCATAGCCGAACGAGCAGAACGCTTGATTATATTGTCGATGGCGAGTTTTCTACAGGTTGCATGGACAGAGGCGCTAGGCTTTGGCGTAATTATTTTGGCGGTCCTCACAAACCTAACTGTGCTTCAGCGCGTGATTTATTTTCGTAAAGCTTCTCAACAAAAGGAAGAGTAGTTGCTAAGTTAACGTTTAAATGGTCTCCTCCAGCGCAGTTTTCGCTCATCTCGAGCGCGCACTTTCACTATACCACGATGCACTGCGCATGAAACACAATAGTATTTTGTGTCGATATGACTAGGCATGTACGCGCCCTTTTGACGAAGCTCTCTTGCCAGTGTTGGGTCCACGATGGACACTCGGCGAGACAACTTCTTGGCTTTGTCGCGTGGAACCAGCTTGCCGCACATGCTACACTGAACCTGGGAACCTAGTCCTTTACCGCCCTTCGATCTTCCACGGCTTTTTCTCTTCGCTGGCACAGTCAGTCGTCCTCGTATACTCAATTGTCACGGAGGTTAATAACTTTACGCGAAATTATCCACACATCCTATGTTTCACATGGTGAAGAAAGGCATGTTTGATTGAGTTACGGTCGAGGCTTAAGCTCGTGTGAGGCATCCTCCAACTCATGTTTCACTAGCAGCCAGAAGGCTACTTTGAATCTATGAAAAAGGACTTAAGCATTATCCGTTTAAGATAAGAAACGGGGATGCTCGTTGGGTCGGGTTGCTAAGGGTATAAAATGTAGCGTCGCTGGGTGCGACAAACAGGCGGTTCGCTCCCTCCCGAGGGAGAAGGTGGGCACCGCGGGCTTAAACGTCGGTGAAGCGAGGCGGGCGTATCTTTGTAAAGACCACTACAAGGAGTTTAAAAAGGAAACAAAGAAAGAACGAATGCTGGAGAAATGGAGGTACAAGGGTCAGAAAGGCTAATGTATAAATTTTCCTCTTCATTATTAAAGTCGAGCCGAAGATTTCAGTCAGCGAGAGGATGAATGAGTTGAGAATACTCCAACTGCACGCAAACTTCATAGAGTACAAGCCAATAGAAAAGGAAGTCGAGTTAGCCGAGGAGTGCGAGACAAAGGAGCGTCGACTCGAAGAGCTCGTGATCCTGTTCACCACCGTAGAAGATGACGACGATGAGGCCGTTGCCAGAAGAGCAGTGCAAGAAGTCAAGTCCTCTCTCGAAAAGCTGAAGGTTAACAGAATTCTGATCTATCCCTACGCCCACTTAAGCGGCAACTTGGCAAAGCCCGCCACCGCCTTAGGGGTAGTTAAAGCCATGGAGGAGCATGCGAAGGGGATGGGTATCGAAACCCATCGAACCCCCTTCGGTTGGTGCAAGCGGTTTTCAATTTCCGTAAAGGGGCACCCCCTAGCCGAGCAGTTTAGGCTGGTCTTGCCGAAGGAGGCTAAGGAAGAGGAGGCCGTTTCAAAGGCCTTGAAGGCGGAGGAGAAGCTAAAATCTTCTTGGTTCATCCTGCAACCCGATGGAAAAATGGTTCCGGCTATGGAATTCGATTTTGCCAAACACGAAATGCTGGAAAAGTTTGCCAGATACGAAATAGCGAAGGTTAGGGCGGCTGAGCAGATTCCTCCTCACGTTACCCTGATGAGAAAACTGGAAATTGCCGACTATGAACTCGGCAGCGACCCGGGCAACTTCAGATGGTACCCTAAAGGGAGCCTGATCAAATCCTTGTTAGAGCAGTTTGTGACAGAAAAAGTGATAGAGTATGGAGCCATGGAAGTCGAAACTCCAGTTATGTACGATTTTCGACACCCAAGTCTAGCCAAATACCTCGATAGGTTTCCGGCGAGACAGTACACTCTGAAATCTGAGGATAAAGACCTCTTCCTGAGGTTTAGCGCTTGCTTCGGCCAGTTTCTCATGGTTCACGACGCTCAATTTTCCTATCGGCAACTTCCCCTCAGAATCTATGAGTTAACCAGGTATAGTTTTAGAAGGGAGAAGAGCGGAGAACTCGTTGGATTGAGAAGACTGAGGGCCTTCACCATGCCGGACTGCCACGCCCTATGCGCCGATCTGAATCAGGCAAAGGAAGAATTCATCGTTCGATTCAATTTGTGCAGAACGATTTTGGAGGAGGGTTTAGAGCTGGGCAAGGGAGACTATGAGCTGGCCATACGGTTTACACGAGACTTTTATGAAGAAAACAGGGATTTCATTCTCTCGATGGTAAAATTGATCGATAAACCTGTATTGATTGAGATGTGGGAAGGCCGGTTCTTCTATTTTATACTGAAATGGGAGTTCAACTTTGTGGACAACCTAGATAAGGCCTCCGCCCTCTCCACAGACCAGATCGACATTGAAAACGCTGAGAGATACGGCATGACCTACGTTGACGAAAAGGGGGAAAGAAGCTACCCCCTGGTTTTGCACTGTTCACCCAGCGGTGCGATTGAGAGATGCGTATATGCTCTGCTGGAAAAGGCGTATCGAGAGCAGCAAAGGGGAGGTACCCCTATATTGCCGCTTTGGCTAGCACCCACCCAGGTGAGGGTGATACCGGTTTCCGACAGGTTTGTGAAAGAAGCCGAAAAAATTGTGGATGAGATCGAGAAGCACTGCATAAGGGTTGATTTAGACGACAGAGCCATCACGATGCAGAAGAAGGTTAGGGAGGCAGAGATGGATTGGGTCAACTATGTGCTCGTGATTGGCGAGAAGGAGATCGCCTCAGGCGTTCTTCCCGTGAGGGATAGAATGGCTAGAGAGATTAGGAGAATGCGGCTTCAAGAATTGGTAAATGAGATAGAGGAAAAGACGAAGGGTAAACCCTTCAAGCCTTTAACGCTTCCCAAACTTCTATCCAAGCGACCTCAGTTCTTCGGGTGACCACGGAGGAAGTTACGAAAACATACAGAATCAGTGTAACGTTTCCAAATTTTTATATAAGGTTCTAAGCTTCTGATACTATTCTCTATAAAGAGGAGGTTTGTTAAATGCGTATTCAAGAAAGCATTTTTCAATACTCAGACGAGATAGGTCCTGAAAAGGTGTTATACGTTTACGATCCAAAGACAAAGATGAAGGGAATAATCGTAGTCGATAATGTTGCCCGCGGACCAGCCATTGGCGGAATAAGGATGCTTCCAGACATAACCACCGAAGAAATCTTTAGACTGGCAAGGGCCATGACCTTCAAGAATGCGGCAGCCGACATTCGTCACGGAGGCGGAAAAGGAGGCATCGTCGCCGACCCAACCGTAAAAAATAAATATGAGTTGATTCGGGCATACGCAAGGGCCATAGCACCGGTAACAGATTACATTCCCGGTCCAGACATGGGAACCGACGAGCGATGCATGGCTATAATCTACGACGAGATTGGTAGAGCGGTCTCATTGCCCCGCGAGCTTGGTGGAATCCCTGTGGATGAGATGGGGGCTACCGGGTGGGGTGTAGCCTTCAGCACCGAAGTGGCTTGCGAATACATCCAATTGGATTTGTCTGAAGCCACCGTCGCGGTGGAAGGTTTCGGAGCGGTAGGGAAAGCTACCGTCAAGTTCTTGTCAGAGAAAGGCGCAAAGATCGTAGGGGTTTCGGATTCTAAAGGTACAATATACAACCCTGATGGCTTAGACTACGACAAGTTATTAAGGGTCAAGAAGGCGACAGGAACGGTGAGAAATTATAAGGAAGGACGAGCAATGGAAAATGTAGATTTGTTTCGGCTGCCTGTAGATATTATTATCCCAGGAGCTCGGCCGGACACCATTACCGAGAAGAATGTCCACGACATCAAGGCAAAGCTTATTGTTCAAGCCGCCAACATCCCAGCCACCCTAGAGGCTGAGAGAATTCTCCACGACCGGGGTGTCCTCGTGGTTCCTGACTTCATTGCTAATGCGGGTGGAGTCATAACGTGTGCTGTGGAGTGTAGAGGTGGAACCGAGAGAGAGGCCTTTGAGGTGATTAAAGAGAAGATAATTAAGAACACTAAAGTGGTTCTTAACATGGTACGCGACCAAAAGATGCTGCCCAGAGCTGTCGCTGAAAAGGTTGCAAGGGAACGTGTCCTCAAGTCCATGGAGTATAGGGGCAAGATTTAGGGGGTGGTAACTGATGATAGTTGGAGTGCCTAAGGAGATAAAGATAGGCGAGAACCGGGTTGGGGCCACTCCGTCAGGGGTGGACATGCTGGTTAGGGCTGGGCACAAGGTCTTGGTGGAAAAGAGAGCCGGGGAAGGCAGCGGCTTCAGCAATAAAGAATATCAAGATGCCGGAGCAAAGCTGGTGGCCACTCCCGTCGAAGCATGGAAGGCTGAAATGGTGCTCAAGATCAAGGAGCCCATCGAGCCGGAGCTCAAATTCTTCCGTGACGACCTATTGCTGTTCACTTACCTTCACCTCGCCAATCCAGAACTGGAGAAGCTGACTCGTGCCCTCATGGATGAAAAAGTGACCGCCATAGCCTACGAAACCGTTCAGCTACCGGATGGAACGCTACCGCTACTAGAGCCTATGAGCGAGGTGGCGGGCAGAATGGCTATGCAGGTTGCCGCTCACTACCTCGAGAAGACGCATGGTGGAAGAGGTATTTTGATCGGCGGGGTGCCTGGCGTTAGCCCGTGCAACGTGGTGGTTGTCGGGGCTGGCACCGTGGGCTGGAACGCCGCACTGGTAGCCCTAGGAATGGGTGCCAACGTTACCGTCATCAACCGGGGCGTCAAAAGGCTTCGCCACATCGCCGAGACTCTAGGAACCGTACACACGGGGAACCTCACGACGGTTACATTAAGCCCCCGCAGCCTCGCAGAGGCCTTACGGGACGCCGATGTGGTGGTGGGTGCCGTGCTCACCCCGGGTGCAAGGGCGCCGATCCTCGTGACCCGAGAAATGATCAAGAGCATGAAGCCGGGCAGCGTCATCGTGGACGTTGACATCGATCAAGGAGGCATCTTTGAGACCGCTCGCCCAACCACCCACGAGGACCCCATCTACACGGAGGAGGGGGTCATCCACTACTGTGTGACTAACATGCCGGGTGCAGTGCCACGCACCTCAACTATTGCCTTGACGAACGTCACTATGCCCTACGCCTTGGAGTTCGCCAGTCTTGGCTTTGTCGAGGCGGTGAAGAGGGGCACTGCTCTGGCCAAGGGAGTGAACGTTTACGCTGGTTATGTCACTAACGAGGGGGTCGCCGAGGCACACAAGCTAGAGTACCGGCCACTGGAGGAACTGATCTAGCGAGGAGAACCGCAGCTCCCACCATAAACGGTACGGTTGCACCCTAAAAAATGCCTGTAACGTCCCATCGATGAGGCTCTTCAAGTATTCCATTAAGATTTATTTTTAAGTATCGATCGCTAAATAAACCTCTACATTGACGATAAAATCGAGATGAGGAGTGAGGGAGGGCATCTCAAAATGGCAATGGTAGAGCTGGAAGCCATTAAGAAATTAGATTTCAATATGTGCATGCAGTGCGGTGAATGCACCGGCTCTTGCCCAGTCTTTTCAAAGTCCAAACTTAACCCTAGGAGACTGATGCTCGAGATCGCTTACACGATCTCTCCCCTAACCATGTATCCTCCATTAGATATCCGAGAAAAGACTGAAGTTTGGGACTGCACAACCTGCCGCACCTGTTCATATCGTTGCCCTAGAGACGTAAATCCCATGGATGTTCTTATCGGTCTGCGTGGCCTTCTCGTTGAAGAAGGGCGTGTTCCACCCACACTGGGGGATGCATTAGAAAAAGTTTACAAGTACGGAAACCCGTGGGGGCTAAGCCGAAGCAAGAGGTCTGAGTGGGCACAGGACTTGAAAGTAAAGTATGTTACAGAAGGCGAGAAGGTAGAATTGCTCTATTTTGTTGGATGCGCCGCATCCTATGATTCTCGTGCGCAGGAAGTAGCTAGGGCACTAGTAAAGAGTCTAAATGCGTTAGGAATCGACTTTTCGATACTGGGAAACAAGGAGACCTGCTGTGGAAATGAGGTATACTCGCTTGGAGAGAAAGGGCTCTTCGAAGAGTTAGCCGAGAAAAACCTAAGTCTTTTCGACCAGTACGGTATAAATAGTATTATTACCACCTCGCCACACTGCTTTCACGCTTTCAAAAATAGATATAAAAGAGAACTTTCAGTCAAACATTACACACAATATTTCGCAAACTTGATTGATGAAGGAAAATTAAAATTTTCTGGAAGGCTTGATAAAGTGGTAACCTATCAAGACCCATGCTTTTTAGGCAGACACAACAACATCTACGATGATCCTAGGAAGATCATCGAGAGGATTCCAGGCGTAAAGTTTGTGGAGCTAAGGTTGTCGAGAACGCGCAGTGTCTGCTGCGAAGGTGGAGGGGGAAGGATGTGGCATGACGTCCCAGGGGAACGCCTCGCTGAAACTCGCGTCAAAGAAGCCATCAACCTCGGAGCAGAGATATTAGCTGTGGCGTGTCCCTTCTGCCTCCTAACCTTCGACGACGCCATCAAAACAACGGGCAACGAGGAAAAAATCAAGGTTATGGACATCATGGAACTAGTCGCTAAAGCACTTTGACCCTCTAACGGAGTATTGTAAATCGCGTCTTAAACCTTAACCGCCTAGTTTTCTTTTCATTAAACCTCTGGGTCGATTGATAAAAGACATTCTAAATGCCTTTGGGTTGCATGCATGTTAAAGAAGCGTAAAGACTGTATTTTCGCCATATACAAACATTTAAATAAGGCCGGTTTAGGTAGCAAGTTCCTCCTTAACAACAACCTTCTCCAGCGGAATCTTCACTCAAGGGAGCCTTGAACTAGAGAAAAGTAAAGCATTTAAGTGTATTTTTCTACTTTTGTAATGGTGGAAAAATGAGCGTGACTGTGAAAATCGAGGATGCCAAGAAAGAAAAGTTGGACAGATTTCTTGCCTCCGTGCTGCTCAGGGAGGGCATAAAGATAACGCTACAAGAGGCACTCGGCCTCATGGTGGACTACGCTCTCGAAAATGAGGAGGATTTCATTAAGAGACTTAAAGAGTTGCCTCCTCTTGAGGAGGACCCCGCTTGGAAAGAGCTGGAAAGCCCCAAACACTGGGGGGTCAAGGACTCTTCAAGGAGGATAGACGAGTTCCTTTACGGGAGATAGGCGCATGGCCGTGTTTGTTGACACCAGTGTCTTTGTTGCTATGCGAAACGCTGATGATGAACATCACGAGCGAAGCAAGGGTTTGATGAGAAGGGCGCTTAAGGGTGAATTTGGCAGGATTTACACATCAGACTACGTGGTAGACGAGGCGGTAACCACGGCGCTCGTGAGAACGAGAAGACATGATTTAGCCGTAGACATTGGGAAATACGTCATTGAGTCTCCCAGAATCACGAAATTATGGGTTACAAGAGACATGTTTGACGCCGCGTGGGAAACCTTTAAAACACTCAAGGATCACCCACTGAGCTTTACCGACTGCGTGTCGATGACCCTTATCAAAAAGAACAATATTAAGCAAATCATGAGTTTCGACTCCGGCTTCAACGGATTGATCCCGAGGATATATTAACGATCGCTGAAAAACAATAATTTAAAGCTCTCCCTAGCACCAACCTCACTAGACAACCCCCCTGAGGAAAACCTGAGACGAGTCTTAAATCGGGTGAGGGAAAAACTCAGCTTAGAGAATTAGCGTAAGTGATTTAAAAGTTAAATATTGAAGATACCTTCTTCAAGTCTGTAGGTTCAGATGGTCATATGGGTAGGAAGGGAAGGAAATGGACGTAATTGTTTGTGTTAAACACGTCCCAGAAACGGCTGAGGCAGAAATCGTTGTTGATGAGAGCGGAAAAAGGATAAGGACGGAAGACCTGGTGTTCGCCATTAATGAGTGGGATGACTACGCCCTTGAAGAAGCTGTTTTACTGAAGGAAAGGCTCGGGGGCTCAGTCACGATCGTGACGGTGGGTCCAGAGGAAGCCGATGACACCTTGAGGAAGTGTCTGGCTAGGGGGGCAGATAGGGCAATTAGGTTAACGGACAAGACGTTTGAGGGATCGGATGCCTATGCCATCGCCAAGATCTTGCACAAGGCCATCAAGGATTTACCCTTCAACCTGATCCTAACCGGTGCTCAAGCTGGCGATGACGGCTATGCGCAGGTTGGCGTTGTGCTGGCGGAGCTGCTTGGAATCCCCCACGCTACTATGGTGAAGAAGATTGAGCTCAAGGAAGGGTTCGCGAGGGTTAATCGTGAACTCGAGGGGGGCTTAGAGGAGGTCGTGGAGGTGAAGCTTCCGGCGGTGCTTGCGATCCAAACGGGGATTAATGAACCTAGGTATGTGTCGATAATGGGCATCAGAAAGGCCAGGGAGAAAGAGATAAGGGTTCTTGGTTTGAGGGACCTTGGCTTAAGGGAGGAGGAAGTTGGAGAGTCTGGATCTTGGATAACTGTGGAGAAGATGTTTATGCCTCCTGTAGAGAAGGAAGCGGAGATTTTAACGGGAGGACTCGGCGAGATCGCGGCGAAGGTTGTAGAAACCCTGAGGGCGAGGGGGCTGGTCTAGATGAAGGAACTTTTTGTCTTAGCCGAGCACAGGCGAGGCGAAATCAGAGACGTAACCTTTGAAATGCTAACCAAGGGCAGGGAGTTAAGCCAAAAGATAAACGTGGATTTAACGGCGGTTCTCTTGGGTCACAACGTTAAAGAATTTGCGAAAACCTTGGCGGATCAGGCGAAAAGGGTTTTAATCGTGGATGACGCGAGATTGGAGAACTTCAACGCGGAAGCATACCAGAGGGTTTTATCCCATCTAATTTCTGAACGAAAACCCTCACTGACCTTAGTCGGGCACACGGCCTATGGTGTGGACCTAGCCCCAAGCCTTGCAGCCGAGCTAAATGTGCCGCTAGCCACAGACTGCATAGACCTTGACTTTGAGGGGGAAAGGCTGGTTGTGGTTCGTCAAGTGTATGGTGGCAAGGTAAACGTTAAGGCGTCGCTTCGTAAATCTGAAAGCTACGTTGTGACGCTTCGTCCAGGAACCTTTGAAGCCCAAGAAGTGAAGCCTCTAGGCGGTGAAACGATTGAAATAGCGTCTCCACTTTCAAAAGATATTGAGTATAAAAGGTTCATTGAATTTTTTGAGCCTCCCGCAGGAGAAGTGGACATATCAGCAGCGGACGTCATAGTTGGGATAGGCCGAGGAATCAGGGACATCGAGAACATGCCGGTAGTGGAAAAGCTGGCAGGGGCGCTTGGAGGCGTCCTCGCATGCTCACGCCCCATCGTCGATAAGGGCTGGCTTCCCAAGGATCGGCAGGTCGGGACCTCTGGAAAAACCGTGAAGCCTAAACTGTACATCGCCATCGGCATCAGCGGCCAGTTTCAACACGTGTCTGGCATGAAAAACGCCGACCTCATCATTGCCATAAACAAAGATCCGAAAGCACCGATCTTCCGTGCGGCCGACTACGGCGTTGTAGAAGACTTGTTCAAGGTCGTGCCCACATTAACGAATAAATTATTAGAGGAGAAAACGTCAAAGTGAGGTGAAGAGATGCGTTTTGAATTAACCGAGGAGCAGATGGACATCAAGAAAGCCGTTAGAGAGTTTTGTGAAAAGGAGTTCACCCCTGAGTTGGGGTTGGAGCTTGACAGGAAGGAGGAGTACCCAAGGGAGATTTATAAGAAGGCTGCTAAGCTGGGGTTCACTAGCATCAGGTTCCCGGGGGAGTATGGAGGTCAGGGATACGGCATCCTTGAGGAATGCTTGGTGATTGAGGAGATGTGCAGAGCTGACCCCGGGATAGGTGTCGCCGTGGTTTCTGGAACCTTTGGTAGTGACCTAATAATGGAACATGGAACGGAGGAGCAGAAGGAGAAGTATATTCCACCCTTGTGTAGGGGCGAGCTTATATCAGCCTTAGCGTGTACCGAGCCGGCTCATGGAAGCGACATCACACGGATGGACACCACTGCGGTGAAGAGTGGAGACGAGTGGTTGATCAATGGATCGAAAACCTTCATCACAAACGTTCCGGTTGCAAACTTCTTTAACGTACTTTGCCAGACAGATCCTAAGGTTACACCTCCGTATAGGGGTGAAAGCGTGATCATCGTGGACAAAGATACTCCTGGGGTAGACGTTGCCCAATTAAAGGATAAAATGGGGATCAGACCGGCGGTGACCGGCGAAATATCCTTTAGCGATGTCAAGGTGCCTGAAGATAACCTCATCGGCGAGTTAAACAAGGGATTCTACTACGTCATGGGCTTCTTCGATGTGAGTAGAATACCTATCGCAGCTCAAGCTGTCGGAATGGCTCAAGGGGCCTTTGAACGCTCCTTTAATTATGCAAAACAAAGGGAGCAGTTCGGGAGCCCCATCATACAGTTTCAAGCCATTCAGTTTAAGCTAGCTGAAATGGCGATGAAAATCGAGGCGGCGAGGCTGCTCACTCACAAGGCTGCTTGGCTGGTGGATCATGGGAAGATTGATCCGATGATTACTTCCATGGCGAAAGCATATGCAAGCAAAGCCGCTATGGAGGTTACCGACGAGGCGATTCAAATCTATGGAGGGTATGGCTACATGGGAGACTACCACATTGAGCGATTTCATCGCTGCGCAAAAATAACCGAAATCTACGAGGGAACAAGCGAGATTCAGAAGCTAACCATTATGAGGTACCTCCTCAAGAGAATGTGAGCACCGGAAACTGACGTGTGCGTGCGGTTTAACGAAGCCTAATAGTCCGCTTCCCCTTATTCCACGCCTTTCCTTCTAGGAAAAATCAATTGCAGTCATAAACATTTAATTATCCTAGGGTGTTTTTGAGGCTTTCAATATCGAATTTCGTGTTGGCGCAACCGTTCTTAGGAAGAGGCATTCCTTGACCCGTCAAACCCATGCCCTTCAGGTAGGTATCCCCTAGTTTTAGTTCGTGGCTGCACGCCACTCCCACGACTCCCTCGTACCGGTTGTTCTTTAATATCTTTGGGATGCAGGAGCTTCCGGCTAGCACGTATACGTCGTATCCTCTTTCTCTTCCGAGTTTCGTGGCTTGATTAATCAGGCAATCCGGGGAGCAGTGGGCGCAGTAGTAGGAGGGGATGTTTGGATCGAAACGCGCTTGACACTTGTTGTCCATGTATTTCCTTGAACAATGAGGCAGGAGAAGAGCTCTTCTTTTCGTTTTGAGAAACCTTTCGCGCTCTGAAAGATTTCTCACGTACACGTCCACCAGATCCTCGACGAGTATGAGGGCCTCAGAAACGTCTAAGCCTATGATTTCACCAACCCTAAACCTCTCAGCCAGTTCTCGCGTCTTCTTTCCGATTCTCCTGTGCACATTCTTTTCACGAGCAACCCTAGCCAACTCTTTGAAAAAGGACTTTGAAACGTGTGATAGATCGAAACTAAACCCGTAAGGCATACTTATCAATGTTAAGGAATACACGTTTAAGATTAACTATACTATAGTTGGTAAACCACTAGTGTAACGTTCAAAATATCCAAATGGCAGACCTGAGCCGTGCGAGGGCACATTTACGATCTGGGAAGGAGACTTAGTTCTGTTTATCATGGAAGGAGCAAAACTCATTACAGAGGAAGGGTGAAGGAGTAACATATACCGTGGGTTAAAAATGGTCAGGAAACGTGAACCTTCTCCCCATGTTTATCCTCTTCCAAGTGCACCTTTCATAGATCTCTACCTTAATCTTCCCCAAGACTCCGATCTTAAAGTGATTGTTGATGAAGCCCTAGATGCATTGAAGGAAGACAAATTTGCCGGAATCATTGTAACAAAGAATAAAATTCCGGGAATATACATTCAGAAATATGGTATTACAAACCTTTACAAGATGAATTTGAGAAGGAATTATCGTTTGACCTACACTTTAATAAGTCTGGATGAAGGTGTGTGTCCTCACGTTATAGAAGTAATGACGCATTCTGGATATCTCAAACGATTTGGTTATAAAAGAAGATGAGCATGCCTATCGTAAAGGTTTGAGACTTGATTCTAAAAGTTTTGTCAATTTGGGGTTATCTGGAAAAACCCATACTATCCTCCGACCGTTAAAGACGATCTTGTTTGAGGATTCCAGATATTCCAAAATCCTTTTGAAAGTCTGGTATTGAACCTTTTTGGGCAAGGAGTTCCAGAGTTCTTTACGGGTCGGATAGGTTTCAGCCTTCTTGATGGCATTCTCTACCATAAGAATAGTATCTAGTTGTGGCTCATGGAGAACAGGTGCCATGTTTTTTGCCTCACTATCTGTAGGTAATAAACTAATATATAAACTTATACAATTTCCACCAACCATGAATGGGGCTTTAACTCTGGATAACAGTGAAAATAACTGATGGCTGTCACCCCCTTTCACTATTTTTTCTGCGTCCTTGTGTGCGCGGGTGTTCTTAGTGCTACAGGGGCTTAAACTTGTATACAATTCTGTCTAAACTTCATGCTTCACCTCAAGTATGCATGAACAAAGGAGTTGTGGCTGAGTCGTGTGTCCACTCTGCCTATCTACCTCAGAATGCTTTTAAGCCGTACGATTTCACTGTATGCTAAGAGGGACATTTATGGTTGCGTTAAGAAGACCGCCGCTTTTCTATCCAGAGATTACCGTGGACGAAGTGTTAAGAAGAACCGCCAAAAGGAGGCCGGATAAGCCGGCCTTCGCTTATCCCGAGGAAGTTGCATTCAAGGACTTCAATATGCTGGCTAGCAAATTTGCAGCAGCGTTGGCGGATATGGGGGTTAAGAAGGGGGATAGGGTGTGCGTATACCTACCTAATAGCATAGAGTTTGAGGTAGCTTATTATGGAATCGCTAGGGTTGGAGGGGTGCTGACTCCGATGAATCCTATGTTTAAGGAGATGGAGGTTGAGTTTCAGGCAACGGACTCCGAGGCTGTCGGGATCGTGTGCTTAGACAAATCATATCCGATTGTTAAGAAGGTCATCGAAGGCGGGAAGACGAAGCTAGAATGGGTTGCGGTGGTTGGCGAGAAGCAACCTGACACCTACTCCTTCAGCGAATTGCTGGAAAAGTATCCTCGCAGCCCGCCAAAACATGTTTTTGATGTTAAGGAGGATTTGGCGGTACTCCCCTACACGGCTGGTACAACGGGCCTTCCAAAGGGAGTGATGCTAACGCACTATAACATAGTTACTAACATGCTTCAAACAACTGTAGCCTTTGAGATCCATGAGAATGACGTTTGCTTAACGGTTCTGCCCCTCTACCACATTTACGCGCTCAACGTCACTATGGGGCCAGCCGTCTATGTAGGGGCGACGCAAGTTGTTATGCAAAGGTTTGACGTTGAACGGTTCTGTGAACTCGTCGAGAAGCACAACGTTACGTGCGTAAACATGGTAACCCCCATGTTCCTTTACATCGCAGACTACCTAGAGAAGCCCCAAACCAGAAAGTACGATTGGTCAGCTCTTCGTTACGTCAATAATGGAGCTGCGCCGATCCCACTGGCAGTAGCTCAAAGATTTGAGAAGGTGGTTAGGGAGAAGTGCAACAGCTCGGTGATAGTGATGCACGGATGGGGTCTCACCGAGGCATCGCCGGTGGTGGCGTCTAACCCCTACTACAAGATAAAGGTAGAGTCTCAAGGAATCCTTTTGTCCGACACCGAGCACATGGTTATCGATCCCGAAACCGGTCACGAGTTGCCGGTGGGGGAGCGTGGAGAGATCATAGTTAAAGGTCCTCAAGTTATGAAGGGATATTGGAAGAAGCCTCCTGATGAGGGTTTCATAACCATTAAGGGTGAAAAGTGGTTAAGGACAGGAGACTTAGGTTACGTAGATGAAGAGGGCTACGAGCACTTGGTTGATCGAATAAAGGAGATCATCAAATACAAAGGCTATACCGTGGCTCCCTTCGAACTCGAAGACCTACTAATGAAGCATCCATCCGTGGCTGATGTAGCCGTGATAGGCAAGCCTGAACCGGTCGTTGGAGAAATCCCGAAGGCGTTTATCGTACTAAAGCCAGAGTGCAAGGAAAAAGTAGCGAAGGAAGAAATTATCGATTGGGTCAAAGAGAGGATCTCAGCGTACAAGAGGATAAGGGAAGTCGAATTCGTGGATAAGATTCCGAGGTCCATGGCTGGAAAACTCCTAAGAAGGCACCTAAAGGAGCAAGAGCTTAAAAAGATAGACGAGACTTAGATTTCACCCGATTTACGCCTATTTTAGAATTTAAACTACGAAATAAGCCCCTCCGTTTCTATCGCCCGTTTTTAAGCCCCAGAAAAGCAGTTGTTTCAAAACACTTCATTTTTAGCAACTCATTCTGCGGAATTTGACGAAGTGCAGAGACGAATACCAATCATACGTCCTAGGAGACGAAAATTTGTCATTGTGAGGGCATTAATTGAACAACAAAAGATATATTAAGATATATTGTGACTATATTAAGGTATATTAAATATTACGAAATTGGGGATGAGAGGGGAATCAACGGTGGCTTTGCGTAAAGGAATAGGTATGTGGATATCGGGATTTTTGGCCTTTCTAGCGGGTTTGGACGCCTTCAATGCCATAATCTTATTGAACACCAAAGGTGCGGACGCGACTTTTAAACCGTACCTTATAGGCTATGTAACGGGAGAGATGCAAGTAATGGAATACTTCTGGGCGTCTATAATCCTAACCTCGATCTTTCTCGGTCTCACCTCCATAATCGCATCCCACGGACCATCACCGCTTCAAGCCATGTTGAAAACAATCGCTGAAGTAGAAGAAAAAATTGCTACCAGCAAAAAAGTCATAGAAGAAATAAGGACGGAGGTGGATGCGAAACTTGCGTATGACAAAATTGCTCGCCTGAACGAGGCAAAAATTATCTTCTCCCCCATCATTGAGACCCTTAACGCAAACATTGACAACATTAGAAAAGAGATGCTGATAGAGATACAGAAAATTAAGGGCTTGAACAAGGAAGGTGCAATGTCCACAGAGGAGAAGTTAACGGAACAAGGACTTTCGAAGAAAGTAGCACAGAACATTGTTAGGTTCTATGAATGTGATAAATAGTATAAAGAAATGGATTGACCCGATGGTTAACCCGAGTTTCTGGCTCATTTCATCGTTTAAAACGTTTGGCGATTTCCGGGTTCTTAATTTCTACCCATGTTAGGATTGGCACCACGGATATCTCTATTAGCTCCCGTGTAGAACTCGCATCTTTGCTTGGATAGTCGTCTATGAGGCACTTGCCTTTTTGGGCGTATTTTCCAGTTTATTCAGCGCGACTGAGCAGTTCTTTAAGCGCCTTCACCTCTTTTCTGAGCGTGGTTACCTCGCTTTCTAATGCGGTGACCCTAGCCTCAGCCTCCTTCTTAAGCTCCTCTATCTCCGCTAAAAGGCTCGCTCTCTCAGTCTCTAAAGCCTTAATTTTTTCTCGTAAATTCTTTAAAACCTGCACAAGTTCTTCCTCAATGCCTTTAATTCTTTCAGCCACGCTTTTAATGCTTGCCTTCTCTTTTCCAGTCATGGCTCGGAATTTAGCTCCACAGCCAGAACATTCGAACAGTCCTATCGTGAACTTCCACCCTTGACCAGTCTTACCAGGTCTTGTAACCATATACCAAGTCTTATAGGGACTCGTGACCTCGATTCCACACTTCGGGCATGTGGCCAACCCCAACCCTCAACACTAATTTTGAGACAGACTCTAAAATGCCTTTTTATCGGCGTAACACTAGCTATTAGAAAAGGCTAACTCTGAGGCCCTTTAATGTATCCGACCACAGTATTTGACGTATCTCGGTGCTTGCCAACGCTTTATTTCCCAGCCTCCAATTACGACATTAAATACCCCAAACATAAAGAAAAGATAAATATGTGGAAAACCGGAAAATTGTTCCCGGGGGGAATTTGATGGTGAGGATAAAAATAACCGTAGTTAAGAAAATGAGGACCGAAGATATTTTTGGCGAGAACGTACCGAGGATATCAGAGGAAGCCAGTTGTTGTGAACGTTTTGAGGAAGGTGACACATTCACTTCTGAGGATGTGAATAGGGGAATGCCTGAAGGCTGGCCTTGTCCGTGGGCATACAATGACATATATAGAGGTTTAGTCGTTTTGCAGTATGGTGGAGATTTTCGGTCGGTAGGGATTAAAGAAAAGGGTCTAGTCTACTTAGCCTGTACCGACGGTTTGAGACCCGTAATATTTAAGCTAGAAAGACTTGAAGAATAGTTTTCCTACAACCCACTAAGAAATCTCGAGGACTTGTATGTCTCCAAGCATGAAGGGTTGTTTTGCGAGCACTTAAATAACTTTGACCGTATTCCTTTTAGAGCGTAGCTCAGGGGCGAAACATCGAATGCAAGTTTGTGCTTTAATCATGAAGGGAGACGTGTATGGACGTCGCATCGTTGAAAACATCTGTAAAAGGGGATTCGCCCACTGGTTCCGGTGGCTGCACGAATTTGAACCCACCATACCCGCCGATCTCTTGGACCACCCTGAAAAATATCTGCCAAGGGAGATGCCAGAATGCGACCTGATCCTGTCCCTTGGGCTGCCCTCCGACTTGCAATACACCCTACCCATCATAGCCAGAAGGACAAAGGCTAAAGCAGTCATAGCACCCATCGACGATTCCAGTTGGATTCGCCCAGGATTAAGGGGCCAGATTCAGAGGGAGCTAGCAGAAATCGGCGTGGCGTCAGCCTTTCCTAAACCCTTCTGCTCGCTGGAGAAAACGGGTAACCCCTACATAGATATGTTTGCTGAACATTTCGGGAGACCAAAGCTTGAAATAAAGATGGAAGAGGGCATAATCAAGGAGGTTCAAGTTAAACGTGGCGCCCCATGCGGGTCTACATGGTTCATTGCAGAGAAGTTGGTGGGGTTGGATGCCTCCTCTCAGCAAAGGCTTCGAGATGAAATAGCGAAGGCCCATCACGTGTATCCTTGCCTCGCCAGTATGACTATAGATCCCGAACTTGGAGACACCATTCTCCATAAGTCTCAGTATCTAATCAGAGAAGGAGTCGAAGAGGCGCTTGGGCTTAAGCCCTCCACTAAGGAGAGCGAGTGATAGGATAAGTTATGTATGACTCGTGCGAAAAGCGGCATCACCCGAAAGCTTGACTCCAAACAAGGTGAGGCGTTGTGCGTCGATGTTTTCGGAGGTGTAAATTAGAGAGCTGATATTTTCTACGTTTTTATTAGAATATTTTGTTACTCCCTAATGTTACTCTGATAGATTTTTAACTTTCTTATCAAATACCTTAATTATCCTTTCACGCCTAAGTCACTATAAACCAGTGCAGATCGTGCAGTCATCTTTTCGAATTCATTAATCAATCTGTGCAAATATGAATCTTGGTTGTCTTTCCTTACGTGCACGAATGGCACGCGTTCTATCGGCTGCTGATTTTTTCTTTTTAATAGGATATCGGATTAACGTTTTTTGCACTTTTGCTTTTGGGGGTGTGAGGTATTCTTCTTCGTGGACGCCTGCAATTTCGTAGTCATGCTCGGTGATGAATTCATGAAGTCTTTTCACTGTTGGTTCTTCTTCGCTATAGGGTCCAAGATGAAGAATCTGAGCCACTGTTCCATAGTTCCAAGTCTCCAATTTAACTTCAATTTCTGGAACCTTTTGGGGGAGAGATGTTGTGTCCTCTGGAACGGGTAGCCCCCAGATTCCTGTCCATTGATCTTTTGGCAAAAGATGGGCATCTGGCCAACGAGCCCGCAGTTTTCCAACCTTGAACGTCACTCCTTTCTTTTTCATTTCGAATTTTAGTTTGTAGACAGAGCCATAGAGAGCAGGCAGTGCCTTCTCCGCAACCTTGCTTGGATCACCTTTCGTATACACAACTGCCATCTTTTGCGCCTTCATTTCAAGGATTTCAGGTTTTGTAGGCGATTTTGCTTTCTCACTAGGTCTTTCTCTCTTTCTCGACATAACCATATCCGCAAAACAAAACAGAACAGTAAGTAACCTTAAAAGCGTATCGCTCGTGCGCTAAAACGTTTACACGTTCAACATGTTATTTTACGGCACAAAAACAGCTGCTGCAATGACTGTTGTCCATAAGCCGCCTTTGTCTCCGGTTGCAGATTGCGTTAAGTTGGTTGTTTTGATGATTAGTCCACTGGTTTTGAAAAGTTGTTTCCTCTCGTCCCAAGCTGTTTCGGGGTCAAAGGGAATTCCCATGGTTGTAGCCAGCATTGTTGCAGCCAAGTCTTCCGCGTAATCTCCAGCCACCTCGTCCGTTTGTCCAAAAGAATGATGCTCGGAAAGATAACCATAATTGTTTTTTTCTGATGGAATTGCCACCCCTATCGATGCCACAATTAATCTGTGCGGCTCATTAGTTGAATTCCTAGCCAGAACAACAAAGGCTACTTCCCCAGGCTTTAGCATCTTCAAACCTTTCTCTTTTGGGATGAGTTTGCAGCCTGGCGGTATTATGCTGGAAACGTTTACTATGTTGTAGTGTTGTATTTCCGCACTTCTTAAGGCTAATTCGAAGGATTGCAAATGCTCCCTGTGTTTGCCAACACCTTTCGTTAAAAAGAAATATCTTGGAATCATCTTGGAATCATTTTGAAAATGAATTACAGAACAAGCTTATTAGTTTTTTGTTTTCTGGCAGACACCATCCCTTATTAGCGGTAAAGCATTTTGTACTCATAACGAAGATACGACTTTCTTAAGAAACTTCAATAAAAGCCACCAAAGGCCCGGGCCTTTCCTTCTAAACTTTAGCCTTCCGCTAAATGCGTGTGCTATGATGCGTAACACTATCGTGGCGTCGCAATAGCACGTAATTCTTTTCCTTTGCCAGAAATTTTTCCTCAACTTATTGCTTCTTCTAGAGTGCAACCTGATAGACCTCTCCATTGGGGGAATCTCTTTCTTTCGGAAACTTTCGGGGCCATCGTTTTTGGTGAAAGTGATATGGCTAAAAGCTGCGTGAAATCTTTTGGCACGCCACCACCGATACAAACGATGCCTATATCCCTCGTTTTTCGCCTATGCTCACAAATTGGCAGAAATCTTTTACCTAAGCTACTATAAATTTCCACGCTTTTGTTTGCATTCCAAAAACAACCCTCACAAACTTTATCTTTCGCCACTCAAATGTTATCTAGCGGCCGAATGACGACAAAAACTGGATGAAGATGAATGAACAGAGTTACGCGGACGGCCAAAAATAGTTAACTTGATTTACATCTCCTAACGCATAATTTTTTCATTTACCCTGCCTAAAATTCATTCCGAGAACGTACAACTCTGCGCTCTTTGCCCTGCTAGCTTTCGGTTTGATCAACTTCACAAAGGCGAAGCGCTCTTTGACCTCCTTCACAAAGTCGTGGAGCATGTCGCCCTGAAAGACCTTCACAAAAAAGTTTCCTCTAGGCTTAAGGATGGAAGAGGCTATTTGCAGAGACTGTCGAGCGAGGTCAATTTGACGGGAGTGGTCGAGTTCCCAGATTCCGGAGATGTTGGGAGACACATCGGAAACCACGACGTCGGCTGATCGAGGCAAAAGCTCCCTAACATACTCGACTGTTTGAGGCTCAGTTATGTCGCCAATCAGGGTGCGAACATTGGGAAGATCAATCGGCTCTATGGGCTTAAGGTCTACTCCCAGCACAAAGCCCTCGTCACCCACGATCCTTCGAGAGGCTTGCATCCAACCACCAGGAGCCGCCCCCAAATCCACCACCACGTCCCCGGGCCGGATAAAATGATGCTTTTCTACGGCTTGAAGAAGCTTGTAGGCTGCACGTGATCGGAATTTTTCCTCCTTCGCCCTTCGGTAATAGTATTCCCTTTTTCGTTCCTTGACCCAAGCCTTTGGCAAGATCAGCTGTCACCCGAAGGACTCGTTTCCCTCTGCACAAGACCTAGGATCCATTCCGTCAATTTTTCGCACTCGTTGGGTGATATGGCGCTCCATGCTGCGCATCGGGAATCGTCTGGGCACATCATGCAGGGGCAACCAAGAACGGAGTCTATGGATGCTGGTCGTCTTTTGGGATACAGCCGATAGGTCCATCGTCCACTAAAAAGCTCGCGCTCTCGGAGAATCAAACCCTTCTTTTCCAGCTTTATGGCTATTCGGGAACCCTCCCTGCTGCTAGCGCCCAATTTCCTCCAAAGCTCGGATTGAAGTATGCCTTCGCTTCTCGCATTCGTAATCAACTGCAGAGCCAAGTGCTCCAGATCGTTGCGCCTCGACATATTCATCGATCCCTCAAAGCCTCTCTTAAATAAATGGACTTTAAACCATAAAAACATGTATGTTGATACCTCAGCTTCACGTAATCTGACAACAATTTTTGCTCATTTTTTACTTGGATTCAGCCAACCATGTGAATTGATTTATACTCGTGCGCACAAAGGTTTTTGCAAAACTAAAAATGTGAAGAAAAGAAGTAAGAATTTCCCTCTTCTGTACATTATTTACATTTTACAAAGCGTTTGAGCAACGGTGTCTGCGTATGTGTTCTAAAGTTTTTGCATAATCTATTGGAACTCAGAACGCTAAAGTTACCCTTCCTGCATTACCATGGTAGATCATTATAAACCGACTAAGAATATCTCGACCGATCAGAGCAATAATTTGAAGGGGTCTTAGATCAGCACCGATTACAGCACTAAGATCAACCACGAGACGAGGGAGAATGAATCTTGCAGGATACAAATTCTGGTTCGTGGGCCCAGCAGTAGTTAATACTGTTGCAACACCTATGGGACTTATTTGGAGACTTGAAAGAACCAACAAATCAACGACGCTAATTGAAGCTCCAGTATCTATAATTGCCCTTCCTTTGACAGGTGGAGGTGGGGTGATACCCTGTTTGGTTAAGTGATCTACGAGTATTTGAGGGAGGGAGACTTCGATAGGGAAAATGGCCCCACTCGATCTTAGTGCCTCTGGAGGGGAGAATTGCACCTCATAAATTGGCACGAGTAACACCTAACATAAGTGAGGGAGTTATTTCAGTAGGCTCTACCTCACTCACCTTTTTAATGAAGAAGGGCTGGTTTCCGTATCTCTTTACCCCTTCTTTATACGCGTCTTCTAAACTAGTAAATACATCGATGAGTTCTTTTCCTTTGATAAGGACGTATTTATCTCTATACTCCTCTAACCACTCTGCTCTTTTAGACTCAAAAAACTTTAGCTCTTCCTCCAACTCCATCGCTTTTAACCCCTTTCTGCGATACTTGACTAAGTACACTACTTAATAAATTTTCCACTGAATAAGAACTTGCCTCATTTTTCAAGTACACTACCAAGCATGGATTTGAGTTCTTTAACGATGATGCATTTTGCTTCTGCTAGTGCTTCTTCTTTCGTAGTTGCACCTAGACTTTCTAGGATTTTGTACAGTGCTGCGATTTTGCAAACAATTTTGCAATGGTCTTCTTTGCAAAATAATGTTAAAAAAGGGCCTTTTTTATGTGTGCACGCGCTAGACAACGGAGCGAATCTTTAAAAATAATTTGAACGCTGAAACTAGTTGGTTAGATAATTAATGTTAGTGTGTTGTTCTAAGGTGTAGGATTAAATAATAGAAGATAATTAAGTTCTTTAAAGGGATATGTGATGAGCGTGAAGGAAAAACAACTTCATGGAATTATTCTGGTGTTAGCCGTCGCTTTGGCGAGTGTGGGCGGTTACCTCGTTGCTTCCATTCAGCAGAGTCGGGGTGGTCAGCCTAGTCAACCTAGTTCCCTCTATACACCTGTGCGCGTGGTATACGCGGAACAGGGTGAAGGAGCACAGCTAAAGACTATTGTGGTTTCTGGCTTAGGCAGAGCCGCAGGGAAGCCAAACCAAGCGGAGTTGAGACTGGGCGCAACGACACAGGCGGACAACGCGATGGGAGCCGAAACAAAAAACTCCGAGATCATGAATAAAGTAATCGACGCCTTGAAGGCATACATACCCGAGAAGGACATCGAAACCGCATACTTCAGCCTCTATCCAAGATACTCATCGTATGGGGAGACCATAATAGGGTTTGAGGCAACCCACATGCTAAAGGTCACCACAACCGACCTAGAGAGCATCGGTAAGCTTATTGATGTGGCAATTGATGCCGGAGCCAACAGAGTAGAAGGCGTGTACTTCACCTTCACAAAGGACAAGATGGAGGAGCTAAACACTTTAGCCAGACAAAGTGCGGTGGCAGACGCTAGGGCAAAAGCAGATATCGTTGCCAGTTCGCTAGGAGTTAAAATTGTTGGTGTGGCAGGAGCCGTCGAAGAAACTACCTATTCATATTATGAGGGATGGAGGGGAGCTGTGGTTGTACCAATACCTACTCCGGCGCCTATCATGCCACCGACAGAACTAGAAGTATCAGTCGTGATCAAGATCACATTCATGATCGAATAACGTTCCTTGATCTAAACTGGGTCTCGCTCACTGCCCTTGCGAACAAAGAGATTAACGGATAGCGCGCGCAATGCACGTAAATAGTATGTACTGCCTAGGCATCGAAAGCACGGCCGACGATTTTAGTGTGGGAATCCTCTCTTTCGATGGAAAGGTTCTTGCCAACGTGATCAGCGCCTACGTGCCTGAGGAGGGGGGCATCCACCCTAGGGAGGCAGCTAGGCATCACGCGGAGGTTGCTGGAAGGGTTTTGGCAGAGGCCTTTCATAAAGCGAAAATAAATCCTCAAGATGTGGGGGTTGTTGCCTTTTCTCAAGGTCCCGGCTTAGGTCCTTGTCTTCGCACCGGCGCCACAGCCGCCCGAGCCTTAGCTTCCTATCTTCAGATTCCGTTGGTGGGAGTCAATCATTGTGTTGCCCACATCGAGATAGGCAAACTGATAACGGGTGCGAGGGACCCCGCTACCCTCTATGTTTCCGGAGGAAACACTATCGTATCTGCTTTCGAGGCGGGAAGGTATCGCGTTTTCGGCGAAACCCTCGACATAGCGGTGGGAAACTGCCTTGACGTTTTTGCTCGAGAGGCGGGTCTGCGTCAAAAGGAGGAGGCCCTTGGCGCGATGGTGGAGCAACTGGCAAGTCGTGGCCAGGTCTTCGTTCCGTTACCCTACACGGTGAAGGGCATGGATTTATCCTTTAGCGGGCTTCTCACAGCGGCTGTTCAATTGCTTCGTGAGGGGAAACTTCGCCTCGAAGACTTGTGCCTCAGTCTTCAAGAGGTGGCTTTCTCCATGCTCACCGAGGTCACGGAGAGGGCATTAGCCCACACGGAGAAGCCAGAGGTTCTGTTAACGGGTGGGGTGGCAGCGAACAAGAGACTTCAATCGATGCTTAGTGTAATCGCTGAGGAGCATGACGCACGATTCTGCGTCGTTCCAAAGGAATACGCCTTAGATAACGGTGCCATGATTGCATGGACGGGAATCCTCGCCTATCGGCACAACATAACGGTTCCTATCGAGAAAAGCTTCGTTAAACTAAGATGGCGATTAGACGAGGTTTATGCGCCTTGGGTTGAGGGCTAAGCCATGCTCATCAAAAAGGGAGCCGAAGCCAACCTATACCTGGAAGAGTGGCACGGTCGCAAGGTGATAAGGAAGCATAGGGTGTCGAAAAGGTACCGGGTTCCCGAACTAGACATGGAAATCCGATCCCATCGAACCATCCACGAGCCCCAGATCATCCATAAGGCAAAGGAGGCAGGGGTTCCAACGCCCACCATCTTCATGGTTGACACCGCTGAAGCAACCATCCTCATGGAATTCGTGGAAGGAAAGCAGGTTAAGCAAGTTCTAGACCATCTTTCCCCCGAAGAGAGACATCGCTTGTGTCGTCACATCGGCGAGCTTATTGGGCGCCTCCACAACCATGGGGTTATTCACGGCGACCTCACCACCTCCAACATGATTTTGACCCCCCACGGCAAAGTCGTTTTCGTGGACTTCGGTTTGAGCGAGCGATCCACGGAACTGGAAGCGAGGGGGGTGGACCTACACCTGATGAAGAGAGCCCTCCAAAGTACCCATTATAAGTATGCGAAAGACAGTTTTGAGGCGGTTACGGAAGGGTACTCCGAAATCACTGGAGATAACGAGGCAAAAAATGTAATGGGAAAAATTCGAGAGATCGAGAAAAGAGGGCGTTACGTTTCCGAGAGGTAGAGAGCAGAAAAGGAGGATGAATGGCGCAAAATGGCACCTAAGAGATCTTTCCCGAGAGGCAGAGTGGCCTTTTTCGTGACAAGCAACATTCACAAATTCAATGAAGCCCGCCGTGTTCTTGCCGAGTATAAGGTTGCAACTGCCCTCCTCAACATAAAGGCCCTAGAAATCCAAGATGACAACATAGAAAGCATTGCGAAAGCCAGCGCTATAGACGCTGTAAAAAAGTGTAGCCTTCCCATCATCGTGGAGGACGCTGGACTTTTCATAGATGCCTTAAATGGCTTTCCCGGACCCTATTCCTCCCACGTGCATCGAACCATAGGAAACCAAGGTATTCTCAGATTGATGAAAAACGTAGAAAAGCGAAACGCCCATTTCCATTCGGTAGTCGCCTTCTGCGTCCCAGGAGAAACGCCGAAATGCTTTCACGGTATGGTTAACGGGAAAATTTCGCAAGAAGAGCGTGGAGGCTCCGGCTTTGGCTTCGACCCCGTCTTCGAACCCTCGGGCGGGCGAGGCAAAACCTTCGCGGAAATGACTACAACAGAGAAAAATACATATTCGCATCGAGCACGAGCCCTACGAAAATTCGCCCAATGGTACATAAAGACGTAACTCCAACTCACCAGTGAAAAACATATCGAACGTTTTAAATATTAGCACCCCCTCGCTCCTAAGGGTCTTAACGCGTATTTCGGCATATTAGGAGGAATTGGGGTGACTACTCGCGTTTTCTAAAGATCTCGTTCTGTCCACTTCGCATAGTGCTGAAGCCAGCCTCGATCAGTTTTCAGGCCTCGTCAGCCGTCTTAACCCTGGCTGTAAATTTTTGAATCAGCTCTCGTCTCGTGCGTGCAAAGGTGATTTATGTGTGTTTAGCCAAATGATCAGCAGCGTTGCTGTTGCCAATATCGCTGCTGATAGCATGAAGCTGTATTCTAGCCCATATTGAATAACTACGCTTGCCGTAATCAACGGTGCCATTCCCTGTCCAACGTCTATTCCCATCATGTAAAGTGAGTTTGCGAGTAACATTTCTAGAAGGCTTGATGTGATCTGCGATAAGCATTGAGCCCACGGGGAAGAGCACCCCTTGAATTGCACCAATTAAAGCGAAAATTCCTGCAAAAGCGAAATTATCTACAGATATCGCTAAGGCAAAAGAAAATAAGTTACGGGGGAGCTGAAAAGGTACCTCCTTTGTAAAATCCCTCTTTTTGTTAAACAAAAATTTTTTCCTTTGTTAAACAAATGTGCTCCCTCTTCTAAAAAATATTGTATATCCTTTTTATGTGTTATAATTGAGAAAACTGTTTTCAGGTGGAAAAAGTGAAGGAAAAAGAAAGGGTTACTTCTAAAAGTCTAGGTCTTCTTGAGATACCCTTCTCTCGGCGAGTATATGGTTCCTTCGCTTTGCATTTTTCTAATGAGTGTTTCTGCTTCAGGGCCCGTTATCTCATACTCGATTTCAAGTTTTTCTAGAAGCGCCGACTTTTCTACCATACCCGTTTCCCTTCCCATCTCGACTATGGCTCCTAAGATAACGCCTAGCTTATCACGTAAGCTCTTGGGTTTGCCAGTCATGATTAGATCGATGTCCAATTTATGGGATGAAACGTCGATTCCAACCTCTTCCAGCGACTTCTTCATTATAGCGATGGAGGCCTCAGCGTCTTCGGCGAGAATCTCCTTTCGGAAGGCAGCTCGTGCCCTAGCCTCAGCCAATCGAACCAAGGATTCAAGTTGCCGAGCGGTGATGGCTATGGGCGTCCCTTCAGTTTCGCTGGCAGAACGCATGGTTAGGTAGAAATCTCTGAGGCGTTGCAGGGATTCATCGGTCAATACGGGCTTTATGTTTCTGGCGTAGCTGATGTACTTTCGAAGGAGGTCCGGCGGTATGGGAGGCTCCACTGGGGAGATGCCCGTTTTGTGGAGGTCGAGGATGTGCTCCGACATCTTTACGTCCAATTCCTTTTCCGGCACATCCCTCAACACAAAGATGAGGTCAAACCTTGACAGAATCGTGACGGGAAGAGCTATGTTCTCCGCCACCGTCCGATAGGGCTCGTATCTTCCCAAGGCTGGGTTGGCTGCCGCTAGTATGGCTGTTCGAGCGTTGAGGGTTGCCACGATGCCACCCTTCGCAACTGAAACAGTGTGCTGCTCCATGGCTTCGTGTATAGCTACTCTATCCTCGGGTCGCATCTTGTCAATCTCGTCGATGCAGGCAACACCCTTGTCCGCAAGCACGAGGGCTCCTGCCTCGAGGCTCATTCCTCCTCCTCGTTCTCGTAGCACGGCCGCGGTTAAGCCAGCAGCGGTGGTTCCCCTACCAGAAGTGTATAGGCCTCGTGGAGCGATTCTTGCCACGTATTGCAATAGTTGCGACTTGGCGGTTCCCGGATCTCCTATCAATAGGGCGTTCATTTCCCCTCGAATTTTGATGTCAGGGAGGTATTTTGGGACACCTCCAAAGAGAAGGTACATGATGGCTTCTTTGACGTGCTCGTAACCATAAATGGAGGGAGCTACGGATCGAATGATTTTACGGTGAACCCACGGATCCTTTGCGAGTTCAAGAATTTGCTTCTCTTCCTCAGGCGAGATGAGCACCGTTTCTGGCTCTTTGCTTACGACATCAATGAAGTTACCGTCAAGGTGCAATCTGAACACTCGAAGTTTTCCGACCCTTGGAAGGGTAGGCGCGTCCGCACGAACGATTCCTACCACGGAAACGTGGTCTCCAGGCCTTGCTACGTCAACGAGGTCTCTTCCGACGAGCCTGATGTTTACCCAGCGTGGAAGTTGACCAGGTGGGAGTTCCTCAGGCCGCTCTTGGATGCGAATTTCTTGGGAATCAATGAAGGTGGATTCTTCTTGGACGAAGTCGAAGGGGCCCTTCCTTCTGCACGCTGGATCGGTGCACGCGAACGGAGCTCCGAGAAATGGACCTGTCTGATCGATGTAGCTGATGGTTCCACACCGTTTGCATCGGAAGGCGGCTCGTATTACCATGGGCCGGACGTACGTGGCGCGTACAATGATTCCCTCCACCATCACGAGTTTTCCTATGTGATCAGACCCCAGCGCCCGAAGCAGTGTAGTTTCCGGCAAACCCATGAATTGAACGCTCACCGCTCCGATTTCTTCGGCGTATTCGGGGTCTTCTATCTGCAGTTGGGCGTATGCGGCGCGATTCGCGTAGTCTAGATATTCGTCGGGCTTCTCGATGATGCTTTCTGCTAGGGTCGAGTCGGTTGCCAGCAGGTCCTCAAAATCCACGACCAGGGAGATGCTTCCGGTAATAGCCATTTGGGAGATTCGCAGACGATATTTTTCTGACTTCAGGAAGTCCTGAAACCTTTCTTGGGGGTCCGCCAACGCTAGCTCTTCAGTCAAGACTCACCACCTAACTTCAGGATTTTAGACCTCCAGTCGTTGATAGTGGAAGACAAGCGCTCATAGATTATACGCTCTTCTCTTGTTAGATTCTTGAGAATTTGATCTGTTTGTGCGGGCGCTGAGGCGAGGGAAACGATCTTTTTTAGTCGGCAATTAATAACGTCGCGGGAGAGCCTTGAAACCTTCTCGTATTCCTTCATCTTTTCAGGGTTATTCACGGCTTCCCTTTTTAAGCTAACGAGGTAACGTCGCAATCGAGGATAAAAATCCTCCGACAGGGAGGAGATTTGTCCCACAGACTGAACACGCTCCTTCCAGTGCATCTTGTAGAGCTTCACCGCGTTCAACAATTCTTCCTCTCGAAAACGAGCTATTCCCGCCTTTTCCAGCTCATAAGCTATCCAAAACTTGACATCATACTCCTTGCCTTCCTCAAAGGGTCCAATTTTTAAGCCAGCAAGCTCAATTTCAGGGCAGTTTCTATTTACAATAATCTTAACTGGTGCGTTCTCAAACATAAAATCCGCATCTTTGATGGATGTTAACGATTTTGCCGACAACGTTTAACCCTCATTCAACGGGAGGATTGCCTAAAAGAAAGATGAAGCTGTCCAATATAAAAACTCCGCAAAACCTTTATCTCTTAGGCTTGGTAGCGCCAACTCCCCAAAGCGTTAAAAGATGTTACCATAAAAACCCATCTCATGGTCTGTTTCAGCCAGTTTAGGATAATACGAAAGACGTCATCTGAAAAGAGCGTACGTTACAAATATCGTGGCGAAGAGGATGGCTATTGAGCCTATCACATTTATAAGGGTCGATAAGGATGGCCCAGCTGTGTCTTTACACGGGTCGCCCACCGTGTCACCAATCACTGCGGCTGCATGTATCGACGTCCCCTTTCCACCCAGTTTTCCAGTCTCTATGTATTTTTTAGCGTTGTCCCAGGCTGTTCCGCTGTGCATCAAAAGTAAGGCCATAGGAAGAATTGTTGCGATGTTTCCAATAATGAAGCCGCCCTCAGCCTCTGCGCCTAATATGAGCCCAACCCCTAATGGAGCAATAACTGATATGAGGGCAGGAATAAACAATCCCTTCAATGCCGCACGGGTGCTAATATCCACGCATTTAGCATAGTTAGGCTTGGCTTTCCCAACAGATAAGCCGGGAATCTCTCTAAATTGTCTCCGCACCTCTCCAATCATCTCGAATGCGGCTTTTCCCACAGCCTTTATGAGAAACGAGCACAAGACGAAGGTTGTCATCCCGCCGATAAGTAGTCCTACAATAACCGGGGTTTTCATAAGATCGATGGTGCTTAATCCGGCCGCTTGCACATAGGCAGAAAACATGGCCACTTGTGCGAGTACCGAAGTTCCAACCGCGTAGGTCTTGCATACCGCTTTTGTTGTGTTTCCAACAGAGTCTAACGCATCCGTAACCTCTGCCACCTCAAGACTTAACCCAGACATCTCAACAATTCCATGAGCATTATCCACAATAGGCCCATACGAGGATATTGCCATAAGCGTGGCAGTGATGGAAAGGAAACCTATCGCAGCCATTGCAATACCGTATAAGCCAGCCATTTCAAAGGAGAAGAAAACCACACCGCAGAAAATCAAGATTGGAATTGCCGTGCTCTCTAGGCCAGTGGCTAAGCCCATGAGAATGTTGGTGGCTGGTCCGGTTTGAGCTGCCTCAGCAACGGCCTTTACAGGAGGGTTATCAGTTGATGTATAGTATTCAGTGAAAAAAGCAAATAGCACAGCTGTCACTATGCCCGCCAATGTAGCATAAAATGGATTCAAATTATCGAAGAGAGTCTTTGCTAAAATGAAAGATGCGATACTCACCAAAATAGCGGCTGTAAATATTCCTCTGTTTATGGCCCTCCGGGCACTCTTATTTCTTATCCTAACAAAGAATGTGGCAAGGATGGAGGAGAAAATCCCAGCTGCCAGAACCATTAATGGGAACATAACGCTGCCCTCTCCATATTTTGTAGCCTCGTTATAACCAACAACCATAGCTGCAACAAGCGTGCATACATAAGATTGGAAAACGTCAGAGCCAGTGCCTGCTACATCGCCAACATTGTCGCCCACTTGATCCGCGATTACGGCAGGGTTCCTGGGATCATCCTCCGGTATGCCGACCTCGATCTTTCCAACTAGGTCAGCACCCATGTCTGCGGCTTTTGTGTAGATGCCGCCGCCCACTCGTGCAAATAGAGCAGTTAAAGATGCACCGAGTCCTAAGCCAACAATTTGGAATGGTTGTTCTCCAACCACATAAAAAAGAATGCTAACGCCAAATAAACCAAGTCCTGTCAAAGCCATTCCCATCACTGTTCCGCCGTGAAATGCAGTGGCGAAGGCCTTATCCAAACCAGCCCTTGCCATATGAGCAGCACGAACATTCGCTTGAATGGCAACAATCATGCCCATGTATCCCGCTAAGGCTGACAGAAACGCTCCAATGGCAAAGGTTAGCGCCGCAAAGAAACCTAAGGTTAATGCGAGGAGAATTGTTAGGATAAAAATGAAAACTGATATAGCTCTACTTTGTCGATATAGATATGCCACGGCTCCCTCTCGAATGGCTTCATGAATCTCCACCATGCGACTGGTTCCAGTTTCTTGTTTAAGGATACGCCAAGCTAAATAAACGGCAAAGAGGATGGCGGAAATCCCCGCTATTGAGGCAACTAAGGTTAGGTTCATACAGGGTTCTTCCATCCACCACCATCGTTCATGACTCCAATTCTTAGAAAGTTTCAGTCACCTCACTTTTAAACTTGTCGAAACGATTCGAAAGTCAACATGATAATTCAAAAGGGCTCCGTATGGTAGGTAAGCAAAGTCAAGGCGGGAGCGGCATAATGTTTAAAAGCAAAGTTTTGCAACCCAGATACACAGGTTTACATTTGTAAAGGTTGGATGAGAAATGACTGAGCGAGTTCATAGAAACTCCTCCTACCTAAACGCCAAATCCACCACTGGAACCACAACAAGAGTGAAGGACGTAAGTCCCACGAGCGGCATGTGCCCCATGTGCATCCGAGACTGCCCCTTTCTCTGCGAAGTGGGGCTATCCACCTTCAGAGGAAGGGAGGCGCTTTACCCAGAACCTGTCCAATTCGGAGCTAGCACCGCAGCGGCGCTGAAAGACTTTGGCTTAGACTGGTCTCACATCCAAATCCTCTCGTCTGTTTTCGGTGCGCAAGGAATAGAGGCGGACTCTGACGTAGCCCTCTTCGAAAACGTGAACACAGAAACTACGGTGGCGGGTATCCCCCTTAAAATCCCCATCGTGACGGGAGCCTTCGGATCCACTGAAGTGGCCCGCGTGAACTGGGACGGTTTGGCGGTCGGCGCTGCCCTCTCAGGCATTATCATAACCATCGGAGAAAACGTATGCGGCATGGACCCTGAATCGAGAATCGTAAACGGCAAGGTAACCTATTCAAGGGAGCTGAAGCGCAGGGTTGATGCCTTCCGAAAGCTTTGGGATGGAAAACACGGTGATGTGGCTGTTCAGACCAACGTGGAGGATCAGAGGCTGGGCGTTGACGTGTACGCCATATCTAAGCTAGAAGTGAATGTCATTGAGAGAAAGTGGGGTCAGGGAGCCAAAGCGATCGGAGGAGAGGTCAGAATCAGAGATCTTGACAGGGCTATCATGCTGAAAAAACGAGGATACATCGTCATCCCGGACCCAGAGAACAAGACCGTTCAGGAAGCCTTTAAAGCCGGCGTGTTCAAGTCCTTTGAGAGACACAGCCGAGTGGGCATGCCCACCGAAAAGGGTTTTCTGGAAGATATCGATTGGTTGAGGAGCCAAGGTGCCAAGCACATATTCCTAAAGACCGGCGCCTATAGGCCGTCTACTGTAGCTTACACCATGAAGTTCGCCTCTGAAGCAAAGATCGATGCGGTAACCTTCGACGGCGCCGGAGGCGGAACGGGTATGAGTCCGGTGCCCATGATGGACGAGATGAGCACGCCTACCGTTTACTTGGAAGCTCAGGTTTTGAAGTGTGCGGAGATTTTGAGAAAGAAGGGCAGACGTGTGCCGGACATTGTAATGGCTGGGGGCTTCATAAAAGAGTCGCAGATATTCAAGGCTATAGCGATGAGCAATTTCGGTAACGGTCCGTACGTGAAGGCGGTTTTGATGGCGAGGTCTCCCCTCTTGGCGGTCATGAAATCTTCTTATTTCCTGGAACTGGCTGAGGCTGGCAAGCTTCCGAGAACCTTTGCGGATCGATATGGCACAACTCCAGACAAGTTCTTTGTTGTCGCGCCACAGCTAAAGGACTTTTATGGAGAGAAGTTCAAGGAAATCCCATGGGAAGCAATGGGAGTCTACACGTATTTGACCGAAAGGGTTAGGGTTGGGTTGATGCAGCTTCTGGCCGGTGCAAGAAAGTGGAAACTGGATTTGCTGGATAGAAGCGATCTTGTCTCCCTCTCGGAGAGGGCGGCAAAGACAACGGGAATCCCCCTGGTGGAAGAGACAGAGGCAGACGCCATCGAAAAAATCCTCGACTAACTTCCCCTTTCTATTTTTGGATGACTTGTTGGTCTTCCGGTTCTTAGTTTGCTCTAAAGTTTTGGCGTGAAAAGAGACATAGTGATATGACAGTCAGCGAAGAAGAATGCGGTTGAGGTGAAATAATTTCAACGACCCTATACGGGGCTAGACAGTCATGGACAGGCCTGTACAACGGACATTCCCCCTCTTCCTAGACCCCTACATATTTCGCACGCGTATACCGGTAAAAATATCAATCTGTTCACCACTAGACTCATGTGAAAGTTCCGTAAATGATTTATAACAATTATAACAAAAGTAACAAACAGTATGCATAAAACATGTGCTATTTGTGGTCGTAAGGTTTACCCCGGAACCGGAACTTATTACGCAAGCAGGTTAATCCATCGAAGTTGCTTAGGTATAGCTAAAATTCAAAGATACAAGCTATACAAAAAGAAATATACGAAAAGGAGGAAGAAATAGATGGTTGGAAATAACAATCATAACAAAAATAACAAAAACAACAGAATTCTAATTAACCCGTTTTCACCTCAGTATCCAGCCGATCCGAAATATTTTGCTAATAGAAGAGAACAGCTAAACTATTTCACTAAAACTATTGTGAGTTCAGCTAAAATAAGACCACCGGCGCCTAGCAACTTTATGATTCTTGGAGATTGGGGGATGGGTAAAACCTCGCTGTTGTATAAGATGAGAGAAGTGGTGCTAAGAGAATTAGCATCTAAAATCAACGCGTTTTGTTTCCATTTCTCTCTCGATCCTATGTATTGCAGAAGCTGGGATGATTTTTGCTTGACTTTTCTGACGCAGTTAAAAAGGAATTATGAGGTCTCAGCTGGGCTTAAAGAAGAATTGCTGACAGAGTTATCAAAGTGGAAGGTAACGTTTTCAATTCCGCCACTCTCCATTGAAAGAGAAAAAGAAAAGAAAAAACCTTCTTTAGTAGACAGCCTAGAGGAACTTTGGAAAAAACACTTAGATCCGTCAGGAGTGGATATCTGTTTTCTCTTTCTTGATGATGTGCACTACTTTCTTCAAACCGATCAGTCAGACGCGTACTTCGCAATAAGAAATACCTTTCAAGAACTGGCTAGAAGAGAATGCAATTTTTCGCTTGTAATGACTGGACCGAGGATGTTGTTTAAGGAAATTGTTGACCTAGCTGAACCTTTTACAAGATTCTTTCACCAATTCTACTTAGAACCTTTCACACTTGAAGGAACAAGAGAAGCAATAAATAAAAGGATATTTGCCAACAAATTGGAATTACGATTTTCGGAAGAGGTGATTTCTACTATTCATGAAAAATCAAAAGGTCATCCATACTTTATTATGTTTATTGTATATGAGTTAATCAATTTAATCGGTCCTAAAAAGAGAGTATCGCAAAAAGAATTTGATGAATTTTGGCCGCAAGTAGTTTCAATTTTAGAGAGAAATGTATTTGTTAATCGTCTAGGAGAAGTGCCCGAAAAAGAAAAGGAAGTCCTAATAAGAACATCTTTAATCGAGGAACCACTAGTCTCTCCTTCTATGATTAAAGGAGTAAAAGGTGTTACAGAATTTTTCTCCAGACTTGAACGCAAAGGACTTTTGCTGAAGAAAGAACGAGGACAGTATGAACTATTCCATCCACTCTTTAAAGAATACCTACAAAAGTTAGCAAGGACAAAGTAGCAACGAAGGATTTTTACCGGTAAATTTATGTCAAATTTAGACCCCCTCTATCGCGGGGTTCGTTGACTGGCTTTTCGTAGGGAAAGGGTTCTTAGAAGCCTAGCACGTGCTTTGAATTGTAGTTCAGCGACCGCGCGGTCGTAGTCTAGCTTGGATGAGGGCATCAGCCTGCCACGCTGACGACTCGAGTTCGAATCTCGGCGGTAGGTGAATGACTATGGAAAATCGAATCTAACGAAGATAATTGCCCAAGAATGTTTCTTCTAAAAAGAAGGAGGGTGAATCGATGATTTTACGGTATGTAGGCAATCGATTCTATTTCAACTTTTAAATCATTAAACAGCCGGGAAACCTCAACGCATGCCCTCGCCGGTGGCTTGTCACCGAAATATTCTCTATAGACTTCGTTCATGAAAGTGAAGTCGTCCATATTCGCTAGGTAAACGGTGCATTTAACTACGTTACTTAGGGATGTCCCAGCCTCTTCCAATAGCGCCTTTATTTTCTCTAAAACCTGTCTTGTTTGAGTCTTAACGTCTAATTTTGGGTCGTCTCCAACCTGACCAGAAATGAATAGAAGTTGTCCGATCTTTACAGCGGGCGAATACGGGATGCCGGGAACCGCTGGCGCCCTTTTTGTTGTAACTATTTCTTTTTGCACAAGACCCCCCTCACGTTTTATTGTTATAACTATTTTTCCTCTAATCCAGCTAATATTTTTTTGTGTTGTGAATTAAACGAGTCATGAACCGAAGAGCTACCTAAAACAAATGGGAGACCCATATTAGAACAGTAATTTACGTTTGGGGCCGCTGCACCATATTTAGCACGGGCTAAAGTCCTTTCAATAAAGGTGCTTGCTGAATATGAGCAGGCGCCGGGAACACAGTGAACATTTCGCCTAAAATTTTATTGTTTTTGAGTCCTTAAGGCCCGAGTATACATGTTTGAGGAGACTCCCGCAATGAGACCACCAATCGCGTCGTTTGAGATTGGTCCAAGTTTCTTAAGGATTCCCGGTTTGGCTTTGTCGAATCGGATGAACTCGAAAATTCCTTTCGCTCCAGCGATGTAGTCGGCGATGGTCATTCCCAAAAGCTCATCAGCGACAAGCCCAGGGCGCCCTATGAACCTTTCTCTCGTTAGACCGGGAACTAAGCCGGATTTTGCATCCTCTTCTAGACGGAAACATGCAACCTCTAGGCAGGAGACGTTCACGTCGGAGAGGGCCTCTTTAAATTCTTCTTTGAGTAAGTCGGCGGCCTTTTCCCTGGTTTCCACACCGGGGTGAGGAACAAACAGCTCCAAGGCCGTGCTTATAAGATCATTTAGCGTGATTCCTCGTTCCTCTAAATATCTGAGCAACGGTAAGCTTGTTGGGGTGGGTTTCATATTCACCACGAATTTTGATAGTCCAGCGTTTTAAATAAGGTTATTCTTTTTGAAGGAAAAACGTTATATGGATGGATAAACCATCCATCTAATTCGAAGGATTTGGAAATCATGTCGACTAAAAGGAAAATGATCGTGCCCGTTCTAGTGTTGGTAATTATCATCGGAGTTACGGGAGTGATTGTTTGGCAACGGTTCCGTCAACCTGAGAAAGCGATTGCTGGCTCCATAAGCGTTATAGATGATGTGGGAAGAAACGTCACGATAACCGAGTATCCTCCCAAGAGGATAGTGTCCTTAGCACCTAGTTGTACAGAAATACTTTTCGCGTTAGGACTAGGAGACAAGGTCGTTGGTGTGGATGAGTTCTCTGATTATCCCTCAGAGGTCCAAGAAAGGGTTAGGGCGGGCAACTTAACGGTGGTGGGATCCTTCGGAGCAGCTTTCAACGTTGAGAAAATTATGAGCCTACAGCCTGATCTGATTCTAGCAACAGGGGGAATACAACACTTAATAGGAATAATTGAAGAGCTTGAGGGGCTTGGTCTAGTCGTGGTGACTCTATACCCGATAAAACTTGAGGGTGTACTTGGGGATATCTCCTTAGTGGGGAAAATCACAGGAGAAGGGGACAAAGCAGAAGCACTCGTCGCCGACATGGAGGAAAGAATTCAAGAGATCACGGGTAAAACACAAAATGTTCCAAAACCGCGTGTCTATATCGAATATTTTTTCGATGGAGGATACTGGAGTTATGGGTCAGAATCATTTACCAACGAATTGATCTTTATGGCAGGCGGAGTTAACGTTTTTGCGGGTTTCGCGGGTCGGTACCTATCAACGTCTACGGAGGAAGTGCTTAAGGCTAATCCGGAAATTATAATAATTGCTAAAGGCTCTATGGCGGACGCTTGTGGGCTTTCACCGGAAGTAATTAGAGAGAGGCCTGGTTGGAACGAGACTCATGCGGTGCAAAATGATCACATATATCAAATCAATGAAGACATCATATCTAGGGAGGGCCCGAGGATAGTTGAGGGCTTGGAAGAACTTGCCAAAATAATTCATCCAGAACTTTTTGAAAAAGAGACAGGTGTAGGGCTCAGAAGTTTAGGGAAGCAGCAGCCATTTAAGCTTCAGGAGGGAGGTATCAGGCACTCTTACCTACTGGGGGCCCGATTAGACCTAACCATGCAGGTTTGTATATCTGCCGTCGATGCGCCTCGGGAGTTCAGCTAAAACATGAAATATAATGACGTGGAAGCAAGGTACTTTAAGCGATTTGGTCGATGGAAAATCATCCTTATCCTTTTAACGCTAACTTTGATATCCACAATAACATTTACTGTAACAATAGGTCCGATGCAAATTCCGGCACTAGACGTGTTGAAAGTTATAGTAAAAAATCTACCCCTCCTAGGAAATCTTGTCGAAGGAGGTTCATCACCCCTCAAGGAGGCCGTTGTTATTCAGGTGAGGTTACCCCGTATTTTTGCAGCAGCGATTGTTGGGATTGCTCTTGCAGTGGCTGGCGTTGTTTTACAGGGGTTGCTTAGAAATCCAATGGCCGATCCATATGTAATAGGTATTTCTGCCGGAGCTAGCTTGGGCGCCTCGCTCGCTATCACTTTTGGAATCGGTTTCTCACTTTGGGGAGTGCTAAATTCCGTTCCTCTCATGGCTTTCATCACCGCTCTTTGCACGGTTTTCATAGTTTACAACATTGCAAGGAAAGGAGGGGGAGTGCCAATGTTAACATTGTTGCTAGTTGGAGTAGCTGTCAACAGCTTTCTATTGGCCGTCGTATCATTCATCGAAATGGTTAGCGGTGAGGCATTACATGTTATAATTTTTTGGATGCTGGGCAGCTTTGCAGTATGCAACTGGAATTACGTAAAAATTGCCCTACCCTTCGTGACCGTTGGTGTAGTTCTGATCTACGTATTTGCCAGAGACCTAAACATAATACTGCTCGGCGAAGAACAAGCTCATCATCTTGGCGTAGATATCGAAAGGCTGAAGAAGATCATGCTTGTCTGTGCGTCGTTGATAACGGCGGCAGCGGTTTCCATTAGCGGCATCATCGGTTTCATTGGATTGATTATTCCACACATAACGAGAATCTTAGTGGGTCCAGATCACCGAATCCTAATACCCTCATCTGCATTGGCCGGAGCAATTGTGTTAATTCTATGCGATACGATAGCACGTACAATCATCAGGCCCGCTGAGTTACCCGTCGGTATAATTACCTCCCTCTTAGGCTGTCCGTTCTTTATCTATCTGTTACGTGAAAGAAAGGGCTCAGCAATTTGGCAAGGAAGGTAAAATTGGTCACCTTAAGAATTAGCGGCATAGATTGCAGCTATGGGTCGATTAAAGCACTGGACAATATTACCTTTTCAGTTAGAGAAGGAGAGTTTATGGGCGTCTTAGGTCCAAATGGCTCGGGTAAAACAACTTTACTGAGGGCAATTAGTAGAACCTTAAAGCCCAGAGTGGGGACGGTTTTCTTAGACGATATAAACATTTACGATATGAAGAGCAAGGAGTTAGCCAAAAACGTAGCCGTTGTGCCCCAAGAAACCACAGCAACCTTTGATTTTACAGCTTTAGATATCGTCCTCTTGGGACGAAACCCCTACATGGATCGTTTCAGAACGGAAAGCAGAGAGGACCTAGCCATTGCTAGGAAAGCTATGGAACTAACAAACACTTGGCACCTCGCTGAAAGACCGGTAAATGAGTTAAGCGGAGGAGAAAAACAGCTCGTGATCATTGCCCGTGCCTTAACTCAAGAACCCAAGGTGCTTCTCTTAGATGAACCAACAACTCATCTTGATATTAATCACCAAATAAGCATAATGGACATTTTAAGAGGGATTTGCAAAGAAAAAGAGCTAGTTGTTTTGGCTGTTTTTCACGATTTTAATTTAGCTACAAGATACTGCGATTCTGCCATGCTATTGAACAATGGGAGGGTATTTTCCATCGGACCTATTGATACGGTTTTAACTGGCGAGAACATCCAGAAGGTTTTTCAAGTTAACATGATTGTAAAGCGACATCCCATAACTAATCTGCTCTATATTGTTCCCCTCTCAACATTAAGGTCTAAGATCACACCATCAAAGGATATGTCAGTTCACATAATATGCGGGGGCGGAACCGGAGGGCCAATGATGAAAACTCTATTGGAGCAGGGCTATGGTGTAACTACGGGCGTGCTCAACACATTAGACACAGATTACGATGCCGCTTGTACGCTAGGCATACCCGTCGTGAACGAGGCCCCCTTCTCCCCAATAACTCAAGAAGCCCACAAAGCCAATCTAGCCATGATAGATGAGGCTAGCGCAATTATAGTAGGAAATGTACCCTTCGGTTATGGCAATTTGAAAAACTTAGAAGCAACAAAGGTGGCTATGGAAAGAGGAAAAATGATCATAGTCGTTGAGGAAACCCCAATACAACAAAGAGACTTTACAAACGGAAGAGCACAAAATCTTCTTAGGGAATTAAAAAACAAAGGCGCAATAGTAGTTGAGAGTTGTGGAGAAGCCCTGTCCAAGCTCGAAGCTTTAAAAAACGAAGTACTACAAAAAAGTTGACCCATCATGAGTGGTTCCATCGACGAACTTTGCTTTGAGCTTCGCTTCTTGTTAGAAGAGGCTATCAAAAAGCATTTAGCCGATGGCATTTTGCTTTCCGGCGGTTTAGACACAAGCGTTTTGGCAGTTATTGCGTCAAAATTCGTTTCGTTAAAGGCGTTTACCGTCGCCCTTCAAGGGACTCAAGCGCCTGACGTTGAATACGCTACTCTGGTGGCTAAAGACCTACAGCTTAAGCACCGCGTTCATTACTTTGACAAGGACGAATTGCACGATGCTATTCAGGTGGTTGTTAAAACAATGAGGTCCTTTGATCCGATGGAGATACGCAATAGCGTAACGATCTATGTCGGCTTAAGGGTGGCGAGAGAGGAGGGAATAAGCACCATTACGACAGGTGACGGATGCGATGAGCTGTTCGCCGGATACAGCTTTCTTTTTGATTTAGAAAAGGGTCAGCTAGACTTAGAATTGCAGAAGCTGTGGAGCGTCATGTCATTCTCGTCTGTCCCGCTGGCGAGGGCTCTCAGGGTTGAGGCAAAGCTCCCGTACCTTGACCCAGATTTCAAGTCCTTCGCCATGAAGCTTGATTCAAGATACAAGATTCAGAGTGAAAGGGGGAGGATATGGGGTAAATGGATCATTCGCAAGGCTTTCGAAGGCATCTTGCCTGAAGAAGTGGTATGGCGAGTTAAGACGCCCATTGAGCACGGTTCAGGAACCGCTGTGCTTCCAAGCATTATTGACAAGAAGATCTCCGATAAGGAGTTCGAGGAGAAAAGAAGCAAATATCTAGAGAAAGATAAAGTAATGATTCGAGATAAGGAACAATTGTTCTACTACGAGGTTTACAGGTCAGCCATAGGGGTCCCTCATCCTACCGATCCAAAGGGCAAACTGTGTCTCCAGTGCAACTCGAACGTGGCCGAGAAAGCCACATACTGCCGAACATGTGGCGCTTACCCAATTTAAGTCGGTGATTATTATGTCTCGAGTTGTTGCATCGTGGAGCGGTGGTAAGGAGAGCTGCTTTGCATGCTATAAAGCGATCCTAGAGGGCTTTGCGGTTTCTCACCTACTGAACTTCATATCTAAGGATGGAAGATGCATGTCCCATGGAATAGACTCCAAATTAATAGTCGCTCAATCCCAAGCGATCGAGATTCCGATCGTTCAAAGAAAGGTCACATGGGACACCTACGAACAAGAATTTAAAACCGTGGTCCGTGAGCTAAAGCAAATGGGCGTCGACGAGGCGGTCTTCGGGGATATCGAAATCCAAGAACACAAAGACTGGGTAGATCGGGTCTGCAATGAAGTGGGCATCAAGCCAGTAATGCCACTCTGGGGCCACGAGCCAGAGCAGATTCTCACCGATTTTATAGATGAGGGCTTTGAGGCGATTGTGGTTATGGTCAAGGCCGATCTCCTCGGCGAAGAGTGGTTGGGACGCAGAGTAGACGACAGCTTTGCAAGCGATTTACTGAAACTTAAGAACAAAGTTCACCTCTGTGGTGAATTGGGTGAATATCACACATACGTTACTGACGGCCCATTCTTTAAACGGTGCATAAAAATACTTGACAGTAGTAGGATATTGAAAAATGGGTATCGATTCCTAGACATTTTAAAACATGAAGTCTCAGAAAAGTAAAGTTAGGGGATTAGAGAGAAAGTGAGGAAAATATTTGACGTGATCCTGGTTCATAATGAGCCTAAAGCTGAAGACTTTCTGAAGCAGTTAATCGGGAAAAATCCACTGTTCATCTGCACCATAGGAACGACGGAGACGGCGAAGATTCCGGGCATATCTGCAGCGGGCAAATACCCAGAGTTCACCGACTATACCCCGCCTGCCGATGTCGAACTCCTCCTTCTCGGAGAATGTAAATGCATCTCTGGGGTGCCCATGACACCGGAGGGAATACCGACACCCGCTTTGATCACCATGTCAGCGCTTAAGTTGGCGGACATACCCGCCCTTGTGGTCAGCGGCGGACTGAAGATAACCCCTCACGTCCCCTTCTTGGACGTAGGGGGAAAGCCTGGAAGCGACATAAGAACAGGAAAGGCTGTGGAGAACGCTGAGGAAGTTATACGGAGAGCGAGAGTCGCTGGAGAAAACTTGGCTAAGGTAGCAGATTGTCTGGTAGTTGGCGAGAGTATTCCGGGCGGTACAACAACAGCCCTCGGTGTTCTGTTAGCTATGGGCGTGGATGCAAGAGGAAAGGTCAGTAGCAGCATGCCGGATAACCCACATGAGCTGAAGATTAAGACCGTTGAGGAAGGCTTGAAGGCCTCAGATACAGAGTTCGGCGCCTTTGCAGACGATCCCGTCAAGGCCGTTTCGCGTGTTGGAGACCCTATAATTCCCGCTTTTGCAGGGCTGGTCCTCGGTGCGGCTGGTGAGGTTCCGGTTTTATTGGCTGGCGGAACCCAGATGGGCGCCGTGCTAGCCGTTGTCAAGGCCTTAAACCGCGATGTCTTAGGCAATGTGGCGATCGGAACCACCCGATGGATCATAGTTGACAAGGCGGCTGACTTGAAGGGGATAACCACGCAGATCGCTGATGTTCCGATATTGGCTGTCGATCTAGACTTCAGCCAGTCTAGGTTCGATGGCTTAAGGGCGTATGAGGCAGGGGTAGTAAAAGAAGGAGTTGGCGCCGGAGGTGCAGCCATAGCCGCGATGACGAAGTCGAAGGGTTCTATTACAAAAGAAACCTTGCTTAGAGAAATTGAAAGAAACTACGAGCAATTAGTAGGATCAAAGTGATGTGGTGGATGATCAAAGAATTAAAGAATCTAATAGCTTTTCTAACAATTATCCCGGTGGGTATGGACCCAGACTTTCTGGTGGACGCTGCAAGTTACATGTATCTCTTTCCGGTGGTAGGAGCACTTATTGGGTTATTAGTGGGGTTGTTCGCTTGGCTCCTTTTCCATGTTCTCTCAGCCTTGATTGTCGGAGTCTTGACGTTAGGCTTTATTCTTCTAATCACTGGGCTTCACCACACGGATGGGTTGCTAGACTTTGGAGATGGCGTGATGTATCAGGGTTCGCCGGAGAAGAAGATCAAGATTATGCATGATCAGCAGACAGGAGCCGGTGGCTTGGCCCTTGGTTTGGTTACCATGTTGACAACCGCTTTATGCATTGCGGGATTGAGCATGAGCCTTATCATCCAAAGTCTCATCGTATCTGAGGTCTCAGCTAAACTTGCTATGATGATAGGGGCTTGGGTTGGAAAGTCGGCTCATGAAGGAATGAACACATACTTCGTTAACGCTATGCATGGTCGATACCGAAACCTTCGCTTAATCACCGCCTTAACCATCTCATTTGGTATAGCCGTACCTCTACTTTGGATTACAGGTTTCGCCGCACTGATCACGGGTTTAGTTACCGCCTTGATCATGGTTTGGGTCTCAAACAGGCATTTCAGAGGCGTAACAGGCGATGTAATGGGAGCAATGAATGAACTCGCTCGCATGGCTTCATTGATTATGATTCTGGCGGTGGTCAGATGGGCGTAACAGCGCTCGTCATGGCTGGCGGTAAAGGCACCCGCATGAAACGTAAAATAGAAAAACCTCTAATCAATGTCTGCGGCAAGCCTATGATCGAGCGTGTTTTAGACGCCTTAAAAAACGCTAAGAAAGTGGACGAAATTGTGGTTGCAGTAAGTAAGCATACGCCTAAAACAGCCAAAATGATGAAAAAGTTTACAGTTAAAGTTTTGGAAACGCCCGGAAAAGACTACGTGTCCGACATGCAATATGCTGTTAAAAAACTTAAGCTGGACACGGTTGTGATGATCTCAGCGGACCTTCCACTAGTCACAGGCAAAGTCATTGACGAGGTAGTAGAGCGTTATGACCAGTGTGGTAAACCAGCCTTAACTGTGGTTGTTCCAGCTGAAACACGAGAAAGACTAGGCCTAACAGCGGATTACATCGTTGAGAAAGGAGGAAGGCGCTTGGTTCCAGCGGGCATAAACGCAATCGATGGGAAAAGCATCGACAAAGAAGAACTAGAAGAGGAAACTTTGGTTATGGATAGGAAGGAAGTCGCCGTAAACGTTAACACACCAAAAGACCTAAAAATTGCAGAGGATCACCTTAAGTCTTCGACTTCAGAACCAACATCCAAAGGGAATTTGTTTCTCATAGCATCCCACGTGCCGAGCAACCCAATACTAAAAAGATCATCCACCGTGTCTTCTAAATAAAAAGCTCCATTTGCAAGAATGCGAGAGATATCTCCAAAAATTTCACCTAGGTGTTCTTTTTCCTCTGAAACTTGAATGTTTATCATGTTAAGAAATTCTTTTACTTCAAGGTGTTTTTGCTGAGCCTCATCGAATGTTCTTATAAGATGACCTGGGGATAAATTTTGGCAAATTAGTTAGAAAATAGAGCCAGTTTGATCTGTCCGCCGTTTCGACGCAAAATCTTTCAAAGTTCGTCGGATATTTCTCCATGAACTTGTGGAATAGCTCTTTTAGCGGTCGCAAAGAATTTCTATTGATCTGACTCAGACTTGCTAAAAAAGCGTTAATTATTGATTTCTTCGTTTTTTCATCAATCATAGAGAGGTCTGTTTCTTCAAAGAAGATTTGCAAAGTCCTTAATGATTTATGCAGACTGGCACTTCTATCTTTAGCATTCCATAGAAGATTTAACATCTCTGGATCTGCTTTAGTTAGAGTAACAAGTTTCCGTTTTTTCTCCTCCAAATCAATGTAAACCTTACAAAAAGATAATGTGATATCAAAGAGTTCCTTTTCGAAGTAGTTTTCAACGATCAAAAATAAGCAAAGCCTCAAATCTGTATTTAAAACCTCAGAAGTTAGTTTATCAGAATCCCAAAAACTTACTTTACCCAATAGCTTGTTCATCTCTCTTTTGAAACGACTAGTGGGTTCCTTAATGTAAACATAAATCTTTGTCTTAGCACCCTGTGATGCGAATAATTGTAGTTGCGTAACATCCTTGCTTCTGGGGCGCCTCTTAACCGCTATAAGCATCTTTCCTGTTTCACCTTTTCTAGTACACTCTAAGTCTGCACCTGCACCTGCTTCACCACTTCTATCAACCTTATGCAAGTTATAGACATCGTGTCCTCTTTGTCTAAAAATATGTGCTAAGACTTCCTGAATTTCCTCTTCTGAATACAATTTCCAAGGAATACTATACATCCCAACTCTCTCAACTATCTATATTTTAGTCGTTCCATAAATAAAGCATAGGTAATTTCACGCTCGCGTTAACCCTAGAAGATATATACTTTTTCTGCAGTATCATGACGCAGGTGCCGATGAGTTTTCTCCACACAAGCACGTGACCCTGCGCATACAAAACAGCACCTAAAACAGACCCCTCCACGCCTTCAGGACCCAAAACAAAACCCGCCTCAGCGAGGTGGTGAGGAAAAATCCATCGAGCACACACTACCAAGAAAGTTTATTTACAACAAACTAAACAAATTGCTACCCTTCCCCGCTATATAGGGTCTTCAAAATTTTCTTTAAAAGAAAACAACGTAACAAGGTCAAAACTCAGAATCAAGCCTTCCCCTCATTCACATCCCTTTATAGATAGTGAAGAGATGGCAATCTTAACTAAACATTTATACATGCTTTGCAGAATCTTCTACTTGGGTGAACGCGTTGGGGCATACGTACGTGAAGGCGACATTCTATAACCCAATGGAATACGTGGAGTATGTCCAAGGGAAGCGCTTGTTAGAGAGCGTTAGAAGGGTAGACCTCGAAGCCCTGGTAGATACTGGTGCGACATTTCCAGCCCTCCCTAAGAATATGGTGGAGAAGTTAGGCCTGCCGATCATCGGAGAGGGCGAAGCTGAAGTCGCAGCTGGCAAAGAGAAAGTGAAGCTCGCCCTAGGCGTGACCCAGATCGAGGATAGAACAGCTGGAAGCTACATGATGGTAAGGCCCAAGGGCACAACACCGCTCATAGGCGTGGTAGCCTTGGAACAAATGGGCTATAAAGTAGACCCAACGACAGGAAAGCTGATCAAAGGATTGCCACTTATGCTTTAATCCCAAAAGAACGCGGACCTATTTTGATAGTTTCATGCGAGCCAAATTTTTCTTCAGCAAGACGCTTGGGTCCAGCAGGCAGAGTTAGAGGAGGAAACGTTCGTTTTCGATAGGGAGGAAATTGCCGCGAATGTTAATACCCCTGCGGATCTGGAGACCGTCGAGCGCTTATTTAAACGTTTAAAGGGATCCAAGAAGCGTGCGCTATCGCCCCTCTAATCGTGGAGTATTGATGGGGGATGGACTGGGGAAGAGACTGAATTACCTAGTATCCTACCATGTAGTAAGCGCGCGGGGCAGAAGAGTTTTAGGGACTTTTGCAACGACTGTGAACAGTGGGTCAACGATCTGGGCGAGCCGAGCTTTTGCAGCTACGCTCAAAAACATGTAGGCGTCGTAACGTTCAAAGCCATAGTCATCTTCCAACCATTTTATTAATTCCAAGAAGGCGAGTCTGACAGCATCCTCCAACGGCCTAGCACTACAAGCGGTCATGATCTCATCTGGTGATTCGATGCGCGGCCAATCGATCTTTTTGTTCTTTATCAAATCAATCTTCATCGTTACTAGGGACGGGATTTCAATGGCTGTTCCACAGATTTCCCCATCTCCTTGAACTGCGTGAACGTCGCCCAGCCCGAGCAATGCCCCTTTCACCGCAACTGGAAGATAGAGCCTATTGCCGGGACAGATGTCCGGCACGTCCATGTTCCCACCATGTTTTCCGGGTGTAATCGTGGATATCGCTTCCGATGGTGGTGAGACGCCTATCGTTCCTATAAAGGGCTTGACGGGTATCTCTATCTCCCTTCCATCATTCAACGTGTAAACAACTTTTCCATCCTTGATTTCAGAGAACTTTGTAAGAGGTGGAGACGCTTGAAGCCAGCCCTCTAACCCTCCAAATCCCGGCACAACCGTGGTCACTCCCATGTCCGGAATTGATATGTCAATTATTTCAATGGCTAGTGCGTCTCCAGCCTCTGCGCCCTCAACATGTATGGGACCCGTAACCGGGTTGTCATAGAGGGGGTTACCTCTTTCTAGAACATCTTTTAACGTTTGATTGGGCTTCACCACATTGGCAAAGCAATCCCATGTTTCCACTTCAATCACTTCGCCGGGTTTAACCGTTGCCACCGGCTTATTCACCGGTCCAAGGGTACAGTTATTAGTGAAAGTCAGCTCCTCAAAAGGCGTTTTTCTAATTCTTCTTATCGTATATTCCACCTCCATGCGCGCTATAGCTTGCTTTTAGCGTATTTAACTGCTTCCCTAGTGACCTTGATTTTTAGGTCGCCATCCTCTTTACGATTTCCTTTCTGTTCGGTTGTGCTGAGACTATTCAAAGACCACATATAATAAATAAGAAGAACCAATGTTTTACATTTAAAAGAGGAATAACATTGAGCTGGGAGCTCTGGACAGAAAAGTATCGTCCAAGGTCTCTGAGTGAGATGGTGAACCAGAGGGAGATCGTGGAGCGATTAAGGAGCTTTGTGGAGGCGAGGAACATTCCCCACTGCATTTTCGCTGGACCACCAGGGACCGGGAAGACCACGGCTGCCCTCTGCTTGGCCTACGAGCTTTACGGCGATGCCTACCGGGAGCATCTCATGGAGCTGAACGCCAGCGACGAGAGGGGGATCAACGTGGTGAGGGAGACCGTGAAGACCTTTGCCCGAATTCGATCCATCGGGGAGATACCATTTAAGATCATGATCCTGGATGAGGCTGACAACATGACCTCGGACGCCCAGCAGGCGCTGAGGAGAACCATGGAGCGCTTCACGGAAACCTGCCGATTCATTCTCATCGCAAACTATAGCGGGAAGATCATCGAGCCCATCCAGTCGAGGTGTGCGCCCTTCAGATTTACCCACCTGCCTCAAGAGGACTTGGTGGGTCGGTTGCGGTTCATCGCTCAGCGGGAAAAGGTGGAGGTACTGGATGGGGGCCTTGACGCCATTCTAGAGGTGAGCGAGGGAGACCTACGAAGGGCCATCAACACGCTGCAGGCGGCTGCCTCCATGGGTAAAGCGATTGACGCCGAAACCGTGTACTCGGTGATCGGTAGGGCCAACCCCGTGGACGTTCGGGAGATGATCAAGCTGGCCATGGGAGGAGACTTCCTCGGCGCTAGAGAGAGGTTGAGGGAGATGATCGTCAGGTATGGGGTGGCAGGGAGCGACATCATCCGGCAGATTCACGTCGAGATTTTCCGTTTCAAGGGCATCCCGGAGAGGTGGAAGGTGAAGCTGGCCGACGTAATCGGTGAGATCGACTTTCGTCTGGTTCAGGGCGCGGACGAGGAGGTTCAGCTGAGCGCCTTGCTAGCTCGGCTGGTGGAGGCGGGCCACGAGATGAAGAGGGGAGGCTAGGTGTACGCGGCCTGGACCGTGAAGCACAAGCCCCGAACCCTAGCGGAGGTTGTGGGAAACGAGGAAGCCATTCGAAGGCTCAAAGACTGGGTGAAGTCCTGGGACCGCGCGATCCCTAAGAAGAGGGCTGCGTTTCTCTATGGGGCTCCCGGCGTTGGGAAGACCGTTTGCGTTGAAGCCTTGGCTAGGGACTGGAGCATGGAGCTGGTGGAGAAGAACGCCAGCGACTATAGGACGGCGGAGGCCATTCAGCGCTTCGCGGGGAGGGCCTCTCAATATGATACCTTGTTTAGGAAGAAGCGTATCATCCTGTTAGATGAGTTGGATGGAATCACAGGGACCGAGGATCGGGGTGGGGTTCAGACCATCATAGGCATCGTCAAGACGGCGCAGTGCCCCATCGTTCTTATAGCGAATAACGCCTATGACCCCCGATTTCGAACCCTTCGCAGGCATTGCCTCCTCATCGAATTCAAGAAGCTCTCCACCTATGAGGTGGTGAGGCACCTAAGGAACGTTTGTGGCCGTGAGGGTATCGAAGCGGAGGAGAGGGCTCTGAGGTTTATTGCAGAAAGATCGGGTGGGGACGTAAGGTCGGCGGTGAACGACCTGCAAGCCCTAGCTCAGGGGCGAAAACTGTTAACGTATAAGGATGTGGCTTGGCTCGCCCATCGAGACAGGAAGGAGGTCATCTTCGAGGTCTTGAGGGTCATCTTCTACTCGGAAAGCTGCCAAGAAGCCAAGAGCGCCTTGGACAGGGCAGACATGGACCCGAACATGCTCTTCGAATGGATCTATGAAAACGCCCCGCGCCAGCTGAGACATCCCAATGACTTGGCGGCGGCCATGGAGGCACTGGCGCAGGCCGACCTCTACCGAGGAAGAATCCGGTCGACGCAGAACTGGAAGCTCACACGATATGTGATTGACCTCATGACGGCTGGAGTAGCCATGGCCAGGGAGAAAACTCAGCCTAGGTGGGAGGCGTTTCAGTTTCCGGAGAGGATACGGATGCTGTCCAGAACCAAACAAGAACGGCAACTCCAGACGCAGATCGGCATGAAAATTCGGAGGAAGTGTCACGTCTCCTCGGTCCGAGCCGTGAGGGAGGTTCTCCCCTACCTGCGAGTGATTTTTGAAAACGACGTGGAGATGGCGGCGGGCATAGCCAAGTGGCTGGACCTAGATAAGGCGATGATTGAATATGTTGTCGGGGATGTACGGCGAGCGAGGGAGATCGTTAAGAATATTGGTGGATAGGTTAGGTGGATTATGACATCCATGCTTTAAGTGATAGGGTTTTTCCTCAATTACGACTTAGATAAAAGTTGTAACAAACGTTGGGGTTCCTAGCGGTCTTATCTGATTTTGCTTCCTACCTCCACATCCTTCTCCGGCACCAGCAAAACCACGTTCCCATCTTTGTCCTCGGCGGCGAAGATCATACATTGAGACTCCACACCCATGAACTTCTTCCTCTCTAGGTTCAGAATGAACGCGAACTTCCGGCCTACGAGCTCCTCTGGCTCGTACCACCGCAGCAAACCAGCCACCGACTGCCTCTTCTCCACACCGAAGTCCACCACCATGCGGATCAGGTTTTTGGAACCAGCTATTTGTTGCGCTTCCACGACTTTTCCAACCCTAAGGTCCAGTCTCATGAACTCCTCAAAGGATATCTCCAACGCAACCACCAAGTTTCCATTCCCATACGCCTAAGACTTTTAAGCTTTGCGCATCACATCCATAAAAAGTTAAATTATTCATATACAGTTTTTGTAATGCTATGGACCTACCCACTCTTGTCACCACGGTCGTCCTCGTCACCGCCTCCGGAACCTTGGCTCCAGGCCCCCTCTTCTTCGCCACCATCACTCACGGCACTAAATCAGGAGCAAAAGGAGGCCTAGCCATTTCCATCGGACACGCCCTCATCGAGTTTCCCCTCGTCATCCTCCTAGCCGTCGGCCTCTTAACTGTCGCCAATGAGCCAATCGCGAAGCTTATGATAGGAGTCGCTGGAGGGCTCGCTCTACTCGTTTTCGGTATTATACAGATCCGTGACTTTCTCATGCCAAAATTAGGTGCAACCAGCTACAGAGGAGTAGCCTCTAGGAACCCCCTTCTTCTTGGTCTGGTCTTTACTGGCCTAAACCCCTTCTTCATTGTTTGGTGGCTCACAACTGGCGCAAAGCTAGTTCTTGAGTTCCTAGTGTTTGCGTCCTTAGCTGGGGTTGTGGTCATGTTTGTTTCCCACATATGGTTGGACTTCGCTTGGCTCATAGCCGTAGCCTATTTAGCGGAAAGGGGGACGAACATAATAGGTTCTAAAGCTTATAGAGATGTTATGACCACCTTCGGGCGGATTCTGGCTTACTTTGGAGTTGGTTTTATTAGCGAAGCCGCGCGTCTATACCTAATAATAAATCCAGTTCCAAACTGGATAGTTGCATGGTTTTTCATTTTCATCGGAACAAGGACAGCAGGCAGAATTTTCGGTGAATACGAATGGAAAAATGCTTTAGGCATCGGGCTTATGAACGCCGTATTTGCGGCGGTTGCGATGCATTTAATGTTTTATAATCCATTAGTCACACTTGTTGCTGTCATCTTTGAAATAATTAACCCCTATATCTTGCTGGCCTTAGCAAAACGCTCACCCTAAAGGGGAAACCCCTACTCCTTCGTTTGGTGGCTCCCAACTGGGTAAAGCTTACTAAGCAAGTTCGCCATTATTACTGAAAAAGGAGGTTGCTTATTTTTGAGTCAGAGAGAAGGCGAGGTGGTTCGGACCACTGTTTGGTCGGCTGGCCCCGGTTGCCATGGTGGCTGCGGCGTGCTTGCCCATGTGAAGGATGGGAGATTGATAAAGGTTGAAGGTGACCCAAACCATCCGTGGAACCAAGGCCGCCTATGTCCAAGGTGTTTGGCGCTCACACAATACGTCTATCACCCTGACCGTTTGAAGTATCCACTCAAGAGGGTTGGCGAGCGTGGTGAGGGTAAGTGGCAGAGGCTTTCTTGGGATGAGGCTTTCGACATTATAGAGAAGAAGCTTAATGATATTAAGGAGAAACATGGTCCTGAGAGCGTAATCTTTCTTCAGGGCACAGGTAGGGATGTTATAGAGTGGCTTTACCTTCTTGCGTGGAGTTATGGAAGCCCAAATAGGGTCTTTGGCCTCAGCGGTGTTGCCTGCTATACTCCTCGTCTTTTAGTCAACTGGGTTACGCATGGAGACTATTGCGTGGTAGACGCAGCTCAGTGGCTGCCTAAGCGTTACGATGACCCAAACTACATTGTTCCGGAGTGCATTGTGGTTTGGGGTCAAAGCCTCCCAGCAACATGCCCAGACGGATTTTTCGGGCACTGGATTGTCGACCTCATGAAAAGGGGTTCAAAATTAATCGTAATTGATCCTCGGTTTACCTGGCTAGCCTCGAGGGCTAAGGTCTGGCTCCAAATCAGGCCTGGAACCGACGGCGCCTTAGCCCTAGGCTTTCTAAATGTGATAATAAATGAAGACTTGTACGATAAGGGGTTTGTTGAGAAGTGGACTAATGCGTCCTTCCTAGTTAGGGTAGACACCACTGAACTTTTAAGGGAATGTGAAGTCGTTGAAGGGGGATATCGGGATAGGTTCGTTGTCTGGGACAGTTCCTCGAATGAGCCTAAGTCGTGGGACGCCGCCGCAATGGAATATTCATCCCCGAATGTTAAGCCTGTCCTGGAAGGCCTTTTCAAGGTCACACTGACCGATGGAAAACCCGTTGAATGCAAAACTGTGTGGACAATGCTTAAGGAACGCGTTGATGAGTATACGCCTGAAAAAGTCGCTGAAGTCACCTGGATACCACAGCAGAAAATCGTAGAGGCAGCCCGCTTCTACGCCAAAAGCAAGCCTGCAGCGGTGCACTGGGGAGTGCCTGTTGAGGCGGTTGCAGCAGCTACCCCGACCATACAAGCCATCACCCACTTGTGGTGCATAACTGGCAACCTCGATATACCTGGAGGCAACGTGATAGCTCGAGACGCATTCAATGTGTCAGGCTACAGCGCAACCGCAGGCATAATAGCGCTGCCGCATGAAGCTGACAAAAAGAGGATAGGGGCCTCCAAGTATGGGCCGATGAGAGACTTTCGAAGGTCAGCTCATCCAGACACGGTCTTGGAACAGATTTTCACCGAGAAGCCCTACCCAATAAAAGGCATGTGGATACAGGCTTCTAATCCTATTGCCGGCATAGGCCTTGATCCCAAGAAGTGGTATAAGGCCCTTAAGAAGCTGGACTTCGTGGTTGTAGTCGATTTGTTCATGACCCCAACCGCTGTGCTAGCTGATTTGGTGCTTCCAGCGGCCACTTTCCTCGAGAAGTATAGCTTTAGAGGATGGTGGATCCCACTTCAAGCCATAAAAAAGGTGATTACCGTTGAGGAGTGCAAGTCGGACATCGAAATTAACTTCGAGCTGGCTAAAAGGTTTAACCCTAAACTTCCTTGGAGAAACATTAAGGAAATGTTTAACGATATTCTGAAGCCATCCGGCATGACCTATGACGAGCTATGCGAAAAAGTCTGGGTTTCCCCTCCTGCGGGTCATTCCAGCCTTCCTTATAGGAGGCATGAAAAGGGATTATTGAGACAGGATGGGAAACCCGGTTTCTCGACTCCGTCAGGCAAAATTGAGCTTTACTCGTCGCGGCTTCAGCGATGGGGACTGGATCCTCTCCCATACTATGAAGAGCCGCCGTTCAGTCCGGTTAGTACCCCCGATCTCTACGCGAAGTATCCCCTAATTTTGACCACGGGGAGAAGGTCTTCTGTATACTTCCACTCGGAGCATAGGATGATCCCATGGTTAAGGGAGGTGGAGCCTGACCCATTAATCGAAATCCACCCGGAAACAGCCAAACAACTTGCCATAAAGGACGGAGACAGCGTGTGGGTTGAGAACTGGCTCGGCAAATGCAGGCGCAAGGCTAAGGTCACTCCTATAGCGCACCCAAAGATAGTTATGGTGACACATGGATGGTGGTTCCCTGAGAAGCCAGGCCCTGAACCCTCGCTGTTTGGTGTGTGGGAAGTAAACATAAACCAGCTCATACCTATGGGGTACACGGGCAAGTCAGGTCACGGATCCCCCTTCAAAAACATGCTATGCAAGGTCTATAAGGCGGAGTAGGTGAGGGAAATGCCTGAGTATGGTTTATTAATCGACTACGAATATTGCACCGGATGCCACACCTGTGAGGTTGCTTGCAAGCAAGAGTATAAACTGCCAGCCGGGAGATGGGGAGGGATAAGGGTCATAGAGATGATTCAAGAGCTTCCGGGAAACAAGCTGTACATTACTTACCTCCCCTTTCCCACAGAACTGTGTATTTTATGCATTCCTCGCATCAAGGAGGGACTTCCACCAGCCTGCGTTAAGCACTGCATGGCTGGATGCATGAAATTTGGGCGCATAGAAGAGCTTTCTAAAGAAATGCTTAAGAAAAGAAAAATGGTGCTGTGGGTGCCATGAAAGCTGGGACCATTGGTCACTTGGCAAAGATTGGAACTAAAATTCTAAGAACCCAAAGATAGGGAGCTCTGATGTGAAAAGGCTTATCTATTGAAAACAAGATTAAAGGTGGCATGGAAAAAGAGCAAAATTTTCAGAGGATTAAGGGTTACTTCGAAGGGAAATTAGCCAAGATAGGCTACGACGGGGTTTTTGGGGTAGCGGGTTTCGAAAAAGTCTACCGTGACCTGATGCCGATTCAAAGAAGCAAATTAGAGGATATCTGCAGAGATCAATTCCATAATCTCATGAAAAATGGGTCGATTATATGCGTAGGGATAGCGTATCCTGAGCGTGTCATAGATTGCATCGGCGTCATGTCGGGTGATACGATCGATACAGACACATGGAACATCTATGCGAGAGAATATCAAGAGCTCAACAAGCTTTTGAACACCATTTCCAAGTGCATAGCAGATCGGTTTGGGGGCATCCCAATGCTCGCAACCATGGAGGGAGTTGCCGACAAGGTGACTAGTGTCGAGGATTACTACGGAATGACGGTTTCTCATAGGGTTATCGCCGAAAACGCCGGGCTAGGGTGGAGAGGCAAAAATGAGTTGATTGTGAACAAGAACTACAGCTGTACCCTAAGGTTCGCCTCGATAATAACAGATCTTCCGCTTACGCAAGGGGAAAAAGTAGAAACTTCATGTGGAGCATGTAACGCATGCCTCGAAGTGTGTCCGTTCCTGAGAAACAAGGAGAGACTTAAAAACTATAGGGAAAACTGTAGGAGGTACATCATGGGGCTCATGGGTCTGGGTCTAGTGGACGAGGTTTGTGGAAGATGCATCAAGGCCTGTTATCGCGACAGCATATTCAAAGACACCTTTAAACTAGGATAGATTACACATTCTTACGTGGTTTTTAGAGCGCGCTAACCGTCCACGAAGCCACCTATTTCTGTCCGAGCTGCGAGGTTTGGTATGGTCTCTCATGTCACTGCATGCCATGCCAATTCAATGCAGGTCTCTCATATGGAATGTCCGATTAATGGTTTCTGTGGTTAAAAGCTAAACTATTATTAGGTTGACAGACAAAAATATAGCGTGGTTCTATGTGATTAAGTAGAGCGAGGCAGGTCCCTGTGAAGGGGGAGTGAGATGATAGAATTCCTTAGAAGAATTCTCGCTTTCTGTGCCGTGATTTTGATCATCATCTCATCCACCCTTTATTTAGAGGCGGTTGCGCTCACACCAAGTCACGTAGTGATAAACGAGTTCGATTTGAACCCGCCAGGAAACGACAATTACCTGAGTGTGGAGGAGTGGGTGGAGCTTTACAACCCTACATCGGAAGATGTCGACATCAGCGGCTGGACACTGTCAACAACTCACGGGGAGACAGTTACCGTTTCCATACCTCATGGCACTGTGATTGATGCAAACAGCTATTACGTCTATGGCCGCGGCTCCCAGTGGCTCGACAATGATGACGAGTCCGTCATCCTACAAGACGCCGAGGGAAATGAGATAGACAAAACACCCGTAAAGAGCGATACAAAAAACGATGATGGGTCTTGGGCGAGATACCCCAATGGTCAGGACACAGACTCGAATGCGGATTGGAGATTCCAAACATCCACAAAGGGATCATCTAACGGTGAAGAAATCCCCACTCCCACCCCTACGCCGACTCCTACACCCTCACCTACCCCTACTCCAACGCCATCTCCAACGCCTACTCCCACCCCAACTCCGACTCCCACATATATGCCTCTCTCAGAGAACGTGACTATCCATTTCATCGATGTCGGTCAAGGCGATTCCATCTTCGTCGATACGCCTACCCTTGATATGCTTATTGACGGCGGACCTAGAGAAGCAGGGGACACCGTGGTAAGGTATCTTCAAACTTTGAATGTTACGCGAATAGATTTCGTCGTGGCCACTCACCCTCACGCCGACCATATCGGCGGGTTGATCACGGTTTTAACCGAGTATAGTATTACTCAAATCCCCGTCGTTTTTGACAGTGGTTTTGAAACGACGACGGAGACCTACCAAGAGTACATCGCTTTAGCGGAGCAAAGAACAGTTATGTACGCGGCTAGGGGAGGAAGTTTCGTCTTGGATATTAATGTGAACGTTACTGTTCTTAATCCCACCCATCCTCTGGAGTTTGATGACGCCAACGACAACAGCATAGTTCTAAAAATGCAGGTATGCAACGTTACCTTCTTATTCACAGGCGACAGTGAAGCCCCATCTGAAGCGAGCATCCTGACAGCTGGCTTTAACCTAAACAGCACGATCTTAAAGGTGGGGCATCACGGCAGCCGAACATCCACAAGCTCAGCATACTTAGAGGCGATCGACCCTGAAGTGGCCGTGATAAGTGTGGGAGAAGGAAATCAATACGGTCATCCACATCAAGAGACTCTAGATAAACTGGCTGCCAAAGACGTGACCGTTTATCGAACTGACCTCGACGGCACCGTCGAAATAACTACCGATGGGGCAAACTACAGTGTTAAAGCTAAGAAACTTCGCCCGACCCCGACTCCATCACCTACACCGACCATAACACCTAGCCCCAGTCCAAGCCCAACGCCTACGCCGACACCGACACCCACTCCGCTTCTGACACCCACAGTTAGCCTGACGCTGAGTCCCGCACCTTCGCCTTCACCTACGCCCACTCCGACGCCTGTGCCCACCGCCGCAGACTACACCCCGTACTTGATAGCTACGGTCGTAATCGCCGTCGTGATAGCCGTTTCCCTAATGGTGGTGAGGAGGAAGAAGTAGAGTGGGGGTCTATAAGAGAGATAATGCAAACAACGTAACAAGCATTACACAAAATACGGTTACAGTCAATTGCTTATCGCCTTACAATACGGCTCACGCCTCTTAATTGCCTCCACAAAAAGCTGAATCACCGCTCCATCATCAGCACCGTTTCTTATAGGAGTGAGAACATCCACCAGATTATCGTTTCGCATCAAGCAAGGCTTCAGTTTTCCGTCACTCGTCACCCTGAGTCTGGTGCAATGAGCGCAAAACTCCGTGTTCTCAATGGGACGAATCACCTCCACCTTCGCCCTAGGCAGAAAGTACACCCTACGATTCTGCATGTGCCTACGAGTCTCCACCCTCCAAGCCCTCTTCCGCAACTCCTCCTCCACCCCATTCAAATCATAATGATGACGCTCATAATAGTCTGGGCCCACGTTCAGGGACTCTAACTCAATCAACTGAAGAATAGCTCCGCTTCGCTCCGCAAAATCGATCATCCTGGGAATCTCATGGTCGTTCACACCCTTCAAAAGGAGCATGTTCAGCTTCACGGGATAGAGACCGGCGTTCACCGCCGCCCTCACCCCGTCGATGACGTCCCTCAGGTTTCCGCCAGTCACTGTTCGATAAATTTCACGATCCAAGGTGAGGAGGTTCACGTTCACCCTAGCCAAACCGTTCTTGCGAAGCTCCTTCGCGAAAGATGAAAGAAGCGTTCCATTGGTGGTCATGGATAAGTCTCGCAAGCCCTGAAGCTCAGCGATGCCCTTCACGATTTGAAGAATGTCGGATCGGAGTAGGGGCTCACCCCCGGTCAGTTTCACTCGGAAAATGTCAAGGGCGAGAGCTATTCGAGCTATGCGAAGAATTTCCTCCAACGACATCTCCGTGGAAGGGGAGGTTTCGCCCTCCCGGTGACAATAGGGGCACCTTAGGTTGCACCTCTGGGTCACTGAGATCCTTAAGTTCAGCGTCGGTCTGCCATAGTTGTCGTAGATCATTTAGACCGTCCTACTTTTCGCGAGCGTGCTTTATGATATGCCCAGCCTCTGGCAATATAAGCTTTTCAACCGCCAAGGAAGCCCCGTGAGGAGAGCCGGGAATGCAGAAAACAGCCTTTCCCTTCGACACCCCTGCAATGGCACGGGTTAGAATAGCCGCTGAACCAATCTCCTCATAACTGAGCCTTCTGAAAACCTCGCCAAAGCCGTGGAGCTCCTTCTCGAGAAGGGGCTGAACCGTCTCGATGGTCACATCCGTGGGACTGATCCCCGTTCCACCACAGGTAATGACGGCGTCCACTCTCCTCGATTTCAGTGCCCTTCTTACGGATCGTTCGATGAGAGACCTATCATCGGGCACAAGTGTTCGGAAGGTGACGCTATGCCCATGCTTTAATAGGGTTTGAACGATCCGGTCGCCGGAGGGGTCCTCAACGCGCTTCTCCGATTGGAGTTCTCGGTAACGGGAGGAACTGCAAACAATAACCGCAAAGTTGAGGCTCTTCGGAGCTTCAGCCTTGTGTTTCAGCGTGGTTTCACTCATTTACGTGATCCCTTCACCTTGCACACTAGTTTTAAGAATATTGATATAAATAACTCTATCATTTTTCTAAGGTACTGATTTAGAAAGGTAAGAATTGAAAATAGAGGATTTAAGGATTAGGGTTATTGACTGGTTAAGTTAATGTCGCTCCGGGTGATGTGGCTAGCTTACTTTTTCTTCTTTCGAGTAGTTCTTTTAGTCTTCCAATAGGGAGATGGTGGGTGCTTTCTCACTTTTACTCTCTTTATGTGTTGTTCTTTTCTGGTCTCTCCCAATGGACCAATCCGTATGGTTCTAGTTTTTCTTTTATGCCCCAATTTATGATGAGTTGGACAGAGAAACTGTATAGTTGGGGGTCTTGACTTCACTGTGGGCTTTCTTAGGTGATGAAACTCTCCTTGGTTCATCTTTAGAGGCATTCCACAACACTCACATCTCTTATTAGCACGCTCGTGGACTTCTCTCTTAGTATGAGAAATGTGGTAAAGTTATTGCTGAACCTAAAGAACTGGTTGGAATTCGTTTGGAAAACAGCCTATAAATTAATTTGGAGAGAGAATTCTTTTTCAAGTTGATCTAATGCTTCTTTTGTATGCCTCCTGAGAAGAGGTAAGTAGAGTGGATTCATTATTGTTATGACTGGACTTGATTCATCTGGTGAAAGCCATTTATTCTCTATCCAATCAACATAAAAACCGTCAAGCTTGATCTGGTTTAGAGCCAAAGACCAATCTTTTACAGTTAGCCCCGTAAATTTTCTGACCTCTTCTAGTTTCAGAATATGAGCTTTTTTCCCACCGTAAAAATACTTTTTCATCTGTGAGTCAGGTACGTCTTTTTTCGCCTTGAGATATCTTAAAAGGAAGACACCTTTTCCTATTTCTTCTAAAGTAAGGATGAAGAGGCATATAGCAGGTACGAGCTCCTCCTTTAGTACAAGGATTTCTGCGGATGAGAAGAGTCTTTGAGAGTTTCTTAAGCATTTTTCTATTCCCTCTATTAACTTTTCCCAAGGAATAGGACTCAAGCTTTTCCACCTCTATTGATCCTAAAATAGTTTCGCCTTTCTCTTTTTCTGTTCTATCTCATAGTATTTGTCATAAGCTATGTCCTTAACCTTGTTATGTGACCACTTGACGTAAATGATTTATGTGCAAACAGAGCAAGTACCATAATGGATGTTCCTTGAGCCGAAAAGCTAGGAGCACAGTTATCGAAATGATGCATGTTGATGTGGGGTTTGATTTTAAAGAGGAGGATCTGTCGCCTAAGATACGCAAAGAAATTACAATGTTAGCTGGGAAGATAGACCAAGCCCATTATCTTTGGAACTTAGGAGAAAAGGCTAGACGTGAGGCAAATAATAAGGCTAACATTTTTTATACTTGTGTTGGCTTGGCTTTACTGCTATTCTTACTTTGGATCGTGGCGCCTTATCTAATCTTTTTCTCTTTTTTGTTGTTTCCAGCTGGCTATCATTATCACCGTCTTTCTGTAAAGGCGAAGAAAAAAGCAATAGATTATGGATTTCAAGGCGACAGTAAATGGCAAGAAGTTGTACAGGAAACGGAAAGTCTTGCCAAGAAGGCTTATGATGAACTTACAGTTTTGCACGAGGCACGAGTCAGACCAACCATAAAACAAGTTACGATAGATTTTGCTCGTATCATAGAGGCTGCCAAGGGGAAAGGAATAATTCTAGAAACAATAGAATGCCCCTATTGCAAAGCCCCAGCAAAATTACCAAAGAATGGAGACTCTTTTGAATGTCAACACTGTGGTAGAACAATCAAAGCGATGAATGTGTTTGATATGCTCAAAGGCATCATGGAGTAGCAGAAGAAAGGATTTTGGAAATATGAGTAAAGAAGAACTTGAGAGAAAAGCTAAGAAAAAAGAAAGAAAACAAATAATTACTGTATTCGCAGTCATTATCATATTTTGTGTTATCCTTGTTACGTCATTTACCCTATTGAGAAGAGAATATCTTAGAGGAAAAGCGGTATTCAAAGTTTCAGAACTTGAACTTTATCCGAATGAAGGCATAGTTGGTAAGCCTTTTCAAGCTATAGTTGTTGTAGAAAATATTGGAGATTCAGAAGGTTCATATCTACTGGAATTAAAAGGTGATGGTGAAACAATAGCAACTAGAGAAGTTTCTCTTTCTGCTGGGGACTCAGAACAAGTAGCTTTCCAATTAATACCAAAGAAAATTGGAATTTGGAAGATAGAAATTGATGGACTGGAGAAAACGTTTGTTGCAGTATTGCTAATAGAAGCATATGCGCTTTACAAGGAGTATGAGGAGAATGAAATAGCTGCAGATGCAAAATATAAAAATCAGATTCTTTTCGTGGTGGGGGAGATAGAAAGCATAGGGAGGGAGATCCTAGGAAGACCGTACATTGTTTTAGCAGGTGATACATTAGTTGGGGTTCAGTGCATTTTTGATAAAGAGCACGAACCAAGAATAGCTCAACTTGGTAAGGGACAACGGGTTACTGTGAGGGGAAGATGTAGGGGCGAAGTACTCTTTAATGTACTTCTAGAGGATTGCTCCTTGATTGATTCCTCAGAACCAGCACCCACACCTACTCCAACGCCTACGCCCACCCCAACACTTAATGTATTATCATCAGCATGGGCTACCACCATTCCAGCGATTGATGGCAACTTAACCTCGTTTGTTGGGGAGTGGGACGATTCCTATCACACTACAATAACGTTATTCGGTGATGGGGGAACAATGATGATAGCTTCTGTTGACGTTTATATCAAGAATAATCAAGATAACTTATACTTAGCATTCAAGATTCCTGATATTACTCAATCAGTAGTTACGGGTTCTGGAGATATCTTGTATCTATACTTTGATCAAGGCACTGGGGGCGGAGAACATGATGGAACGCTGACAGCTAGTAACGAAGATAAGAAGTGGTGGGCTGGAACTCAAGCTTTCCAAGATTTCTTCTTTGACGGAGATGAATGGCAACTTGATGAACTCTATGGCGGCAGTCAGGACGGAAATGTTTTTGGCGGTTACCATTCTGACCATTGGGAAGTTGAATGGATGATACCAATGGCTAGTGGGGATGGACTTGACTTAAACGTTGAAGCAGGAACAACCATAGGAATACTCATTCAATATAGGGAGCATGACACTGGATTAAACTATGGTTGGCCTATATATGCAGGTTATAAAGATGCTAGCGGATGGGCTGGCCTTATTACGTCTAAGATTATATGATGTGTCGGTAGAGCTGGAAAATATAAAGTCTGGGCATGTAATATAGGCTGAAACAGAGGCAAAAGGTTTGTAGAGATGGAACAATGATGAGAATGTCCGTAGCGATCGATCGAGGTTGTGCTATCATCTCTAAATCTGCCTTTCCTTTTCTCCCATTTTATGGAATCTGTAATATAGATGCTGTTATTAACTCTCTAAACAAATAATCGAAGAATTGGTTTCAATGAATACAGAGGCTAGATTTGCTAACACAAACCTTCTTATTAAAATTGGATACGGGTTCTGCTAAGTCCTACGGTTGCAGTCATCTCCCTTGGTTTATGAAAAGTAGCCTTAACAACATTCTCAGTGGTGCATTTTTCCTTCCACTTTTCATATTTATGTACGGTCTCTCGCGTTACTTTTCTACAAGGTTTTTAATATTTTGTACCCACTCTTCAATCAACTTTTCGTATCTTTTATAGAAACTTAGTCTTAGCTTTTCCATTCCAGGAGGCAACTCAAAGTCCACAGAGTACGTGAACATGGTTCCCGCTTCGGTTGGTTTCATTATCCAAGACCCCCTCCACAGCCAGCCAGAAGTGCTGCGAAAGGTAATCTTCTCCTTTTCCACCCACTCTATTACTTTAAAGGTCTTACTATACCCTTTACCAAACGAAACACCGATTTCACGAGTAGTTGTGCCCACACCCGTGCGCTGCTCAGAGGTGATCTCCTCCCTCTGGACATAACCCCTCGCCCACTCCGGAATCCTCTCTAGATCGGATATGAGTTCCCAAACCTTTTCTGGAGGGGCTTTGATCTCAACAGTCTTTTCTACGTGATCCAAAAAATCACCTTCAAACATCATATCATCAATTAGAAAAGCCACTATTAACATTTTACCTGAGAGCCCGACTTGCGAAGAACGCGAAAGATCCACCATTAAGGAATACCTAAAATCAATGTGCTGCCAACAAACAGCACAAGGGGACAGCAACAAGAGCCATAAAAGCAGAAGTCAAAATTCTTCTTGGCGTGGTATAAGATATTAGAATAAAACCTTCAGAGTCAGGTGATATCCGTTGGGCGAAGGAGTGGGATTGTGTTTTGCGTTGGTTTGGAAAGTCGATGTTGCCTAACCGTAAAATTCTTAGGGGTTCTTTGCTTTAATAAAAATAAAGGAGGATAGTATATGCCCACTGCCTATGTGTTGATAAATACGGAACCTGAGAAAATGGAGGAGGTTGTCAAAGATATACGGAAAATTGAAGGTGTTAAAGAGGTCCAAATGGTTTATGGTGTTTATGACATAGTGGCGACAGTTAAAACCGACACTATGGACAAACTCAAGGAGATTGTGACGTGGAACATACGACGACTGGAAAGCGTTCGTTCAACACAAACCATGATCGTAATAGAGGGTTCATAAACTCATCAAGCCAATCCTCTATCTCTGCGTTCTAGGGGTCCATACCATAAATGACGTAAAAGAGTTATAGGTAAAGGGATCGTTGTCCGGTCAATCGATGGAAAGGTTTACGTAGAAAAGAGAATGACATTAACAAGCTTTTTGATCTTTAATGCTTAATCTTGCGCACAACACGTATATTCAGGATGACCGTGTGAGGATACTGCCCCCGCTCGTCTTTTTCGTATTGTTTCACCATGTCCCATATAGTCAACAACGCCACCGTGACTGCGGTGAGAGCCTCCATCTCAACCCCAGTCTGCGCCCTCGTCTTGACGGTTGCCTCCACCTCCACCGCGGAATCGTCGACGATTCTCGTGTTGAGTTCTACACTAGTTAGGGGAAGAGGGTGACACAAAGGAATCAAGGAGCTGGTGTTTTTCGCCGCCAATATCCCGGCGATCTTTGCTATGGAGAGGGGGTCGCCCTTCTCAACCCTTCCCTCCCTAATCAGTTTCATGGTCTCCGGCTTTAGCTTGATCAGCCCCCTAGCCGTCGCTTCCCGGTAAACCTCTGGCTTACCCGTCACGTCAACCATCGACATAGAAGATCACCAACCTACTGTTCATAACCGATTCGGACTTATTTGTTTGTCCCCTATTTAGAGAACCGACATATAAATCCCTTGAATCAAGTCGTCTCCATCGCCGACTTTCCTCAATTCCATTACTCGTTCGCTTCCTCGAATGATTCTATAAGCTTTTTGATCATTTCTGCTCGAGGGTTTTCCTCGTTGAAGCGGAAGATGCGAATTCTCCCAAACTTCTTGTGTCGAATGAGCCCAAAGCTTTCAAGGGCTTGGAGATGCTGATTTGTAGTCGCATAGTTAAGTCCTGCTCGCCGGGCAATCTCTGAAATGTTGAGTTCTCCGATCTCTGCTAGGATTCTGAGGATTTTTACTCGTCCTCTTGAAGAGAAGATTTCTTCAATTGGCATACAGGCTCCCTCTAACTTTTCCTTACGTGGAGTATTCTGCTCAACTCCTGCTCTAGGTCGGCGGCGGGAACCCGCGGCAGACTGATAAGGGTGGTCTTCCCTCGCTTTCCGAGACCAGAAGGCTCTGTCTTGATTATGCCCAAGGCGGAAAGCTCCTTCACGTATTTCCAAAGTTGGGTGTGGCCTCTCCTCTCTTCACCATAGTTCTCGCAGACAACCGCATAGGCATCCTCAGCCTCCCCCATGGATATGTAAGCGGCTCCAGTTTGTTTAAAATGTCTCGCAACACCAAGGAGAAACAGTTTCTCATGAAGACCGAGGGAGGAGATCATGTCCTTCCGCACCACGGGATAAACGCTAACCGCCGCCTTTCGAACGTATTCAGGTAAAACTCTCGGCGATGCTGAAGCGTCGGCATACTTGCCGGCTCGCCAAAGAAGCTCAATTGCGTAGCGCGCGTCCCCTCCCTCTGAGGCTGCTAACTCGGCGATGAGGTCTACGATCGGCGGAGAGACGGTTCCGTAGCTAAAGGCGAGAGCCACTCGATCATTTAGAATATCTTGAAGTTGAAGCTTTGAATACTCCCCCAGATTGATGAGGTTGCGTTGAAGGGTGCTCCTAGTGCTGAAATCCAGCGTGTCTAGATACGCGGTTTCACGAAGAACGCAGAGGAGAGAAAGCCTTTGGGGAGCCTTTAAGCGGTCTTCCTGGATGCGGGAGAGATTGTACAAGGGGTCGGATCCCTCACTGCGGATAAGCGCCTCCAATTCGTCCATGGCCAAAATAAGATAAGCGTTTTGTTCGTCGAGAATCTGCATCAGCATTTGAAGGAGCTCCTCCGCTGAATAGCCGCGTCTGGGGAAACGGGGATAAAACCTTAGGATGACTCGCTGAAGGATCATGAAAAGGCTTCCCCTACACTCGCGACAATTAACGTGAACGTAATGTAGGTTGATTCCCCGCTCCTGCGCCTCCTTCGCTATGTTTAGCCCGAAGTGCTGGGAAAGGACCGTTTTTCCGGTTCCGATCTTTCCAGAAATTAGGACACGCTGCGCCATTTTCCCTGGGCTTTCGATGGCGTAGCGGAAAAACTGGTTTAGAAGGTTGAGTTGGGGCTCCCTGTGGGGGAGGCGAGGCGGCACGTAGTTGATGTCCAGTTTGCTTTCATCCTTGAAAACACTGGAGTATCGATGCATGGTTCAGCCCATAATCCTCATGGTAAGCGGACAAATTTATCATTTTTGTCCCTTAGAAAGAAAAAAAGTCTGGGAAAAATGGAAGTGTCGGGTGCTCTGAGTAATAAATTTGATATACTGAAAGAATCGAAAATACTACGATTAGCCTTGAAGCTGTCTACGGTGCTCATGGGGTGTGGCGGCTTTCTCCAATTGGGAGTCATGGGCTTCGAATGGATTGATCTAATTCAGCTTCTATATTATTCTCCTGAGCATCTCGCCCTCGTGGGATGGCGTTTTCTCTTACAACTCGCCTTGACTTTGATGGGCATAGGCTTCGCCATCAGCCCGAAATACCTTGGCACAACGATAAGAACCGGTGCCATCGGAGCGTTGATAACGATTTCACTTACTGGAACACTGGCTTCCTACCACTTGCAGGCGCTACTCGGCTTCGACTGGTTAATGGGAATCATATTATTTGGAGCCTCAGTCCTAACACTGATTGGAAGCATCATGAAGTATGGCGAGATAAAAGAGCGCTTAGGAAAGAGCAAATGGACATGGGAGTAACGCCCCCCATATCCTATCTTGTTTATAGTTAAAACCGCGTACGCACGTACCTAAAAACTCATTATGCCCACTTTATGATGTAAATGAAAATAAAGTAGTAGTGGGCTCTCGCATTCTTGGGAAACGTCGACTCGGCTATTTCCTCTCAAGATCTCAATCACTGGTCAGTGGGGCCAGAGTCGTCATCGCCCACCGAGCAAAATAAATGCAGTTCTCACATAAAAGGATATAGCTGGAAAACGGTGTGTCGGATATAGTGCTTAGGAAAATCAGGGTTGTTCCGTTGGCTTCAGAGAGTTTCGGGGTGAGGTCCATGTGCACCTCTGTGGAGACTTCAGATGTGAGGGTTCTCTTGGACGCTGGGGCTTCCTTGGGTCCGAATCGCTTCGGCTTTCCTCCCCATCCAAGGGAGTATGAGGCGATGGCGGAGTGCCGTCAAAGAATATCGAAGGCGGCTGAGAAGGCGGAGGTGGTGACGATAAGCCACTACCACTTCGACCACCATACGCCTTCCTACGAGGACTGGTGCTACAACTGGTCCTCCGCCGAAGTTGCCAAGGAAATCTACGGAGAAAAGCTTGTCCTTGTCAAGAGTTATCGTTCTATGATCAACTTCAGCCAGAGGCGTCGAGGCTGGATGTTTCTAAAGACCGGAGGCAAGCACGCAAAAAGACTGGAGACCGCGGACGGCAAGGTCTTTGAGTTCGGAGACACGAAGCTAAGGTTTTCTGACCCCGTGTTTCATGGACCCCAAGGCTCGGCGCTTGGATGGATCTTGATGACCACCATCGAACACGACGATGAGAGGGTGCTGTTTGCACCCGATGTTCAAGGACCTATGCACGACCCCACCCTAAAAATAATCCTCGCTGAAAGACCACAACTCGTCATAATGGGGGGACCCCCCACCTATTTGGCTGGGTTTAGAGTAGAGGGGGATCATGTGCACCGGGGGATTCAAAACCTCGAAAACGTCGTGAAAAAGGTCTCGGTTACAATTTTAGAGCACCATCTCCTTCGAGATGAAAAATGGAGGGAACTCTCCCAACCGATATTTAATGCTGCGTCGAAAACTGGTCACATGGTTCTTACAGCCGCCGAATTCTTGGGGAAAGAAAATAAATTGCTGGAGTCTCGAAGAAAACAACTCTTCGAAGCCGAGCCTCCTAGCACCGAGTTTACTAAGTGGGTGAAACTTCCCCACCCTAAAAGAAAGCTAATAAGACCTCCAATCTAACTGAACTGTAAGGTTTACTTTTTATTAATTTTCTTAAATAGTAGATTAGCAAGCCTTTCATTTTGTTTTTCATTGAAAATTTATATGCAAAAATTTAGCCTAACCAGTGGAAGCAACAGAAAAGTGAAGATTTAAAGCTTTCCGCACATTTATTTTAAAAATTGAGGTCAGTATTGGCTATGTTTAAATGTCCAGAGGAAGATTATGCTTTGCTTCAAAGGCTGAGAAACCAGCTGATCAGTCTTAAAATAGATCATCGCGGTTTAGAGGAAGCCCACGAGTACAGTTTGAAAGCCAAGAGATTCGAGGTAGCTGATTTTCTGAGCAGCGTTATGAAAAGGCGATTAGAAGAGATACGAGCCTTAGAACGAGAGATAGGATCGCTTGAATCGGAGTGTTTTGTAAAGGAAAAGTAGGAAACACACGAGATTGAAATAAAGGTTACGAGAAGCGCTATGATTAGGATTTCAAGAGCCTTTCGACCGCTGAAATTCTCTTAAGGCGCTTGCTTCAGCCAACCGCACAAAATGTATACCAAGGCGCCGATAAACGACCAAACGAAAACACTCATCATTTCGGCGTGTTCACCTCCTTTTCCCTTTCGTGTTCTAAGCCCAGCTGAGCGGAAAGCCCTCCCTCTGCGTTTATTGATAAGCTTGATGAGGTTCTTGCTTAAAGCCAAGGGAACCTGTTCTTTCTGTAAGGCTATCCCAAATTGTTAGCGTTATCAATTTTGTTACGGCGTATTGTTAATTTTAAGTAGTAGATGAGTAAGCCAGCGAAGAAGCCTATTCCGAGGTTTGTGAAAAACGAGATCACCGCAATGGTTATTGCTAAAACGATTTGAAATGAATCTTTGATGGTTAAGAAAAGTTTTCCTAACTCTAAGCTTGCGAAAATCAACATGACTCCGATTATCGACAAGGGAAATTCGCCAAAGATGGTTATGATCGATTCAGCCAGGAAAAGCGCTAGGAACACTTCAACGATGCCCTCCATGAGCATTGCGCCTCCGGTTCTTGCGCCAAAGAAATATTGTGAGGCAAAACCGCCAGCTCCATGACACATTGGGACCCCGCCCAAAAGTGGAAAAACCGTGTTCATCCAGCCCATATTCATGGCTAAGCTCTCCTCCTGGATTTTCTGTTTGGGAAACTTTTCATTTACCATCAAGCAGGTGGCCAAAACGGCGTTAGATAGCGTTAAAACGACTTGAGCTACACCAACGGTAAGTAAACCAACGTATATGTTCCAGAGGGAGGGAGCAAAAAATCTCGGTAGATAGAGCCCAAACTTTAGATCGAAGGCTGAATTCGAAAGGAGCGCTATGGCTAAGCCCAAAAGGAAAATAGCAATTCCTGCAGGCAATCTCCTATTTTTAAGCAGCAGAAGAACCAAAACGAAGGAGACTAAAGCTAACACGATATTCGTTGCAATGAATTCTACAGACTCTTTTAACAGAATCAACATTAGCCCTAACTGGACGCCCACGATAACGCATATCGGTGTGATTTTAGCGATTTTCCTAACCAAACCTGAAAAAACGAGGAAAAGCCAAACAAGACCCATCCCTATGCCGGTCCCATAAACCAACGACGAATCCCACCTTTCATTTAGGGCAACCGTGGCAACCGCTTTTTGAGGCTCAACCGGTAACGGCAGCCTATAAATCAGCCCAATAATGATGTTGGTGAATCCCATGGCGAGCAAGATTCCAGAGGGATCTAGGCCAATTATGGCTATGTAAGCGATAATAAAGGGGTTTAATGGACCGAAATCCCCCAAGGCCCCAGCAAACTCGATTAGACTGAATTCAAAGTCTCCTACCCTGACCATTTCTACTCCGGGCTTTTAGTTTCCCTGAATAATTTCACGTGTACACGTTGATAAACGTATTATAGTTAAACGATCTCCGCTTACGATTTACGATGTGTTCTTCACCTTAAATTCCTCTTCCCACGTTAAGAGGCCATTGTACATAATTAGGCGTAAGTTCTAACAGGTTCCACAATTTACATCCTAATCCAAAGATATAGAAGTCAAGGTATCTAGTGGTGTGGCCACCCAGTTCAAACCCGGGTCGTGGGCTCTCTTCAAAGCCAACGCGGGAACTCACACTAGCATTATTAGTCAAAAGGCGCGCGTTACCAAATTGTATCTACGTGTTCCTTTTCAGCAATGACCTGAAGGTCTTTGTCTCCTGTTATTATTGAGGATTTTGTCTTCTTAGCGATGGCTATAGTTAACGAATCGCAGACTGAGAGGCTTCTTTTCAGCTTGGTGACCAGTGCGTCGCTTTTAAATCTGATTTCCGCCGCTGTCAAGGCCACGCTATTTGATAGCTCCACTGTCGAAAAATATGTTTCTAGGAAGCCCAAGGTTTCCTCAGGGGTCTCGAAGATCGGTATTCTTCCTCTATGAAACTGCAGCAGAAATTCGTAGGTGATTACCGGATGGATTGCCCCCTTGAGTTTTCCGCTTCTAACGTTCTCTAAACACTCATTTGCCTTAGGTGTTATTTCCCCGGTCGCCTTTGCCATTAGGGCATACGTGTCAACAATTACCGTTCTAAGCGTTTCTCCCAAGCCTTCTCATCCTCATCTAGTTCCTTCTCAATTTTTTCAGCTGTGATTAAGCCCTCTGCACATCCATGGAACTTCTCCCAGCTCGCGTCCTTCACCAGAACGATGGCTTTCTCTCTCAAAGAAATCTCTAAGATGTCCCCCTTCACAATGCCGCTCTTTTCCCTAATCTCCTTAGGAATAACTATCGTCCCTCTAGGTCCCACTCTCACTTTCAAACATTTCACCACGTCAGACAATAAAATTAATCAGATTTATATTTTTATCTGAAAAATCTTCCTAAACTCTTCAAAGACATAGGCACGATCTTGAGTATTATCCTCTGGTGGTGCGGCCGCCGGGATTTGAACCCGGGATTGCAGGCTTGGAAGGCTTACACCTTAGATGACTGTGTCCTAACCAGACTAGACCACGACCGCACATCAGACGTTCTAGGCACTACACCTTTTTCCTTCCAGACCAGAAACTTAAATAGGTTTCTAGGATTGCGACTACCAACAACCTCAAAGAATCTAATTATATCATCTTTCGCATAGATGTACACTTTTCCTTGGCTCGTCGAAGCGTGGAACCCTAATTTTCTCAAGGCTCTCATTACATCGGTGCTAAGGAATATGTTGTGAGAAGCAAACTCTATCATAGGATCTTTTTCTCTATGTCTATAGATCCCTCCATCTGTATCAAACAAGCCTCTTATACAAGCGATAAGGCACTTATCCGATTTGAAGTAACTCTGCGGAATTCGTAATCTAGCTGAATTGACTTTCTTGCCAGCTGGAAGTCCTATTCTTTGCGTTAAAAAATCGTGCACTCTTTTAGAGTAGAACTTGCATCTAATCGTATTATCCGTCTTTCCTTCGTACACATTAGGAACCTTATTAAACAATCTGCCAATCAAACGTGCCAGAAGTTGCCTAACATAAATAGAATCCAAATGCAAATTGCAGACTATTGATATTTCATTGTTTTTGCTTCCGATGTAGCCATCACCTAACAAAGCCCCAATAAACTCAGCCAATTCCACATCGCCTAGTTTAGGTATCTGAACGTTGGTTTCCCTATGCTGAGCCTTTCTATACCAGCCATCCTCCCGCAATTCAACTATCCATTCCTCTTTTACTTTAGGTCCTAATTTCTCGAGTTTTTCAACTATGGTTAGTGGAATCAAGTAATTTTCAGCTAGATAGTTAAACAGTGTAGCTCTGGAGACACCAATGACCAGTGCTAAATCGTTCCACGTCATTCGGCTTTTTTGTTTAACCTCTTGCAACCACATTCTCTGCTTACCAGAGACGAATTTCACCCTTTTCATAGCTTTCACTTCTAATTTAAGGCTAAATCGCTAATTAAAACTTTTGTCAAAGAAAAATAAGTTAAATCGACGTCCTAGTCCAGGCTAGACTACGGCCGCACACCCATCCAACCCATGCTTCACATACCTATTACAGAGGATCTTTTAAATTAAAAGCTTAAGATTTTGTTGGAGGATCAAATGATCGTAAGTTTGCCTGAATTTACGCCGCTTTACCCTTCCTTCGATTCTTTGTTTCCGTGGAGTTCCCAGGCGCGTAAGATGCATCTGCCGTTGGTGTGAGTAAAACTGACCGTTTCCTTTATATTTGAATAATCCTTCGTTTGAACAAATTTCGACGGAGGTATAAGTTGGGGATTAAAGCCGTGGTTTTTGATTTCATTGGAACCCTCGCTGTGGTTCAGAAGTATTCCAATGAAGTTTGTGTGGAGAAAATGTATAAGAGTTTGATTAACGATGGTTTTGAAGTGGATTATAAACATTTTCGGGAAGTTTATGGTGCGGTTCATCATAAGTACTCGCTCCTCCGGTACGAGAAGCTGAGGGAGGTCACTAACGCGGTTTGGCTCTCAGAAACCCTAAACCAGCTGGGATTTGCCACGAAGCCGGGAAACGAAGCCGTGAAAAAGGCGATCAATGTCTACTTTGAAGACTATCTTCGGGCTTTGAAGCCAAGACCGTGCGCGTTGCGAACGTTAAAAACGCTTTCTAACACCTACAGTCTCGGCCTTGTCTCCAACTTCACCTACGCGCGGGTTATTCACGCTGGCTTAAGAAAGCTTCGCTTGAACCCGTATTTTGATGTTATGCTGGTTTCTCAGGACGTGGGTTGGCGTAAGCCTCATCCTCAGATCTTTGAGGAAGCTCTAAAACGCCTTAAGAGAGGCGCAATAGAAACCGTGTTCGTGGGCGACAGCCCCATCGAGGACATTCAGGGAGCGAAAAGCGTGGGAATGAAAGCAGTCTTCATCCCCTCCCAATTCTTCACTATTGAAGATGCTAAAAAAGCGTCACAACAGCCAGACATCATCCTAAACGATCTTTGCGAGCTACCTCGCATTCTGCCTCAAATGTAAACGCGTCCTAACGAAGAGCGCTAACTCGTTGGGAGAAAAAGGTGATTGACGTCGGGCGATAGAAAATTTTGAAGTGTTTGGCTTCAGTCTTTTTCTAAGGGCTATGCGTTATGGCAGGCGACCCAGCGGTCCGCACCGACTTGTCGCAGTTCTGGCTCTTCACGTTGGCACAGCGCTGTAGGTTCTGTGCATCGTGGACAGAACCTGCACCCTTCAGGGAGGTCTAACGGGGTGGGGGTCTCCTCCCTTACGAGAATTCTCCTTCTTTTCACTGTAGGATCGGGAATAGGTACGTTACTGATCAAGGCCTTTGTGTAGGGATGGATCGGTTTTTGGATCACGTCTTCCATAGGCCCCTTTTCCACGATTTTCCCAAGGTACATGACCATGAGGTTGTCTCCGATGTACCGGGCCTGAGCTAGGTCGTGAGTGATGTAAAGGAAGGTGAGGTCGTACTTCTTGCGCAGATCGGTTAGGAGGTTTAAGATCTCTGTTCTTATTGAAGCGTCCAGCATAGAGACGGGTTCATCCGCCACTATGAACCTCGGCTTGAGCACGAGGGCCCTCGCGATAGCAACCCTCTGCCTCTGGCCACCGCTTAATTCATGGGGAAACCTTCGGATGAACTCCGGAATTGGGACTAGCCGAACGTCTTCCAACACCTTGTTAACCCGCTCCCATCGGTCCCGGTATCTCGTCGCTATCCGGTTGACCTCCAGGGGCTCGGCTAGGATGCTGAAGACATCCATGCGGGGGTCGAGGGACTCGTAGGGGTCTTGGAATATCATCTGCATCTCAAGGCGCATCTTTCTAAGCTTCCTCTTTTTGAGGGAGAAGATGTCGACACCGTGGAGGTAGACATGCCCAGCCGTCGGCTCGATTAGCCTCAGAATCAGCCTCCCTGTCGTTGTCTTTCCGCACCCGCTCTCTCCAGCCAAGCAAAGCACTTCGCCCTTCTTCATTTCGAAGCTTATTCCGTCGACTGCCCTCACAAATTTCCTCTTCTTGGAGAAGAGGCCGCTTCTTCTGGAAAACCACTTTTTCAGGTCGGTCACTACTAGCTCTTCTGACATTACCTATCCTCCAGACCTGGTATGTTCCTTAGTTCGTCGACGAAGTGGCATGCTACGAAGTGCTCTGCCTCCTTTTCTAAGTAGCCTGGCTGTTCTGTACTGCATATGTTCTTTGCGTATGGGCATCTTGGGTGGAATCTGCAGCCCTTGGGTGGGCTGATGAGGTTTGGAGGCGCTCCCGGTATGAAGTTAAGGGTTCTCTTCTCGCCGACGATGCTTGGATATGCGCCGATCAAGGCGGTCGTGTAGGGGTGGAGGGGACGCTTGAAGATCGATGTTGCGTCTGCGTACTCCACCAGTTTGCCAGCGTACATGATCCCCACCTTGTCGGAGGTCTCTGCTATGACTGAGAGGTCGTGGGTGATCAGAATCTGAGAGAGGTTTAGCTTTTTCTGGAGGTTCTTCATCAGATTAAGTATCTGGTTCTGGACAATGACATCAAGGGCGGTTATTGGCTCGTCGGATATCACCAGCTTTGGATAGCACGCTAGGGCCATGGCTATCATGACTCGTTGCCTCATTCCACCGCTGAACTCGTGAGGGAAGTCCTTTACCCTAGATGTCTCAAGCTCCACTAGTTCATAGAGCTCTCTGACCCTCTCCCAGGCCTCGGCCTTGGTGACCTTCTCCTCCTTTTCGAGGATGACTTCTGCGATCTGCTCGCCCACGTTGATGACTGGGTTGAGGGCGTTCATCGCACCCTGAAAGATCATCGAGATCTTCGTCCACCTGATCTTCTTCAGCTCGCTTTCATCCTTCTTAACCAGGTCCTCTTCGTCTAGTGTGATCTGTCCACCCATTACTCGGCCGTTGGACGGGAGCAGTCCCATGATTGAGAGGGCAACGGTTGTTTTGCCGCACCCTGACTCTCCTGCCAGCCCGAAGGTTTGCCCCGCGTCGACGGTGAAACTGACGCCGTCCACTGCCTCGACTGGCCCTTGCAAGGTAAAGTAGTGCGTAGATAGGTCTCTAACCTCTAGGATCGGCACAGCTCTACCACCGCCTCTTCCTAAGTCTTGGGTTCAGGATCTGATCTAGACTGTAGCTGGAGAAGGCGAATCCAATCGCCACCAACATTATGCATACACCTGGCGGAATGATGAACCACCACCTCCCGGTGGCCAAGGCTCCCGCCTTGTTGGCGTAGTAGAGTATCATGCCCCAACTCGGCTGGGTGGGGTCTCCCAGCCCGAGGAAGCTTATGCCAGACTCTGCGAGGATCGCGTCGACGATCCCTATGATGGCGTTCGCGAAGACGAGGGGGAACACGTTGGGTAGGATGTGGCGTATCACTATCTGACTGCCCCTAGCGCCGATGGACCTCGCTGCCTCCACGTATGGCCTCTCCTTGATGGAAAGGGTTTGGGACCTTACCATCCTGGCTGTTCCGGTCCATCCTGTGATGGCGATCACGAAGATGATGTTCCATATGTTTCTACCTAGCAACGCCGCTAGAATCAGCATGAAGGGAAGAGCTGGAAGCGTGATAAACAGATCCGTAATCCTCATCAGAACCGAGTCGAGGGGGCCTCGGTAGTACCCTGATAGCAACCCGATGGTGGTTCCTATTGCGACGGCGAAGGCGCTAGCCAGTAGCCCCACCATGAGGGAGATTCTGGTTCCCCAGAGTAGTTCACTGTAGATGTCTCTGCCAACCTGGTCTGTTCCCAGAAGGTGTTCCTCGGTAGGCGGGAGAAACGGGGTACCCACAAGAGCCCTGGGGTGGTAGGGGGCAAGCCACGGTGCGACAAACGCTATGATAATGAAAGCTAGAACTAAGGATACGCCGACCATGCCTATTCGGCTTCCTTTGTAGATTGTCCAGAAGCCCTTGACCCTCGTCGCATGGGAAGAGACCCTTTCTCTCAACAGAGCCCCACTCGTCGTCTGGGCGTCTAGCGTCATTTTACTCCGCCGCCTCCTTTATTCTAGGGTCGAGATACGCGCATGTTATGTCCGCACAAAGGCTAGCCACCACCACTAGGATGGCCATCATCAGGAATATCCCTTGGAGGACTGGGTAGTCGGCGTCCCTGACGGAGTCGTATATCAGCCTGCCGAGGCCGTCCCATGAGAAGACCGTCTCGGTCATTGTAGCTCCACTGATCAGGAACGTGAGGTGCACTCCCATGATGGAAACCATTGGTAGGAGGGCGTTCCTCATTGCGTGCTTGAACAGGATCTTCCGATCGGATAGGCCTTTGGCTCTTGCTGTGAGCATGTAGTCCTCGGTGAAGACGTCTAGGATGGTGTCTCTCATGAAGAGGAAGTATCCACCGAAGAAGGACACAGCCAGCGTTATCAGCGGAGCTATTAAATGATGCAGGTAATCCGAAGCGTACTCGAAGAAGTTGGCGTGCGCCACACCAGGAGTGACGGTGCCCGCGATGGGAACGACGTTAATGTAGTAACTGAGGAGGAGCAGTAGGAGCATTCCGAACCAGAATACCGGCATCGAATACGTGACCAGCGAGAAGACTATGGACGACATGTCGACCTTGGTTCCGTGCTTCCAGGCGGCTATGACCCCGACTATGATGCCTAAGGCGAAGGCGAGGAACATCGATGAACCCATCAGTATTACGGTGTTGATCAGTTTTCTACCAAAGATTATGTCCATCACTGGTCTCCCAATTTGTACGAAGGAGACACCGAGCTCTCCTGAGAAGAGGTTGTAAAGGTACAAGACGAACTGTTCCAAAAGCGGCTTGTCTAAGCCAAACTTCGCTATCAGGGCTATCCTCGTTTCGGGGTCCATTCTGGGGTCGCCCACCATGGCTTGCGTCGGGTCTCCGGGCATAATGCGGAATAGAATGAAATTCAGCGTTATGGCCAGCATGACTGTTACAATTCCTTGAAGGATCCTTTTCCCTACGTACTCCTTAAAACCCATATATCTCCAACCCCCGCAAGTTCCAAGTTCTCAGTGCTAGACTCGATAATAAAAGGTTTTGGAAAAAAGAAGGGGGAGAAGAAGCTTGCTACTCCCTTCTTCTCGCGAAGTATACGGCAACGACAGCGATGATTATGGCCACGATGGCCAGCCCGTATGCTATGTTGATGGAGGAAGTCAGTTGGGATCTCAGAGCCTCTAAGTCTGTCTTCAACGTTGCTAAGTCCGTCCTTAACGCCGCTAATTCCGCAACGCTGGCGGCGAGTGAATCGACTCTTTTTACGAGATCCTCGAGCTTCTCTACTTCACCGGGACATCCACCATACTCTGGAAGTCCAGGTACGTCTGGGCAGGCGTCCTTGTCGTCTGGGATGCCGTCTCCGTCCCTGTCTGGGGCTGGGGCAGGCATCTCCCGTATTCCGTCGGCGTCGATGTCCAAGTATCCAGCCGTATCCAGTATCTTATTGGCCAGGAACACGTTGTACTCGTACTTCACGGCGTTTGGATCTTCATATGCCGGCCCAAAGAACTCAGGTGGAATGAAGGTGTCCGTTACGGTTCCGTACCCGAGCCTCGCGATGTCAACCAGTCGTTGCTTATCGATCGCGTGGGCGATTGCCTTCTTCACGGCTGGGTCTTTGAGTGCGGGGTCCGTCCTCTGGTTGAAATCTATGACGTAGTCCCACATGCCGACGCACCATGTATCCTCTAGGGGTACCAGATTTGGGTCCATTTTAGCCGCCTCTATGAAGCCTATGTCGAGTTCGTAACGCTCCGTGTGGACTTCGTTCTTTCTTATGGCTAAGAAGCGCGCCGAGGATTCTGCTATGACTCTGATGGTGAAGGAGCCGAGATGAGGTTTGCCCTCCATCCAGAAGTCTGGGTTCGCCACGAGCTTTATCCATTCGCCGTCTAGGTAAGAGTCCCACTTTAAAGGCCCAGACCCTATAGGCATCATATCGGGATGCACGGCCCAGTCCCAGGCCTTGCCTTCCCAGATGTGCTTTGGTACTATTGGAACACCTTCGAAACCGTTCAGAGCCCAAGCGTACGGTTCGGTCATGTGGAATATCGCAGTGTAGTCGCCGTCTGTCTCAACAGATTCTATGCGCCCCATTAAGGCAACGTCATATGGGATTTCCTGCTCCTTATAGAAGTCGACTGTAAACTTGACATCCTCCGCTGTAAGGGGTACGCCGTCGTGCCACTTTGCGTTGTGTACGATGTTGAAGGTGATGGTGAGCCCGTCTGGTGAAATCGTCCAATCGGTTGCTAGCCATGGAATGATGTTCATATCCTCGTCGTAGGAGACCAGCGCGTCGAAGACCATCGACATCGCAAGCATAGACCGACCGTCATCTGCTGCTATGGGGTTATAGTGATCGATATAGGATGGATAGGCCATGATGAAGTCAGCGCCGTACTCCTGATCCACATGGCGCAGGTCGATTGTGGTCAGTCGATTGTACCAATTGAATATGCCCCCAGGCAGTCTGTGGTAGCCGGTCCACTCCTTTCTGATGGCGTGGATGTCGTCGGAGGTGAACAACGGGATATAGGGCAGATCCTCGGCGAGGAGATTCTGAGCGTCCCACAGCAGTTTCGTCCTCTTTTCGAAGTCCATCTCCTTGAAGGAAGCATCTATTAGGGCGTCGTACTCTGGGTTGCTATAGCCGGGATAGTTCCACCCGTAGTCCATGATCATCTCTGAGTGGAATCTATCGTACATGTGTATCGGATAGACCTCGTACCCGCGGGCCATCTCGTAGACCTCGTAGGTGTGCTCCAGGTCAAGGTTGTCGTAGAGCACCTCCTCGCTCATAGGCATGGCCTTCATCCGGATCCCGATGTCCCTAAGCATCTGCTCTATGATGTCGCCAGCGTCCACGGATATGGTGTCCCAGTCCAGCGTCCACATCTCGAAGGAGAGCTCCTCCCTAGCTTGAGCTTCAACCCTTGAGCAAAATACGGGAACGATGATCGCTATCCCCAGAAGCAAAGAGATCAATGCACTCAAAACGAGCTTCTTTCCTATCATTCTATTTTCCTCCTGTTTTTATATTGCATCGTGAAAGCTTAAAACTTTTTATGCCCGGGAAGCTGAACATAAAACGTAGCTCAGAAAATCATAAAACCCAGCAGGCTTTCTATTGGTATATTCTAGGTGTTGTTCATGTCTGCTGATAAGGAATACGCTCTTGATTGGATTGAGAACAATAAGAGGCTACTTAGTGAAATAAGCGATAAAGTGTGGGAGTTTGCTGAGCTGGGCTTAATAGAGTTTAAGTCCTCAGTGCTTCTAGCAGAGGAGTTGGAGAAGCACGGGTTTAAGGTTAAACGCAAAATTGCAGGCATGCCCACAGCCTTCATAGCCGCTTGGGGTGAGGGAAAACCGGTTATAGGAATAATGGGCGAATACGATGCACTACCAGGGCTATCGCAGAAAAAGGTTCCATGGAAAGAACCATTAGAACCAGGAAAGCCTGGACACGGATGTGGACACAACGTTCACGGAGTAAGCGGCGTGGCAGCAGCAATAGCGGTAAAAAATTCCATGGAAAAACACAAGATAAAGGGCACCATCCGATTCTTTGGATGTCCAGCTGAGGAGAATTTCTCGGGTAAAGTGTTCATGGTGAGAGATGGATATTTTAGCGATGTCGATGCCGTGATTAGTCATCATCCAGGCGATATGAATGAGGTTTCCTTGAGAAGCAGCTTGGCTGTTAACTCGGTTAAGTTTCATTTTTACGGTCAGGCTTCCCATGCCGGTGACTCCCCTGAGCATGGTAGAAGCGCACTGGATGCGGTGGAATTGATGAACACGGGTGTGAACTATCTAAGGGAACACGTAATCCAAGATGCAAGAATACATTATGTAATTGAAAAGGGCGGAGACCAACCGAATATTGTACCACCATACGCCAGAAGCTGGTACTACATAAGAGCGCCAGAGAGAGATCAAACAGAATTCATACACAATTGGATTCTTGACATAGCAAAGGGAGCCGCCATCATGACAAGAACTGAAGTGAAGATAGACTTCTTGGAAGGGAGTTATAACCTGATTCCTAACAACACCATCGCGGACCTGATCGTTAAGAACATGCGTGAAATAGGGCTTCCCAAACACCGTGATGAAGACCTGAAGTTTGCTGAGGAAATTGCCAAGACAATCACTCCTGAAATGAAGATTGCCCAATTAAAAAAATCCAAGCGTCCTAGATGGGAGAGACTTGCAGAAAAATTAATGGACGATGAAATTCCTGACCCCTGGGGCGAAGGTGAACTTAGCCATGGCAGCACCGATGTAGCTGACGTGAGTTGGCAGTCACCCGCTGTAGAATTCGACACCGCTACTTGGGTTTTGGGTACACCCGCCCATTCATGGCAAGCCGTAGCTCAAAACGGAGTTGGACTTGGACACACATCGTTAATATTCGCAGCGAAGGTGATGGCTGCTACAGCTATTGATCTCTTAACAAGTGAGGATGCCTTAAACAAAGCAAAAAAGGAACATAAACAAAGAATAGGTAATAAGAAATACAGGTCGCCGATACCTCCAGATCATAAGCCTCCCCTCGATGTTTGGGAGAAATAATTTCTATCCGTCTAACATTTTCAGCGTAAGAGGTTTCTGCTTCTTTAATCAAAGATAAAAATTCTAAAGTCAATCGATCGAATATAGACCCGGTGTTCTAACTCCCCAGACGCCAAAAGCTTCCATGGTCTCAAAGAATATTAAAGTCTTATAGTCTTAAACTGAGCTGGAATGGATAATCCTTTTTCAGCCCGCTCTTTAGTTGAAACTCTGGCGTAAGCTAAGGCATTTTTCATAGAAGTTTAAAAGATTAATTTTGCTTCCTCTCGATTCTTTCAGCTTTTATCATTAATTTCCGTTAATATTTCGGAAATTTGCTTTTTAAGCTTGGGAAGTCTATCCTCAACAGTTTCCCAGACCAACTCAAGTTTTACACCAAAATACTCATGGATTAACTTATTTCTCATTCCTGCAATATCTCGCCAAGGAATTTGAGGATACCTTGCTTTTAACCCTATACTTAAATTCTTTGTTGCTTCTCCAATTATTTCAAGGGCTCTTAACACTGCGTACTGCTTCTCTTTATTCTTATAAAATTCCTCTTGAGACACATTCTCTATAAATTTCTCTGCGTCAGAGATTGCCTCTAGGATACGCTGAAGGTATGCCTTATCTTTTTTCATAAATGATCCGCATTTTCTTTTTTACATCTTCTATTATGCGGGGATTTAAGCTGCTAAAGATTCCAAGGTCTACCTTTCTTTTGAATATTCTCCTCAATTCATTTTCTACATGGACTAGGTCAAGAAGACTTTTTGGCTTTTCCATATCAAATTCTATTGCTATATCAATGTCGCTTTTCCTTGTTTGTTCTCGTCTAACAAATGAGCCAAATATGGCCATAAAGACTATGTCATTTTCTTCGCAGATTTTAACTAATTTCTCCTCTAAGCCCTTTTTCATTAATTGTCTTGGCAGACTCTCAATTTTAAGCATTTTGAACTCATAGTTATTATTGCTTCTTAATATTAAGGATTCCTGAAAGTTTCACCCTAACCGCCATCGCCCGTGTGGTGGTCCACCCAAAGTACCGCACAATAGGCCTCGGCACCAAACTCGTCAAAGAAACCCTGCCCATGGTTGACAAGCCCTATGTGGAAATGATCGCTGTCATGGCGAGGTACAACCCCTTCGCAGAGAAAGCGGGAATGAAGAAGATCCTGGAAAGCAAGCCCAACCCAGCGGTCCTCGAAGCCGTAGAAAAGCTGAGAAAGCTGGGCTTCAACCCGGTTTTCCTCTCCTCGGAAAAACACAACATGCATCAGCTGCGGGCTCTTCGAGCGGTTAGTCAAGTCAAAGCCATTCTTAAGGAGCTTTCAAAATCTGTGGGAATCTACCGCAAACGTTTATTATCGGGCCAAAAAGCCTACTACACCCACAAAGAATTTTATCAACTGGTGAACAGATCGGATGTTAACAAATTAGCTAAAATGCTCCGCATCCTCAGCTTCCTAACACAAACAAAGGTTTACCTATTTTGGAAAAATCCCACCTTCACTCAACCTTAACTATACGGTAATGTAATAAAAACATTAAAAACCAGAAATTTTGGTGCGGGGGATTAGGTTATCACACTCGTTCACACACTCGCATCCCCGTCGAGATGCGGGCTTAAATAAATGTTCATTCTACCTTTAAATAGGTTGAACGGATAGAGCTGGTAGCGCGTGAAACTAGATAGAATAGCAAGCGTGATCCTGCTTGTTCCCGCGGCAGTATGGTCTCTCAGCGGAGTAAAGAATCTGGCGGAAAATGGTTTTTACAGTTACACGTTTCTATTTCCTTTGCCGGTGAAATTCCACACGGTCTCCGTGCTGAACATCTTCCTCTTTTACCTTGTTGCATTTCTTATGATTAGACCTCACAAGCTGTTCAAGAATCTCTCAATTTCTGCCTCACTACTTTTCCTGTCTAACTCGGTATATGAGTTGATCTATGGAATCTTCCTTGATTGGAGTTCACTAGTGGTCACTATTCCCATTGTCCTAGCTGGAATCATCGTACTGGTATTTCTTAACCGGCGATTTCACTTTCTAAGCGATGAAAAGAATAGGATTCTTCTGTTCCTCCTGTGCTTCTTCATTTTTATCGGGGCCATGCTAACGCTCAACCATGAAGGCTTCTTCGCAGAAATGCGGCTTTACCTGAGTAGACAGGCTACAAAGGACCCGCATAACCCATTATGGATTCTATCGAAAACCCTCAGCGTATGGATGTTCTTTCCAGTCCTGGATCCTATCTTTATCAGGAATCAGAGCGTTAGTGTAAATGAAGAAATAAGGCAGTATCCAAGATGAAGCATTATCGCAAAAACTGAAGTACTGACGAATAAAGAGGGGTTTTAGGGGTTTCCTCCCAACTATCAGGCCAAGGATAAACGTATGGGAGACATATGGTGTGGGGGGTTAGGTTTAAACATCGGTTTAAATTCTCGGAATTTTACAGAATGGACGGCTTAGACTGATTTTGCCGTTGTTAGATTAAAACGGGAGTTCAAAGCTCTCTAGACCCCCTATATACCCCTCCCTCTACTAAGGTGCCGGGTTGTTGTAGTTGTTGAATGGCTTTTCGTGGGCTCGGGTTTATGTTTACAGTGCGTTTTGACTCCAACCGTTTTTTTGAATCCTGCTACTGTTCCTTTCTTCTTTGCCTCTACATCAATAAACTGCTTGACAAACAATTAAGCGGATATATTCTTCATTGGAAAATATCCTATTAGATTTTACATTTTCATTATTGAAACTTGGCTTTCAGCCCGCGGGATACGATGATAGATAGGGTTATAAATTGAGACTTAAGTCTACCTTTGATGGTATATACCCGATTGGCGTCTATGTCCTGTTCTGGTTTACCGTGATCTTAGACTTTTGTAGTACACTCTTAGCAGTGAGTTTGGGATATCAATGCCGATGGATAGAGGCAAACCCTTTATTCTATGAACTGGGTCCGGTTCAGTTTTTTGCAGCCTACATTCTCATAAATGCTTTCTTATTCTTGATAGTCTTGCATCATCAAACCAGGTGGAAACGGGGAGCCATTGCTCTACTCGTCTCTATTTTGGTTCATGGATTGTATGGCATAAGTAATTTGATACAACTTTTGGGCCTATTGAACGGGGTTGTTTAGCCCTATAAAGAAGTCACATGGCACCACAGCATTGCTCGATATCTATATTTACAAGAGATAGAAAGTTCGTGATGGCTAGGTTATTTGGAAGGTTATCTGAAGTTGCACGTGTACGCCGCTGTTTGGTATCTCGGCTTCAAGATAGACGTAGAGGTTTGATGTCTCGCTTGTGGTCGCTTGGAGGTTGCTCATGCTTATGTATATGGTCGCGGAGCCTGCCAAGTCGTATGATGTTCCTTCTGACTGAGTTATGACCCCGCCGCTGACAATTATCTGATCGCTTGTTGTGCCGTCGTGAAGGCTTATGGTTGCGCTTGAAAGGCGTTCAACGTTAGAGCTGTTGTAGACTTTCAGGTTGATTTTCCAACCATCCGCAACCTGATTAACAATTTTAAGGACGTTATAGTAACTTGTACTTGTTTCGCTTCCCCAGCTTCCATGACTTGGTTCAGGGTCAACATATTTGCGAACACGGAAATCATCCAAATAGTTGTCGGCAACAACATTATAAGTCTGAACGCCAACCTTTCCGGGCGATGTCCCAACAGTTGATGTCACACTTATTGTAAGACTGTCATCTACATACATTTTGTGTGAATTGCCATAAAACCTTAAACTTATACGCCTCGTCACACCTTCATTGGATAAACTAGAGTTAGTACCCAAAAATGTTGCATCTGCTTTTAATTCCCATCGATTATTCGAAAGGTGCCAATAAAACCTTATGAAGTTGTCACCTCCAGAAAGTAGCCCGTTGCCACGGTAATAAGTACCCACGGTGTGGGCATTGGCTGAAGAAACAGGTGCCGTTGTTTTACAATCCACTGCAGCGTTGGAAAGCGAGCTTCCGGTGATGTATAACCCCAACCTTGCAGTTCCAGCCGTTGCCTTTAATACTCCGCCTGAAGTTGACCATGTCCCAGCAATTATTGTCCACTGACTCAAATCTCTACTAAAGTCATCAAAATATATGAAAGTGTTTGTTCCGTTGCTTGTTGTTGTTGCATCGCTTTTGCCATAGTAAATGTAAATTGTGACTGCTAAAGTGCTTATGTCATCAGCTATTTCAACCCAAAATATTGCATAGTTACTATCAACCTTCGTTTCCATCCAATAGTCTAAGAGTGTTGCCCCGTCAGATTTCGTGAATCTTATATCGCCAAAATCGGTTCTGCATTTACCATTAAGGTAAACGTTTTCTCCACTATCGGTTCCACTTCCATAGTTGACCTTGATTTTGATTTGGTAGTTTATTCCTGCACCGCTCGCAGGGTTAATCACATGGCTTTTCCGATACTGCCAACCAGTAAGCCAAACTGGTGCTGCAACGCTAACTATTGCGCTGTTTCCCCCATCCCCTATCGTCGACGACCCCTCTGTCCCATTTTGCAATTCGATTTTAGGAGTGGTTACCATAGCAGGATGCTGAGATTGTGGGTAAACCAGGTTTATACCTGCCAGCATTAGAGGTGGCTGAACTAACACGCTGATTAGAAACAGTGCGAGGGCAACAGACCCCAGTTTCTTAGCTACTGCCTTTTTTATCTGTTGATGCTCAGTCTCTCCCTTCCTATTTCTTGACGTTTTCTCCTCCAGGTCTTGTCCTTGACTCCACCTTCTGTTTTCATAGAAAGCTGTAGTAACATAGAGCACGATAAAGGACATGGTTATGAGTAGTGCCGAGAGCCTCGGGATGAGATAATAAAGCCCAATAAAGGGGACTATTGCGCTTACGACCCCCACCACGTTCTCTTGAGGTATGAGAAAGGAGTCCATCTGATCGATCGCGTCACCCTTTGTTACATAATATGTCCGGTTGCCTACGCGTTGCACACCGCATATTCTATGCACTTCATATCCCTCGTTTATAGGGTTCCTGAAGACTACTATACTTCCGTTTGACACGGTGCTGTCAGATATAACTACGATGTCTCTGCAGTTTATGGTGGGGGACATGCTGTCGGTGGCAACGACAAATAGAAAGTGGGGCATAATAGGGAAGGAAACGTAGGGCAGGATGGTCGCGAGTAAGACCACTACTCCAAGCTCGCGCAATCTCTTCTTAAGGATGAGATCCATAGGATTCGCTCTGCCCTAATTTTACTTACCTGCCCTATATCACTATCAGGCTGTATCCTATGCTGTCACGATGCTGCTTGGCTGTATCTCAACTGTAGATGAGCCGCTGGCGTTTACTCTGGCTGTGTCCCACGCATAGACGAGTTGGACAAAGTAGGTTGTGGTTGCCGCTTGAGTGATAGCGACGCTTTCATCTCCGGCATCGCCCTTCAGGTCAACAACTGCTTCTACACTCGTGTCTGTGTCTTCTGTGGGTGCAGTGGCGCCTGTCCACATCCTCAGCTTCAAAGTATCTGGAACTGGCAAAAGTGTCCCCGACAAGGCGGTTGCTATTTTGATCTTGAACGATGTTACATAACCAACAGCCGTCAATTCCAGAAGCTTGTCTACTGTTACACTTCCTCCAGACAACCCGCTTATGGTTAACACAAAGCTTGCTGTGTTGTCTTTAGATGTGTAGCCGGACGCGAACCCAAGATCTGAAGCAAGAGCGTAGTCATCCCCCGTAGACCATCTGATCGGCGGACTTGTGCTCACGTCTGACGTGAACCGAGAGCCAGGATATATCAGTGAGATGCCGGCGTAGGAGACGAGGGGCGCTAGTAAGGCAACTCCGACCAGCAGCACGTAGAGTAAGTAGTCGATCTTTTTCAATGCCAGTTTGCCCAGATCCATCTTAATACCTCTCTATTCGCATCTATTGGCGGGTATTGGCGGGTACAATTGTTTACAGGCTACCGTATTTAACACGTATGAATTCGGAATCTGAATCAGACAACCACATAAATTGAACAACGAATATACAATAATTCAGAACTTTTTGGGGCAAGGCAACTGTAATTACGTCTGAATGTTTCTTCTTTCGTAACATGCGCGCCATGAGGGTCTGCGGCTCTATAAGAGTTCAATATGGTGGGAGAGCATACCGGGTGGGAAGGAGGAAGAAGAAAGAATCACAGGAATGTAAAACTTCAGTAAGGATTAGGCAGCAACGGGTTAAAGTTAATAGTCTTTTCCTCGAGAAATAACAATATTTTAATCATGGTTTCTGGGTAACTTAAACATTATTGACTGCCACTTTAAATTTCATTCTGGTTTCATTTTAAAAACATTTCCCCGAAAGGAGACAGAATTCTGTTTTAACCTCGATAATTTAAACCGATATTTGAACCTAAACCGGGCTACCATGAACCCCAAGTCAGGGTATTGTTCAAACTCTCGGTTCAGTGATGGTGCGAGGGGATTAGGTTTAGATCTCGGTTTAAATTCTCGGTTTTTCGTAGTTCTTCACACAGCAAGCTAGGCTCAGATACCTGGTTAACCCACATAGAAAGCCTCGAGACTATGGAAATTGGCTTGTGCCTACTCTTTTTGCGCTCGATTCCAGAATAGGACAGGAAACATTGGTATAGATTCTTTATATTTGATGTAGGCTTGGCCGAAGCGCGCTTCTAGTTCTTTTTCCTCATACTTGAGTAGGACGTAAAGGAAAATGGGATAGACGGCTGCCGTAAGGAAGAGTGGCACGAAATCGAACGTGAAGGCGAAGCCTGCGGTTCCAAGAATAAATCCGAATGTTATGGGATGACGACAAAAAGCATACGCTCCTTTGGTAACAAGTTTTGTGCTTTCGGGTGGTTTCGTAAGTTCCTTTCCTTCAGCTCGATCCAATCCCAAAGAAACCACGCCCCACACAATAAAAATACAGCCGAGAATATTGAGACATTGCCCTACGAATAGCTCAAGGACACGTAGCGGCGAATGCAGGGACACGTCGAGTAAGAACCAAGGCAAGAAGGCCATGTGAGTGAAAAGAATCATGCCGATTAAGAGAATGAAGAATGTTAAATTAGGCAGATAGATGATGATAAATCTGTCCTTTCTTTGAGATGAACTCATTTTTGAGCCTCTGAGGGGAATATAATTTTATAAATATAAAAGATCGGGAATCATAAACTTGTTGGGTCTGGGAATCTGGAAGATATAGCAGCTGTGTTTGGACTTAGTTAAGCGCAAGTCCATCTCAATTATTACAGCTTTATAATAAGTGCGGGGGGTGGGATTTGAACCCACGAACCACTTAGGAAAAGGTTTCTCACGGATACGTCCTTAACCGACCTTAGCATCGGGCTTTGAGCTTCGGGGTCTTAAGCCTCCCGCATTTAACCGTGCTTTGCTACCCCCACACTTATGGGGTGGAGAGGATTTGAACCTCTGCTCTCCTGCGTTCTCGCCTGAACTGTTCCGTTCTGCGGAACATCGTTCCAAGGCAGGCATCTTAGTCCAAGCTTGACTACCACCCCACATTTGGGGAGAGGAGGGACTTGAACCCTCACCCGTGGAGCCACAGTTCACGATGCTGCTTTACACCGCTCTTCCCACAATGGTCTCGGCGGGAGGATTTGAACCTCCACCAAGAGGGCTACAGCCTCCTATGCTAACGCCGTTACACCACGCCGAGGCGGTCTAGGGGGGACTTGAACCCCCATCGCTTGGTAGACAGCCAAGCATCCTCGCCGTTGAACGACTAGACCCTGGTGGAGAGGGTGAGACTCGAACTCACGATATACTGGCTTTTCAGGCCAGCGCTATCCCACTTGGCTACCTCTCCATGGCGCCAGTGGAAGGACTCGAACCTTCGACCTTACGGTCAACAGCCGTCTGCGCTACCAACTGCGCCACACTGGCACATGGGGAGAGGAGGACTCGAACCTCCAACCTCTGCATTATCAGTGTAGTGCTCTGCCTCTGAGCTACCTCCCCGAACAGGCGGGGGCGGAGTTGAACCGCCATGCTCTAGCTTACTAGGTTGGCACTTACGAGGTTGCTCCTCATACAAGGCTAGCCCCCGAACCAGACTTGGGACACGTCGGCTCTTGGTGGGAGCACACGGATTCGCACCGAGATCTGCCGGTCTGGAGCCAGCAATGCTTCTCTTACACCATGCTCCCTTATGGTAGGCGGAGAAGGAGTTGCACCTTCATTACTGGGATGTAACCCCAGAGTCCCTCTGTTGAACGATCCGCCCTTTTTCGCCGTGGCTCAATGTTATGTCTTCCGTCGTGGCACGGTTTACAGAGCCTATCCAAGCGTTTTTGCTAAAGACCTTCAGGGCACGTTTTTCCTCTAGGCTTAAATGATGTTTAGTGAGTTTGTCCTTGGTCTTGCAGCGAAAACAAAATCGTTGCCGAGAAAGTCTCTAGTTCGCCGAGTTTCAGGTTTAATAATGCCATGTCGGCGGATGATTATCGACGAAGGCATATAAGAGCAGAGCCACTCCAAACTCTCTCTTTCTCAAGGCCTCGTGAGTGGCGCGGCCGAACTGTATGATCATTTCAACCACGGCATTCTAAACGAGAATGCTTTCGAACTTATATATCTTTGGTAGTCCCGGGGAGATTCGAACTCCCGCACCCAGCTTTCTTCAGAGGGGCTCTTCCAGAGGCCTATACCCTTCCAAAGGCTGGTGTCCTTGTCCAATTAGACTACAGGACTTCATTTAGTGCAGGATGTGGGAATTGAACCCACGCTGTAGGTTGGAGGGCCCAAGTCCTAACCACTAGCAAATATATTTAGGATCTACCTTGGGTAATCTCCCTCAAAACCAGCACTTTGGCACGGTATAAGTATCCGCCTTCCCTTGGCTCTTCCATTTCTGGCATCTGCCCAGTAAAATATGGATTCCGATAATGCTCGGTCATATACAACTCGATCGCCTTCTCCCGCATGCGCCGTCGAACCTCAGGCCAAAACGAACCCTTCACGTTTCGTGGCATAGGGATTCACTCGAGGCACTTCTACGCATCTGTAACCGTGACCTTCTCAACCTTCTTTAGCCAAGGAATCATTGGCGAATGCTTTGAAAGTTCCTCTAAGATCGCTCTTTCTCAATCTCTTTATTTGTCTTTTCAGCGCTACTTGTAGGATTGGTAATCACGCGCTCGGAGCGTTCGAACAAGTCTGAAGAGTTCATACGTTGATTTTTTAAAGCGATAAGCTGTAAATACAAAATTGTAAATACAGGGAGGAAAAAGGAAAATTGAGGAAGCTTGTCACCATACGAATCGACCCAAAAATCTGGCAAACAGCACGTGAAACAGGCTTAAACATCTCAAAGACTTGCGAAAACAGTCTTGAACAAAAAATCCAACGCCCAACAACTTCTAATTGTCACGGGGAGTGTATACCGACGCCCGTTAGGGCGTCCCTTCCGCTCAGAGTGGTGCGGCCGCCGGGATTTGAACCCGGGTCGCCGGCTCGGGAGGCCGAAGTCCTCACCAGGCTAGATTCCGCTTCACGGATCTACGGCCGCTCGCGGCCGCCCTAAACTCATAATTTCACATCAATTTAAATCTCTTATGCCCGGGTTATCTTGCTTTCGGCACAAACTTTTGAAGCGGGTTTTCCTCAAGAACCCTCTGAAGCTGAGAGTAGTTTAGACCAGTCACGAGATCTCCGTATATTTCGCATCTTTCCAACACCCCAATCTTTTCTGGGCTTCGAACCACAACCTCCACCTCATCACCAGAGCCAAGAATCAGGTGAATGTGAAACGATGACTCCTTCTTGCCCCCTTTCGTCACCGACTGCCACTCGTTTCTCACAATCCCAAAGCCGCTTTTTTGAAGTTGAGTTAGCACAATGGTCGGGTCTGAGGAAAACGTATGGATGTCTATGTCACTGTTACGATGGGCGGTTCCTCGCCAAACGCTCCCAACGAGTCTAGGGTGAAAATCCTTTAGGGTTTCCATCACTTGTAGGGTCTCTTTCCTCATCCGAATTAGCCGTTCTTTCCTTGATGGTCCTTCCGTCTCTTCAGTGATCTTGTCGAGCTCCTCTGCAACCTCCACGTTGCTGGGGAGAATTCGTGCTCCCAGCGTTTGAGCCGCTCTCCTCTTTGCTTGCTTATACTCCTTTTCCTGGGACGTGTAAAGCAGGATGGCGGCTTCTCTTGCCACTCGTTTCCTTAAACTTGATATACGATTTCTCTCCAAAATTCTCCCTTTAGGCGGCCATCTCATAGTGAAATTGGAGGTGTTATGCGGCAATCGAGGGTCGATATGTGAGCTTGGACTTCCGGATTCCAATGTGGCGTAGTGGCGCTATCTTTTTTGCCTCATTGTAGATGTCGGAAGCGATCTTCCCTAGGACGGTTTCTTGAACGAATTGATCAAAGGTGAGGGCGCCAGCCTTTTCCTCCACGAGCCTTTTCATGACATCACGTATCGATTGCTCTTGTGAGGTCTTGATTCGAGTGAGGGTGAACGCGCAAACCGACAGTCTCAGCCGGTAGCCATCCTTTGTTGTGACCCCCAGGACCGAGTCAACCCTTGTGGTTCTTCTTCGGACAAGGCTTCTTAAGTAGTCTCGGGAGTATTCATGCCCCCTAAAAATCGTGTTAGCGGTTTTGCCATCCACGTCGGTGACTTGAAAATACATTTTCAGATACTGATGAGCGAAGTCGTTGGTGATATCGTAAAGCGTGACATCCACAACCCTACCCACCAGTTTTGATGGGTCGTCGGATGGAAGAGTTCCCAACTCAACCCCGCCAAAATAGGATGGGGACATCACTACGTACCAGCTTTTTCCCCGCCACTTATCCCGCACACGCCTCTTCGAGGACACGCTGAACCTCCAATGCAACGGAAAGGATTTCGCATGGTAATATAAAGCTTTAGCGTTTTGTGATGAAGGTCATCCTATCCTTTCGATTCCACCCATAAATGGTCTTAAAACCTGAGGAATGATAACAGAGCCGTCTCTCTGTTGAAACTGCTCTAAAATGGCTATCATTGTTCGACTGGTTGCCAAAGCGGTGTTGTTTAAGGTGTGCACAAAGCCAGCTGGGGCTTGACCTTCCTTCTCTCTGTATCTTATGTTTAGTCTTCTCGCCTGATAGTCAGTACAGTTAGAGTTGGAACCAACCTCTCGGTACACGCCATCCGCCATCCAAACCTCTATATCGTATTTCTTTGCAGCTATTATCCCAATGTCTCCGGTGCAAACGTTGGTAACCCTGAAGTGTAGTCCCAAACTCTTGTAGAGGTCCTCAGCGTTCCTCTGCAGTTCCTCATGAAACCTCCAAGAAACCTCCGGAAGACAAAAGATAAACTGTTCAACCTTGTTGAACTGATGCATCCTAAACAAACCCTTCGTATACTTACCGTGAGCCCCCACCTCTTTCCTGAAACAAGGACTAACTCCCACGAATTTTATCGGCAAATCTTCCATGGTGATCACCTCGTTCATGAAGATGGCAGCCATGGGGTGTTCGCTCGTGGCTATCAAGTACAGGTCTTCCTTCTCTACCTTGTAGAGCTGGTCTCCAAAAAATTCGAGGTCAGTGACCCCAAGATAGGGCTTCTTGCGCATCATGAAGGGCGGCTCTACGAGCACGTAGCCTCTCTTTCTCATGAAGTCTATCGTGTAGTTTAAAATCGCGTAATCCAGCAGAGCCAACTCCTCTTTTAAGTAAAAGAAACCGTGACCCGCAACCCTAGTAGCCCTCTCAGCGTCTATCAAACCCAGATTTAAAGCAATTTCAAGATGATTCTTAGGCTTAAAATCAAACTCTAGGGGTTTACCCCAAACCCTTACCACAACATTGTCAGTATCATCTTTACCGACAGGAACAGATTCATGCAGAAGGTTAGGAAGCCTCAATAAAGCATAATCTATTTTCTTCTTGTACTCTTTGACGTTCTTTTCCAACTTCTCCATGTTTTGAAGAATTTTTGCGGCTTCTTCAAGTTTTTCGCTTGCATCTTTTCCCTTCTTTTTTAGGTTGGCGATGTCAACGGTTACTACTTTTCTCTCGTGCCTAAGCCTGTTGAGTTCTGTTAACGATTCTCTCCATTTCTTGTCGCATTCGATCAGTTCATCGAGCATCTTAAGCCTTTCAACATCTCCTCTCTTCTCTAAATTCTTTCTCACAACATCCGGATGCTCTCGAATCAACTTTATGTCTAACACACTAACACACCTGTTATCTCTTTAGCCGTCTACTCAAAGCAACCTTTGACATCGACTCCTTTCCTTCGATGTGTCATGTTAAACATAGAATTCAAATATTTAACCCATACGACAACTAACGGTGCCAAAGCTGGTCAATGTCAGAGTGGGCATTGATTAGGGTGAGCTTTCAACCCCTTTGCCACCGAAAAAGCCTTTTCTGCTATGGAGATGCAGCACAAAAGGTCGTCAATCGTCGCCGTGAAGGTTTGGAGTCTTGTTTCGCATCTCACCCACGTGAACACTTTGAAGCCTTTTCGTGTAGTTCTGATAAACAAACCGGGCGGAACTTTTACGTTGTCAGGTGAAACAGCCTTGGCAACGGCTTCCGCCTCCCTCTCGCTTTTGTAGGAAAGCGTGATCTCAGCTTCCAAGCTTCGTTTCTCCTAGTTGCTTTTTGACAAACTCGTCCACGAGTTTGACAAAGGATTCCACGTGTTTTATGGGAATCTGCGCCCCGGCAGCGATGTTGTGCCCTCCCCCTCTACCTGAATGCTCTTCTGCGGCAACGCGCATAATCTCTCCAAGGTTCAAGCCCCTGCTCGTCAGGAGGTCCAGCGCCCTCGCCGAGACCTTGGCTACGTCTTCCTCTGGCACTGTGGAGTAGGCGATGATGGGTTTTTCAGGCTTAGGAAGGCTTGTGGAGAGGATGGACGAAACGGTCCCGATCACCTTCTCATCGATGAAATCTTCTCCCCGCACCACGTAGATGCTGTTCAACTCCTCGATGCGGCCGGGTTTTTCAGTTAACCAGCCCAGATACTTGGTGATGGTTCGACGGTATTCCTCCAGCACGCTGTTAGCTTCCTCAAGAGCGGTTCCCCTGTCACCCATGCAGATGGCTACACCGAGACCAGGCTTATCCATTCGCCCGGTGGCGTTGAGCAGAACCGCGAACTCCCGAGCGTCCCTGAGAGGGGTCCAAGGCTCCTCACGCGTTAGCGTGTAAACGCTTCCAATCAAGGTCAGCGCGACGTCACTGGAAAATCCCTTCGACACGAGGTAGTCAGCCAGTGCAGAAAACAGCTTCTTTTTCTCCTCTTCTGAAAGGTCCCTTAACGCCCTCCACTTGTCCATGTGTTTCGGGGTGATCCCTAGGCTCGCGAGGAAGGCTAAGCTTTTGTCTTCCTCCCCACTTATACCGGGTATGAAGGGGTTTGTGGTGCAAGCCAGTGCCTTATGAATTGGGCGCGTTTCTCTTCCGAAAAAGAGAAGGTCGGTTTCAAGCTTTAGATAGCCGGCATTCACCGCATCTTCCAGTATCGTCTCATTAACGCCCCCCAGTCTTCGCTGAGCGTATTTGTCCTGTAGGTCTCCGAGTGCTCCTACAACAGCGAGGCAAGCTAAATCAGTGTTCTTTTCATCCAGAGCTTTGGCAATAAAGTACGCCACCCCCGCTCCGCTGAGGTCACGGGATCCGTCGATCCCGTGAATGTGAGGGTTTACCTGGATAAACGCCGACGAGGTTTCGCCGACAAGTTGATGGTGGTCAATTATGACTACGCGATAGTTGGAGAGTTTTTCGCTCAGCAGGTCGAGGTAGCCGCTTCCAAGGTCGGTGAAAATGGTTAAGGAAGGCTTTTCCGCGGCTATTTCATTCACCACTCCCTCATCGATCCACTTCTCGATTCGAATGCGAACCTTCCCTCCCGATCTGACCAGGGACCTTCCCATGATTCCCGCAGCCGCCAATCCATCCGCATCGAAGTGGGAAATGATGTGGATGACCTCTTCATTCTCAATGTGCTTTAAGATGAGATCAACTGCTTCGGAGGCAGTGTTCAAAAAGGTGCTGACTTGTTCTTTCTTAATAGACATAAAAACCCCTAAGAAGTGGAGGCAACCTTAAATTGGTACTCCCAGTCTGGAGGCAACAAACCCTCACGTTTGTAGTATCTCGAGAGCTTGTAAATCTTGGTCTCAATGATCTGAAGAGCCCGCTTATTATGCAGATCCTTTTTGCTCCTTTCAAGATGAACACGAAGGCGAGTAGCCTTTCCCAGCAACGTTTCCAAGTCCTCAGGAATGGAGGGCGCCAACCCTGCCTCCCTTAAAATTTGGGAAATGGTTTTTCCTGTGATGGGCTTAGTGAGGGGAATACTGTGCTGGTCGCGTAGAATGGTCCCGATCCTGCTGGGGCTGTGGCCCTCCTTCGCAAGTTTGATAACCAAGGCCTCCACCTCTTCAGGTTTGTACTTACACCAGGTGGGAGGCCTCTTGCTAACGGGTCGGGTGGAATGCGACCTCCTCTTTTCTTTCTTTGGCAATTTTTATCCTCCAAAGACCCTTTAAGAGCGAGCAAGTGCTAATATTTAAAACCTTCGATACACCGTTTTAATCCCGTTTTAACTAGCCATCCGCGCATGGAATGTGACCAGTAATTGATTGGAAATCTACGTATGATAATATATAAGAACGAAACCCCTCATGTGTTTTAGAGGCCATACCATAGGGTTAAGGTCTATGAGGAGGCTGACTTAAGAATTTAGAGGTATTTTGATGTTTAAGGCTGGGAAACGCCTAGCCGGAGCCTGCATAATTTTAATCTGCATAGTATTCGGTCTTCTAGTTGCCTATCGTTTGAGCGACCTCCTTAGAGTTCGTGAGGATATAGAGTACAGGCGTACCGCAGAGGCGGTGTTTAGTGACGTTTTGAGGGAAATGGAAAAGATTAGGGGTCTCCCTTTTCTCGGCAGGGTGGAGTTGGAAATAGTTGAGGTCAGCTGGGTGAGGGAGAACTGGGGGTGGAAACAGGTTGAAGCAGCCTCGAAAGAGATTGAAATCGAGGAGAGAATCTATAAGGCTCTATTTCTCATTCCCGAAAACGTGAGCCTTCAGGAGGTTAAGGTCCAGCAGGCAGGCGCCATCCTAGCCGCAAGCTGGGAGGACAAAGTGTATATTGTTAAGGAGTACTTTAACCCCTACGATAAGCCAAAGGCTAAGGAAACCTTCGCCCATGAGCTCACCCACATCCTACAGGGTAGAAACTTTAAGACCCCCGAGAGAAGGAACCACGATGAGAAGCAGGCTTGGTCTGCCCTCATCGAAGGGGATGCAGGACTAACCGCCAAAGAATGCATTAAAACGGAAGAAGACCCTATAAACCCTTCAGCCCTAATCCTAGCACAAAAGGCTTCATTTTCATACATCTACGCCTTGAAGATACCAGATTCAATGATGCGGATATGGCTGTTCCCTTATCAGTACGGCGAGAACTTTGTTAAAGCACTCTACGCTAAGGGAGGATGGGAAAGGGTTAACCAAGCATATAAAGAACCTCCTCAAACCACAGAGCAGATCATGCATCCTGAGAAATACGTTGAGGGTGAATGGTACGTTGAGGTTGAAGCTCCACCTCTAAACGCTTCAGGCTGGACTAGCGCAAAGACCGATAGGCTTGGAGAACACTTCATACTCGTAATGTTGGAAACGCATCTGCCGACTGGTGAGTCAGCGGAGGCTGCAGAGGGCTGGAACGGAGACAACCTCATCTTCTACGAGAAGGAGAACGACTACATGTTCACCTGGAAGATTCTGTGGGACACGGAGGAGGACGCGGTCCAGTTCTCCGGCACCTTCGCCGACATGATGAGAGCCTTGGACGCAGAGGAGTTGGCCATGGGCCTCTGGAAGGTTAGGGGAGAGTACATCAGCTTTAAGAGGGACGGGTTGAGCACCCTTATCGTAGGCTCCACAACCATGAGCCATCAGATTAGTATGGTTGCCTCGACCAAAGAAAACCCAGATTAGGTAAAGGTAGAGGGAGCGAGGATGCCTTGATCTTTCCACAACGGAGATTGCGGTTGGTAGAGGTTATAGCTGCCATGAGTGCAGTTTATCTCTTTTCAGCCTTGTATCATTTTCCAGAAAGCGTGGTCACACCCTCCCACTACTCGGATATAAACTACATCTGGTTTCGGGAGTCTCTGGGGGTTGGCCCGCATAAGTTTCCGTATTTGGATTATAATTTAGAGTATCCTCCCATCATTGGCTTGGTTATATGGGTTGCGAGTTTTTTTAGGAGTCAAGTCTTCTACCACTATGCCACGGCAGTTCTCCAGTATCCCTTCGCGCTAATGACGGTTATCTCCTTATATCTGACCTGCAGGGTCAAAGAGATAGACATCAGCCGGGTCTTCGTATGGTGCATCTTCACCCTTTCCATGATCTGGTTTGTCTACTATTCTTGGGACATCATTGCCATCGGCTTTATGGCGGCCTCTATCTATTTCCGGGCGGTAAACCGAACTAAAATGTCCAGTCTACTTCTCGGTCTTGGAGCGGCAACCAAAATTCTGCCGATATTCCTCCTTCCCGTCTTCATGCAAGACGAGAAGAGATGGGCTAGACGTTTCTTGGTAGCGGGCATCGCTTTAGGGGTTGTGCTGGTTTTCAATCTTCCCTTCATGATCTGCAATTTCAGCGGTTGGCTCTGGACGTATGCCCACACTGCCTTCTGGGTCAATGAGGACTCCTTCTGGTTATACGTATTTGGACCTTACGAGACGTTCCTGTCAAGAGTAGGCTCTTCTCTTCTCTTCTTCTTTTTTATCATCGTGGTTTTAACAAGCAAAAGGGGGTTATTTCAAAAGTGCTGGGCGATGATGGCTTCCTTCCTATCAAGCACTTATATCTTCCCCCCTCAATTCACCCTTTACCTTTTACCCCTCTTCACACTGGTGCCCGTCGTATCCTTACCCTTCTTCTACATTCTCGACTTCGCAAATGTCTCGATCATAATTCTCTGGTTTAAGCAGTATGGGGCATACCCTGCTGGTCCCATGGATCCTGCCAGCCCTGTCCAGTGGATAGCCTCCTTCAGGCAGCTTTTACTCATGTTCCTACTAATAAAATTCCTTTTGCAACGGCCCTTAGAAGAGAAACGCTAGGCCTCGTCAGAACTTATTCCTTTTGAAGCATTTAGGGACAACCCTTAAATAAATCCACAGAAACTCAAAGGTTGAGTGTGATCCCATGATTACGGGCTGGGAATGGATAGTGGTATTGGGAATAATTGCAGTGTTAATCCTTTGGGGCCCGAAGAAACTACCAGAACTGGCTAAAGCGATTGGCGAAGCGAGAAAGGAGTTCCAAAAAGCCTCTAAAGAGGTCACGAAACCTCCGTCTGAAGAAGAGACCAAACCTTCCAGCGACGATTTGCTTATTGAAACCGCTCAGATGCTGGGGATAAGCACCGAGGGAAAGACGAAGGAGCAGATAGCTCGAGAGATAGTCGAGAAGGGTAAGGCAAGTAAGGAAACTAATCCGTAACTTGAAACTACGGAGCGACGGTTCACAGATGCCTGACGGTGAGAAAAAGGCAAATCAAGATAGGTTAATGAGTTTTTGGGAACACACTGAAGAGCTCACTAAACGACTTCGGATCGTTCTATACGCACTTTTCATATCAACCGTTGCCATGATGATACTGCCAGCCGACCTATCTTTCCTTAAAAACCCCCTGCAATTTTACAATCCTCTGGTAGCAGTTATATTGAGGTATATAAGAGAGCAAATTCTTCCCCAAGATGTCCAACTCATAGGTTTAGAGTTCACAGCTCCAATTCAGCTTTATTTTATTGCTTCCTTCATCTTCGGAGTCGCTGTAACCGTCCCTGTTTTTGCTTACGAGATCTACAGATTCATTAACCCCGCTCTTTATCCACATGAGAGAAGAGACGTATATCCTTTCGTGGCGTCCGTTTCAGTTCTGTTCCTCGTCGGAGCCTTGTTTGGTTATAGAGTCCTTATGCCCTATCTCATACTGGCTATGTTCCCCTTCTTCTCAGCCGTTGGAGCGGAAATGGTCATTTCCATAATGGACTTCTATACCATCGTATTCGTTACAACCCTAATAACCGGGTTGGCTTTCACTTTTCCCGTATTTTTTGTTCTTCTCGTTAAATATGGAATAGTAGGTACTGATATATTTACGAGGAACAGAAGGTACGTGTATGCAGCCTTTTTCATCATCACCATGATTTTGACGCCGGATGGGGGTTTCCCTCTAGGTAACTTGATGATATGGATACCGATGGTCATGCTCATGGAGATCGGAATCCTCTTTGCACGCCGTTACGAGAAGGGGGGCCAAGAGCGTCGTGCAAGGTGGCTTTCAAGTGGAACCAGCTGCAAATTCTGTGGAGCAACTGTTTCAGCTGACACAAAATTCTGTCCCCAGTGTGGAAAATCGCAGAAATAATATCCTAAGGTTGGCTCTTCTGAAAGAGTATTAAAAGCTCTACAGTTAGCCACCCAAAAAATCTAGGGGCAAAGCAAATATAATGATCTTCGCCTAAATGCGGTATGAACAGATAAAATAACGAACACGTTATAATCGGCTGGGGGCTTTGTCTAAGCTGGACAAGAGCAAATGTACGAACAGGGATACCTCACGGCTGAAAACATCAAGCTATAGGGACGATAAGCTATCGCTCATTATCCCAACCTACAACGAGCGAGATAACCTGCCTATTCTTTTAGAGAGAGTTCATAAAGCCTTAGATGGCGTTGACCACGAGGTTATAATCGTTGATGATAACAGCCCAGACGGGACCTGGATGGTTGCTGAGCAGTTTTCACAAAAATTTGGCAACATTAAAGTTGTTAGACGGTTTAGAAAAATGGGTCTCGCTACAGCCTTCCTCGAGGGTCTGAATAACGCTGAAGGCGCCTTTATTGGCTTAATGGACGCTGACCTCCAGCACTCACCCGAACTATTGCATAAAATGCTCGATACGGTCCGTGCCGGGGCTGATTTAGCCGTTGCCAGCCGCTACGTTCATGGCGGTAAAATTGAGATGTTGCCGTTTCATAGAAGAATTATTAGCAGAGGCGCCACAGCACTGGCACATCTACTGGTTCCTAAAATCAAGGCCGTTAAGGATCCCATGTCAGGCTTCTTCATTGCTAAAAGAGAGGTGGTTGAGGGTGTGAAGCTGAGCCCTCGGGGCTTTAAAATGCTGCTTGAAATACTGACTAAAGGCAACTACAACAGGGTTGCTGAAATCCCGTATACCTTCACGTCTAGGAAGCACGGTAGAAGCAAACTGGGCTCTAAGGAGCTTTGGAATTACCTAAAGCACCTCTACAGCCTTATGAAAGACACGAAGGAACACCTGAGATTCTTCAAGTTCTGCATAGTAGGCTTAAGCGGAGTTGTTGTTAGTGAGGGTGCTCTTTGGTTCTTCACGGAAATCACGGGACTATTATACCTCGTATCAGCCATCTTGAGCACCGAGTTAGCCATCATTAATAACTTTGCCTGGAACGATGTTTGGACCTTCAGGGATAGGATTAGCGATCCGTCAATCAAATCAGCCTTGAGAAGGCTTCTGAGGTTCAACCTGGCTAGGATTGGAAGTATAATCGTAGGACTGACCATGTTAGCGATTCTAACCGAGGCCTTAAGGATCCATTACCTTATATCAAACCTCTTTGCCATATGCGTTGCTGTACTATGGAATTACTTCATGAGCACCCACATGGTTTGGGAACGTTAGATAAAGCACGCGTAGAGTTAACAGCACCCCAAATCTGCGCTGCAAAATTTATATTTGGAACAACTTTAATTGAACTTTGGGGTTTGATCCATGAAGGACATTCTAGACAAAATTGCCCATAACTTTGCAAATCTCGAAAATTCGAATCAAATTTCGAAGCTTGTTAACGAAGCTCTTGAGGAGCAAATACCTGTTTTTGAAATATTGGAAAAAGGCTTAAGAAAAGGCTTAGAAGAAGTTGGGCGGAAGTTTGAAGCGAAACAATATTTTCTCGCCGAGCTTCTCTACGCCGCATCAATAATGGAGGAAGTCATGACTATTTTAAGGCCACGGTTAAAAAGTGAGACAATTAAAAAGGAAGGGCTGATAGTCTTAGGCACCGTTAGAGGGGATATCCATGATATAGGTAAGAATATCTTTAAGATGCTGGCTGAGGCAGCTGGTTTTGAAATTCATGATTTAGGGGTGGATGTTGAACCTGAAAAATTTACTGAAATGGTTAAAGAGAAAAAACCCAACGTGTTAGGCTTGTCAGCTTTACTAACTACGACCATACCAGAAATGAGAATAGTTATTGAGGAGCTTAAGAAGGCTGGGTTAAGGGATAAAGTAAAAGTTCTTCTTGGCGGGAATGCGGTGACGGAAGAATTCAGGAAAGAAATTGGCGCAGATGCAGCAGTAGATGATGCAGTTAAAGGAGTAGAACTCTGCAAGGAGTGGATGAGCGAATGAAAGAGCCTGAGACCATGACGCCAAGAGAAAGAGTTGTTAACGCAATTCACTTCAAAAAAGTTGATGTCTTACCATGGTACGAAAGCTACTATCCAGATGCGGTTCTGAGATGGCTCTCTGAAGGACTACCTGCGCATAAGACAATGAAAATTGAATGGAAACTCCGTCCTGGGCGAATTATGATAAATTATCCAATGTTTGCTGGGTTTGATCTTTACTCATTTTTCGGCACTACAAACCTTTGGGGGCTTGTAGTTCCCGTAGACGAAGGACCAATACCTAGATTTAAACAAATGAAGATAGGTGAAACTGAAAGATATGAAGAATATATTATGGAAACTGGAGCTATTGCAAGAAGATTAAAGACAAAATATTGGGGTTATACAATGCCACAATTTGTAGATTTTCCAGTTAAGGACATGAAAACTTGGGAACACTATAAGAAGAGATTAAATCCTGAAGATCCCAGAAGATATCCTGCAGATTGGGAAAAGGATGCCTATATCAAAATTTTCGAAGAATACCAAGAAGGATCCACTAGGCTGGGTATTACTGGATTCTACGGTTTCGGAGCAGAGTTAATGGGCATTCCTAACTTTAATCTGGCATTCTATAAGAATCCTGAACTTATTTCTGAGATGGCATCATATTGGGAATATTTCACTATTGAAAGGATTAGGGATGCCGTTGAAACATTAAAAGATCGAATCGATATGGTCTTTTGGTGGGAGGACATGGCAAGTAAACACGGTCCAAATATATCGCCTAAGCTTTACAAAGAGTTTCTGCTACCACACTATAAAAAAGTCACCGAATTCTTAAACAAATGCGAGATCAACCGAATACTGATGGACAGCGATGGCAACCTCAACCCAATATTAGATTTAGTCATTGAAGCGGGAATAACGGGCACATGGCCTCTTGAAGTGAATTCAGGGATGGATGTGAGAGAGGTGCGAAAGAAATATGGAAATAAACTGTTTCTTGGAGGTAATCTTGACAAAAGAGAAATAGCTAAAGGTGGAGAAGCCTTACGCAACGAAATCGATTCAAAGTTACCGGTTATGAAGCAGAGTGGTGGATATATCGCGGGCCTTGATCATACGGTTCCACTTGACATCGGCTTAGAAAGATTTAAAGAATACGCCGACTACTTGAAGAAAAACTTACCCCTTAGTTAGTATGGTGTTGTTACTAGCAAGGGACCGCGAAGGAGGAGGCCCAGTAGACTCTCAACTAAGCACGACCAGCCATGTCAAAAGTTTTAAAAAATATTAAGGCAGGCTTTTGTATAATCATCGCACTCACGTTATCACCTACTTTTCGATTAAGTTTGGAAACTACAAATATTCGAGTACGACACTCTAAAATGTGCCCAACACCACTTATAATAAACGCGAAGGGACAAGATCAATGATAAATAGTAATTGGAGGAGTGGCAAAAAATTTGCCTTACTTAATCTTCTGCTCTTTTCACTCATTTTATGTGGAACATATTTAATCAGCATTTATTCCGCGCCAGGGCTAACGTTCATAAATGATGTGCGTACTCCGTTCGCATGGAATATTTCGCATCTGGGGCCTCCGTATGTTGCTTACGATTTCAGTCCTCCAGTGATTTCAGGGATTCTTTTCTTCCTAACATCATGGTGGACGAATAACCCCCTCATTTACCAATTATGTATTTCATCGATGTTGGGAGCGCTGTGGATATTTTTAATCGCATTAACCCTTAAGGGTGGGAAGATGGTTAGATGGACCTTCTGCTGGTTTCTAGCCCCCTCCTTTCTCCTATTTGGATTGCGGAGTTGGGATTCCATACCAGCCGTGTTCACCGCTCTTTCAACGATTTTACTTACCGCAGGGATGATCGAGTGGTCAGCGCTTACCCTAGCTCTCGCCAGCTCCTCAAGTTTTTACCCCGCCCTGCTGCTCCCGATTTATTTGCTCAAAACGGAAAAGAGGAAGCGCTTGATTTTCTTGTCAGTGTTCGTTCTCTCATTCATATTTATCAGCTTCCCATTTGAGGTTGTGAACTCCGAGAGATGGCTTAACTCCTACATCATTAACGTTACAGATGTTATGAGTAAGGGTGGTATACAACATTTCTTGTCTTTCACGTCTCAGTCTCAGCTTATTTACACGCTTTCCACTACGCTTCTCTTCATCGCCGGATACGTCCTAATGCTTTACAAAGGGAATGGAAAATCTCCTCATCAACTCATCCTCACAGTGCTAACATTTTTTCTATTGGTGAACGGAATTTATTCTCCAACCACAAACCTTTGGCTTTTACCCCTCGTTGGGCTCGCGCAACCGAACTCTGTTCTATTTTTCTCATTCGATCTCATCAGCGTATTAATCTCGGTTTTACAACCTCTCCCTATTTTCGGCATTCAACTTTTTGAGCTATTTATAGCTCGTACCGTCCTGTTAGCTCTACTGCTTGCACACCTATGGACGTTCAGCCCCGTCAAAGCATCGTCAATCACCCAATTTGTAGATGGTATGGTAATTAGGCTGGGGGAAAAATGGGGAGAGTTTAAAAGAAGACTAACGAAGATTCCAACTCCCACCACCCTTCTACTCCTGGGAACTTTAGCCTCAGTGACCCTACTGTCTGGATTAGGTAACCCTGATAAAGTTTACTTCGATGAAGAACATTACGTCACAGCGGCAAGGTCCATTTTAAGGGGAGAGGGAGACCCAAATTGGATTCATCCACCATTAGGTAAGCTCTTAATGGCATGGGGAATGCTGGCTCTTGGAGAAAGTAATCCGCTAGGTTGGAGGTTGCCAGGAGTTCTCCTAGCCATCCTTTGCGTGCCAGCACTAAATCTGATTGGAACACAGTTGTATGGGTCTAGAAAAATCGGCTTGATGGCTTCACTGCTTCTATGCTTCGATTTTCTTTTCTTTGCGCAAGCGAGGATAGCTATGTTAGATATATACGTTTTCGCGTTCTCTATGTTCGGTGTGCTCTTCTACCTATCATCAAACCGATCGCATCGGTTAAGTTATTTGGCGTTATCTGGGGTCTTTTTCGGAATGGCGATATCCAGTAAGATGCCCGGCGTCCTTCCACTCTTGTTATGCTTCATCCACGGGATGATTAAATGGAGGAGAGAAAGAAAACGGAACATCATCATCCTCTTAACCACCCTCATATTTATCCCGATTGTAGTCTACATCGCATCCTATATTCCATGCTTTTTCATCCTTGGGTATGGGTTCAGTGACTTCTTAAATCGCCAATATCAGATGCTACAATACTCAGCGTATTTGCCGGGAACACACCCGTACATGTCGGAGCCTTGGACGTGGCCCCTCATGGTGCGCCCCCTAGTCTCGCTTTACGACACCCTTCAGATTAATGAGGCCACCTACGTAGCCACAATTTCCCATCTCGGAAATCCGTTAATATGGCATATAGGCATCGTTTTGATCGTGATATCCATCTGGAACTCTTTCAAAAGAAGAGAAGAAGAGAACATCTTTGTTTGTGCATGGTTTCTCTTCACGTGGCTCTTCTATTTTCCCGCGGGAATCGCTCACATGTTCTTTGGAGGGGGCAGAGCTCAGTACATTTACTATTTCCTTCAATCAGTTCCCGCCTTATGTCTCACGTTAGCCAATGTTTTAGAGGAAGGCGATAAAACTATGAAGTTTCCCGTTTCCGCCTTTGCATTGGCGGCATGCCTACTAACGTTCGCATTATGCTATCCAGTGATCTCCGGCTACCCAGTGCCCCTTGATTACGTACGGGGAGTAAAGCTGCTTCGATTAGGTATCTAGCATACTGGGTCACTTCCAATTCAGCAAATTGTCACATCGATTCAACTTGGAGAAGGCTGAGAAGCGCCATAGAAATGGTCAGGGAACGTTCTTTCAAACTAAAGGACGTTCTCGATTTCTTCCAAGGAAGAATTGGGTTAGTAAATTTTAGCGCGCTTAAATTTTCGGTTTACGTACAACGTCGTAAAGATTTAATAATAAGCCTTGATTTAAGTGCGTGGGTGTACAGGATTGGAGGAAGGCTTGCTAGACTTGAGGGCAGAGCTGAGGAGCTCTCGAAGAGACTGGATGAGGGACTTAGCTCAGTTAATAGGAGGATAGACGACCTCAGGAATGATATGAATCATAGGTTTGCAGAGCTCTCGAAAAGGATAGATGACCTGAAATGGTTCTTCTACGTCACTTGGGGTGTGACTTGGGGGCTCCTCTTAGCAATACTAAGCCTCCTGATCCGTTGAAGCCCCTTAACAAAAGTTAGAGCATTTTTCAAATCCTAATGGCCTTTAAAAACTTTGTAGCTAGCCAGCCACGAAAAGAGAGCGATCAGCTAAATGAGCTTTCCAAGCTTATCTATGAAGCGCGTGCTAGGATAAGTTTTATTATATCCTCCGGTCTTTATTTGATCAGGGTGAAGAATTTGGCGAGGGTTAGGCTTAAAAATCTAACGAAGAGGTTTGGGGAAGTTGTCGCGGTTAATGACGTGAGTCTTGATGTTGAGGACAAGGAGTTTCTAGTTCTGTTGGGCCCCTCAGGCTGCGGCAAAACCACCACTCTCAGGTGTGTCGCTGGCTTGGAGACCCCTGACACGGGTGAGATATACATAGGAGATACGCTGGTGAATGAGCTCCCTCCGAAGGATAGGGATGTTGCGATGGTTTTCCAGTCGTATGCCCTCTATCCTCACATGAAGGTTTTCGACAACATCGCCTTCCCACTTAAGATGCGCAAGGTTCCCAAAAGTGAGATAGAAGAGAGGGTGAAGCGCGTGGCGGAGCTTCTCAAGATCACCCACCTACTGAATCGAAAGCCCAAGCAGCTCAGCGGTGGCGAGGCCCAGAGAACAGCGCTGGGCAGGGCCATTGTGAGGGACCCGAGGGTCTTCTTGATGGACGAGCCCTTAAGCAACCTAGACGCCAAACTCAGGATTTACATGAGGGCAGAGCTGAAGAGGCTGCAAAAGGACTTGGGGGTCACGACGGTCTACGTCACCCACGATCAGGTGGAGGCCATGACCATGGCGGAAAGAATTGCGATAATGAACTATGGCGTGTTACAGCAACTAGCTACGCCCGACAAGGTATACGATAATCCACAGAGCCTCTTTGTCGCGGGTTTCATCGGTAGTCCCCCCATGAACTTTATAGACTGCACTTTCATGGAAAAGAGTGGAGAATGTTTCATAGATGCGGGGGTGTTTACCTTCCCCATTCCGGACGCGATTGGACATGCTGTCAAGCAGCAGGCTACAAGCTCTAAGCTGATATTAGGCGTTAGACCGGAAGACATCCTAGTTCATAAGAAACGAGTCCCAGAGGCTAACGTTGAGGGAGAGGTCTACGTGTTAGAGCCCCTAGGATCCGAAATTGTACTCGACTTGAAGGTGGGAGAGAACCTAATTAAGGTCAAAACTCCGCCAGACTTCAGGGTCAATACTGGTGACAGGGCTTGGCTATCCTTCGACACGAACAGAATTCACGCTTTCGACAAAAAGACGGAGAAAGCTATCGTCTAGAACCTCGTCCCTTCTAAAATGGGGGAGAAAAATTGAGCTTTCTTAAGAGGCTACTTAAAAAGCCAGAGAAGGCTGAGGTGGTTGAAAGGTACTGGGTAGAAACACCTGATGGGAGGAGAGTCCTGGTCACTAGGAAGTTAGAGAGGGGAGAGAAGATCATAGCGAGGGCTTTGTCTAGAGATGAAGTGAAACAGCGTGCTCTCAGCCTCGTGACAGAAAAGGCATCAGGAATCACGTTTGATGAGCTCTACGACGCCCTGAGGGCGGAGGGCATGGGGGAGAGCCCAGCAGAGTTCCACGACATCCTCCTGTCTCTTGAAGAAGAGAACCTGATAGAATCAAAGTTCGAAGCACCCAACAGGCTCTACTACCTAAAAGAAAAGGCATAAAGAAAAATTTGGCGGCATCATCGGCAGCCCGCCCATGAACTTCGTGGACTCCACCCTTACAGAGAAAGAATGTGTCGTGCTTCCTGGATGCTGGCACCTTCATCCTCCCGATTTCGGACGACATCACTAAGATCGTTAAGGAAAAGGCCACTGGTTCAGAGCTGATCTTAGGCGTCAGGCCGAGGACATCTCCCTAGGAAAGAAGAGGACTCCGGAGAAGCTCGTCGAGGTCGAGGTTTGCGTGACGGAGCCTCTGGGGTCAGAAGTGATAGTCGACTTGAAGTTGGGAGACAACCTAGTTAAAGCGAAGACTACACCCGACTTCGCGATGAGCATCGGTGAAAAGTGTGGGTAGGATTCAACAAGGAAAAGATGCACCTATTCGATAAAAAACTGAAAAGGCAATCATTTAACATGCCAGAAGCACAGTCATCAGAGGGAGGTTAGTCAGCTAGAGCCTAAATTCCCCCACTTCGTTTGGTAGCTCAAAAAAGCTCACACGAGGGTCACGCCCGGCCACGCCGAGAAGGAGGAGCGCGGCCAGGGACGATCCGAACCAACACCTACTCCAACAGCGCGCGCGCGCGCTAACACCGATTGTGAGCTTTGAGGGTTGCTTAAAAATCTTTCTTCCTTCGTGTTTGGTGGGGCCTCAGGGAACAAGCCAGCAAACAACCTGAGCGGGATGAGAACGAAATCCGATCCACCGGAGAGCTGGTTTGCCCGTCTAGGCGCGCCTAGAGCCCTCTCACCACCTCCACGCATAACACCCTAAAAACCCTTCAATTTAAGCGTTTTCTGAATCGGTCGATTATGCATGCATTGGGGGGAAAAGCTTAAAAGAAATCTGGCACAAAATATGTTCGAGGGTAAATTATGAGGAAGAAATCTGATCAAGGCGATGTCAAGCGCTTGGATCCACCAGCAGAGGAAAGGAGGAACTACCTGAAGACCGTAGGTGCTCTCGTGGCTGGTCTCGCCATCGGTGGGGCCGCCGGCTGGCTCAGCAAGCCAGCAGAGAGGGTTGAGGTTCCCGGCGTAACGGTGACAGCGCCCGGTGCAACAGTAACGGAGACGGTGACGAAGACGGTTACGGCGCCGATCACACCAACACCGCCGCCAATCACGCCGACGCCGGCGAAAATCCATGCGACTCTGGTCTCTGAAGCCAAGGTGGTCAAGATTAGGGATTTCCTTCCGGAGCTCAAAGACAAAACGGGGATCGACGTGTACCTTGAGTCTTTGCCCTATCCGACGTTGGAAGAGAGACAGATGATTGAGCTCGCTGGAAGGACAGGAGCATTGGATATAGTGCATGTGGACTGCGTTTGGGTAGGAAGGTATGCGGCTCCTGAATGGACTCTCCCAATTGATGATTTGGTTGAGAGGGACAAGGCTGAACTCGACCTAGATGACTGGGTGTGGCGATGCGTAGAAGAACAGGGAATGTGGGAAGGCAAGATCTACGGTTTCCCATTCATCACCGCTGTCCACGCATGCGCGTATAGAACAGACATTTTCGAAGAGTTTGGTCTGACGGAGAAGAACCTGGAGACCTGGGATGATCTCTACGAGACCTGCAAGCTTCTGAAGCCGGAGCTAGAGAAAAGAGGAATGTATCCGCTCTCGTTCATGGGCAAGAGAGGTGTGCAGTGTACGTGTAACTTCTTCAACTTCATTGGGTCTTATGGTGGACAAGTATATAGTGGCCATGCGTTCGGTCCTCTAACTTATGAACCGCAGATCAATAGCCCTGAGGTCCTTGAGGGACTCGAGATGTTGGTTAAGTTGAAGGAAGTCGCGGATCCCAGTGTCATAGACTATGACTGGGATGAGTGCATGTCAGCGTTTGGTACTGGGAGAACTGCTATAAACCTGCAATGGACCAATGCTTATCCAAGTATTATTGCACTTAATGACCCGAAGGTTATGGGTCCGCCCAGGAAATGGGACGCTACATTTACGCCAGGAGTCAGACAAACAGACGGAACAGTAAAGCATACACCATGTTTCGGCGGTTGGTCCTTGCAGATACCCGCAGATTCGAAGAACAGGGAGGCAGCATGGGAGTTTATGAAATGGGCTACCACCCCAGAGATGGATGTCCGCCTAGCTCCATATCAAGACCCCGGCAGGAAGTCAGCCTTTACAAATCCTGAGATGGTAAAGAAATTCTTCTACTTCCCGCTCACAATGGAATCGTTAGGAATGGGATTCGGTAGACCAAGAATACCGCCGTGGCCCGAGATGTCGGATGCAATGGGCATGGAGGTCAACGCGGCGCTGGTCGGTCTTAAGACGCCCAAACAGGCACTAGACGACCTACAGGCGGCCTACGAGAGAATCCTCAGGGAAGCAGGATTCTGGAAAGGATAGGAAGGACACCATAGCCTTTTCCCACTTTTCCCCTCTTTTTTGAGTGTGATCACGTTGCGGAGAATTAGGATTTCACGCTCGCTCCTGAAGTATACCCCATACTTCTTCATGTTGCCCGCCGTGATTCACCTGCTCGCGGTAGGCATATTCCCGTTCCTATACGCAATTTGGATAAGCCTACATAAGTATGAGTTGATTGTAAAAGGCGGCTTCGTTTCATTTTCTGGCTTCGAAAACTATATTAATGTCCTGCTAGACCCTAGGTTTCAAACGTCTTTTTGGCTGACCGTACTTTTCGTGGCTTTCGCTGTGGGATCGGAATTCATCCTAGGACTTGGATTAGCCTTGTTATTGAATAAAGACTTTAGAGGAGTGAACTTCCTCAGAGCCATCCTCGTAATGCCACTCACGATGACGCCTGTTTCAGTCGGTCTCATGGGAAAACTACTGTTTGAAAGCAGGGATTTCGGCATAGTTAACTATTTCTTGGGACTGTTCGGCGTCCCGCCCCGAATATGGTTACAAGACCCGATCTGGTCTCTGCCTGTCATGGCGATAGTAGATATTTGGCAGTGGACCCCATTCATGGCGCTGGTGTTCTTAGCCGGGCTTCACGTTCTTCCCACAGAGCCGTTTGAATCTGCTAAAATAGATGGAGCGTCACGTTGGCAAAGCCTGAGACATATAACCTTGCCCATGCTAAAATCACTATGCCTAATGGCATTCCTAATCAGGATGATGGACGCTACCAAAACTTTTGACATATTATACGTCGCCACTGGAGGAGGCCCGGGTAATAGAACAGAGGTATTCAGTCTTCATGTTTATTTAACCGCTTTCAAATGGATGCATGTAGGATACGCGACAGCTATGGCCGTCATCCTTCTCTTGATCATCACCATAACATCCTTGGTTCTTACGAAAAAAGTGATGAAGGGGTAAATTTTGATGATAAGTAGAAGAACAAAAACTAAGATGGAAAATGTCGCAATTTACTTCGCGGGAGCTCTAGTAGCGTTCATAATTCTTTTCCCCATCTATTGGATGGTTTGCACTTCTTTGAAAACGAGGATATCAATATTCTCCGATGTTCCGGTCTTCTTTTTTGAACCTACGCTTGACGCCTACAAGTTTCTGTTTGTGGGCGGTGAGAACTTCGGAGTGTACATGAAGAATAGCGCAATTGTAGCTACAGGTAGCGCCTCCCTCTCTCTCCTATTAGGCTCCCTCGCTGGTTACGCTATCGCTAGGTTTCAGTTCAAAGGGAAAGACAATATCGCGTTCTGGATATTGTCCCAGAGGATGATGCCGCCCATAGCTATCGCCATCCCTCTGTTCATCTTATGGGGCAAGATCGGTTTATCAGACACGCTAATTGGTCTAATCGTCGCACATACAGCGTTTAATGTGCCATTCGCGGTGTTTTCTATGGGGAGCTATTTCCAAGAAATACCCAAAGAAGTGGATGAGCAAGCCATGGTCGATGGGGTCACCAGACTCGGTGCTTTCCTAAGGATTGCTCTCCCTCTCGCCGCACCCGGAGTAATAGCAACCGCAATTCTTCTCTTCATACTCTCATGGAACGAGTTTCTAATCGGACTTGTGCTTACTGGCATGAACGTCAGACCTGCGACCGTAGCCACCACAGTATTCCTCCCCACATCAGCGCGAGAAACGATGTGGGCAGAATCGAGCGCCGCGGGCGTCCTTCTTATGGCCCCAGTGTTAGCGTTCGCCCTTCTTCTCCGGAAATATTTGATAAGAGGATTGACGCTGGGAGCCGTCAGAGGGTAAGAAGGAGATATCAAATGGTATCTGCGACGGGCTCAGAAACGGCTATACGACAAGACTTGTTAAACTCGCTATCCATAACCACAATCCTTACTCTTTGCACAGTCTATCATCACTAATGTAAAATAGAAAAATTTAATAACAACTTTTGGAATCAAAAGGTTTTTCTAAACGCTTTGAAATAACGAGGAAGTTATGGAGTTGAGCGTTGAAAAACCTTTTTGGATTGTCAGAGATTACACGAAGTGCAGTGGCTGTAGAAGGTGCGAGATTGCTTGTTCCCTTTTCCATGAGGGGAAAATCTGGCCTGAGGCGTCAAGGATACGTGTGTTCATGCTTGTCCCTGGAGCTGAAATTCCTCACTTCTGTGCTCAATGCCACGACTACCCATGCGTTAAATCATGTCCAACCAGCGCCCTTTCGATAAGCAAAGAGACAGAAGCAGTGTTAGTTGATAAAGAAAAATGTACGGCTTGTGGATTGTGCATCGAAGCTTGTCCAGGCAGAATCCCATATTTACATCCAACTGAGAACTACGCCTTAATATGCGACTTATGCGGAGGAGGACAGCCTCAATGTGCAAAAGTGTGTAATGAAGCCCAATTTGATGCCTTATGGGTTGTTAAGAAGACCGAAGCCTACTTCTATAGACTCTATGCTAAAAGACCTGATGAGGCGACACGGAACCTAGTCATTAACCTATATGGTGAGAAGGGTGAGGAGTTGATTTAAGATGCGTGGGTATGCTGGTAAGTTTTTAGAGATTGACCTTTCAACAGACAAGATGAAGAACGTAACATTCGACAAGTATGTCTTAAGGCAGTTTGTTGGTGGAAGGGGCTTAGCCGCCAAGATATTATGGGACCGACTCGGTGACCGGTGGGAGACTATAGACCCACTTGGACCCGAAAACATGCTGCTCATTCTAACTGGACCTCTAACCGGATTTCATCCTGGAAGCAGAATATGCATATCAGGGAAGTCTCCGCAGAGTAATGGCATAGTCGGCTCAACGATCGGTGGAGAATTTTCAGTCGAGCTGAAGTGCGCGGGATACGACGGTCTCATCATCACTGGAAAAGCCGCCAAACCAGCTTACATATTCATCACAGACTCAGGAGCGGAAATCGGGGACGCTAGTCATTTGTGGGGCAAAGATGGAAAGGAAACACTTAGGATTCTAACCAAAGAGATTAGAGAGGAGCTCGAGAAAAGGGCTCCACAACATGGGGAGTGGAAGCAGCCCGGTATTCTCTATATAGGACCAGCAGGAGAAAACACAACCAGAGTAGCCGCGGTGAATGCGTACTGGACGCACGGAGCGGGATACGGAGGCTACGGTGGTGTGATGGGATCGAAGAACCTTAAGGCAGTGGTTGCCAAGGGAACAGGGCCTTTACCCGAAGTGGCGGATTTGAAGAAGGCGCTAACGCTCATGAATAGAATTTCAGAGGCGAACATGAAGAACACCGTGATAACGAGGCAGTGGGGAACGGGTTCCTTAGGCTACGATGTCGGCGCTCGAACCAGCTCAGAGCCCATTAGAAACTGGCAAGAGGAGTGGCACGACGAAAAGAGCTTCGGGGTGGACAAATTCGAGGATAAGGTGTGGATAAAGCGCTACTGGTGTGCATCGGACTTCGGATGCGCAACAGCATGCCTTAAGCTCGCAACTCCCAAAACTGGCCCGTTTAAAGGAGCAATAACAGACAACCCCGACTACGAGAACCAAGCCTACGTCGGAACAAACTTAGGCATATTCACTCCCGAAGAAAACGTCTATCTGATGGCGCTGATGGACGAGCTAGGATTTTGTGGAATACAGGGCGGAAACGTTCTGGGCTTCGCGGCCGAACTCTATCAGAGGGGCATCTTAACAAAAGAAGACCTAGGTGGTATTGAGCTCAAATGGGGAGACACAAAAGCCTTCGCAGCCCTCATAAAGAAAATAGCCGCAAGAGAGGGTATAGGCAACATACTCGCCGAGGGAACATACCGAGCCGCGCTAAAGATAAGTGACCTTAAGGACATCGACGTGTTGCGGTACGCCGTTGTGGAGAAGGGCATGGCCATAGGTGCCCACGGCATAAGGAGCGGAGAAGACTATCCAGAAAATATATCATACGCTTGCTCTGTGCAAGCTGGGGATCATACGTCAACCGCCCATCCTGTGCTCACCCATGAAAACAGTGAGTTAAGTATAATACTTCACGATTCAGGGGTCTACTGCTGGTTTAACACCTTTAAGGTGCCTGAAGAACTCAAATGGGAGCTCTTTGAAGCAGTTACAGGCTGGAAGATTGGACCCGAAGAATGGTATGAAACCACAGCGCGCAGAATCCTCCACATCCAGAGAGCAGCTTTGTTATTAGGTGGACCCGACCTGAGATGGGACCCAAAAGTACATGACGACAACCCACCGAGGTTCTATGAACCACTACCCTCCGGGCCCTACGCCGGGAAAACAGTAAACAAGACTGAAGTTGAGAAGGCGAAGAAGGAGTACTACGAGAGCATTGGCTGGGAAGAAAACGGGGTACCGAAGCCAGAGGAGCTAAAGCGTCTCGGCTTATCAGAAGTCGACAGAAAACTTAAGGAACTACGAATCTTAGGAATGTAGTAACCAGATCCGACTTCTTCTAGACACTACTCAACGACACTCTCGAAGTTAGTTAATCGATCAAAACGTGCGGGTCAGCAAACTATTCGACCGATCTTTCACCCGGAAATTGAGGCTAAGATATTTACATGGTCCGTGTCAAGAACTGCTCCAAAGCTTTTCTTAGAGTGCTTTTGTTCCCTCCGAACACGTTAACCTACGCAATTGATAAAAGAATTCCATTTATATACTCTTTACCCTTCTTTATGAGTTTTTCAAGTCTCGGCGGAGTGGCATAGAACCCGAAGGGACAGAATTCAAGTGATAGGCAATCTGTATACTTACCTTTCAATAATACTTTGAGAATCTCTATAAGTTAATCAGTTGGGTTGGTACTTTAAGAATTAGACGATGTGGGTTAGATTTTAATTAAAACTGCTCTCGCTGGTGCAGCTTCTACGTCTTTTATCAAAAGGGGAAGACATATGAACAAATAGACTCCCTCTTTTACTTGCTTCAGATGTAGTCCTTCAATTATCAAGATATTTTGGCTCATTAAAATTTTATGAACAGAAAAACTCCTGTCTCCAAAACGGTCAACGCTTTGCGATTCTGAACCAACTATTTTCACCTTATTTTCTGCAATGAATTTTGCTGCCTCAACGTCAAAATAGGTGTAATTGCTTGCATCACAATTAGTTTTAAAGAGAAGCGTAGTGGTGGTTTTAATGCTCTTTCTACTTAAACATTCTTTCGTAATTATTTCTTCCTTTGAACAATCGATAACTTGTGCGAAGCTTATGAACTCTCTTACAAGTATTTTTTCCGTTGTCTGACCGCTGGGCAAAAAATGCGCTGGTGCATCAATATGAGTAGCCGAATGTAAAGGCAATTGAATGGAACTAGACCAATGATCATGTCCTAACGAATAGTGACGTAACAGATCTATCTTTGGAGTAGGTAAAGTTGGATAATAGACCCTTCCTCTTTCAATCGGTTTTGTTACATCAATTATTTCCAGATTTATCACCTCTGATAAACCGCAAGATATGTATATTACGCGTCCATCTTTCTTAAAGTTTCGTCGAGGCTAAGGTCTATGTGACCGAGCCTCTGGGGTCAGAAGTCATAGTCGACTTGAAGGTGAGAGACAACCTAGTTAAGCGAAGACTGCCCGCGCGACTAAGTTTTCGTAATGGATCGTCCTGACCACGCCAAGAGAGAAGGCAGCCTGGAGATTAAGATTGAGGTTGTCGGAATCAACTTTCGAGCTAAAACGACCAAAATATTAAAAATCGACTAAACACATAAAAAATAAAGGGCGGATCTTAGTTGAATCTTGATGTTAAATCCTGCTAATGCACGCTATTTGCGAAGATACTTCTTTTCCATAGATTTCAGGAACTTCAAGCTTTCCGATGCTAAGTTGTCTGCGCTTGGAGCAAGTTGTCTCCATATCGCCGTCTTGGTCGCGACGTTCTTGATCTCTGAGGTGAAGGATTCTATAGTTATCCATCTGTCGTAGCCTATGTCAGCGAGTCCTCTGAAGACTTCATCCCAGTTGACGCTTCCAGTTCCAATCACGCCTCTGTCATTCTCGCAGCAGTGCATATGGTAGAGCAGTTTTCCAGTCTTCACTATGGGATCGTAGAAGTTCTTCTCTTCTATATTCATGTGGAAGGTGTCTAAGTGAACTCCAACGTTGGGTTCGCCTACTTCCTTGACCAGTTTGACAGCGTCAGCTGCTGTGTTGAGAAAGTATGTTTCAAACCTGTTTACTGGCTCTAAGCCAAGAACCACATTGTAGCCTCTGATGAGGTGGCAAGCCTCTTTCAGACTCTCTACCGAGCGAACCCACTCCTCTTCAGTGCGTCCTCTGCCAACAATCTTCCCCCACGCAGTGTAAAGCACTCCAGCAATCAGTTCAGCTCCCAGTTCAGAAAACAGTTTGGCGCTATTCTTCAGGTGGTTAATCCCTCTCCTTCGAATTATTTCATCTGGACTTGTAATGTCAGTCTCTAAGGTTAGACTGGTTGAACCTATGCATTCCATCTTCGCATTCTCTAAAGCCTTTTTGACCCTCTCTTTTTTGAAACTTTCAAGCTGTTGAGGAAAAACATAAATCTCTACTCCGTCAAAACCGAGTGCCTTTGCCTTCTTTACCAAGGGCTCTGGCTCTATGTCGAAGCGCTCAGTCCAAAGAAGACTGTGTATCCCATATTTCACCATCTTTCTCTCCTTTCGTTGTTTAACCTTTTAGAACACCTTCACTTTTAAATAAAAATGTTGTGGCTGGCTTTTTCGGATGGCCTTTTCAAGTAGAATAGGTATTTTGGACTCCCACGGCCTCTCTTAACTGGCTTCTACCGCCTAATTGGGCCTCAGCCTCCAAACGGAGCAGATGACTGACCATCGTGGAGCGGGCAAAGCCTTCTCCTCCACCACCTCACTCGGCGTCACATCGTATATGTTTCAGGGTTTTGGGCTCATCGCACAGTTAATACGGATAAGGAAAAGCTTTCTTTCTGTTACATATATCCATCCGACGCTGGACATGACTATGAGACAATAAAAGAGGGAGGCTTCGCAAAGTTGGTAATTGAGGAAAAGGGTCAGCCAAAAGTTGTAGATAATCCTAAATTTATTAAAAGTTGAATATCATGTCTGCTTAAAGGAATCTCCGTCAAGCATTTTGAGGGATTACAAAGTCAGATTAGGCGACTTTTATATTTAGTACGCGAATACTGTTTAGGGGCGAAATTTGCTTGAAACATGAGTTTGATAAAAGTTTCATAAGGAAAGTGGCTTCGGAAAAGGAAACTCCCATTGTCGACCTAATCTTAAAGACCTTAGATCGAATACATGAAAATTACCATGAAAACATCACGCTTCTTGCAGTGTGCCCGAATTCAATTTCTGTAGTGAAATCAGCTCTGCGAAGCGCAAAGTTGTTTAAGGCTCCCATAGAATTCGTTGCAACCCTAAACCAAGTAGATTTAGATGGTGGATATACTAAATGGACACAACGTGACTTTGTTAGGGTGGTAAAAGAGGAGGCTGAAAAGATCGACTTCAAAGGACCGATAATGATTGCACTAGATCACGGAGGGCCTTGGCTGAAGGACAAACAGGTTACGGAGAACTGGAGCTTGGAGGAGGCCATGAATGGAGTAAAGAAATCTTTACTGGCGAGTCTGATGGCTGGATATGATCTCCTGCACATAGATGCAACTGTAGACAAGACGTTTCCAAGAGAAACCATAAAAATAGAGAAAGTGATTGAAAGAACCCTGGGTCTCATAGGGTACGTCGAAGATTTTAGAAGGGAAAAAGGATTACCGAAGATAAGCTATGAGGTTGGAACTGAGGAGGTCCACGGAGGTATTACAGATCCAGATTCCTTCGAGAAGTTCTTAAAAAGTCTCAAACGTGGATTATCTAAAAGATGTCTCCATGATGTTTGGCCATGCTTCATCGTGGGAAATGTAGGAACAGCCCTTCACACCACATATTTTAACTCTATCGCAGCAAGGAAATTGATCAACATCGCACGTAAATATGGTTCGCACCTCAAAGGTCATTATACTGACTACGTAGGTAATCCGCAAGACTATCCGAGGGTCGGCATGGGCGGCACCAATGTAGGGCCAGAATTTTCTGAAGCAGAATTCAATTCCTTGGAGGAACTCGTAAACATCGAAGAGAACTTTATTAAGGAAGGTAAGATCACTGCACCATCAAACTTTAAACATGTTCTGGAGAAACACATAATAGATAGCAACCGATGGGAAAAGTGGCTGCTAAACTCTGAAAAGGGGAAAAACTTCTTTCAACTATCCGGTCACAGACGAAAGTGGTTATTGAAAACCTGTTCACGTTATGTATGGACTAAAAAAGCTGTGGCTGATGCTAGATCACAACTATATAAAAACCTAATCAGCAACGGTATAAACGGAGAGGAAATAGTACTTCGGGGGATTGATAAAGTGATGAAAAAATACTTCGTATCCTTTAACTTGAGGGACAGTATCTCTAAAATTGAACGAGAACTTATTTGTTAAAGAATTCAACACCATTTTTGCAGAAGTATTTTATAGCAGGTTTATCGGCTGGCTGTATATACGGTTTTCATATTCACGAAGAATTATAAGGAATCTTTAAACTAAAGCTAATCTCTTGTGGCCATCGTTTCTGTCTAGCTTTGACTAGAAAGTTTTCAACTTCTTCATAGGACGCTGGTCCCTCCATAGGTCCGAATTTGGTTACCTTAATGGCGCCTGCAGCGTTTGCAAACTTAACGGTCCTCTCTAAAGGCCATCCCTTTAATAGCCCAACGACAAAAGCCGCATCATAAACATCGCCAGCTCCAGTGGGATCTATTTCATCCACTTCGAACGCTGGCTCCTTAATTACTTTATCTTTTGTAACTGCAATGGCTCCTTTATCTCCCAACTTGATAACCACGATGTTAGGCCCAAATCTAAGAATAGCCTTAGCTGCCATAATAGGATCTTTAATCCCAGTTAATACCTCTGCTTCGCCTAGACTTGGCATGACCACATCTGAGACCCTCAAGGCAGGTTCACATAACTTTCTAATCGTTTGTACATCAAGAAGCTCTGGACGAAGGTTTGGATCGAAAGTGACTGTGCCATCTGCCCCTTTAATAATGTGCATAGCTTTATAACAAGCGTCACGGCTACTCTCGCTAATGGCTAAAGCAGATCCCATGATGTGGACGATTTTCGCTTTAGATATATAATTCAAGTCCACATCCTCCGGAGATAGCTGACTCGCAGCAGCATGTCTAAGATGAAAAATGAATTTCCTAGTTCCAGATGTATAATACATCACGAAAGTTGTTCCTGTAGTATAACCCTTCTTAATTTTTACATAGGTAATGTCAACGCCATCATTTTTCAGCTGGTCGATTAGCAACCTTCCAAAGTCATCATCCCCTACTACTCCGATGAAGCCGCAACGTAAACCAAGTCTCGCACATGCATCGATAAATATAGCTGGTGCACCACTTGGATATGGACCAACGTATTCGCCCACCATATTATGTGGAACATCTCTTTTACTACGCATGATTTCAACTAGTAACTCGCCTAAAGATATAACATCTCGTACCATCGATGTTTCCCCACATATTCCATAATTCTATGAACCCTTAAGGCTTAAGAATATAATCATCGGTCTTGATTTTTCCCTCCTATTAAAGAGGATGCGGTATATCCTTCCTCCAGCAGGCCGCTGCCCTTTTGGATTGCCCTACACATACTTACGAAAGCAGGCTACTATAAACCCTGAAACATTCCTCCCCTTTTTATTTTCGGCATAGATTGGTTGTCCTCGCATATGCCCCATGGACGGCCATCCAAGGCCTGAGCACGATGATTCCCATGGTCCCTCACTCTCATGGAGTGGCATCTGGGGCAGTAGACGCCGTTGCGCCACCCAGCCATCTTGAAGAACCTAGAGCAGCCTTGATTTTTTAAACTCAAAGTTCTTCTAGTTCATCGTAGAACGGCTGCATTGAGTCATGTAACTTTTTGTACATGTCATATAACTTGTTGTATTTTTCATGATTTTTCTGTACTGGCTTGCAGACCTCTACAACTGAAACAATCTCATTAATTGCGGCTGAAGCATCTTTAATAGCACCTATGCCTACCATCGCTAAGATGGCAGCCCCTAGAACGCCCCCTTGGTATGTGCTCAAAACCATAGTAGGCTTTCCATATATGTCTGCTTTTATCCGCCTCCAGAGGGGACTTACAGCTCCTCCGCCAATCAACCTGAAAGCTTCCGTTTTCAGCCCTAATTCTTCAGTTATTTCCACCGTTTGCCTCAATGCATACGTAATTCCTTCCATTATGGCTCGAATTACATGCATCCTTTGATGGGCGAGGGTTAAACCGAAAAGTACACCGCGTGCATGGGGACTTCCAAGAGTTCTTTCACCTATAAAGTATGGAAGCAATATTAAATCACCCGCTCCTGGTGCAACAGTCTCAGCCTCACTATCCATAATCTTATATGCGGATATTCCCTTTTTCCTAGCTTCATGCCTTTCAACATACCCGAATTCATCTCTAAACCATCTCAGTAATCCGCCTTCCACTATACCGAATGAAATCCATCCATGAATAACATGGTGAAGATTCATTATTCTCCGATCAATCAGAGGCCTCTTAGAGTAAAAAGCAACTATCGAAGCGGTACCTGAGATATCTGCAACCCTACCCTCAGATACGATGCCCGCACCCAGTAGGGTGCACAAGAAGTCGCCTCCACCTGAAACGACAGGCGTTCCAGCGCGAAGACCCGTAACTCTTGCAGCTTCAGATGTAACTTCTCCAACAACCTTATGAGACGGGTATATATCTGGAAGTTTGTCGAGGTCTATTTGGAATTCTTTGGCGAGCTCTTCTGACCATTCCCTTTTATCTACATCAAACAGAAAGGTTCCTGATGCTTCTGACCAGTCTATGGAGGGATTGTTTGTTAATTTATAAATCAGATAGTCCTTGGGCACAAGGAACTTGTACGTCTTATCGTAAATGTTCGGAGTGTTTTCTTTCATCCATAATATTTTTATTCCAGTCCATGCCGGAGTTATGGCGTTGCCAGTAATCCTAATGAGGCGTTCCTCATCCATGTTCTTCTTAAGTTTCTCACATTGAGGCGCGTTCCTCTTGTCACACCAAAGTAAGGGGGAATGGTAAAGCAACTCACCATTTTTATCTATGGGCACAGGAGCATGCATCTGACCGCAAATACCAATCCCCGCTATATCTCTTGGAGACACATTTGAACTCTGAGTCACAATTCTCACGTTTTTAATCACGGTTTGCCACCATAAGTCTGGATCCTGTTCGGCCCACCCGGCTTCCAAGCATTTAAGCTCGTACTCTTCGTAGGAATCTCCTATCACGCGTCCATCCGTATCAAATAAGGAAACCTTGGTGCCTTCGGTGCCAACATCGATTCCTAAAAGACAAAGTCCTTTGACCACTCTTTCCTCACCTATACTGCTGCGTTGTCCATATAGAATTTGTTAGATAAACTTGTGTATAAAATCTTCAGGAGGATAGGTGTGCGAAGAGGATCCCTATCTTCGAAAACGAGATCTCTATTCTAAACGGAAAAGGTTTGGTTGGAGCAGCAGACAAGGAAGCTGAAATAAGCCTAGGAGACGGGGTTTTCATACTCTCGAATGAGTTACACTATAAGAACAAGGTTTTAACCTGAGACGGGTGAATTACATGACACCGCTATCAATTTCTACTGGTTCGACATCAAAAACCACTACAATTGATAGAAACAAGTGCAGTTTTTGGATGGATCTTATAGAAAATGGATCAATAGGTTCAAGCAGACACAAGGTGAGGCTATGGCTAAGGCGGTGGGTGAGAGGGTGGCGGATCATGCTATCTACATGTTTGGGGCTGGAGAGGTGGGTCGAAACATAATGTTTATATCTAATTCTATTGATTGGAGTCGTATAATGTTTAACCCAAGCAGGTTTACGCGTTTCCTAATCTTGGTGTTCTTGCTCTCAACGGTGCTCGGAGCACAACTTGTTGCGCCTTCCTTGTGGAAAACTAGTAAAGAGAAAGAAGAATGGCAAACTCTTGCAAATACTAACAAGATTCCGCCGAGTGTAGGCGCGACTTATGCGAAACTGACAGTTAGTCCTAGAATACGGGAGGTTCCAGAAAACTACCCTACCATCATTGAAGCAATAGTAGTGGCATCCGATGGGGATACAATAAAGATCAACGCCACTGCTTCTAAGGATGGCTTCAACGACGGCTCAAATTATGAGTATGTAACTGTTCTTCCACCAACAGCGCCTACACCGACTCCCACTCCAACTCCTACACCTGCTAGAGATATAGTCCTATTAGAGCATACCAAAGCATACACGGATGTTCACCTATCTACTGAGCGTGTTAAGAGGGCCAAGAGTTTTGCTGGAGCATGGGACACAGCCGCTGGCATTTTCGCTATCGCGGTTATTAAAGAGTTGAATCTGGATGAGTTAATCGCTGAAGCATTGATGAATGAAGTCCATAAAATCTACATTTGGCTATCAAAAATGGAAGAGGCCTGTTGCTATGCCGATCCAAAGTTATATATAAAACTGGTAGCTGTGTACGCTGATGTGCTTCAAACGGCTTTTTGGATATGGCGTGCTTCTAATGGCTGGAAGATAAAAGGGGCAGACATGTATGAGGATGGATCAATGGATTTCCATGCCATCTGGACCATGGGTGTTCTCGAACAAGTAACAGAATCAACCATCAATATATATTTGGAATTCACGAAATATATTGTATCAGAGAAGCTTTCAAACTTTAATGCTGTAGCTCTTCAGAAGGAAGGGCACAAGCTCTATCTCTCTGTTAATTATCAAAACCACCGCATAGACCTCAACTACAAGCCCAATGACGTCGACGGCCCATTCTACTTTGAAAGAGAAACCACTGTTGCCGTACTTCTTCCACCACAAATCCTTGAGTTTAGCTATGTCGTTGATGCAAAAGAAGCTGCGAGTGCGCGTGAAGAATACACAATGTCAGTATTCACAATCAGAGATGGGGCAATCATTGATCAGCAGTCAGAGACTTACATGATCAAACGAGAAGAGACTCAAGAGTTTCAGTGTCAAATTTCAGCAGAAGATAAAGTGATTCCAAAGGAAAAATTCAAGTCACTGCCAAGCCCCACGATATTGGGTTTACCCTTAGATTTCCTTTTGGGAATAGCGGTAGTTATAGGCTTCATGGCTTTGATTGTGATCTCAATATTCTTTATTAAGGTTAGAAAAAACTTTTGTTTTTCGAGAGGTAGAAACAAAGCTCGAAATTGATTGTTCAGAACTGAAGGACAAATACCCAAACTTTTACGACAACGCAGTCGTGACCCTAAGGTTCGCAAACGGTTCCCTAGGATTAATAGACGGGAGCTGTCCAGTTAAGTATGGATATGATGCCCGAGTTGAGGTTCTCGGAACAGAGGGGGTCATGTTGATCGGGTGAGGATGGAAGAACCGCGCTGGAAGCAGTTCTAGCCGCAACAAAATCCTTCCAAGAGGGAAAACCAGTAACCTTACCACCTGCGTAATGAATAGCTTAACTTTCATAAAGGTTCTGATTTTGGTAGGACTCTTCAAATACTTGAAGATCTCAAAAGAGGGCTAAGTTAGCGATACGCCGGGTCTTTTAGTGATCGCAACATATACATTTTAAAGAATGTAGATTACTATCAAATCAGGTGAGAACCATTTGGATGCTAAAGGTAAAGTTGCTTTGGTCACCGAGATCTTAAAGGGCATAGTAGAACGAGAAAGAGAGCGTTGGTGAACAGAAAGATGATGGATATGGGTAAGGAGAGAATAGCGGACCTGTGTCGAGGCGGACATGCGCACAACATAGCTAGAGTCGTGCCCATGGACAAGTTGACGGCTGAAATTGTCGTTAAGGCCATAGGCTTATGTGGAGGAAGGGGAGGTTAAATTTCCAATGTCAGCACTTAAGGAGATAAGTCGTGTGCCTCCTAGTGACTACTCTAAACACGGTCTTGCTAAGGATAGACTCATTTTGATGATCAAGAAGATGATGGAAATAAGGTTGTTTGAAGAGAAGGTTGAAGAGCTTTACCTCACGAAGGGCTTGATAACAGGGCCGGCACATCTCTATTTCGGGCAGGAAGCTGTTGCCGTTGGTGTCATTTCAGCTTTAGATCCCGATGACATTATAATAAGCCATCATAGGGGACATGGACATGCCCTCGCTAGGGGGATACCAATGAAGCAGGTGATGGCTGAACTCTTCGGTAAGGCTACGGGTACCTGCAAGGGTCTAGGCGGATCGATGCATGTAGCGATTTCCCCAGAAAGGGGTAGCCTCTTCGCCTCTGCCATCGTAGGCAGCGGGATACCCATAGCGGTGGGCGTTGGATTAGCCTTCAAGTATAGTAAAAGCGATCGCGTCGTAGCTGCCTTCTTTGGAGACGGAGCTGTGAACACGAGTGCCTTCCACGAAGGGACGAATATGGCTGCGATTTGGAAGCTACCGGTTATACTAGTCTGCGAGAATAATAGATATGCCATAGGAATGAAGGTCGAGAAGGCCATAGCTTTAGGGAGTATCGTGGAAAGAGCCTTAGGCTATAACATAGCTGGCATAGCGGTAGATGGAAATGACCCTGTAGCCGTCTACTTGGCGGCAAAAGAAGCCGTTGAGAGGGCGAGGAAGGGCGAAGGCCCTACCTTGATTGAGTGCAGAACATACAGGCAAAAGGGTCACGGAATATACGACAAGGCCCCATATAGGCCCAAGGAAGAGGTAGAAGAATGGCTGAGGAAAGACCCCATAGCCAACTTTAGAAACGCGCTTATCAGCTCTGAGGTCGCCTCTGAAGCAGATTTGATTGAAATCGAGAATCAAATAAGGCTCGAATTAGAAAAGGCCGTAAACTTTGCTCAAGAAAGCCCAATCCTTCCCTTTGACGAATTACAAAAATATGTTTATGCGTGAGGATGAAAACATGGTTGAAACTATAAGGAAGATAACATATGCCGAAGCCATACGTGAAGCCTTGCATGAAGAGATGATGAAAGATCCAGGGGTTTTCCTCATAGGCGAGGACATAGGGGCATATGGAGGGGCCTTCAAAATCACGGACGGTTTCCTTAAGGAGTTTGGACCTGAGAGGGTAAGGGATACCCCAATCTCCGAGGCGGCCATTATAGGCGCCGCCATAGGCTCCGCCTTAATGGGGTTGAGGCCGATCGCCGAGATCATGTACATGGATTTCATCCCAATTTGTTTAGAGCAACTTGCTAATCAAGCGGCAAAGATAAGGTTCATGAGCGGCGGCCAATTAAGGGTCCCTATAGTTGTGAGGACTCAATATAGCTTGGGAAGGGCTCATGGGGCACAGCATTCCCAATTTCTCCCATCATGGTTTCTCCAAATTCCAGGCTTAAAGGTGGTGCTCCCCTCCACACCATACGACGCTAAAGGCTTACTTAAGACAGCCATGAGAGATGGCAATCCCGTGCTCTTCATTGAATGTAGCCTACTTTACCGAATCAAGGGTCCTGTACTGGAAGAGGATTACACGATTCCGTTCGGGCAAGCAGATGTGAAAAGGAAGGGCGACGACGTTACAATAGTTGCGATTTCGCGTATGGTACACGAGTCCATGGTCGCTGCGAACGCTCTTGAAGGAGAGGGCTTAAGCGTAGAGGTCATAGACCCTAGGACAATCCAACCCCTTGACACCGACACAATCGTTGGCTCAGTAAAGAGGACAGGGCGACTTGTAATAGCCGAGGACGACGCCAAAACGGGCGGGGTGGGCGCAGAGATAGCCGCTACTATGGTCGAGAAGGCCTTCGATTACCTGGACGCTCCAATCATGCGAGTGGCTGCACCCGACATACCAATACCCTTCTCTCCTTCCCTTGAAAAGGAGTATATGCCAAGCAAGGATAAGATTATTCAAACCATAGCCTCGCTTTTGGGCAGGAGGAGGGGGCTTGTATAGCGTTATAGTACCCCGCTTAGACCCCGCCATGAAAACGGGGAGAATCGTTGAGTGGCTAAAAAGGGAAAACGAGGCAGTGAAGAAAGGGGAACCCATCTTAGTTGTGGAGGGTGAGAAAACCGTCTTCGAAGTTGAGGCACCTGCCACCGGAGTCTTAAGGAAAATTCTCTATCCTGCTGGTTCCGAGATTGAAGTATTAACAGTTGTGGCAATGATTGGAGAGCCCGGTGAGCTCATCCCACCTGAATTAGGGATCGTAGCACCTCGAGAAGAAGTATTACCTCCACCATTGAGGATCGAGAAGCCAAGTGTGGCGGCAGTTGAACGAGCCGTGAAAGGGGTGGCGCCGGCGTCGCCACTGGCGAGAAAATTGGCAAAGGAATATGGCATAGACCTTACGACGGTTAAAGGCACTGGGCCTGGTGGAAGGATAGTTAAGGAGGACGTATTAAGGGCGATGGAGGAGAGGAGGGCTGTAGTTCCAGTTGCGCCATTACCTGAAGCGGTGGCCCCAGCTTTAAAGCCTCCACGCATCGCCAAAACCATACCCTTCTCAGGGACGAGGAAGACCATTGCTGAACGCGTCTCCTATAGTTTTCACACAGTCGTGCCAGTAACAGTAACGATGGAAGTTAACATGGAGAATCTATTGGGTTATTATGAAAGTATTAGGGCTACCATGGGCGACGTATCCTTAACCGCCTTGATACTTAAGGCTGTGGCTAAGGCTTTAGAGTCGCACGCTGTGTTCAACTCCACCTTAGATGGAAACGAGATTAAGATATTTGAAGACATCAATATAGCTCTAGCTATAAACACGCCAGATGGGCTAGTTACTCCTGTGATTCGAAACTCCAACAAGAAGTCTGTTGTTGAAATATCGAATGCCATCCGCGAACTTACCGAAAAAGCCATGCAACATAAGTTGAAGCTTGAAGAGTTGCTGGGCGGAACATTTACAGTAACAAACATGGGTCCTTATGATGTGGAAATATTTGCGCCCATAATTAATCCGCCTCAAAGCGCCATATTAGGCATCGGAAGAATCGCTAAAAGACCGGTAATAATAAACGATCAAATAGTCGTTAAACCAATGGCTACCCTCTCCCTAGTGTTCGATCACAGGGTTACGGATGGCGTACCAGCTGCGGAGTTCCTACGAGAGGTCAAGCGCCTCCTTGAGGCGCCGAATCTCTCTTTATCTAATGTCTGATTTTACCATGGTGCCATCACAGATACGCCTCTCCCTAAGCCTCTTTGGAAACATTAGTTGTTAGTTATCTGAACAAATGTGGAATCTTCAATGATGGAAATGTGGAGATTGCTTGACGTAGAGTATCGAGATCCTTATAAAAACATGGCTGTAGATGAAGCCCTTTTAATCGCTGTTGAACGCAACATTGCACCAAAAACTGTTCGTTTCTGGAGAAATCTAAATGCCGTGGTGATAGGGCGCTGGCAAAGTCTGAAGGCAGAGGTTAGCTTAGAAGCTTGCGAAAGATATGGAACATCGGTTGTGAGTAGGTTCACGGGGGGAGGAGCCGTGTATCAGGATCACGGAAACCTAAATTGGACCATCATCACGCGTAGGGATCATCCAATAGCGAAAATGAAAGGAATCCTGGAGGTTTTTAAGGTATTCAGTAGCCCCATTTTAGAGGGTATAAAGATTCTAGGGATAAAAGCGGAATTCAAACCACCAAATAGCATTTTCATCAACGACAAGAAAATCTCCGGAATGGCTGCATATATTAAGAGAGAATCCATACTATGCCATGGAACCCTGCTCGTCAACACCAATCTAAGTATGTTAACAAGCGTTCTAAAACTTATGAAAACCAAAGTTACAACCCTCCAGCATGAGTTAGACACTCCGATCTCAATGGCCTCCGCTAAAAGAGCGATAATCACAGGCTTTAATATAGTGCATGGCGTGAAGGTGAAGCAGGGAAAATTATCAGAAGAGGAAGTATGGATCATAAAAAAGTTAGTAAAAAAGTATAGGGAATGGTCTTATGCGTGATGTTGGGGTGAGGTGGGGGTCGTTTGTAAGTTTAGTTGGTTGTTCTTAGCTTGTAAAATTGGTTTGAGGGGACTTGTTTTGGGCTTCTTAGCGCGCGATTGTCTTCACAACCGGCATAATGTTTTATCTAAACTAGAGCGAACCTATAACCTTCTTGATGTCCTCAATGTAGCTTTTCGTCTCCAGGATTTTTCTCTTGATTATCTCTTCTGGTATACATTCCCCGTCATAAAAGCAACTTACATGTAGGCTACTTTCCCTTGAGTGAAGCCTTTCCCAAAGGCCCAACTTATCAAGCTCGAGTTCTTTAAGTATCAATTTACCCAACTTCTCGCGCCTATCCCTCATACTTTTAGGGATCTCCCCATATCTTTCAAGAATTAAGGCATCCGTCGCCCTAACAGTGGCACCCCAAGCCTTCTCAGCAGCATCCCTTACGTTTACATCTATTTCTTCAACTGCCTTTCTAAGCAGGTCCTCAGCATCGGAGATGATTATCTTGACTTCGATCTTCAATGGTTACACCTCTAATTTACTCAATTACTGCACAATAATTTAAATCTTTGACGTTAACGAATCACTTGAGTTTAACTTTTGATAAATGCTACTGGACATGAGATCTTCTTTAAAATATTTTAAACTAAAACACGTAACGCCAAATGAACCCCCCATATGCTAACTGCGAAAACAATACCAAAAATATCTTACGTGGGAGTATAAACGATCATTTTGAACAATAGCGTGATAAGTGCATTTTGCGAACTGGAAAAGACCCTTCAGCGGGAGTTAGACACGCAAATCTCCATGGCCCGCATCAAAAGGGCGATAATAACAGGTTTCAATTCATTGCATGATGTGAAGCTGAAGCGGGAAAACTATCAAGAGAGAAGACAGGGATCATAAAAAGGCTGTCTAAAAATAAATACGCGACAGATGAATGGAATGCAGGGGCAGTTGGGCATTTGGGAAAACAACTCGTATGGTTGGTGGAGGATGCTGAACAAAAGGCAGGAGTAGATCCACCTCTACCCACGAGCTTGAGATCAGGTTTCGCTCGCATTTCATGGACGTAGCCAGGTTTCTATGGGAGACCCTTCCAGTCTCTCCTTGGGAAGGCCCTCTATTGCCTCGCTTCCTATTAAAGTAACGACAATCAGCCCAAGCTAGTTACCAAACATCACATCATCAGAACCAGATAGGTCTAAAATAAAAATAGAAACTTTAATGTTAAGTCCCTTGAATCTTTGCTCTTTTAAGGTATGTCTTAATTCCTTCGACCACAAACTTGGCGTTGTCAATTATCTCTCTAGCTTTCTCTTGAGTATAATATTCCATGGGAGTCACCCATTGACCAGCCACCTTGAGGGGGTAACGGGCGTATACAACTTCTCTTTGTATCTCTCTTCCCCTTTCAATCAACTGCACACACTTTTCTTCCCTCAGCAATTCTGGCTTCACTCTCCTGAGGACCGCAGCCAAACCGCTGATCGCTCTGTGATTTTTTGCTTCATCCCCTCCAAGGTTAATAATCATAGCATTCGCAGCGCTCTCAACAGCCATTGAAGCATGAAAAACGGCGGAATCATACTCTCCGGCGTCGAAACGCTTTTCTGCCCTAGCAAGGTTCACCTCAGAAACTCTCAACAACACTTCTACCTTACTTTCAGCCATATCCTGGCTTCCTCCAAGTAATCATGGCTACGCTTGATTTCCTCAACTCTACTATACAATATCTTAGACAATTCACCTGTTTTATCGACCAAAACCTCACAGCCCTCAGCCATCCCATAAATAATGCCACCCTCACGCGAGTAAACATTATCAAGAAAATCCTCCTCCGCCAAAATTAACGGCTCTATCATTATATGATACCTCGATTCCAGCTTCGAAATTTCTAAAATTACCTCCTTTTTCACCTCATCCACCGACTCACCTACAACAATTATCATGTCTAAATCACTGTACTCGTGAGCATTATTTTGAGCTACTCCGCCGAAAAGAATAATCGCCCTAACAAAATGCAGCTTTGCGAGCTCACCCGCCATCCGTTTAGCCTGGAAACGCATATATAAACTCAATTCATAAGCAGAAACATCCAGCTCCCCACTTAAACCATACCACCTGCCCCTCTTCTCAACAAACTCTCTACCTTCCAGTCCTTCAAGTTTGACTGTCAACCACCTATCGCTTAACCCAGTTTCCGACCTCAACTCGCTGTAAGTGTGCTTCCCATGCTTCAAGGCTAACACAATTCTACCCTCCGGAGTTAAAGAAACCAACTCCACTTTCCAACCTCCAGTGAACAAGAAAGCGACAACGAGAATAAAAACTTTACTAAGTAAAGCAAATTCCCTCAACATCATCTACGCCGCAAGTCGCTCTCCTACGCGTATACTTACGACTTTAAAACAATAATCCACCGCCTATCCCAAATACTGTTAGCATCAACGCTCTCCCCTCAGTAGCGATGTCATCGAAACCTTTGAAGCCAAGTTGAAAGAAGTACCATTGGGAAAGATCGACTGACCTCTTTAACAGCACTATACCAATAGGGTAATAGAACATATCCTTCATCAAGCTAGCTGTAAGACCAAACTTCTAACCAGTTCCCAGTCTTCAAAGCCAAGCAGTAAGAAGAATGGTATAAATGGGAAAAAATAATCGATCACCAACTAGAGGTGATATCCGGCACGTTTGGACTAGGTTTCACAAGATCGATATCGATGTAGGAATCCACCGTCTTCGTGACCTGTGATCCTACTCATCGCGCGCTAGAATAGTGTGAAATACGGCGTTGTACAAGGTCTTGTGTTCACGTAGCCTTTCTTAGCTTCTCCAGAAAGCTCTCGACATCCTTTACTGAAAGTTCAACTTCTCTGGCTGGCATCCAGTTCTCATAGAAGTTCTGGTGCAGATTGTTAGCCCTCCCCCATAGATGCCTAAGCTCTAAGTCTTCAAGTTTTTCAGCCAGCTTATCCACGTACTCCCACAGTGAAGCATGGCTTCTCAGCTCCTTCCCCTCCTTTGCCGCGACCGCCTTAACCATCTGCGAGGCAGCTCCCCAGGCCTTCTCGGAGGCTTGAACGTAATCCTTCCCCGCCAGTAACTGCTCGGCTTCACCCATGTACTTTTGGCATAGCTTCAGATGAAGCTCAGCCTTGACCTCGGGGTCAGCAATGTTGAGCTGCTCAAAAACGGCTTCGCTGATCATCTCCTCCACAGCCTTGCCCTCGGACTTGGACTTCTTCTCAAGGGCTTCTAAAGCCTTGTCAGGTAATATGACCGTGATGGAGGTCACCTGCCCACCATCCATTAATAGCAAGCTTGCTCGTTATTAAGTGTTCCCGGCGGCTATTCATATACTCCCCCACCGAGAAGCCATAACTTCAGTCGCGGATGAATCGAGGTAAATACGAGTTTATTTAGGCAAGGGGTAAGCACGTAAAGGCAAGAAGAGTTAAGCCTTCGTTAAGGGCTTGACGTATACCATGAGCAAATCTTTCAAAGGCACGAGCTCGATGTGAATACCCGTTTCTATAGCCAGAGTGAATTGCTAACATTAGTTAGCCAACTAAAATAACTAGAGGGGATGGGTTAAAAGAAAAAAGGACTTAAATAATTAATTGATAAGCTTGGGAAGTTTCGTGATGAGTGAAGCAGAGAAAAATATACTGTTCGATGATGGTTTAAAGGAGATTCCTCATGGATGTATAATCGCCTCATCTCCAGGCAGAGCTGATTTCCTTAACACTCATCAAGATTATAAGCTTCTACCAGTCGTTCCGGTAGCTCTTGAGCTTAGAACCTACGTGGCTGGGGGAATTGTTGATGGCAATGATGTGATTGCTAAGTCGCTAACAATGAAGCGTGTAGATGAACCTGGGGAAGATAGGTTTAATCTTGGCTCGTTTAGTTTAAGAGGCGGGGGCTGGTTTGGTGATTACGTTCGAGGAATCGTGTCAGCCCTTAAGAAAAGGGGGTTTGGTGGATCGCTTAGAGGAGTATATCTCGTTATTGACAGCGACGTGCCTGTTGGTGCGGGGTTAGCCAGTAGCGCTGCCCTTGAAGTTGCGGTTCTAAAATTTTTCGATTCGCTATTTAACCTCGGGCTCTCAAGAATGGAGTTAGCGGAGATGGCTTATGAAGCTGAGCGCAACGAGCTTCAAATTCCATGCGGCAGATTAGACCAATACGGAGCCACTTACGGAGGAATCATAAAACTTTCGTTCAGACCAAGGATTTCCGTTGAAGAATTCAGTTTCCGAAATTTTTTCTTAATCGTCGCTGATTCAGGAATAAGGCACAGCACAGCTGAGATACATCCAGTTAGGCAAAGGGAGATAGACGAGGGTTTAACTCAGCTGATTAATGATCAGCACGTCCCTCAAACACTCAGAAACAAGCTTAAACGTCTCCATTATGAAACACCTTGGGAAGAGATCGGCGAGGAGGAAGTCGCCCCCTTCCTGTCAGATATAGATAGAAGGAGCGCTAAAAGAATACTCTTCACTTTGAAAATGCAAAGGTCAACTGAGGTTGCGATAAAGATTCTCCGAAATGAATCGTTTAAAGTTAGAGAAGTTGAGCAGACTGTTGGAAAACGTCTTCGTGAGAGTCTTGACAGATTATCAGCCCTTGGTGAGATAGTGGATTATCAACACCTGCTCTTAAGGGAGCTCTACGACTTAAGCCTACCAGAATTAGAGAAAATTCGGGACGCCATGAAGCAAGCGGGATCTCCGGGGGCTAAAATATCGGGAGCAGGGATGGGTGGGGCTATTATAGCTGTTTGTAGAACAAGGGGGCAGGGTGAAAAAATATTGAGGTCTGCTTTAGAGGCTGGAGCGGTTAAGGGATGGGTTAGCGGGATAGGAACGGAGGCAGAGGCAAAACCCCTGAACATGGGCTCCTTAGTAGGAGGTAAATAAAATGTCTCCTGAGCTAAGATGGAATCCACAATTAGGCGATTGGGTCATAGTTTCGGCTCAAAGAGAGACGAGGCCATGGCAACTGACAACAACTTGTCCATTTTGCCCGGGTGCTTCAGAGATGCCTAGAGAATGGGATGTCCTGGTTTTGCCGAATAGGTTCCCGGCTCTGGAACCTAAACCCGAAAAACCCGCTTTGAAACCGAGGAGTCCCTATAGGGTTTCTAAAGCGAGGGGGGTGTGTGAGGTGGTTGTTGAAACCAGAGAGCACGAGGGTGATTTTTGTGACTTAAGCCTCGAACAAATGGCTAAGGTAATTGAAGCCTTCAAGTCAAGGTATCAGAAGCTTGGAAGTCTAAGGTACGTAAAGTATGTGTTCGTTTTCAGAAATAAAGGCGCCGTGATCGGCGTTTCTTTACATCACCCTCACTCTCAAATATACGCCCTACCATTCGCGCCACCAAAAATAAGAAGAGAATTAAACAACGCTAAACGCTATATGAGGCGTTCAAATAGATGTCTCTTCTGCGACATCCTAGATTTTGAGAAAAGCGATGGGAGTAGAATAATCTATGAAAACGAGGCTTTCACGGTTTTCACACCGTTTTCAGCTATATGGCCTTATGAAACACACATCTACCCGAGAAGACACGTACAGTCTCTGCTTGATCTGGATGGTGAAGAGAGGCTCGCTTTAGCTGACAGTTTAAGAGTTGTTACCGCAACATACAACAACTTGTTTGATTTCGATATGCCATACATAATGGTGTTTCATCAGAAGCCGGTGGACGGAAAAAACTATGGCTTCTACCATATGCACATAGAGTTCTATCCACCATACCGAGACAAGGAGAGGCTTAAATACGCGGCAGGTGTAGAATGGGGAGCTGGCACCTTTACGTACGATGGTTCACCCGAGGAGAGGGCTCAGGAGCTTAGGGAGGCATGCTTTAAGGCTGTTAGAAAGCTTAAAGGTGGATAGTTTGGCAGTGAAGCAATTGATGACCTGAATACGTAGGATAGCTCTCATTTAACTAGTATCGCCGGTCTCTCTATTCTCCAACCGTCTACCTCAACGGTTATGGAGGGCCATGATTTATTCTCGGTTATTATGTTGGGTTCCTCAAAAATTAAAATGGTGTCTTCCGACTTTGTCCCTGTGATTGTTGGATTCCATGCAAATGCTTGACTTCTTCCAACTTCCTTTCTAGTGTTCTGGGTAACGATTATTTCCCTAGGCAAATAGCCCGCCCACCCACCTTGTTGATGCTTTCTCCACTCGTCTGGGTATCCTACTTCATTATAGGCTTCTAACCCCCTTTTGAAGATGTCAGAAGCCAAGCTTCCAGGGCGCGTCGATAAGATTAACGCTGCGTCGACTTTTGTGACAGCCACATGTTTGTTTTCTAATTTTGTGGACGGGGCCCCAAAATGGATAATCCTTGTCATGGATGCATGCAATCCCCATTTTTCAGCCACAATTGAGACGGCAACCTGTTTTTCCATCCTTTTATCCTTTGGAAGGGGGTGTCTGTATTTGTAGACTCGTTCATCAGAGGCTATCAGAACCACGGGGAGCCTTACCCCTCTGCTCGAAAACTCCTTTAGAAAAAGTCCGGCTGCCTCATTTTCAGTCATGCCTCGTTTTATGTCCTGGCATAGCTTGGTCAAGAGGTTACCAGCCGTGTTTCCCAGTTGTTTATATCTCTCTATCTCCCATGGCGTTAATGAAATTCTTAACTCACTAAACTGAGGCTCTGCATAAGCCACTTTTTCATGGTAGAAGTCAGCGCAAATACGTTTTCCCACAGCCTCAGCGTACTGCACTGCCTTTTGCTTGATGTCGTTTTCATACCAGTACTTCACTATGCTTTTAATTTCTCCCTTGATTTCTTCGTCGTAGAATCTGTCAACCTCATTGTTGAAGGTGATGAGACGTGCGTCATCCTTACTTATCACCATTGATGCAACAGCGTCCTCAAAGGATTCAACTACATGAAAATCGCCTCCCCCCATTAGCCAAGATAAATTACGTCGTTTAGACAAGATCGCCACGTCGAGGTTGAAATCCTTCATGAAGCTCCTAACTTTGTTTAACTTGAAATTTACTTCCTCAGAAAACATTCTATTCGCCGTTATTATCTAGAGGAGAAGCGAATTTAAATTGTTGGCTTCTCGGAACAGCTTTCTTGAAAGCAGGATTCTTAAGTTGACAACCTGAGAATGCTCGCATAAGCTTTATTAAAAAGAGAAATGTGGAGGAAAGTGGTGAATGTCATGGAAAAACAGTGGGCTTGGTGGAAGCAAGACCAGTGGACAAAAATGTATACGGTAGCCCCTGAAGAAATAGACCCTGATAGATACGTCACTATCATCTACTATGTAGAGCCGAGTCCTGAGGTTTCTTTAATGGAGGCTGGGATGCATATAGCCGCCGAAGGCTCCATAGGAACCTGGACCGCGGTAAAAACAGCTGAGCCTCTGCGTTTAGCTGGCAAAGTTTTTAAAATGGAGGGAAAGAATGGAGGCGGATTTATTCACATAGCGTATCCCCTAGATTTGTTTGATTGGGAAAGTGGTCTCTCCCATATATTGAGCATCATAGCAGGTAACGTCTTTGGTCTTGCCGCTTTCAAAAACGTGCGCCTCATAGATTTTCATCTGCCAAAGGAGGTTGTTCAGCTCTTTTCTGGACCTAAGTTCGGTGTGGATGGTGTTAGAGCAATCGTTGGCACCTTGAAGGATAAACGACCGCACCTCGGCACAATAATTAAGCCTAAAGTTGGTCAAAATCCGCATGAAACAGCCAAAGTAGCGTATGAAGCAGCCATGGGTGGCGCAGACTTCATAAAGGATGATGAAACCTTAACAAACCAGAAGTTTTGCCCTCTGGAGAATCGCGTAACCCGCGTCATGGAAGTCTTAGACAAAGTTGAGGAGGAGACGGGAAGAAGAACATTATATGCCCTTAACGTAACTGCAGACTACGACAAGATGCTTAAGTATGTGGATTCCGCTCTAGCTCATGGCGCGAACTGTATTATGGTCGACTTCTTATGCACAGGTTTATCGGCATTGAGGAATCTTGCTGAAGATCCGTCGGTCAAGGTTCCCATTCATGTGCATAGGTGCATGCATGCGGCCATGACACGTAACCGTCAACACGGGATTCACATGCTGGTTCTAGCTAAGCTCGTCAGGTTAGCGGGAGGAGATCAACTCCACGCCGGAACCGCTGCAGGAAAGATGGAGAAACCGGGTAAAATCGAGGAGCTGAAGACAATATACAACTCCCTTAGAGGCGATTGGTGTAATTTAAAGCCGACCATGCCCGTGGCCTCTGGTGGGGTTCATCCCGCACTCGTCCCCTTCAACATTGAAACCTTAGGCACAGATCTCGTTATAAACGCTGGTGGAGGCATCCATGGCCATCCATGGGGTACGAGGGCTGGTGCCAGAGCGATGAAGCAAGCAATCGAGGCAACAATGAAAAACATTCCGCTAGAAATATACGCCAGAGATCATCCTGAACTCAAAGAAGCTGTATCATATTGGGGTGAACACTTCTTAACGGGAGAGTAAAGTCTTCTCAACGGTAAGGCTTATAATTTTTTTTCTTTCCTTCTTCTTAATCGGTTTTCCTATTGTAACCCTCATAGGGATAGATTTAGGTACAACAGGCGTTCGTGTAGACGTTTACAACACAAGGAGCGAGGTTTTAGCTACTGGGCTAGCAACCGCGGCGACTTTCGCATTCTTATTTTATTGGTCTGAATTCTTGATACCTCTTTTACTGGCACCGAGCGAGTCTACTATGCCATTGACGGTATTTGCTGCATATTTCTCAAACCAGTATGGCATCTTATGGGGACCCCTGTCATCGGCAGCTACGGTAATAGCAATTCCAGTGATTGTCATCGCGATAATTGTTCAGAAGTATATAGTGAGGGCTTAACGCTGGGATTTATACGCTAGCGTCTTCTCCAGTAAGTGATTTTCTTAACTCAGATTGGTAAAATTGATAGACTTGTAGTTTGCCACCGGATTACCACCATAGTGCGCGCTAAAAAATTATAGTTATACGAATGGATAGTTAAACACTCAAGAAAGTGTAGGATACACGCGCTAAAGTAAGTAGCCTAAGCCTCGATCACGCCGCAAAGAATATCGTTTCCCTCCCACCTTCAACGATATTTAGTATCAGCTTGCATCCTCGCTCTTCAAGAATATTGCGAGCTGCCATATCTCGCAAGCTTATCTCGAATTTCCTCGGCAAGATGAATTTCGTAAGTGGCTAGTATGACGCTGTCAGCATAACAGGATATGGACCATAACCTAGCTTGAAAAGGGATGAGCAAAACTTAAACGGCGTCCAAACTTGTTATTCAATAGAAGAAAATGAGGGTTTGAGGGGGCTGTCTCCACTCGAGGAGGCTGTCTCAAGAAGACCTAGCTGGGGAGCACACATTGAAAGTTGAAGAACTGCCGATACCCAAATCCGTAAAAGAGGTTGTCAATAAATCGGGAATCACTGATCTCTATCCTCCGCAAGAGGAAGCCATACGAGCCGGAGCCCTGGAAGGGAGAAACCTTGTTTTAGCGAGCCCCACCGCTTCGGGCAAGACCCTCATCGCCGAGCTCTGCGCTCTCAAACACATCCTAGAAAGGGATGGAAAGGTCCTTTACCTAACCCCTCTACGAGCCCTAGCCAGCGAAAAATATCAAGAGTTCAAAAAATACACCACTATCAGGAAAAGGAACGGAAGACGCATCACCGTGGGCATCAGCACCGGCGACTACGATAGCGTGACTGGCGATATGAGCATTCTTGTTCAACAAGATGACCGCATAGGGTTAACTACAGTCGGCCAACTCGTTGACAGAAAAATAGCAGAGTGTCAATCTCAAATTCTGTCCGGTGAGAAAGAGGTTTGCATGCTTTATGACGATAGAACGAAGGTATTTGCAATCAGTGATGATGGAAAAGTGGTTTTGGCGTCTATAAGAGCAGTTATTAGACATAAAACGCGTAAACCGATTTACGAGATAGAGACTCGAACCGGAAGAAAAATCAAAGTTACTGGCGACCACTGTCTTTTCACCCTTGATGAAAACCGGATAATAAAACCTACAAAAGTTGATGATTTAAAAGAAAATCAAAGTTACATCGCGGTTCCTCGTCTTCTCCCATACCCTGAAAAACCTCTTGACCATATAAATTTGCTTGAACATCTAGACGAATTTCAAGATTGTTGGATAACCGGATGTCCAGTAAAGGATATGCTATCTCACGCCACTACTTGGAGAGCAGTTTATAAGAAATACAAAAATGATAAGAATATTTACTATTGGAAACGGAAAGGGCTACTTCCCATAAAAGTCTTAATAGATCTCTCGCGGAATCGAGTCATAAATCTAGAGGCCCTCCAAGGAAAGGATCTCTGCATTGTCAAAAGTCACGCTAGAATTCCTGCGGTAATCGACCTTGACGATGATTTTATGACATTTATTGGTTTATGGCTTGCTGATGGAAGTTACTACAAAGCTGGAGTTTCGGTGTCTTCAGGTCCAGATGTCAATTGTAAAAGAGTTGTGAAGGCGATCGCCGAGAGGTTTAACGTTAGAATAGCTGAAACAGACAGCGGGGTCACTTTTATTTTAGGTTCACGATTCTTGAGGAAAATCATGTCAAAAATTATGAGCTTAAAGGGAAACGCTTATACGAAAAAAGTTCCGTCGTGGATCTTCTCTTTATCAGACAATCAGATCGCAAGTTTATTGAAAGGATATTTCAGCGGGGACGGCAGCGCAGTAAAAGGAGAAATCACTGCCCTTTCTTACTCCCCAGATCTACTGCGACATGTGCAAACCCTCCTCCTCAGACTTGGCATTATTTCCAGCGTTAAAACAAAAACCCTTAGAATACCACGAAAATGGAGCGTCATATTTGGAAGAAAAGTGAAATTTTTGCAACAACATCAAAATGAAAAAGCTAAATCTACTTCTACGATGTCTTATTACGACGTTATACCGTTGAATGGTAATTTTGCGAAAAAAGCTGGATTCAGGTGGGCTTACTACGTTGGTCAAGCAAATATTCTTAGGAATACGATAGAACGTCTCTTGCAAAAACAGTCGACTAGCGAGGGAATACGGAAAATTCTGAAGAAGTTAATATCCTCACACATACTCTGGGACAAAGTTATTCAAATAAAGAAACTTAATAACCAAGAAACTTATGTTTATGATCTAAGTGTTCCTCCCCACGAAAATTTTATTTGCGAAAACGTTGTTGCCAAAAACTCTTCCGATCCATGGCTCGAGAGACACGACATCATTATTACCTCCGTGGATTATGAAGAGCCATCCATCATCAGGGAAAATAGGGTCACAAAGATAGTAAAAATTGGTGAGTTTATTGATGATTTGATGAGGACAGCCTCCAATAGGGTTCAGATAGAATCCGAAACCGAAGTTTTAGATGTCTCTAACCTTAATCTTGAAACTATTGCTTTTGATCCAGAGGACTTTAAACTGACTTTCAGAAAGGTCTCGAAGGTTGTTCGGCATAAAGTCGATGCCCCTCTTTACAGATTGAAGCTCGAAACCGGGAGAGGGGTAACGGTAACTGGAAGTCATAGCGTCTACACGTTAGATGGATTGAACGTGATTGCTAAAAGGGTATCTAAAATTAGGGCTGGAGACCTCGTCCTCACCCCAAGGCGCTTCCCGCTGAGTCCATCCGAAGACCCTGAAATCAATTTGGCAAGAGAGCTTGGTGGGCTTAGAAAAGCCGAGAACTTATTTGTCAAGAAGATTCCTAAGAGCTTTTTTGAATCTTCTGCCTTTGAGGATCTTAGAGCAAAGGCTTATGATAAGAAAAACTGGAAGAAAAGGAGGGAGCTTCCTCTAGCTAAAGTTATTGCACTAGGACTCGACAGGGAATTGAGTGCATCACGCACTTTCTTCTCCTACACAGCGTCGAGGCATAAAGTCCCAATCAAAATTCCGGTTAACAAGGAGCTGCTTCGACTCATCGGCTACTATATCGCGGAAGGAAGCATGGATGAAGATAACTATCGGATATCCTTTTCATTAAATTCCGAGGAAATAGAGTACATAAAGGATATCCAGCAATGCACAGAAAGGCTGTTCCACTTTAAGCCGTGCGTTGACAAGAGGAAAAACGTAACATATGTAGATATATGTGACAAGGTCGCGTATCTGCTTTTTAGCGGAGTACTCAACTTGCCAAGAGGAGCCAAGAAAAAGAGGGTTCCTCAAATTGTTTTTAACGTCAAGCAGGAGCTCCAACGTGAATTCCTTAAATCCTTGATAGGAGGCGATGGAATCTTTGGACCAAGAGTAGATTACGTTACTTCAAGTAGATTGTTAGCTTCAGATCTTCTTTACCTTCTTCTTCAGAACGGTGTGATAGGTGGACTTTCTCACGGGAGAAGAAAGGTGAAATTGCCCTCGGGTAGGAGCACACGCGCTAGCCGTTTTGATGTTTATGTCAGCGCGTGGTCAGAGCTGAGCTCTATAAACCTCTATCCTAAGCTTAGGGAGCCTTCACGCCATCAACGTAGCCATAGGGTTTGCATGATTCCCACTGATCATATTAGAGGAATACTCGGAGCTCTATCCAGGGGGAGTAGTGATGGCTCTTTTGTTCACTTTGGGAGGAGAACAAACAAAGAGAAGTTTGAGGAGTGGTTGGCCTCTCGAGAGAAAAGGGCAAAGTTAGAGACTCTTGAGTTACTAAGAGAACATGGAAGCCTTACCAGCAGCCAAGTGAGCGAAACTTTAGAAATTCCATGGTCTACCGCGAACACCAGGCTGAAATCACTTTTGAGCCATAGACTCGTAAAAAGGTGGGGGAGGACTGGCCACTATACATATCACATATCTAGTAGAGGCTTTCGCCTTCTGGAGAAGATAAAGCTAGCTAGAAAGCTCTTCAACTCCCACCTCTCCTTCGCAAGAGTAAGGGAAATAGAAAGGGTGAATCCGTCAGGAAATTATGTTTATGATATTTCAGTTCCTGGCTGTGAAAATTTTGTAGCTGGTCTTGGCGGAGTTATCTGTCACAACACCAATGAGAAATGCGACTCGTTGTTGAGGCACAGAACGCGTTGGATGGATGAAATCTCCCTCATCGTCGCGGACGAGGTGCACTTGCTTAACGACGCTGAGCGGGGACCCACGCTTGAGGTGGTGCTCGCCCGGCTTATGCAGGTCAACCCAGACGCCCAACTTCTAGCCTTGAGCGCTACGGTGAAAAATGCTGAGGAGGCGGCTGAGTGGTTGAAGGCTAGCTCGGTTACGACTGAGTGGAGGCCAGTCGTGCTGAGGGAGGGCGTGCTCCTCCAGAAGGAGGTTCACTTCAAGGACGGAGGCGCCCTGAAGATAGAGAAGAGGTCCAAAAACCCGGCAATAAACCTCGCGTTACACATCATACGCTCCGGCGGGCAAGCGCTCATTTTTGCGTCAACGAGGAAGAACTCCGTTAGCTTAGCCAAAAAGGCGGCAGCGGAAGTGACAACCCTGCTATCCAAGCCCATGAAGCGCTCGTTAACAAGAGTCGCCGAAGAAGTTCTAACCATAGGTGAGCGGACGAGAATAAGCGAGCTCTTAGCCGAACTCATCCGGCACGGATCCGCCTTTCACCACGCTGGATTAGGTGGCGCCCACCGAAGGGTCATCGAGGATGCTTTTCGAGAAGGCAAGATCAAGGTGTTGACCGCCACACCCACCCTGGCTTTTGGGGTAAACCTCCCGGCTAGAATGGTGGTCATCCATGACTATAGGAGGTATGAGCCCGGGTATGGCTATTACCCCATCGCCGTGCTGGAGTATAAACAAATGGCTGGGAGAGCTGGAAGGCCTCGCTACGACAAGATCGGTGAAGCCCTGCTCATCTCCAAAACCGAGGATGAGCGCGACTATCTGATGGAAAGCTATGTTCTCGCTGAGCCGGAGAGAATATGGTCCAAGCTAGCGGTGGAGCGCATCCTTCGATCCCACGTTCTAGCCACCATCGCCGCCGACTTCGCCCACACTGAACAGGGAATCTACGACTTCTTCGGAAAAACCTTCTATGCGTATCAGTACGACCCGAGCGCCATCAAGGGGGTCATCACCAGAATTCTGGGCTTCCTTTACGATGAGAAGATGATCGAGGTGAGCGGCGAAAATGTTTACGCCACGAGGTTTGGACGCAGGGTTTCCGAGCTCTATATTGACCCGGTTTCCGCTGTCATGATGCGAGACGCTCTGCTAAGCCGAGCGAATCGGCTCACCGACATCAGCTTCCTCCACATGATCGCCCACACTCCCGACATGTTTCCGAAGCTTCGCCCCTACTCAAGAGAAATGGACGAGCTCGCCTTGTTTGTGGACGAACACCGAGAAGAGTTCATGTTTGACGTGCCCGATGAGTGGGAGGACCGCATTGCTTATGAAGAGTTTCTGGGAGAAGCCAAGCTCGCGTGGGTGCTGGACGCGTGGATAGAGGAGACGTCTGAAGACGAGACCATCGAGAAGTTCCGGGTTCAACCCGGCGACTTGTATAGGCTGATTGAAACCGCTCGATGGCTCCTGTATGCCTCACACGAGTTAGCCGCTCTTTTCGGTCACAAGGACCTCCTCCATCATCTCGCTGAGCTTATGGAGCGCGTTGAAAAGGGGGTGAAGGCTGAACTGCTGCCGCTGGTTAGGCTGAAGGGAATCGGCAGAGTGAGGGCGCGCATCCTCTACGACGCCGGACTAAAGTCCCTGGAGGACCTGAAAAGGGCCTCTCTCGAAAACCTAACTAGGCTACCCCTTATTGGACCCAAACTTGCCAAGAAGATCAAGGAGCAGGTGGGCGGATTTGTGAAATCGGAGGAGTGGAAGAGGCTGAAGAAGGGTGAGGCTTGGGAACAGCGAGCCATCACCGAGTACGAGGGATAACCTGCCTCTAGTGGCCTGTCGTTGGGGGTGTGGCGATGGGTATTCGTCTAGTCATTTTGGATGGGAAGGATGGGCAATTTCTTAAATATCTTTATAATAAACTTAGTATCTTTTCTAGTGGTAGTTTGCTGGTGTAGTTCGGGGCAGAGGGTGAAGGTCGGTGGAGGTGCCGCCTGAGCTAATAATATTCGTGAGAGACTACGCTATTTTCTTTGCAATATATCTTATTGTGGCGCTCAGCCTAAACCTAGAGTACGGCTACGCTGGGGTTCCCAACTTCGGGAAAGTGCTGGCTGTGGCTGGGGGTGCCTTCACTGTTGCCTTCTTTCCCGGCAGGATAATAGCTTGGCTCTTCGGGATAGGTACAGGCTTAGACTACGTCGCGGAAAATATGGCTATAGTTGGGGAAGTGAGCAAAGTCCTTGCGAGTGATTCAGCAGTTGCTCTAGCAATATTTTTCGCTACTTTAGGTGTTGCCGGAATCATCGGTGCGGTTTTAGGTTTCATAGCTTGTTATCCAGCCATAAGGCTTCGTGAGGACTACCTGGCCATAACGCTGCTCGCGATGGGGGAGGCCATCCAAGTTATTGGCTATAACTATACTCCAATTTGCGGAGGAACCCTCGGTATTTCTGTGCCTGATCCCTTTGGGTGGGCTGGAGAGCAGAGGTATGTAGCGGTGGCGTTATTCGTAGTTGGCATATGCCTTGTATTGCTCTTTTTCCTTGAGCGCTTGGTGAGGACTCCGTTAGGTAGGATGCTTAGGGCGATTAGGGATAATGAGGACGTGGCGGAATCGCTAGGTAAAGACGTTACTCGCATACGGATGAAGACCATCATAATGGCCTCTATTATCGGATCGATAGCTGGTGCACTGGATGCGTTTAAATCGGGTGGCGTAATCAGCATGTCTTACCACAGGGTGTCGTGGACGTTCTGGCCCTGGGTCATAGTGATCTTGGGGGGCGCCGCCAACAACATGGGCGTTGTAATGGGAACCTTTGCCTTCGTAACCCTTAGGAGGCTCATAGATTATTTCAAAGAATATCTAGCTCCTTTCGTTCCCTTTAGTGTCGTATGGCTCGACTACTTGGTGCTTGGAATAATGTTAATCGTGATACAGATGTATAGGCCGGAGGGCCTTATAAGGGAGAAGCCTACACCAACGTTAAGCTTCAAGAAGCTTGAAAAAATCGCCAGCTCAAAAAGAGAGAATTCTTCATCGAGAAAAGAGGATTGAGAGGCTTATTTTAGGAAGATTATGAAGCCTCACTTCTAGCTTTAAGCTTATATTGGGAGGCTAACTTCTGCACCGACATCAGTATACCTCGCCAATTGACCCCTGCAAGACCCCTCGGAGCTAAGAGGAGGGTGACCGCTATTGCGATCAACGGGATCAGAGGTCTATAGGGTATTACCCACGCACCCAGCCAAGAGGCTAGGTAGCTGGTTCCGAATATTTCGGCAAATCCGATTAAGAAGCCCCCAAGTACAGCACCGTAAATACTGATGAGTCCCCCAATTATGCTTGACGCAAATGTGCTTACTATCAGTTTTCCGCCCATATCTGGGTTTCCGGGAAACCAAAGTGGGAGAAGTGCTCCAGAGAGTGCCGCTAGTCCACCCGCTAAAAACCATGAGACCGCATAAACTAGGTTAACGTTTATGCCCACCACGCTGGCTAGGGATGAGTCCTCGATGGCTGCTCTCATCGCCACCCCGAACTTCGTTCTAGTCAGAGCCAAATATAGTAACGTGACTGTAACCGCCGCAAGCGTTGGAGCAACGATCAAGAGGCCCTTCTGGCCCGCAATATCGATATCATAAGGTGCAAGTAGGAAGTATCTCGAACGCATCTTGAAAACCTTCGACAAGTAGTCGGCATAAATGTTCAGTACAGCTAACAGTATAAATTCGATGGCGAGCGTGGTTATCATCAGCCCAACGATCGTGGCTCCTCTTCGCATAAGGGGCCTAAAGACTATGAGATACTGAGCCAGCGCAATTATTCCACCAATTATTAAGGCTAGGAAGAGATAGTGGTATGCGTGGCCCTGTATATCTGGATGCATAACCACCGTTAAGGTGACATACGCTCCCACTGCTGCAAAGGTTCCATGAGCGAAGTTGGGAACTTTAGTGGTTAGGTAAGTGAGAGTAAGTCCAATGCTCAAAAGGGTGAGAAGGCTACTGAAAACAATTGCTCTGCTTAATAGGATGGGATCAATCATATGTTTCCTTTAGTAAGATATGGCAGAAATTAATTAAGCTTTACTCTTAAGATTCTAGCCCAAGGAAATTAGGCTGAATGTATTGTCATTAATTATATCGACTTTAGCGAAGTAATTTTTTCATGTCATTTGATCGTTCCAAAGGAATTGAAAAGTAGATAAAACCAATAAACTATATAACCCCAATCACAATTTTTTTAAGTAGTAGAATATTAATATGTTGTGGTTAAGAGAAAAAATCTTGTGGAGAGATGCGTGTTGGGTCAACCTTGGAAGACGTACCTGGTTGTTGCTTTGATAGTAGGTCTGCTACTTGGAGCCGGTGTCGGCTGGCTCAGCAAACCAGCAGAAAGAGTTGAGGTGCCCGGTGCAACGGTGACAGCGCCTGGAGTAACAGTGACGGTGAAAGAAACAGTGGCTGGTCCAACGGTGACTGTGACCGCACCAGCTCCGGGATTAACTGGTGAAGTTTTGATTGGTGCGATACTATCGATGACTGGGGACTTGGCCACCTTTGGTGAGAATCACAAGGTTGCAGCAGAATTCGCTGCCAAACATGCAAACGAGTTTCTCAAGGCTTCTGGAGCCAAATGGACTGTGAAAATTGTTGTTGAAGACACCGTGACAAAGCCTGACATCGCCTTGGAGGCTGTGGAAAGTCTCGCGGCAAGGGGGATAAAGTTCCTCGTAGGTCCGTTGAGCAGCGGAGAAGTTCGAGCCATCAAGGGGTATCTTGACGCCAATAAGATATTGACGATAAGCCAGTCCTCAACTGCGCCAGACCTTGGCGTAGACGGATTGCCCGCCACAGACGACTATGTATTCAGGTTCTGCCCCACTGACAAACTGGGACAAGGACCCGCAATGGGCAGGATAATGTACGAAGATGGAAAGAGGTACGTGATTCCGGTCTGGAGAGGCGATGCTTGGGGAGACGGACTAGAGAAAGCCGCGGCAAAGAAATTTACAGAGCTAGGGGGTACCGTTCTCGAGGGCATAAGATATCCTGCTGAGGCTGTGGAGTTCTCAGTTGAGGCAAAGGACCTAGCTGACAAAGTTACGAGCGCCGTGGCATCGTATGGAGCTGATAAGGTAGGCGTCTACCACGTATCGTTTGAAGAAGTTGTGGCCTTCTTCACTGCGGCTAGCGAGTATGATGTTCTCTCGACGGTTAAGTGGTATGGAAGCGATGGAACGGCTAATAGCGCTGCGATGACTGAGGACCCGACGGTAGCAGAATTTGCTGTGAAGGTCATCTATCCGTCCACGATCTTCGCTCCAACGCGGTCCGCTAAGTACGAAATGGTTCGTAAAAACAATATCGATGTGTTGGGAAGGGAGCCAGACTCCTATGCATATTCAATCTACGACATAGTTTGGGCGTACGTTTACTCCCTCTTGACCGTGGACAAGTATGATGCTGAAGCTGTTAGGGCAGTTCTACCCAGTGTAACCAAGTCACTGTTCGGTGCTTCGGGCTGGATCGAGCTTGATGAGGCTGGAGACAGGCAGGCTGGAGACTACGACATATGGGGTATCGTCGTAGAAGCTGGAGAATACAAGTGGAAGCACGTAGGTACCTACGTCTTTGCCACAGACTCGGTAACATGGTATCCATAGGTCTATCCATTCCCCCTCTTTTTTGTGTGATGATCATGGAAAACGTGCTTGTCGTCAAAGGAGTTAGAAAGACCTTCGGAGGCTTAGTCGCCTTAGACTACGTCAACATGGATGTCAAAAAGGGTCTAATGACCATGTTGATTGGCCCTAACGGGAGCGGCAAGACCACCCTCATAAACGTTGTCACTGGATTCTACAAGCCGGATGAAGGCAGAGTGTGGTTCAATAACAAGGAGATCACCAAATGGCCACCCCATAGGGTGTACGATGAGGGCATTGTAAGGACCTTCCAGATTCCACAGCCCTTCCAAAAGCTCACCGTCTTAGAGAACCTGCTCACAGCCTATAGGGGGAACCCTGGCGAAAGCTTCCTGAGAGCACCATTCAGAACGTCATGGATCAGCGAAGAAGAGAAAGCAATGGAGGAGGCCTTCAAGTTTCTAGAGCTCCTCAACCTCGATCACATGTGGAACAGGCCAGCAACCCACCTAAGCGGAGGACAGATGAAGCTGGTGGAGGCCGGAAGAGCCATCATGAGCGGGGCCAAGATGATCCTCATGGACGAACCGGCATCCGGCATCTATCCAAAACTAGCCCACGAGGTCTTCTACTACCTCACCGAAATGAAGAAGAAACTCGAAGTTACCTTCCTGATCATCGAGCACCGGCTCGAGTTAGTCCTACCCTACGTTGACCACGTCTACGCCATGGCAAGAGGAAACATCGTCTCGGAGGGAAAGCCGAAAAAAGTCTTAAGTGACCCGGTCGTAATAGAAAGCTATCTAGGTGGATGAAACATGCTGGAAATCGAGGGTATCAATGCCGGCTACGGAAGACTTCACGTGCTCTTTGACATCAACACGAAGGTGAAGGACAAGGAGATCACCGTGCTCGTGGGTCCCAACGGAAGCGGCAAGAGCACCCTGCTGAAAACAATAATGGGAATAACACAAGTCTACTCTGGAAAGATCCTCTTCAAGGGAAACAACATCCAAGGACTACCACCACACACAGTGACTAAGCTCGGCGTAGCGTACCTACCTCAGGTTGACAACGTCTTCGCAAACCTCAAGGTTAGGGAAAACCTGCTTATGGCAGGCTACATTCTAGGCAAGGACGAGGCTAAGGAACGAGCTCGAGAGGTCTCAGAGGACTTCCCAGTGCTGAACGAGTACATGGAACGAAGAGCGGGCACCCTCAGCGGTGGAGAAAGACAGATGCTGGCCATGGCCATGGCCATGATGAGGAGGCCCCAAATCATGCTCTTCGACGAACCCACCGGCAGTCTCGCCCCAAAAATGGCTGTTGAGGTGCTCGACAAAATAGTAAGCCTAAGAGACAACTACGGAATGACCCTGGTGCTGGCTGAGCAGAACGCTAGGAGAGCTCTTGAGCACGGGGACGAGGCCATTCTTCTCGTCAGCGGAAGAGTCATGTACGAAGGCGGCTCACTGGAGCTTCTACACCACCGTGAGCTAGGCAAGGTTTATTTAGGCATCAAAACAGCATGAAAAGCCTTCTCCAAGGAAACTCTCTGCTCTCATGTCTCTTTCATAAACGCAACCTATTTTTACCCACTTATAAGACTAATCTTGCTCAAGTTCCCCGCTTAGAGTTGAGACCATGGGTGCAATAGCGGCTGCTGTTAGCAAGAAAAACGAAAACGTCGTTCCTAAGCTAGTGGCCATGCTTAGGGAGTTGACGCATCGAGGGACCGACGCCCACGGGGTTGCCACGCCTAATATGGTAGCCATTGCCAAGTCGATTAAGGAGTTGTTCGACGAGGATGTTGAGTCTAGCACGGCTTTAGGCTACAATCTCTCCCGCATCCTTACGAGGGACCGCCCACAGCCAGTTCAGGGGAAAGGCTTTTCGCTCGCGTTTGAGGGTCGTTTGTTCCCACCCCCCGGCGTGTCTGAGGCTGAGGAAGTCTTGGCGATGCTTAAGTCTGACCCCCAGAGAAACGCGGGTCATATTATTGAGGGCCTCAACGGATCCTATGCCTTTGCCATCGCATACCCCGGTGGGGTGATCGCTGGAAGAGATACCATGGGAACAACCCCCCTTTATTACGGTGAAAACGAAGCAGCTTGCGCCATAGCGTCGGAGCGCAAGGCCTTGTGGGCGCTTGGAATAAGGGACGTGAGGTCGTTTCCCCCCGGAAACCTGGCCGTGATCAGCGCAGAGGGATTCTCCTTTAAGCCCGTCAAAACCACAACACAGCCTCCTTTAGAGTCCTTAGAGACGGAGATGGGAGCCAAACGTCTCCATAACCTTTTGCTGGAATCCACGAGGGAGAGGGTTTTGGATGTTAATAGGGTTGCGGTGGCCTTTTCAGGAGGCTTAGATAGTAGCATCGTCGCTGTGTTAGCCAAAATGTGTGGAGTAAACGTTCACCTCATTTCAGTGGGGTTGGAAGGCCAGCCTGAAGTTCGGTATGCAGAAGCAGCGGCTGAAGCGCTAGGGTTGCCTATCCACCTTCAAACATACACCACGAGAGATGTAGGAGAGGTTCTCCCCAAGGTTTTGTGGTTGATGGAGGAATCTGACGTGGTGAAGGTTAGCATCGCTGTTCCCTTTTATTGGACCGCAGAAACCGCTTCAAAACTGGGACACAATATTCTACTGGCTGGACAGGGAAGCGACGAGCTCTTTGGGGGCTACCAAAGGTATCTAAAGGAATACGCACAGTTTGGTGCTTTAGGGGTGCAAAAGGCTATGTATCGCGATGTGGCATCGTCCTACGAAACCAACTTTCAAAGAGACAACCAGGTCTGCTCCTTCCACAAGGTGGAGTTGAGGCTTCCCTTCGCAGACCGTGACATCGCACACTTTTCATTAGGCTTGCCCCTAAGCCTCAAGATCGATTCCACGACAGATCCTCTTCGAAAGAGGGTGCTACGACGAGTGGCTCAAAGTCTCGGCATGCCCACCTTTATCGTTAACAAAACCAAGAAGGCGGTTCAGTACACCACCGGGGTCGATAAAGCCCTTCGGAAGCTAGCGAGAGGGAGGGGTATAACTTTGCGGAGTATGCTAGAAGAAGCTTTCCGGAGGACGTACCCGAGCGTGGAACTGTAAAATAAAGTGGTCTTGCCGAGTGGTGTTGCCCGTTAAAGAAAAAGGAGGGATTCTTGTAATTAGGGTGACCCCTCACGTATTGCTTTCAGGAGGGGTCCCTCCTCCCTCGGAGTTCGTATCCTCACATAATCTGCTCCTAACCCCACGAAATCTGAGCCGGGTGTCGTGATCACGTTCCTTCGAAGAAACTCCCTGTACAAGTCCCCTTCTCCTTCCCGACAACGAGAATAGGAACGAGGGGCGAGGTTTCAGCGACGAAGTAGTTGTTTGCGTTAAATTCGGCGATGAGCCTAGCCTTAACGCGCTTAACCTTTTCCTTGCAGCGCTGGAGGAACGCTTCGTCCTCAAGGGCCTTTTGGGCGAGGAGGGCGGCGATGTTGTTCACTGAGAAGGGCACGTCCACTTTCTCCAGGAACTCGCTTAAGGGGTCGCCACACACGGCGTATCCCACCCTCAAGCCTGGGAGGCCGAAGCCCTTAGAGAAGGAACGGGTGACGATGAGGTTTTCGTAGGCCTCAACTAGGCTTAGAGCCGATTCCTTCTTATCCATGAACTCTCCGTATGCTTCGTCAAGGATCACTGCCACATCCTCCTTAGAGGCTTTCTGCACGATCTCCTCAACGTCCTTTAAAGCGATGGTTTGTCCCGTGGGGTTGTTCGGGTTGTCTATGTATATCAGGTCGTAGGATCCATTGATTTCATCCAGAAACACCCCTACATCAAACTTGAAATTTCTCTCCTTCGAAAGCGGCACGTACTCGTATTTCGCTTCCAGAAGCCTCGCCTCTAGGATGTACTCGGTGAACTGAGGGCAGTATCCCAGAGCCTTTCTTCCCTTTCCGAGGAAGAGGAGGTTTATCCTTTCGAGGATGTGCATGGAGCCTCCACCCAAGAGGACGTGTTTGACGCTGGCAACTCCACTCCAGTACTCTGCTATTTTCTTCTTTAACTGGGAATAGTACGCCTCTTTAGGGTATCTCTCCACGTCAGAACGCTCGATCTCCTTGAGGGCTTTTCTCACGAGGGGCGAGCAACCGAAGGGGTTTTCTCCCAAGGAGCAGTCTAAGAGTTTCTCCCCACTCACTCCCCTTCTCTTCAGCTCCCTCCAATAATCCTGCACATACGATTTGCGTTCAAACTCAAGTAGATGGCTCTTGATCCTCCTAAGAACGCCCCTGGTTGTTTCCCCGCTATTCAAGTTTTGTGCCTCCTCCGTCGCCTTCACCTTAACAAGTACAAGACTACTAAAGGTTATGTTTTTCTCATGGCGGTTATTGTCCTCCCTCCGCTGTATAGGGAGAGATAGAGGGCGCAAGTTTCATAGCGCTGGCATAGGGAGTTAAACCCAAAAGAGGTCAAGTGTTGATAAGCAACTAAGCAAAGGTGTCTGCAAAAGATTTTGCACAACTGAAACTAAAAGCTTTTAGAGAACAGGTGACAGCGACGCCCCTCACGACCTAGGCGGCTTATTTCAGTTGTACGCCGTCAAGGGTGGGAAAGGGTGATCATTCGATGATTTCGATGGCACCATTCGGGCATTGAACTTCACATGCCCTACAAACAAGGCATTCATCAGGGTTTATAACGACGGACTTTTCCCCTTGAATCTCGAAGACCTCCACGGGGCAAGTGTCCACGCAGGTTCCGCATCCGTCGCATTTCTCTGCATCGACCTTGACCTCAACCATGGCGTAATCAGCCTCCTTTAGATTCTAATGAAGTGAACTTAGAAAAATAAAAACGTTTGGATTTTTAACGGATTTCTTCCCTAAGCCTTAAGAGAACTCCATCGATCGTTGTTTTGGCTCGGTCTCTTCTTCGATGATATTCCTCAAGAAGCTTGCGATACGCTGATGCGGAAATCTCTCTGCGTCGGTATCGAGCCCCAATCCTTTGAACGTCCGTTTCCGCCCCTTCAAGCTCGGTTTCAGCAACCTCTATCTGCCTCATGATGTTCGCGTATCGCGGACCCGCCTTACGTATCCTCTCCCGAAGATCAGTTAAATCCCGAGAAAGCACGGAAAGGCGGCCCTCCAGTGTTGTTTTCCTCACCTTATATCGGCGTCTAGGGATCTTCCCCTTGCGGACCTGCTGCTCTATCGATTCAAGCTCCGAGAGAATCCTCCTTTTTTCATCATATGATGTAACGAAGCTTCTCAAATCCTCCGGAGGGATGGGAACTATGGGAACAGGGGGCCTAGGGGCTCTCCAAACAACAGCTATGGCACACAAAATGACAACCAAGGCTCCTACCCAAAGGGTTGGACGAAAAGAAGCCCAAAAAACGAGATATCCGTATGAAAAGGAGAAATTGAGGTCATGGAACGGCGTAACACCGTAGAGGACAAAAGTCACGGTTTCCTGAAAAACGCTTTTTTGAACGCTGTATGGGTTTATAGAAGAGAATTGAAACTTGGCTCCCTCGGGAAGATTTATAGTCACGGCTAGTTTTCTTATCGTCCAGTCAAAGTGTTCAAAGAGGGTGAAGGTCAAATTAAACTCGCGCCAACTACTTTGATTAACATAGTTTTTCCAAGGGAGCTGATAGTTCACTGCGAATTTTCCCGTTTCACCCTTTTTTAAGGCGACTCTGAAGCTTATTGTCGCGTTTGTGTATGTGGTTGCGTTTTCCTCTTCTGAAACCACTGAAAGATCACCCAATACGTCCCGAGCAGAAACGCCGTAAGCACCCTGAGGCAACTGGATGTTGATCTCAGAAAGTTCCTTTTCCGCTTCGTTGGTTAGGTGGTAAAAGTCGGATAGGAGGAGGCGCCCCCACTCGTCTAAGGTGATTTCCCGCCTTATTTCATCGACATTAATTATGAGAAAGGAATCAGTTGTGGTAAACGTTAACCAAGCGGGCTCGTATGTGAAATCCTCAAGAGGACTCCTTGTGTGATTCAACACTTGACGAGAATCGATTGAGGTTATGTTAAAATAAAACCCTCTCCCCAGCAAAGAACTCTCTGTGTAATTGGCATTAGGCGGAAGCGTAACCGTCACATCGCATAAAGACGCCTCTTGAGTTAGACTAGGATACATGGGAAAGTCGAGTTTAAACGAGTTTTCAGTTGTCGGAGACACGAGGTTCGAGAAGACAAAAACCACTGTAAAGTTGTATGATTTACCATCGCTCACGCTAATCGGTTCATGGAAGATCACGTCTATTCCGTAAAAGCCAACCCTTCCCAACCCAACATCAAGAGCCACCTCAAACTGAACATCAGGATTCGAGGCATCGTAGGCGAAGCAATAGTCCAGATTCGCGCCGTACTGGAAGGGAAAACCCAGAGAAACGTTTTGTAGGGGCTCCGCATGTTCGCCTGGTTTTGCTGATAGCCCGATGGTATCGTTAATGAGAACTAGTCCGCCGTCTTGAACTTGGATTGAGTGGTCCACGTGAACGTTTACGGATGAGGAAGCGGTTGTTCCGGTGTAAGTGGTTACTGCGCTGGCACACAACGGAGCGAGAGCTAAGAGGAGGAGAGGGAAGCAAAATAAGAGCAATTGCAGTTGCGCTTTCTTCAAGTTGAACACCATGCTAGCCGTCGAATTTCCCATTCCAGCTTCCGTATTTATTTTCGATTACCTTTATTTACTTTTAGGAAACAACATGGAGCCGGCTATTTATTAAGTGTTTAGTTTTTGACGCTCGCTTTTTATTGATCTTGATAGAATGCGAGGGGGATGCCTCTCTAAAACATGGTTAGCTGGAACGCTTATGAAATGTAGCCACAAGAACTTTTGTGTTCACTTCGCCGACTTAGCCGACCTAAAAGGCGAACGAGTAAAAAGTCGAAGGAATCACCCCATAAGAGCCATTTTAAGCGATAGTAGGTGTGCAGCAGTTGTAATCCTTTGTCGCTGGTTCGATAGTATGTTTCGCTTTTCTCCTCTACTTTTAGTAGATTCAACTCTGTCAAGGCAAAGAGGTACTTTTCTAAGACTGCACTTTTTAAGCTACACCGACGCATGATCTCTGTTTTATTTGCTCCTTTTCCCGCTAAACTAAGGATATTGACGACCACGTCGAGTTCGTTTCCTTCCTTCGTTCTGCTGCCCCCTGCACAAACCACGCTTAAGGTACGACTGCCAAAATTATAATTATTGTTCCAATTCCGACAATATTGCAAAGCATATAGTAACAAACACAGACACCTTAATCAACTACTAGTAACTGATAGACTCGCTAAAAGATATCTTTCTTGAGAATGATTCGGTCATTTTGATGTAGGCCATCGATCCTACGATAACGCAGTTCAGACTTCTCCTTGTTTAAGGTAATAGTCTTCCTCTTTCTTTGATCCAAAGCTCCTTACGCCCTTCTCCTTGAGCTGTTTCCTAAGCCTTTGAGCATACTGGCGGTTGATTTCTCCCCTCTTTTCTAGGTAGTGGATGATTTCTTCAGCTTGTTGCTCATCGTCGCATCGACGAAGGAAGTCGATCACGTCCGGCACATATCCGACAAACTTCTCTGAGGACGCCTTTTCCCCGGTTCCGATATCTGATCGAACCGAGGTTATCGCTACCCTATGCTCCTGAGCCCCAAGCTCCTTGGCTAAGTGCGGAAACATCCTCTTGAACCTCTCTTTATCGATCTCCATCCCCTTAGCCCACACACTTCCCTTGCTGCATATTCAATGTTTTATGAAACAACATCTATTTAAGCCGATGTCTTGGTAATGGCGCATTTTCTATGAACATCCTTGAAATATGGCTTTCGATGCCCTAGAGCTGGGAACCCTTTATAAGACTTTGGAAGTGCAACATTTTATGGGCTGGAGTATGAGGTTGCCCCTCTTCAACGCTTCTAAGGCAACGTTCTGCACGTGTCTCCCAAAATATAACTTAAATACCTATCTTGGCAGGTGCGCCCATCAATGTATCTATTGTTACGCGGTCAAGTTTCCGAGCTTTGTCGGTCCAGCCTCACCTCGTCTAAAGCTGTTGGATAGTATAGAGGGCATGGCCAGAAATACGAGGTTGAAGCTTCCGGTGATGATGAGCGACTGCACTGATCCGTACCAGCCACTAGAAAGGGAGCATAAGATCACGCGGAGATGTGCCGAGGTTTTAGCGAGGAACCACTTTCCCCTCCTCATAGTGACCAAGTCGGACCTCGTCACGAGGGACCTCGACGTTTTTGAGCAAACCCCAACTGTCGTGGCGATGACAGTAACCACGCTGCGAGAGGACGTTGCTAGCTTCATTGAGCCTTATGCTCCGTCTCCTGATCGAAGGGTTTCCGCGTTGCAGAAAATCGCTGATAGAGGCTTGGTTGCCGTAGCGAGAGTTGACCCCATTATACCAACCATCAATGACCATGAGGGGGACTTCGAAAGGCTTGTTTCCGTGCTGGCGGATGTGGGTGTGAGGCAAGTCACCATCTCCACCATGAAGCCCGTGAAAGGGTTCTTTTCCACGTTAAAGAGAACGAGCCCAGAGGTCTACGGAAGACTGATTGAAATATACGCTGACGGCACATGGATCATGGGCTATAAGTATCTAAGCGAAGAGAGGAGAAGAAAAACCCTAGAAAGCTTCCGCCCAATCGTGTCAAAATATGGGTTGAATTTTGCGTCTTGCCGAGAGGGGTTTCCACAATTCAACACCACGCTGTGCGATGGCACCGCGTATTGCCGAGGCCTACTCGACGAGTATCTTAGGTAACTTACTTTTTCAAGACCGATAAGTTTGACTTAGTGGAGGGGTTATTAAGCTTCGTCGATGAATTTGTCTGGCTTGGGTATCTCGGGCGATAGCCCGCGTCTCTCTCGTATCTCCTTGACGACTGCCAGTGAGATGTTCTCCGGCGTTCTCTCCCAATGATCGAAGGTGCACTGCCAGAAGGCTCGGCCGGAGGTGGCTGACCTCATCTCGGCGGATAGGCCGAAGGTTTCGGCAACCGGGATATACCCGTTAATCATGGTTACGGGTCCCTTCTGCTCTGAGGCCATGATTCTGCCCCGTTTACGGGTGATGATGCTAGTTACCTCCCCAACCCATTGTGCAGGAACTGAAACCCCAATTCTGTATATGGGTTCTAAGAGGGTGGGAGTAGCGGTTAGAAACGAGCCGAGGAGGGCTCTGCGGGTGGCTGGCATAATTTGGGCTGGTCCACGATGCACTGGATCTTCGTGTAGCTGAGCGTCCATGAGCTTCACCTTCACTCCTCGCAAGGGCTCTTCGCAAAGGGGACCGTTTTGACATGCCCACCTAAAGCCGGAGATGATCATATCCCTCGCTTCTCGAAGGTATTGGATGCCCTTTGTTAGGTCTATCAGGATGTTTTTGTGTTCCTCAAAAGCCCAAACGTTTCTCGCTTCCTCAGTAGGCCATCCCGCTTTCTCACGCAATATGGCGCCGATTTGCTTTCGGCCCATATATTCTGTAATCTCGCCATTTTCAATCATCTCTATAACCGTTTTTTCGAGAGGTTCCGCCTGTATCCAGAACCGGTTATGCTTATTGGGGCTCTTCGCCATGGCTGATACGCCTTGACCAGCAACGCTCTCCCGATAAACAACAATGGGGCGAGACGTAAGGATTTCGAGTCCCGGCGCATAATCCTTGAGAAACTTGCAGGCAATTTCGAGATGGAGCTCACCCATCCCACTGAGCAGATACTCACCCGTTTCCTTGTTTATCATGCTCACGAGATTGGGATCCTCAATCGCTAGCCGATGCATGGTATCCACGAGGCGGGGAAGTTCCTTTGGGTGTTTGGGTTCTATCGCAATGGTGACAACCGGTTCAGAAACATACTTTATCCGTTCAAAGGGTACCATCACATCCCTGCGCTCAATATCGACGAGCGTTTCTCCAGCCCTCGCCAGATCCATGCCGAGCAACGCCGCGATATTCCCTGCGGCTATGCGGTCCACAACATCTCTAAAGGCGCCCATATACATGGAGACTTGCTGAATCCGGTAATCCTTCCTGGCCTCCACCAAGTAGACCTGATTGCCCTCTTGGACTGAACCTGAAAACAGTCGACCGGTAGCAACGAGCCCAGCGTGAGGGTCCATCTGTGCCAGGGTGATGCACATAACGGTGGGTCCGTTGTCATCGCAGTTGACCATGGCTTTCCCCATTTCAGAGTCTATGTCCCCTCTCCAGATTTTGGGAATCCTGTACTTCTGAGCCTCGATGGGGTTCGGAAGATTCTTAACGACCATGTCTAGGATGGCGTTGTGAAGCGGAATCGTTTTTTGGAGCTCTTGCCAGTGCTCCTTATTATAAGCCTCCACAATGTCGCTGAACTTGATCCCCTTCTCTTGGGCGATTTCGACTGTAAAGCCCCAACGATGAAGGGCGGAGCCGAAGGCAACGGTCCCCTGAGAAGGGTCCACCCTCCACTTATGCTTAAACTCCGGTTCTCCGTATAACTCAATCAGGTTGTTAAAGTCGCGAATGATTCGCTCAAGTTTCCTCTGAACCTCGTCGGAGGTGAGCTTCAACTCCCTAATCAATCGGTCAATCTTGTTGATGAATAAAACCGGTTTAACCCTCTCTGCCAGCGCTTGCCTCGTTACGGTTTCCGTTTGAACCATCACTTCCTCAACCGCATCCACGACCACAACGGCGCCGTCGATGGCCCTCAACGCGCGCGTGACCTTGCCCGTGAAGTCCACGTGCCCAGGCGTGTCGATTAGATTAATAACGTACGGTTTGTCCCCTATTTCGTGTAGTAGAGAGATGTTAGCCGTTTTGATGGTGATGCCACGTTTCTGCTCCTCCTCTAGGTAGTCTAAGGCTCGAGCCTCCCCTGCAATTTTTGGAGACAGAAGCCCAGCCTCGGCTAACAAGGAGTCTGTCATGGTGGTCTTACCGTGATCAATGTGGGCAATGATGCCGATGTCGCGGATATCCTCCTTCCTACTCATAAGCTTGAGAATATCGCTCGTCTGCCGAAACCTGGGCATGGGGTCCCCCCTTAGATGAACTAGCATGCTAGTAAAAAACCTAACCTATTAACTTTACGATACCAATTCTAACCGTTTCACGCTCTTAAGATTCCCTTAAAAATTATAAACATACACGTTAACCTACTTGTACCTTTGGCGTCTTTGCTTCCTCTTCCGCTTTTCGCGACGCATCTTCTTCTTCTTCCACTTCTTGCGGATAACAACCTACCCCTTACCAATTCTCATTTCACGCAGAATAGTTAAGCGCAACTTTTAAGGTTTACTCGATGTTGCCGTGGGTCACTCGCTTCTTCTTCTGCTGTTTTCGAGGCGACGTGAGGAGGATCATATAGTTGTTTTAAACATCGTTTCTAGGGGCTTTGTCCTTCTTCAATAATCATAACGGGTCGCTATTCGATAACAGAGTGATACCAGTCTAGAATGTATTCGGGTAGTTTAAGTCCTTTTTCACTCAGTTTTTCTGCCAATTTTACGGGAAGAGGGCTCAGGAGGTATGCTGCTCTCATGTAAAACCTCCTTGGCTGACCGGGTTTAACCCTCTCCTCCAAAACTATTTTACGATCCGAAAGTTTGTCTAACAGTGAGCCTCTGTTTCCAATTATCGAAAGAACTATTCCTCCTAAGCTTTTGAAGATGTTGCACCAGCCGACTACAGGTCGGGTTTCCCCTGAATATGATACTAGAATCTCAAGGTCCCCAGCCCTCGGGCGAGGGGTGTTCACACCTCTTGCAATGTAAACGTTGTCGCCGAGGAATCTTTTGATGTGGAATAGTCTTATGGCGGTCATTTTGATCACTTCGTTGGCGGTTCCCTTACCGCCTAAGAACACGTCACCGTGTCTCTCTAGGAGATCAACGCAGAAGTCGTAGGCTTCGGAATCCACATTATCATCGATCATACTTCCTAAAATGGGAAATTCTTCCTCAAGCATTTCTTGGATCCCCTCCACGGAACGATTTTGGAAGACGGCTTCGCTCATTATTTGAAGAAGAGAAAGGCTTCCGAGCTCAAATATGTCACCCATTATGCCGGTTTCGGTGTATTCCTCTGAGGGCCTTTCCCTTATCCTTCCTGTCAGCTCTACTACATGCCCGTATCTTTGGGCAATTTTAGATATCGACGAGTCTATGTTGGAGGTTATCAGCCCCATCTTAAATTTTTGGCTGCGTGTCTCCTCGATGTATCTCGCAAGGTCTTCAGCGAGGGTCTTGGGGTCCTCGGACTCACCACTCCCAGAATTGGTTAGGAGTAAGATCTTCTCATACTTTTTCTCTAGTTTCGGCGCGGCATCGTACATGTCCTTTCCAGGGAATCCGGGATCATCAGGTGTGATTACAACCTTGAAATCCTTCATCGTGGCCATCTGACTCATGGCTATATTTAATGAATGCAGGGACCTGCCCGAACCGCCACAAACTATGCAATCGGCAGATCTTAGGTCCTCGTACAAGGGAAGCAGGCTCTCCATTTTCACATCAAGGAGATTATCTCTAATCCTGTTGATGTACTCGATGCCACAGATTTTGCCTCTGATCTCCCCCACCCCGCTCTCAATATGCAATTCAATCAATAAATTGATCCTGAGTATTTAGCGCTTTTGTGACACAGCCTGTTAGCGTTTTAGTCTTCCTTGCGTTCTTAAGAGGCAAAAAGACAGCGCAAAAACTCATATTTTGCCAAAACGAAGTTGTTGAGGCGGCCTTGCGATCGGGTGATAATGAGCATCCAGGATCTCAGCCACCTTTTCAGCCTTTACTCTTCCAATGCCATCCACCGAAGAAAGCTCAGCGACGGAAGCAGAGAGAACCCTCCGAGCGGTTCCGAACCGTTTAAGCGCTCGATCGGCGAGTTTAGGCCCGATGCCCGGAAGGCTGGAAACCAGTAGCAGTTGCATCTTCTCCGGGGCTTTTACCTTGCGTCTTTTTTGAAAGAGGGGCCCTTTTGGCCGAGTGAAACTTCTGTGCTTGGCTAGGGTGTAGATGAAATCCGCGGTCTGCTGAGCGTCGGCGGTAAAAAAGACGCCTAAGCCGTATTGTAGGGTTAGGGTGGTTAAAGCGCCCCAGAAAGCTCGGGGCCTCTTCATCTTCTTGATGAAAACGGGGAAATCTCCCTCAACTATCAACAGCGGATAGTCGTAGGCTTCGCATAAGCGATGAGCTTGCTCAAACAGTCTGCCGGAATATAACGATTTGACAAAGTCTTGTTCCTCCTTACGCTCAACAGCACACCTTGGAAAAACCACGTAGTCGCCCACATCCAGCATTCGATACTCGATTTGTAAACCAAGCTCTCTCAAGAGAATAGGAACCCTGGATGCCTTTTCACGCTCGTCAACGACTACTCGAGGCCCAATCACCATGATACACCCTCGTCCCATTAGAACCTACTAGCATGGGTGCTCAAAAACGTTAAGCAACGCCAAGCTTGGCACTTTTCAAACGGTCAGAAGGACAAGAGCGTGGTTAGCGACGGAATGGGAAGGAAACGCCAAGCATAGACGGCGAGGATTAAGAAAAGAACGGAGACGAGAGCCAAGGCATAATCTGGTCTTTTCGGTTTCAGCACGTAGAGGTTGGTGCGCTTCTCGCTGGCACCCCAAGCCCGGGACTCCATGGCCTCGGCGAGCTCTAGGCTTCTGCGGATGGCGCTAACAATGAGGGGAATGAGAATGGGGATGTAATTTCTCACCCTCTTCATGAAGCTTCCGCGCTCAAGCTCCAGCCCTCTAGCCTTCTGAGCGTCCATGATGGTTTGCGCCTCCTCGGCTAGAACAGGGACAAAGCGAACCGCGGTGGTGAAGGCGAAGCAAAACTCGTAGGGGACGCGGCTCTGCTCCAAAGCCAAGCCCAAATGGTCTGGTGACGTGGTAAGGAAAAAAACAGAGAAGGATTCTACTAACACTATGAAGCGAAGGGTCATGGAGAGAGAGTATTCTATAAGAGTCATGGACGGAAGTTGAGGATATTCCATATAAAAGTATTGGAAAACAAAGTTGAACAGAAAAATGATAAAGGCAAACATCAACGCTCCCCTCATAGACCGAACCCATTCCCGTTGAACGCCAGCCATCCAAACGAAGGGCATTTGAATAAAGAACAACAAGATGAGGGGAAACAATTTGTTAAACATAACCGCTATCACGAACATCACACAAACATAGAAGAATTTGACTCGCGGGTCTAGCTGATGAATCGGCGATGAAACCCTTCTAAACCTAAAGCCCTCAAAGACGCTCATGAAGAGACCCCCAAAGAATTCAGCAAAACCCTTCTGGCCTCATGGACATCGATCAAGTCGGTTGGCAACCCCAAGTCCTCTAGCCCAAGAAAGATTTGAGCTATCTGCGGAGGAACGATGGAAGCCTCTGCAACAACGTCATAGTTGGTGAGGATCTTCTTGGCGACGCCGTCAGCCACCGTCTTTCCCTGAGCCATCAACACAACACGGGGATTACAGTCTGCCACAAATTCAACATCATGTGTGACGATGATCACCGTCTTTCCTTGAGCGTTCAATTGAACAATGAACTGTCGCAACTTCTCCTTTTGCTGATAGTCCTGGCCGATGGTTGGCTCGTCGAGTATAACCACCTTAGGGTTCCAGGCGAGAACCGAGGCTAGGGCAACCCGTTTTCTTTCCCCGCCGCTGAGCATAAACGGGGATGTTTGGCGATACTGAGTCAAGCCTAAAAGACTGAGGGCCCACGTTACCCTCCTCTTGATGGCGTTTTCCTTAAAGCCAAAGTTTCGGAGGGCAAAGGCAACCTCCTCCTCAACTGTTTCACAAAAAAGCTGATGGTCTGGATTTTGAAACACAAATCCAACTTTTCGGGCGAGGCTGGCCACGCTCACCTCTCGGATGCTAACTCCGTCAACCATGACCTCCCCCCTCGTTGGCTTTAACAACCCATTGAAGTGCTTCACCAGCGTGGTCTTCCCCGCACCGTTTTGACCCATTATTGCGACGAACTCCCCGTCCTGAATCGTGAGAGAAAGTCCTCTCAGGGCTTCGACGCCATTGGGATAGGTAAAATAAATGTCCTTGACTTCAATCACGCTTTAAAACCTCCCGCAGGAGCTGAGAAGCCTCTTCCGATGTCACCGGAACCCTGTTGAGATGTACCCCGCTTTCCTTAAGAAGTTGGTAAAGTCTGGTTGCCTTGGGGATTCCGACGCCAATCAAGCGGGCCCCTTCAGAGTTGAAGACCTTTCGAGGTTCACCATCCAGCACGACCTTTCTCTCGTTCATAACGATAACGTGATTGGCGTATTTCGAGGCTAAATCCAACCGATGTTCCACAAGGACGACGGTGATGCCCAGCTTTTTGTTTAGGTCATGAATCACCTCAAAAATCTTCTGGGCGCTTAATGGGTCAAGGAAGGAGGTAGGTTCGTCTAGCACCATGACCTCGGGTTGCATGGCGAGCACGCAGGCGATGGCGACCCGCTGTTGTTGCCCACCCGAGAGTTCATGAGGCGCTCTTTCGCGAAGGTCTTCGATGCCAGTCATCCGAAGAGCCCAGTCAACTCGTTCCTTGATTTCATCCCTCGGCATCCCAAGATTTTCGAGGCCAAAGGCCACATCCTTCTCCACGGATAGGGCAAAAAGCTGGTTTTCTGGATTCTGAAAAACGAGCCCTACGTGTCTCGCCAGCTCATAAATGGGATGCTCCTCCACCCTAAGACTTGCAACCACCAAGTCCCCCTCAAGTTTCCCCTGGTAAAAGTGCGGAATGAGTCCATTAAAACAGCGGCACAAGGTCGTCTTGCCGCAACCGCTGGGACCAGTAAGAATCACAAATTCGCCAGTCTCAATGCTTATGGAAACGTCTTCGACAGAGGGTTTTGTCGTGCTTGGATACGTGTATGTTAGGCCCTTCGTTTCGATGACCGGCAACGCCTTGCCCGCCTATCCTTATTGGCAAACAGTTGCTTCATTTAAGAGTAGCTACTTAAAAAAGAGTTACTTCAATCTCCGCTTCAAAAGACTTGCACAACGCTTAAGAGTGGCCTCCACATCCCCCACCCCATTAGCCCCCGCCGAAGTCGAGTGTCCCCCACCCATTCCGTGGAGGTACTCGCCTAGGGGCTTGGCTATGTCTTGCCCCAGATGTATTCCCGTTGTTTTATGGAAATCGCGGCTAGATCGCAGGCTGACTTGAACAGCGTCCCCTCTCTGACCCGCCACAGCAGCCACGTGAGCCCCCAACCCGATCAAGGCCCTGGCAGCTGAGGCTTGGTAAGCACTCACGTGAGATAGAGCGATCAACCACCCGTTGATCTTCATGAGCTTGGCGCGTTGGCATGCCTTTAGTCGCGCTATGCGCTCCGAAGGGTCGATTGGCAGGGAAAGGGTGGGTAGGGTTCCTTCAGCGTTCACTCCTGCGTCGATGAGGTCGGCTACGGTTTTGAGTGTGGTCGATTTGGCTAAAACGAAGTGTCTTGTGTCAAAGGCTATCCCGAGGAACAACGCCTTGGCTTCAACGTCGGTGGGTTTGACTCCGGTCTCCTTGAAAAAGCGGTAGACGATCTCGCAGGTGGATGAAGCTTCCTCATCCGCCACGGAGAGGGTTGCTAGACGCTGCGTTTCGGGGTGACTCGCGTGGTGATCCACCACGACGATTGGAGCATTGGACATCCTAACCCTTTTGCTCCAGTCATCCAACTGCTGGATGGTGTTAGTGTCCAGCAAAACGATGAGACCCGCTTCTTCGATGCGTGGCTGAGTTGTTAGCTTCATGGGCAAGGAGTCTAGCAAGGATTTGGAAAGTCTGCTAAGTCCCTGAGCCGCGGCTACTTCAATCCTTAATTCAGGTCGTAAACGCTCAAGCAGTCTAGAAAAGGCGAAGGCAGCGCAAACAGCGTCTGGGTCCGCGTTGTGGTGACACAACAAAACGGCTAACTTCACGTCATTCCGATCTATAAGAGACGTTATTGCGTGGATTTGCATGCAAGTTTCCTCAAGTATGTTTCAATAGACTCGAAGGCCTTTTTCGTGGCTTCGCTAGCCAGTTTTTCAACGTCATAATTCTTCATCAAGGGCGACAGAGTGACTTCCACATCCACCTTCACGGTGATGGGCTTCGAACCTTCGGTGTCGACGGTTATGTTGAGGACAGAGATTCTGTCCGATGGGATTTTGGAAAGAATATGTCCTCTCGCTGCCTTCTCTGCAGTGTCACATAACTCCTCCACTTGCTCATCGGTGAGCTCAGGTATGCCTATCTCTTCCAAAAGCTCTCACCTAAGGAGGAGGGGTCAGTGGGCGTAGGTCCTGCTGTAACTTCACTTGCAGGTCCTTCACTTGGCTTCGCAGCCGCTCCTCCTGTTTGCCAAGCACGCCGATTCTCATGTTTAGGAGGTCTTTCCGCTCGTTTAGCTCGGTGGTCACCTTTGCCTTCTCAGACTTCACGAGAAGCGAACCAATCGACTTGTAGATGACCGCGTCGTCGGTTACCTTCCCCAGCTCGCTTAAGGCTTGCTCGGTTTCGGTGAGCTCTAGCTCAAGTTGCTGCTTTTGCGTCAAAACCGCTTGCAACGTCTGCTGTAACTGTTGAAGCCTCAGCAAACGTTCCTGAACCTGGGGTGGAAGCGTCGGTATCTCCTCACTCATTCCAATTCCTCAAATAGTTCCTTTCGAACTCCTTCAGCATTATGACCTCGCGTTAATTAAGTGTTTTCACTCGCAACTCTTCTCTAGTCAGCTAATCACTCCTTGCCGAGAGATTCGAGAACGAGGTACGTGTCCTTTATGAGGGCGATCCAGTGTAGGTAAGAGTTGATGGCAGCCCTCAAAGCGGACGTGTCGCTTGCCTCAAAGTTGAGGGTTAATCTGTTGCCTTCACTTTCTACCCGAACCCTTGAGCGGGAAGTGGGAGCACTCTTGGCTTCGGGCTTCAAGGCCTTGAGGACGACGGCTAGATGCTTTTCTGATGGAAAGTCTAGGCGGATAACAGCATGAGCCCTCATTTCTAGGCTTCCCATACCACATGAGATATGGTGATGCGAGGCCCTATCTCCATGGCTTGGGGAAGGAGCATAAAAGTGATCTGGATTTGAGCTGAAGATTCAGACGAAACGTGCATGGCAGCCTCATATCTTGAAGCTGCCGCATCCATGGTAGACGCTGGAACGTTGAGAAACCTTGACAGGTACTCTACGATTTCTACGACCTGGGGAGATTTTTCATGTGATGTGGTTATGGTGAGCGAGCGAACGGGCTTGGCCCTTACCCCTTCAACTTCTCTCTGAAGCTGTATGCCTCTGATGAAAATTATAGGAGGGACTAAGATTAGGCCCTCAGGTCCCGCTTGGAAAAGTTTGATCTTGCCGGGTCCGCCCTTCCATCGATCCACGATGATGACTCGATCAGCGTTGAATTCAAGAGCCTTTTCAGCTATTCCGTCGATATTCAACTTGCCACGATTGATTCGAACAACGTTGGGTATGGACCGCGCAAGATCGTGACAAAGCGTTCTCATTCTATTTGTGGGTCTTCGGGAAGTAGTTAGCAAGATCACTCTTCTTTTTCCTCTTCCAGGCGCGCCTCTGGTGTTACGCCCTTCACCGTGCGCTTTGCCACAATGCCCAGTTTTGTGACCGGCGTATATGCACCACCAGTGAAGGTGAGCCCGCATTTTTTGCATTCCCAAACGCCCACACTTTGTCTTCGAACCGACTCGAAGCCGCACCGGGGACACTTGCGGGCCTTCTTTAGCCCAGAAATCACCTTGATGTATCGCTTCCTCACGGTTGCGCCGTAGCGAGCCCCCAGTCCTCTGGTTGGACCGACCTTCTTTGTCCGGCCCATCAGCCCTTCACCAAACGTTTTCTCAACTCTACAGCCTTTTCGTGAGCTATTTTTGCAGCTTCTGAGATTTGTTGCGTCGTGAAGTAGCCGTAGCCACCCTTCTGCACCGCGCAGATTTTTCCATTGTTCTCCATGGTAATCGTGAGTCGAGCGTCCATCACTTGTTCCTCCTCAAGCCAAGGATCCACCACCAGCTTATCGTTTATTTTAGCGAATGTGACCGCTATGGGATAATTTCTCATGGGAAGCGGGCTGTAGCCAGGCTTTATCTTGATTTCACCCTCTTTTACCTCGTAGTTATAAACCTTTGTATTTAACAGAGCGGCTAACGCCGCGATGGCTGAGGCGTCGATGAGGTTTCCGTCATGATTGAGTACGTAAACGTCAACGAAAACGACGAAAACCTTCTTTCCCAGTTCAACGCAAAGCTCTTCCAAAACGATCGCCTTAGACTCACGTATCCCTCTATCCACGACTCTGGCGAGTTCGATGGAGTTTTCGTCGGGAGGCCCTGGCTCAAACGTGGGCGAAGCTAGTGGCACGAGTTCGGCGTTCACGGTGAGGACTCCCTCGTTGGGTACGTCAGGGAACGGTTCGCCCGCCTCGATTTTTACTCCGACCATCACCTCGGTTTTGCCTAGGAGCACGCGTGCTGAACCCTCTGCACGCTCGATGACTCCCGTTTCCACTTGGGCTTCACGGTAGTCGGTTAGCCCCCGCCCATCCAGTCTCTTTCCAAGAGAAATCAATTGAGCGATTTGTCTCTGCTTCACACGGGCAACTATGGTCGAGGACATTATTCCTCTGCCTCCTCCTTCACGGTCACGTATTTCGCCTTCAAAGCCTCTTTTTGAAGCTTGTAGATTTGCTTGCACCCTTCGATAGCAATGTTCACAGCTTGCTCAAACTCGTCTATCGTTAACATTCCGTCCATCTGGAGCAGTGTTACGGCGTTTAGGTGAGGCATCCATGCCAAGGGCACGTCTGCCTCACCCCCCTTGTCCTCTAAGTCGGTCAGATCCAGCACCAACTTTCCTTCCACCTTCCCCGCCGCGCATGCCGCAACTAAATCCCGCATGGGAATTCCAGCATCCGCCAGCGCGAGGGAGGCAACAGTGATACCTGCACATCGTGTTCCACCGTCCGCTTGTAGAACCTCAATGAAAAGGTCGATGGATGTTCGTGGATAATACTCCAAGAAAATGGATGGCTCAAGGGACTCTCGAATTACTTTAGAGAGTTCCATCTCCCTCCTGGATGGGGCGGGTGATTTCCTCTCCTGAACTGAGAATGGCGCCATGTGATAACGACATCGAAGTATGGCTCGGTCTGGCAGGGCTAAGTGCTTGGGATGAAGCTCCTTTGGTCCATAGACTGCGGCAAGGATCTTATTCTTCCCTTGTTCAATGTATGCGGAACCGTCGGCGTTAACGAGAACGCCAGCCTCGATTTTTATCGGTCTTAAATCGTTTACTCCTCTTCCGTCTACCCGAACATTATTTTCATCAATCAACTTTTCAGGCACCTTTTGAAGCATGTTCAACACCTCCTTTTTCTTTTCGAATCATTTCGGTTACGCGATCCGTTAAACCACTTGTGTGGGCTTCTTGCTCGATTTTACGGATAGCCATAACAGCGAGCCTTTCATCCTCGAGGGTCTTGCCACTGACGAGGATCAATCCGTTTTGACCAATAGTGATGTGGCACCCGGTTTCTTGTTTTATCATGCTTATCATCGAACCCTTCCTTCCAATAATCCGAGGAATCTTGGTGGGGGTGACTTCAACAATTTGGCCCCTCGCAATTTTTCCAAAGCCTGACTCGTCAACAGATAATAGAGGTCCCCGTGTTCGGTCGTAAGCAACCACCTTGCAAATGATAAGGTCTCCTACGTCAAAGACGGAGACTAAATCGTCTTGTTGGGGCCTAAATGACCTACCAAGGGCATCCGAGGCTCGAAGCAACGCGAGGTAGGGAGCCTTCACATCCACCATCCATCCGGAAAGGCCCACTTCAACCACTTTTCCAATAACCATGTCTTCAACGCATGGAATGTAAAAAGCCTTTAAGGCAACCACGAAAATATTTCGATCTTTGTAATTAACGAGTCCAATTCTAGTAGCGTAAACTTTGCCGTCATCTTTGTACGTGTTGTCGCCAGCCACGTAATCGTCTTCGGCAAGCAAGTCGCCAGGCGTTACAAGCTGTCTCCCTTCATAAAAAGTAGGCAGATTCACCACCTTCTCACAAGAGATTTATTCAACCAATTTTGCTTCAAGGTTGCCCCGAGTCATTTCCCCCAGCTTTTCTAGGAAGGGGCCGTAAAGCCCCGCTGGCAGTTCTACGATCGCAAGCCATGACCCGTCAGCCCTCCACTCTTCACGTTTTATTGCGCCAAACCCTTTAACGGTCCCGAAAACCTTACCCGCATACTCTGGCGGGATGCGAACAGCCACAGAGACCTGCTCTATTTTAAGCGGGAGAATCGGACGTAAAAGTTTTATGACTTCCCTCGCTTGCTCCTCGACCTCCTTAAAGGGGTCGATTGAGTAGTGGATTTGCTCCATCGCCTGTTCTACGCGTAGAGGGGGATGCGGAAGATTCGTTTTCGGATCAACGCATTGACGGGATATAAAGGAGATAATTCTTTTTCGTTTGTCCTCTATTAGTTGTCTTCGTTGTTCTGTGGTCAACTGTAAAGTGCCCTTCTTTAGAATTGTCTCAGCTATTTTAATGGGGTCTGTAGTTCCGAAGAGTTTTCGTAAGTTGTCTTCGGACGCTTTCGATCCTTTGTTTGCATCCGCGAAGATAGTGTCGGTGATTAGCACATCAGAAACCGATGTGATTTTTCCAAGTCTATAGGAAAGGGCAGGTTCAGGCTTAACGAGAATCTCGAAGTGTTCTCCCTCTCGGGTTATACGTGCAACGGTGTAACGTTTGCTCATGGAGCTCCACTGCCCTCGATGCCCCTCCGGTAAGCCTCGATTTCCTCGTCGGTGAGCATTCTGAGCCTTCTTGTTTCCGATGGAATCGCAACTATTTTAACTCTCGGCGCCTCACCTCTCGCCTCGAGAGCCTTAATAAGGCACTTTATAGCAAGTTTGACTGCCTCATCAAGTTTCAAGTCCTCACGATACTCTGCCTTTAAGATACCCTCCACAGTTTCGCGACCGATCCCCACCGTAACAGCTTTGTACCCCCTATAGGAGCCGCTTGGATCCGTCGTAAACAACCTGTTTCCTGTTTTGTCGACACCGCCAAAGATAATCGTTACCCCGAAGGGTCTCACGCCCGCGTGCTGGGTATACAGTTGCTTTATGTCTCCAACTCGTTTTGTAATCATTTCAACGTCGATGGGTTCGTCGTACATTAATCGGTTGCTTTGGGCGTAGATCCTTGCTTGGTCGATAAGGATGCGGGCGTCGGATCCTAAACCAACAACGGCTGCTCCTAGGTGATCATCCACCTCATAAAGCTTCCAGGTAAAATTTGGGTCTTGTAACTTTGTTTCAATCTTCTCCTCTGCCCCTAACACCACTCCCTCGGAGCAGGCAATCCCTAATATGGTTGCCCCTCGATTCACTGTTTCAAGGGCGTATTCAACCTGAAAGAGGCGCCCATCCGGGGAAAACACGGTAATGGCCCGATCATAAGCCCCAGGCACCGCAAACATAGACAATCTCATCACCTCTTATATGTAAATTCGTTTTGCTTGTTGTCTTGTGAGATGAAGCTAAAAAACCTTTTCGTATAGGAAAAACCACAAATACCTTAAATCACCCGCATACTTGTTTTAGGTTGACGCCAAAACTCAAGAGTTAACTCTCGGTTTTCCTCTTGCTGATCCTCTAAGGCGAACGGGAGGTTGCCTAATTGTTGAGCTTGGTGGAATATAGCAAGACCCAACTACCAGAATCTTCTTTTCATTGCTTTTCGCTCGGCTTCTATCACCGATTCAAAGAAGCGATCGGTCAGCTCCTTTTCTTCGCGAAGAATATCTTGTACATCAGATATTTTCAGCCTTCTTCCGGAGAAAGCTACCGCAGCTGGCTTTCCATACTCAGACATCAATCGCGCGGCTTTAAGGGCGTAGTCATGCCATTTTCGCTCAGTCATTGTGAGCTTTTCACCCTTTTTCTCCACAAGCGACTGAATTTGCTCCTCTTCTCTGCTGAGTATGCCGAGAGCGGTAGACCCGCACTTGGGGCACGCTGGTTTGTCTGGTAAGTCTTTTATGCGGATCATTTCCAGGTAGTCCCAACAGCTAGTGCAAAGGAACGTGCGGACCTCGTTAAGCAGACGTGCCTTCGCCGACTCCACAAGTATGAGTTTCATTCTCTCCGGGGGGATGAGATCGGTTTTCATGCTGACCCTCTCTATGCCGACGCGAGCGATGGGAGAAGCAACACCATCAGTTTCCAGCTTCTTGAGCTGAACCTCGCCCTTTCGAAGATCGTTAAGAACCCGAATCGTATGTTCCAGGTCTAAATCCTTTGTAAAGGTTTCCTTGAGGGACTCGTCAAAAATGGCGGTGCCCTCAAAGCTCTTCACTAGTCTTTGGAGACTTACCGTACTAAAGTCAGCCCATTTTTTGAGGGCGCCGAATCTTCGAGCCACATGAACCATACGTCGTTTGAACAAGCCTGTCTTCACAGTTGCCCTTGTGAGCAGGTCTCGAACAGTCGAATCAGATGCCTGCGTCATCTCATTGAATAGCGCCACTATGCTGTCGGCGTTAGCTGCACCCACGGTTTGAATGAAGATGCGATAAGGATCGTGCTGAACCGCAATCGTATACCCCGTTTGCTCCGACAGTACATGACCAATCAACTGAGCCATAGCGCGGTTAGTGAGGGATCCGAAGTTAGCGTGGAGGATCACGAAATCTTCCCAGTCCTCAACGATGATTCGCTTGTCTGTTGGAGTGAGATGGCCTCTCTTCACGTGCTCAAGGGTTTCAAGCAATGCGCGCATGATAGTTTCTTTGTCAGCGGGATACTTCTCAGCTAACTTAACGGCGACTTCCTCAGGATCCAACCCGTTCCTTATCTGCTCTTCGACAAAGCCTCGAACCCACCCAACCTCTTGAGCCACCTCAAACGGAACAGGAATCTCCTCTCCAACCCAGCTGGGGATGGCACCTGTGGGATCATCAACTGGTCTTACATAGATTTTGTCGCCATAAACGTTCAGAATCTTCCATGGACTTCCGCGAATAATGAACTTGACACCCGGCTTTCCATACTCAGCAACGAATGCCTCATCGAGCACGCCCACAGCGCCATCCGATGTCTCATCGATGACGAGGTATTGTTTTTCATCGGGGATCATGGACAGATTTCCGAAGTAGTACTCGTACAGCGCCTTCGTTTGGCGGGGCTTTATCGCGAGCATGTCTTCAAAGGAGGCCCACGCTAATCTGGGAAAGCGGGAGTGCATGTATGTAAGGACTTTTTGTATGTCTTCCAGAGTGAGGTCGGCATATGGATAGGCCTTTTTAAAGAGGTCGTAGATCTCATAGAAGTACCAACGCTTTTTCTTCATCAACAGCCCTATGATCTGATGCGCCAAGGCATCGTAGGGCTTTTGCGGTATATCGACCGGCTCTAATTCCTCCTTCTGTGCCATGCGGGCGATGACCATGGCTTCTAGTGTGTCGTCGGAGTCCATGGTGACGATGAGGCCCTTCGCGATGCGTCCGATTCTGTGTCCGCTTCGTCCCACGCGCTGGATGAGACGGGTGACCTGCCTGGGGCTCATATACTGTATCACCATGTCAATTCGCCCAACGTCGATCCCTAACTCCAGCGAGCTAGTGCAAACAAGTCCCCTAAGCTCGCCGTTTTTCAACCCTCGCTCAGCCGCTATTCTCGACGGCTTGGCCAGGGAGCCGTGGTGAATAGAGACGGGAAAGTCGATGTCCCAAACCTTGAAGCGGCTGGCTAAAACCTCGGAGATGGCTCGCGTATTAGTGAATAGGAGAACGGACTTTTGTTTTTCAATGTATTGGCGGATGATTCGTAGGCGGGAGGCAACCTCCGGGTGTGTGAAAAGTGTAGAGGCGAGCTCTGAATCTTCAGGGCTGGGTTGTGGGAAGAGAATCTTTAGCCTCATAAGCCTAGCGACAGGCACCTTCACTATTTCGACACTACGCCCGTTGCCTACTAAGAACTGAGCCACCTTCTCCGGGCTACCGATCGTGGCGGACAAGCCGATGAGTTGGAATTCTTTGCCTGTGATCCATCGAAGCCTCTCCAGTGCCAACGATAACTGGCTTCCCCGCTTGCTGTCCGCCATCTCATGAACCTCGTCGATGATCACCCATCGAACCTGCTGAAGGTGTTGACGCATCAACCAGCCAGGCAAGATGGCTTGTAAGGTTTCTGGTGTGGTGATCAGCATGTCTGGTGGGCTACGGGCTTGCTTTGTGCGTTCCTTGGTTTCGGTGTCACCGTGCCTCACGGCTAGCCTCACGTCAAGGTTGTTGCACCACCACTCAAGGCGTTCAAGAAGATCCCGATTCAGGGCCCTGAGGGGGGTTATATATAGGATCTTGATTCCACGAGGCCTTTCAGGCGTCTGAATGAGCATGCTAAGAACGGGAAGAACCGCCGCCTCGGTTTTCCCCGTGGCGGTGGGTGATATGAGGAGGACGTTCCTTCCCTCAAGGATTTTAGGTATCGTTTTTTCCTGGGGTTCGGTTGGCTCTTCAAAACCCCTCTGCTCAATCAATCTACGAACGGGTTTAACAAGCATTTCAAAGGCGCTTTTTGAGCGATCCATCAAGCCAACCTGCCCTAAAACTAGAAAGTGAAAAGCACGGTAAAAGCATTTTGTGACCTTGATGAAGGTCTCAACCGTTAACGCGTCAACTCGAACCGCTAAGATGATGAAGAAAAGCACCCGCATCTCGAACGGTGCTTGAATGACATTCGTTATTGAAAAAGTCAATACCGCGCTTGTCAGGCAACTATGGGTGCGGCTAGCCATCGTCTAGTTGGAGTCCTACTGCAAGGGCCCTAAGCGTCTTTGCAGCCATCTATACAACTCCGTGGTCGGGATAACGGTAAAGCCTAACCCGAGGGCCGCGGCGTATTCAAAAATGCTTAACGGAACAGTGTGTAGTAATGGGTTAAAGAACGGAATCGAAATCACGGCGAACGTCAATACAAATTGGGAAGCTATCGCATACACCAGCCACTTATTGGTGAAGGGTCCAATCTTGAACAAAGAGTATTTTAATGATCTGCACTCAAGGGATCTGAATAGTTCAAATGATACTAAAGTGAGTAATGTTATAGTTCTCGCCTCATCGATTCCTAATCCTCTTGTCCATGCCCAGAGGTACATGCCTAGTACCCCTGCTGTCTCTATCACTGTGAAGTACGCAATGTCGTCCTTCAAACCAGCGAATATGCTTTCTTTGGGGTCGCGGGGCGGCCGATCCATCACATCCAACTCAGGGAGGTCTACGCTAAGTGCTATTGCCGGAAGTCCATCGGTGGCAAGGTTAACCCAGAGAATCTGGGAGGCAATGAGTGGGATAGCCCAATCACCATCAAGAAAGAGGCCTGCAAGAAACATAATTAGTATTTCACCTATGTTACAGGAGATTAAGTATAGAAGATACTTTCTTATGTTGTCGTAAGCTGACCGCCCTTCCTTCACTGCAGCCACTATAGAGGCGAAGTTATCATCCGCCAGTATCATGCCAGCGGCTTCTTTAGTTACGTCCGTACCAGTGATGCCCATGGATATTCCCACGTCTGCGGCCTTCAAAGCCGGAGCATCATTTACGCCATCACCGGTCATCACTGTGACGTCTCCCCTCTTTTGCCATGCCTTTACTATCCGTATCTTATGATGAGGGGAGACTCTAGCATAGATCTCTACATCTTCAACAATCTTCTCAAACTCTTCATCACTCAACTGGTCTAACTCTTCTCCAGTTAGCGCTTTTCCCATTAGACCCAGCTCTTTAGCTACCGCTAGTGCGGTGAGCTTATGATCTCCCGTAATCATAATCGATCTTATGCCAGCATGTTTGCAAGATTCGACGGCTCGAATGGCTTCCTCCCTCGGCGGATCGATCATCCCTTGCAAGCCTACAAAAATTAAGTTATTCTCCACGGTCTCTTCGCTGTAACTCTCTAGGGTTTCGGGCAACTCTCTGTAAGCCATGCCTAAAACGCGTAGGCCTTCGCCGGCCATCTTCTCATTAAGCTTTAGGAGCCGCCTCTCTTCCTCTTCGCTTAACTTCGTTACCTTGTTATCCTTATACATGTAGCTGCAGAGTTTCAAAATCACCTCGGGTGCTCCTTTAACGTATGCTACTTTCTTTCCCTCTGGAGTGCGATGTACCGTCGACATGCACTTTCTTTCAGACGTGAAGGGTACTTCTCCTATGCGTGGATATAAGGCCTCTATCTCGTCTTTCTTCATTCCAGCCTTATAGGCTGACACGATGAGGGCTCCCTCTGTTGGATCGCCTATTACTTCCCAACTGGCACCATGCCTTAGCTTGGCGTCGTTATTTAAGGCGCCTATCCTAAGCAACAACATCAAATGGTCATCGTCTCGAGGATCGAAAACCTTGCCTTCTCTAGAAAACTCCCCCTTCGGCATGAAGCCCTCCCCACTAACGTCGATCATTTGGCCATTGACGAATATCTTGCGGGTGGTCATCTCATTTCGGGTATAGGTGCCCGTTTTGTCTGCGCAAATGACCGTGGAGCTCCCTATAGTTCCCACAACGGGGAGCCTTCTAACTATGGCGGAGCGCTCCGCCATCTTCCGCATGCCGATAGCAAAACCCCCTGTTATGACCGCTGGCAGGGCCTCTGGCACGGCTGCAACTGCTAAAGAGATTCCCCAGAGAAGCATCTGTATAACATCGAGTCCTCTGAGAACCTCAACCCCGGCTACAATGGCACAAACAACTAGACAGGTTATCCCCAGCCATTTACCCACGTGGGCCAGCTTTACCTCGAGAGGTGTGGGTGGTTCTTTAACGACCTGAATCTCCTGAGCAATTTTTCCGAATTCCGTGTTCATGCCCGTAGAAGTCACAACTCCGCTACCGCGTCCATAAGTTATCGTGGTGGCTGAAAAGACCATATTCTTTCTGTCGGCTACGGGCGTTTCACCTCTCAGGACCTCTCTCGCATCCTTATACACCGGTGTGGATTCCCCTGTCAATGGGGCTTCGTTTGTTTGCAGATTCCACGCTTCCACAAGCCGTGCATCAGCCGGAACGCGATCTCCCACCCTAAGGAGGATGAGGTCACCGGGAACCAGCTCTCTTGAGGGTATCTCTAAATCGTTGCCGTTTCGTATGACTCGTGCCTTTGGAGCAGCCAGGCGCTTTAAGGCCTCCAGCGCTTTCTCCCCCCGATACTCTTCAGAGAAACCGATGATTGCGCTGACGAACACAATGGCTAAGATCACCAGCGCATCGACCATCTCTCCTAACACTAAGGAGATAGCTGTAGCGATCAAGAGTATGACTATTAAGACGTTCATGAATTGCGAGAGGAGTATTCTCCACCATGAAATCCCTTTCACTTCTCTTAACTCGTTGGGCCCAAACTCAGCAAGTCGGCTCCTAGCTTTCTCGTCACTTAAACCGTTCAGGTCAGTTTTTAAGATGCTCATGACTTCTTTTGCAGATAAAGAATGCCAGTGCACATCCATGGTTGTTTTCGCCATCTTAGACCGCACAAACCTTTGTGCGACAGATTATTATAAAAACATTCTCATTCCTGACCTTGTTAAAACTGGCATCGCTACAGGTTTACGTAACGACCAATACAGTGAGGTCGTTGACGTTGGTGCCTGTTGGACCTGTGAAGATAAGATCGCTTAGTCTCGAAAAGAAGTGGTACGAATCGTTGTTCATTAAAAACTCTTTAGGATCTAGCCTCTTGTCACGAGCTCGCATTATGGTTTGTCCATCTGCCATGGCTCCGGCCGCGTCTGTGGGTCCATCAACCCCGTCCGTGCCAATGGAGGCGATGGCAACGCCCCTAAGTCCCTCTATTTTTAATGATGCGCTAAGCACGAGTTCCTGATTACGTCCACCCTTTCCGCAGCCCGTTACGGTGACTGTGGGTTCTCCTCCAGCGATCACCACGGCCGGCTTTGGAACAGGATTGTTAGAATCTAAAATTTCTTTCATAATTCCTGCGTAAGCTGTTCCCACGTGTCTCGCCTCCCCCTCAACCATAGAGGACAAAAGAAGGGAGTTGAAGCCCAGCTCCTTCGCTTCTTGGCAGGCGGCAAGGGCAGCGGTCCGATTGTTTCCCACGATGACGTTATGTGTTTTCTCAAAAACTTCATCGCCGGGCTTCGGAGTTTCTGGTATCTCCTCTCTTAAACCGTCCTCTAGCCTTTTTTTGACGGTTTTGGGAACCACGTTTTTCCATAAGTCGTACTTTTTTAGGATGGAGATCGCGTCGTTGAAGGTGGTTGTGTCTGGTGCGGCGGGGCCTGACGCTATGGTGTCTAATGGGTCTCCGACAACGTCTGATAGAATGAGGCTGATCAAGGTGGCTGGATACGCGGCCTTAGCGAGCTGGCCTCCCTTCAACCCTGATACATGCTTTCTAACAGCGTTAATTTCATCGATTGTGGCTCCACACTTCAGAAGCGCGTCCGTTAACTCTTGTTTATCTTGTAGGGTGATACCTGCGGCGGGGAGAGGCATCAAAGCCGAACCTCCTCCTGAAATGAGGCAAATAACAAGGTCCCTTTCCCCCGCTTTTTGGGCTAGTTGAATGATTCTTCTAGCTCCCTCCACGCCGTCCTCGTCGGGAATGGGGTGCCCCGCTTCATTCAAAAGGATCTTCCGGGTTTTAAAGCTGGACTTTGTACCCCGTAAAACGTTGACGAAGCCCTCAGTGAGCTTATCTCCCACGATCTCTTCCAAAGCCTTTGCCATGGCTCCACCAGCCTTTCCACCCCCCACCACAAAAATTCTCTCAAATCCATCGAGATCAAAAGTCATGTTACCGATACGAAGCAGGCTATTCGTTCTACGAACATGGTTTGTAATAGCCACCCGAGGATCCACTGAGTATAAGGCAGCCTTAAGAATTGTTAAGATGGCCCTTCTAGCCTCTCTATCTTCATTAAGAACCGCGTTCCCAAGCAATTCTTCCTCGTTAATTATCATCGTCGCATGCTCCAATTTCCGATTAAGCAATTCACTTAGTGTGGAGGAGGTAAGTTAAGAAATATTTTGCGATCCAAGTGTGCATTAGGAACAATGGTGCAACGTGTAGCAACTTAGCCAATTGTATAGCGTTCAAAAGTTAGAACCCTGAAACGTTGCGTTTGGAAGAAGTCTTAACGAGTTTTAACAGGCTAAACACTAGTAAAGAATTATAAAAAGTAAAGCGTAGGAAATCTTGAGAAGGAGGAGTTAACTGTGAATAGCGAGTGTACCTCGCTCCCTAAAGTGTTCGTAACCAGAGAAATCCCCAAACCCGCGTTGAATATTCTTAAAGCAAAAACGGAGCCAAAGGTTTGGCCCAAAGAAGGCCCTCCACCAAAGGACGTGATCATCAGAGAGGTTAGGAATATTGAGGGTCTCATGTGTCTTTTAACGGACCCGATCGATACGGAAGTGATTGACGCTGGCAAAGATTTGAAGGTCATTAGCCAAGTCGCTGTGGGTTACGATAACGTAGATGTGGAAGCCGCAACAAGACGTGGCATATGCGTCACAAATACGCCGGGAGTACTAACAGAAACCACTGCAGACCTGACTTGGGCGCTCTTGATGGCAGTCGCCAGACGAATCGTGGAAGCAGACAAGTACATTAGACGAGGCTATTGGAAGATACCGTGGGGTCTTATGATGATGCTGGGCAACGATGTCTACGAAAAGACTATTGGAGTGGTTGGGTTAGGGAGGATAGGCCTAGCTATTGCCCGAAGAGCGAAGGGATTCGACATGAGAATCTTATATCATAGTCGGACGAGAAAACCCGATGTAGAGAAAGAGCTTGGCATTGAATACGTCGATTTCGAAACCCTACTGAAGGAATCGGATTTCGTCACCCTGCACGTACCCCTGACACCCGAAACCTGTCACATGATCGGCGAAAAAGAACTTAAGCTGATGAAAAACACAGCATACGTAATCAACACGTCTCGTGGACCAATAGTGGACGAAGCAGCGTTATACGAGGCATTAAAGGAAGGGTGGATCAAAGGAGCAGCTCTAGATGTCCACGAGAAAGAACCCACGGATCCGGAAAACCCTCTACTCAAACTCGATAACGTGGTTTTAACACCTCACATAGGCAGCGCCAGCGTCGAAACCAGAACAAGGATGGCGGTCATGGCCGCTGAAAATCTGGTCAGCGTCCTTGACGGAAAGATCCCACCCAACCTCGTAAACAAAGATGTTCTAAAAATTCGGCCCCTAGTCTAATATCAATGAACTTAAGGGCAAGACATTCCATAAAACGTTAGATTAACTGGATACCTCGGCTACAACCGCGTCATTTAACCTCAAGGTGTCCGTAGTCCTTAGCTCAACAAGCTTATTTCTGGATCCCCCGCCGCAATAGATCGTTTCAAAACGTAAGAGAGACCTATCAACGATCACCTTCATCCTCGTCTTATGCCCAACAGAGGGTGTGCCGCCTGGGGGATAGCCGCTTATGTCTTCTGCCTGATCAAAAGGCACCAGACGAACCCTCTTGACGCCTAGCACGTTGGCGGCAGCCTTCAAGTTAACCTTCCTGTCGCCAGGTACTATTAACAGCACATACTCTCCCTCATCCGTCTGAGAAACTAGATTTTTCGTTACCCTTTGCAGGTCAATACCTGCAACCCTAGCAGCATCAGCCGTGTGAACAGTCTCTGGCTTTAGAATAAACCTGTGCCAAACCTTCCTTCTCTTTAAATAATCCTCTAAATCCACCCTCACCACTTCATTGCGGTTGATGTAGAGCGCTTTACTTATTAGGGTTATCTTTCATCTCAAAGTTTATCATTGAAAAGTTAAGTCCTTATCATAGAAGTACTAGCCTAACATCTGGAATTGTTGCATTGTCGTGTTCTGCGCTAGGCTTGGTTTCATAATCTGTGTGTGTAAAACCTTCCTCGAGGCCTTGCTCGAATAGATCAGACTCATGTTCTTATGAGGACGCTTAAGTCTATGCACCATCGCGAGGGTTTCTAAGAGGAAAATCTTTTATGCTATAACATCAAATCAAGATAACCGATCATGATGGAGGAAAACATATGGCTAAGTGTCCTAAATGTGGAGGCGAAGTTGCTACTGCAAGAAAAAGCTGGAGAATGGCTGGACGTCCGGATAAGACGGGGAAGAAGGTGCAGCTGCTAATAGGAATATTTGATTGCCCCCGATGCAACAAGCCCTTTAGAGCTGTTTTGAGCAAGCAAAAGATTTAGACGCTGACACCACTAGGCGACCCACATGCCAAGAAAAGAGGCAAAACTAAAGGTCTGTCCCTCTTGCGGAGAAGCGGTGAAGGATCCCTACAAAACGTGGGAGCTCATAGCTCCCTTCCCTGATAAGAAGATGCGAATAACCGTCACGACCCTTGGTATGTTCAAATGCCCTTCGTGCGGGAAAAGCTTCAGAGGGGTCGTTAGCAAAGTAAAGATGGGCGCCGAAGGTATCAAAATTTAAACATGCAAGGTGAAAGGTGAGGGGCCCATAGACTCAAGGGGGTTCAGCCACCCTCCTTTTTATATAATAAGCCGTTAAGTTCTAAGTATGTAACGAGGAACACGTTCCCAGATTCGTCGAGCACTATAGAAACAAAACATAGTGAGTTAAGAGTTGAAGCAATCAGAAACGCTCAAGAGTGAGTTTACAAAGACCGCCATTTTGTTAGTCATTGTTTTGATCTCCGTTGGTGGTTTCTGGCTTGCCTTGAGAGCGGCTTTAAGAACCGAGTTTCCCTTGCACGCCGTAGTCTCAGAAAGCATGGTTCCCACTCTGCAAGTCGGAGATCTGCTCGTGGTTCAAGGGGTGGTAGACGCCTCTGAGATCAACGCTGCCCCAGAAACTGGCGACGTCATCGTGTTTCGTAAGCCAACTGATCCAAGCGAATTCATTGTGCACAGAGCAATAGACAAAATCCACGGAGGAGACCAGTGGTTTTTCATAACCCAAGGGGACAACAATCCCGGTCCAGACTCCTGGAAAGTTCCAGAGTCTGATGTGATTGGAAGGGTTGTGGGTCGGGTTCCTCTTCTCGGCTATCTCAAGATATTCTTAGGGAGCCCGTGGGGAATAGCGTTATTCATCATATTGATATTGATCCTTCTATTTGCAGATTATATTCCCATGCTGAGGGAGAAATCAAAAACTTGAAGCCAAGCCTTTATAAGAACTTGCTACTATGAATTTACGGTTAATATGGAGAGGTTTTGGAATGCCGAAAATTGAGGCTTCGGTGAATATTGAAAACGTGGTTGCGTCAGCCACCTTAAGGCAGAGGATCGACCTTAACGCGGTGGTGAAGGGTTATCCAGGCGTCGAGTATCGACCAGAACAGTTTCCGGGACTCGTTTTTCGTTTGAAAAGACCCAAGACTGCTACTCTCATCTTCAACTCGGGGAAGATGGTTTGTACAGGGGCCAAGTCGGAAAAGGAGGCGAGAAGGGCTGTGATGAGGGTGATTAAAGAACTGAAGAAGAGTGGTATCATCATTATTGGTAAACCCGAACTGAAGATACAAAACATCGTTGCCTCAGCCAGCCTAGGAGGAATGATCGACTTGGAAAGGTCAGCGTACGTGCTTGGAAGAACCATGTACGAGCCCGAGCAGTTTCCGGGTCTCATCTATCGGATGGATGACCCAAAAGTGGTGATTCTTCTCTTTGCAAGTGGGAAACTGGTTTGTACGGGCGCTAAGCATGAGGAGGACGTATATCAAGCGGTGGATAAGCTTCATCAAAGGCTTGAGAATGAAGGGCTGATATACTACAAATAACTTGAGCCCCCTTCTTCAAAATAACTACTATTTGGGCTCTTTTCCAATTTGAATCCTTACTTGGTTTATTTCTTTTTCACTTGCCTTAAAACGGTTTTCATCTGATCTTCGGTGATGGCACCTGTCTCATAGAGTTTTTCGGCAGCCTCACTCGCTTCCAACAGATAGTGTAGTGTGACATTGTCCTTGGCTAACCTCTCCTTTCCGCCCTCCTCTCGATCTAGCAACACAACGGCGTCGGTTACCACGCCTCCCTCGGATCTGATGACCTCCCCAGCCTTACGCAGAGATCGCCCAGTGGTAATGAGGTCGTCAATCAACAGGATACGGTCTCCGGGCATCATCATGCCCTCCACTCGTCGCTCTCTTCCATGCAGCCGAGTTCGGGGGCGAATATAGAGGAAGGGCTTCTTCAATTGATACGCAACGAGAGACGCGAAGGGTATGCCAGCCGTGGGAATCCCCGCAATTCTGTCAAAATTGGTGACTCCCAGATCCTCGGTTATGATCCTCAAATAGAGATCACAGACCCTCCGAAAAGCTTCGGGGAAGCTGGGAACGATTCGAAGGTCAATATAGTAAGGGCTGGTCTTGCCGGAGGTTAGGGTGAAAACCCCGAATTTGAGGGCCCCGATTCTCATAAGTATCTGGCAGAGCTCTTCCTTCATTCTTTCTCGGTTCACGTTTAAGCCACCAATCAGACTGTAACAGCGCGTTTATTCACTTAAAGCTTTTTACAATCATTCTTTCTAGCGTTTTATAGAAGGCGACGAGACATTTGGATTACTCCTTTCAAGCAGCTCCTCAGCCAGACGCATCCTGCGAAAAGCCAGCCACCCACTACACTAGCCTATAAGTTAATAAGGACTGTTTCGAATTTCATAGAGGGAGAAGGTTGGTTAGAATCACCATCGAAGCCCGTGAAACAGAGACTTGGAGTGAGATTAACGAGGCGATCGAAGCTGCTTCCAGAGGGGAACTGCTCAACGCCCTTCGAGAGTATCATAGGAAAATGGCGAAAACACCTAAGGCTTAAATTCTTCAGGCTTCAAGAACTTCGGCGTCTTAAAGCCACGCTTTTCGTTTAATTCCCCAATCCTTGTCTTTACACTTTCTTTCAAAATGTGTTCCTCATCCCACGTGAGAAAGTAATCCACTTCTGACAGGACAGCAACAGCGATGTGCATGGCGTTCTCATACTTGCCAACACCAGCCGCATCAAAATAGAGGTCTGCTAACTCTCCAATTCTTTCAGGTTCAGGCTCTATAACCTCATGAGGCACTCCTTCCAAGTTACCCAATAATAACCGCAAATAGCGTCGTGTCCTTTCTTGCGGCAACCGAGCTCTAGAAAACGACGCCTCAATAGCGGCCTTAGACACCACAATAACAACTTTATGGTCCCTAGCCAAACTCGGGATTCTTCTAGCCATAGGGATCTTCCAAACCTCATTCCTTGGAAGCCCCGCCATATAACTCAAAACGTCAAGGTCCAGATAAACCCTTGGAACCGCCAACAACCCTGACCCCCTAATTTCGCCTACCAAAGGGATCATTTGATGCGATGCCGCGTTGTGCACGCCAGTTTATGACTGCTTAGCCTCCCGGTACAGAGTCTCTAAATTTCTATTCAAAACGCAAATAACATAACGAACCCACGCTTGAAGGCTCCAAACTTCAAGGCACCAATCTTGTTCAAAATTCGACAGAGTTCAGCCTTCATGGCTTCTCTTCCTTTCGCCAGACAACCATCCTCCTTTAAGGATATTTGCAGGGCCTGCCTTGCTTAAGGATCATGCATCGAACCTTCGGAGTCTCTCTCGAGAGAATCTCAGCAAACCTGGTAAAATCCGCTGCTGGCGCATGATAGGGAACAGCCACCTTTGGCTGAACCATCTTCACGATCTCAACCCCGGTTTTAGGCGAGGCTCCCGGAGCTGGCGCTCCCACCGTGCAAAAGACTATGTCTGGTGCGGCTCGCTCCCCAATGCGTTTCATTTCTGGGAAGGGGAGACTGTCCCCCGTGTGGTAGATTTTGACGCCGTCTTCAGTTGTGATGAGAAAGGAAACGGGTGTGGCTGCAGGGTGTCTGAAACCCTCTGCCCTAACCGCCACATTGTCTATTTTTAGCTCTGAGCCTACACGAACCTCGCGGAGTTTGTCGGGAGCAACTATGCCTCTTAGTCTTCTGGTGGATGTTGAATCAGCGACTACGAGGCATCGGGTTCGTTTATGAACATCCTCAACGATGGACTCATCAAGGTGATCATAATGGTCGTGGGTGATGAGAATTGCGTCCACGGTTTTGAAGATTCCGGGGTCCACTTCTGCCGGATCAATAACCAAGGTCTTGCTAGGGGTTCTTATCGTAACCCCTGAGTAGCTGTTGAAACAGAGAAATGCTACCTCACCCTTTTTCGGAACCAAGCTCTCTATCGACATTTGACATCCCACACGAAGATTATGTGCATCAGATTTAAAGAGCTTATGCCAACGCTTCCGCTACTTTTTTAAATAAAAACCCACGAAAGTCTTCTAACCATCAGGAGGGCTTTCATGGTTGACGTGTGGCTTTGTCTGTGGCGCTCCATAACTAAGGACGAATACTTAGGCGCCGACTTCTCGCAGAGCAACCACTTTTACCACCGCAAAAACTGCGGACGAATCGTCAAAAATGGGAGCGTTCTAAACGTTGAAGAGAAGACGTAAACCAGAGCAGTTCACCATCGATGAGGCGCAAACCGCCACCCTCATCAACACTGAAGGAACATTTGCATGCTGGCGCCACACGGTAAAGGGCAGAAAGTACGCCTACGCTGGAATAAGAATCAGCATGTGTGACAAAGAAGCCCTCTTACCCGCCGAAAAAGTCTTCAAAACAAAAATCATCCATGCCAAAACCAAACGAATTGAATGTCCACCTGAACTTTTCCCACCCAACGGAAAAGGCTACTACCTCGCCCAAGTATCAGGAAAACCTGCCCATCAAATCATGGAACGCCTTAAAGCCCTCATCACCAAAGACAAATACAAAAAGTGGCAACAAACCTTAAAAACCTGCCTCCCATAAAAATTTCTTATGGTAGATGTTTGGCTTCCGTACGGTAAAACTGAGGTCTGTGCGAGAATCCCCACCCGAAATTTTTTGGGTGCGATAGAGCCGAAGGAAAAACCCGGCGTGGCAGACCCCCGAGCTGAAATTGAGAGAGCCCTGAGAGAGCCCGTTGGGACCAAGCGGTTGAGTGAAATCGCGAAGCCGGGTGATAAGGCAGTCATCGTGGTTGACGACGCGACCCGGGCAACTCTAAGCCATTTAATGGTTCCTCCAATCTTAGACGAATTGAACAGGGCTGGCGTCAAGGACGAAGATGTCACAATTATTCTTGCTTGCGGTACACATCGTGCGGTAGAGCCGGAGGAGATGGAAAAACTCGTGGGTGAGGACACTCTAAAAAGAGTGAAGGCCATAAGTCACGATTACAAGTCAAAAAATCAGTTTTACCTTGGTAAAACACGCTTTCGAACAAAGGTTTACGTAAATAAGACCTTCGCCGAAGCCGATGTGAGGGTTCTGACAGGAGACGTGGAACTACATTGTTATGCGGGATACGGCGGGGGGAGAAAAAGCCTTCTACCCGGGATATCAAGCTTTGGTACCATGCAAAAGAATCACGCCATGCTTCTGCACCCTAAAGCTAAAATGGGTGTATTAGAGGGAAACCCTGTGCATGAAGACATGATGGAAGCAGCGAAACTAGCCAAGATTAATTTTATTTTAAACACAGTAACAAACAGCAGGCAGGAACTGGTCAGAGCATTCGCAGGAGACTCAGAGCAAGCCTTTTACGAGGGGGTCAAGTTGGTGGATGAAATATACAAGGTGCCCATTGAACGAAGAGCAGACATCGTGGTTGTGAGCCCGGGAGGACATCCGTTTGATGCGGACCTCTTTCAAGCTTGCAAGGGAGTTGTCAGCGCTTTAGAGGCTGTGAAACGGGGAGGGGTCATCGTTTTGGTGGCAGAGTGCCCTGAGGGACATGGAAATGATGTTTTTTATGAGTGGATGGTAAAGTTGAAGGGTCTGGAGGAAATGGAGAGGGGGATAAAAAGGCGTTTCCTTTTCGGGGGCCACAAAGCCTACTACCTAACGAAGGCCTTACAAAGGGTTCAAATCGTTCTCGTTTCCATCATGCCTGATTATCAAGCCGTGAGCGTTTTTAGATTAAAGACGGCGAGGGCTATCAACGATGGACTGCGCCAAGCATTTGACATTGCAGGTGAAAACGCAAAGGTTTGGGTCATGCCTCAAGGAAACACTACAATGCCGATTATGAAAGCTATGGAATAGCAATAAGAACTCTAACGCGGTCCTATATGTTTTGTTAAGGCTTCCATTTCAAGTCTGCTAAAAACTTTTAACTTGCTTGTGAGGACTATTTTCTAGCTGGGCTCACAGTGCAAGCAGCCTTCACCCTAAGAGCGTTTAAACCCACGGATTTAGAGCGAGTAATGCACATAAACCGAGTGTGCCTACCAGAAAACTACACGACCTTCTTCTTTCTAGATTTGCACCAACAATTTCCAGCCACCTTCATCGTTGCAGAAGAAAAGGGGGAGATGGTGGGCTACGTCATGTGTCGAATCGAAACAGGCCTATCCAATTTTGGACTGCTTGGAATTGCTAGAAAGGCGCATGTCATCTCCATCGCGGTTCTGCCGGTCCATCAACGTCAAGGCATCGGGCACGCACTGATGCAAGAAGCCATGCGAAACATGCTCCTCTATAAGGCAAGGGAATGCTACTTGGAGGTTCGGGTGAGCAACACCCCAGCCGTAAGCCTCTACAAGAAGATGGGCTTTGACATCATGAGGAGAATCCGCGGCTACTATGTAGATGGCGAAGACGCCTACATAATGGCAAGGAAATTGCCTTTCAACGTTTGATTTTGCTTGTTTTGTTGAAAAAACTTATGGTTAAGGAGTTTTATGTTAAACGTGTCTGTTTTTATTAGTTGAAATGTGTTTGATCTATTGATGAAGCTGATGATGGTGCGAGTATACCGATGGATGCTGAAATGATTAAAAGTAACAAACCCGCCAATGGGTTCACTACTATAAAAAACCCTGCTAGCCATGCGAGACCCACAGCCAGCAGTCCTATAAAACGTCCACAAAAGTAGATCGAAATTAGGGAAAAGATCGCAATAATTATAGAGAGAAACCAAACTAACAATGATATTTGCGAAGCCAACGAAGGTGAGATAAATTTAGCCAACTCTATCACGACTGCTATTAACGCTTTGAAAGCTTCTGCTTCTGGATCAATACCAATACGGGTGAAAATTCCACCAACGAAACCCACACCCAAAACAAACTCCCTCACAAACACTTCCTCTTTACTAGCCCCACCCATCCACTTCACACCGTTTTTTATTTCCATATCTATTTCCATAGATATTTCCATATCATAAATCGTTTTCTTAATAACAGTAGGAGTAAACGAGATTCATGCCATTAGAGAGGAAGAACCCGTATTTTTACCGGGCTGTAAAGGAATATGTTCTCAGGGCTCATCAAATCCTTAAGGAACCCTATGAACTAAAGAAATCTTTAGCTCAGATGGCTGAGAGACCGGACTTACCCATTAATCCGTTCTTTTTATTAATCGTGGAAAACCTTGAAAAAATCAAAGATACCAAAGAATATGAAACCTGCCTTGCTTTAGCCCAAAGCGATGATACCATCGGCAAGCATCTTGATAAATTAGTAGGGACGGTGCATACAACAAGATTACGTCTTAACTCAGAAAACCTGATGACTAATCTCTTACTTTGGTTTACAAACGATAGTACTTTGTCCCATTTTGAACTTAGCACTTTCAACAGTCTTTATCATAGGATAGAAATTTTCTTCTACTCAGATTGGCTCAAAGTATCTGTCGTGTCTCCTTTATGGCTTTTTAATAGTGAAGTATCATACATTCCTTTGGATGATAACCTCAACATAAGACCCATTAAACCTGATGAGATGGCTGATCTAAGGCGTTTCGCTTGGCTACCAAGACCAGTGTCTGCCATGTTATATCAAGTCAGATATGTGTTAGACTTCTCCTTCATGGATGAAAAAGTCATTAGTACGGGTGAAAAACCTGATGTGCCACCTCGTGAAAGGCCTCATGTGCCATACATGGAAAAAACATTTGACGGATTATGTGCACTTCGAATATTAAGATCAGGAGACGTAAGTTGTCTTACTATGATAGAAAGGCCTGATAATCCCTTTGGCGGGTTATCCCTTACCATAGAATTTAGAGGACATATATTTGGTCAACCCTATGAACTCTTACGAGGAGATGTTGGTCATCTACAATCCATCTATAAACTTATAGAACATCAAAAGGACCGCATGGGAATAGCTATGCGAAGGCTGAATCAATCCTATGAACGCAGGAGTCTTGAAGACATCTTAATTGACTACATCATCGCTTTCGAAAACCTCTATCTTTACGGGGAAGGCCTAGGAGAGAAAAGATTCAAGTTATCGCACAGAGCAGGACTCCTCTTGTCATCACTCGAAACACGAATAGAGGAAAGAAGGAAAAGATACGAACAGGTCTCCTCATTCATACAGAAAGCATACGATGAGCGGAGCACCATAGTTCACGGTGGGCCACGAAGAAAGAGAAGATTAAAAGTAAACGAAGCCTCGATCAATAAATTAGGTAATTATCTCCGACAATCAACCAGATTATTCCTTGAGAACCCAGAGCCTTCATGGACCAATTTAATGTTCTAACAATGTAGAAGCTATAAAGCTAATCTAAATCAAATTCCGTATTGCGTCTAAGTTTCTTCTGCTAATAACTTGCCAGAACACCCTGTGAAGGGGTTTTCCCCGCAGTTCTCTAAAATATGGTATTTCCCTATCCGCAAGGTTCATGAGTTTCGTTCTAATCTGCTTGACCTCCGGACCACGCACTTCTTGTAATGCCCTAGCTGTGGACATGGCCTCGGAAAGTTCCCTCGCCGCTTCATATGCTGTTGACTCTCCTTCCATAATAGCTGTAATAATTTGAACTAGGAACCTGATGTGTAGTGCTCGTACACACCACTCGTACCAAGGTTTTCGCTGGGATCCACTCACGAGGAACTGCTGAAAGCTAGTGATGTTCCCCTTGGTGTTGCTATCTGCCCCAGGCGTATCAAGGATGCTGTACCTCTGCATCGTATGTTCGACGTCTCTAAGTGCGTCTTGGGGACTGAGCTCCATATCCCGATAAGCTGCCTCGATGGGTGTCAGTAGCTCTATGGTCTCTACAATTTCAGAGAGCCCGCTGGCGGTTGGCACATGACGCTCGCTCAGAAGTGCGACATCATAGATCTGTTTTGGGTAATCTGCTACGTCTGCTACCCCTATTGTGTTTTCCGCCAGCGTGAGGAGCTTGTCACCTATAAGCGCTGTGACAGTGTAGCATGTGATCTCCTTGATTTCAACGGCAAACGTCTCTATGCTTGAAAGGGTCTCGATGGGCATGGTGGGAAGGTCCTCTAACAGGAACTCCGTCTTTATCTCAAGCTCCTTTCTCATTTCAGTAGGAACGAGAGCGGGCGTCTTCATATAATAAGTCACGAGGGGGATGTTGACTCGCGGGCGTCGAGGCACGTGACGGTCGAACCGCACTCCCGGAAGTCGCTTCTCGATCCGAGAGATCATCTCTTGTACATCTTGCTCAGTGAAGGGACCAACGAGGTCGATATCCACGCTCCCCCGCTGCATATTGACAGGGAGATGGAGCTGCGCCGCCGCCCCTCCTTTCAGTATTGCCTTGTCAGACTCCCTCTGTAACTGGGCGGCTACTTCACAATCCCAGAGAAATAGCTGGACAGGCAAGAGGTCCGAAAACCCGTAGCGTTCCGCTCTTTCACGGATACTTCTCTCGGAGAAGAATGCCTCGTCGTGAATGAGCTGCATATGTTTACTCCCTTATTCCCCACAAAACACGTTCCACGTGTTCACTCACTACCTCACCGTCCACAGGAAGGTTCGGAACCAGCTCTTTGGCAATGGCCTTAAACTCAGCTTTAATCCCACGTCGGCCCGCCAACTTAAATAGACGTGTGACATCAACCCTCTCTCTTCTAAAGGCATCCGCGATGATCCGCCCGACTTCAAGCTCTGAGTATGGAATCCGTTTCCTAGTTGCCTCAAAGTACGTGTCGACGAGAGCTCGCTCCAGACTCGCCTTACCGTCCATGTTGCCAGCAAGTTCCGCGAACTCTCGGATGACGAACAAGTCTCTATCCTCTAAGACTTTAAGGGCCAGTTCCACTTCCTCTCTACTTGGATTAAGGAGCGATCGAAGATTCACCTCTCCGAGGGACTCAGCTGCGAACTCGCCCGCTCCCTCGATCACGTAGATAAGATGTATCAGCCTTCGCGGGAAATGGCGATGAAATATCGTGAGCACCGAAGGCCCCGTGACCATAAACTCTACACCTTTCTCTTCTAGGATCTCCATCGCCTTCTTCAACGTGGCTGACGTGACTTCTACCGTTACCCTCTCAGATGCGATGACTCTCTCCGTGATCACCACATGCTTATCCGGGATTTTGTAGATACCCCTGCTGACCCGTATCAACGACCCATTCTTTGTGAGTTCATGAAGAACTTGGTAGACAGTGTTCCTAGAATAACCCTTCTCCTTTTCAAGAGCCTCCACCGCTTCCCTCGCGAAGAAGGGCTCATTCCCAAACACGGCCTTTAAGGATTCAAGAGCGAAGTCAGACCAACCCATGCTTAATACTAAGAAAGTGCAAAAATAAAAAATTTTGCATTTCCTTAGTTACCAAACTCCAAACATCCTTCTCTGAACCCACACTTACCCCCTAGCTTAAATAAACGATGAACATAACCGACAAGCCATCCTACATAATGGCAAGGAAGCTCCCGTTTGAGCCCGATTTGAAGTAAAAAGAGCATCAACCGTCCTACGACAACCAAATTCTCTCCAAGATCCCTCCCCCTCTATATAAGATAGCCAATTTTCTCACAACCAAAACCAACAATAACACTAAAAAGAACATTCACCTAACGTTTCTTGGTGTATGCGTTGGGTCGATGTCAAATCTGCGATGATCGCTCACCCCTCATTTCTGGTCGGCTCGGGGTCTGTTTATCGTGCATTCGAGAAAGACCGGAGGGGGCGCTCAAAATAACGGATAGAGTTCACGCAGAAAGCCGAGATAAGTTCGGCCTACCCCCAAAGTCTCCCAAGGACCCAGATGGTGTCTCGTGCGGCATGTGCTCTAACGACTGCAAGATCGGCGTTGGAGGGAAGGGCTTTTGCGGCCTAGTCTTCAATATAGGCGGTCGCCTAGTTCGGATGGGTGGAACCTCCGAGAAAGGAATTCTTCAATGGTATTATGACCCCCTACCCACGAACTGCGTCGCGTGGTGGTTCTGCCCGGGCTGTACGGGTGCGGGCTACCCAAAATACGCGTATAAGCGCGGTGCGGAAACGGGATACGCAAACCTTGCTGTGTTTTATGGGGCATGCAGCCTCGACTGCTTGTTTTGTCAAAATTGGCATTATCGTGGCCTTGCCGCTAAGGTTCAGCCAGTGATGAGCGCTGAGAGCCTCGCCGCCAAGGTCAATGACCATGTCTCTTGCATTTGCTATTTCGGCGGAGATCCCTCAGCGCAGATGCCCCACGCTCTCAAGGCGAGTAAGATGGCATTAGAAAGGGCTGGGGGTGGGGGGCGTATCCTTAGGGTTTGCTGGGAGACCAATGGATATTGGAAAAAGGAATTTGCATTGAAAGCGGCTGAGCTCTCCTTCATGAGCGGCGGGAACGTCAAGTTTGACCTAAAGACATGGAGTAAAAGTTTGAACGTAGCCCTTTGCGGAGCCTCAAACACGCCCACCCTAGAGAGCTTCAAAATGATCGGCGAGAAATTCTTTAAGGAACGCTCCGACCTGCCGATCCTAACCGCCAGCACCCTTCTCGTCCCAGGATACGTAGACGTGGAGGAAGTTGGCAATCTTGCGAGCTTCATCGCGGAGGTAGACTCTAGAATCCCCTACACCTTGCTGGCCTTTTATCCACAATACGTAATGACCGATTTGCCCACCACCAGCCGAGACCTAGCCTACCAATGCTACGACGTTGCCAAGAAGCATCTCGAAAGCGTTAGGATAGGAAACATCCACCTGCTTTCGTAGTATTCTAACCACTTTCTTTTCCTAAAGATTTGGACGCCATCTGCATCTTTTTCGCAAGCTTCAACACTTAAATTACAACATCCTTAGATAGGTGTGGATACTCCTTAATGATGCGATCGATCGAGTATCCAAGTTCGACGAGTTCCAGCACCAAGTCCACGGGAACCCTAGTGCCCTTGATCAACGGCTTCCCTCCCAAGATCTCAAGATCCACTTCGATTATGGCAGTCATCCAAACCCTCGTTAATATTTAGAAGTGAGGAGCTCATATTTAATGATTAAGTGACGACTAACCCACCATTAGGCAAGGTCACACACGGAGAAGAGCAACTATTTCATCCTTCACCTCATTTGACAATTTTGCACTCAAATTCAGACCCCACTTCTTGAATGTACGTCGCGTGTTCGAAGCTTAAAATTTACGATGATGTGAGCCGGCGACACGCCGACGGTTAACCACCATGTGACACAGGAATGAGAACAATTTCATCGCCCTCCTTAACCTCCGTTTCGAGACCCTTCAGAACGCCGACCTCCTTTCCGTTCACAAGAATGAGGGCGTTGGGCCGTGGGTCGTTGAGCTCTGGGTCGATGAGCACCCGATTAAATTCCGGTGGAAACGATTCAACAAGCTTCTGGATCACTTCTCTTACAACTGCTGGCTTCTTCAACTCTATAGGGAGCTGATCTCTCCCAGAGAGCCCTCGGAAAACCCCCAAGAGCTTGACTTTCACGTGGATAGTCATGCTCACTCCTCGAAAAAGTAAAGGTCTTCCTCGTATCGTCTCCCGTCAAGGACGCTTCCCGCGGCAACATGTTTTAAGTGCCTTCTCTGAAGCATTCCTCTCAACTCATTGTTTACTTCATTAATGGATTTTTCGCTGTTCCGAAGGAGACTTAGAGGAACATTAAGATTTAATGGCCTTGCAGGAATGACATGTCTTGTCGTCTTAAACGAAAAGACGTTTCCGGAAAGCGCTGTGTTGATTATGGAGCCTTTAGTAACCTTCGGGGTTAAAAGCACGACATCAACCTCATGATCGCGCAACTTACTAAGCGCATCTAGCTCAGTTTCGTATGTCACGTCAAGGTCGAACTTTTTTAATTCCTCTTCAATCTGCTTAATGATGTCATAAGCCTCTTTAAGGCTTCGAAAAGGGCAGCGAACAAGAAAGGCTTTTTCCCGATTCTTTACGGCGGCAACGATGGGTGAGACGCCAATCTTTGTATCGTCGATTTTTCTAACTTGTTGGATCGTAAGGCCCAATTCCCTAATTTGGCTGTTCAGATGCTCTAACGCCCCAGCCCCCTTTAATGCCCGATACCAGCAACCAACCGTGATCGCGGAATTTTCGTAGTCCACCAAGCAAGCAGGAATCCGTTTGCACCCAAGCCTTTCTAAAGCGGCCACCCTATGCATTCCGTCCAGAACCACAAGGGACCCCTTATCCACAATGACTGGGTGTTTAAGTAATCCATCGAGTTCGATGGATCGCACAAGCTCATCGAGAAGATCAGGGATGATTTCCTCATGGAGATGAAGATCGCTTATATCGAGTATTGCAATGTAAAGATTCATTTTTTCATGCGTGATAACGTACGGACAGGGCAAATTCCCACCACGAGTTAAGTGAAGAGGTAACCCTATTTCACAATTACGCCTTTTCGCCCGTGAAGAGCTCCACTATATCTGATGCTATTTGAATGAGGTCATCCACCTGCTTGATCGCTCTGTCTCGATCCGATTCCGGTGTTTGCGCCACTTCACGCACGGTTCGCTCAATCTCCACAAGACACCTCAAGATGGGTTCTTCTATAACCTGTTTTTTACTCGCGGTTTGTCGGACAATCGCCTCAATGAAAGCAGGTTCTCCTAAGCTGTAGTAAATGGCGGCTTGAGCCTTTCTCATGGCTTCCAAAATCAAGCTTGGAGCCATGTGCGGGGTCTTTTGAGCTGCTATCAACTCCGCCCTTGCCTCCCTGAGGTAGCGCAAAGCCCAACCCTTTCGGTAATCGTTCATCATCGACACTTAGACCTTCTCCTTCTGTGAACATGGTTAGTTTATGCTTGTGGAATAAGATAAGGTGAAAGGAATTATAAAGAATACTGCGAAGCGCTTCAGTCACGCATATCTTGCTCTGTTTCCCTGACTATTAGTTTTGTCAACAAAGCTTATTCTGTTTCTTCTGATTCGATAGTTTCTGCGACTTGGGGGGCTTGCGCAATAGTTAATAGCCGAGTGATGTAGCCTGCTATTCTGTTTCTTAGTCTTGCTGAAGAGATGTTGGTGAGGGATGCAACGAGTTTTTTGTTACTTTCAAAGTTTGTAGTGAACTTCTCTGGGAATCTTTCCAGTAGTTCTCGGGCTACCTTCTTCACCCGTTCCGGACGCACCTTACCCAAGCCCTCGCTTGCCCTCCGTGTTGAGCTATTCTCTTTCTCCATAACCGTCGTTCTTTGTTATTAATGTTACATTTTTCCCTGTCTTTTATTACTTACGTTTCAACGGCGCATAGAAAAGCGATGCGATTCAAATCAAGGGGTATTTTAAAGAAGTTGCTGAAGTTCCTGAGAATCTGATCGGCTATGTCGGTTTCCTCCGTCCCTTTCACCTCGGCTATAGCCTTCACCACGGAAGGGATAAAGGAGGGCGTAGTCATCTTACCTGTAAACGGGCCCCAAAAATGTACGGGCCCATCGGTTTCAGTTAATAGGTTTGTAATTGGTGTCCGCCTAATGATCTCTTGAATTCTGGCAGAGTATACGGAGGGCGGGCCCTCAGAAATGTAATACGCACTTTGAAGGTTCATGGAGTTGGAGACTAGGGCAACAACATTTGATCGCCTAGCGTCCTCTATAATTTCGTCGACTTTCTGGTTATACTCAGGATCCGAGAGGTGAATGTGGACGTCAACGAATTTCACGGTTCTTCCTCGGTATCACATTAATACCCACAACCCCGTTTATAGCTTCCCTTGCCGGCTTAGAAATGACAACTGGTAGATGTTATGCTTGTGGATACAAGGGATGGTGCTTTATTCGCCCTGAGGAAGCTTCAAAATGGAGTGAGGAAGAAGCCAAAAGAAATAAACCCATAATTCTCGGAATCACTTTAGCCCTTATTATTCTCGCCCTCATCATGCTTGTCATTCTTCTAATCAAATAGCCTACAACACACGAAACGGCTTTGATAACAAGTATTTAGGCAAGTGTTTAAGCAAAGTCTTCATTTGTGCGGCCCGCCAACAAAAGTAAGCCCAAACATTTCGTGCTCTATTTACCTAAGCCATCGGGGCTTTCCTTCCAGATACTCGGTTAAAAACTTCGCGAATTCTGGGCTGGCTGAGTACAGCCCTAAAACTTTATCGTTCACCAGAATCTCGAGGGTGTTTGTGATGGCTTGGGATATGAGGTCGGCTACGCCAATGTGCCTTCCGCCGTCTTTCAGCTTTACACTAAGCAGGTCCACGATATCCGTGTACTTCCGTTGTATTTCAACCACCCATCGCCCCTCTTCTACGCGCGGCCCAGAAATCGTGTGCGGGGCTTTGAGGTGTTTCCGCAGAAACCTCTCGCACTCCACCCTCTTTTCGATGGGAGGTCCCAGATGCTTTTTTATGGGTGGGAGAAGACGCCGTTCCACCTCAAAAAGGAGCACGTTGAGGTCTTCTTCGTCGCTCCAAGCGCAGTCGCGAAGGATGTTGAAGTCGTGTTGCTGAAGCATTTTTCGCAGCGATCGCTGTGACTTGTAGAGTTGACCCCAGAGGACGTCTGGCACCGCCTTCACCCTTCCAAATTTTACAAACACGATGGTTGACCCACGGGTTGTTATGGCTTGAGCCAGCCTTTCAGCGCCGAAGACCTCTATCTCCTCTGGGTAAAAGAACCTTAGGTGGGGGCTTTTGAGAAACTCCCTAGCGGCCACAATAAGTTCGTCCAGCCTCTCCTTCCTCACGGCAGCCGCCACATTTCTTCCCCTGTCAACGGGGTCCACCACAACGAGCGCTTCTTCAAAAATCTTCTTTACATCGTCTTCTCTCCCCTTATAGTACCCCTCGTGATCAATGATCCTTCTTTCCATCCAGTCTGCGATGAATCTCAAAACCTCATCAAATGATCCGTAGTGGAGGGTGAGAAGCTCGCAGAGGTATCCGCTGAAGCCTCCAACCCTTATCTCAGCCCCGTAAACGCCGATGCCCTTCATGAATCTCTTTAATAGCCTGACCTCTCCCCGCAACTGCTCGTTTAAAAGGGGCTTTATGTAGTCCGTGTGGAAGGGTGTTCTGTCCGTGGCGCTGATCCACTTGCCTCGCTTCACCCGATAGCACGGGACAATGTTCACCCTTACATCGTTTATTATGGCCTCGAGATAGGGATGCTCCGCAAATCGTTCAATCTGCTTAAACCCTTTGGTGGCCCTTCTGGCGATTTCTAGGCAGATGGTCCCAAAGGCTTCGCGAGGCATCGTGGTGGGTACCCGCATAAAAATGTCGATGTCAGGCTCCCCGCTTAACCATGTGTCCTTCGCCACCGACCCCTCTACCTTAACCTCCGCCTCCACCCCTGCCTCCTCCGCTGCTGCCCTCACCTTTTTCTCCAATTTCTCAGCCAACTCAAGGACACGCTTTCTTTCCTCGCTGCTTGGAGTAACTCTGCTCAAAGCTTCTGCACGAATCTCCTCAAGGAGCGGAGCCATACACACCACCAAAGGGAAGTCATCTTCTGAGAACGGCTTCTCAGCGGCAGACCTCTTTTAGAGTTGAGTATATAGGGCCTCTTGGCGTCAAAACGCTTTTCTTGAGCCTCAAACAGTCTGCTTTAATCACGCCAAACTCCCAGTCCGCCAAGTCCTGGATGCATCGGATGAGCTCGGCCTTGTGTCGTCCCGACTTTACGCGGGCGATGGTGAGGTGTGGGCTAAACCCCTTAGGGTCTGGTTTGAAGCCTAGCCCCCGGAGAAGGGGCTCCAATTGATCAAAAACGTTCCTAAGCTCGTTGGCACCCCTATGGATTCCAGCCCAAACCACCCGGGCGTATCGCAGAGTGGGAAACGCGCCTAAGCCTCGGATTTCCACATCGAAAGGGGTAAAGGAAACTTTTTTCATCTCTTCGTGAATCGAGTCGATCATGCCGAGGGGGACATTTCCGAGGAATCGCATGGTCATGTGAATGTTCCTCGGTTCGACCAGCTTCAAGTTTGCGCCCGTATTGACAAGGATGCCCTGAGCCTCTGAAAACCTTCTGAGCACTAACTCGTTGTCGATGTCAAACGCGATGAAACTTCGAACCATCTCCGACATAAGAAGCCCCCTTGCTAATTCTCCTAAATCTATTTTAATTTATTCCTCCTATCTAGCTTTAATAACTCTTTAGCTTGGGGCAGGCTTGTAGCGGTTGGTGAAAAATTTTAATAATATAAAGATAAAGGAGCTAAGGTGTAACTAGAAGAAGTCCGTTGAAAGTCACAGGTGGTTTTGATTCTAGCGTTGTGCAGCATGTGAGTGTGATGCGGGGATGAGGGAAAAAATCGTTGTGGGTGTGGCTGGGATGCCCGGCGCTGGAAAGGCTACGGTGAAGGAGATGGTTGAGAGGCTGGGCTATCCGGTGGTGGTGATGGGAGACGAGATACGGGAGGAGACCAGGCGGAGGGGGCTGAAGCTCACGCCGGAAAATGTCGGCGTGGTTATGCTCAAACTTAGGGAGGCGGAAGGCCCAGCGGTTGTAGCCAAGCGATGCCTTCCCAGGATCGAGAAAGCGAAGGGGAAAGTGGTCGTCGTTGACGGCATTCGAAGCCTGCATGAGGTAAACGAGTTCAAGAGGCACTTCCCAAACTTCACCCTTATCGCTATCCATGCCTCACCTGAAACCAGATTTCAGCGCCTCTTTCAGCGAAAACGAAGCGACGACCCGGAGGGCTGGGAGACCTTCATGGAACGCGATTTACGAGAGCTCAGCGTCGGTTTAGGGAGCGCCATAGCAACAGCTGATTATATGATTATAAACGAGGCAACGAAAGCAGAGCTAAGTGGAAAAGTGCGTGAGGTTTTGGAGGAGGTAGTAGAAAAGTGGACGAGATAGACATCCGCGTAGAGGCTGAGGTCAACCCCACCGAGGACCATGAGAAGGTGAAGAGGGCTGTGGAAAACGTCTTTGGGAATGTGGATTTTGAGGTGAAGCCCCAAAGGTGGGGAAGTCTCCTTATCGCGAAGGCTAAGGGAATGGAGGGGCTCACGAAGCTCCAAAACCTGCTTCGCAGGGAGAGGATCCGAGACGCCGCTCGAGGAGTCCTCTTTGAGGGGTTAAGTGAGAAATCCATAGTCTTCTACTTGAACAAGCAGGTCGCTTACGTGGGGCACCTCTCCTTCTCAAAGCCCGTGGCAGAATCACCCCTAGGACCCATCAAGGTTCAGATCCGCTGTGACGATCCGCGAAAGCTGGTTGAATGGCTGGCGCCAAAAACAGCGTAACAATCCTTGGTTGAGTCTAATGATAAAGGTGTAATGCGCGCGGGCGGATTAAATAATTCGTCAAAAATGGTATTTTTCTCCTTTTAAGGTAGGTTGTGCTGTCTTTGGATAGGCTTTCACCAGTGGTTTCAGGTTTCTTTTGGGTTTTGGATGGTTTTGCGTTCCCTCTTGGCGTCTGGCTGGAGCGGGAAGGGCTTTTCAACCTCGCCTTGAACAGGGTGTATCCTACTCCATCCTATTCTGCCCTGGGCTTGGAGGGCTATGCGAAGTAGGCTATGCTCCTTGCTAGGTCTGAGCGGCCCATCTTTGAGGCGGCGATTGCCACTGCGTAGACCACGCATAGGGCTAGGCTTGTGTGGATGCTGGCGTTTTCCAGTCCCTTCCAGGTGAACTGGTCGTAGGCTAGATGGTTCTTCAGGGCTGAGATGAAGCTTTCCACCCTAGCTCTCAAGCGGCCGAACACCACCCGCTTATGCCCTGGGCCCTCAACCTGGATCCTGTCCTTTACGGTCAACACTCCCGGAGGGTTCATCCTACCCCTCAGCCTCCGCCAAGGAATCAGATGCTCGATCCTCCTTTGTTCCAGCGTGTGGAAAACCCTGTGGGACTCCAGCTGGCTGTCCCCAGCTGCCAGCTCCACCTCAAAGTCTTCGCCCAAAACATCATCCAGCAGCGGCTCAACCATCTCCTTCTCGTTCCGGTTGGCTGGGACCTCCACATGGCCCAACGGGAAGCCCTCCATGTCCAACATGAAGAGGCTTCTATAGCCAAGGTAAAAGCCTTCCGGCCCCTTGCCAAGCCTTGCCTCAGGATCTCCTAGGCCTCGGGTGCTATCGTGAGGGTCTCTGCTGCTCCAGGCCGGCAGGTCCGTGCCATCAAAGCAGGCGGCTTGAATCAGCCCCGCAGCCAGCAGCGGACGCTGAAACCTCAGCCTATTCGCTTCCTTCCGCAGATAGCTCTCAATGCCCTTGAACCCTGGTTTGCCGATGCGCTTCTTCATCTGGCTGAAATGCGCCTCAGTAGGCGCCTTGCCCCTGTAGCCGCAAACCCTTCGGAGGTACCTGTTTCTGTTCAGCCTCTTAACCAGATCCTTCACGTAGGGGATTTGCTCCAGCTGCCGTAGCATCAACGCCCTCAAATCCCATTCTGGATCGTACTCCACTGGCCTGCCCGGACCATCCTCGTGAAGATCAAACCACAGAATCGGACGTATAGGACTTAAATCCACGTTCTCGAATAACAGCTTAGGAGAGCCGGCCTTCTTCATCCGCAATCAAACATGAAGAAGGCTGGTTCTCCACATAAGCCTTCCAAAATTATTTAATTCCCCCGCGCGCTAGGCTTGCTACCAAAATGTCTTTTGCCACGACATTTTGGTAGCTTCATCCAAAGAAGCGAAGCGACAATGACCGCTTATATCCAGCGTGGAGAACAATAGCTTGAGGGTGTCGAGGGGTAGGCGCTGAAAACTTTCCAAACGGGTTTGTCACCTCCTTTGAGGTTGATTTAACCATCCCTTGACACCCTCAACCTCTTAAGCCTAACTAAGCCAGAAAAAGCCTTATTCAAAGAAAATAAGCCAAGAAAGAATTAATCAACCTTACATGCGACGGAGTCGCCATAGAAGTGCCTTATGAAAAATCAGGCTTGTCAATTTTTTCATGGTAACACTTATGCGCGCTTTTGAACACGAATACGCAAGCTTATTTGTCTCCAATGCGGCTAATCAATATAAGGAACGTGAGGGCGAAAATGCCTATTATTGCTTACCCTAAGGTCAAGCTTTGGCTTGTCAACGAGAAAGGTGAGGCCGTTTTCGGAGATGGTATAGCAACACTTTTGGAAGCTGTAGAAAAATACAAGTCTGTTTCTGCCGCATCTGAGCATTTGGGGATGTCTTACAGATACGCTCTTCACAGAATTTCACTCGCAGAGAAACGTGTAGGGCGTGAGCTAGTTAGAAGACGCCGAGGCGGGGCGGCTGGAGGATTATCAGAACTGACGGTGGACGGAAAGGAGTTGCTTGTAAAATACAGAAAGACCGAGAAAGAGATAGAGAGATTCTTGAGAAAACTCCTGTAAGACTCTAACATTTAATCATTGCTTAGTTTATGCAGTACATTAAGAGTTTTGTAATTATAAAGTTTTTTGGGAGTATTTGTTGTTTTGTGCTTTAGGTTGTCACCCGGGCATTTTCCGCTCTGCCCACAGCCTTTTTCAGGTGCCTTTTGACCGCTCAGCTAGATTTCGGCACTGTTTTCAGGCGCTTCCCGACCCCTCATTCAAATTCGTAGGCTTGTTCCGGGAGCCTCTCACCCCATTTCAGGGCTTCAGGTCTCAAAGGATCCCAGCCAGCCATGGCTGGCCGTTCCTAAGCCTGGTCCTCCAAACCGTGAACAGCCTTGCATGGGCCTCAGCTGAAGCCCAAGACCTGAAGCACTGAGCCCTCTTCCTGAAGACGACGAAGGGCCTGATCTCCCGCTCGGCCAGGTTGTTGGTTCCGTCTATGCCCAGGTCCATGTGGGTGAAGAGCTGGTCCCTGTGCCTCCTCAGGGTCTTGGCCAGCCTTCTCAGGGGCTTGCTGGATTTGATGGTTTTGTCGTGCCTTTCCAGCAGGCACTCCAGCTTTTGCTTGGCCTCCTCGGCTGACTTGAGTTTGAAGAGGCCTTTGGCCTTCTGCGCGATCTCCTCAGCCTCTGGGCTCCCTGCCTCCTCCACGGCCTTGTCCACCAGCCTGAAGAGGTGGGGTATGCTCCTCTGCTGCCTAACCCCCTTCACCAGGCGCTTGAGGACGCTGTAGGTGGGGTAGAAGTCTGAGACAGCTGTCCCGCCTCTCCAGCCCTCTATCAGGTCCTTTAGGGCCTCTGAACCCCTGTTCCCATAGACCTTGTACACGGTTGCTTCCCTTGTGACCTTGACCCAGAGCCACTGGTTTGAGCCGTCCACTGGCATGCCCGTCTCGTCTAGGTGGAGCACCTGGCCTTGGTTGGCCAGGCGGTTGATGTCCTCGTAGACGGGCTTGGATAGGTCAGCGGCCTTCATGCACCAGTTGTGGATGGTCTGGCTGGTGACCTCAACCCTGTAGGTATCTTTAATTATGCTTCTCACGCTTTGGTAGGGGAGCTTCTCCTTCACTCTCAGGTTGTTGGCGTATCGGATGAGGTTGTTTCCAAACCGGTGGCCTGGCATGACTCCCTCGATCCTGGGCTCAGCCTCCCGCCAGCACAGGAGGAAGAAGCGCCTGTGAACCACGTAGAGGACGTTTACCGGCCTGCCATCCAGGACGTCCGTCACTGTCCTTGTGTAGGTTCCTCTGCTCCATGTGAGGTGGCATCTTGGCCACACCTCAACCACCAGGTCGAACTCGGGTGAGAGCCTGCCTCCCCCGCCGCCGCCAGGCCTCTTCCCCCTTCTGGCGCCGCCTCGCCTCTCAGACCTACGTCTCCTCCACCCCCTCACCGCAACATGGCAGTTGTAGGTGAGCCTGAGGCGGAGCCTGGAAAAGGCAAATAAGCAGAGCCAAACAAGGTTCAACAGGAGGAGTACAGTCCAAAGCATTCCAGTCACCTTCCGACCAGTAATGGGGACCGTGCTACTCAACAACATTACTCAATGCAGAAATCAGCAAAAACCCAAAAAACTTTATAATTACAGAGTTTTACAAAAATTCGATAAGAAAGCATCTGACTACTGCTACAAGCTTAGGATAGAACTACGCCTCCAGTCGTTGGGTAGCTGCTTAGCAAATTATTTATATTTAAATGTTATTACGATATTACTAATTTATATGTTCGCTAAGTAACGAGTGTAAACTATATGGTTTCAGTAATAGCTGTTATTGGAAGTAGTGGTTCCGGGAAAACCACTACAATCGAATACTTAATTTCCTGTTTCTCCAAAAATGGATTTAAGATAGGTTCAATAAAGCGTGTACATCACCCAGAGTTTTCAATCGATACCGTGGGGAAAGACACGTGGAGGCATACACAGGCTGGGGCAATAGTAACAGTGTCTGTTGCGCCGAAGGAAATAGCGATCATCAAGAAAACGGACGCCTCCCTACATGACCTGGACAAAATTATCAACTTGCTCAATGAGGAGAAATTAGACATAATATTCCTAGAGGGACTGCACTCACTTGTTGCAAAGAGGGGGGATATCCCCAAAATAATAACCGCAAAGGATTCAGAGGACCTCAAAAGGACATTAGACGGAACAGCTCCCCCAATACTAGCTGTTACAGGCCTAGTGGCTAAAAAAAAGTTTAAGATGCGTGTTCTCAAAATACCCATAATAAATCTACATAATGAAGGGGACTCACTTCTTAAATTGGTTAAAAATCATATCGATGGCAAGTCAAGTCGAGTTAAAGAAGATATCGCCGTCTAAATGTAAGTATGAGCCTACATTCCTGAAATTGAGGGGCGAGTTATGGCTAAAAGAGCTGCAATCATACTTGCGGGGGGCCAAGCTAAAAGGTTTCAGGTAAAACAGGAACGGTGGAGGGATAAGGCTCTTGCGAGGCTCCTCGGTAAGCCTCTCCTTATACACGTTATCGAAGGAATAAGCGATGCGGTAGAGGAGATCATAGTATGCGTTAATGAAGAAGCTCGAAAGCTTCAATACTCTGAGGCGCTGCATGAATATTCAATTAGAAATGTAAAATTTTGCACTGATGAAAAATTCGCCCATGTGGGAGGACCAATCGTAGCCATCGCAACGGGATCAAAGTCTGCTAGCGCGGATTATTGCGTAGTACTTCCATGCGATGTCCCGTTAATACAGCCAACAGTTGTAGATTACTTATTTAACGCTATTAGAGGCTCGTGCGTCGCCGTTCCGATGTGGCCCGACGGTAGACTAGAGTCCCTCATGGTGGTCTGTGAAAGACCAATTGTGGTTCAAATCACGGACGCCCTCTGTGAATTGGGGCGACGTAGGCCCGATGATATAATAAGAGGAGCTTCAAAGGTAACCTTCGTTTCCACAGTTGGCGACTTAAAAGACCTTGATCCTGAATTTAAGAGCTTTGTCAACATCAATTTCCGAGAAGATTTGACTCGACTCCCAACTCGCGTCGTTGAGAACGGCCCGATCAAAGAGAGCCTACAACTAAACGTTGGTTGCCCCCGCACATCAGAATTGAAGCTGTTAAAAACAGCGTCAGGATACTATCGTGGAGGGAAATTCCTAGAAGCCTCCAGCATGTTTTCTTCTTCGTCGAACCGCTTGGAGAGCAGGGGATTAAACTTTTGGGCTGGGATTAGTAGGGAGAATGAAGGTAAAAGTCTGTTTAGTTTGTCAGAGAGGCAAAGCGACACGGAATTCAAAAAAGACCATTACATGAAGGGTAAGGTCGCGTTCATGAGAGCCGCACAAAATTATGGGTTAGAGGCTGAAATTTATGAGAAAAACCAGGTTGGCTTCTTGGCTAAGCGTGCAAGGGCGGATGGATCGTGGTGCCAACGTCGCGTAAATCAGGAGTAGGCCCGGCGTGGTTATTATGGTTTCCACCTTGACTAAAGGCTGCGGAATAGTCTCGAGAGCTGGTAGGCAAGTTTGCGATTCTTATGGAAGGCCTGTCACGAACCTTAGAATATCCTTGACCCAGAGATGTAATCTCAACTGCTTTTACTGTCATAGGGAAGGCGAATCGATTTCAGATGTTGAGATGACTCCAGATGAAATCGATGCGATCGTTGGGGTCGCTACAGAGTTTGGCATCTGTAGGTTTAAGATAACTGGAGGTGAGCCATTGCTCCGTGAGGACATTGGCGAGATAATCCCTAAGATAGCTTCCAAGCCAGAGGTCGAGGAAATCTCCATGACCACCAACGGAAGTTTTCTAGCAGAAAAGGCGGAGGCCCTTGCCAAAGCAGGACTGCATCGGGTTAATGTCAGCCTAGACTCTACTAACCCACTGACGTACAATCGCATAACAGGAGGCGGTGACGCTGGTTCAGTTATCAAAGGCATTAAAGCAGCCATTAAAGCCGGTCTGGGACCGGTTAAGATCAACATGGTGATCCTCCAAACGTTAAACGAATCTGATATCACGGAGATGATAGAGTTCGCGAGGGAAGCGGGGGCAGTATTGCAGTTAATAGAACTTGTTTCAGTTGGCATGGATACGGGAACCTATCTTAAATACCATTACGATCTTAGAGACGTTGAGGATGAGCTTTCCCGTTTGGCTCAGCGGATAAATGTCAGGCGGTTAATGCATAATCGGAAGATATACTTATTACCTGGAGTCAAGGTTGAGGTTGTCCGACCGATGGACAACACCGAGTTCTGTGCCCATTGCACGAGGATTCGCTTAACCAGCGATGGGAAGCTTAAGCCATGCCTAATGAGGAACGACAATCTAGTTGATATCCTTACTCCGCTTAGAAGCGGTGCTTCGCGTGAAAGCCTTAGAAAACTCTTCTTAGAGGCAGTTATGCGAAGAGAGCCCTACTTTAAGCCGTGGAGTTCTGTTGCGTCTTCGAGTGGCGAGCGGTAGAAAAAGGTAGATTTTTCCGTTTTGCGTCTTTGGTGATACACTTAAATAGGGTGATGAGGCAATCTTATCTATGCTGGCAGTCAAGGCAGTTCAGTTCAGTTTAAACATTCGGAGCCCATAGGTGGCTTGCTGGAAATTTTCCGAAATATGGTTAATGAAGCTGTTAGAGTCGCTTTGGAGCAGAGAATTACATCAAGGTTTAAACTGATTAAGGCTGTGTATGGGCCTTTCAAACGGTATGGTCTGCACACACATTACACGTTGAGTGCTTGCGAAGTGGCTTGTGGATTAATCAGAAACAGGAAAAGGAGAGAAATGCCTTCTCATAGGCGCGATTGGCTTCTCAGCCAAACGTGCAAGAACTGATCAATCGTGGTGCCAGCGGCGCGCAAATGAAAAAATGTGATTAAACCACTTCCGTTTTCAAATGGAGGCATAGTTCTCAGCAGGTTGCTTCATCGTCTTAGGGATCAATTTGGCTTTGTGGGCCCTAAATTGGGCGAAAATTTTGCTTCCTACGGTTATGTCAAGTTCATCCAATGAGTCAACGCTAACCTCTGACCTTAGCTGAATACCCGCATCAACCAAGATTCTTGCTATCGATCCCATGTTACTTATCTCGGTGACGGTGCCTTGAAGGGTATTGCATCGGCAGTGCTGCCATTTTGGTTTGGTAATCTCGCTATCTAATGAAAGAAGGATGTCTTGAGGCTTAAAGATTACGGTGACTTCCTCGCCTGGGGCGATATTGTCTGCCTTGGTTTGGATGGCAACGCCCTTAACATCGACAACCAACGTATCGTCTTTTGCTGAAATTACGTGCCCATCGAAGACATTGAATCCTAAAAATTCTGCTACAAACTGTGAGGTTGGATTTTCAACTACCTCATCTTTAGAGCCTACCTGTTCGATTCTTCCATTACTCATGACTGCTATCTGATCGCTCATCACCAGAGCCTCTGAGAGGTCATGCGTAACGTAAATCACTGGTAGCTCTAACGTTCGGAGTATCTTAGTGAGAATGCTCTTCAATTCTCTTCGCAATTTCTCCCTTGCGAGATGGTCAAAAGCAGAAAAGGGTTCATCAAGAAGTAGCGCCTTCGGGTTTACCGCCAACGCTCTGGCTAAGGCTACTTTCTGTCTTTCTCCAGCGCTTAGAGTCCTGACGTCTCGACCGACTAGATGCTCGATGTCTAGCCAATGCATAACTTTCTTGGCTTCGTCTGAGTGCTTGCCGTTCTTATTCCAAAGTCCGAAAGCGACATTTTGATCTGCTGTCAAATGAGGAAACAGCACGTAGTCTTGAGGTACGTATCCGATCCTTCTCTTTTCAGGCGGCAGAGCGGTGACCTCAACCTCAGCGATTACTATTTTTCCCTCTCGCGGCTTATGAAGCCCAGCAATGCACTCTAGAAGGGTGGTCTTTCCACAACCATTCGGGCCTATAATTGTAAGGCATTCTTTGTTGTCGACGCCGAAGTTGATGTCTTTCAAAGCAAAGTTGCCCAGTCTTATACCGAGGCCTGAAACGCTTATCATGGGATGTACCCTCTGTACAAAACCTTTCGGACGACTATGAGTGTCGGCACGGCTAGTGCCAGGAGGATGAGGATAACGGCCATCGCCTTCTCTATGTCCGCTACCGCGAGACTCAGGAACATAGCAATGGGAAGGGTCTCGGTTTTAAATCTAGTCGCACCAGCTAAGGTAACGGTAGCTCCAAACTCACCCATGGCTCTCGCCCAAGCTAAAACAGTGGCGCTGAATATACCGCTTTTTGCTAATGGCAAGGTGACTCGCAAAAATGATTGCAGTTCGGTATATCCTAAGGTTCGGGCGATCTTTACATATCGAGGATCGATGTTGTCAAAGACGGGTTTCATTAACCTCACCAATAAGACGCTTACAACACTAAACTGAGCCAGAATTATTCCTGGAACTTCAAAGACGAATTTTATGACCGAGTTATTAATGAAGACACCAATTGGGGTATTTGTAAAGAAGATGAGCAACGCTGTGCCTAATGCTACTGGTGGAAGTGCGATAGAGATATTGATCAAGGCGTCCACAACGTCCTTACCAGGAAAACTTGCTCGAGACAGAGCATAGGCTGCAGGAATGCCTACGATCAAAGCGATCATAGTGGACACTGTAGCGGTAAAAAGTGTAAGGAAGATGGCGAACCGTATCTCTTCAGAGAGTAGCGCTGAAGCCATTGCCCAAGGATTAGTGAAGAGAGCTGTTGAAAGCATGATGATCAGTAGAAAGAGTGCGAGGAAGGCTAAGCAACCGCCCGCAAATATTTTGAATAGACTTATTTTTGGCAACATCGCAACCCCTAGCCCACAGACTCTATTTCAGCGTTAGGCGCGTGCTGTTTAGCCTCTTGTTCTGTGGCGAAGTATCCGTATTTTGTCCAGATTTCGCCTACTTCTTCTGAAGCGAGAAAGTCTAGGAATTTTTCAGCTGAGGCCTTGTCCTCAGTAAAGGCAGATACTGCACCGGCTATGTAGGATATCTTTGGTATCTTACTTGCTGTGATCCATACTATGTCAGCTTTATCAGGGGTCCAAACTTCGAAGACATGCCAACCTATGATAGCGTCAACAGCGCCAACAGGTATTAGAGCAGCTGTCGCTTCGCAACTCTGTGCGTAGACTTCAATGTTTGGGCTCACAGCCTCCCAGAGGCCATTCTCTTCCAATAGTTCCTTCGCGTACAGTCCAACACAGACCGATTCCGGGTCTCCTATGCCTATACGAACTCCAGGTTTCGCAAGGTCTTCAAGGCATGTTATGTTCTTAGGATTGCCTTCCTGCACAATAATCGCTGGAACAAGATATGCCAGAATCTTCGCTTGGACTTGACTGAGATTTACAACCCCCGACTTGTCAGCTAGCAAGAGATATTCAGGTGAACCTGGAATGAAGACATCTCCTATCTTCGCAATCTTCATGGCTGACAACACGCTTCCTGAACCACCTAGCCGAAGCTCGACCTTGACGCCATACTTTCCTTCGAAAAGGCTAGCAGCCTCCTTATACACAGGGGCAGCCGCCGCACCTGCAAAGACGACCACTTTTTTGGTACTGTGAGTTTGAAGCCAGCCTATTGCCAGCACACCGAATACGCCTATAACAATGCCGACGACGAGAAACGCGATAGCTTTCTTATACATTTTTTCCAAGCCTTCCTCCCTAAACCGATATAACATCTATGTTACATCGAGAGCGATATAACAATTTTGGTAATTATAAAGTTGTTTGGGACTCTTTTTGTTGGTGTTTTAAGTTGCCGCCCGGGTTTTCCGCTCTGTTTACAGCCTGTCTATATATATAAAAGCCTTGAAGGCAGAGCATAAATCAGAACTTTAAAGGAACAGCTCAAACAGGTCGTTACATGAAGGGCGGCGGTCAGTCGCGTTGCTCCAACAAATGGAATGCCACCAACTTAAGGGCGTCTTCGTCTAATAGCGATGAAACTAACAGCAGCCTTTAGCTTGTGAGTGCCCCCGGCCTCCATGATTATCTGCAGCACTTTTTCGGCGTTCAAAATTTTGACTGCTCCGATGATTGTGACGCCGTGGTCAAACAATGGGTCTGGCAGAACGCTTGCAGATGCGCCTACTAACCCAACTTCTTTGGCCTCCTTAGAGAGATCTAAGACGTGGTCTATGGTTCCATTAGCTAAAGCGCTTCCCGTAATGATGATAACATCGGCTTGGGGGAGAATCTCCTCGCATGCAAAATCGGGTAGAACCCCTTCCTCGCGGAGCATGGGGTTCCGCTCTAAGATGTAAAGGTGTTTCGCCTTACTTCTAATTATAGGAACGAGGGGACGAATGTTGCCGACTAGAGCCACGGTGTCCCCTTTTCCCATTTTGATGCTGTCTATGAGATTTCCCTCAAAAATAGAATATTTGTCACGGTCCTTCTCAATCACAACCTGGGATAACGCATTCAAGGTGGCGACACCAACCACACTTTCGCTCACATCCCATGATTTAGCTAAATTGGCTATTTCGAGAACTGCACTCCCAGCCAACGTTCCAGCTCGCTCACTTATTTGACAACAATGCCGTGCTATTTCGCTTTGAAGCGTGTAGCAGAGGCCAACATGACGTGTGCTTAGCTGTACACCCGTATAACCTAGCCCTATACATACCCTGTTTACCTTAATCTCGTCCACGTTTGGAACACTGTTTTGTAAAGAAGTTAACAACTCTTCGATTATCCTCCCCGGCATTTTTATTCCGCCTCTACCAATAAAAACTGGATTAGCAGTTACTGAAGGTTTCTTAAAAATCCTTCGAGGGGCTATTGACGTATGCCCACCGATCTGCGGCGAAAAACTGACGCGTATCGTATTCAAAAACGAAGGCGAGCGAGGTTCCGGCACCAATATCGATGGCTAAAATTCTTACCATACTTTATATCACCGTATAATGATTTTTTCTGAACTTGTGTTCCAACAACAGCTACTATTGAATTCGTATTGCACGCAACTCTATTTATTTATTGAGTGGAAAATTGAGCAAATTCCTGTTTACTGAACAGAATAATGCTGACCTCTTCTCCCTTTTTAAGCTCCTTTCTTGGAGGGATTATAGTGAAGCCGTTGGCCTTGACAAGTGTGGACAAGGAGTTTGAGCCACCTTGGACAGGCTCCGCAATAAATGTTCCATCAACCCTTCTTACATGTGTTCGTAAAAATGTGAATCGTGGACCCGCCTCAATGTCTCGATCTATCTTGCCTCTTATGCTTGGAAGCGGAGCCTCTTTCCCTAATCCACTGTATAGGCTGATCATGGGAGCGACAAACAGGTAAAATCCTACGGCGCAGGATACGATGTGGCCCGGTAACATTATTATGGGCTTACCCTTTACCACACCGAAACCTGACACTGCGCCCGGTTTTATCAGGATCCCGTGAACCAGAACACCAGGCTCCCCGAGGGCATTTATGGCGTCCGGGACAAAGTCTTTTACGCCGACAGAGCATCCCCCGATGGTGACTACGATATCTGCTTTTTCTATAGCCTCGCTGACTTTTTCCTTGATCTTAACTAAATCGTCAGGTACTATCCCTAGCATTAAGGGGATGGCTCCCAGCTCGGACGCCAGACTTGAAACTATGAGAGCATAATTGTTTACTATTTTTGTCGGGTCTTCCTTGCTTAATTCGATCAGCTCGTCTCCAACAGAGATTATGGATACCTTCGGTCTCTTGACTACCTCTACTTTCGTCATTTGTACGGCTGCTAAAAGTCCAATATCCTGCGGCCTTAGGATGCGTCCCTTTTCAAGTATCAAACTTCCCTTCTTTACATCGTCTCCCGCTGGAATTATACCCTCTCCAGCTTCGACTACACGACATATTTCAATCTTTCCTTCATGCAGTCGTGTTTCCTCAACCTTTATCGCCGCGTACGCACCCCCTGGTATCGGAGCTCCACACGAAACATAAACTGTCTCACCTCGTGAAATCTCGATTTTAGTCGGATAATCCGTCGGGAAAAGCTTCCCAACGATCTGAAGCATTACAGGTTTTCTAACTGAGGCGCCAATAGCATCTTCGGACCTAACAGCATACCCATCTATGTAGGTCTTATTATAACGAGGTATGTTTAACTCGGATGTCATATCTTTAGCCAAGACCCTTCCTATAGATTCCTCGATGGCAACCATTTCACAAGGTAGGGGCTCAGCGTGCACCGCATCAAGTAGTTGGTTCAACGCTTCTTGAGGCGAGGTGCGTTTGAGCATTCTTCTCAGGTCTGCTCTCCTCATAAACGAACAACCTCTTTTATCTACAATCTACAAGTTATTGGGCTTTTCACAATTAAAGTTTTATGCGTTATGCGTGGATCATATTTAACGTTGAGAGCACGCCCGGACAGATCATGTTTAGGGTGGCGGTGATGGATGAGGCGAACGTTAAGCTACGTGCATGGTAACACTTATGCGCGCTCAAACCTAGGTGGTAGACGCTTCGAATGGTCTCGTTTGAACCAATGATATCGATCATCGCCGCGCGCTATGGGTTATAAATCGTAAACCAAACCTATAAATTGAGATAAATAGAGATGTTTTCCGGGGAGAGGGAAAGAATATGCAGTTGTTAGAGGAAACAAAGAGTCTGTGCCCGAACTGCTTAAGGACAATTCCGGCGCAACTATACACGGATGGCGATAAGGTTTACATGCAGAAGAGCTGCCCGATACATGGTGTGTTTCACAGTCTGGTTTGGAGCGACCTAGAACTATATCAGTGGGCTTTTCGGTTCAAAAGGAGAGTAAATCCCGCGAACAAACGGGCTACAACCATAGACAAGGGCTGTCCCTACGACTGCGGGCTCTGCCCTGAACATGACCAACACACATGCTTAGCAATAATAGAGGTCACACAGAGATGTAACCTACACTGTCCGGTTTGTCTTTCTTCCTCCCAAAAGGCTGATCATGATCTTGAAATTGGGCAGATAGAAAGCATGCTGAGGGCCCTTCTAAAATATGAAGGTGGTCCCACACCGATTCAGATATCTGGGGGAGAACCCACGGTCCGAAAGGACTTGGCAGATGTAGTCCAGATGGCAAGGGATTTAGGCTTCGGATTCATTGAAATAGATACAAATGGCATTGAGCTGGCGAAAAGGCCTGAGCTGGCGAAAGAGCTGGCAGACGCGGGACTGGACGGTGTATACCTCCAGTTTGATGGTATCTCGAATGAAATATACGCTTCAATCAGAGGCCGGAACCTTTTAGCGATTAAAAAGAAAGCCATTAAAAACGCGCGAAGAGCTGGCTTATCCGTTGTATTAGCCGCCACGATCATCAAAGGAGTTAACGATCATCAACTATGGAAAATCATAAAGTACGCTATTAATGAAAAAGCCTTAGGAGTTAACTTCCAATCCTTCGCCGCCTTAGGTAGGTTCCCCTCAGAATTTTGGAACTCCATTGACAGAATCACAACCCCAGATGTTGCATGGAACATTGAATTACAGAGTGGTGGAAAGTTGAAGACTAGAGACTTCATACCACTGCCCTGCCCTGACACCCGCTGCGCCACATTAGCCTATCTCGTGATCAAAGATGGAAAAATTACTCCGATCAATAGGCTTGTAGATGTCGAGGGGCTTATGGGCTATTACGCGAAGCTAGCGAGTTTCGACGAGATGTTGGAAGCAGTCGAGAAAATGCTCTACGATATGTGGTCCTGCTCCGCTGTTCCAGGCAGGCGTAGGGACAAAGATCTCATTTCATGCTTTTCTCCACCCGATTCAAAGTTGTTGGAGGGTCGATGCTTCAGCATCGGTATCCATTCCCTTCAAGACGTATGGAACATAGACCTAAACAGAGTCAAGAGATGCTGCATCCATGAACTCACGACTCAAGGAAAGCTGGTTCCCTTTTGTTTATACAACATTACTAGCCAGAAAGGAGAAACGCTTTATCGAGGCCGCTGCTAGGAACTCGCACGTACTGCCCTCACGTTTTTAAAATAGATACGCTTGATGATCTCATCGATGTTCTCTGTGGCAATGGTTATGCAAGTTTTGGATCGATCTATGGACAGCTGATCAATCACCGTCATCCACTCAGGAAAGGCCGAATTCAACTGATCTTGGATCTCCTCAATTGATTCAGCCTCAAGTTCAATTCGACCCATGGGCCCCTCGATAACGATTCTATACTTCAGCTGATCCCCCGCGCTGACGGATCCCTGAACACGAGCGATGAGATCGTTGAATTGTACAGGAGTTATCCTCTCTGGAGAAATCACCCTTAACTCGAATGTCTTGGGTTGAATCTTAGTAACTTTTACCGAGAACCACCCACGCCTTAGTCCTCTTGGTAGGGCCATCATTTTTGACACTTCATATTCCACTTACGAGTTAAAGATAAATCTTAGTTTTATGGTTAAATTTCTTTTGATCGTTTGGATTAAGTTAGTTTTAAGATGAGGGTAAACCTCTATGCCAATTCTCAAGGCAACTAAAAAGCAAGCGTCACTCTCTGATACGGTTTGATCTTGAGATCCAAAGATGTCTATATGAGGGACCCTCATCGCGCTAAGAATTGTTGGGGAAGCTATCTGGCAAAGACCCATCGAAATAAAACCTTGTTAAGCTTGGGAACACCTGGCAGTATAAAGTCGAGGGCTTTTCCTCTGAAATCTGGCGAAAACTTGGCTGTGTTTTGAAGCTATGATGCCGGCCTTATTGGCTGTGCAATAGATGTGCAAGTAATTTGTTCTTTAGACTATGGATATTTCCCCGATAAGCTCTATGCTTAGAGGGGCAAGTTTATGGATTTCAAGGCGTGGAAGGATAGGGTTTGGAAGGCGTCAACCCGCAT